>ENA-OQCZ01000006-OQCZ01000006.1-human-gut-metagenome-genome-assembly--contig:-NODE-6-length-202514-cov-12.003582_pt1 | contig 202514 bp, 164 predicted proteins | sample MGYA00242505_ERZ504594 | MGnify/ENA primary metagenome ERZ504594 (study PRJEB26092, sample SAMD00036329) | human gut metagenome | host: Homo sapiens | study: EMG produced TPA metagenomics assembly of... | reverse complement strand
TGGGAGACCTTATGACGATTGTGGGGCGCGATGCGAGGCGCGGATTACGCTCGACGAGCTCGCTGCCGCGTGCCAGACCATCAACTATGAGTTGGCATGCGGGTTTGGCATGCGCTTGGAGAAGATTACGTATAAAGGGGCTCGCCGGGCTCGAGGTGACGAAGGGACTTCGCAATGGGTGTCATGCACATTCCCGGACATGAGAATCAGAAGCCACGGGAAGTCTCGCTCGATGAGATTCGTTCTGTCTTGGGTGACTGCAGGCTGTGCGAGTTGTGCCAGACGCGCACCAATATCGTGTTCGGCGTTGGGAATCCTCGCGCGCGCGTGATGTTTGTGGGGGAGGCTCCTGGTAAGAACGAGGATCTGCAGGGCGAGCCGTTTGTGGGGCGAGCGGGCGAGAATCTCAACGGAATCCTCTCGCTCGCTGGTCTGCGCCGTGAGGATATCTATATTGCCAACGTGCTCAAGTGCCGGCCTCCGGGAAACCGTAACCCCAAGGCGGACGAAGTCTTGGCGTGTTCTCCTTTTTTGCGCGAGCAGATTAGGAGCATTTGGCCGGATGTCATCGTGACGCTGGGAAATCCGGCGACGCATTTCGTGCTCAAGACGGAGGTCGGCATCACCAAGTTGCGCGGCCGCTTCCACCAAATGGGGCATTTCACCGTCATGCCAACCTTCCATCCTGCGGCCGCGTTGCGAAACCCGGCGTGGCAAGAGCTGCTCGAAGCGGACTTCCGCATGTTGGGGGAGTATTTGGCGCAGCATCCCATCGATGCCGGACTGCGCACCGCCCATGAGGCACGTGCCAAGGGCGAGGGTGCAGGGACGTCGACCGTAGATGCCTCCAACTCGGATGCCCTGCCACGGATGGGAGAGTAGTATGGCGCTTTCGCGCAAGGGGGACCGGCTCTACGAGAGTGCGTCCGTTGAGGATACGGTTCGCTTGGGAGAGCTTGTCGCTGCCTGTTTGGCCGATGGCGACGTGTTGGTGCTCACCGGCGGCCTGGGTGTGGGCAAGACGCATTTCACCAAGGGCGTCTCGGCTGGACTGGGTGATGACCATCCCGTGACGAGCCCCACGTTTGCCCTGATGGCTGTGCATGATGGCGGACGCATTCCCTTGTTTCACTTTGACCTGTACCGCCTTGAGCACGCCTATCAGCTCGAAGACACGGGCATCTTCGATGTGCTCGGCTACGAGGGGGCATGTCTCCTCGAATGGGGCGAACAGTTCCAGGACGAGTTGACCGATGAGTATCTGGGCGTAGTCATATCGCGCGTCGAGGGTGAGCCCGCTGGGCGGAGTATCGAGCTTGTGCCACATGGCGCACGCGCGGAGGAGCTGGCGCAAGCCATCGACGCTGCGGTCCTGGCCGCGCGGTAGGTGCGTGGCTGCGGCTGCGCGGCACCCCCCGTTTGATCCCGGGGATGATTTGGATGAACGATTGCAGTTTGGAAGGGCGCTTCCGATGAAGTTGGACGATTTTCGCACGCTGATTGTGGCGATTGACACCTCGACGGACATGCTCGCGTGCTCGGTTGCCTGGTGGACGCCCGAGGTGTTCTTTGACGACACGCCCTCGCGTGCGTGCGTGGAGGTCCTGGCCTCTCGTGACCATCTGTGCCGCAGGCATGCGAACGTCGAGTTGGTCGATACGGTGAAGGCGACCCTGTCGGATGTCGGTAAGACGATTGAGGACGTGGGCGGGTTTTTGGTTGGACGCGGGCCCGGTTCGTTCACGGGGGTGCGCATTGGCGTCTCGACGGCAAAGGGTCTCGCCTGTGGCGCGAATGTGCCGTTGATGGGCGCGTCGACGCTCGACGCCTACGCTTGGACGGCGTGGCGCTCCGGCGTTCGCGGCATGATCGGCGTTGCGGCAGATGCCATGCGTGGCGAGATCTACCCGGCTTTGTATGAGGTGGGCGATGGCGGCCCCAAGCGCCTGTTTGAGCGAGAGCGCGTGATCAAAGCGGATCTCGTCGTCAAGGAGTGGACATCTCGGCCAGATGCCGCCGATATCCAACTCACGGGTGACGGCCTGGTGCGCTATGGGAAGCTTTTTGAGCCATCGGGCATGATGGCGCGCGCGTTGCCGCGTGAGCTTTGGTGGCCTACGGGCGAGGGGTTGCTCTTGGCTGCCGCGAGCCCCGAGGGCCTCATGGCCGCCGGCAGCAGTGATCCTGCCGCCGTGCTGCCCGTGTACACCAGGCTGTCCGATGCCGAGGAGAACGAGCGTAAACGCTTGGGGCTCGCCGAAAGCGTTAATACTGCCACGACCGGCGTGGCTGACGAGCTGGCGGGTCGCCACTTGCAGCTGCGCCCCATGGCGGCGGCGGATGCGGAGGCCATGGCAGCGCTGGAGCGTACGTGCTTTGTCGGCGCGGGTCACGAGCCGTGGAGCGCATCCATGTTTTTGGCGGAGCTTGACCCTGAGGCCCCGGCTGCCCGCTCGTGGTGGGTCGCTCACGACAACGGCGAGCTGATTGGATTTGCCGGCGGCATGGTCGTGGACAAGGACGTGGAGATCCTGGACGTTGCAGTCGCGCCCGAGCACCGCCGTGAGGGCATCGCGCGCAAACTGCTCGCGCATGTGAGCTATGACGCGCAGATGCTGGGGTGCACCTCGGCATCACTCGAAGTCGAAGCTGGCAATGCGTCGGCGATCGCCCTGTATGAGAGCCTGGGATTCGTCGAGGTGGGGCGTCGTCGTGGATATTATGGGGCAGGAGTCGACGCGCTTGTGATGGGGGCCTCCTTGCCCTTGGTGCTGCCCGTGGATGCCGCCTCGCCCGAGCCGACCGCGGCATCGGTGCGCGAATGGCCCCTGCCTGCACCTGAGCGCACCGACGACGAGGCCGCCGAGCTCGCCCGTCGTCAACTTGTGCTCGCCATCGAGAGCTCTTGCGACGAGACGGCTGTGGCCATCATCGACGCCGCAGGCAATCTGCTGGCAAATCAGGTGTCGACCCAGATTGACTTCCATGCGCGCTTTGGCGGCGTTGTGCCCGAGATCGCCTCGCGAAAGCATGTCGAGGTCATCGTGGGCATTGTTGATGCTGCCCTGGGGGAAGCCGCGGTGTCGCTGGGGCTCAAGGGCGGTGCCATTGCTCCTTTCGAGCTTGCTGCCGTGGGCGTGACGCAGGGGCCGGGCCTCGTGGGTGCGCTGGTGGTGGGCGTGGCGTTCGCGAAGGGCTTTGCCTTCGCCGCGGATAAACCGCTTATCTGCGTGAATCACCTTGAGGGGCATCTGTTCGCCAACAAGCTCACCACGCCCGATCTTGAGCCGCCGTTTATCTTCACGCTCGTCTCGGGCGGTCATACCATGCTCGTGCATGTGCGGGCTTGGGGCGATTATGAGGTCATGGGCGAAACGCTCGATGACGCCGTGGGCGAGGCGTTCGACAAGGTCGCCAAGGCGTTGGGTCTGGGTTACCCGGGCGGCCCCGTGATTTCGCGCCTCGCGGAAGACGGCAATCCCAAAGCGATCGACTTCCCTCGCGCCCTTAACAGCAAGGGAGACTACCGCTTCTCATTGTCGGGCCTGAAGACCGCCGTGACGCTGTACATTGAGCAGGAGACTGCGGCCGGTAGGACAATCCATCTTCCCGATTTGGCCGCCTCGTTCGAAGCGGCGGTGTTTGACGTGCAGTACAAGAAGGCGAAGAACGCACTGCGTGAGACGGGTGCTCGCGAGTACTGCATCGGAGGTGGCGTCGCCGCAAATCCGCACCTGCGGAAGATGATGATCGAGAAGCTCGGCCGTCAGGGAATCCGCGTGACCGTGCCACCGCAGAACGCCTGCACTGACAACGCGGCGATGATTGCCGTGGTGGCCCGCGAGAAGTTCCTGCGCGGAGAAAGCTCCGACTTTACGGTGGACGCCGATCCCAATATGACGCTGTAGCGACCCCGGCCGCCCGCCACCGCATGGGCGTTTTGTCCGCCGCGAGTTCCGCACGAGCCGGAGGGTCCAGTGGACCCTCCGTGCGAGCAGGACTGCCCGAGCGCCGGACAAAACGCCCCTGCGGTGGCGGGCCTAGAGGCAGACTTGTGGCCATTGAGCCGAGCGCGGCGGAAACAGGGTGTTTCATAGTTCGAAACACGTGAGAAATATAGTTGACTCCATCTTGCTAAAGCGTGATACTGCACTATGTTCACTTTAGTCGATGAAAGCAGAAGGGCTTTCGTCAGGACCAAGAGGGTTTTTGAAGTCATGCATCAGTTCAGCCTATACATTCGCCTAATTATTAGCTAGCACGGGTTGGCGTGGTGTCGCCGCCCGTGCATTTTCACGGGCGGCTTATAGGTTGTGGGCCGTCGTATCGTTCGACGGCCCATTTTTTTGGCTTTAAATCTCACGAGGGGGAGGAAAACATGAACGGAGTTGTATTGATGGTGGTGGCGGCGGCGGTTTTGGCCGTCGGCTACCTGGGATACGGTCGCTGGCTCGCCAATACGTGGGGCGTTGACCGTGAGGCTCTTACGCCCGCTTGCCGCATGGAGGACGGCAAGAACTTCTCGCCCGCTTCGGCGTTCACCGTGTTCTCGCACCAGTTCAGCTCGATCTGCGGAGCCGGTCCCGTTACGGGTACCATCGTCGCCATGGCCTTTGGCTGGCTTCCGGTCGTGCTGTGGGTTCTTGTGGGCGGCATCTTCTTTGGCGCCGTGCACGACTTCGGTGCGCTGTACGCCTCGATGAAGAATAACGGCAAGTCGCTCGCACAGCTTATCGAGAAGTACATCGGTCGCACGGGCCGTCGCCTGTTCCTGCTGTTCAGCTGGTTGTTCTGCCTGATCGTCATCGCCGCGTTCACCTCGATGGTCGCCGGCACCTTCAAGTTCACACCCGACGCCGCCGGTGCGGTCGATGTTGCCAAGTCTTACGCCGCGGGTTGCGCCGGCACCATCTCCATCCTGTTCACGTTCGTCGCGATGGTTTTTGGCTGGGCTTGCAATAAGTTCAACCTCACGGGTGCCAAGCAGTTCGTTACCGGCGTCGTGCTCATGGTTGCCATGTTCGCCGTTGGCATGCAGTTCCCGGTCTACCTCGATCTCAACGGCTGGATCGCTGTCGTGATGGTCTATCTGGTCTTCGCTGGCGCCATGCCCATCCAGATGCTCAAGCAGCCCCGCGACTATCTGACCTCCATCATGATGATCGTCATGATCGCGTGCGCCGTGCTCGGCATCGTCGTTCTGGGGGCCAAGGGTCAGGCCACCATCACCGCACCGGTGTTCACGGGCTTCACCACCGCCTCCGGCATGATGTTCCCGGTCCTGTTCGTCTCCGTTGCGTGCGGCGCGCTCTCCGGGTTCCACAGCCTCGTGTCTTCCGGAACCTCCTCCAAGCAGGTTGAGAACGAGGCCGACGCCGTCAAGGTCGGATACGGTGCCATGGTAGTCGAGTCCTTCGTGGGCGTCCTTGCCATCATCGTCGCCGGCATCATGTTCTCCGACATGAACACCGCGGGAACCGGCGCGCTCAACGCCGGCGTCGCCTCCACTCCGTTTGCCATTTTCGCCACCGGCATTGCCCGCGGCATGCAGGCATTTGGCGTGGACGGCACCGTGGCCACCGTGTTCATGACCATGAATGTTTCCGCCCTCGCCCTGACTTCCCTTGACGCGGTTGCCCGTATTGGCCGCACGTCTTTCTCCGAGTTCTTTGCCACCAGCAATGACGCCCTCGCCGTTGAAAACGAGAAGACCGGCGTCATGAAGGTTCTCGGCAACCCGTGGGTGGCCACCGTTGTGACGCTGCTGCCCGGTCTCGCCCTCACCTTTGGCGGTTACCTCAACATCTGGCCGCTCTTTGGCGCTTCCAACCAGCTGCTCGGCGGTATGACCATGATCACGCTGGCCGTGTTCTGCAAGTGCACCGGCCGATCCGGTTGGATGCTCTACGTTCCCGTTGCGTTCCTGCTCGTGTGTACTTTCACGTCGCTCGGCATGAGCATCATGGGCTGCGTCACTGCGCTCCAGGCGGGCGGTATGGCCGTGATGGCAACCTCTGGTTTGCAGCTCGTCTTCGCCGTGCTGCTGGTCGCCTTGGGCCTGATCGTGGCCGTGAACTGCCTCAAGGAGCTCGTGGGCAAGGATTCTGGCTCCATGCCCGATGAGGAGCCCGAGTGGTCCGAGATGGGCGCCCGCGATTACCGCGCCGGTAAGTTCTCCGGTAAGGCCGAGGTTCCCGAGGGTATGGGCGTCGAGGCATAAATCCTCTTAGGACGCCTGCGGGTTGCCCGAAAGGGCACGGTCTGGGGCGTTCTTGCCCCGTCCTCGCATCAGCATAGCCCCCACGTGAACGGGCTTCGTCGTATACGCGACGAAGCCCGTTTTTCTTCGGTCGTTTTGCTGCAGTCGATTTAGCAGATGCGGGGGAGCTGCTCGCCCACGAGCATGTCGAGGATGCGCGTTGAACCCCACGGGGTGCGCGCGCGGACGGAGCCCGTTGTGCTCGCGGGTTGGCTGGAGCCATCGGGCAGCGCGGCGATCTCGCCGATGATGGCGGCGTTTTCGCCGTAGCGCGATGCGCGCATGGCGGCAAGGGCAGCTTCTGCCTCTTCTGCGGGCACGACGGCAACCATCTTGCCCTCGTTTGCCACTTGGAGCACGTCGTAGCCGAGCATCCCACACGCGCCGCGCACGGCGGGTTTGACGGGGATGGCCTCTTCATCAACGGCGATAAGGACGCTACTTGCCTGCGCGAACTCGTTGAGTGTGCTCGCAAGACCTCCGCGGGTGGGATCGCGGAAACACCGGGTGTGAGGTGCCGCTGCAAGCACGTCTGCGATGAGGTGGTTGAGTGGCGCGGCATCGCTCTCGATGGGCGTGGAGAATGTGAGGCCCTCGCGTTGACTCATGACGGCAATGCCATGGTCGCCAAGGGTGCCCGAGACGAGAACGAGGTCTCCCGGCAGGCAATTCGAGCCGGAGAGGTTGACACCCGCGGGCACGATTCCCACGCCGGCGGTATTGATGTAGACGCCGTCCGCCTTGCCGCGCTCAACGACCTTGGTGTCGCCGGTGATGATGCGCACGTCCGCTTCGCGGGCGGTTACGGCCATGGATTGGCAGATGCGTCGCAGGTCTGCGAGCGGATAGCCCTCCTCCAGGATGAATCCGCACGACAGATAGAGCGGTCGCGCCCCCGAAGTTGCCACATCGTTGACGGTGCCGCAGATGGCCAGCCGACCGATGTCGCCGCCGGGGAAGAACTGCGGCGTAACTACGAAGCTGTCGGTTGACATAGCGAGCCGCGCCTGCGCGGTCGTGTCGTCGTGGGTGGCGGGTTCGCGGGTGGACGGCGAGGCGCCGATTGCGGCTGATGGGGGCAGCTCGGCAACGCCTGCATCGTTGCCGGCGAGGAGCTCGGGCGAGCCAAAGGCCTCGAGGAAGACCTCGTCGATAATGCGCTTCATCATCTGCCCGCCCGATCCATGGCCGAGCTGCACGGTTTCTGCTTGTATGCCCATGATGCCTCCTTGGTGCTATGCGCGGTATCGATAGTACGCGGCGCAACTGCCCTCCGAGCTCACCATGCAGGGGCCGATGGGGACCTCGGGCGTACACTTCCGGCCAAAAAGCGGGCATTGGGTTGGTGCGATGCGCCCGCGAAGCACATCGCCGCAGCGACATCCCTGTGGCTCAACGGTCTGTTCGACTTCCACCTCAAAGCGGCGTGTGGCGTCGAATGCCGCGAAGTCGTCCCGTATGTGCAGTCCCGATTGCGGGATGGGGCCCAGCCCGCGCCAGATTGCGTCGCAGGGCTCAAAGACCTGATTGACGAGTGCGCGAGCGACTGCGTTGCCCTTCGTATCTACACCGCGACGGTATGCATTTCGGATGGCGGGTTCGTTCTTTTCGACCATGTCGACGAGCATGGCGATGCCCTCCAAGACATCGACGGGCTCAAAACCCGTGATAACGCCGGGGATGTGGAACTCATCGACAAGGAATCGGTACGGCTCGATGCCGGTAATGGTCGAGACGTGTCCGGGAAGGATGAACCCGTCGATGTGCGTATGCGGATCGCCTGCAATCGCGCGGAGTGCGGGCGGCGTGGTTTTGTGGGCGCAGAAGACCGAGAAGTTCCCGAGGTTCTGCGCCTGCGCCTCGAGGATGGCGGCGGCTATAGTCGGCGTCGTGGTCTCAAAGCCCACGCCCATGAAGATGACCTCGCTGCCGGGATTGTCATGCGCAAGTGAAAGCGCATCGAGTGGCGAATACACCATGCGAACGTCACGGCCCGCAGTCTTCTCCGCCGCGAGCGAGCTCGTTGACCCGGGCACGCGCATCATGTCGCCGAATGTTGCGATGATGGCTCCGGGAACGCGTGCGAGGGCGATGGCGTGGTCGATGTCTTGATTGGCGGTGACGCACACGGGGCACCCCGGTCCAGAGAGCAGACACAGCCCGTCGGGCATGACTGAGCGGAAGCCATAACGGCCGATGCTCACAGTGTGCGTGCCACAGACCTCCATGAGGTTGATGGCGTGACCGTCAGCGAGTGCGTGGATGGTGTCGATGAGCGATCGGGCAAGCGTCGGATCGCGAAAGGCGTCGAGTGGGGACGCTGCGTTCGCCGCGACGTCTTTAGCGGTGCCCTGGGTCATGCCGGAAGTTCCTCATCGACCAGATCGGCAAGGTCTTCGACGATGCTGAGGGTTTCCGCTGCTTCTTGGGCATCGATGATTTGGATGGCAAAGCCGGCGTGTACCAGCACATAGTCGCCTACCGCGGCGTCTGGTGTGAGGCGTACGGAGACCTCGCGCTGCGCGCCGAGCATATCGACCGTTCCGCGCGCGTCATCGTGTAGCGAGAGTATTTTGCCGGGAACCGCGAGACACATGCCAACCTCCCAGGGTCGCGTCATCGGTCTAGATGGTAACGCTACGGGAAAAACGAAGCAACGAACCGGCGTGCCGCGGGTGCTATGCGCCGACGATCCACGCGGCGACTGCCGCTTGACCGTAGGCTATGCATCCGTCGTTCAGCGGAAGGCTGTGAGGTGTGAGGACAGTGAGCCCCTCCTGTTCGAGCGCGGAGGAAACGCCGTCAAGGAGCAGGCGGTTCATGAAGACGCCGCCGGAAAGCGCAACGGCGCGCACACCGGTGGCGTCTGAAATGCCGATGACGGTTTTTGCAGTGATGTCGATGATTGCCCGATGGGTGACCCATGCAAGCTCCTCGACGGGTGCGCTGTGCGCCATTCCGTCGAGGAGCTTGATGAGAAGCGGGTGGACGTCGATCGTGGCCTCTTCGGTGGGCAGATGCTCCCCGAGGCGGTTCGTGTGGCCGTGCGATGGCCGGGGGCTTGCGGTAAAGCAGTTGCCCTCGTCGTGGTGCGCGCCTGCGCCGAAGCGCTGCGCGCTTACGGCACCGCACCTCCGAGCGTGTTTCCACGCGGCGGCCTCGAGTTCGATTGCCGGTTCGCCTTCGTATGTCGCCACGTGGCATATGCCAAGGATGGCGCTTATGGCATCGAGCAGGCGACCCATACTGCTGGTGCTTGGGCAATTGATGCCGCGCTCGAGCATGCGGGAAGTGAGCGCGCGCTCATCGGAGCCCAGTGTTGCAAGGAGCGTGCTGGCGCCGGAGTGGTTAAGAAGGCCGTGTTGCTCAAGCAGAGAAAACGCGTTGCGGCGCGGGTCGCGCACGCTGGTGCTCCCGCCGGGAAGGCGCCAAGGCTCGAGATGCGTCACGCGCTCATAAGACGAGAGGCTTGCGAGGAGAATCTCTCCACCCCAGATGGTGCTATCGAGCACAGGTTTGCGGAGGGGACCTTCGGGGTTCGGAGTCGCCCCCGCCCCCGTGCCGTCAAAAGCGATACCGATAACACGTGCAGCGGGATCGATCTCTCCGTGCACGGCGGCCTCCGCGATGACGGAGGCGATGTGCGCATGATGGTGCTGCACGCGGACGAGTGGAAGGCCCAGTGCCCGTGCCTGCTCCTGCGCCCATTGGCTGGAGAGGTATCCCGCGTGGGCATCGCAGGCGAGTACGGAGGGGCGCACATCAAAGAGCTGCGACATGCGATCGAGCGCCGCTTTCCACGCATCGAACGTCTCCGCATTTTCAAGGTCGCCGATATGCTGGGAAACGAAGCACTCTTCCGTATCGTGGCTGCCGGGGCGGGTGAGCGCAAGGGTCGCCTTTTGCTCGGGGCCGCATGCCAAAATGCAGGATGAGCGCGAAGCGGGCGGAACGGGCAGCGCAATAGGGCGCGGGGCAAAACCTCGTGCCCGCCGCACGAGCTGGACCTTACCGTTGACGACCCGCACGACGGAGTCGTCGAATCGGGAGAGAATCGCTCGGTCGTTGCCCAGTAAAGCGTCCGCCAACCCATTGACTACCAGGCGATTCCATGCGCGCCCATCGTCCATCTCGATGGGCTCTTCGCTTACGTTTCCGCTGGTCATAACGAGCGCATCGACCCCGCGCGTTCGGCATTCCTCCATGAGCAGGTGCTGGAGCGGCGTGTAGGGCAACATGACGCCGAGCTCGGGAAGGTCGAATGCGACGGCGGGGGCGAGCGGCGTCCTGTCCTCTCCTGTGCGGCAATTGCGTTCGGCACGGCGCATAAGCAGGACGATGGGGCGGACACTTCCGGTGAGTAGGTCGCGTTCCATCTGGCTGATGTGGCACAGCTCCTGTGCGACCTGCATATTGCGCACCATAACGGCGAGCGGTTTATTGCTTCGGCGCTTTCGGCGGCGCAGTTCGCGCACGGCCTGCTCGGAATCGGCGCGGCAAGCGAGGTGAAAACCGCCCAAGCCTTTGATCGCCACAATGCCATCGGCGGCGAGGACCTCGGCGCAACGCGCGATGATGGCATCGCTTGCTTCGAGCTTATCGCCCATTGCGGTCTCGTGATCTTCTCGTTCGCGCCATGTGATGTGAGGGCCGCACGCAAAGCAGGCGTCCGGCTGCGCGTGAAAGCGCCGGTCAAGGGGGTCGCTGTATTCGTCGGCGCAGTCGGGGCACATGGGAAAAGCGCTCATGGAGGTCTTGGCGCGATCATAGGGCAGATCGCGAATGATGGTGAAGCGCGGTCCGCAGTTGGTGCAGTTGATGAAGGGGTAGTGGTAACGTCGGTCTGCGGGATCGAAAAGCTCGCGCAAGCAGTCGTCGCATGTGGCGATATCGGGTGATACCAGCGTCGTGTGGGCCGTCGCATCGCGGGAGGCGATGATGCGGAACGCGGGCATGTCGCAAGACTCGTGGGCCTCTGGGTGCTTTCTGCGCGCGCTCGCCCCGCCCGATGTCGTCGATGCCTGCACCACTGTGTCGTCGTGTGCGTCGAGCTCCTCCACGGCGATGTGATCGATACGGGATGCCGCCGGCGCGTGATCGCGCAGCGAGCGCACGAACACTGCGAGCGCGCCCTCTGCCGCACGGGCCTCTATATGAACTCCGTCTCCAGCGTTGAGCACCCATCCCGAAATGCCGTGCGCCACCGCCTCGCGGTACACGAACGGACGCATGCCCACTCCCTGGACAATGCCGGTGATATGTATGCGCACGTGTTTCATCGCCAAGTGCTTTCGTGTTTGTTTGCCATTGCGGATTCGCTTGCGTGGCGACGGGTTTTGGGTCGCCTAGAGTTCTAGGCTGGATGTGGTCGCCGCGCAGGTGAATTCGCCATGGCTGACCCCGCGCAGGCCCAAGAGCCTGTCGGCGAGCTCGTAGACGCGCGCGCCGACTCCCTTGAGGGCGAGAATCTCGAGGCAGTTGTGGTGATCGAGGTGTACATGCATAGTAGAGACGATTTCATCCGTGTAGTCATGCTGGACCTCGTCTAAACGACGTGTGAGGTCTCCGGTGTGATGGTCGTAAATCATGGTGAGCGAGCCAATGACCTGCTCTTCTGGAGTGCGCGTAGTCTCGCGGACAAGGGACGCGCGAATCAAGTCGCGAATGGCCTCGGAACGGTTTGCGACGTCGCCACGTCGGGAAATCTGTTCGTCAAAGGCGGCGAGAAGGTCTTCGGGCACGGTGACGGAAAAGCGGGCGAGTCCACCTGGGGCGCCCGTTGTTTGCGCGGCGCAGCTTTGCAGATCCTGCGCGGCGCACGCATCGTGGCCAACATGGGCGTGCTCGTGCGCCATGACTACACCAGTTTGATGGTGCCAACGGCGTTGTGGTCGGCTTCGATGGCCTCCTGATAGCCCTCAAGCGCGCCGCGCGCCTCATCAAGGGCACTCATGGCGGCCTCGAGCTTGCCGCCGATGCGCCCCATGTCATAGGTCTCCGTGGCGTGCAGCAGCGTGTGGCTCCATTCGCGGGCAAGCGCGATGGCGTCGTCTACCTGCTTGATGCTCATCTCGAGCTGCCCCATATTCATGCCTGCGTCGTGCATGTCGTGCTCCTCGATACGCTCGGGCCGCTGTGCAGCCCCCCGTTGTGACGGGACGGTCGATATGGGTTAAGTGTACTCTTTTGGCTCTCGTGCCGCCTGGGCATGGTGCCGCGAGAGTTAACTTTCGCGGCGCTTTTTCGTGCGTAAGTCGACAAAAGCTCCCCGAGAGTTAACTCTCGACAAGGAGTAGACAAATTTGGAGCAAGATTACGGGTGGGAGATTATGCGGCGCGAAGCCCGGGCACCTGGGCGCGTCTTGCTGTTGGAAGAGTGGAGGGGGCGCCATGCACATGCTGGTCGTTGATGACGAGGTCGATATCGCGAATATGCTTGCGGAGTATTTCCGTATGGAGGGTTACGAGGTCACGACTGCGCATAGCGGCGCAGAGGCGCTTGCCGCTGCCTCGGCCGAATCTGCGCTCGGCATCATACTGCTCGATGTGAACATGCCGGGTATGGACGGCTTTGAGGTTTGTCGTCGCCTGCGCGAGCACGTGAGCTGTCCCATCATATTTCTGACCGCCCGCGTCGAGGACGTGGACCAGCTCGATGGCTTCGCCGCCGGCGCCGACGATTACGTGCTCAAACCCTTTTCCCTTGAGGTGCTGGGTCGTCGTGTGGCGGCCCACATGGCGCGCGAGGGGAGGGCCCGTGGCGGCAAAAGCGGCAATGCCGCACGGTTCTTTAGCGAACTTACCATCGATTACGCGCAGCGGGTTGTGGAGGTCCACGGAGCGAACGGCGGGCGGCAGCCATACGAGGCGGATGACTCGATCACGGCAGCCGTCGACCTCACCAAACTTGAGTTCGACATCGTCGCCCTGCTGAGCAAACGCCCCGGCCAAGTGTTCGACCGAGATGCCATATACGAGCGCGTATGGGGCTGGGACGCCGCGGGCGACCCCTCGCAGGTCCGCGAGCACATCCGTCGCATCCGGAACAAGTTCGCCGCCGCGGGCGTGGCCGAAGACCCCATTGCTACGGTTTGGGGTGTCGGCTATAAGTGGGTGGCCAAGTGAGGCGCGCGGGAGATGCGGGCGGATGGCATTCCCGGCTGGCTGCGCGCGGGGATGAGCGCCGCGCCCGTCGCGCGTCGCGTCGCGAAAGCCGGGCGCGTGAGCGCGAGGCCCTCAAGCGGCTTCCCCGCCGGGAGCGCCTTGGCGCATGGTGGCGCACGCGCCCGCTCGGCCTGACGTTCACGGTGTATCTGGGCGCGTACCTCGCGGTCGCCACGGTGCTGACGCTGGGGCTCATCGAGCTTCTTTCCACCTGGAACAACGGCTACTACGAACTTGAGGTGACGTTCGAAAACGGTCTGACGCAGCGCGGCGTGGTTGATTCGGGGCCATATATCTATGACCCCGTGGCGCGAGAATTGCTTCCCGCCTCCGAGCTTGACCTGCCGGGCAACGGTCCGCTTGCGGTGTTCATCGCCACGGGGGACTGGGAGGCCGGAGACGATTACGCGCCTGAGGGTGCGGATGCGGCCAGCGTGATACACGCGACGGTCGACATGGTTCGCGACGGACAGGTCCAGCTGTACGACTGGGGTCTCAATTACAACGAATGGTATCCGCAGGAGGAGGTCCTCGAGGTGAACAACTCGATCTCCGCGGACAATCTGGCGCGATATGACGAGCTTAGCCGCGCGAATCGCCTGCAGAGTGTCGAGCTGTTCGAGTCGATGACCGGCGCGGACCTGGAGGAGACCTTTGGCGAGAACCTCGTCTCGAACACCGCATATTATGCGGCATCCCAGCGCCCCGCCGGCCCCATGCCGTGGATTCTGGCGATTGCTACCGGCCTTGCTCCGGTGCTGGCCTACGGCGGGTTGGGCTGGATCACGTTCCGCAGGTTCTATCGGGTGCATATCGCCGGTCCTTTGGGCGAGCTCTCGGGTGCCGCGGAGCGCATAGCCAGGCAAGACTTGGACTTTTCGATTGAGCGGGTTCGGGGCAAGGAGCTTGGCCGCTTGTCGGAGAGGCTCGAAGACATGAGGGCTTCGCTGCTCGATGCCCAGCGGGAGCTGTGGCGTACGGCGGAAGGGCGCCGCCGCCTCAATGCGGCGTTCGCGCACGATATGCGCACGCCGATTACGGTACTCAAGGGCACGGTCGAGATGGCGCAGATGCGCCTGCGCCGTGGGGATGCGCTTGCAGAGGAGTCGCTCAACACGCTTTCGTCGCAGGTGATGAGGCTTGAACGATACGCTACAGAAATGGGCGGACTCACCAAGCTGGAGGATCGGCCCGTCGAGCGCCGCATCATGCCGACAAGCGAGCTCGTTGACGAGCTCGCCGCCCATGCCGCGGAGGTTGTCGCGGCACGTGGCGAGGGCCTTGGCCTTCGCGTGAGTCCGCAGATGCCGCCGGTGCATTTTGGGCGGGCGGGCACGGCGGGGAAGGAGCCGATGGTGGATCCGACGGCCCCGATCGTGCAGAGGCCCCGTCCGCACACCGCGGATATGGGGAGCGGTCTCGCGTATGTCGACCTTTCTCTCGTCGAGGAGGTGCTCGATAACCTGCTGAGCAACGCGTGTGGACACGCGCGCGGTGTCGTTGGGCTGGAGGCAGTCGTGCGGGAGGGTGAGCTCGTCCTCCGCGTGAGCGATGACGGTCCGGGTTTCACGCCCGAGGCGCTACGCCGCGGATGCGATCCGTTTTTCAGCGAGAACAAGTCTGCCGAGCACTTTGGCTTGGGGCTGAACGTGTCGAGCATCCTGTGTGGGCTGCACGGCGGTACGCTTGATTTGGCGAACGGTGAGATGGGTGGCGCATGTGTGACTGCGACGTTTGACGTGGATGGCGCGGAGCGAGAGGGGTGACCGCGTTCCTGCATAAGGTTGAAGAAGGGGGAGCTTGTTCTCGGTGATGCGCCGACCTTACCTTAAGAAAGGCTTACCTTAACGTAAGGCTTACTGAATTGTCATCGCTGGTAGACAAAAGGTAGACACGCGGCTGAGAAACTATCCTTGTCCTAAAACCAAGGAGGGATCGCGATGATGGAAATGCAGCCCGAAGCGGAAAGCTACGTCGGCCAGGTTGCCTGCGGGGGAGCTGCGCGCCGCGTGGATTCGGGTGTCCTGAGCGAGTTGCGTCGTCGCGCCAGGCCCGAGGCGGATGGGGCTCGAGTACGGGCGGCCTCCGCGTCACTGGCTGCAGATGCGATGCCTGTAGCGGGTTTCGCACCGGCGGAGGCTGAGTCCGAAAACGATCTCGACGCCCGCCGAAAGACCCTCCGTCGCCGTGTCATAATCGTCCTCGCCGTCGCCGCGATTGGAATCGCCGCTGCGTGTTGGGAGTATCTCCCGAGCGTGCTTACATGGCTTGCGGACCCGCAGGCAGTGCGGGCCTTCGTCGCCGATAACGCAGTGATGAGCCGACTCACCATGCTGGGAATCAACGCGACGCAGATCTTCTTGGCGTTTCTGCCCGGCGAACCCGTCGAGTTGGCGAGTGGCTACGCTTTTGGCTTTTGGGAGGGTACGGCGTTGTGTCTCGTGGCTTCGGCGGTTGCGACTTCGGCAATATACTGGGCGACGCGCCGTTGGGGCTGGCGCTTGGTGGGGCTGTTTTTCGATCGAAGTCTGCTCGACCGATTTTCTTGGCTCAACAATGCCAAGCGTCTTGAGCTGGTGATGCTCGTCATTTTCCTCATTCCGGGCACGCCGAAGGACTTCCTCACGTATTTCGCCGGGCTCACTAAGATGCGCTTTACCCCCGTCGTTCTTATTGCCACGTTCGGTCGCATTCCGTCCATCGTGACCTCGACGGCTGCGGCTTCTGCCGTGGGTAGCGGCAATTGGGTGATGGTCGGCGTGGTTTTGGCTGCGTCTGCACTGCTCGTCGCCGTGGGTGGCCTGCTGTATCGTCGCGTGCGCGCACGGGCAAAGTAGGCCCCGCAAAGGGAAGCACAGAAGGCGTTCTTGCATTGCGCTGCTTTATGGGCTACGCGCGGCGGTTGATGAAAAAATCCGCCATGGAGATGAGCAGGTCGGCAGCCTTATCTGTGATGGTGCCGCATTCGGTGAGCTGTCGTGCGCGCTCCTGCGCCTCGTCGGCGAGCTTACGTGCGAGGTCGCGGCACATCTCGATGCCACCGCCCAGGTCGATGAGCTCGACGGCCCGGGCCAGATCGGCGGCGTCGGTGGCTTTGGCCTCGAGCAGCGAGACGAGTTCCGCGCGCGGTTCGGGCGCGAGGTGCTCGAGCGCCCAGACCACGGCGAGCGTGCGCTTGCCCTCGGTGATGTCGCTGCGGAAGTCCTTGCCCTGCGCGTCGGCGTCGCCCACGAGGTTGAGCAGGTCATCCTGCAACTGGAAAGCAAGGCCCGCCGGTCGGCCCAGCTCGATGAGGCCAGCGGCCGCATCGGCGTCCGCGCCCGCGGTGACGGCCCCGATGAACAGCGGGCTCGCAACGGTGTACCAGGCGGTCTTGCCCTCGATCATATATAGGTAGTCGTCGCTCGTCACGTCCCAGCGGCCATCGCGCGCCCATCCCAGGTCCAGCGCCTGTCCCTCGAGCGTATGGCGCTCCATGCGCACGAGCTCCTCGAGTACGCGGACGCGCCGCTCCGGCTCGAGCGAGGTGTCGCCGAGGACGACCTCGAACACGTGCGTGAGCGCCAGGTCGCCGGCGTTGATCGCCAGCCCTTCGCCTTCGGTGATGTACAAGCAGGGCTCGCCGCGGCGCAGTTCGCTCGCGTCGGCGATGTCGTCGTGGATGAGTGCCGCGCTCTGGAACAGCTCGATCGCGACGCCGGAGGAAAGGGCCTGCTCGGCGCGGCCCCCTACGGCCTCGGCGCCCAGCAGCGCGAGGACGGGGCGCACGCGTTTGCCACCGCCCGCGGTGAAGTGTGCGAGCGGTCCGTAGAGGTACCGGTCGAGATCGGCGGCCGGAGCGACGTCGCCCGCGGCCATTGCAGTAGCGTCGGCATCGCGCAGGGCGCGCTCAACCAAGGGCAGCTTGTCGCGCAGGTATGCGAGGAAAAGATCACCCGCGTGCTCGTTCGTGTTGCTCATGTGCAGCCTTTCCCGTCGAGACTCTCATTGTCCCATGCTAGCAAAACGGGGCGACTTCAAGCCGCCCCGTTCGGGTTCGCTATGGATACGCTGCATTGCGCGCGCATGTTGCCCCTCGCCATCGCCGCCGGACATTGGTGCCGATGGCCGGCGGCGGAAGCGGAGTCTCCTTACCCCTCGTAGCCGTTGGGGTTGTGAGACTGCCAGTTCCAGGCGTCGCGGCACATGTCGTCGATGTCGAACTGCGCCTCCCAGCCCATGAGCTCGCGGGCCTTGGAGCAGTCGGCGTAGTTCTCGGCTACGTCGCCGGGACGGCGCGGGTCGATGACGTAAGGAACCTCGTGTCCGCACGCCTTGCCAAAGGCGCGGATGATTTCGAGCACGGAGGTGCCGCGGCCGGTGCCCAGGTTGAACACCTCGACACCCTCGCGGCCGTTCATCCATGCGAGCGCGGCGGCGTGGCCGGAGGCCAGGTCGCACACGTGGATGTAGTCGCGCACGCCGGTGCCGTCGGGCGTGGGGTAGTCATCGCCAAAGACGTGCACGGCCTCGCGCTTGCCGATGGCGGTCTGTGCCACGTAGGGCAGCAGGTTGTTGGGAATGCCCTTGGGGTCCTCGCCCATGAGGCCGCTCGCGTGCGCGCCGATGGGGTTGAAGTAACGCAGCAGCACAACGTTCCACTCGGGGTCCGCGGTGTGGAGGTCGGTGAGCATCTGCTCGATCATCCACTTGGTCCAGCCGTAGGGGTTAGTGGCCATCTTCTTGGGGCTCTCCTCGGTGAGCGGGAGGCTGTCGGGGTCGCCGTAGACGGTCGCGGAGCTGGAGAAGATGATGGACTTACACCCATGGCCGCGCATGACGTCGACGAGCGTGAGGGTGTTGCCGATGTTGTTGCTGTAGTACTCGATGGGCTTGGCCACGGATTCGCCCACGGCCTTGTAGCCGGCGAAGTGGATTACGCGGTCGATGCGATGGGCGTCGAAGATGCGCTCGAGCGCTTCGTGGTCGTTAACGTCGGCGACGTACATGGTGAGGTTGGCCGCGGCCTGCTCGCCGACGATGGTCTTGATGCGGTCCTCGACCTTGGCCGAGGCGTTCGACAGGTCGTCGACGATGACAACCTGGTAGCCGCGCTGAAGCAGCTCGACGACGGTGTGGGAGCCAATGAATCCGGCGCCGCCGGTAACAAGGACGCAGGTATCGGCAGGGGTGAGGGTCTGGGTCATGCAAGCGCTCCTTTCGGGGGATGATGCTGGGGAGAGTATACCGCTTCACATGGTTGCCCCGTCCGTTGAGCGTCTCGCGGTCCGCGTTAACGCAAAACGCCTACCGCATGCCAAGATGGCTTCATGCGGCAGGCGTTGTTCACAAGACCTGTTGGATGTGGGCTACTCGAGGGCCCAGCCGCCCGCCCAGCCCCAGCGAGGGCTCACCGTGTCACCGTAGTAGGAGATCCAACGGTCAAGGTTGGTGGAGGCGATCCCGCCGATGTTCTCCATGACGGTGTTGTTGCCCACGTAGATGCCCACGTGGCCGTAGATGCGGCCCATGGTGTTCTTGGAGTAGGTGGAGACGGCGACGATCATGCCCACGCGCAGGTTGTCCTTGTTGGAGCTCGTGCACCAGCGGTTGTACATGTCATTAGCGTTGCCGCCCAGGTAGGAGAAGCCCGCCGCAGCGAACACGCGCGAGACCCACATGGCGCAATATCCGGCGCCGGGGCTCGGCACGGCGTAACAGCAGGAAACCACGCGCTCCTGCGAGCGGGACGAGCCGGAGACCTGGGCGTTGCCGGGCAGATACGTCGTTCCCCCGCCGCTCTGCTGGTGCTGCTGCTGAGCCTCCTGTTGGCGACGCTCCTCCTCGACCGCGGCGAGGTATTCGGCATCGCGCTGGGCCATGAGCTCTTTGACGTCGCTGGAAAGGCCATCGACCAAAGTTTGGACTTCGCCTTGCTTGGCCTGCATGTCGGAGAGCTGGTCGGCCTGCTGCTGCCTGAGGGTCTCCAGCTCGGTCTTCTGCTGCTCCAGTTCTGCTTTTTGCTGCTCCAGGCTCTCGCGGATCTGCTGGATCTCACTGATGACCTGTTTATCGGCATCGTTGATCTTCTCGACGTAACGGCTGTTGGAGAGCAACTCGTCAAAGGACTTCGCGGCGAGCAGGAGTTTGAGGGTGCTGCCGGGGCCGTCCTTGTAGCTGTCGGACACGCGGCCGGCGAGGACGTTCTGCTTGTCCTCGAGTTCCTGCTGCTTCTCTTCGATTTGCTCTTGCGTTTCGTCGATTTGGGTTTGGACGTCATCGATCTGGGCGATGGTTTTTTCCTGCTCCAGGCTTAGCGCTTGGAACTCGGCGGCGAGCTGCTCGAGCTCGGCTTCCACGGCGGCGAGCTTCTCCTCTGCCGTGGCGAGTGCGTCGAGGGTCTTTTGCGAGGCTCGTGCAGCATAGGCGCGTCCGGGCAGGCCGAATAGCACGGCGGAAGCGGTCAGCGCAAGTGCCGCCTTGATGGCACCGCGGCGCGAAAACTCGGCATTATAGCCCACGTTGAAAAGTGCGTTCTGAATGCGCTCCTGCTTCTCGACTTCCGAGGCGGGCGCGTTGGGAATGTGCGACATGGGTGCTCCGTTTGGTTCTGTGAATGATGTACGCCACATATCAGGGATAAAGGATACCGCAAGATAATGGGCACGGTATAAATTTCACGGAAACGCGTCGGCCAATGGACATGGTCGTGGTGCGGAGAGGGACGGTTACCGCATGCTGAACGCGATGAGGGCCGCAAGGTACAGTGCAAGCGCTGCGATTGCGGGGGCGTCGCGCCTCGCGACGAGCCGCATCACGTGGTAGTGCGTTCGTTCGCCGCCGGTGTAGCAGCGTGCATCCATGGCGCGCCCCAGGTTCTCGGCATGGCGAAGGGCACTGGCGAATAGCGGAACGATGAGCGGTACGCACGCCCGCGCATAGGCGAGCGCGCCCTTGTTTTCCAGATCGGCGCCGCGAGCGGTTTGCGCCGCCACGATGTGCTCGGCCTCCTGCGAGAGCGTGGGCACAAAGCGCAGGGCTATGGAGAGCACGAGCGTTCCCTGGCGCACGGGTACGCCCACGCGCTCCAGCGGGGCGAGCAGGTACTCGGCGGCGTCGGTCAGCGCGACGGGCGTGGTGGTGAGGGTGAGGAGCGACCCGGCAAGGAGCAACAGGAAGAAACGGGCGGTGTAGAGCACGGCGGCGTGCACGCCGCTCCAATGGATGTGCAACGGCCCCATGCTTAAGGCGACCTCGCCGGATTGGACGAAGAAAAGGTTGATGAGCGAGGTGACCACGAGGAAGAGCGCGATGGGACGGACCTGCGACAGGAGGCGGCGCGCGGGCACATGGGAGCAGGCCACGGCGCCGCCCACGGCCAACGCCGCAAGGAGCAGTGTGGGCAAGGAACTCACGAAAAAGCAGCTCACCATAAAGACAACGGTCCCAAGGAGCTTCACCCGAGGGTCGAGCCGGTGGACGGGCGAATCGGCGGAATAGTACTGGCCGATGCTAGCGCGTAGTGCCATGGCGGCTCACCTCCGCATGGTCTATACGGCGGCCGCGGTCGAGCTCGATGACCTGGTCGGCGAGCTCGGTGACGTCTTCCATGCTATGGGTGACCATAATCAGTGTGGTCCCATCCTGCTTGAGCTGCTTCAGAAGCCTCCGGATGTGTTTGCGTCCGGCGGGATCGAGGCCCGCCATGGGTTCGTCGAGCACGAGGATGGGTTGTCCCATCGCCAGGACGCCGGCGATCGCGACGCTGCGCTGCTGGCCTCCCGAGAGCGCGAAGGGCGACGCCTGCAGGAGGGATTCGGTGGGCTCGAGGTTGACGGAGCGCAGGCTGTCGCACACGCGTCGGTCGATCTCGTCCGACGGCACCCCGAGGTTGCGCGGGCCAAACGCGACATCGTCGAAGACGGTCTCGGCAAACAGCTGGCGCTCGGGGAGTTGCGCCACGTATCCAACGCTGCGACGAAGCTCGCCGCGGCGCGCAAGGTCGGCGGTGTCGATGCCCTCGATGCGTACCGTTCCCCGGGTGGGGAGCTTGAGGGCGCAAGCGAGCTCGGCGGTGGTCGACTTGCCCGATCCCGTGCGCCCAATGAGAGCGGTGATGGTGCCGGGCCGCGCCTGGAAGGAGAGGGAGTCGAGCGCGAGCGGAACTGAGCTGCGGGAAGCGTCGCTGCTTCCGCGGACGCCGAACAGCCTCCGGCGGCGCGTGCGCTTGCGCGGGTTCACGGCTTTTGCGTAGGAGAACGAGACGTGATCGAACACGACGCTGGGCTTGTCGATGGGCTCGGCTGCGCTGTCGGCGCGCGTTGCCGCCGCGGCACGTTGCTGGTTGGAGGGTCTGCCGTGGCCTTCCGCGCCGCCGTGGGCTCCTGCTTCGCCAGAGCGCTCAGCGCTTACGCTCCATGCGCTCGGCACCTCGAGACCGAGGCTCTCCACCAGTTTAGGCTGCGAGAAGAGCTCGCTCGGTGTGCCGTCGAACGCCGTGCGTCCGTGATCGAGCACGAGAACGCGGTCGGCCGCGAGGGCGTCTTCCATAAAGTGGGTTACATGCAAGATGGTGATGCCGCGGGCGCTGAGCTCGGCGATGATGCCTCGCACGCTCGAGCGGCCCTCGGCATCGAGCATGGCGCATGGCTCGTCGAGCAGCAGGATTTCCGGTTTCATTGCGAGCGCCCCGGCAATCGCCACGCGCTGCATCTGTCCGCCGGATAGATCGGCGGGGTCGCTCTGCGCGCGTTCGTCCATGTCGACGGCGGCGAGGGCGGCGTCGACGCGTTTCGCAATCTCCGGCTGGGGGGTGCACAGGTTTTCCGGACCAAAGGCGACGTCGTCGGCCACGACGCTCGTCACCATTTGGTCCTCGGGATGCTGAAAGACGCTCGCGGTCCGGCTGCGTATGGCAAGCGTGCGACACGGGTCGCTCGTGTCCATGCCGTGAATGACGGCGCGGCCCGCCGTTGGGATGGTTAAGACGTTGACGAGTTGGAGCAAGGTCGACTTACCCGACCCATTGCCGCCCAAGATACAGAGGTGTTGCCCGCTGGGGACGCGCAGACAGATATCGTTGAGGGCTTCGGTCGCAGCGCCGGGGTACGTGACGTGTACGTGTTCGAAGACGATGGCGTCGGCGGTCACGAGCGCATTGCCCCCTGTGCCTTGAGGACGTTTGCGCACGGCGCGAGCAGCACTTGGCCGGCAGCGGTGTTAATGATCATTTTGAGCATGTTGAAGGGCAGCAGGATCGGCAGGATCATGGCCGCGACCTCTTGGACGGTGATGGCCGTGTAGAGGGGTGTCACCACGAGGTTCATCGCGCATGCAAGCGCAACGGATACCACGGAGCCGAGTGCCATGCCAACAACGGATGCGCGGCGCGAATGTCCGCCTTTTGCGTACATGATTGCCGCGGGGATGACGAATGCACAGGTAGAGAACATGCCCATGGGCGCGCCGAACGGATCGAGGAACACGCGGGGCATCCACGAGATGATGGCGACGGCGGCTCCGAGCTTGGGGCCAAAGGCGAGCGCCGCGATAAGGCAGGCGATGCCCGAGGGGTCGTACATGAGCCAAGGCGCGGCGGGGAAGATGGGGATCTGCACGAAGCTCAATATGAGCGAGGCCGCGGTGAAAAGCGCCGCGAGGGCGATCTTCTTTGAATCGATAGCATTGTTCATGGGAATACCTTCCGTTTCTTCACTCCGGACTATACCGTCGGCCCCGGAATCGCACCGGGTCGGCCGCTGTTTGCGGCTCGCGGGCTCATGCGCTTGGCGAGGAATACGCCGCACATTTACCGCCGGTGGGGAATTGCACCCCGCCCTGAAACATGTCGACTATAACGCGCCTTTCTGCGGGGCGCAATGGGGGAGCCCGGGCGCGGGGGAGTTTGGCACGCAAACGTCCTCGTTGCCGAGCGTTGCTCGGCAGCCTGCGGAATGTTTGCTTTGCCAAGCTCCCCCGCGCCCGGGCTCCCCCATTGCGAAGCTCCTCGAAAGGGTTATGGAGTCGCGTGGGAGGGGGCGGGTGCTTGGGTATAGTGGGGTGTGACTGTTTTTCACCTACCTATTGGGAGGGCCTTATGCACGAGCACGAGTATGTGAGCGAAGAGCTGCTCTGTGTGTTGGCGGGAATCGCCGGCGAGGACAATGTGCTCATGACCGAGCCCATGCGCGATTACACGACGTTTCATATTGGCGGGCCGGCTGACGTGTTCGTGACGCCGCGCACCCCCGAGGTGCTCGTCAAGGTGCTCGACACCTGCTATTTGGGTGATGTTCCGGTGACGATCGTGGGTAACGGGTCGGACCTGCTCGTGGGTGATCGCGGCATTCGCGGTGTGGTTGTGCTCCTGCGTGACAATCTCGCTCAGGTTGAGGTCGACGCCGGCGGCTGGCGCGTGACTGCCCAGGCCGGCGCGCTTTTGCGTGACGTGGCCCTCGCCGCCGCCGAAGAGGGGCTCTCCGGCATGGAGCCGCTGTGGGGCATTCCCGCGACGGTGGGCGGTGCGTGCTTTATGAACGCCGGCGCGTACGACGGTACGATGGGCGACGTCCTCGAGTCGGTCCGCGTGTACGTGCCGAGCAAACAGGGCAATCGCGGGTCGGTCGTGACGCTCGAGGCGCGCGACCTCAATCTGGGGTACCGCAAGAGCCGCGTGCACGATGACGGACTCATCGTGCTTTCCGCTACCTTCAAACTTTCGCCGAGTAACCCTGCCATGGTCCGAGCCGCGATGGACGACTACCAGGCACGTCGCGAGGCAAAGCAGCCGCTCGACATGGCGAGCGCGGGATCGACGTTCAAGCGTCCCGAAGGCTACTTTGCCGGTAAGCTCATCATGGACGCGGGCCTGCGCGGCGCGCGCGTGGGCGATGCGCAGGTGAGCGAGAAGCATTGCGGTTTCGTGGTGAATACCGGCCGCGCGAGCGCGAAGGACGTGCTCGGCCTCATCGAGCATGTGCAGGCCGAGGTCAAGGCACAGTTCGGCGTCGACCTCGAGCCCGAGGTCCGCATGATCGGCGAGTTCTAACGTCTCGAATAGGCCTTGGCGTAAACGTGCCGTCTCCTTGCGTGCGATCGTTCAAAAGCCTGAAAAGAAGCGGCCGTCTCGGATGAGACGGCCGCTTCGGTTTGGGGCGGTAAGGGTGCGTGGTGACTACTTGTCCTTGTTGAGTTCGTCGAGGATCCAGTTGATAGCGCCCTTCGGGTCGTTCGTGAGGTCGATGTACTGCTTACCGCGGGTCGTGAGCAATTTGATGCCCAGGCGGTCGGTATCGGCCTTCATATCCTCGTAATACGTGCGAGCCTGAGGTGCAAGTACGATCACGTTGTACTTGCTCATGATTTCATAATGGCTGCCGTACGCGCCGGAGTTCGAAACCAGGTCGATTCCCTCGGCAGCAGCTCCTTCGCGCAGGGCATTGGCGAGCATTGCGCTCGTGCCGGCTCCCTGGCACAGGACGAGAACCTTGATCTGCTCGCCCGTGCTCTTCATTTTGTCGGCGATGGCTTTGGTGTCGACAACCGGTTCGATGGATTCTCCCTCGGCACCGGTCTCCTCCTCGGCGATGAGGCTAAGGTCATATGCTTTGCAGAACGGATAGTAGATAACGAAGTCCACTGCCAGGAGCACGACCACGAGCAGCAGGGAAATGGCCTGCATGTTGGTGGTGAGGAAGATGCCCACCGGTCCGGGAAGCGCCCAGGGCAGGGTGTAGATGGGGGCGTTCATACCGAGGAAGTCAATGAATGCCTTGCCGATGACGGCGTTGGCCATGGGGGCGAGAAGGAAGGGGACGAACATGTAAGGATTCAATACGATGGGCATACCGAAAATGACGGGCTCGTTGACTCCGAAGATGGTGGGAATGACGGAGGCCTTACCCATGGCGCGCAGCTGCTTGGAGTGCATGAGAAGCATGAGGATGATCGGAACGACGAACGTTGCGCCCGATCCTCCCAGGCCGGAGATGAAGCTCGTGAAGTCCTGCGTGAGGGCAAGGGTGGGATGGCCGCCCGCCTGGAACACTTCGAGGTTGATGGTCGGGTTGCCATAGAGGGCGGCGTTGAACGGAGTCATGACGACGGATGCGCCGTGGATGCCCATGAACTGGAAAAGTGCGACAGCGCCGGAGATGAACGCCATGCCGGCATAAGAGTCGACGGCGGAGAACAAGGGCGACATCAACGTGGACACGAGGTTGGCGAACGGCGTCGCGATGGTGGCACGGCAGACGAAGTCGATTGCGGCGCAGATGATGATGGAGAAGCCGAAAGCGAAGATGTCGCGGAAGCTTTGGGCGATCGTGCCGGGAACCTCCTTGGGCATCCTGATGGTCACGTTGTGCAAGATGCAGAACTTATAGACGTTCACGATGATGAACGCAGAGATGAGCGAGGAGACGACGCCCTTGCTGCCCATGAAGCCGGTGTCGAAAACACTGGTGTCAACTCCGTCGACGGCGACAACGGAGTTGGTCACGGAGAGCAACAGCATGCCGCACATGGCCGCGATCATGGTCGAGCTGGGGTTGATCGCCTTTCCGGCAGGCATGCGGCGGTTCATGGAGGTGGCGAGTGAGTTGGCGGTTTGCCCAGCGACCATGATGCCGAAGACGCCCATGGTGTAGGCATACACCTTGTTGCAGAAGTCAAGCGCCTCCTGTGGCAGCGTGATGCCGACATATGCCGGAAGGGTGGATATCAGCAGGAACAAGCTGGAGAACAAGATGATGGGCATGTTCGATATGAAGCCATCCTTGATGGCCACCAGGTACATGTTCTTCGAGATCTTGTCGAAGAATCCCTGATGCCTTTGCAGCAGTTTGACGATTGAGTCCATGTCACGTCCTTTCGTGTACGCGTTCGTCGGCGCTAGGCTGCGGCGTCCGGAATCAACGAGCCTAGTGTGCATCGGTCATATCAAGAAAGATACAACTGATACAAATTGTCGGCAATAATTGAAAAGCACTCGGGAATTGTAGGTCAAGTTATATTTGGCAATATCGGTGAACGGTAGCAGTTACATTTATCAATAAGATAAATACCTGCCAAAATAATAAAAGATATGGATCCTTCTACCGTTTACCGATGGAATGCAGACAAGTTATTTAGTTGTTGTAACAATTAGGTATCAATTGAGCGGTATTGTCTATACGCTCGAATGACTATATGAAAGGTGATCCAATGGCAGGTAAGCGTCTTCTCAATTTCAACGCCTCAGACTTTCTGAGTGCAACGCCCATGGAGCTCAAGCAGGCGATTCTTGCGTCGGAGGGGCGCACCATCATGGCGGAGAACGTTCCCGGCTCCCCGTTATTGCTGGGTGCGACCAATGCCGAGTACGAGGCGCATGCCGGTGCGGACCTGCTCATGTTCAACGCGCTCGACCTCTTCGACCCGGAGATTGCCTGCGTGCCTGAGGGGCTCGAAGAGAATCCCATCTCTTGGGTAAAGCGCGCTTGCGGACGGGCGATCGGTGTGAATCTGGAGCCAGTGGATGACAAAACCGAAATGGTCGAGACCCGCGTCGAGCTTCCTGTTGGGCGCCGTGTCTCCATCAAGACGCTGGAGCGGGCGAATGAGCTCGGCTTCGACTTTGTCTGCCTCACCGGCAATCCCGGCACGGGCGTTTCGAATGCCTCGATCGCTCATTCGGTCAGGGTTGTCAAAGAGCATTTCGACGGTCTGGTCATCGCTGGCAAAATGCATGGGGCCGGTGTGGATGAGCCCGTCATGACCCTTGAGATCGCCAAGTCCTTCATCGAGCTTGGTGTCGATATCTTGCTTGTGCCCGCCCCGTATACCGTTCCGCATTTCCAGGAGCAGGACCTGCGCGAGATCTGCGATTACGTGTACAAGTTCAATGAGGGAAAGCCCATCGAGGAGAAGGTGCTTGTCCTTGCGGCGAACGGCACAAGCCAAGATTCGTGCGACCCGGACTCCATCCGTCAAATCGGACTTGCGGCGAAGGCGGCTGGAGCGCATCTGCAGCACATCGGGGACTCGTTCAACGGGTGCTGCCTTCCCGAGAACATTTGGACGCTCGGCGTCGCCATTCGCGGCCTTCGCCATCAGCTCGCCATGACGAGTCGCTCGGTGATTCGCTAGGCGCGAGCGTCCCGCCCGTATAATACTATCCACGACGAAGACACAGGAAGAGCGATACATTGGGGGCAGCGGTGTTGGATTCTCGGGAAAAGCGGCCACTTTACGTTCAGCTCGTGGACGCTCTGCTCTCCGACGTGGTCGGTGCCGGCGGCGAGGGAGAGCAACTTCCCACCGAAAAGGAGCTGTGCGATGAATACGCCGTGAGTCGAACGACTGTGCGTCAGGCGCTCGCGGAGCTGGAGCAGAGGGGCTTGATCTATCGCATTCAGGGCAAGGGTTCTTTCATTGCCTCGGAGGCGTCGGTCGATGAGCCCTCGTCCATGCTTGATTTCGATATGCTCGCTCAGTGCGAGAGCGTGGAGCCGGGCGAGATCGTTCGCGAACTGGTTTGTCGTGATCTGCCGGATGTCGCGATGTCGACGGTCCAAATGTTCGGCGGGGCCTCCAGGGCATCAGTGTGCAGGACCGACGTTCGGTATCTTATCGACGGTTCCGTCGTCGCGCTTGAGAGCATTTACTTGCGGCGATCCGACGTCAACGCGTTGCCGGACTGCGAGTCCGAGCCGGTGCTCCGCACACTCATGGCGATTCGCCCTCGTGTGTCTTCCGTTCGCGAAAGCTATCACGCACGGTCGATTACAGCGGGTGAGCGAGATGCCTTTGGCGTCGAAGACGGGGTCCTGCTATCGATTACTCGATATATGTCCGACGCGAACGGCGCGCTCGTGGCCCTTGTGGAGCGTCGAGTCCTGACCGATCGCGTGTCATATCAGAATTACAGATTTACTTCTTAAGGAGAACGCATGGCTACCAAGCAGGAAATATCTATGATCGGTTTCGAAATCGTCGCGTACGCGGGCGATGCTCAGACGGATCTGATTGAGGCATTGGATTGCGCGCGCAGGGGGGAGTTCGATCGGGCCGAGGAGTTGCACGCCTCCGCCAAGGAGGCTCTCATCGGTGCGCATGACACACAGACCAAGCTGCTGTCGCAGGAGGCGGGCGGCTCCGAGATGGATGTGACGTTCATCATGGTCCATGCGCAGGATACCCTCATGACCGCCATGATGATGGAGAAGCAGACCCGCTTTTTCATCGATGAGTATCGTCGCATCGCCGCCCTCGAGGCGAAACTGGATTAAGGGATTTTGATGGGGGCTGGGTGCAAATTGCGCGTCGGTCAACGCTTTCGCCGACGGCGCGACGAGCTGCGGCGGCACTTCTGCCACAGCACAACGACGTGCGCGAAATGTCGAAACTGATGCGCTTCAACGTCGTTTTTTTCGACATTGCACGCGCATGCCGCACAAACGCCGCGCTGACCGGAGCAATTCGCACCTGTCCCCATGCGCGCCCGTTCGCGCACCTCGCCGTTACGAGAAGTCGGTGAGTTCCTGCCAGCGGGCGGATTCCACGGTGCCGCCGTCTTGCAGGATGAAGTACGCCGCCGTGTCCTCGAGCGCGTCGGCGATCTCGGCGCCCTGGCGGCTGCCGGCCACGAACAGCGTGGTCGAAAGCGCATCGGCGGCGGTCGAGGACGGGCTGAGCACCGTGACGCTCGCTACGTCGGTCTGGACGGGCTCGCCGGTGCGCGGGTCGAGGATGTGCCAGTACGTGACGCCGTCTTGCTCAAACACGCGCTCGTACAGGCCGCTCGTCACCAGTGACCCTCCCTGGACGCGCGCGGTGCCCACCACGGTGTCGCCGCCGGGGTCATTGGGGTCGCGAATGCCCACGTCCCATGTGCCGCCGTCGGGTTTTTCTCCAAAAAACGCAATATTGCCGCCGAGCGAGAGCACGGCGCCGGTGGCGCTCGTCTCGTCGCGTAGTAAATCGCAGAGGCGGTCGGCCACATACCCCTTGGCGATGCCGCCCAGGTCGAGCTTGGCCTGCGGGTCGGCCAGACGCACGGTGAGCGCCTCTTCGTCAATCTCGATGCAGCGCCAATTCACATGGGGCAAAGCGTCGGCGATCGTCTCGGGTGCCGGGCGCACGCCCTCGGTGAAATCCCAGAGCGTGGAAACCGCGCCGATCGTGATGTCGAACAGGCCGTCCGCCTGCTCGCAATACGTTTTGGCGGCGAGCAGGAGGTCAATGGTGTCGGCGTGCACGCGAACGGGTTTGCCTGCCGCCGCGTTGATGCGGGCGATATCGGACTTTTCGTCATAGAGATCGAAGAGGGAGTCGAAGTGGGCACATGCTTTGGCCAGACGTGCCGGTGCTGCGTCGTCACCGTAGACGCTGAAGGTGCAGTAGGTGTCGAAGGCGAAGGTCGACCCGGTGACGGGTTTTGCGGCTGAGGCTCCGCTTCCGGGCCGTGCGCATCCGGAGAGCAGCAGCGCGAGGGTCGAGCAGGCGCCGCCGCACATGAGCCCGCGCCGCGAGATCGGCGTGCCCTTTTCCCTATCCATGGAACGCCTCCCGGGGCAGTGCACACAGGACGAGCCGGGCGGCAACGCCCACGGCGGCCCCGCACAGGACGCCGGACACGGCGAGCGCGGGCATGTTGGCGAGCGCGACGCGGCTGGAGAGCAGCACGGCGACGGCGATGAGCTGGCCGGCGTTATGGGCGAGCCCGCCGAGCACCGAGGTGGCGACGGTGGAAAAGGCCCCGCTGCGTACGGCGAGTGCCATGACGGCCCAGGACAGCAGGCCGCCCGCCAGGGAAAAGACGAACATCTGCAGGTTGGCGAACAGCAGCGTCGAGGCGATGACCTTGATGAACATGAGGAAGAGGCCCGCCTTCGCGCCCAGGCGCTCGAGCGCCATGAGGATCACGACGTTGCCCAGGCCCAGCTTCACGCCGGGCACGGTGACGGGCAGGGGGATGAGTAGTTCGAGGTAGCCGCATACGAGCGCGGCGGCGGTGAGCACGCCGTAGAGCGCGGCGCGCCGTCCGGGGGAGGTCGGCACCGTGGGCGCCGTGCGTCGCCCGTTACCGGATGTGTCAGCTGAGTTTCTCATGCTTGTCATTATATGTGTTGGGTACGCTGTTAGGAGTTTGGCACCCAATATGAGAGGAGAGTCCTCATGGCCGTCCTGTTTATCGAATACCCCAAGTGCACTACCTGCAAAAAGGCCAAGAAATGGCTGGATGAGCATGGCGTCGAGTACACCGATCGCCATATCGTCGAGGATAATCCCACGGCGGCGGAGCTGGCGGAGTGGCACGAGCGCTCCGGCCTGCCGCTGCGCCGCTTCTTCAACACGAGCGGCATGAAGTACCGCGAGCTCGGCATCAAGGCCAAGCTCGACGCCGGCATGACGGACGAGGAAGCGTACGCCCTGCTCGCCACGGATGGCATGCTGGTCAAGCGCCCGATCATCGTGACCGACAACGCGGTTCTCACGGGCTTTAAAGAGGCCGCGTGGGAGGAGGCGCTGCTCTAAGCGTCTGTTGGAAATAGGAGGGCCGCCGTCGGTCCATGCCTCGGCTCTCCCTTAAAAATGTCTATGGGAATTGTCTCGTTGAGGACAGTGAAACGTCAGAACGCCATAGGTAATTTCCGTTTTGCCATAGGTGGTCTTGTGGGGGGTACTGATGGAGATACACGAACTGGAAGGGCTTGCCCATGCTGTTGCGGATGGGCGGATGTCGCCCGAGGAGCTGGTACATCAGGTTCGCGTGGATGCGGTGACCGACCTCGAATACGCCTGCGTTGACAACCAACGAGGTGTTCGCACCGGTGTGTCCGAAGTGATATACGGGGCGGGGAAGACACCCGAACAGATTGCCGGCATCGTTTCCGCGATGCTTGCCGTCGGACAGGAGCGGGTGCTCATCACACGCCTGGATGCGCAAAAGGCAGAGCGGCTGCGGGGTCTTGGATGCGGCTTTTCGTATCACCAAGGCGCTCGTGCCGGTGTGGTGGGCGAGCTGCCCGAACCCAACGGGAACGGGGAGATCCTCATCATCACCGCCGGCACAAGCGACATTCCAGTTGCAGAGGAGGCCGCGCTGACTGCGCGGTTTTTGGGAAACCGCGTACGCGTGGTGCACGATGCGGGCGTTGCTGGGATTCATAGGCTCCTCTCGCACGGTGAGGATATCTCCGGCGCGCAGGTAATCATCGCGATCGCCGGTATGGAGGGAGCGCTGCCCAGCGTGGTTGCTGGGTTGGCGAGCTGCCCGGTCATCGCGGTTCCCACGAGCGTGGGTTACGGGGCGAATCTCGGTGGCGTCACCGCCCTGCTTGCCATGGTGAACAGCTGCGCGAGCGGCGTCTCGGTGGTCAACATCGATAACGGTTTTGGTGCTGCCTACCAGGCGTCTTTAATCAACCATCTTTCGAGCGGGGAGGCGTGATGCATATGAAGTGCGAGGGAAGAGACGACGGCGAGCTCCGCGTGGGCGACTCGAGTGCCGCGCTGTGGCTCGATTGCCAGGCGGGTATTGCGGGCGATATGCTCGTGGCGGCGCTGCTCGATGCGGCTCCGGACCGCGCGGAGGCGGAGGCGGTCGTGACGGCCGCCCTGGAGAGCCTACATGTGGAGGGATTCGACATCGCGGTGACGCGCGTGGTGAAGGCGGGCTTGTCGTGCCTTGATTTCAATGTGATCCTCGACGAGGCGCATGAGAATCACGATCACGACATGGAATATCTGCACGGCCATGCGCACGCCGTACACGGTGCGTGTGAACATGCGCTCCACGAGCACGCCCACGAGCACGCCCACGAGCACGCCCACGAGCACGCCCACGAGCACGCCCACGAGCACGCCCACGAGCACGCCCACGAGCACGCCCACGAGCACGCCCACGAGCACGCCCACGAGCACCGGGGCCTTGCGGAGATCAACGCGATCATCGAGTCCGCGCACATGGAGCCCGGGGCGCGTGAGTTGGCGCAGCGGACGTTCGCGATTTTGGCCGATGCAGAGGCCAAGGCGCACGGCGTTCCCGCTGACCAGGTGCATTTCCATGAAGTCGGCGCCGTCGATTCGATCGTGGACGTCGTTGCGGCGTCGGTGCTTGTCGATTATCTCGGCATCGGCCGCGTCTGCGTACCCGTTCTCGTTGAGGGCCACGGAACGGTCCGCTGCCAGCACGGGGTCATCCCGGTGCCTGTCCCCGCGACCCTCAACATTTGCGCCGCGCACGGCTTGCCGCTCGCCCCGTGCGAGGTGGAGGGCGAGCTCGTCACACCAACGGGTGCTGCTCTCGTTGCCGCCCTCGACCCCGCCTTCGATTTGCCTGCGCGGTACACCGTTCGCGCCGTCGGCCTTGGCGCCGGAAAACGCACCTACAGCAGGCCTTCGGTTCTGCGCGCGGTGCTCATAGAAGAGGAGCGCGGCTCGGGGCTGCAAACCTCGGTGGATTCGGAAGGGGTTTGGACGCACGCCGCCGAGCTCGAGGCGCCGACGAGGGTCGTCAAGCTCGAGTGCGATATCGACGATGCGACAGCGGAGCAGATGGCGTACGCAGCCGCCGAGCTCGCCCGCGCCGGCGCGCGAGAGGTGCACTGGCTGCCCATTTTCTCCAAGAAGGGTCGCCCCGCTTATCAGTTGCAGGTGCTGTGTCAGTCCAGCGAGGTCCCAGCGCTGGAATCGATCATCTTCGCCGAAACCCCCACCCTCGGCATTAGGCGCATCGAATGCGAGCGTACGGTTCTCGCGCGTGAGCGCGCGACGGTCCAAACCCCCTTTGGGCCCGTTACGGTTAAGCGCGCGACGCTCCCAGACGGCACGAAGCGCGTTAAGCCTGAATACGAGGACTGTGCCGCCTTAGCGCGCACGTGTGGGGTCCCGCTGCACGAGGTGGTCGAAGCCGCCATTTTGTCCGCGCGGTAAGCCTGTGCCACGAATCGACCGATTTTGTAACGAGTTTCGCAACAGGCTGAGTAGAGCGCATTTTCGAGCGGTAAAACCCCAGGTGAGCGGGGTCTGAGAACCCCGTCTACTTGGCCGTGCGAGAGATTCGTTACAAAAACGGTCAATTCGCGGCATGCGCAGCCGATTTTGCGCCGCGGGGCTACGATACACTAGTTAATCGAGCGCGCCGCATGTCCGAATGCCTGCGGGGTCGGTGTCTGCCGCCGCGTCGAGGAGTCTTTGAAGTCGGCATGGAAGAACGAAAAGATGGGGGATCGGTATGAAGCTCATCATTGCATCGGATATTCACGGCTCCGCCTATTGGGCAGAGCGCCTTATGAGCGTAATTGACCACGAGCGCCCCGATCGCGTAGTGCTTCTTGGCGACCTGCTTTACCATGGCCCCCGCAACGACCTTCCGCGCGATTATGCGCCCAAGCGCGTGATCGCGCTGCTCAACGAGCTTGCTTCGTCCGGCCGCTTGGTCGCGGTGCGGGGTAACTGCGAGGCAGAGGTCGACCAGATGGTGCTCGACTTCCCCTGTATGGCGGACAGCGCCACGCTGATTGACCCGCAGGGCCGCACGCTGTTCTGCACGCACGGTCACGTGTTCGGCGCGGGCATGCACAACAGCGTCGATCGTGTCCCGTGCCTTCCTCAGGGCTCCGCGCTGCTGTACGGGCACACGCACGTCAAAGTGAACGGCCCGAGTAGTGAACACTCCGGGCTGTGGTTATTCAACCCTGGCAGCGTGTCGATCCCCAAAGACGGAACGAACAGCTGCGGCACCTACGACAGCGAAAAACCGCTGGATCAGGCTTTCGACCACGTACTGTTGTAAAAACAGCACTTCGAGCGGAAATGAGGAGAAGGCCATGGCCGAATGGAAAGAGACGGACTCATCGAGTTTGGCGGCCCTCACGCGTGATACGTCCACGCTTGCAGATGCGGCGGAGAGCATGCAGAGTCTGGTCGAGACTATCTGGCGCCTGCGTCAGCCGGGCGGCTGCCCGTGGGATCGCGAGCAGACCCACGAGAGCATTGCCAAGAACATGATCGAGGAAGCCTATGAGGCCGTCGACTGCATCGAACAAAATGACGAGGTCCATCTGCGCGAGGAGCTTGGCGATGTGCTCATGCAGGTGGTTCTGCACGCGCAGATCGCGGCGGATGCTGGTACCTTCACCATGACGGACGTTGCGCGCGACATCAATCAAAAGCTGATTCGCCGCCATCCCCACGTGTTCGGCGATGACACCGGCGCCGCCAAGGATGCCCGCGAAGTACTCGAGATCTGGGACAGCGTAAAGCTTTCCGAGAAGAGCGACAAGGATTCGGCCGCCGTCGCCCAAGGCCAGATGCCGCAAGGTTTGCTCGATGGGGTACCGAGGGCTCTTCCCGCCCTGATGGAGGCGCAAAAGGTCTCGCGCAAGGCGGCTGCCGTCGGGTTCGAATGGGAGACCGTCGAGGACGTGTGGGCAAAGGTCGCCGAGGAGCGCGCCGAGTTCGAGGCCGAGGATCCGCGCAGCGAAGCGCGCGCCATGGAGTTCGGGGACATGCTCTTCGCCCTCGTCAACGTCGCCCGCAAAGAGGGCATCGACGCGGAGAGTGCGTTGCGCGCGAGCACCGCGAAGTTCCGTGCGCGTTGGGAATCCATGGAGGGCGCGGCGTATCGCAAAGGAATGCCAATTGAGGGCCTTACGACGGACGAGCTCAACGAGCTGTGGGATCACTCCAAGCGGGGTTAGATCAGGCGCTCATCCACATCCATCCAAAGCGGAGGCCGGCAAGCGCGAGCGCCAGTCCGAGTCCGGTGTAGAAGACGGCGATGAAGACTTCGGGCGCAAGGCCGAATGCCCTGATCGAGATGCCTCCCGTCATCATGACCGCCATGATGAGGAATGCCGGGACATCGAAGAACTTGAGGAAGAAGTGGCGCTCCTCTTCGTACGAGGCAATGCGCGCCGTGTGCTTGACCACGAGCTTCCCGAACACGAAAAGCCAGAAGACGGCGCCCACCGCGGCGGAAAGCAAGACGTTGATCGGGGTCACGTGGTTGTTGGCGTAGACTTCGAAGCCTATGCGGGCGATGTTGATGCCCGCGGCAAGCCAGACGATGCTCGCGATGAGTAGCAGCGTGTGCTTGCGGACGGTGAATAGGTTCATGGGGCCTCCTTAGATGGTTCGTCCGCGGTTATGCGCGCGACGAATGAGGACGAAATACGAGGCAGGCGGCAACGCCGGCGACGAGCACGCTCAGGATGACCGAGGGCGTTGTGCCGAGCTTGATGAAAGGGATGCCCACAAGCAGGCCGATGACGTAGGGGACGAGCCAGGCGATCCACACGGCGGCGCTCAGACGGTGAAACGTCTGCTCACGCTTGAGGGCACTGGCGTTATGGCTCTGCCCTGCACGTAGACGACCGTTGCCCAGATGGCATGGAAGAGCATGAGGACGATGGCGGCGAGTCCGGTTATGCCGTGGATGGCGGGCGTAGTGGCGGTGCTTTCGCGCGCAATGATGCTCATGAGCGTGGTGCCGGTGGTGTCGCACGCAAGGCCGCACCAGAAGAAGACGAGGTGGATCCCGCGCAGGCGACCGTCAGCGCGCTCCTTGAACACGCCGATGGTATACAGGATGAGAGCGCCAGTGATGGCAAGGCTGGCGAACATGAGCATGGGGGACATGAAAGCTCCTTTCAAGCGGCGTCACTATGACCCCGCAAGGCGGTGTATAATATGAACGATGTTCATATGAACGGCGTTCATATTAGGAGCATGGCACTGTGGAAACAAGTCGGGGGCCGGCTTGCTGGTAAAGACCCTGAACGTTCCACGCTTCTGTTCAGAAGGGAAGGCGGGGCCATGAGCAGCAAGAAGGCGATTTCACGCAATCGTATTATCGAGGTCGCGTTTGGCATGGCGCGCGAATCGGGGCTGCCGTCGCTCAGCGTGCGCGCCATCGCAGAGGCTTGCGGCGTGGCGACCGGCACGATATATAACCATGTGCCCGACGTCGCCGAGCTGCGAACGGAGGTACTGCAGCGTTTTTGGCGCGAGGCGATCGAAGCAGCGGAGCTCGAGACGTGCACGCGCGATGCCGAGACCGCGCTGGACTACTGCCGTCGTCTTTCGGATGCCCTGTCTAGCTCGCTCGAGGGGTTCCGCACCGCGTGGCTCCGCGACATGGGGGCGCTCGACGGCAGGACGCGTCAGCGGACCATGGAGGCGGAGCGAGCATGTCTGGGGGACCTGCACGAGACGGTCAGGCACGCATTCGAGAGGGACGCGGCTATCACCAGCCGGGCTCGCGATCGCGTTCAAATGGATGCGGTGGTGGACTTCGCCTGGCAGGCGATGCTCGACGCGATGAAACGGGGCGATGGGTCATGTGAGACGCTTTTTGCCCTCATGGAGCTCGCGCTCTATACGTAGCTCGCAAAGCCTGCACATCTGCATTCGCCCCGCGTGCCATAATGAGGGAAGCAAAGCGCACATACACCCTCAACCGCACAAGGCGCATATGGCATCTACTTCGAACACAACTGCACGTATCTCTCGCGGAATCGATCCCGGCAAGACCGGAGACCTTTCTGCTGCCCGTCAGGCCGCAGCGGTGCATGCCGCCGAGGCGCGAGTCGCGGCCAAGCGCGCGTCGGCTCTGGAGCACATGAACGGCAAGCCGGGCTCCGCAGGCGACGAGGGGGCGGCGACGGCAAAGCCCACCCGGCGTTCGGCACGGGGGAGCGAGGTCGCAGCACGTGAGAAAAAAGAGCGCCGCGATGCTCGCAAGCAGGGTTCCCACAGTTCCGGCCGCGCGGGCCTTCGTTCGCCGTTGGCGGGAGGGCCTGCTGGCGGTGCGCGGGTAGGCACCGGTCGCAGGGGTCGCGGAAATGCGCCCCAAAATTCGCAGGACTCTCAGCGGGCTGCCATGAAGTACGCGACGGACAACCGGGCGGTTCGATGGCTATACGATTTCACCACGGGTCCGAGCCGCCATCTGTTCTATCTGCTTGTCGCCGCAATCGTGGGCGTGGGCGTGTACATGCCCGTGCGTGACTTTTACATTGCCCATCGCACCGAGGCGATTTTGCAAGAGCAGAAGGCTATTCGCGAAACCTATAACGATTCGTTGGGAGAAGAGGTCGAGTCCCTGCTCTCGCAGGAGGGCATTGAGGACGCGGCGCGCAGAGACTACGGCATGGTCATGCCTGGCGAGAAGACCATCACAGTTGAGGGCCTGGACGAGAACGGCGACCCGGTTGTGGTCGATACCAGCGCGCAGGGCGAGGATGGGGAGGCCTCGGGCGGTGCCTCTGACGCGAACGCTGCCTCCGAGGAGGATCCCGCAAACGCCAATGGCGCCGCATCCAAGCAGGAGAAGGACACGATCAAGGGGGCCGATGCGGCAAGTAAGGACGCCTCATCTGCTGACAATGGCTCCTCAAAGTCCATGGACAACCCAAAGACGTCGGCGGAAGTGGAGGCCGCCGAGCAGGCGGTTCTCGAGAATTCCGCCTGGTACTGGAAGGTGCTTGACGTGATCTTCTTCTTTGATGGCGTCAACGGCATGGCGGTTGTCTCAACGGGGGAATAGGAGTATCCATGGTAAAGCTCGCTGCCATCGACTTGGGAACGGTGTCGTCGCGTCTGTTGTGTGCGACCATGCGCGATGGGGCGATCGGCGAATCCCGCAAGCACACGGTCATCACCGATTTGGGCGAGGGCGTGGATGCGCGGGGAGTGTTTTCTGCAGCCGCGATCGAGCGCGTGATGGACGCATGCCGGGAGTTCGTCGATGAGGCCCGCTCGTATGGAGCATCTCGGGTGTGCACGACGCTCACGAGCGCCGCGCGCGATGTGTCGAACGGGGACGCGCTGCTCGAACAGTTGAGCGACCTTGGCCTTGAGCCGCAGGTCATTCCGGGCGAGGTTGAGGCGCGCCTGACGTTCTACGGTGTTGCGCACGATTTTCCCAGCGAGCGCATCGCCGTGGCGGATTCGGGAGGCGGCTCGACCGAAATCGTGGTTGGGACATATGCGCCCAGCCCTGAGGGCGACGCTTTTGCACTCGAGTGCGCCCGTTCGCTCGATATCGGGTGCCGTCGGGTGACGGAGCGTTTTTTCTCTGCTTTGCCGCCTCGTGGTGAGGGGCTTGACGCCGCGGTCGCGTGGATGCGCCCTCAGTTCGATGCTTATTGGCGGGCGCTGGACGAGCGACCTGACCGCCTCATCGCGGTTGGCGGCACGGTAACGTCGCTCGTGGCGATGGTACATGAGCTGACCGTATACGATTCCCGCTTCGTGCACTTGCGTGACCTGACGATATCCCAGGTGGAGAACGCAATTGCCAAGATGCGAGCCATGGGGATCGAGGAAATTGCCGCATTGCCGGGAATTCAGGCAAAGCGCGCTCCGGTTATTCTGGCGGGAGCGGTCGTTATGCGCGAGCTTATGCGCTCGGGTGGCTACGACCGCCTGACGGTGAGCGAGAACAGCCTGCTTGCGGGTTCCGCGGCAACGATGTGCGAGGCAATGGCGGGCGAGGCCCCCGTGATTGGCTGGACGCCGACGCTCAGCGCTTTGTAGCGCCGCCGGAACACCGCCGGACGGGCTCCTGGACGGCCTTTTCATCCTGTGGTGCCTGGACATGAAAAAGCCCCATCGCTGGGGCTAACAATTCTTATGGTGCGGGCGAAAGGACTTGCGCCCGCCTTTGGCGTTCGCGGCTTCGGGCCTTCCGGCCCTCGCACGCTCGGCTACGAACAGGCCAAAGGGCCTGTTCGCTTAACGCCTCGCGACCCTAATGGGTTCAAGTCCATGCGTGGTGCCTGGACATGAAAAAGCCCCATCGCTGGGGCTCACAAATCTTATGGTGCGGGCGAAAGGACTTGAACCTTCACGGGGTTGCCCCCATATGGACCTGAACCATACGCGTCTGCCAATTCCGCCACGCCCGCATGGATTTACATACTAGCGAAAGTGCTTTTGCGGTTCAAGAACTTTTTAGAACGGATTTTGCCCCAGGGCGATGCCGACCTCGGCGGTCTGACGGGCCACGCCTACGAAAGTGTGGCCGGTGCTCAGATGGTATTTTGTCCCCTGCGGCAAGCTCTTTGTCGTAGATCTTTGAGCGGATAAAACTAGAGACGCTTCCGTGCAGCGTCTCGCTCCCGATCTTATTCACAAGCCCTCCTGTCCGTGCGGCTTGTTTGTCCCCTTCAGGATGTCCCCTGATAGGGTGTTATTTTTCCGAACCGGTGAGCGGGGCGGTTAACGGCATCGTTGTTTGTGCGTGAGGGGAAACCAAGTACATGCCCGTGCGAGGCGCACCGTGGTACACTTTCCCGGCATGGGGGCGTGGCGGAATTGGCATACGCAGGAGACTTAAAATCTTCGGCCTTCGGGATTGTGGGTTCGAGTCCCACCGCCCCTACCAGCGCGATATCGGCCCCGGCGACGGGGCCGTTGTGGTTTTGGGCGCATTGCGGGGACTCGAACCCGAGAGGGCGCGGAGCTGAGGAAACGGCCGCGCCGTTTTCTAGCGGAGCTCGCGAGGGCCGCTGGGGCCCGAAGCGGGGCGCGGGCGGCGGAGCCGCACGCGGAGTCCCACCGCCCCTACCAGCGCGATATCGGCCCCCGGTGACGGGGCCGTTGTGGTTTTACCAGACGCCGAGAACCATGCTCATCGTTTCGGCCATGGCATCTTCGTCGATGGCCCATTCGCCGTCTTTTCGGACGAGCTCGCTCCCAAAGAACGTCTCCTGTTCGGCGTCGATGTCCGCCAGTCCCTCGGTGAACATGTCTCCGACCTTAGCTTTCTCTGCATCGCTCAGTGGGCGGAGGTTCCATTCTTCGTCCCAGGCGTCTATGTCCTTGAGGTAGAGGTCGATTTCATCGTAAATATCCTGGAGCTCAAAAATGCCGCCGGCCGTCGTGTAGCTCACATAGACCGTGGCGGTGTTGTCCTCGGTATACACAAAGCAGGAGTCGATCGTATACGAGAGATGACTCATCTCCCAGTCCGCCCACGCTTGGGCATCGATGCCAAGCTCTTCACAGGTGCCGAGGAGGGCGCTATCGCAATCTGCGTTGAGTGTTTTCACTAGCAGGTCGCGTGTGTGGTCGCTGACGAGCTCGGCACTTAGGTATTCGTCTACGAGGGCGATGCATTCCTGCTCATCGAGCTCGTAGCCGGACGCATCGCCGGAGCTGTCGCCATCTTGCGGCGCATCCGGGCCAATGGGGTCCGAGTCGAAATCGATCTCGGGCTCGGGTTCAAGGAGGGATGCCAACGGTGCCGTAACGTCTCTAACGAGGTCAAATGCCGTGCTGAACAGGGATGGCACGATATTGACCAGAGCAATGAGGATGATGATCAGGCTAAAGACCGATCGCTTGCCGCGGCGCGGCTTCGTCGTATCCTTGGGGGCTGCCTTTGCGGCGCGGCGCTCGCTTTTTGCCTTTGCCCGGGCGGCCTGTTTGCGCTGGCGTGGGGTTAGCCCATCGCCGCTCGGCTTTTTGGGCGCGTCGGAATCTGGAGCGCTGTAGTTGTCACGCATCTTGGTGGGGCTGGTGTAGGGCTCTTCTCCAAACGCGCAATCCTCGGCATGGTGACGGTCTGCGAGCAGATCGGGCGCGTCGGGCTCATCCCACGGGAGGGTGGGTTCGCCGGCGTTGAACGGGTCGACCTGGGTGTCGTGCTTGCTGCGTCGTGCCATGGGCCCTCCCTCATATGCGTGCGGGGCGCCGTGGGGCGGTGCCGCCGTCGAGCCTCGATGGTGCGGGCGCGGTGCGGCGAGTGACCCCCGGCTGGCCCAGTATACCGCCCGCCGCCGCGGGGGCCGCTCTCCCGCCGTTCGCGGGAAACAGGCGGTATGTGGGAACGGGGTGAACGGCGAGCGGGTATTATGCTCCCAACGAACCCTTCGTTCTAAGGATCGGACATGTTCTTCATTTTCGACTTTCTCGGCGGTCTCGTCGGCTTGCTGGTGATCTTTTTAATCGTCGGCGTCGTCACCGGCAATCTGTTCTTCGTGGTCAAGCAGCAGCACGCCGTCATCATCGAGCGCCTGGGCAAGTTCCATCGTATCGTGCCCGCGGGCTTCCATGCCAAGATCCCCTTCGTCGACCGCAAGGCGGCGACGGTCTCTCTGCGCACGATGAAGAACGGCTTCGACATCGACGTCAAGACTGAGGACAACGTCACCATCGGGCTCGAGGTCTCGGCGCAGTACCACGTGAGCTACGAGATGGGCGCGCAGCCGAGCGAATCCGGCGTGTACAAGAGCTACTACATGCTCCAGCAGCCCGTCGCCCAGATGCGCGACTTCATCACCGACGCCCTGCGCTCCTCCATCCCCGTCTACACGCTCGACGAGGTCTTCGCCAAGAAGGACGACATCGCCAAGGACGTGAACGCCACCGTGTCCGAGCAGATGGACGCCTACGGCTTCACCCTGGTGAGCACGCTCATCACCAAGATCGCGCTGCCCGCCGAGGTCGAGGATTCCATGAACCAGATCAACGCCGCGCAGCGCACCAAGGCCGCAGCGCAGGACCTCGCCGAGGCCGACCGCATCCGCCGCGTCACCGAGGCCAAGGCGGAGGCTGAGGCCATGGAGAAGGCCGGCGAGGGCATCGCCAACCAGCGCAAGGCCATTGCCATCGGCATCAAGGACTCGCTCGAGACCATCCAGGAGACGGGCGTGGGCAACGATGAGGCCAACCAGCTCTTCATGTTCACGCAGTGGACCGAGATGATGAATGAGTTCGCCAAGAGCGGTCGCGCCAGCACCGTGGTGCTGCCCACCGATTTCACGCAGAGCGCGGGCATGTTCGAGCAGATGCTGGCGGCGAGTCAGGCGAACGACTCGGCCCCGGTGCCCGCAGCGCCTCCCGTGCCCCCGGTGGAGCCGCGGGGTTAGGATGCGCGTGCGTGCACGGCGCGCAAAGGGGCAGGCGCATTATACCCGCATGCAGGTAAACTGGGTATAAGCCATCATGATTGCAAGAGGGGGCCGACGATGCGGCCCTTTCGCCTGAAGAGAGAGGGGAAGCGATGAGCAGCTCGCGAAAGATGTTGAAGCTTGTGGCCATCGTGGCGGCCATCACGGGACTCGCCATGTGGACATTCGGCCTGGCGGTCGCCGGCGCCGGCCTGTTCGGCGGGACGGCGATCTCGGGGACCGACGCCGCGCCGCTGTACATGGGCGTGTCCGGCGTCTCGGGTCTGTGCTTTGTGGTGATGGGCTTGATGGGCATGCGCGCGTCCAACGTGCCGTCGCGCAGCGGCACGTCGATTGTCACGGCCTTTGGCTCACTGGCGGTGAGCGCCGTTGCGGTGCTGTTCTGGTCGTGGCAGGGCTTTGTTAAGATCGACGCTCCGAATGCCGTGCTGCTCGTTGTGGGCGTGCTCGAGGCGCTCACGATCCTCTTCTTCGCACGTAAGGTCAAGAAGGAGCACGATACCTGGCACTAAGGCCATATTCCCGCCGTACATCCGCCCCGGTGCATTAAGGTGCACCGGGGCGGTTCGGTTCGGGGCGTCCGCGCGGTTTGCGGGCGCCCCTTTTTCATGTCGGATTTCCGCGATGCGCCGATCGGGACTTCCCCATGTGGTGCTGGGTCCTCGGGGGCGTCGGGCGGTTTATTCGCCGCGAATCCAGCGGATCGAGAGGAGCCTCGCGAACGGCCGCTCCAACTGCGGTGCCGCGCACAGCGCGACGGTGGCGGCGGTGAGGGCCATGGCCATGGCGGTGCCGGCGAGCGGGTCGTTCATCCAGGCGAATCCGTACAGCGGCGTATGGAAGGTCAGCCATGCCCGGGCGAGGCGATGGAGTACGTAGACTTGGAGCGTGCGCCTGCCGAGGGTGGTGAGCCAACCTGTGGCGGTGGGCGCGAGTTTGAGAACGGCCAGTGACATGAGGGCACCCATCAAGAAGGCGGTGAGCCTTTGGGCGATTCCCTCAAAAAGCCCGTTTGCATATGGGTTGTCTCCATAGACCATCGGGAAGAACCAGCTGTATGAATCCGTGTCGATGAGGCGCATTGCCACCACGATTCCGGCGAGGCAGAGGGCGGGCCATGGTATGTTGCGTCCATGCAGGCTCGCGACGGTTGCGGGGCGCAGGTAGTAACCGAGGGCGAAGCACGGCAGGAAAGCGCACGTGCGCCCGATGGCAAGAAAGCCGCTCGAGGTGTCCACCAGGCCCGAAAGCAGGGAGATCGCAATCGAGGCCACCATACCGCGCACCGTCCCAAGGCGGGCGAGCACGGGTGTCATCGCATACCAGCAGCCCATGGAGATGAGGTACCACGGCGCCGAGGTGAACGCGCAGATGCGCAGCGGCGTGAGTTTTGCCCCGTTTATGAGTGCGAGGGCGAGTTGGTAGGCAAAGCCCAGGGCGATAAACGAGATGATGCGATTGATCTTGAGTTTGCCGTTGCGATATGCGCTCTTTGCGAACAGGCCGGACATCAGCACGAAGAGCGGCATGTGGAAGAGGTAGACAACGTCGAAGGCGAAGCTGAGGACCGGATTGGTGTTGTGCACGGGATGGGCGATGTGGCCGAGCACGACGAGGATGATGAGGAGTCCTTTGAGGTTGTCGAACAGGGCGATGCGCCCTTCGGGGCTCGATGTGGCGCCATCCGCGCTATCCGAACCGACTCCGCCTGTTGCCTTGGCGCGCGCCAAGCTGTGCTCCTCCATGCATTCCCCTTTTCTGACACCTCGCGTTCACAATCCTAGCGTGAACGCACCTTGCTGGGGCGTGCGAGTAAGATATCTGCATATGTGTATGGACGGCCCCATGCGAGTGCGGGCTCGCGCGAAGAGCGCACGACAAGATTGGTTTTCGGCATGAACGTGAACGATGCGAGGATTGGCTTCATCGGATTCGGAAACATGGCGAGCGCCATGGCGGACGGCTGGATCGCGAGTGGCGCGGTTCCGGCGGGCAACATGTGCGCCTGCGCCGGCCGCTACGAGGCGCTGGTGCCCCGCTGCGAGCAGCGCGGGATGCGTGCCTGCGAGACGGCGCAGCAGGTTGTCGAGGCCTCCGACGTGGTGGTCGTTGCGGTGAAGCCCTACATGATTGAGACCGTGCTCGCCCCGCTTTCCGAGATGCTTGCGGGTAAGGCGATCCTATCCGTCGCCGCGGGCTGGAAGTGCGAGGACTACGACCGCGTGATCCCCGGCACCCACCACCTGTCCACGGTTCCCAACACGCCCGTGGCCATCAACGAGGGCGTGATCGCCTGCGAGAAGGCTTCGACGTTGACTGCCGATGAGCACGGGCTCGTGTTCGCCCTGCTCGGCCTGCTCGGCTCGCCCATCGAGGTCGAGACGCTCCTGCTTTCCGTTGCCGGCACGGTGGGCGGTTGCTCGCCCGCGTTCATCGCCATGGTGATCGAGTCGCTGGCGGACGCCGCCGTGAAGCATGGGATTCCCCGCGCGACCGCCTATGAGATGGTGAGCCAGATGGTTGCCGGAACGGCGAAGCTGCAGCTGGCGACTGGCATGCACCCCGGTGCCATGAAGGACGCGGTCTGCTCGCCCGGCGGCACGACCATCAAGGGCGTGGCGGAGCTCGAGGCGGCGGGTATGCGCTCGGCCTTCATCCGGGCGATTGATGTGATCGAGGGCTAGAACTGGCTGTCTTCGTCGTCGGGCTTGGGTCCACGGTCGACATAGAGCTTGTGGGTACGCTTCTCGAGCACGAAGGCGACGATGGCGAAAATCAGCACGCCGGCAAAGAACAGGACCGCAACACCCGTGCGGGTGCCAAAGAGAAAATTGAACAGTTCATCCATGGTTACGTCCTGCTTTCTTGGCTGGGTCGCCTGTCGTTATAACGGGCACCAGTATATACTTGCAATGCATCAACATGCATCACATCGCGTTTCCCTGCGATGAATCGCCGTGCTGCGGTCCAGATTCCCGGGCTGCGGTAACGGCTTTACGAGAGAGAAGTACGGAGGAATCATGCTCGACATCAAGTTTGTACGCGAGAACCCCGAGGTGCTCGACGTCGCCATGGCGAACCGCCAGGGCAGCTGGGACCGCGACCGCTTCTTCGCGCTCGATGAGGAGCGCCGCTCCGTCATCTCGCAGGTCGAGGACCTGCAGGCGACCCGCAACGCCGAATCCAAGAAGATCGGCATGCTCATGAAAGAGGGCAAGCGCGAGGAGGCCGAGGCCGCCAAGGAGGCCGTACGCCAGGTCAACGAGCAGATCGAGGGTCTCGCCGCCCGCCGCTCGGAGCTCGACGCCGAGGTCTCCGACTTCATGGCCCGCATCCCCAACATTCCCTGCGAGGCGACCCCCGTGGGCAAGGACGAGAACGAGAACCCCGAGCGCCGTCGCGTGGGCGAGCCCCGCGACTTCGCCGCCGAGGGATTCGACCCGAAGGCCCACTGGGATCTGGGCACCGAGACCGGTATCCTCGATTTCGACCGCGGCGCGAAGCTCTCCGGCGCCCGCTTCACCGTGCTCTCCGGTGCCGGCGCGACGCTCGACCGCGCGCTGCAGTGCTTCTTCCTCAACACCCACATCGCCCGTGGCTTCAAGGAGTTCATCCCGCCGGTGATCGTGAACCGCGAGATCATGTACGGCACGGGCCAGCTGCCCAAGTTCGAGGACGACGCCTACCACACTGGCGAGGACCAGTTCTTGATCCCCACCGCTGAGGTCGCGCTCACCAATCTTCACGCCGGCGAGGTGCTCGATGCCTCCCAGCTGCCGCTGCGCTATACCGCCGGCACCCCGTGCTTCCGCGAGGAGGCCGGTTCCGCCGGTCGCGACACGCGCGGCATCATTCGCCAGCACCAGTTCACCAAGGTCGAGATGGTCAAGTTCGCCCGTCCCGAGGAGTCCGACGACGAGCTCGAGAGCATGGTGGCCGAGGCCGAGTACCTCCTGCAGCAGCTCGGCCTGCCCTATCGCGTAATCAGCCTGTGCACCGGTGACCTGGGCTTCTCCGCCCGCCAGACGTACGACATCGAGGTCTGGCTGCCGAGCTACAACGCTTACAAGGAGATCTCCTCCTGCTCCAACTGCGGCGACTTCCAGGCCCGCCGTGCCAACATCAAGTACCGCGACCCCGAGAACTTCAAGGGCACGCGCTTCGTGCACACCCTCAATGGCTCCGGCCTGCCCACCGGCCGCACGATGGCCGCCATTATGGAGAACTACCAGAATGCGGACGGCTCCATCACGGTGCCCGAGGTCCTGCGCTCCTACATGGGCGGCATCGAGAAGATCGAGCCGCTGGCGTAGGGGGGCGGCCATCTTCTCCCATGGAGCGCCGGCGCGCCATATGCGCAACCAGCCCTTCACCGTTCGCATCGGCGCCCCAAGGAGGCCCGCGATGCTCGTATGGCCGTGGCCATCGGCGAACGGCTCCGCAGCCCCTCCTCTTCAGCACCTCGCCGTATTGTGCCCTCAGGTCGCACGTCATGAAGACGCCTCCCATTTCTCGTGTCCAAGAAATGGGAGGCGGTTCAGAAAACACGTGCCCGGGCGACCCGCTTTAAGGAGGTCGGGCAAAAGGGGCCCGTTCGCTAGTGCGTTGTGCCCTCATGTCGCGCGCGGATGAAGTCGCGGTACCAGGCGAAGCTGTCCTTCTTGATGCGCTCGAAGGACCCGTTGCCGTGGTTATCGGCATCCACGTACACCACGCCGTAGCGCTTCTCCATCTCACAGCTGCCGGCGCTCACGATATCGATGACGCCCCACATGATGTAGCCGATCACGTCTACGCCGTCGGCGACCGCCTCGTCGATCTGCTCAAAGTGACGTGCCAGGTAATCGACGCGGTACGGGTCGTGTACCACGGGCTTGCCGCCGCCGTCACGCTCAAGCACATCGCGGGCGCCCATGCCGTTCTCGGAAATGAAAATCGGCTTGCGCACACGGTCGTAGAGCTTGTTGAGCGCCGTGCGCAGGCCCACGGGGTCGATCTGCCAGCCCCACTCGGTGGCCTGCAGATACGGGTTCTTGACGGTGCACACGAGGTTGCCCGCGGTGTGCTCGGCCGTCTCGCTCGTGGAGCACACGCTCGACTGGTAGTATGAAATACTCGCAAAATCGCAGGTGTGGCGCTCTAGCAGCTCCAAGTCATCCTCGCCAAGCTCGATGAGGATGCCGTGCTCGGCAAAGAATCGGTCCATGTAGCCGGGGTAGTACCCGCGGGCGAGGACGTCTACCGCGAGCCACTGGTTGATCTGCTCCTCGCGGATTGTCTTGAGGTTGTCCTCGGGTGAGCAGGTGTGCGGGTAGTAGCAAAAGTCGGCCACCATGCAACCGGACTGGCAGGCGGGAGCGATTTCACGCTGCATCTGGATAACGCGCGCGCTCGCTACGAACTGGTGGTGAAGTGACTGGAACACGTCGGACTGGTTGTACTCGCCGTCCTCGGGCTTAATGAGGCCCACGCCGTTCCAGGGGCTAAAGTAGCCCGCGTTGATCTCGTTGAACGGCAGGTAATAATCGATGGCGTCGCCCCAGCGCTCGAACACCACGCGCGCAAAGCGCGCGTACAGGTCGATGAGCGCTCGGTTGGTCCAGCCTCCATAGGCTTCGACCAGGTGCAAGGGCAGGGCATAGTGCGTGAGCGTGAGGAACACTTTCATGCCCGCCTTGCGCACGGCGGAGAACACACGGTCGTAGTAGGCGAGCCCCTCGGGATTCGGCTCGGGCTCATCGCCCATGGGGAACAGGCGTGCCCAGCTGATTGAAAACCGGTAGATGTCTATGCCGAGTTCCTGCAGCAGGGCGATGTCCTCCTCCAGATGATGGTAGCCGTCCGATGCCGTGCGGAAAGGATAGGCGCCCCGGGTATCAGTCTTGGCGCGCTCGACAGCCGAGCGAGTGAGCAGGCGGGTTGCCGTGGTGGCATCGCTCGTGCGCGGCAGGTAGGGGCGCACATCCTGTGTGTGAGCCCCTTGCCGCCGGCGGCAAAAGCTCCCTCGTACTGACTGCTCGCCGTGGCGCCGCCCCACAAGAGTGCGCGCGAGGACGCCGGTCGAGGCAGGGAGGTGAGTTTGCGATCGCGCTCGGCTAGCATGCGGAGCGCCCTTCGAGTGCCTGGCGAACATGGCCGTTCGAGGCGGAAAGTGCTTCGGCCGCCTGAGCGGCGGGCAGGTTGAGCAGGATGCTCGTGACGGCGAGCTTGACGCTGCCGTTCGCCTCCTCGAGGGCGGCAGCTGCCGCCTCGGGCGTGCAGTCGCAAGCCTCGATCACGATGTTACGTGCGCGTGCGTGGAGCTTCTGGTTGGTTTGCTTCACATCGACCATGAGGTTTTGGTACACCTTGCCGGTGAGCGTCATGGCGCCGGTCGAGATCATGTTGAGCACCAGCTTTTGAGCGGTACCGGCCTTGAGGCGGGTAGAGCCGGTGAGAACTTCCGGGCCCGTTACGGGTTCGATGGCGAGCTCCGCCACCTCTCCGATGCGCGATGTGGGCACGCAGGCTACGGCCGCCGTCTTGCAGCCGAGCTCACGCGCGTAGGTGAGGCCGCCGATCACGTACGGCGTGCGGCCGCTCGCGGCGAGGCCCACCACGAAGTCACGCTCGCACAGGTCGATCGCGCGTAGGTCGCCCTCGCCCTGGGAGGTGTCGTCCTCGGCGCCTTCGCGGGCTTTGACGAACGCGTCCTCGCCGCCGGCGATGAGGCCGACCACCAGGTCGTTGTCGACGCCGAACGTGGGCGGGCACTCCACCGCGTCGAGCACGCCCAAGCGCCCGCTTGTTCCCGCGCCCAGGTAGATGATGCGGCCACCGTCGGCAAGACACGAGGCGGCCCACTGGATCGCCTGCGCCACCTGCGGCAGCACGCACTCGACCGCCTTCACCGCGTTGGCGTCCTCGGCGTTCATGGCCTGCGCGATCTCAAGCGGGCTGAACGTGTCGAGCTCAAGGGTGAGCGGGTTGCGCTGTTCGGTGGTGAGTTTGGAGAGGTCTACCATTTTTTGAGCGTCCTTTACTGGTTGAGGTTGCCCATGGCCTGATACATCTCGATCATCTCGGCGATGAGCTCCTTGGCGAGGATGGCGGTCATGAGATGGTCTTGCGCATGCACAAGCATCACGTTGACCTCAGTGTGGTTGCCGCTCGCCTCTTTGGTGAGCAGGGAGGTCTGGATGTGATGCGCCTCGAGCACCGACGCCTCCGCCTGCTCGATGAGCTCCTTCGCGCCGGCGAAGTCGCCCTGCTTGGCGAGCGCGAGCGCCTCGTAGGCCTTGCTGCGTGCATCGCCCGCCTGCGCGATCAGGCCAAAGGCGATCATCTCGGGGGAGGTCTCGGTCGGCTCGTTCATGTGAGGGGCCTTTCTTTGGGGTGTGCATTACTATCCCTCATGCGGGTTCGTGTTGAAGATAGACCATGCGCAAAACTCCGACAAGGACGGTCGAAGGCGAGTCAAACGCTGTGGCCCCATCCGGCGCTCACATGTTTCGTCATGGCATCTACCATAACGAAACCGCACGTAAACGGTGGTATAGGCAAAATCGTTCACCGACTTTTCCGATTGCACGCTAGCGGGCGGCTTTTGCCGTTGAGGGTAAAACATGTCACGCGAGTCCTCCACAGCCGGCGATTTTCAACCGTTTACGGCCCATTCGTGTCAGAAATTGAAATTAAATTTCTTGTACCATGCTTATAGCTGACAAATAATTTTCACTATCTACAATGGCCTTACAGGTTGGAGGTACGCCCCATGGCAAGCCTGCTGGTACGTTTAAAGCAGCATAAGGACAGCGCAAGCCCGGCTGAGCGCGACTTGATCGGGAGGATTCTCGAGGCACCCGGAGAGATCTCTGGGCTGAGCATCCACGAGCTGGCGGCATACACGTTCGCCTCCCCGTCGACCATCACCCGTATGTGTAAAAAGCTGGGCCTCAAGGGATATAAGGAGTTCCAACGTTTTCTCATATACGATCTAGCGCTTCTACGTGAGAACGAGTTGTCCAAGATTGACGATCTGGCGCCCACCGACACGACGCGGCAGACCATCGAGAAGGTCACGAGGGGCAACGTCGACTCGTTGCGCTTGGTGGGCAAACTCAACGATCCCGAGGTGTACGACACATGCGTTGACCTTATGGAAGCCGCGCGCACCATCAACCTGTTCGGGATGGGGGCATCGCTGCTCTCAGCTCGCGACCTGCACTACAAACTCTTGAGGATTGGGGTGAACTGCAACCTGATTGACGACTGGCATGGGCAGTTGCTGTATGCCTCGAATAGCGGTCCGGATGACCTCTCGATTGCGATTAGCTATTCGGGTTCGACCGATGAGGTTAACACGTGTGCGCGCTTGGCTCACGAGCGAGGTGGCAAGGTGATCGCCATCACCGGCGCTGGCTTTGAGTCCGAGCTCACGCGCAGCGCCGACCAGATCCTCTTTGTCGGATCGACCGAACCGCTCATGCGCTCCGCCGCCATGGCATCGCGCATCGGCCAGCTGGGAGTCATCGATATCCTGTTCAAATCATTCGTCAATCGCAACTATGAGCGCTTTTCGGAGGTATTGGAGAAAAACCAGATCCGAAAGCACCAGTGAAAGGTGGTTACCATGAAGGACTACAAGATCCTGCTCGTCTGTTCCGGTGGCATGTCCACCACCATCTTGATGACCAAGATGCAGAAGTACGCGGAGGAGAAGGGCTTTGGCCTCAAGGTCGATGCCTGCGCCATGGGCGTGTGCCAGGACAAGGCGCCCGAGTACGACGTCATCCTGCTCGGCCCGCAGATCGCCTATCAGAAGGGCGGCATCGCCGCCAAGGTGTCCATCCCGGTTGCCGCCATGCAGCCCCAGGATTACGCGATGGCTCGCTGCGAGAACATCTTCAAGCAGGTCGATGAGATTTTGGGCTAAGGCCCACGTGCGCTCGGCAGTCGAGTGCCCTTGAGTAAGAAAGGATGCGAACACATGGACAAGTTCCAAGCGTTCCTCGATAGGTCTCTCGGGCCTATCATGAGCAAGCTCGGTGGAAACCGCTATCTGCTTGCCGTGCGCGACGGCGTTGTTTCCGCGCTGCCGCTCATCATCGTTGGCTCGTTCTTCTTGATCGTTGCCATGCCGCCGCTGCCCCAGGACTGGGAGATCTACAAGTTCCTGTCCGGCAACGCGGCCACGATTCTGCTGCCCTACCGCATGACCATGTACATCATGGCGCTCTACGCGGTCTTTGGCATGGGTAACAGCCTCGCCCGTTCTTACAACCTGGACGGCGTTTCGGGCGGTATCCTGTCCGTCATGGCGTTCCTGCTGACCTTCATCCCCGGTCAACGTTGCCGCTGAGGCCGAGGCTGGTCGTTGCCTGCTTTGTGCTGCCCATGGCCAACCTGGTGGCGGCGGCCTGTTCGTGGCATGATCGTGACCTTCATCGCGATTAACGTGTTCCGTTTCACGAACAACTCCAAGTTCAAGATCACCATGCCCGAGCAGGTTCCCCCGTCGGTTGCTCGCTCCTTCGAGGCCCTTACGCCCACGCTCATCGTGATCTTGATCATCGGCTCGCTCACGTACTTCGTGGGCTTCAACTGGCACACCGCGGTCTCCACGCTGATCGCTCCGCTCGTGAGCGCCACCGACACCCTTCCGGGTGTCCTGCTCATCGTCTTCCTTACCTGCTTCTTCTGGTTCTTCGGCATCCACGGCGTGTCAATTGTGGGCTCCATTGCCCGTCCGCTGTGGCTGACCCTGCTTGAGCAGAACGCCAACGCCGTCGCCGCTGGTGCTGCCGGTACCGCCCTGCCCGCCATCTCCGCCGAGCCCTTTTATCAGTGGTTCATTTGGATTGGCGGCTCGGGTTGCACCATCGGCCTCGCGCTGCTGCTCGTGACCGTCTGCCGCTCCAAGTACCTCAAGGATCTTGGCCGTCTGGCCGTCGTTCCGGCGATCTTCAACATCAACGAGCCCCTGATCTTCGGTACGCCCATCGTGCTGAATCTCACCCTCGCGATCCCGTTCATCGTGACGCCCATGGTCTGCGCCGTCATCGCTTGGGTCGTGACCTCCATGGGTCTCGTGAACCAGGTGATCGTGACCGCCCCGTGGACCCTGCCCGGGCCTATCGGTGCCTACCTGGCCACCGGAGGCGACTGGCGTGCCTCGGTGCTGTGCATTGTCCTGATCATCATTTCCGTCCTCTGCTATCTGCCGTTTGTCAAGATGTACGACAAGCGCAGCTCAAGGAGGAGGGTTCGCTCGAGGAGCAGCCCGCCGCCGACGTCGCGTAGCGCGAGCGATAACGTGACCGCTGTGTAGCCATCGCACGGGTCCCGGGCACAAGGTAGCTCGGGACCCGTTATTGTTTTGAACCTCGTAGGCGCGCCGTGCGGCTCGCCCGCATAGACGAAAGGAACCTCATGAAGCGCTTGGGTATCTCCATCTATCCGGAAAAGGCCACCAGGGAAGAAACGTTCGCCTATATGGAGCGCGCGGCCAAGGCGGGTTTCTCGCGGATCTTTAGCTGTTTGCTTTCGGTCGAAGATGACCGCGAGACGCTCAAGCGCGATTACATCGAGATGAACAATCGCGCACACGAGCTGGGTTTTGAGGTCATGCTCGACTGCAATCCGCGCGTGTTCGACGAGCTTGGCGTGTCGTATAAGGACCTATCGTTCTTCAAGGAGATCGGCGCGGACGGCATTCGCCTGGATATGGGCTTTAGTGGCAGCGAGGAATCGCTCATGACGTTCAACCCGCAAGGGTTGCTCGTCGAGATTAACATGAGCAACGACACCCACTACGTGGACACCATCATGGATTATTGTCCCGACACGAATCACCTGGTGGGGTGTCACAACTTCTATCCACACAACTACTCCGGCCTCACGCTCGAGCACTTTACCAAGTGCACCGAGAACTTCCGCCGCCATGGCTTGCAGACGGCCGCGTTCGTAACGTCCCAGGCGAGCGGTACGTTTGCCAACTGGCCCGTGACCGACGGTCTGCCCACGCTTGAGATGCACCGTCACCTGCCGCTGCACCTTCAGGTGGAGCACTTCATCTCCATGGGCACCATCGACGACGTGATCATCTCGAACTGCTATCCGAGCGATGAGGAGCTCGCTATTTTGAAGGACCTGCCGCGCAACCTCGTGTGCTTTGACGTTGAACTCATCGAGGGTCTGCCCGAGGTCGAGCGCTCCATCGTGCTCGACGAGCTACACTTCAACCGCGGCGATGTCTCGGTCAACTTTCTGCGCTCCACGCAGAGTCGCGTCAAGTACAAGGGCCACGAGTTCAAGGTCCTCAACGCCCCTGCCACAATCCGTCGCGGCGACGTGGTGATTGAGAGCAGCGAGTACGGCCACTATGCCGGTGAGCTGCAGATCGCCCTTTCCGATATGGAGAACAGCGGCAAGAGCTCCGTGGTGGGCCACGTGCCCGACATCGAGCACTTCCTGCTCGATACGATTCGCCCGTGGCAGAAGTTCCGCTTTAGGGAGGCGTGCTAGGCATGCAGTGGATCGGCGTGGACGGCGGGGGTACCAAGACTCTGTTCGAGCTGTACGACAACGACATGAACATGCTGCAGCAGCTGCGCCTGCCCACGTGCCACGCCGGTCAGGTGGGCTACGACGGCATGCACGCGGTGCTTGCCGAGGGCGTGGAGGCACTCGCGGCGGCAGCTGGTGACGAGGTGGGCATTGGCTTTGGCCTAGCGGGCTACGGTCAGGACCCCCGCATCCGCGCCTCGATCGAGGAGGTCGTGCGCGCGGTCGCCGGTGAGCGCCCATTCGAGCTGGTGAACGACGTGCGCGCTGCTTGGGCCTCGAGCCTCGCTGTGCGCGATGGCGTCGCGGTCATTTGCGGGACGGGCTCAATCGCCTACGCCGTCCGCGGCGAGCGGGAGCAGCGCGCCGGAGGCTGGGGCTATCAGATCGGTGACGAGGGGAGCGGCTGGTGGATCGGCCGCGAGCTGCTGCGTCTGTTCAGCCGCCAAGCCGATGGACGCGATGAGCGAGGCCCGCTGTTCGATGTCGTGATGGAGCGGCTGGGGCTTTCCGAGCCCTCCGACTTGATCCTGTACGTCCGTGATGAGCTGGGGGGCGAGCGCGCGAAGGTGGCATCGCTCACGAGCGTGATGCGTGACGCCGCTCTGGCGGGGGATCCCTTTGCATTGAACGTGTACGAGCGCGCGGCTTCCGAGTTGGCGCAAATCGCCTCCGCCGCCGTCGAGGGGCTGTTTGAGCACGGCGAGTACGCTCCCGTGGGGTATGTGGGCGGCGTGTTCGAGGGAGCGGGCGAGCTGCTGTTCTCGCCATTGCGCCGTGCGCTGCCCGAGGGCTTTGAGCTTGTCGAGCCGGCGTTCGGGCCTGCGGCGGGTCCCTGCCTGCTCCTGCGCCAGCGACTTGGGGAGTAGGAGGCGCCATGCTAGCGATTGGATTGATGTCCGGCACCAGCTTGGATGGCGTGGACTGTGTCCTTGTGGATATCGACGGCGTGGACGAGTCCACGCGTGTAGAGTTGCGCGAGTTCATCACCTATCCCATGCCCGATGCCACGAAGGCTCGGATTTTGGAGGCGGTGGCGCCCGGGGGCGGGGATTCGCGTCTGCTGTGCTCGCTCCATGCCGAGTTGGGCCACCTGTTCTCACGTGCGGTCGCCGCGGTGTGCGAAAAGGCCGGGGTTGCGCCCGGTGATGTCGCGTTCGTTGCCAGCCATGGTCAGACGATTTGGCACGAGCCGGGTGCATCGCGCGATTACGCGGATGGCAGCCGCTTTCATGCCGGAACGTTGCAGCTGGGCGATGCCGCCGCGATCGCCTTCGACCATAACATCCGCGTGGTGTATGACTTCCGCGCCATGGATGTGGCTGCCGGCGGCCAAGGCGCGCCCCTCGTGCCGTTCTCTGAGATCGTGCTGTACGGTTCGACCGAACACAACCGCGTGCTGCTGAACATCGGCGGCATCGGGAACGTCACCGTGCTGCCGCGCGGGAGCCGTGCGGGCGACGTGTTCGCCTTCGACACCGGCCCGGGCAACATGGCGGTTGATGAGGCATGCCGTCGTCTGTTCGGCGTCGAGTATGACGAGGGCGGGCGCGTCGCGGCGCGCGGACGCGTGGATGAGGGCGTGCTTGCCGAGTTGCTCAAGCATGGGTTCTTTGGCATGGAGCCGCCCAAGTCGACCGGTCGCGAGATGTTTGGTATGCAGTTCGTTGAGGAGTTCCTTGCGGCGCACCCCCAGATGGACCCCGAGGATGCAGTCGCCACGCTCACCGAGTTCACCGCGGCGAGTGTGGCGGATGCTTGCGAGCGTTTCGTTGCCCCGAGGCTCGACGGGGAGCTCGACGAACTGATTGTGGGCGGTGGTGGCGCGCACAACGCCACGCTCGTGACGCGTATCGCGGCCCGCATGCCGAATACACATGTGTGCACGCAAGACGAGTTGGGCTATTCTTCCGACGCGAAAGAAGCGGTCGCCTTCGCCGTGCTGGGCAACCAGACGCTGAGCGGGCGCCCCTCAAATGTTCCCTCCGCCACCGGCGCGTGTGAGTCGGTTGTGCTGGGTAGTGTTATCAATCCCCCGAGGAGCAGGTAATGAGTAGAAAGACCAAGGCGCAGATCGCCGCCCGTGGGACTGCGGCGGACCCGTCGCGCAAAGATGCCGAGAGACTGCGCACCGAGGCAAAGCAGAGCGTCCAGAAGTCAGCCAAGCTCGTAGGTGTCATGCCCGAGGATCTGGCGAACGAGGTGACGGCAACGGGTTCCGTCCCGTTTACATTCAAGAGTGCGTTCCTTTTGGGTGGGGCAGTCTTGCTGGGAACAATCGTCATCCCATTTTTCGCGTCAAAGGCGGGTGTTGGGATCGGGCTTTCGACGACCTGCGCCGCGCCGGTCTTGACGGCAAGCGCGCTCGCGTTCTCCCGGTTCTTCCTCGACTCAAAGCGCGGGCTCTGCCAGGGGTTTTTCATTACGTTCGCGGTCGCCCTCGCGTCGCTCACGCTCCTGTGCTGGTTGCTGTTCTTCCGGGGCATCATGGTGTAGACGGGCAGCCCCAACACATTTCACGTGTTGAACGACGGTCGCCTTCGGGCGGCCGTTTTTGTTTGGGGGAGTAGCACGGCGTCCGGACAAACCTCGGCGCTCTCCATCGAATACGAACAGAAGTTCCACGAACAAATGTTCCGTTATTGGGTAAACTAGATGACGAGGAGAGCGGTCGAGTTGAAGGGGGAGTGGCGATGCTCGATCTGTTTGATTGCGGAGCGATGCTGTTTGAGAGCGACCAGGATGAGGAGGTACTGCGTATCGAGTGCGCAATGACGCCCGAGGGCGCGTTGGAGGTGATGCAGGAAAGCGATGGCCCGCTTACCGAGTGGTGCTTTGAGGAGACGCCGCATCGCATCGAGGCGGTGGTGGAACCCGCGGAACTCGACGCGCTTATGGAGTACTTCCATGTGGATGAGCCTTACCAGTTGCCGGCGATTCTCCGGCTGGAGTACACGGGCTACGACTGCTTCCTGCGCCTGCGTGCCCTCCTGCGCCGTTTGGCGGTCCCGTACACCGTTCTCGAGGCCGCGATTGCGCGCTGAGGGGAGAGGAAAGGGGGAATGGATATGCCTGAGCTTGTTGACGTGGTCGAGGTGGAGCCTTTGGATGGCTATCGCCTACGTCTTGTTTTTGAAGATGGGAAGCGGGGCATTTTGATGTCGCTCCCTATTTGGGCATCGGCGTCTTTTGCAAGCTCGAGGAATAGCTGCTAGTTTCAGGAATCTGAAAAAGTGGCGAAGAATCCTTGACGGGGTGCATGATTGGTGGCACTATATACTTTGCGTTGCGGCGTTACCTCAGCTGGATAGAGGGTCTGACTACGAATCAGAACGTCACAGGTTCGAATCCTGTACGCCGCACCAGTCGAAATGAGAACCCGGGTCGTCTAAGCGGCTCGGGTTTTTTTAATGTGGCATCGCTGTGAAAAGGATGAGAGGGTGGGGTCGTGATGGCTTGAGGCCGTGGCCCAACACCGCCGTCCTATCGTTGCAACCGAAGTCGCCGCTGGGGTTGCCTCCGTCGAAAAGATTTAGGTTTAGTGCTTGACTCCGCCATGGGCGCGTGGCAATATATTCCGTGCGCTGCGGCGTTACCTCAGCTGGATAGAGGGTCTGACTACGAATCAGAACGTCACAGGTTCGAATCCTGTACGCCGCACCAGTCGAAATGAGGACCCGGGTCGTCTAAGCGGCCCGGGTTTTTTATACAACGTTTGCGTTGCGAGCGTCTTGGGTGCCCATTTACCTCGGACCGCATATCGCTTCGGCTTTAGTAATAAGGTTGATCTTTTATCCACATTACATGCCCTTTTCAGCCTAGTTTCGGGAGTTGCACGCCTGTTTCAGAATGCTGACAGGGCTGTTTCCCCTTTGCATCTATACGTTAACGAGTGGGTCTCGCGCCAGTCCTGAGCGTTCCGGGTGGCATGATGGCCAAGTTGCAATTGCGCCGTGGGCCAATGTGGTCCGGCGCGACCGGTCCACCAGGTTATGTACGCAAAACCGGATTGTTAGGGGATACCATGTTCGACACCGGTTCAACGGCCTTCATGCTCATCTGCACCATGCTCATCTTCCTTATGACCCCAGGTCTCGCATTTTTCTACGGGGGTCTTGCCCGCCGTAAGAACGTCGCCAACACCATGCTCATGACCTTTGTGGTCATTGGTGTCGTCGGTGTGCTCTGGATCCTCGCCGGCTGGTCTTTCGCGTATGGCGGAGACGGATCCATCTCGTTTTTCGGCGGTTTTGACCAGCTGCTTTGCTTGCCCGTTGTCCAGCAGGTTCTCGAGCAGGCCGTGAACCCACCGGTCGATGCCACCTATCCCGCCATCGTCAACATCGCCTTTCAGATGGCCTTTGCCATGATCACCTCGGCGATTATCACCGGTTCCGTTGCCGGCCGCATGAAGTTCAGGGCGATCGTGCTGTTCCTGGGCATATGGGTGCTGGTTGTGTACGCCCCGCTCGCACACATGGTGTGGGGCGGCGAAGGCTCGTTGATTGGCGAGCAGATCGGCGCGCTCGACTTCGCCGGTGGTGACGTGGTCCACATTTCCTCCGGCCTCACCGGTCTGGTGCTTTGCATCGCACTGGGCGGCCGTCGCGGTTTCGGTGTCATGAGTTACCGTCCGCACAACGTGCCTTTTGTTGCCCTCGGTGCTGGTCTGCTGTGGTTCGGTTGGTTTGGCTTCAACGCCGGTTCGCAGTTTGCCGCCGACGGCGTTGCCGCCCTCGCGTTGCTCAACACCGTCACCGCAAGTGCGTCGGGCCTGGTGTCGTGGCTGATTGTAGAGCGACTTGCAACGGGAAAGCCCACGCTGGTGGGCGCCAGCACGGGCCTGGTGGCAGGCTTGGTTGCCATCACGCCGAGCGCGGGCTTCGTCGAGCCCTGGGCTGCGCTGATCATTGGCGCCGCGGTCCCGCCCGTGTGCTACTTCGCCATCTCGCACCTCAAGGCTCGCTTCGGTTACGACGACGCGCTTGACGCGTTCGGTTGCCACGGCATCGGCGGTATCGTTGGCGGCATCCTCACCGGCCTGTTCTGCGTGCCCGAGCTGTCATGGACGTCCTTTGGTGGTCTGCTCTACACCGGCGATCCCACGCTGCTCGTCGCGCAGGTCCTGGGCATTGTGGTCACGGTCGCCATCGTCCTCGTTCTCGATCTTGCCATCGTGCTTGCAGTGAAGGCTCTTTGCGGCGGCAGCCTGCGTGTTGAGGAGTCCGAGGAGGCCTTGGGCCTGGATATCTCCGAGCACGGCGAGAGCGCCTACCCCGCCTTCACGGGTTTGGACTAGGCCTACCCGCGAGTCCGTTTGACTCGCCAACCAGCGCGTATAGATGAAATGATAGGAGTAGCCATGAAGAAACTGACCGCTGTTGTTCGTCAGGAGAAGCTTGAGGTTCTCAAGCAGGCGCTGTTCGATAAGGGCATTCGCGGCATGACCATCTCTCAGGTACAGGGCTGCGGCAACCAGCACGGCTGGAAGGAGTACGTGCGTGGTACCGAGGTCCTTCTCAACACCATCCCCAAGGTCGAGTTCGAAATCGTCGTGGACGACGAGCAAGTAAATGATCTGGTGCAGGTCGTTTGCGATGCGGCCCGAACGGGGGAGGTCGGGGATGGAAAGATCTTCGTGACCCCTGCGGAGGACGTCATTCGCATCCGCACCGGCGAACACGGGCCCGCCGCGCTGTAGCGGCTCTGGGCGTTGCGGGTAGGAGCGTTGCGCTCCGCTGCAGGTCGTTATGCTTTGCCGTTACCTTCGCCGTGAATGTATGCTCGGACGATGGGGTCGACCCTTTGGGCGCCCCGTCGTCCGAGTTCGTCAATGATGCGTTGTGGCAGCGCGTGCTCTCCTGTCTGCGCATTTTGGAGCAGCGTCGCCTTGAGCTCATCCTCGCCGAGACTCACCCGCTCCGTGCCGGCGTCCAAGCGCACGCGGACCTGCTCAAACCCCAGGCTATGCAGGTAGTCCTCGCAGGCTTGAACAACATGAAGCTTCTCCGCGGTGAGGACTTCACCACAGGGGACACGCGTTGCCAGACAGGCTCCTGCCGGGAGGTTCCACACCTCGTGCCCCCAGGCGCGCAGCACCTCGCGCTCCTCTGCCTTGCTCCAACCTGTTTCCATGAGGGGGGATTTCGCGCCAAGTTCTCGCACGGCGCGCGTGCCGGGGCGGTAGTCTCCGGCGTCGTCGGCATTGCTGCCCTCCAGGACCACGTGCGCTCCAAGCTCATGCGCGGCATCCATGATGCGTTGGAATCCCAAGCGCTTGCAGTGATAGCAGCGATCTGCGGGGTTCTTCGCCACGGTGGGATCCGAAAGCGGATCGACCGCGATGCTGACCACATGGGCCCCTTGGCGCTCAAACCGCTCCCGCTCTCGTTCGAACGATGCGCGCTCGGGCGTTCCCACCAGGGGTGTATCGAGGTGAATGAGATGCACATGGCTCGGGGGCAGCGCACGCACGCAGACCGCGGCGAGGAAGGTGCTGTCCACCCCGCCCGAAAACCCGATGGCGACGCTTTCGTACGACCGAAGCAGCTCGATAAGCCGTTGCATCTTCTCGTCGCTGCAAATCGATATTGGTATGTCGATTCTTGTGCTCATGGAAGGTATCTTACCCAACGAGCCGTTACAATGCTTGCCGAGGGCGAGGTTGATGGCTTCGCATCTCAATTCGCATCATATCGACATGTTCTCAGCGCCGTGCGAGACTGACGTTAAGGGGAGAGCCATGCAGCCCATTCAAGCGATTCTTTTTGACATGGACGGCACGCTCGTCGATTCCGAGCGGGTGAGTCAGGCGGCGTGGAAGCTCGCCGCCCACGACTTGGGATTCGAGCTCCCCGATGCGCTCACCCAGTCGTTCATTGGCCGCACCGCGCCATCGGTGCATGCCCTGGTGGCGAATCACCTCCATGGAGATGAGGCTCTCGCCGAGGAGTGCTTCCGCCTGCATCACGTGCATTTTGATCGCATTTGCGAGACGGACCTCACGTTGATGCCCGGCGCCCGCGAGGCGCTCGAGGAGCTGAGCACCGCCGGATATCCGCTCGCTTTGGCAACTTCAACCTACCGCGCGAAGGCCATTCCGCGTCTTGAGCGCTTTGGGCTGCTCGACATGTTCGCCACGATGACCACGGGCGACGAGATTGAGAACGGCAAGCCGGCACCCGACATCTTCCTGTTGGCGGCGGAACGTATGGGCGTCGAGCCGGCCAACTGCGCGGTGGTAGAGGACTCGCATAACGGTGTCCGCTCTGGTCACGCCGCCGGCGCGCGGGTCTTCATGATTCCCGACATGGTGCCGCCCACCAGCGAGATTGAGGCCATGTGCACGGCGATCCTCGGTAGCCTGCATGAGTTGCCCGCCGCGATTGCCGCCGTGAACGGATAAATTGCACCGACGGGGCAATGCGCGCGCCATTGGGGGTTGTCCCTAATGGCGCGCTCGGTAAATACGCAAATGCGGGGTTAAATTGACGACGCGCGAGTAGACAGAGTTCCCCTTTTGACAAAACCGCAGGTAGTTGTGTTGTCAAAAACAAGCTCTACTTGGTGTAACAGATTTTAACCTCGCATTTGCGTATTTCTTTCTTCAGGTACGTTGAGTTTGCTGGGCGTTGAGAATCCCGAGCCCATCACCACTGCGGAAAGCTATGAGCAGAATTTCACCAATGAGGGCGGCTTTGAGTTCCGCTTTAGGTATCTCAAGAACATCATGGGTTTGTGGATGAATCAGTCGGTCCGTCGTGAGATTAACGGCGTGGACTACGTTGAGGGGAAGACCGCACGCAAAGCGATGCTCGACCACAAGGTCGGCTTTGACGAGCTGTGCGACCTGTGCCGCGAAGCAGAGCCGTTCGAGGCCTACGTCGATGTGCAGGACGATCGCTTCTTGGTGCCCGATTCCATGATTGCCGAGATCAAGCGTGCCCGCGCCGATGGCGACCAGCCTGTCCCAGAGACGATCGGCGAGATCATCCGCACGATCTACTGCAGCATGGGCGCCTGCTATGCGAAGGCGGTCGAGGGGCTCCGCGAGCTGACGGGCAACGAGTACACCTCGATCAATATCGTCGGCGGCGGGTGCCAGGACTATTACCTCAATCAGATGACGGCGAACGCCACGAGATTGCCGGTCTTCGCCGGGCCCATTGAGGGGACGAGTATCGGCAATCTGATCGTCCAGATGATCGCCGGCGGGGAATTTGCCAGCTTGCAAGACGCCCGCGATTGCGTTGCCCGCAGCTTCGACGTGAGGCGCATCGATCCGCAGCCCTAACCAATAAGGAGGAAAACATGCTCGTAGAAACTCGCGCGAAGGTCGGAGTCTTCTCCATCGCCCTCGGCGCCTATCTGCCCCAGTTCTATCCGGGCCGCGGCACCATCACCTTCCTCGGCATCACGCAGGATGGTGACGGCTACTTCAAGTTCGTGGTCGCCGAGGGCGAGAACGTGGATGGCCCGATCTTCACCTTTGGCGACACCAACATGCGCATGAAGTTCTCGGATGGTGCCCGGCAAGTCCGAGATTGCCGAGGCGTCCTGCGCGCTCATGAAGAGCTACGAAGCGATTGTGTGGGCGCACCACGGCCTGTTCGCGGCCGGTCCGGATTTCGACACGACCTTTGGCCTCGCGCACACCATCGAGAAGGCGGCGGAGATCTACCTCGCGGCCCGTGCGGCTAACGGCGGTTCGGACGACTTCCTCAACCGCATTTCCGACCAGGATCTTCGTGATACCTGCCGCGATTTCTTCATGCAGGGTGCGATCCGTGCGGCGGAAGATGATTTTGAGAATGACGTCTGCGGGACCACGCTTGCCGCGCTTTCCGGTCAGGATGTTGCGTTCGTGCGGGCGATGGCCCAAGACGATCGCCCCTCGCGCCGTCGCCGGAGGAGCCCATGCGGGCTCCTGCCTAACCCGACTACAGGTACCCACTGATATCCAGGTCCGGATCGGCGAAGTCGGTGGCGTTGTGCTCTCCGGAGCTTGCGCGTGCGAGCAGGAATGGCCGCACCAGAGCCTGATGATTCTCGGTGGGCATGGCGTTGCCCGCCCTGCGGTTGTCTTCAATCTGCGCGATGAGGTACTGCACGCCCTTGCGACCAATTTCGTACCCGGGGGGAGCGATGGTGGTGAGCGGAACGTTGCCGCTCCAGGCGAGCGGGTTACCGTCACTACCCACAACCTTGATGTTGTCGGGCACGCTGAGCCCGGCGGACTGGATGCCCGCGATGGCTCCGGTGGCGAGCACGTCGGAGAGCGCAATCGCAAAGTCGGGCCGTTCCGACGCGGGGCGCTTGGCAAGGCGGCGCCCGATTGAATATCCATCGCGTGCCAGGTTCCAAGAGCCCTCGTCAATGAACTCGAACGTTACGCCCGTCGTCTCGTGCATGAGGTCTTTGATGCCCGCTATGCGCATGCCGAGCTTTTCAAATTCGTCTTTACCAAAGACCGCAACGTGATGGGCGCCGGCTTCGATGGCGTGTTGGGCCACAAGGCGCCCCTGTGCACGGTTGTCGGCGCCAACAAAATACCCCGGCTCGTCACTGTGGAAGTCGAGGTAGACGGTGGGGACCGAGGGCGTCGCCATGGAGGGCTTCCAGCCGTAGACGCTCATGGGCTGCACGAGGATGCCTGCCATTTGGGTGCCCATAAAGTAGGACAGGTAGCGGGCGGAGAGAATATCGTCGTTGTCCGCGTTGGCGATGAGCAGGCCGTATCCGTGCTTTTGGGCCTCGGCGTTGGCACCGTTGGCGATTTGCAGTGAGATGCCGTGCTCAAGGCTGGGCAGCACGAGGCCGAACGACTGATTTTTGCCACCGGCGAGCATGCGGGCACTCTGGTTGGGCGCGTATCCCAGTTTTGCCGCGACCTCGTTGATGCGCTTAAGCGTTTCGGGGCGCACCTTCTCCGGATGGTTGAAGGCGTTCGATACAGTGCCCAGCGCGACACCCGCCTCGTTGGCGACGTCGTTGATGGTGACGGTGGTATGGCGAGCCATGGGGCCTCCAAAAGCGCCTTGCCGAACGCGGTTATGCGGAAAACCTATCCATTGTATCGCTTCAAAACCTTAATTCGGGAACAGGCGCTAATTTGAGTTTCTCAATCGGGGGCGCGCGTCATCTCAAATGGTCCCAAAAAACAAATACCATTGTTACCAACTTGTAACAATTCGTCCGTAAACTCTTGGGCTGCCGTCAATCGACCGAAAGGGTTTTCCATGTGCGGAATTGTTGGATATACCGGAGCCGAGGCCGCCGTCGACGTGCTGGTCACGGGCCTCAAGCGCCTTGAGTACCGGGGTTACGACTCGGCTGGCGTCGCGCTCGAGCTTGGCTCTACGGGGGAGTCGTCGCGCACGATTGATGTGGTTCGCTGCGTGGGCAAGGTGGCAGGCCTCGAAGACGAGCTGGTCGCCCGTCATGCGGCTGCGACCTGCGGAATCGGTCACACACGTTGGGCGACGCATGGGCGCCCCTCGGTGGAAAACGCTCATCCACACGTGAGCTGCGATGGCAAAATCGCGGTGGTCCACAATGGCATCATCGAGAATTTCGCCGAGTTACGCGAAGAGCTCACGGCGAAGGGCCATCACTTTAGGAGTGAAACCGATACCGAGGTCTTTGCGCATTTGATCGAGGAGGCCTATCCGCACCATCTATCCGAGCCGCGCCCGCTTGTCGCGGCGGTTCGCGAGGCGTGCACGCACGTGGTGGGAGCCTACGGCCTGGCCGCCGTGTGTGCGGACGAGCCCGGGGTCATCGCGGTTGCCCGCAAGGACAGCCCGATAGTCATCGGTCGCGGCGAGCGCGGCAGCTATGTTGCCTCCGACGTCATCGCCCTTATCGACGCGACGCGCGACGTCGTGGTCCTCGAGGACGGGCAGTTCGCCTGCCTCACGCCGGAAGGCGTCGAGTTCACCGATGAGCGCGGACACGTCATTGAGCCTGAGGTCACGCATATCGACTGGGATATCGATATGGCCGAAAAGGGCGGGTATCCCGACTTCATGATGAAGGAGATCTACGAGCAGCCGCGCGTGGTGCGCGACACGCTGGTGGGCCGCCTTGCCCCCACGGGGGAGCTCGACATCGACGAGCTCGGCCTGACGTACGAGCAGCTCGACGTGATCGATCGCGTGTACGTGATCGCGTGCGGCACGAGCTATCATGCCGGCCTCATCGCGAAGAACCTTATCGAGGGCTGGGCGCGCATTCCCTGCGAGGTTGAGGCGGCGAGCGAATTTAGGTACCGCAACCCCATCATCACGCCTTCGACGCTGGTGGTTGCCGTGTCTCAGTCGGGAGAGACGGCGGACACCTTGGCGGCGATTCGCGACGCGCGCATCAAGGGCGCGAAGGTCTTCGGCATCACCAACGTAGTGGGCAGCCCGGTGGCCCGCGAGAGCGACGGCGTGATCTACACCAAGGCGAACAAGGAAATCGCGGTGGCCTCCACCAAGAGCTTTATCGGCCAAGTGGTGAGCTTGACGCTGCTCGCACTGCTGCTCGGCCAGGTCAAAGGAAAGCTCACGACTGCCCAGGTGCGCATGTTGTTCCACGAGCTGGGCGACACCGCCGAGCAGATCCAGTGGATACTCGACACGCAGAAGGAGGCCGTCCACGAGGCCGCCTTGGCGTGCAAGGACGCACACTCTGCGCTCTTTGTGGGCCGCGGCATGGGCGCCGCGATCTCAAACGAGGGCGCCCTCAAGCTCAAGGAGATCAGCTACCTGCATGCGGAGGCGTACGCGGCGGGCGAGATGAAGCACGGGCCCATCGCGCTGATCGACCCCGGTTTCCCGGTCATCGCTGTTGCCACCAAGAGCCCCACGTACGACAAAACCGTAAGCAACCTCAAGGAGTGCGAGGCACGTGGCGCGCGCATCATCGCCGTGGCGACGGTGGGGGACGAGGACATTCGCAAGGTCGCGGACCATGTCATCTACGTGCCTGCCGTGCGGGATGCGCTGAGTGCCATCACCGCCACGGTGCCCCTGCAGCTCTTGGCGCGCGAGGTCGCCATCCTGCGCGGATGCGATGTCGACCAGCCCCGTAACCTCGCGAAGAGCGTCACCGTGGAGTAGCTCCCCGGGGCCCAAGCGACCTCAATTTGGGGGCAGGTACTAAATTGAGGTGATGCTGCAAGGCGAGCCTCGCAACCACCTATCGCGGTAGAAATGTCGAAAATGATGCGCTTCATCCTCGTTCTTTTCGACATTTCTACCGCGTGTCTTTAAAAGGCGAGCCACCTCAATTAAGCGCCTGTTCCCAAATTGAGATCTTGAAGTAGAGGGAGGTCGGTTACCCTAGGCACATCTAGATATCGTTGGGAATGGGGGCGTATGGCTAGGGGTGCGAACAGGGCGAGCCGTCCTTGCGTGCGGGAACTGCTAAGCCGTGGTGGCGCGATACGTGCCGCGATAACGCTTTTTGCATTTGTCCTGGCGGTGGCCGGGCATCCCATAGCGGCGCACGCAGACGGCACGAACGCGGTCTCGCGTCTGCACGATGCGCTCTATCTGCCGGCTGGTGTGGAGCTCGATGCTGTGTCCCCGGCGGGCGCGTACGGTGGCATCGGTGCGCGCTACACGACGCCCGCCAACGACGCGACGACGTACGCAAACGGTTCGCTGCCAGCTGCATTCGACCTGCGCAATGTTGACGGCACCACCTACGTGACGCCCGTCAAGAACCAAAACCCCTGGGGGAGCTGCTGGGCGTTCGGTGCTGTCTCGGCGCTTGAGAGCAACCTGCTCATGCAGGGCTACGGGTCGGCCGGCCCTGCTTCTGCGAGCTATCTCGACCTATCCGAGTACTTCGTCGCAGGTTTTGGCCGTATGGAGACCCCGGTGGAGACGCTCGCGCTCTTGGGGGCCGCGTCTCAGGTGGGCGAGGGTTCGGTTCCTCGCGAGGGAGTCGACTATCTCGATGCGAGCGGCAATGCGCTCGATGCCGCGACGTGGATCATGTCGATGGGCGGATTGCCGGCCGAGTCGGTGGCGCCTTATCAGGACGACTACAAGACGCTCATCAAATGGATAGACGAGTACACGGGATTACAGATGTCCTGCTTCTCCTGGGAGGAGCCCTGGACACTCGCCGAGGCTCTGCGCGCGAACCGCGCGAATCGCGTGGCGACGGTCGAGTCCGCGCAACTGCTGCCCGGACCGTATGGAAACTCCTATGATTCCGATGGCAATCTGGTGCTCGGCGAGTACGATCCGTCTGCCACCGAGGCGGTTAAGACCCAGATCATGGACGGCGGCGCGGTCACGTTGTCCTACCACTCCGACACGTCCACCCCGGATGATGAGACGCAGAACACCGCGTACTTCAGCATGAAGAACTGGTGCCAGTACTCCTACGACGCCCTGCCGTACAACCACTTCGTGACCGTGGTGGGCTGGGATGACAATTACCCGCGCGAGAGCTTCCCCACCGCGCCCGACGGCAACGGCGCCTGGATCGTCAAGAACAGCTGGGGCAGTACGTCGGCAGACCCGGATTCCGGCTCCTATACCGAATGGGGTCTCGACGGCAGCGGATACTTCTATCTTTCGTACTACGACAAGACGATTTACTCCTTCTGTGCCATCACGGCGGAGGCAGAGCCCGATGCGAGCGGCATCATTCAGCAATACGACCTCGCGAATACGAACGAGCTGCAGGGCGCCCCGCTATTGGCGACGAGTGAGGTATCGGTCGCCAATGTGTTCACCGCCGAGGAGGACATGCGTATCGAGAGCGTCACGGCTTTTGCCGGCGTTGCGGGAGCGAGCGCGGATGTGGACATCTACCTGCTGGGCGACGAGACGGAAGACCCAGACGACGGCGCGTTGGTGGCGGAGCAGACTGAGGAGCTGCCGCTGGCGGGCGCATACACGATTGACCTTGACGAGCCGGTGCCGGTGCAGGAGGGCCAACGCTATGCGGTGGTGGAGACGATTGACGGCTTGATGGATGACGGATCGGGTGACGAGGTGCCCGTGTGGGGCATTCCCGTTGAGCGCGGCTATGAGCGCGCATACCTGGATGAGCAACAGTTTCCCTTCTACGCGGATGTTGTGGCGAACGAGGGCGAGAGCTATTTCGCCATCAATGGCGTTTGGGAGGACGCGGTTGAACTCAACAACGACCCGGTTTTCACCGCGAATGGGGTGTTAACGTACGGAAATGCCCAGATCAAGGTGTTTGGTAGTGCTGCCGACCTGTCCTACGACGGATCGATGCAGATCCTGCACACCAACGACATCCACGGGCATTACAGCGTGAAGGGCGCGGACGGCGAGGCGGCCAACGCGTTCGGCGCCGTGGCGGCGCTGGCCGAGGACGTGGGCGCCGACCTCATCCTGGACGCGGGTGACACGTTCCACGGCACCACGTTCGCCACCTCGAGCGAGGGCGACGCGATTGCTCAGCTCATGGATGCCGCGGGCTACGACGCGACGACGCCCGGCAATCACGATTGGAGTTACGGGTCTGCGCGCCTGGCGCAGATCGACGCCGATGCGGGTTTCTCGGTGCTCGCCGCCAACGTGGAGGATGCCGAGACGGGCGCGGCGCTGTTCGAGTCCCCGTACCTGCTGCGTGAGGTCGCACTGACCGACGACGAGGGCAACCTGACCGGGCGCAGCGTCACCGTGGGCGTGTTCGGCGTTATCGATGAGGACTTCTACGGCTCGACGGCTCCGGCCAACGTGGCGGACGTCTCGTTCACGGACAGCGCGGAGGCCGCCAACGAGACGACAGCCGAGCTGCGCGCCGCAGGTGCCGACGTGGTTGTGGCGCTCACGCATAACGAGGACCCGAAAGCGTTCGCCGCGGCGACCGAGGGCGTGGACGCGGTCATCGCGGGGCATGAGCACATCAAGATCGACGAGACGGTCGAGGGCGCCGACGGCCGCGACGTCGCGGTGGTCGAGATGGCGTCCAGCCCGGCGTCGGAGTACTTCGGCTCCATCGGCGTGCTGACGCTCGACCTCGAAACGAACGCGGGCGATGAGATCAGCGTTGCGGACACTACGAGCGAGGGCTTTGCCGTGAAGGGCCATACATCCCAGGCAACTCCCACCGTAGAGGCGGCGCGGCCCAACGAGGCCATCGACGGCCTGACCGCGGAGCTTGTTGCCCAGAGCGAAGACGCGCTCTCACAGGTGATTGGCAAGAGCGGCAAGGCGTACGAGTACGCCACCGATGCGCTGCCGGGCGGCTGGGAGCTCGTGCGCACGGAGGACGCGCCCATCGGCCACGTGGTCACGGGTGCGTATCTCGCCCAGACTGGGGCGGACCTCGCGTTTGAGAACGTGGGTGGCATTCGCGGAGGCATCCCCGCAGGGGACGTCACGGCTGCGGATATCCTTGGCGTTTCGCCTTACGGGAACACGCTGGCGACCTACGAGATGACTGGCGCACAGGTGCTCGACGCCATCGAACGCTCGCTCGCGATCTCGGCGGAGTGTCGCGACGTGCTTGCCAAGCAGGTGGCTGCGATGGAGGCGGGCGAGGACCCCATGCAGTACGAGTGGCCCAAGAGCTCGGGTTCCGTGCTTACGGTGGGCGGCCCCTCGATGACGGTCGACTGGAGCAAGCCTGACGGGCAGCGTGTGGTCAAGATCACGGTGGGCGGGCAGCCGCTCGACTCCGAGCGCGTGTACACGGTGGCGCTCAACAGCTACCTGCCCGGCGCGACTGGCACATATCCGTCCTTTGGACAGGCGATGCTCGTGCATGAGTACGGCACGTGCGAGGAGGCGCTTCGTGCGTTCATCGGTCAAGATGGCTGGGAGCAGACGATGGAGCGCATCTCCGGTACGGTGACCTATGCGAGCGGGGAAGGCGCGGACGCCGACCAGCCCGTTGTGGACCCCGCCCCAACGGGTCCGCAGTTCGAAGCGGGGGGCCGTCTTGTTGCGACGGGAGACTCCGTTGTCGCTGTTGGCATCTTTGGGGTTCTTGGAGCCGTTATGGCCACCATGGGGATGTTTGCTCGCGTTCGCTTGAGGCCGGACGACAAGTAAGACGTAGCGTTGCAGGCGGTTGGCGCGGTGCCAGCCGCCTTTTTCTTCAATGTGGGACCGACAATGTATTGAGGCACGCCGCCGTCTTAAGCCGTTCAGGTGAAATGTCGAAAAAAGAGAACAGAACGCGCCGTCCTCAACCCCTGTGGGAACTAGGGGTGAACTACGTTCCAAAACTTGGACGTGATAAATCACATGACCTATACGAGGCCTTCTGAAGGGCCTGATCACGGAACTCCGCCGGGGTCAGGCCCTTCAGCTTCACCTGTTGCGCTTCGGTTTGGAATCACCTACGGCATGAAGGGCTCACAGCAGGCCGCGCCACGCTTTGCAGAGGGCTCGATATCGTGGTGCGTATTGGCTGCCCCGTTGCCAGATGAGGCAAAAGTCGTGCTCGATTGAGAAGTCGGCGGGCGTGATATCCGCGAGCTCCCCTCGAGAGAGCTCTTCTTCCACGGCCACCCGATACATGAACGTGACCCCGGTGCCTTCGCGCACGCACGCTTTGATGGTGGGGATGCTTTCGAGCTCGACGATCCCCGCAAAATCCGTCACGGCGAGATCGCGCGCCGCCAGGTGTTTTTCCAGAATCTCGCGCGTGCCCGACCCAGCCTCTCGCAGAATGAGGCGCTCGCCGAGAAGGTCACGAATGGAGCTGGGTCGGGCGACGCGAGCATGGAGCCCCGTGCGGGAGGCGTCCTGCTCGGTGCCTGTTGGGTCGGCAGCCTCGGTTTCGGCGCCCGTCCCACGAGTGACGATTTCTTCGGCGTCCGCTCCGCCGGCAACGGCGATATACGGCTCGTGCGAGAGAACCTCGTAGTCAAAGCGCTCGCGGTCAAATGAGCCCTCCACGAGCGCGAAGTCGATATCGCCCCGATCGAGGGCGCCCACAAGGTCGCGTGTGTTGCCGGCCCGTAGCGTGACGGGGCTGTTGGGGTGCCGAACGAGATGGGCTGCCACGAGCTGCGGGGCCATGAAGTCGGCGATGGTCCGCGTGCATCCCAGCTTGAGAGGCGCCTCACGGGCCTTCGTGGGCGCTGCTGTTAGGCGCCCCACTTCCGCAACGAGACGCGCATCGTCGTTTTCCATGGTGAGGAGTCTCTGATACAGCACGGTTGCGGCAGGTGTGGGTTCGATACCCCGGCCCGTTTTCACGAACAGCGGGCACCCATAGTGCGATTCGAGCTGCTTTATGTGTTGGGAGACGGCCGGCTGCGTGATCATGAGGGAACGCGCGGCCTGCGTGAAGCTGCGCTGCCGATAGACTTCTAGAAACGTATGGGTGCGGTAGTCGAGCATGTTCGTGTTTCCACCTGCTATGCCGATGTGAATAAGAATACCTAATAAGTCTATAACCAATCGAATAGAAATCATTATAGACAAAGGTCCTACCATGATTCTGTTAGTAGATGCGCTGACTCAACGCTCGATTGGGCGGTCGGCGGTACATGTAAACCTCGATTTGGGGTGACCCCCATGTGAGGACGGCCCTCAATTGAGCTTGTCTCTCAATTGAGGTTCACGGTTGAGGTTGAGAAAGGTGGATGCGTGGAGCTCTTCAAGGATTTCAAGGACCTGTGGCGCGGGGTGGCGCTGACGTTGGTGATCTCGGTGCCGGCCTGGTTGTTGGGGAGGCGATTCGAGGTCATCGGTGGTCCCGTCTTCGCCATTCTCATCGGCATGGTGATGGGACACGTGCTGCGTAAGCGCTCGGGTGTCGCGGAAGCCGCCGCCCCGGGCATCAAGTACACCTCTAAGAAGATTCTCCAGTATGCGGTCATCTTGCTCGGATTCGGACTCAATTTGGGGCAGATCGCCAAGGTGGGCGCCAGCTCGCTGCCCATCATTGTCTCCACCATCACGACCTCGCTCGTGATCTCCTTTGTCCTGTGCCGTGTCATGAACATCCCGCGCAAGATATCGACGCTCGTGGGCGTGGGCTCGTCGATCTGCGGCGGTTCCGCTATCGCCGCCACGGCTCCGGTCATCGATGCGGACGACGAGGAGATCGCCCAGGCAATCAGCGTCATCTTCCTGTTCAATATCATCGCCGCGCTGGTCTTTCCCACGCTTGGCGGCATGCTTGGCATGAGCAACGAGGGCTTTGGCCTGTTCGCCGGCACTGCTGTGAACGACACGTCCTCGGTAACCGCCGCGGCGACGGCGTGGGACGGCATGCACCCCGGCTCCAACGCGCTCGACCATGCCACAATCGTCAAGCTCACGCGCACGCTCGCGATTATCCCCATTACGCTGTTCCTCGCCTTTTGGCAGGTCCGACAGGCAAAGCGCGCCGCCGAGACGGGTACGGGTGACGGTGCTGCCACGGGCACGTTCGACATCAAGAAGATCTTCCCGTTCTTCATCCTTTTCTTCGTTTTGGCGAGCGTCATTACCACCGTGTTCGCCCTGCCGGTAGCCGTGACCGCCCCCATCAAGACTCTTTCCAAGTTCTTCATTGTCATGGCCATGGCGGCGATTGGCTTCAACACCGACGTTGTCAAACTGGTCAAGACGGGCGGCAAGCCCATCTTCATGGGTCTGTGCTGTTGGATTGGCATCACGCTGGTAAGCGTGGGCATGCAGCACCTGCTTGGTATTTGGTAGGTCGGGCGTCACTCGTATGCATACCGTTGCTCGAACAAAAGAGCCGTCCACCAAGTTTTGCTCGTAAAACGTGCGCAAGGTGGGAAAGATGGAGGTATCGGTTATGCAAGCGCCCGGCGTCGGGTCCGGGCGCCCGACAGATAGGAGCCAACTATGGGAATGAAGGCTGATCAGGAGATCTCCTTGGATTTCGAGGGGCTTTTGTCCTACCTGCGCTCTAAGACGCGCGTATTCATGGACGTCGATGGCCATGAGTACTATGTGACCCACACCGACGGGTACTGGCGCGTCCAGGATTGCGAGCGCCTGAACGACAAGGGCCGCTTCGTGGATTGCTCAGAGTTGGTGACCACCCTGCCGGAGCTGGTCGAGCTTCCGTGGCTCGATGGCAAGAGCGTGCACGACTTGACCGATTGCGCGACGTTCTATGAGTCGATTCAGGAGGGCTGGGTCACGCCGGATGGCGTGGAGCCCGTTGCTGCGGAAGCCGCGGAAGCTGAGGAGGCCACGGAAGTCGCTACTGCGGAGGAATAACTTCCACGTAGCGACCGTAAGCCGATTTTCGCCTTGTGCGGGCGCCAGCCCCGCTCCCCCATGGGGGAGCGGGGCTTTTCCTTTGAGGAAGTGGGTTGCTAAGAGCGATGCTGGGGGCGTGCGATTGAGAAGCTTGTGACGTTAAGATAGGATTGGTGTCTAATACAGCGCACATGTATTGTTGATGATCGTTCGAGCGGAGCGATGCGGGGATCGTTCGAGGTGGCGAGTCGTTCATCGCTTGCGGGGCGATTGACGGTCATCGGGGTTTGACGCGTGGGGGATGATGGTTGTGAAGCTGCTGCTGAATACCGTACGGCCGTACAAATTGCTCGTCGCCGCCACGCTCGCGGCCCTGTTGTTGGACGTTGCGGGCACGCTGTACGTGCCCACGATGCTCGCCGGGATGATCAACCAAGGTGTCGCGAGCGGGGGCACCGATTTCATCTTGGGACAGGGCCTGAAGATGCTGCTGGCGTGCTGCTGCGCGAGCGGCGGCGCCCTGCTCGGCAACTACCTATGTGCCCGTCTCGCCTCATACGTGGGCCGCGACATCCGTAACGCCGTGTATGAGGCTTCGCTCGCGTTTTCGGGTAGTGACTTCGAGGAGTTCGGCACGGGCTCGATGATCACGCGCACCCTCAACGACGTCAATGTCATCCAGCAGACGGTCATGCTCGCCACGCAGGCGATGCTGCCGGTTCCCATCATCTGCGTCATGGGCACGGTCCTGGCATTCAAGATCGACGCCCAGATGGGCGCCATGATGCTCGCCGTGGTGACCGTGGTCATGGTCTTCGCCGTTATCGCCGTGCGCCGCGCCGCGCCGATCTTCGAGAAGATGCAGGGCTTCATCGACCGCATGAACGTTGTGCTGCGCGAGAACATCATCGGCGTGCGCGTCATCCGCGCCTTCGGCAAGGAACGCCACGAAGAGGGCCGCATGGGCCGCGTGTTCAGCGACTACGCGAACGCGGCGATCAAGGTCAACTGGATCTTCGCCGGCGTCGACTGCTTTAGCTTCTGCCTCATGAACATCGCCGAGGTGCTGCTCATGTGGCTCGGCGGCAACCGCGTGGGCGCACACGCCATGGAGATCGGCAGCATCTCGGCGGTGGTCGAGTACGCCATGCTCATCATGTTCTACATCATGATGGCCCAGTTCGTGGCACTGATGGTCCCGCGCGCGATCGTGTGCCTGCAGCGCTGCTCCGACGTCATCTACAAGCAGCCGAGCATCGTCGACGGTGCCGAGCGCCTGCCCTCTGCGACGCGGGCTGCCGGGAGCGGGTCGAATGGCGACGTCGCGTCCGGAGCTGCCGAGGTGCCGGGCGATGCCTTCGCGCCCGGCGACGTCGTCGCCCAGTTTGACCACGCCTCGTTCCGCTTTGCCGATGCCGATGAGGACACGCTCCACGACATCGACTTCGCGTGCCGTCGCGGCCAAACAACGGCCATCATCGGATCGACGGGCTCGGGCAAGTCGACCATCGCCAAGATGCTCCTGCGTCTGCACGATGTAACGGAGGGCTCTGTGCGCTTCGCCGGCACGGACGTGCGCGATCTCACGCAGCGCGACCTGCGCGACCGGATCGCCTACGTGCCGCAGAAGGCGTGGCTGTTTAGCGGCACGGTCGCGAGCAACCTGCGCTACGGCAATGAGAGCGCAAGCGAAACCGAGATGCGCCACGCTCTCGATGTGGCCCAGTCCGACTTCGTTTGGGGGCTTGCCGAGAAGCTCGAGGCACCCGTTGCCCAAGGCGGCACCAACTTCTCGGGCGGTCAGCGCCAGCGCCTTGCCATCGCACGCGCCCTCATGAAGCACGCGGACCTTTACATCTTCGACGACAGCTTCTCGGCGCTCGACTTCAAGACCGATGCAGCCCTGCGCCGCGCCCTCAAGCCCGAGACGCGCGGCGCGGCGGTGCTCATCATCGCCCAGCGCATCAACACGATCCTGCATGCCGACCAGATCATCGTGCTCAAAGACGGTCGCATCGAGGGCAAGGGCGCGCACGAGGAGCTCATGGAGAGCTGCGAGGTGTATCGCGAGATCGCCAACAGCCAGATGAAGGGGGGTGAGTAGCATGGCGTGGAATAAGAAGAAGCGCAACGATGGCGGTGACGAGCTGTTCTCCGAGAACTCTCGCATCGAGCGCGAGCGCAAGCAGGGTGCCATAGAGGACGCCCAGGCGATGGCCGATAATTCCGGCACGCCGGAGGAGGGGCTCGAGGTGCCGAAGGACGCCTGGGGCACCGTGCGCCGCCTCTGGGGCGCCGCCCGCGGAGAGCGCTGGCGCTTCGGCGTGGTGGTTGCCGCCATTATCGTCTACACGGGCTTCCATGTCACCGCCCCCGCGTACAGCGCGCACGTGATCGACGTCCTGTGGACGAGCATTCAGGCCGCCTTCGCCGAGGGCCGCACGTTCACCGTCGGCTGGGACACGGGCGGCCGTGAACTCGCCATCTACTTCGCCATCTGGACGGGTGCCTGTGCGCTGTACTCGGTTCAGTGCTTCGTCATGGCGGGCTTCGCCGAGAAGCTCAACCTCTCTCTGCGCACAAGCATCGCCGAGAAGCTCAACCGCCTTCCGCTCAAGTTCTACGACGGCCACAAGCCCGGCGAGGTCGTGAGCCGTGCCACCAACGACCTGGACAAGATGTCCGAGGTGCTGCAAACCGGCCTGCTCAAGCTCATGAGCGCCGTGGGCACCATCGTCGGCGCGCTGTTCATGATGTTCCGCTACAGCTTCCTGCTCACCGGCATCTTCCTGGTGTTCGCCCTGCTCTCGACGGTGGTGACCCAGTACGTCTCAAAGCAGACGCTGCGGCTCGCTGCGGAGCGCCAGCGCTACGTGGGCAAGCTCACCGCGACGGTTGAGGAGGCCTACTCGGGCCGCCTCATCATCAAGAGCTTCAACCGCGAGGAGCTGAGCGCCGCCGAGGTGAGCGAGTTGTCGGATAAGCTCGCCCGCGCCAGCCGCAGGGCCGACTTCGCGACCAACGCCATCAGCCCGCTGATCCGTTTCATCATCCGCCTGGCGCAGGTGCTCATCGCCATCGTCGCGGGGGGCATGCTCGTGGGCGGTCAGATCACCATCGGCGTGTTCCAGGCGTTCTTTCACTACATCTATCAGGTGTCCGAGCCGCTCACGCAGCTCTCGTTCACCATCAACACGCTGCAGAACGCCCTGGCGAGCGTCGAGCGCGTGTTCGACATCCTCGATGAGGAGGAGGTCGAGCCCGACCCTGCCCCCGATGTGGCCGCGAGCCTGCCGGCGGAAGTCGAGGGGCGCGTGGACTTTGAGCACGTGCGCTTTGGCTACGACCCGGAAAAGCCGCTCATGCGCGATGTGACGTTCCATGTGAAGCCCGGCCAGAAGATCGCCATCGTGGGCGCGACGGGTGCCGGCAAGACGACGCTCATCAACCTGCTCATGCGCTTCTACGAGATCGGCGCTGGCGAGATCGCGCTTGATGGTGTGGACACCCATGCCATGACGCGCGCGGACCTGCGCCGGAACTTCGGCATGGTGCTGCAGGATGCATGGCTGTTCGACGGCACCATCGCCGAAAATATCGCCTATGGGCGCCCGGAAGCCACGCGCGAGGAGATCGTCGCCGCCGCCGAGATGGCGCGCATGGACCACTTTGTCCGCACGATGCCCCAAGGCTACGATACGCATGTTGAGAACGACGCTGAGAACATCAGCCAGGGCCAGCGCCAGCTGCTCACCATTGCGCGCGTCATTCTGTGCGACCCCAAAATCTTGATCTTGGACGAGGCGACCTCGAGCGTGGACACGCGCACCGAGCGCGACATCGTCCGAGCCATGGAGACGCTCATGCATGGGCGGACGAGCTTCGTCATCGCACATCGCCTGAGCACGATCGTCGACGCCGATCTCATCCTGCACATGCGCGCCGGCACCATCATCGAGCAGGGTACGCATGAGGAGCTACTCGCCGAGGACGGGCCGTATGCCGACCTGTATCGCAGCCAGTTCGCTTAAAGATCGTGAGGGCGCACGGCCGCCCGGTCGGTCGCCGTATCGCGCCGCGCCGGCCTGGCGCCCGCCTGGGCTGGCCGCCCCGTTCCGCTCCGGGGCGCGGCCATCCGAGCGGATGCGCACCGCTCCGTCCTCGACTTGTGGTGAGCCTGGGCGGGCCGTGCGCCGTGACCCAATCCGCTTACGGCCTGCTTGCCGCCGTTCAACGGAATGAAAAAGCCCGATTGGGGGCGTTTAAATGCGAGTCGCCGCATCGAGTGCAAGCCGCGACATGTCACGTATATGGCGCGTACCTGCGGACTTACCGTGCTGAAATAGTGGGGCGAAAAACTGAATCTATATAACAACCCCTCGACCTGCGAATATGCATTATTTTCCCTGTTCGACAAAGGGTTGAATATTACGGACGAGCGGCATACCATAACAGAAGTTGTGTTCAAAACGTGTATCAACAGAGGAGGTTGTGTGATGGTAAGTATCGTTTTGGCAAGCCACGGTGACTTGGCAGAGGGTCTGAAGATGACCGGTTCGATGGTCTTCGGCGATCAGCCCAACGTCGCCACGGTTTCCCTCATGCCGAGCATGGGTCCGGACGACTTCCGCCAGAAGGTGGAAGAGGCGGTCGCTTCCTTCGACGATCCCGAGGACGTCTTGTTCCTCGTCGATCTGTGGGGCGGCACGCCCTTCAACCAGATCAGCGGTCTGTTCGACGCCCATCCCAGTTGGGCGATCCTGACCGGCGTGAACCTGCCGATGCTCGTCGAGGTGTACACCGCTCGCTTCGACGCATCCAAGACGGCCCACGATATCGCCAAGCACGTCATTTCCGAGGCCCGCGCCGGCGTTCGCGTCAAGCCTGAGTCTCTCGAGCCTGTGGAGGCCAAGCCCGCGGCAGTCGCGGCGCCGGCCGCCCATCAGGGTGCCATCCCCGAGGGCACGGTCCTCGGCGACGGCCACATCAAGTTCGTGCTCGCCCGTGTCGATACCCGTCTGCTCCACGGTCAGGTGGCAACCACGTGGACCAAGATGACCAACCCCGATCGCATCATCGTCGTGTCCGACGCCGTCTCTCACGATGACCTGCGCAAGTCCATGATCATGGAGGCCGCGCCTCCCGGAGTTAAGGCCCACGTCGTCCCGGTCCAGAAGATGATCGAGGTCGCCAAGGACCCGCGTTTCGGCGCCACCAAGGCCATGCTTCTGTTCGAGACCCCGCAGGACCTGCTCCGCGCGGTTGAGGGCGGCGTGGACATCAAGGAGGTCAACCTCGGCTCGATGGCCCACTCCGTGGGCAAGGTCGTCGTGACCAACGCCATCGCCATGGATAACGACGACGTCGAGACGCTCGAGAAGCTCGCCGCCCGTGGCATCTCCTTCGACATCCGCAAGGTCCCGGCAGATTCCGCCGAGTCCTTCGACGCGATGATCAAGAAGGCCAAGTCCGAGCTGGCCGCCCAGTAAAGGAGGGAATATGTCAGCACTTTCGATCGTTTTGATCGCCATCATCGCGCTGCTGGCCGGTATGGAGGGTATTCTGGACGAGTTCCAGTTCCACCAGCCGCTCGTGGCCTGCACGCTCATCGGTCTTGTGACCGGCCACCTGCAGGAGGGCGTCATGCTCGGCGGCTCCCTGCAGATGATCGCCCTCGGTTGGGCGAACGTCGGCGCCGCCGTCGCGCCCGATGCGGCCCTGGCCTCCGTTGCGTCCTCCATCATCATGGTGCTCGCGCTCGACGGTGGCACGGCCGACTCCCAGACGGCCATCACCACCTCTATCGCTCTCGCCGTGCCGCTGTCCGTGGCTGGCCTGTTCCTGACGATGATCTGCCGCACACTCGCCATCCCCCTGGTTCACGCCATGGATGCCGCCGCCGAGAAGGGCAACTTCAAGGGCATTGAGATGTGGCAGATCCTGGCCATCCTCATGCAGGGTGCCCGCATCGCCATCCCGGCTGTGGCCCTGTGCTTCGTCTCGCCCGAGATTGTGACCGACGCGCTCAACATGATGCCCGAATGGCTGTCCGGCGGCATGGCCGTCGGCGGTGGCATGGTCGCCGCTGTCGGTTACGCCATGGTCATCAACATGATGGCGACCAAGGAGGTCTGGCCGTTCTTCGCGCTCGGCTTCGTCTTCGCCGCCATTTCCGAGCTCACGCTCATCGCCCTTGGCGTTATCGGCGTGTCCCTCGCCCTGCTGTACCTCGGCCTCAAGGACCTGGCCAAGAACAGCGGCGGTTCTGCCGGCACCGGCGACCCGCTCGGCGACATCCTGAACGATTACGAGTAAGGAAGGGAGGACGTACATCATGGCAGAGAACAAGGTTCAGCTTTCCAAGTCCGACCGCATGTCGGTGTGCATGCGTCATCAGTTCCTGCAGGGCTCGTGGAACTACGAGCGCATGCAGAACGGCGGCTGGTGCTTCGCTATGATCCCCGCGATCAAGAAGCTCTACTCCAACAAGGAGGACCAGATCGCGGCGCTCAAGCGTCACATGGAGTTCTACAACACGCATCCGTACGTGTCCGCTCCCGTTATCGGCGTCACCCTCGCCCTTGAGGAGGACCGCGCCAACGGTGCGCAGGTCGAGGACGCCGCCATCCAGGGCGTTAAGGTCGGCATGATGGGCCCGCTGGCTGGCGTTGGCGACCCCGTCTTCTGGTTCACCCTTCGCCCGATCCTCGGTGCCCTTGGCGCTTCCCTCGCTCTGGGCGGCTCCATCATGGGCCCGCTGCTGTTCTTCTTCGCGTGGAACATCATCCGTATCGCCTTCCTGTGGTACACCCAGGAGTTTGGCTACAAGGTTGGTACCTCCATCACCAAGGACCTCTCTGGCGGTCTTATGGGCAAGATCACCGAGGGTGCCTCCATTCTGGGCATGTTCATCATCGGCGCGCTCGTGCAGCGCTGGGTGAGCATCTCCTTCACGCCGGTCGTCTCCACGGTTCAGCAGTCCCCCGGCGCCTACATCGATTGGGCGAGCCTGCCCGCGGGTACTGAGGGCATCCATCAGGCCTTGAGCCAGTTCGCGGCGCTCGGTCCCACCGGCCTCGAGGTCGCCAAGGTGACCACGCTCCAGGCCAATCTCGACCAGCTGATCCCCGGCCTTGCCGCCGTGGGCCTCACGCTCCTGTGCTGCCAGCTGCTCAAGAAGAAGGTCTCCCCGATCGTCATCATCATTGCCCTGTTCGCCGTCGGCATCATCGCCCGCCTTGCCGGCATCATGTAAGACATCCGGGGTCTGAGCGCGTTTGTCGCGCTTGCACCTAAATTCGCGCCTGCTACCATGGTCTACCATCGGTGGCAGGCGCGTTTTCAATAGCGCGAAGAGGAGAGGGGACCAAGATGGCGCAGTCGCAGAACAGCTCCGTCTATTACACCGAGCACGCCACATCGTTTCACGGTATGGCCACATACGGAAACGTGATGCTGGGGAACAAGGCCTTCGAGTTCTATAACGAGCGCAACCCCGAGGACTACATTCAGATTCCCTGGGACGAGATCGATCGCGTGGCGGCGTCCGTCATGTTCGGGGGCAAGAAGATCGCGCGTTTCGCTATCTTCGTACACGGCAGCGAGTCGGGCTTCTCGTTCTCGACGCGAGACAACAAGGCGACGCTTCGGGCCATGCGCGAGCATGTCCCGGAGGAGAAATTGCTGCGTTCTTTGAGCTTCTTTGACGTGATCAAGCGTGGCGTGCTGTCACTGTTCCGCAAAAACCGCTAGAATATCGAGAGTGCGCTTTTGCGACTCGGCCGGTGCCGTCCGGCCCGCCCGATCGTTTCCGGTAAGCCCGGATTGACGCTTTACGGGTTTTAGGTACGGTCGCCGCACACATGGCAATGCCTCCGTAGCTCAGGGGATAGAGCACCGCTCTCCTAAAGCGGGTGTCGTACGTTCGAATCGTATCGGGGGCACCATTGAGAAATAGCAGGCCAGAGGACGTATCTCCTCTGGCCTGATTTTTTCCCATACGGAATACCTGATCACGCTGAGCAAGCGTGGGGAGTGGGGCTCGAAACGGGAGGCCCGTTCCAAAGCCCACAGCACTGGTCGAGATAAAAAAACGCGCTTGGGGTTCAATCCCCAAGCGCGTTTTCCGTTCGCGTGGCGTGCGTTAATCTTCAGACCCGGTATCGCCGCCGGACTGCTGAGCTTGGGTGGTCAGCGTGATACTGGAGCCCTTATCGAGCGAGCCGGAGGCGGACTGGGCGGTCACCACGCCGTCTTGCGGGCCGTTCACGGTCACCACAAAGCCAAGAGCCTTAAGGTCCTTGATGGCAGTTGAGGCGTACTCGCCCACATAGTAGGGGGCGTTGACCTTCTCGGCGGGCTGGGGGCCCTTGGAGAGAACGACCGTGATGGTGGTGCCGGGGGCAACGTTGCCACCGGGGTTGAAGCTAACCACAAGCCCCTTGCTCACGGAGTCGCTGTACTCGGAGGTGAAGTTGTAGCTCAGCCCCGCCTCATCGAGCGCTGCCTTGGCGTCGTACTCGTTGTAGCCGGTGATGCTCGGGACCTCAACGGTGTCGGGACCGGTGGAGACCCAGATCTCGATCGTGGAGCCCTCGTCGACCATCTCGCCGGTGTTCGTGCCCTGCTTGAAGACCTTGCCCTTGTCGGCGTCGTTGGCCTCCTCGTGTACCTGGCATTTGAGGTTGAGCGCCTTGAGCGCCGACTCGGCCCTCTCGCGCGTCATGTCGGTAAGGTTGGGAACCTCAACCTGCGTGACGGGCTCGGGGCCCTTGGAGAGCGTCAGTTTGACCGTAGAGCCCTCCTTGGCCTCGCGGTTGCCGTCGGGCGTCTGGTCGACCACGTGGTCCTCTTCGATCTCCTCGTCAGTCACCGGATTGCCGTACTCGACCTTAAAACCAGCCTTCTCGAGCGTCGATTCCGCATCTTCCTTGGTGTAGTTGATCACGTTGGGAACGGTGACCATCTTGCCGCCGCCGAACAGGCTGGAGGCGAGGAATACGGCGATGCCGATGACGGCGATGGCGCCGACCACGATCGCGGCGATCTTGCCCTTGTTGCTCTTGGGCTCCTCGTAGGACGCGCTCCTGCCACCGTTTTGGGTAGAAACTCGGGGGCTGGCCGAGGTGGCGCCTGCGGCGGGCCTCGCCATTGCCTGCGTGGCATCGTTCATCACGCGCGTCTCGGTGGCACCCATGCCGTTCATGGGAACGGCGCCCGCGATGACACGCGTGGGCTCGGCCACGTCGACGGCACGACCGGCGGCGTAGGCGTTGAGGACCTCGCGGAGCTCGTCTGCCGTTTGGAAGCGGGCGGCAGGATCTTTTTCCATGCACTTGAGGATGATGCGCTCAAGTGCCGGGTCTACGCCGGGGTTGATCTGCGAAGGGGGGACCGGAAGCTCGTTGACCTGCTTGAGCGCAACGGAGATGGCGTCGTCGCCGTCAAAGGGAACGCGGCCGGTAGCGCACTCGTACATCACCACGCCGAGGGAGTAGATGTCGCTCGTGGGGCCGAGCTCCTGGCCGCGCGTCTGCTCGGGCGAGACGTAGTGGGCCGTGCCCAGCACGTTGTTGTCCTGGGTGAGGTGGCTGTTCTTGGCGCGGGCGATGCCAAAGTCCATCACCTTGATGTTGCCGTCGGGCAGCACCATGATATTCTGCGGCTTGATGTCGCGGTGGATTATCTCGTGCTTATGGGCGACGGAGAGTGCTCCGCAGATTTGGGAGCCAATTTGGGCGACCTTCTTGGGGTTAAGGGCGCCATGGCTGCGCACGCCGCTCTTGAGATCGGTGCCGCGTAGGTACTCCATGACGATGTAGTACGTGTCGCCGTCCTTGCCCCAGTCGTATACGCCCACGATATAGGGGCTCTGCAGTCCGGCCGCAGCCTGAGCCTCCTGCTTGAAGCGCGCCGCGAACGTGGCATCGCCAGCGTATTGGGGCAGCATGATCTTGACTGCCACCGTGCGGTCGAGCACCTGGTCTTGTGCGCGATAGACGCTTGCCATGCCTCCGTTGCCTACTTTGTCCTTGAGCAGGTATCTGCCTCCGAGGACGCGTTGTACCTCTGCCATCTGTCAAACTCCTCATCATCCTATCCGCAAAGCGGAAATCGTTACCTCACTTGGGCCCGTGGGTGGGCGAATACGTTACGAGCTCTGGGCCGCGAGTGCCGCGCGCAGGACTTGTCCCGCAACGGCTGCGGCGGTCGCCTCGTTCTCGGTGGTCTCCTCTAGGACGAGCGAGATTGCGAGCGTGGGCGTGTCGTATGGTGCGAACCCGATGAACGTCGAGTTGGGGGTGCTGCTGTTGGTCTCCGCCGTACCGGTCTTACCGGCGACCTTGACGCCGGCGATGCTGGCCGCAGATCCACTGCCGTTTTGGACGACATCGAGCATGGCCTGCCTGATCTTGGCAGCGGTGTCGCTACTCACGGCCTGGCCGAGCGAGCGCGTCCGCGTGGTCTTGATGACCGTTCCGTCGGATGCGAGCACTTGGCCGACCACATAGGGGTTCATGGCGATGCCGTCGTTGGCGATCGCGGCGGCGATGACGGCATTCTGCATGACCGTGGTTTGCGGGCCGGGCGTGTGTCCCTGGCCAACCGGCTGGCCGGCACCTGCCCATGCGAGCTCCCATTCGGTCATCTCCGAGGGATCGGGCATGACGGAGGCGACGGTGGAGAAGTCGATACCCAGGCTCTGGCCGTACCCAAATGCCGCTGCGGTGGCCACGAGTCGATCTGCCCCTACCTGCTCGGCAACCTGGCCAAAGACCGTGTTGGACGAGACGGCGAAGGCTCGGTCGAGCGTGATGTTTCCGTACCCGACTTCATTCACGCTCACAACATCTGCACCACCGATTTCGAGGCGCCCGGGGCTGTTGTAGGTGGACTGGAGCGTTGCGACGCCGTTCTCGAGCGCCGCCGCCAGCGTGACCGCCTTGAACGTGGAGCCAGGGGTGTAGAGAGCCTGCGTAGCGCGGTCGAACATGGAGGTATCGGCACCGCCGCTGGCGTTGGCGGACTCGATGGCCGCCTGGATATCCGTATTGTTGTACGCCGGGGCGCTCGCCCAGGCCAAGACGGCGCCCGTGCGGGGGTCGAGCACGACGATGGCTCCCTTGCGCCCGGCGAGTGCCTGCTCCGCGGCGACCTGGATACGCGAGTGTATCGTGAGCTGCACGGAGTTGCCGGGCTGCGTAATGCCGGCGAGGGAGTTGAGGGCGTTTTGCCAGCTCGAGTAATCCTTGGAGCCGGTGAGCGTCTCGTCTTGCGAAGCCTCGACGCCCGAGCTGCCGTACTGCTGCGAGTAATAGCCCACGGCATGGGCGGCAAGGTTGCCGTTGGGGTAGGAGCGCACGTACGTGCCATCTTCCTGCTGGATGGATTCGGCAAGCGTGAGCCCGTCGGAGGTAATGATGGAGCCGCGCTTGATGTAGCGCGCCTTGGTGATGGTGTGGTTGTTGCTGGGCATGTTCTGATACTCAGACGCCTTGTACACCTGGATATAGGTGATGTTGCCAATGAGCACGGCAAACAGGGCGGTGAACAGCAGTACTGTGCGGGTGAGGCGGTTGGCAAGGGCCACGCGGCCCAACAGGCCGCTCTCGGGCGTATCGAGGCCCGGGCGACGCACGTGGGATCCACGCGCAGTCACGCGATAGCCGGCGGTTGCCAGGTCGGTGCTCGTGTTGGCAATCTCGGTGGAACGCCCTGTCGCCTCGTCGCCTGCGCGCAGCAGGAGCGCCACAATCACAAAGCTCGCGAGCAGCGAGGAGCCGCCCTGGCTCATGAAGGGCAGGGTGACGCCCGTGAGCGGGATGAGCTTGGTCACGCCGCCCACGATGGTGAAGGCTTGGAACGAGACGGCCGCGGTGAGGCCGGCGGCGGAGAACGCGGCAAGGTCGGATTTGGCGCGCGCCGCGGTAGTGAGGCCGCGCACGGCGAAGAGCATGAACAGCAGGAGCACCGCGACGCCGCCGAGCAGGCCCATCTCCTCGCCGATGGCGGCGAAGATCATATCGGATGCCACGACGGGAATGGTGTCGCCGCCCAGGCCTTTGCCGATGCCCACACCGAACAGGCCTCCATCGGCGAGCGAGTAGAGCGCCTGCACAATTTGGAAGCCCATGTTCTGGGCGTCTTTGAACGGGTCGAGCCATATGGCTACGCGCACCTGCACATGGCTCATGATGTGGTACATACCGAACGCGCCCACGGCCAAGAGCACGAGGCCTATGAGCACGTAGGAGACGCGCCCCGTGGCAACGTAGAGCATGATGAGGAAGACCGTGTAAAACAGCAGCGCGCTGCCCAGGTCGCGTTCGAATGCCACCACCAGAAGGCAAATGCCCCACACGATGAACAGGGGGTACAGCAAGCGAATCCGCGGGAGCTTGATGTCGAGTACGGTGCGGTTGGAGATGGAGAGCAGCTCGCGGTTCTCTGCGAGGTAGCCCGCTAGGAACAGGACGATGAACACCTTGGCGAACTCACCGGGCTGGAACTGGAAGCTGCCAATCTTTATCCACAGTTTGGAGCCGTAGATTTCGGTACCAATGAGCATGGGCAATACGAGCAGCACAATGCCGATGGCACCGAGTGCGTATTTGTAGCGGCTGACGACCTCGAGGTTCTTGACGAGCGCGAGTGTGCCCACCATGAGCGCGACACCCACGAACAGGAAGACGATCTGACCCATGGCCGCGCTGGGCTCGAGCCTGGTGACGAACGTGATGCCAATGCCCGAGAGTGCGAACACGATGGGTAACAGCGCGGGGTCGGCGCCCGGGGCGAAGAATCGAACGCCAATATGGGCGGCGGCAAAGGCGGCAAAGAGGCCGAGCGGTACGGCGAGCGTTTGGAACGAGAGCGCGGCGCCCGCGTTGACCACATAGAGGGCGTAGAGCAGCGTCACGGGGAACGCGGCGGCTATGAGCAGGAGCAATTCGGTCGTGCGGCGACTCATTTACGCGGCACCTCCCTCGGTTGATGTGCTAGTGGGGGCTACAGAATCGGCGGGGTCGCTCGACCCCAAGGCGTCGGCAGGACCGCTTGCGCCGTCCCCTTCGGCACCGTATTGCGCGTCAAGGCCGATTGCCCGCGCATCGGCGAGGGCCTTGGCCTTGGACTCGTCAATTTGCTCGCGGTAGTTGTCCACGGCGTCCGCAGCGTTCTCAAGGCTCTTTTGCGGAATGCCCTCGCGCAGGCGATTTTGCGTGTCTTCTGGCAGGTCGCTCAGCTTAATTGAGGTCTCGTCCTCAAGCCAATGGAGCTTGAGTCCCAAGATTTTGCCGGGGACACCGGTGTAGATGGCGACTGCGTCATCCTTGACGCCCAGATACACCGATTTGGTGATCGAGATGAACGAGACCCCGGCGATGATGACGATTGCGAGCAGCAATCCGATGAGCGAGAGGGTCATCACGCGGCGGTGCTTGCGGGCGAGCTCGCGAATACGCCCGTCATCGGTGATGTCCACCACGACGACGGTCACGTTATCGCCGCCGCCTGCCGCGAGGGCGGCGTCGACGAGGTTGTCGGTGCAGATCTGCGCGGTGGAGCTCTGCTGCGCCACACGTTCGATCTCGCCGTCGGGAATCATGCTCGAAAGGCCGTCTGAGCACAGGATGAGCCGGTCGCCCTCCTCGACGTTCAGGGTGAAGTGGTCCGCGTACATGGCGGGATCGCTGCCGAGCGCGCGGGTGATGACCGAGCGATTGGGGTGCACGCGGGCCTCGTCGGCGGTAATCTCGCCGGCGTCCACGAGCTCCTCGACATACGAGTGGTCACGCGTGACGCGGATGAGCGTTCCCTCGTGGAGTAGGTAGGCGCGGGAGTCGCCCACATGCGCGATGGCCAACGTGGTGCCGTCGATGACCGCGGCGGTTGCCGTGCAGCCCATGCCCGGGCGACCTATGCCGTTCACCGCGGCTTCGATGATGGCGGCGTTGGCGGCTTCGATGGCGGCTCCGAGCTGGGCGGCGTCGGCTGTTTTGGGGCCGGTTTTGGCAATGGTCTCGACGGCGATGGCGCTCGCCACCTCGCCGGCGGCGTGGCCACCCATGCCGTCGCAGACGCAGAAGAGCGGCGAGGCCACAAGGTAAGAGTCCTCGTTGTGATTGCGCACGCATCCAACATCGGACCTGGCACCCCACATGAGCATAGAAGAGGTCCCGGCGTCAAAAGTCTCGTCAGTGTTCACGAGATCATCGGTGATGGGCTCGAAGCTCTGCGTTGAGCCCGGGTCGTTCAGCTGTGCCTCGACGGCGGTGATGTCGATCTCTGCCGTGTCCTCGGGGGAGGTGGGAGCGGTGGGGTCGGGGATCGCCTCGATGGGGGCGGGTGTCTCCGGGGCCGTATCGGTTGCCGGTTCAAATGGGTAGACAGGTTCGGGCTCTTTTTCGGGCTCCGTGATGGGCTCGAAGGATCCGGGCGCGGCGTGGGCGGGAGTCGCGACGGGGGCCGGAGCGGGGGTCACGGGGACAGCCGGAGCAGCTGGGGCTGGAGCGGCAGCGGGCATGGCTGGCTCGGCGTGAGCGCCCAAGGGCTCGCGGGGGAGCTCTTCGTCAAACGCTTCGTCCACCCCGTGTGAAGTGTAGTCCCGCTCGTCGGTCATCGGCGATTCACCTTCATGACCACGTCTCCGATTTGAACCTCATCGCCCTCGCGCAGGGTGGCGGGCTCCTTGAGCGCGCGTCCATTCACGAGCGTGCCGTTGAGTGAGTTGAGGTCCTCGATTACGAGCGCGGGACCCTGCAGCGAAAAACGCGCATGGCTCGCAGAGACAAAGGGCTCGTTCACGCAGATGTCCGAGCTGGGGGAGCGGCCCACGATGACGGGGCCGAGGATGTCCATGTGGATGCCGCGGATGCCGCGCGGGCCCTTGTCGACGTCGATGGTCCAAATGGCGGAGTCGCGACGCTGGCCGCGCACCAGTCCCACGCCGGTCTTCATGACGGCGAACAGGAAGATGTAGAGCAACACGATGAGGACGATGCGCCCCGCGAACAGGAAGATGTCAATCACGGCTAGCCCCTAAACTCGAAGGTGCTGAGGCCAAAGGTCAGCAGGTCGCCGGTGCGCAGCGGGCAGCGCGAGATACGGCGGTTGTTGACGAGCGTGCCATTGGTGGAGCCAAGGTCCTCGATGGACCAGTCGCTTCCGGTGAAGGCGAGCTGGGCGTGGCTGCGGCTGACGTTGGGATCGCGCAGGACCACATCGGCAACGGAGCGCTCGCGGCCCACGGTGGCTCGGGCGCTCGTGATCTCGTACGTGTCGCCGGTCACCACGTCCACGAGCTGGGCGAGCGGACGGGCGGGCGCGGAAGGACGGGACGGCGCCATGTGCGCCCCAGCTGCCGCTGCGGCAACCCCGGCAGCACCGGTTGCGGCTGCAGCGCCGCCCAGGCCGGCGATCTGCTCGCGCGTCATGGTTTTGGGAACGGGAATGGGGGCCGCGAGCGGGTCGGGCGCAAGCGAGTCGGCTGCGAACGGGTCGGGTTGCCCCGCGATCCCGGCGGCCGCGGAAGCACCCATCTCGGCGTCGGCGGCGAGCGGTGACAGCGCGGGTTGCGAAACGGGGGATGGGGCCGGAGTCCTGGATCCGAACGCATTCGCGCCGCCCTGCTTCCCCCCGTTGAGGAACGCACGCTCCTCTTCATAGAGGCGGGCGAGGGTGGGGGCGTCCACGTTTTCGGCGAACACGGAGAACTTGCCCGCCTTGAGGGACGGGTCGATCATAAAGCGGACGAGCGGGGAGCCCGAAAAGCGGTAGCGCTTCTTCTCGGCCTGCGCCTTCACGAATTCGGAAACCTCGCGTGCGAGCTGCGCGTAGTACGGTGCGAGCAGCGGATCGTCGTCGGCGGAGATGAGGACGGTGTACAACGCGGGTGCGGTGTCCACGCCGTTGATCACGAGCGTCTGGTCCTCCATCTCGCGAGCCGCCTGCTTGGCGAGCTTCTTAAAAGAGAACGGAGCTTGCGCTGCGCCAAAAATGCCGGCAACGCGGTCCTCGAAGATATTCAGGAAGTTCACGAGCGATCACCTTCCGGGGTTTCTCGTTTGTATCCAAGCAAATACACGCATATCCAAACGATTATAGAGGATAGGCACCCAAGTCCCACAGCCGCGGCGACCTCGAGGGGCGGCACGCTGGCAATTTCCATAGGCTGTGCAAGATAGCGCAACACAACGGAAACCACGGGAAGCAGCAGGTACAGGATGGTTGTGAGGCTGGTAGAGCGGCTGTCTTGTCGCGCCTGACATGCGCGGTCGAGCATCCAGCTCGCTCCCGCCGCCCCCGCCGAGAAGCCCGCGGCGGGGATGAGGAACTCAAGGGAGAACAGGGCTCGTGCGGCCATGTCGAGGGGCAGCGCACCGCCAGCGACGTGCGCGGCGATAAGGAGGCGCGCGAACGCAAGGCCACAGGCGGTGGATGTGGCGGCGTGGGCGGGCGCAAGGAAGAACGCGGCGAGCGCAACCACGACGGGCGCTGCGAACAAGGTGCTCCCGCAGGTCAGCGTGCATGCCGCGGCAACGGTGAACGCCATGGAGGAGGCGGGCTGCAGACGGCCCCACACGAGCCACCAAGCGCTGAACAGGGCAAACGAAAGGATGGCGACGGGCAGCACCGAGAGCAGGGGCGTGTTGTTTAGGATAAGCATGAGCCAGCCGCCCGCGGCGAGAGCCGATCCAATCTGCGGGGCGAGCGCCGCGCCGGCGCCTATGCCCATTGCGGTGAGCGCGCGTACAAGTGGGTCGGCGATCCCCAAGTCGCCCAGGAGCGTCCAGGACGTTACCGCGACTGCGGCTCCGCTGATCGCCCCGAGCGCGTAAAACCGCGCGCGGGGTGTGCGGCTGCCCAGGTATCCTTCTGCGGGATCGAGCTCCCAGGCGCGAGCCGCCTCTTGCGTCTCGCCCCCTTGCTCCTCTTCTTCGTCCGAGGTCAGGCGGGCGATGATGCGCGCCAGACTTCGACGTCCCTCGCGCGGGTTCCCCAAGCTGGCCAAAAAGAGGTCACCGAACTCACCCACGTCCGCCATGCGGTCGCAGGCGTTGGGCGCGAGGGCGCAAAGCAACGCGTCCTCAGCGGATTCGGGGATGTCGGGGAGCAGGTCGCTGGGGTAGATCACGCCCTTTTCGATGTTCGCGAGGGAGTCCGCCGGCGTGCCCGCCCGGAATGGGGTCGCGGCGCAGAGCGATTCGTAGAGCACGGACGCGAGGGCGAATATGTCGCTGCGCTCGTCCACGACCTCGCCGTTGAGTTGCTCGGGGGGCATGTAGCCAATGGTGCCGCCGCGCGCTCCGCCGAACCCCGCGGCGCTCGCGAGTGTTGCCATGCCAAAATCGGCCAGCTTGACGTGGCCGCTGTGGTCGATAAGCACGTTCGCCGGCTTGATGTCGAGGTGGAGTACGCCGTTCTCGTGCGCGAAGGACAGCGCCTGGACGAGGGCATCGGCAATGCAGGCCGCCTCATCGTACGTGAGTGAGTGACCGTCGACCTGCGCGAGGAACTCCTCGAGGCTCATGCCGTCGACGTACTCCATGACCAGGTAGGCATAGGCGCTGTCGTAGGTGAAATCGATGACCTGCACGATGTTGGGGTGCTGGAGCATGCTCGCAGTACGGGCCTCGGCCAGCGCGGTCGCGGTGGTTTCGGTGGAGACGCGGTTGTAGGGGGAGGCGAGCGGCATGCGTTTAATGGCGACGCGGCGCTGCAGGCGCCCGTCGAGGCAGATCTCGACACTGCCAAAGCCGCCCGCCGCACGTGTTTGCAGGGGGCGATAGCGCTTAAGCAGGGCGGATGCGGCGGACCCCGCCGGGGGCGGCGGGGCAACGTGCACGCCGCCGAGTCCGTGGCGCTGCGACAGTGGTGCCCCGCCGGGTGTAAACCCATTGCCCGCGTGGTCGCTCGCGGGATAGCCCGCTTTGGCGCCGGGCACCGCGGTGGGCCCGTGAGATGCGGGTGTTCCTGCCCCGGATCGGGGCGATCTGTGTGGGGAGAATAGCGGCATGGCCATCCTTGGTGCGTTTGAGCTGCGTTCACGGCCGTGGCCGGTTGATGTAGGTCGAATTTTACCACGCGTGCAGGCGGGAGTATCCGTTCCACCATGCGGGAGTGCCCGGAATCGGGCGATTTTGTAACGAGAATCCGAACGCCCCGAGTAGACGGGCGTTTTGAACAACAAAACCCCAGCTCGCAGGAAGCCGAAACAGGCGTCTACTCGACCCCGCGGCAAACTCGTTACAAAATCGCCCGATATCGGGCATGCGCCTCCTCGGCGGGGCCGCCGCTGCGCCCCTGGGCACCCGCGCGGACGCAAGACGGTATGATTGATGGAGCGATTCATCATCAGCGGGTCGAGCCCCACCCGTGCCGTCGCCGCGTCCGTCCTGCGCTCGCGAGCGGGGAGGTAAAAGGGGAGAGAAGGGGGCGCCTTGCGTGGAGAACATGGATCGACTGACGGCGTTTGACCAGTTCGCTGCCGATGTGCGGCGTGAGCTGGACGAGACGGCTCGTCATATGGAGAAGCTTCGCGCGGAGAACAGGGTAAAATCCGCCACATACAAACAACTCTTCGCGATTCGGTCGACCTTAAAGGAGATCGATCGTCGTCTTGTCGAACACGGGCTGTAGCCTCGTCGCTTGCGTGTCTGTGCCCGAAACGCCGTAAAGGAGGCGCCTTATGGAGTCGCTGTACAGGAAGTATCGTCCACTCACGTTTGAAAGCGTGGTTGGCCAGCAACATATCGTCTCCACCCTTGAGCACGCGGTGGCCGAGGGTCGTCTTTCCCATGCGTACTTGTTCTGTGGGCCGCGTGGTACCGGCAAGACCACCATGGCGCGCATCCTCGCCAAGGCTCTACTGTGCGAGAAGTCCGACGCCGCCCGTGCGCAGGGCGCCTCGGGCTGCATGCCGGACGGCACGTGTCCCGAGTGCGAGGCCATCGCGGCGGGAACCCACCCCGATGTGTATGAGCTGGACGCCGCGAGCCGCACGGGCGTCGACAACGTGCGTGAGGAGATCATCAACTCGGTGAGCTTTGCGCCTGTGCGCGGCGCGTACAAGGTCTACATCATCGACGAGGTCCACATGCTCACGACGGCGGCGTTCAACGCGTTGCTCAAGACGCTCGAGGAGCCGCCGAGCCACGTGATCTTCGTGCTATGCACCACCGATCCGCAAAAGATCTTGGAAACCATTCTCTCGCGGTGCCAGCGCTTTGATTTCCACCGTATCTCGAACGAGGATATCGTGGGACGTTTGCGGTATATCTGCGAGCGGGAGGGTTTTGTCTTTGACGATGAGGCCCTCGATATTGTGGCAAAGCACGCACGCGGAGGCATGCGCGACGCCCTGTCCACGCTCGAGCAGCTCTCGGTATTCGGCGATGGCTCGGTACGTGCGGACGACGCCCGCGCCCTGCTGGGCGAAGTCGCGTCGACGGTCCTCGCCGAGTTTGCCTGCAAGATGGCCGTGCGCGACACCGTCGGCCTGTTCGGGCTGGTTCGTGTCCAGGTCGATGAGGGTAATGACCTGCTGGAGCTCACGCGCGACCTGGTGGCGCACATGCGCGATGTCTATACCGCAGCGATCGCTGGCCCCAAGACGGAGCTGTTCGATGGGACGCCGGAGGAGGTCGCCGCGCTGGTGGAGGAGGCCCGCCTGTTTGGGAGTGCCGATCGCCTTGCTCGCGCGTTGACCGTTCTTGACGATGCGGCCCTCGAGATGCGCAGTGCCTCCGATCCGCGCTTGGTCCTGGAGATAGCCCTCACAAGGCTCGCTCGTCCCGAGTCCGACTTGACGCTGGAAGCCCTAGCCGAGCGCATCGTGCGATTGGAGGCCCAGATTGCCGCCGGTGTTCCGAGTACGCCGATGGGGGCAGAGCAGCTTGCCTCGATGACGGGGACAAGGTCTGTCGCGCAGGCGGCGTCGGCCAAGGGGGGCGTCGCGCCCGCGCGTGGGGAGATGCCAGCGGCGGCTATGGGGCGAGGCCAGAGAACCGGCGCCCAAGCCGCTGCCTCGAGACCGGCCCCCGATCCTGTCACGGCATCGGCTGCGGCACCCGCTGCGACACCGGTGCCCCCTGCTGCTGCGGCGCCTGCTGCCGCGGTTCCCGCTGCTGCCACGATGCCCGCCGCGAATTCGGCGTCTGCCCAGGTGCGTCCCGCCACTGCTGAGCCCTCCGCCTCGCCCGTCCCAACCTGCTCGACAAATCCCGAGCCCGGTGCGACTGTCAGCTCGGCTTCAGACCGCACAGCACCCGTTACGGCTCAGGTGCCTGGTGCGAGCGTGAGTTCGTCCGCGGCGTCGGCGACTGGTGCTCCCTCAGCGAAGGCGACCGTCTCCGCCGAGTCCCAGCTCCACATGGCTTCATGCGCCGTCACGCCCCCTGCCGCTGACGCCGGCGAACTGCAGCGTCGTTGGGCGGATGCGGTCAAGCGCGTCACGGCAGAGCAGCCCTCTCGCGGTGGCTTGCTGCAGAGCTCTCGCGCGGTGAGCGATGACGGCGAGACGCTTACGATTGGATTCCCCAAGGGTTCAACCTTTGCGCTCAAGATGATCACCCGGCCCGATTCGGCGCAACTGGTCATGCCCATCATCTGCCAGGTGTTCGGCAAGCGTTCGGTGACGTACGTGATGGAGGGCGGCCCCGGAGACGCGCCGGCGCCAAAGGCCGCATCCGCTCCGGCGGCGACGCAGGGCACGGCGGCCGTCCAGGCCGCGCCGGCTCAGGCGCCGGCCCCTGCTGCCCCCTCGACTCCCGCTGCGGAGAGCGCCTCCACCGCCTCCGCCCGGCAGGTGGCGCCTGCCGGGCAGGTGGCGCCCGTTGTCGCCGCCCCGCGGGCGGCGTCGGCCGCGCAGCCCACGTCGGCTCCTGTTCAGGGCCGGACCGATGCCTCGGCGCAGCCGGCATCTGCTCAGTCCGCGCAGACGGTCGACCAGGTGAGTGGTCCCACCGTCTTGCCCGAACGCGACATCGAGGCCGACCGTAGGGCGTGGGAAGATGAGCAGGTCCCGTACGACGACGCGACGATAGCCTCGTATGCCGATGAGGATGAGCTGCCGCCGTTCGACGTCCCCGCGCAGCCCGCGGTACCCCCGCAGCCCGCAGTCTCCGCGACATCTGGGCGGCCCGCCGCAGCTCAGAAGCCCGCGGCTACCGCTCCCGCCGCCGGCGACGCCGCCTCTGCACCCGCTGCCGATGCCGTCGACGCGAAAGAGGTGCTCCAGAACATCTGGGGCAACGTCGTCTTCAAGTAGTTCGGTCGCCAGGGTCGTCCTGCAGCTAAGGTACTCATGCTGCGAGGGTGGATTCGTCGAAAAATCTCCTGCTTTCATTAGGAAAAATCGACGAAGTTGCCCTCGAGAGCGCAGCCGTGGTCGAGACCGAGACTGGGGTAGAGGCCGAGACCGCAGCTGTGGCCGCAGGCGTGATCGCGGCAGAGACCGTGACCGCGTTTGTGGCCGCGCCTACGGCCGCCTCCCGCGGCGGCTGCGGTCCCCCGTGGTACCATGCCCTTGGACTATTCGCCTGCGGGAATCGCAGGAGGCTTGAGTAAGGAGAACCCATGGCCGGAATCAACATGCAGCAGCTCATGAAGCAGGCCCAGCAGATGCAGAAGAAGCTCGCCGAGGCCCAGGAGAGCATGAACGAGGTCACCGTTGACGCCAGTGCCGGCGGCGGCATGGTCAAGGTGACCGTGGACGGCAACATGCAGCTTCAGTCCGTCACCATCGACCCCGACGCGCTCGATCCCGAGGACGTTGACATGCTCCAGGACATGATCGTGGCGGCCGTGAACGAGGCCTACCGCGGCGTGGCCGAGATCGCCAACAAGCGTATGAGCGCTGCCACCGGCGGCATGGGCACAGGCATGCCCGGCATGCCTTTTTAGCATCTGTTGAACTTGAGGCAGAGTGTGCATTTTGGAGTCCGTCCCCAAAATGCACACGGCCCTCTTTGTGCAAATTGGAGTCCGTCCCCAAGATGCGCGCTCCGGACGCACGCCGCTGTGGAACGATTTTGGATTGAAGCATGAGTGCCGATCGTAGCCTTCAAATACTCCTCGACGAGCTGGGACGCCTGCCGGGTATTGGCCCCAAAAGTGCCCAGCGCATCGCCTACCATCTGCTCGAAGCCGACGTCGAGGAGGCGCGCCGCCTGGCCGATGCCATCCTCATGGTCAAGAACGAAGTGCATTTTTGCAGTCGGTGCTTCAATTACGCTACCGACGACGAGTGCGCCATCTGCGAGGACATGTCCCGTGAGCGCGACCGGATCTGCGTGGTGGGCGAGCCCCGCGACGTGACCGCCATCGAGCGGACGGGAAGCTACCGCGGCCTCTATCACGTGCTCGGCGGCGTGATTAGCCCCATGGACAAGATCGGCCCCGAGCAGCTGCATGTGCGCGAGCTCCTCGCTCGCCTGGGGAGTGAGGACATCGAAGAGGTCATCATCGCCACGAACCCCAACATCGAGGGCGAGACCACAGCGAGCTACCTCGCGCGCACCATCAAGCCACTGGGGATCACCGTCACGCGCCTGGCCAGCGGCTTGCCCGTGGGCGGCGACCTCGAGTACGCTGACGAGCTCACCTTGGGCCGCGCTATCGAGGCCCGCCGGGCGTTGTAGAAGTGGGCTAATCGTTGTCGCGTGCAGGGAGTCGGGCATTGGGAGGCACAAAATGTCCGGATGCGCACGCCGCACACGCCAAGACGACTTTCTGGAAGTCCAATCTGCGGGCATCCATCCAAAAACCCGCTATACGTGCGCCCGCGCTTTGGCGTGGATACGGTGTCGATCTGCGGTGCCGGGCGGCTTTGCGGCGCTTCGATGTTCCAAGTACGTTCAATTTTTGGCTTACCCTGAGTACGGAATGAATGCGGCCTATCAAAAGCGCAGGTAGAGGTGTCGCCTTAAACGGGCCGAGTTCCGGTGACAGCCAAATTGAACGTACTTAGCAGCAAGCGATACGAAAGTCCTCGAGATTTCACGTGCAGGGTCTGCTTGACGGGTGCAGTTTTTCGTGCAGGCACCTGGCCATGCCCGCCCCGATCGATGCTTGGCGCGGCCATGCTAAAAGGGCGTATTCCAGCTGGTGAATAGGCGGTATCGCAGGTTGGTTTCCATCTGGTGCATGCGGGCATCCAGAACCGGGGGCTTGGTGCCCAGCAAATGGGCAATATGGGCGCAGACGGCGTGGTACTTCTCTGGATTGAAAAGCTGGTCATAGGTAAGGGGCAGGACTTCGATCCCCATGGTTTGCAATGCGGCCATTCTGTCCGAATCCGAGATGAAGGACTCGTATCGGTCATGGACCAGACCACTTTGACACTCAATATCCAGCGGACGCCCCGAGGTGGTGTTTTCGAAAAAGAGGTCTCCGTAACAGCAGCGGACTCGTCCCGAGAGGAGACGTGCGTCGCTAGTGAGCTTAATTTCCTTGTTGTTCTCGAGCCCCTTGAACCCTTGGCCTCCGAGTTTTGGCGGCAGCGAAAGTAACATAGTGGCTTGCACCTCAAAGGGAGACGCGCATATTCCGGTGACCAGCTTGGCGCAGCGAGCGAAGCGCGCTCCGCAACGATACGTGCGCACTTCGTTGGCAAAGGAGGAGAGCTCCTCGATTGCAACAAGAGGCCTGCGGCTCCAGAGTCCGCTTGGCCTGCCGTCGGCTTTCTTAACGGGCCGCCATTCTTCGAAGAAACGTGCGCCCGCCGAGCGTGCCGTTTCGAGTGCGGCGCACAACTCCTCGGTGGGTGCGAAAAGCGAAAACGTACCGCACAGCTCATACATTGCCATGAGGAGACGCACATCGGAAACATGCGGAATGCGGGCGAGTGTCAGAAGGGTCATGAGGGGCGAGGTGACTTGGAGGTCAGAGCCGTAGTTCTCGATTGCCCCAAAGGGGAGATCGCCAAGCCAGAGCTGGTCTTTGAGGTTCTTTGCGCCGGAACAGGCGGATCGTGTTTGACGCAGGCAGTAGAGCGGTGGCTGGATTAAAGTCCGGAACAAGGATTCTTTGAGGACGGTGCGCCAGCATGCAGGTGCGCCAATGAAGGGGACGCTGGGCAGCAGGGCGCGGTATTGCGGCGGAATGCGATGCAGCGCAAAGGCGGTTGGCCCGCTCAATATCTGGTCCATCAGTCGGTTCCCTCCCAGCTTGCATTCAAGTACGTTCAATAATGTGGTTGGATTGGATATACCCAGAATGAATGAGCTCTCTATCTGGGGTTTTGACAAATTATCTGCTTCTGTTCTCGAGGCATTAGCCAAATTGAACGTACTTAGGTGAATCACCGGAATTAGTCGTCGGCATTAATCGCCGAAAGATGCGCGAGTGCGAGCCCAGACAGATCAGGGAGCGCGCTGTCCGGAGCGGCGGCAGTGCTTGGGGATGATTGTGGGGCGTGGTCGTTCGCGCGGTAACGCTGGCCTTTGGGCCGAAGCGCGCAAGGGCGTGCGGAGGTGCCGTCGAGGTAGGGTGGCGGCACATGCCGGCAACAGAACGCGGCGGACGATGATGGTGGAGTACGACTGCGAGGGCGGCACATTGAGCAAGCCGGTGTCGATGGCACGAGGTTTATCATTGATGAGATGCTGCGTAGTCCAGTATATCTACCTGCGAAAACATACGTTCGCCGACTCAACTAGATTGTGCTTTTAGGACTCATAATCGGGGGTACAATGGTCCTACATGCGCATCCCGCGTGGCGATATGTCATGCCGCGCGAGTGCATGGTGCGATCTTCCGAGGCAGCTGCTCGGTTCCGTCCGCCATGCGAGCATACCGGGAGTCGCAGTGACTCCCGGCGCCTTATATACCTAGTCGAGAGGAGAGGGGTATATGGCAGATCGTAAGTTCAAGTCTATGGACGGCAACGAGGCCGCCGCGTACGTTTCGTACGCGTACACCGAAGTGGCGGGTATTTACCCGATCACGCCGTCCAGCCCCATGGCCGACCATGTCGACCAGTGGGCGGCTCAGGGCATGAAGAACATCTTCGGTACGCCCGTGAACGTGGTTGAGATGGAGTCTGAGGCTGGCGCTGCCGGCGCCGTCCATGGTTCTCTGGGAGCTGGTGCCCTCACCACCACCTACACGGCGTCCCAGGGTCTCCTGCTCATGATCCCGAACATGTACAAGATCGCGGGTGAGGGCCTGCCGAGCGTCTTCCACGTTTCGGCCCGTACCGTCGCCACCCACGCGCTCAACATCTTCGGCGATCACTCCGACGTCATGGCCTGCCGCCAAACCGGCTTTGCCATGCTCGCCGAGGGCAACGTCCAGGAGGTCATGGACCTTTCGCCCGTCGCCCACCTTGCCGCTCTCACCGGCAAGACGCCGTTCCTCAACTTCTTCGATGGCTTCCGCACCTCGCATGAGATCCAGAAGGTCGCCGTGTGGGATTACGAGGACCTCAAGGACATGTGCGACATGGAGGCCGTTCAGGCCTTCCGCGATCACGCACTCAACCCGGAGCACCCCACCGCTCGCGGCTCCCATGAGAACGGCGATATCTTCTTCCAGCACCGCGAGGCCTGCAACGGCACCTACAACGCGCTGCCGGCCATCGTCCAGTCCTACATGGACAAGGTGAACGCCAAGCTCGGTACCAGCTACCATCTGTTCGACTACTACGGCGCCGACGACGCCGACCGCGTGGTCGTCTGCATGGGTTCCTTCTGCGACACCCTCGAGGAAGTCATCGATTACCTGAACGCCCACGGTGAGAAGGTCGGCCTGGTCAAGGTTCGTCTGTACCGTCCGTGGTCCGTTGAGGACTTCGTGGCCGCCCTGCCCGCGACCGTCAAGAAGATCGCCGTGCTCGACCGCACCAAGGAACCCGGCTCCATTGGCGAGCCGCTCTACCAGGACGTCGTCTCCGCGCTGTACGAGGCGGGCCGCTCCGACCTCGTGGTGACCGGCGGCCGTTACGGCCTCGGTTCCAAGGACGAGCCGCCGGCGGCTGCCTTCGCCGTGTTCGAGGACCTCAAGTCCGATACGCCCAAGCGCGAGTTCACCATCGGCATCGAGGACGATCTTACCCACCTGTCTCTGCCCATGGACCCGGATGCCCCCAACACGGCGGCTGAGGGCACCATCGAGTGCAAGTTCTGGGGCCTTGGCGGCGACGGCACCGTTGGCGCCAACAAGAACTCGATCAAGATCATCGGCGACCACACGGACAAGTACGTCCAGGCCTACTTCCAGTACGACTCCAAGAAGACCGGTGGCGTCACCATTTCGCACCTGCGTTTTGGCGATTCCCCGATCCGTTCCCCGTACTACGTGACCAAGGCCGACTTTGTGGCTTGCCACAACCCGAGCTACATCATCAAGGGCTTCAAGATGGTCCGCGACGTCAAGCCCGGCGGCACCTTCCTGGTCAACTGCCAGTGGACGCCCGAGGAGTTCGCCTCCCATATGCCGGCGAATGCCAAGCGCTACATCGCCAAGAACAACATCAACGTCTACCTGATCGACGCCATCGACCTGGCCGCCAAGGTGGGCATGGGCAAGCGCACCAACACCGTGCTTCAGTCCGCGTTCTTCGCGCTGGCCGGCGTTCTGCCGCAGGAGGAGGCGCTCCAGTACATGAAGGACGCCGCCACCAAGTCCTACGCTAAGAAGGGCCAGGCTATCGTCGACGCCAACCACAAGGCCATCGACGCCGGCGCGACCGCGTTCGTGAAGTTCGATGTTCCCGCCGACTGGGCCGACGCCACCGACGAGGCTCCCGCCGAGGTTCTCACCGATGCCGAGAAGACGGCAATCGCCAAGCAGGTCAAGGAGCTCATGGAGCCCATCGCCCGCATGGACGGCGACTCCCTGACCGTCTCCGCCTTCAAGGATTGCGCCGACGGCCAGTTCGAGCTGGGCGCCTCCGCATACGAGAAGCGCGGCGTCGCCGTTATGGTCCCGCATTGGGACGAGACCAAGTGCATCCAGTGCAACCAGTGCGCCTACGTGTGTCCGCATGCCACCATCCGTCCGTTCGCGCTCAACGCGGACGAGGTCGCCGAGGCCCCCGAGACCATGCGCATGCTGGATGTGAAGATCCCCAAGGACACCGGTTACAAGTTCGCCATCGCCGTCAGCCCGCTCGACTGCATGGGCTGCACCAACTGCGCCAAGGTCTGCCCCAAGGACGCGCTCACCATGGTTCCCGCCGAGGGCGAGCTCGTCGAGCAGAAGACCTTCGACTACTGCGTGGCCAACGTCGCCGAGAAGCCCGAGCTCGTGGGCAACAACGTCAAGTCCAGCCAGTTCAAGCAGCCCCTGCTTGAGTTCTCCGGCTCCTGCGCCGGCTGCGCCGAGACCGCGTACGCCCGCCTGGTGACCCAGGTCTGCGGCGACCGCATGTTCATCTCCAACGCCACCGGCTGCTCCTCCATCTGGGGCAACCCCGCCGCGACCTCCCCGTTCTGCACCGATGCGAACGGTCACGGCCCGGCTTGGAACAACTCCCTGTTCGAGGACAACGCCGAGCATGGTCTCGGTCTCGAGCTCGGCTACAAGGCTGTCCAGGGCAAGCTCGTCGCCGCGTGCGAGGAGATGCTCGGCTGCGACAAGGCTTCCGATGAGCTGAAGGCCGCCGCCCAGGCTTGGATGGACGCTCGCAACGATGTTGAGGGCTCCAAGACCACCGCTGCCGCGCTGATCGCCGAGTGCGAGAAGTCCGATTGCGACAAGGCCAAGGAGATCCTGGCCGACAAGGCGTACCTCACCAAGAAGTCCTTCTGGATCTTCGGCGGCGACGGCTGGGCCTACGACATCGGCTTCGGCGGCCTGGATCATGTCCTCGCCTCTGGCAACAACGTCAACGTCTTCGTGTTCGACACCGAGGTGTACTCTAACACCGGCGGCCAAGCCTCCAAGGCCTCTAACCTGGGCCAGGTCGCCCAGTTCGCCGCCGCGGGCAAGAACATCAAGAAGAAGAGCCTCGCCGAGATCGCGATGAGCTACGGCTACGTGTACGTGGCGCAGGTCGCCATGGGCGCCAACCCGGCCCAGACCCTCAAGGCCATCCACGAGGCCGAGGCCTACGACGGCCCGTCCATCATCATCGGCTACAGCCCCTGCGAGATGCACTCCATCAAGAAGGGCGGCATGCAGAACTGCCAGGCCGAGATGAAGAAGGCCGTGGATTGCGGTTACTGGAACCTCTTCCGCTACAACCCGGCTGCCCCCGAGGGCAAGAAGTTCGCCCTCGACTCCAAGGAGCCGGCTGGCGGTTATCGCGACTTCCTCATGAACGAGGCGCGCTACGCCAGCCTGACGCGTTCCTTCCCGGAGCGTGCCGAGGAGCTGTTTGCCGAGAACGAGGCCGCTGCCATGGATCGCTACCAGCATCTGGTCAAGCTCAAGACGCTCTACAACGAGTAGTCGCCTAAAACGGGCTGTAAGCCGCAGCGCATAGCGCCTGATGCGCCCCCGTCGGATTCATTTCCGGCGGGGGCGTTTGCATGGGCGTCGGAAAACACAGTTCCCAGCGTGATGGAAATGCGCGATACAAGTCATCACCTCGAGAAAGGGACGGGTGCTAATCTGAGGTGCGAAGTGCATGGTGCGGGGGTGCTTGGCTTGAGGCGCTTGGTATGAAGTACTTGCAGCGAAGCGCAAGTCACGAGAAATGAAGTCTCGGCGTTGCCACGGAAAAGGCGAGTTCCGCGAGAGTTAACTCTCGCGGCGGGTTTTTGTCGTTTTGTCTGGATTGCCGCCTCGAGAGTTAACTCTCGAGGCAGCCGAGTGGAGGCGGGCCATAACTTGAAATGCCCAAACGCGTGTCGAACAGGATGCTGCGCATGGCGAGGTGCCTGATGGAAAAGCGTAGTAATTCGACCATAATCGAGATGGAAAACGCAAGAAAAAACGACAAAAACGTGATGTAAAAGCGTAAACCTGCTGGTTGTGGTGGGTATCTAGTTTCACACCTTAGCTCTGCCAGAAGTCGACGATGAGGTCCTCGCGGTTTTTGGTGCCGGTCTTCTTGACGAGGTTGTGCACGTGGGACTTGATGGTTCCCACGGCGAGCACGAGCTCGTCGGCGATCTCCTGGTTGGTCTTCTTCATGACGACGAGGCTCAGGACCTCGGCCTCCCGCTCGGACAGCCCGTGCTCCATGCGGTACCTCGGCATGATGGTGTCGATGTGGCGCTCGATGTCGGGGACGTTCTCGATTTCGGGGGCCTCCTGGATGCGGATGGAGAGCACGTGGTAGATGTGGCGCAGCAGCAGAAGGGCCGCGAAGACGAGCAGCACGTTCTCCGTGAAGTTGCGCTCGGAGAGGTACAGCGGCAGCCAGGTCTCGCCGTCGCTCGGCGGCATGACGAGGATGACGAGCGTGTCCTCAAGGATGATAAGGCCGACAAGCGTGAGGACGACTCGCAGCGGCTTGCGGAACTTAGCGAGCTGTGCTTTGAGTTCGGGGGAGGCCTCGTGCTTATAGCTCCAAATGGCATAGAGCAGGGTTCCAAAGGAGAACGCCTGCCGCAGCGTGTAGTACAGCCATTGGCGTACGGGACCCTCGGGCATGAGGAATATGACCACGAGGTTCGCTATTGAGAGCATGATGACCGGCCATGCGAACAAACGCTTGGAGTGCTTGTCGAGCACGTTGAGGATGAGAAGCCAAACGAACGCATTGAGGATGATGCTCACAGCGGTGCGAAGCACGGGCATCGAGATGGCGTAGTACTCGTCCATGGGGAACGGCTGGTTCTGAGAGATGTACTCGTGGAAGAAGATCTCGGTCAGCTCGATCGCGTAGCAGACGAAGGCACCGGTGCTAAAGAAGAACAGCCGCCGGCGCGTTGACGCCAACGCGGCAAACGAGAACACGGCAGTGACGATGCACAGGGTGAGCATCGCAATCGTGTAGAAGAAAAACAGGCTGTTCATACTCAGTCCCTCCCAAATCTTGGCCAGTATACATACTACCCAAACGGGAAAGAGCAAGTTTAGCCGTCCGACCTGCGGCTCTTCTACCTGCGGTTTATTGGGGTTTATTCTCTTATGCGGTTGAAATGGTCCAGTGAGCGGCAAAACATGCATCAAAAAGTGATCGCGGGCCCCACGTCCAAGATTCGCCGTGCGAGGCGTCGACCGTTCAGGGAGCCGTTCGCGGATTCGGCGAACGGTGCCACGAGACTCCGTCGGCGAGGGGATCGGGTCGTCGGATGCTGGCGGGATGACCGTCCTCAACCGGAGTTGGAGCCGGTTTAATTCCCCGAGCGGCATATCAACTCGAATAAACTCGCCAATCGCACAAGCTCGTCCAAAGATGAAGTCACGGAACGAGGCGGGGCGCGCAAGATGCCCCGCGTAGCAAAGTCGGCGCCAAGACGGCGGACGGCGGAAAGGACGAGCAATGGCTATGCCCAAGGACTTTATCGACACCAATGAGTTCACCAAGGAGCGGATCCTGGCGATCGAGGACCTCGGCCTCGCTATGAAGAAGGCCATCAAGGTCGACGGCTACTATCCCCACCTGCTCCGCAACAAGACCCTCGGCATGATCTTCCAGCAGGTGTCCACCCGCACCCGTCTCTCCTTCGAGACGGCTATGACCGACCTCGGCGGTCACGCCCAGTTCTACGGCCCGGGCTCCATCCAGCTCGGTGGCCATGAGTCCCTGGGCGACACCGCCCGCGTCATGGGCTCGCTGCTCGACATCATGATGGCCCGCGTGGACCGCCACAAGGACGTCGTCGGCCTCGCCGAGGGCTCCGCGGTGCCCGTCATCAACGGCATGTCCGAGTTCAACCACCCCACGCAGGAGATGGGCGACCTCATGACCATGCTCGAGAACCTGCCCGAGGGCAAGAAGATCGAGGACTGTACCCTCGCCTTCATCGGCGACGCCACCCAGGTCTGCCTCTCCCTCATGTTCATCTGCTCCAAGATCGGCATGAAGTTCGTGCAGTTCGGGCCCAAGGGTCACCAGATCTGCGACGGCGCCCTGCACGTGGGCACCGAGGAGGAGCGCGCCGAGTTCGGCAAGAAGCTCATGGAGATCGGCGAGGAGAACTGCAAGGTCTCCGGCGGCTCCATCGTGATCTCCGATGACATCGAGTGCATCAAGGGCGCCGACTTCATCTACACCGACGTGTGGTACGGCCTGTACGACGAGGAGGTCGAGGGCGAGAACTACATGGACGTCTTCTACCCCAAGTACCAGGTCACCATGGACATGATGAACTTCGCCGGCCCGAACTCCAAGTTCATGCACTGCCTGCCGGCCACCCGCAACGAGGAGGTCACCGACGAGGTCATGGACGACCCCGAGCGCTCCCTGTGCTGGGTTGAGGCCGAGAACCGCAAGCACTCCATCCGCGCCCTGCTCGCCACGCTCGGCGCCCGCACCCCGCTCAATGACGATGACGTCGAGTACTCCGCCAAGGCCGAGCTGCACGCCGCCCTCGACAAGATCTGCGAGCTGCAGGCCTAAGTCCTCTCTTTGCGGGCGGCGGATGCTCGTCTCCTGCCGCCCGCCTGCCTATCATTGACTGAGCTAAAGGAATACCAATGAGCGAATCAAAGAAGAAGCTCTCCTTTTTGACCGTTATCGCCACCGTCATCTGCGTCGTCTTCGTCTGCGAGGCCGCCGCCCCCGCGGCCGCCATCGGCAACCAGCAGTTCTTTTGGTGGATCTTTTTGGTCATCACCTTCCTGCTGCCCTACGGCATGATCGTCGCCGAGCTGGGAACCACCTACGACGGCGAGGGCGGCATCTACGACTGGGTGCGCGAGGGCCTGGGCGACAAATGGGGCGCCCGTATCTCGTACTACTACTGGATCAACTATCCCTTCTGGATCGCCTCCCTGGCGACCATGTTCCCCGACATCTTGGGCATGGTGTTCCACGTCGAGTTCTCTCTGGTCGCCAAGATCGCAATCGACCTCGGCTTCGTATGGCTGGTCTATCTGATGGGCCGCTCCAAGGTCGCCGACTCCGAGTGGGTCTTGAACGGCGGCGCCATCATCAAGGTCGCCGTCGCGGTCGCCGTGGGCGCCCTGGGCATCTGGTACGCCATGGAGAACGGTTTCGCCTCCGACATGAGCCCGCATACCTTCCTGCCCGAGCTCACCAACGCCAACGCGCTCAGCTACCTGTCCGTGATCATTTTCAACTTCATGGGCTTCGAGGTCATCTGCACCATGACCGATGACATGGCCGATCCCAAGAAGGACATCCCCAAGGCGATCATCGTCGGCGGCCTGTCCATCGCGGCCATCTACCTCTTCGCCGGCTTCGGTATCGGTGCGGCGGTCCCGGCCAGCCAGATCGACCCCGACTACGGCATGATCTACGCGCTGCAGACGATGGTCGGCGACTCCCCGATCTTCAAGATCATCTGCATCGCCTTCCTCGTCACCCTGTTCGCCAACATGGCCGCCTGGTCCTTCGGCGTCAACTCCGTCGCCCGCTATGCCGCGGAGCACGGCAACATGCCCAAGATCTTTGCGTCCATGATCTCCAAGGACGACATGCCCAATGGCGCCAACCTCGTCAATGCCATCGTGGCCTCCCTCGTCCTGTGCCTGCAGCTCGTCCCGATCCCGGCGATCTCCGAGGGAATCTTCTGGATGCTCTTCGGCACCTCCGTCGTGTTCCTGCTGCTCACCTACATCCCGATGTTCCCGGCCTTCCTCAAGCTGCGCCGTGTCGACCCGAACCGCGAGCGCGTCTTCAGCTTCCCCTTCAAGGGCGCCATGATGAAGATCGCCATCGCCGTCCCCTGCATCGAGCTCATCCTGGCCATCGTCGCGACCATCGTGCCGCTCAGCGCCGCCGAGTTCGAGAGCAAGATCCCGATGCTGATCATCTTCCTCGTCCTGCTGGGTGTCGGCGAGATCTTCCGCGTCGTCTCCGCCAAGGGCCGTGAGGTCGAGTACAGGGGCCTGACCCCGGAGCTAGCCGCCCAGCGCCTCGCCGAGGAGGCCGAGGAGAACTAAAGCGCCTCATCTTGGGGCTCCAACTCTCCTCGCGTACCGTAGTGCGCTTCGTCGAGCTTGTCGCTCCCAACATGAGGCGCTCTAGCCTCCTCGGAGAAAAGAGGACTAGGGCACCCCACCTATACAGGTAGTTTCGCGCGGGGTGACCCGCCTCGCGCACAAGGTTGTACGAATATGGAGGTTCACAATGCGTACGATCTACGAATCCGACTCCACGCCTGCGGCCGATGGCTTCTTCATGCCGGCGGAGTTCGCTCCGCAGGACCGCGTGTGGATGGGCTGGCCCCACCGCACCGACACCTGGGCCCACGGCGCCAAACCCGCCCAGAGACAGTACGCCGCCATCGCCCGCGCCATCGCCGAGTTCACCCCGGTCACCATGTGCGCCAACCAGGCCGACTACGCCAACTGCAAGGCCGTCTTCGAGGACGACGAGAACGTCACCGTCATCGAGATGACCACCGACGACGCCTGGTTCCGCGACACCGCCGCCACCTACGTCATCGACGGCAAAGGTGAGAAGCGCGCCTGTCATTGGCACTTCAACGCCTACGGCGGCCTCATCGACGGCCTGTACTTCCCGTGGGACAAGGACGAACAGATCGCCCTCAAGATGGCCGAGCTCTCCGGCTGCCGTCGCTATCGCCCCGACGACATGATCCTCGAGGGCGGCTCCATCACCGTCGACGGCGAGGGCACCCTCGTCGTGACCGACCAGTGTCTGCTGTCCCCCGGCCGCACCTGCTCCGCGGTGCTCGAGGAGGAAGAGGACCCCGAGTCAATCTGGCCCAAGTTCAAGAAGAAGTTCGAGCCCTGGAGCGAGGAGCTTCGCGCCTACATGGACGAGCACCTCAAGGATTACCTCGGCGTCGAGAAGGTCATCTGGGTCAAGGAGGGCATCGACCCCGAGGAGACCAACGGCCACATCGATGACGTCGCCGCGTTCATCGCCCCGGGCGTCATGGCCTGCATCTGGACCGACGATCCCGAGTACCCCTTCTATGAGCAGTGCCACGCCGCCTACGAGACCCTCTCCAACGCGGTCGACGCCAAGGGCCGCAAGATGAAGGTCTACAAGCTCCCCATGCCCGTCAACCCGCTGTTCATGGACCAGGCCTCCTGCGACACCATCGACGCCGACGAGAACGCCGAGCCGCGCGTCGCCGACGAGCCGCTGATCGCCTCCTACATGAACTACCTCGTGACCAATCACGGCGTCATCGTTCCGCAGTACGGCGATGAGAACGACGCCCTGGCCGTCGAGACCCTCCAGAAGATCTACGACGAGGTTTGGGGCGAGGGCGTCTATAAGTGCGTCGGCGTCCAGTCCGAGCAGGTCGTCTACGGTGGCGGCAACATCCACTGCATCACGCAGCAGGAGCCCTCTGCGTAATGGGCCGCTCCGCCTGATCACGCTTTTCCGCGGAGCGGAAGCGCCCCGTTCACCATGTGCTTCCCTTCGTCATCTCCCGAAGGCCGCCCGACCCCGTCTCCAAGCCGGGCGGCCACATCTCTTGCGGGGGCGCCCAATCTCGTGTGCGGGTGCCCCGTTTGCTCCACTGTGATAACAGGTGCGCATATTCTTGTTCATTCTTGTATAGAAATGCATAGACAAGCTAAATCTGCAGGATTGATATACAAGAGGCGCAAGGGCCTGACATTTGGTCAATGTGATGAGATTATGCCTATAAGCTCGTTATTAACGCTTATCGCCAATAATCGTCCGTTCACCAAGACAACTAAAAACAAAGGTCCTTTCAGTGGCACATTGAGGGTATACTGCATAAAGTAAGCCTGCTGGTGAATATTAGAACCGGCGCCCTACGTTAGAAAAGAGGCAGTTATGTCCAAGCCTTACGGCAAGCCCGACCGCATTGTCGTGGCTCTTGGTGGCAACGCCCTTGGCGACACTCCCGCCGAGCAGATCGAGAAGGTCAACCACGCCGCCCACGCCCTTTTGGGCCTCATCGAGCAGGGCAATGAGATCATCATCACCCACGGCAACGGCCCGCAGGTTGGCATGATCCAGAACGCCTTCGCCGCCGCGCACGACGCCATCGGCACCCCCTCCATGGACCTGCCCGAGTGCGGCGCCATGTCTCAGGGCTACATCGGCTACCACCTGCAGCAGGGCATCGGCCGCGAGATGCACAAGCGCTATAAGCGTTGGCACGCCGCCACCGTCGTCACCCAGATCGAGTGCGATCCCGACGATCCCGCGTTCGTCAACCCGACCAAGCCGATCGGCCCCTTCTACACCGAGGAGCAGGCCAAGGAGATCATGGCGGAGAATCCGGACATGACGTTCGTTGAGGACTCCGGCCGCGGCTGGCGTCGCGTTGTGGCTTCCCCGGAGCCCAAGAAGATCGTCGAGGCCGACTCCATCCTCAACCTCCTCGACAACGAGTTCATCGTCATCGCCTGCGGTGGCGGCGGCATTCCCGTCGTCCGCGACTACAACAACAAGGGCTGCTACAAGGGCGTTGCCGCCGTCATCGACAAGGACATGGGCGGCGAGCTCCTCGCCGAGGACTGCTCCGCCGACGTTCTGTTCCTGCTGACCGCCGTCGAGCACGTCGCCATCAACTTTGGCAAGCCCAACCAGGAGGAGCTCGAGGAGCTCACCGCCGACGAGGCCGAGCGCCTGGCCGATGAGGGTCAGTTCGGCAAGGGCTCCATGGAGCCCAAGGTCCGCGCCGCCATCAAGTTCGCGCGCTCCCGCAAGGGCCGCACCTGCATCATCGGTGCCCTCGACAAGGCCGCCGAGACCATGGCCGGTCTCTCCGGCACGCGCATCACGGGCTAGATATCGGTATTCAGCGTGTCGGACGATGTCCGGCATCTGGAATTCCGATGAGCTATCGCTTTGCGTTTTCGCTCGCCGCGCTCGAGCGCCAAGCCTCGGGCGCGGCATTCCCTGGCTTGTCTCCCTGCTGGTCAAACCGCTTGCGTCCGCCTAACACGACGACGGATGCCGGGTCGGCCTCCTACATAGCCTTCCTCTCCTTTGGACGTCCCGGAAAACTGCCCCGGGGCGTCCTTTGCACGTGTCGCCACACATTGGCTGTGGGCGCCTTGAAATTGCCTATGACTACCCTGAAATTGCCTATGGTTGTCAGCCGCTTGGGCCTCTGAACCGGCAGATTGCCATAGGCAATCTCGTGAGAGACATAGTCAATCTCGTGCGGCCATAGGCACTTGTATGTTTGTGGAAGGGTGCTGACTGGATGACGCAACGAGAGGGTGGGGGGATTACACCCAAAATGACCAGCACGCTTGGGTTTGGTTGAGGATCTCCTGGATGCCCCAACGTCGTGCGGAGTTGTAGGGGCTGTTGGGGTCGAAGACCTCGACCATGCCGCGGTCGTCGATGCTGCGCAGCACGATGTAGTGACCCACGGTGGTGAAGTCGCCCGGACTGACGCTGCAGATGACGGGACGCCCGTTTGCCAAGGCGTTGGTGATGTCCCGGCGCGAGGGGTTGATGTATGCCGAGTTGATGCCGAGCATCGAGGCACCTTCAGTCATGAAGGACCACTCCGTGGCGCCGGTTGGGGCGAAATTGTTCTCGTCGGCAAACGCCGCCATGGCGCCGGGATCGAGGTCAGTTCGTCCGGTTAGGTAGATGTAGACCATGGTCAGAGATGTGGGGCCGCATGCGTTGGCGCGCACCGTTCCACCAGCGTAAGACTTGTTTGCCCAAGCGGGATCAGTCTGGTACAGGTGCGGCATGGTGCCCTGCGTCCATTCCGAGCGGGGAGTGGAGACGGCATAGGCGCCGACGCCTAACTTGTTGGGGTCGACCGTTTGATTGGCGAGTCGTATTTTTTCGGCGGCTGCCTCTGCTTGCGCGGTTTCTTCCGCTGCACGTTGCTGTGCGGACGAGTAGATGGCTAGGCCGCCGCAGCCAACGAGCACGAGCGCGAGAACCGCCACGATTACGCGCGGCTGCAGAAGGCGATCGATCCAGGTTGCGCGGGCGAAGATGCGATTCGAGCGTAGATGGGGATGCGTGACACGTGATGATTTGAAGGCGGACCATCTGCGGCTTCCGTCAACGTGGCCATGCGAGCGGCCGCGTTTCCCGCTGAGCCCAGAGCCACGGGCGGCGCCGAAGCTAGGGTTGCGGGGGGAGCCGTAGTTGGGGTTGCGGAGGGAGCTGGAGCTGGGGTTGCGGGAGGTGCCGGGATTGCGCCCACGGGAGGCACCGGGGTTGGAGCTGCGGGCGGCGCCGGAGCTGGAGTTGCGGAGGGCGCCGGAGCTGGACCCGCGGGAGGTGCCAGAGTCCACGGCGCGATATGTGCCGCGTTGCGAGCGAGGAGTTCTGCCAGCGCGAGGTTGCTCAAGATATTCTCGCTGGGGCGCACCGCTGATACTCGAGTCTGCCAGGCGTCGACGCTCGTTCACGCCGAGCGGCACTTCTCGCTGGCCGGCAAGGCGAACGGATCGCCGAGACGCATCATTTTGATGGCCCTGGTCCACAACTGCACCCCCTTACGGTATGCACGGCAATACTGCACATGGTACCAGCTCCAGGGTGGATAATCAGGCAGGATGCGCCGGCCGCGCACATGCGCCTGTCCGACACTTGTCTGGGGTTAATAAGGCGAGTCATTTCCGAATTGAAATCTGGCGGCAGTTTCAAACCGCGGTTTTCTCACATAAATGGCCTTGGTAATGTGATTTATCAACGGTTTGAAACAAACTAACCGTTTCAAACCGTTGATTCCTCACATCGTATTAAGGGGATTGCGAGTTGTTCGCATGGCTGTAGGGGAGGGACGAGGGATTCGCTGCTGAGATGCGCCTTGCCGCGGCCCGCGCGCTCGCCGATGTCGGCTGTCGTGCCTGTAACCCGCGCAGATGCGCCACGCCCACCGCGCACCCGCTTTTCCTCCCGTCGCTGGCCGTTGCATCATCGACCGCTCGTCCCAAAAACGCGGCCGCTCGTCTGCGCCTTGCTTCCGCAAATCGAGAAGCACGCAAAACGCGCAACGGCAGGCAATATCCTCCAAGGCGTGGAAAAGGCGCGCGTGTACCTCGCGCGCAGAGGGATGGGCCCGTCCGGAACGGAGAGGCCCATAACAAAGAAAGGAGGCGTGCTATGGCGGACACCACCACTCCTGCCGCCGAACAGGGCGGCATGAAAAAGACGCTGTCGCTGTGGAACTTCTTCACCATTGGCTTCGGCGCCATCATCGGTACCGGCTGGGTCCTTCAGGTCGGCGACTGGATGGTCGTCGGCGGCGGCCCGGTCCCCGCTATGATCGCATTCCTCTTGGGCGCTATCGCGTTGGTGCCCATTGGAGCGGTGTTTGGCGAGCTTACCGCCGCCATCCCGGTTTCCGGCGGTATCGTGGAGTACGTCGACCGCACCTTCGGTCGCACGGCATCCTACATCACCGGTTGGTTCCTGGCCCTGGGCAACGGCATCCTGTGCCCGTGGGAGGCGATCGCCATCTCCACGCTCGTGTCCGACATGTTCGGCAGCCTGCCCGGCCTCGAGTGGCTTCGCGCCGTCAAGCTCTACACCATCCTCGGTGCGGACGTGTACCTGTTCCCGACGCTGATCGCGCTCGCCTTCGCAGGCTACGTGGTCTTCCTCAACTTCCGCGGTGCCAGCTCCGCGGCCAAGCTCCAGGCCTTCCTCACCAAGGCCCTGCTCTGCGGCATGCTGCTCGCCATGGGCGTCTCCATCGTGACCGGCTCCCCGAGCAACGCCATGCCCGTCTTCTCCCAGGTGTCCGGCGCCGGCGGCGGCGTCGCCGCGACCGAGTCCACGAACCTGCTCGCGGGCATCGTCTCGGTCCTGGTCCTGACCCCGTTCTTCTACGCGGGCTTCGACACCATTCCCCAGCAGGCCGAGGAGGCCGCTGAGGGCCTGAACTGGAACAAGTTCGGCAAGATCATCACCCTGGCCCTCCTGGCCGCCGGTGGTTTCTACATGGTCTGCATCTACTCCTTCGGCACCATCCTTCCCTGGGACGAGTTCGTCTCCCAGCCGGTGCCCGCGCTCGCTTGCCTGAAGAACATCAACATGATCCTGTACGTGGCCATGCTCGTCATCGCCACCCTCGGGCCCATGGGACCGATGAACTCCTTCTACGGCGCCACGAGCCGCATCATGCTCGCCATGGGCCGCAAGGGCCAGCTGCCCGAGCAGTTCGCCGAGGTCGATGAGAAGTCCGGTGCCCCGAAGCTCGCCTGCGTGGTCCTCGCCGTCATCACCATCGTCGGTCCGTTCCTGGGCAAGAACATGCTCATCCCGCTGACCAACGTGTCCGCCCTCGCGTTCATCCTCTCCTGCACCATGGTCGCCCTCGCGTGCCTGAAGATGCGCTACACCGAGCCCGACCTGCCCCGTCCCTACAAGGTCCCCGGCGGCAAGTTCGGTATCTTCCTGGCCATCCTCGCCGGCGCTATCATCATCGGCCTGCTGGTCCTGCCCTTCAGCCCGGCATCGCTCGACATGGTCGAGTGGTCCATCGTGATCGGTTGGCTGGTCGTTGGTTTCATCCTCATGTTCGTCACCAAGGCCCGCGCCAAGTAGCGAACTACCCGCAAGCGGCGGGTGACCCCACACGACGCACCCGCCGCTTTCCTCCGGGCATTCGCCCGACCTCTCCTCTCTTGTGGCATCACCCGGCCGTGCACGTACCCCGCGCGGCCGGGGGCCAATAGCCAATCCATCGTTCCAATAAGGAGGAACATCATGGGTAAGAAGTACGCAATCGTCGGAGGCAAGCTCATCGACGGTACCGGCGCCGAGCCGGTCGAGAACTCCCTGGTTCTCGTCGACGAGAACGGCAAGATCGAGTACGCTGGCGCCCACCAGGACACCCCTGAGGGCTACGAGGTCATCGACGCCGCCGGCAAGACCGTCATGCCCGGCCTCATCGACACCCACCTGCACTTCTCCGGCAACCTCACCGACGACGACACCGACTGGGTCATGCAGCCGCTGCTCGAGAAGCAGGCCGTTGCCGTCAAGCAGGCCTATGACTGTCTCACCCACGGCCTGACCACCGTGTGCGAGATCGGCCGCTTTGGCATCCAGGTTCGTGACTGCATCGAGAAGGGCGTCTTCAAGGGTCCTCGCGTCCTCGCCACCGGTCTCGGTTTCTGCCGCACCGCCGGCCACGGCGACTCCCACCACTGCAGCCAGCTCGAGAACAAAGAGTCCCATCCTTGGGGCGACCAGGTCGACGGTCCGTGGGACCTTCGCAAGGCCGTTCGCCGTCGCCTGCGCGAGAACCCCGATGCCATCAAGATCTGGGCTACCGGTGGCGGCATCTGGCGCTGGGACTCCGGTCGCGACCAGCACTACTGCTCCGAGGAGATCAAGGCCGTGATCGATGAGGCCAAGATGGTCGGCATTCCGGTGTGGAGCCACTGCTACAACAACCACGCCGCCGCGTATGACTCCGTGCGCTTTGGCTGCGAGCAGCTGATCCACGGCTTCGACATCGACGAGCGCACCATGGACCTCATGGCCGAGCAGGGCACTTTCTTCACCCCGACGATCGCCTTCCTGCCCACCTGGTACTCCACCTATCCGCCGGTCTACGTGCCCGAGCTGCACGACAAGTACGAGGGCACCCTCGTCGAGAAGGAGCTCCAGCGCAACTACGACTGCCTGCGCGAGGCCAAGAAGCGCGGCGTCGTGATGACCATCGGCTCCGACTCCTTCTCCTTCGTCACTCCTTACGGCACCTGCTCCATCGAGGAGATGTACGAGTTCGTGGACAAGATCGGCTTCACCCCGGTCGAGACCATCACCTGCGCCACCCTCAACGGCGCCAAGATGTGCCACATCGAGGACGAGACCGGTTCCCTCGAGGCCGGCAAGTGCGCCGACCTGCTCGTGGTGAACGGTGATGTGGCCGCCGACATCCACACCCTCAACGTCGACAACATGGACGTCATCATGAAGGACGGCTGGATCGTCGATCCGGGTACCTTCGGCGAGGGCAATAAGTACTCCGAGTAACGGGGGCACTCCCATCGGGACCCTTCAGCTTTCATCCCTGCGCTCAGCTTCGCTGCGCTCAGAAATCGCGCTGGGATGAAAGCTGGAGGGTCCCTGCGTTTGCCCGCTGCGGGTCGGGTGGATCGCGGGAATTGGCGCGCTCAGCTTCGCTGCGCTCAGAAATCGCGCAAGACTAAGGACCGGGGAGCCCCTGCGCTTACCCCGTTGCGGGGTCGGGTGGAGCGGGGGAGTTGGCGCGCCCGGCTTCGGGACTTCCGCTCTTGTAAGATGGTGAGGTGTTGTGGATGGTGCGGGCGAGAGGGAGACGCATGCAGAGACCGTTCGAGCGGCAGAACCAGACGAAGTTCTTCCGTGTTGCACAGACCTGGGCACTGCGTGGCCTCATGCTCTGTGTGCCGATGCTGCTCGGTCTGCTCGGCCTCGAGTTCGTGAGCAATCCCAACCCGGTTCCCGCGGTCATCACCATCGCAGGCCTCGTGCTGCTGTGTTTCTTCTTCGCCTACGTGTTCGTGGCGCCGGACGACTTCTCGCTCTCGGCGACCGACCGCACGCTAGGCATCGCGAGCAAGATCTTCACCTACACGCGTCATGGCCTTACGCCCGAGGCCACGCTCGGCGCATGCCAGATCATCCTGCCCGAAACGCTCGCCTCCGCGATCTGCGTGACGGACGGCACCGCCGTCGTGGCGAGTTGGGGCGAGGATTCAGACAGGTGCCCGTCGGGCACGCCCGTCGTGCTGCCGAGCACGCTGCGTGTGCTCGAGGGGAAGCAGATGGAGGTCTTTGCGCGGGAGACCCCCGAGCCGGGCGAGCCGCGCTTCTTTCCCCGTCTGCACGCGGGCATCACCGCCCCGCTCATCGTGCGCGACCGCTGCATGGGCACGATCGAGCTGTATTACCCGCGCTACAGCGACATCGACGCACGGCAGACGGCGCTCGCCACCGGGTTCGCCGAGCTTATCTCCACGCAGCTCGCGAGCTTCGAGCTCGAGCGCCAGCAGGACGTGAGCGCGCGCATGGAGCTCCGTGCCCTGCAGTCTCAGGTCGACCCGCACTTCCTGTTCAACACCATCGGAACCATCGTGTCGCTCGTCCGCACCGAGCCCGAGAAGGCCCGCTCGCTGCTCATCGACTTCTCGAACTACTACCGTCAGACGCTCTCGAACTCCGACGCCCTCACGACACTGCAAAACGAGTTGGGGCAGGGCATGCGTTACATCAACCTCATGCAGGCGCGTTACGGAGACGACCGCCTCAAGCTGTGTGTGGAGCCTGACCCTGCGACACTGGACAGCCGTGTGCCTCCGTTCATCTTGCAGCCGCTGTTGGAGAATTGCATCAAGCACGCCATGCGCGAGATCGAACCGCTATCCATCGTGCTTTCGTCCATCGAAACGGATGACGGCATCGAAATCGTTGTGGAGGACGACGGCATTGGCATGAGCGAGGAGACGGTCGCGCACCTGTTTGACCCCAAGCGGGCATCGGGATTGCAGCCCAACGAGGCGGAGGGCCAGGACGGTGCCCGTCTTCGAGATGCACCCACGACGGCGGATGGATCGCTTAAGCGCGGCGGCGGTTTGGCGCTCGCCAATGTGCTCATGCGTATCCACTTCTTTTTCGGGGATGAATCGGGCATTCGCGTGGAATCCCGGGAGGGCGTGGGCACGCGGATTATGGTCGAGCTTGTGGGCGAACCTCATGAGCCGGACGCGAGCACAATACCTTCCGCCCGCTGACCTTGGGCAATTGCGCCGGGGCGTCGGGGCTGTTGGCGCTGCGGTAGACTTTTCGTTTGGGACTGGATTATGGCCGTATGAGTTCGGGCGCATGCCCGGGCAGCAGAAAGGGAGTTCGCATGGCTGGGCAAAACTGGCGCGTGCTAATTGTGGATGATGAACCGCCGATTCGTGCAGAGCTCAACTACCTGCTTACGCAAGATGCCCGTGTGGGCGCGGTGGAAGAAGCGGGCGGAGCGACGGCGGCGGTTGAAAAGATCCTGTCGTTCCGTCCGGATGTACTGTTCTTGGACATCCAGATGCCCGGCACGAGTGGCGTGCAGCTCGCCGACAGCCTGCATAACCTCAAGCACCCGCCGGCAATCGTGTTCGTAACGGCGTTTTCCGAGTACGCCGCCGAGGCATTTGAGCTCGATGCCGCCGATTACGTGCTCAAACCCGTTGAGCAGGCCCGTTTGGAGAAAGCGCTCGACAAGGTTGAGGCTACCATTGCGGCACGCAAACCCGCTGCAGCTGCCGAGCCTGTCCGCCGTATTCAAGGGGAGCGCAATGGGAAACGCTCGTATATTCCCGTGGGGGAGATCGCCTACATCGAAGCAAAGGCCGATTACGCCGTTGCGCACACGCAAGTAGGGGGCTATTTGGTCAACGAATCGATATCGGTGTTGGAGCGCCGCCTGGCGTCTGAGGGCTTCCTGCGTGTGCACCGCAGCTTCCTGGTGAACATCGACGACGTTCGTGACATCGAGGTTCTCAAGCCAAGCGGCCTTATCCAACTCACGCTCGAGCGCACGGGGGCGTGCGTCCCGGTGAGTCGCCGCCGCGCCGCGGGTGTGAAGCGGCAGCTCGGTTTGGCGTAAATGCTCCTTGATGCCAGGAATCGGGTGATTTTGTAACGAATTTCCGGATGCCTTGAGTAGCCGGGAAAAGTAAAGAGTTTTATCAGGGGAAACGATGGCCTTTTAGGGGGGTCTACTCGGCTCCTCTGGTTTTTCGTTACATTTTCGCCCGATTTGCGGCAGCAGCAATCGAATCACGCTGTGATCGTGCTGTGGCAGCCATTAGAGAACGATGTCAATGAGCTCGCGAGGCTCGTCAATCACGTAGTCGGCCCCCGCCGCCTCGAGTTCGGCGCGTCCGCGGAATCCCCAGGCCACGCCGCAGGCGCGCAAGCCCGCGTTGTGTCCGCAGGCGATATCCACATTGGAATCGCCCACGTAGAGCGTGGAGGCGGGGTCGGCGTCTAGCAGGTCGAGCACGTGGAGCGTGATAGGGGCGGCAGGCTTGGGCGGGAAGGCGTCCACGCGCCCCTGCGCGACGGAGAAGCGGTCTCCAAAGTACTGGGCAACGAGCGGAGCGGTGGCGGCATGGTCCTTATTGGAGAGGACGCCGAGCGTCACGCCGGCATCCAAGAGGGCGTCGAGCATCTCCATAATGCCGCTGTAGGGGGCCGTGCGGTCCTGCTTGTGGGCACTGTAGTACGTGCGGAACTCGGAGAGCGCCTGTTCAAAGACGCGTCCGTCCCCCGCGAACTCGGCGGGTATGAGCCGCTCGATGAGTTTGGGCTGTCCGTTGCCCACTTTGAATCGGAACTCGTCAGCGGTGAAGGTGGGCCAGCCGTGCAATTGACACATGTGGTTGCCCGCTGCGGTGAGGTCGTCGAGCGTGTTGAGCAGCGTGCCATCCAGGTCGAAGATCACGTGGGTGAATGCCATGGGGGGGCCTTCCTCTCGGTTGGTTGCGCAGCCATCATAGCGCAACGTCCCGGCACCTTGGGGGATGGTGCCGGGACGTATGGGAGGGGATGAGGTTGTTGTGGGGCTCTGGGTTGCCGCGCCTTGGAGGGGTTGAGTTCGGCGGCGGGCCGGAGCCTAGAAGGCGCGAAGCACGTGCACCGCGTGCGTGGGGGTCGATGCGCGGGGGCGCAACGCGGGAGTGCAGCGCGGGGGCGCGACGCGCGGGGCTGCAACGAGGGGGGCGCAGCGCAGGGGCGTTGCGTGGAGAGCCTACAGTTCTCCGAGGGCCTTCGCCACGGCGAGGTACGCCTCGTCACGCTCGCGCGTGGCTTCAACGTCGCGGCCCTGCGTGTAGTCGTAGAACCCGCGTTGAGCCTTCACGCCGTAGGCTCCTTCGCCGAACAACTGGGCGAGAAAGGGAGAGGGCTCTGCGGCATTGCAAAGGTCCGCATTGAGGTACGACGCGATGTGGTGGAAGGTGTCGAGCCCGCCAAAATCGGCAATCTGCAGCGGTCCCAGACACGCATAGCGCAGGCCGAGGCCATAGCGCATGATGTCATCGACGTCCTGCGCATCGACCACGCCAGTCTCCACGAGGTGCAGGGCCTCGCGCAGCACCGCGAACTGAATGCGGTTTGCCACGAAGCCGGGAACGTCCTTTTGCACCACAACGGGCTTCTTGCCAATCGCGCGCGCCAGATCGCGCACGGCATTTGCGGTCTCATCGGAAGTCTCGTCTCCACGGACGATCTCAATGAGCGGGATGATGTGGGAGGGGTTGAACCAGTGCATGCCGATAAACCGCTGGGGAAGTTTCACCGCCGCTGCGAGCTCGTTGATGGAGAGGCCCGAGGTGTTGGTGGCGAGAATCGCGTTGGGGCGGGTGAGCTCGGAGATTTCCCGATAGAAGGACGTCTTCACGTCGAGGCGCTCCACAATGCTCTCGACCATGAGGTCGCAGGTGCCAAAGCAATCTTTCTCGCAGGTATATGAGATGCGCGCCAGCAGCTCATCGCTTTCGTCGCGGGTGATATCGCCATCCGCAACGAGGTTGTCCGTGCCCTGCGCGATGCGCGTCGCGGCGTTATCGAGTGCCGCTTGAGCAAGGTCGTAGATGGTGACCTGGTAGCCGTAGCGCGCGAAAATCTGCGCCATGGAATAGCCCATCGTCCCCGCGCCTGCGACGACGATGTGCTCGATCTCTTGAGCCTCCATAGTTAGACCTCCATCTCGAGCAGGGCGCTACCCAGGGATTTTCCGTGCATGTCGAGCGCGAGCGAGCGGGTCACGCCGCCGCCAAGAGCCGCTTTGAGCTCGAAATTCAGCGCCGCGATGCTTGGAATCTCGTAACGGGTCACTTCTCCGTGCACGAGCTCTCCAAACCACGAGGAGACGCGCTCGGCGGTGATCTTCTCCTCGAGGAACGCGTAGTCCGCGGGGTCGTAGGCGATGACCGATACGACCGAGATGTTGCCCTTGTCGCCCGTGCGGGAGTGGGCGATTTCCTTGAGTTTCATTGGCTATGCCTCCAGAAGCTCGACGCCGATGGTGAAGTCCGAAGACGGAATGAGAATACTCGCGATGGAGATGATGTCACGCACGCTGGCCGTGGCACCGCCGCCGCCGGCGGGGCCGTTGGTGTAGAGCGCTTCGACTTCGCGACCAACTTCATGCGCCATTTCTGCCGTCTTGGTGCGAGCTGCAACGCGGAGGCGAACCTCAATGGGGGCACCGACTCCAGGGCCGGACGTCTCGCGGATGGCACTGGAAATCACATCGCCATACAGGGAGTTGAACCCGATGTAATCGAAGCGGATCTCCTCGGCTTCAAGCCCGATGATCTCGAAACGGTGCTCGAGTACATCGCGTGCGAGCTCGGCCTTGGCGAGTGCGTTCTCTCCGCCGTAGCTGATCTGGCCCTCGCCGATGAAGCAGTCGTGGTAGCCAACGCTCGTCTTGAAGAAGCCGTTGGGTGCGGCGCCGTCTGCCCCGTGGATCTTGACGCGGTTCTCGGCCTCTTGCTCGATGCGGACCTGGGAAAAGTCGGCTACGACATCGGGCGTGAAGTAGGTGTGGGGGTTCTGGATCTCGTAGAGGGTCTGCTCTTGGACCGTCGCAACGCTGACGAGGCCGCCCGTGCCGGGCAGCTTCGTGACCACGCCGTTGCCCTCCTCATCGACCTCGATGATGGGGAAGCCGAGGTTCCACAGGTCGGGCACCTCCTTGTGGCCGGGGTCGGCGAAGTACCCGCCGCAGACTTGGCCAGCGCATTCGAGCAGGTGACCAACCCATGTGCCCCGTCCAAGACGGGTGTAGTCGTCCATGCTCCAACCGAATTCGTGCACCAGGGGACCGAGCGCGAGCGAGGGGTCCGCCACGCGTCCGGTGATGACGATGTCGGCACCACGGTCGAGTGCCTCAACGATGCCCGCGCAGCCGATGTAACCGTTGGCGGACAGGACCTCGCCGTCGATGTCGGACAGCGGCGCACCCGTCTCGATGGTGGTCATACCCAGGTAGCGGTCGAGCTCATCGGTCTTGTCGTCGCCGGTGACGCATGCGATTTTGAGGCCGGCGAGGTTGCGCTCGCGTGCCATGGCGAGGCAACGTTTCGCCGCGGCAGCGGGGTTTGCCGCGCCCATGTTCGTTACGATGTGCGGAGCTCGCTTGTTTTCGGCACGAAGGTCGACAAGGGTGTCGAGGATGCGTGTGAAGCGGTAATCGAACAGGTCATTGTAGCCGAGCTCGGGATTTTGGCGGCGCCTGGCCTGAGCGATGGAGACCGTGCGCTCCGCGAGGCATTCGAAGATGATGTAGTCGAGGTCGCCTCGGCGGATGAGGCCGATGGCGGGTTCGATACGGTCGCCGCCGTATCCCGCGCCCGAGCCGATGCGGATAGTTCTCATGTTTGGCGTCCTTTCGCATTGCGGGCCAAAGGAGGATGGGAGTACTGGCCGGCGCTCCCGTAATGTGCTGGTACCACGTAAGTACAACGTTGTACCTTGCGAGAATAGTAGAACGTTGTACCAATCATTGTCAAGCGGTTATGCTAGGATTTTTTCCAAGCAAAATCGTCTGCATGCGCGGCATCGATCCCGCGCGTGTCGTGCATATGGGGGAATGGGAATGGCCACGATAAAAGATGTCGCCGCATTGGCGGGGGTCTCGCTCTCGACGGTCTCCATCGTCGCAAACGGCCGCGCCAAACAGCGCAACATTTCGCAGGCCACGCAAGAGCGCGTGCTAGATGCGATGCGCGAGGTTGGGTATCGCCCGAGTGTTGCGGCTCGCAAGCTCCGGGGTGGCAAAGACCGCCGCCAGCTCACGGTTTTTTGGGCGGATGACTTCCGCGAAATCATGCTTGCCCGCTTCCTCAAAGGGCTCCATGCGAAGCTCGAGCAAACCGGTGTTGAGCTCGATGTCGGCGTCGAGACGTACCGTAACGGAGAGCTATCTCGTGTTGGTGCCCTGTGCGGTGCGCCAACGTTTGATGCCGCCATCATCGCGAACGCGGCGCCCGGCGATCTTGCGTTTCTGTCCGAGATGAAGCCCTTGGCGCCTATGGTTCTCTACAACCGCGAGCTTGAGGGCTACGCCTCGGTTGTAGTTGACGATGTGGAAGTCGGGACAATGGCGGCGAAGAGAGCCGCTGCGTGGTTGGACGGTCGGAGTAATGGCGAGCAGCGTCCCGTTGCCTGTTTGCGAGCGCCCGCTGCCTTTGAGGGCATGCTCATCCGCGAGGAGGCGTTTTGCGCGGGTCTGCGGGATGCAGGCTATGAGGTGATCGACGTGGCAGTCGCCGAGAATTCCGCACAGGGCGGCTACGAGGCGCTTGAGAACATCGCGCCGGGTACGGTGTCATGCCTGTTCGCCCCCAGCGACGCCGTCGCCATGGGCGTGCTGCACCGGTGTTGGGAACTCGGCATCCGCGTTCCCGACGATATGGGAATCATCTCCGTGGGCAACGGTGCCGTGGAGTACGCCGAGCATGCATGCCCGCCCCTCACGTGCGTGTCGATTCCGATGGAGGAGATGGCGGGGCACTGCCTCGAGCTCTTGGGGGACGCCGTCGGCTTTGCGCCCCCGGCGGACGAGGCGCGCGTGCGCCGCATATCTGCGCGCCTGTGCGTTCGCGCGTCCATGTAGCTGCCGCCTTTCGCGTCCCCTGTCTCATTGAGAGGGGCCCCGGCAGCTCCCTGCACATCTTCAGTAGTGCGTGAGTTCGATGCCGTGTTCTTCCACAAACGCAAACACCGCGGGGTCGCACAGGGCGTCGAGCTCGCGCACGCGGTCCAGGTTGTACGAGCTTGCCCGGTAGAGGTCCAGGTCGCAGTAGCCAGGATGGCACATGAGCTCGATGTCCTCGTCGATATGCTCTTGCATGATCGATATCAGCGTTTCGGCCGTGGCGGTTGGCCCAAAGAATCCGCTTACATACTCAAAGCGCCCGTACCGGCGCATTTCGAGACCGTACTCGCGCGCTAAGCTGCGCGTGACCTCGAGGACGGCGGGAGACATATCGTGCACGCCGTGGTGTGAGTCGATATGCGTGGGCGTTCGTCCAAAGACATCGCAGAAGGACTCGATCTGGGCCTTGAACTCACGTCGGACGTCTTCGGTGTCGAGGGCATCCACGCGGTCGTAGAGCTCCTTGCGTCCGTAGAACGTGCCGTTGGGGGCCGTGATGCTGCGTCCAGCGGTGAGCGGGCTGCCCAAGGTGAGCGTGAGGTGAACGCCGATGCCCAGACCATCCAGGCCTTCCACCGCCCTCCGCGCGAAGTCGATGTCCTTGGCGTTCATGAGCGCGGTGGTTGAGCGGAGGATGCCGCGCTCGTATGCCTCGATGATGCCAAGCGTATTCGCCTTAGTGTAACCAAGGTCATCTCCATTTACCACGAATCGCATGGGGCCTCCAAGTAGGGGACGTGTGGATTAAAGAAAGGTTGTCGCCAACGCACTGATGAGGGGTAGCGTTACCAGAGAGAGCAAGGTGGAAAGGCAGACCGTGATGCTCGGCTTTTTGGTGTCCTGTCCGAGCTGTTGGCAAAAGACGGAGACGTTGGAGCCTACCGGCGCTGCCGCTGCGATGAGAATCGCGAGTTTGACCTCGCGCGCTCCGGGAATAGCGGCAAAGAGGGCAATGGATGCCAAGGGGATGAGCACGAGGCGCGCCACGCTTGCCTTATAAGCTTTGGGCGAGGTGAGTAGGGCGCGCAGGTCTGCATTGGCCAGATACGAGCCAAGAATCAGCATCGCGAGCGGAGAATTGAGGTTGGCGATGGTGCCCATGAGGGTTTGGACAATGGGGGGAACGGGCATACGAACCAAGAACAGCACGGTCCCGAGGATGAGTGCGATGAGCATGGGGCTGCTCAGGACGGAGCGCATGCTGATGCTCTCGGTGGAGCCGGAGATGCGCCACCGCCCGTATGTCCACTGCAAGACATTGAGAGCCGCGATAAAAGGTGCGATGAAGAACACCGCCTCGGCTCCAAATGCCGCTTGAACCAGGGGAATCCCAATGAACCCGGCGTTGGAAAACGCGGCGGAGAACTCGAGGACGCCATCGCGGGGAAATACCAGCCGCGCAATGAGCATCGCCAATCCGAGCGCGAGGGCGGACAGCACCATGGTGAACATGAGGTGTTCAAGGCGCTCGGGTGTGTACATGCCCCAAAACGAGCGGACGATCACCACGGGGAACACGACGTTGAGAAGCAGTGATCCAAGCTCGCGCGTGGTGGTGGGGCTAAGCATGCCAAGCTTCACCAGCAGGCAGCCGAGCCCCATGACGGCGAACATGACAAGGCACTGAGAGGCCAGTGTGGCGGCGATGCTCATGGGTCCTATTTCTCGGCTATGGTCTGGTATACGGAGATGAACTCCTTGGCGAGGATGCCAAAGGCCTCGGCGCTCATGAGCTGATCTTCGGCGTGCATGAGGATCAGGGCGAATTCGGACTGCTCGCCGGCAGCCTCCTTCTGGATGAGGGAGAAGTGGGCGTCGTGACCAGCGGTGAAGAGCTGCTGGCCCTCGGCAATCAGCTGCTCGGCACCATCGAAATCGCCTTCCTTTGCGCGGTGGATGGCCTCAACGTAGTTGGAGCGTGCGGCGCCAACAGAGGCGATGATCTGGAAACTTGCCTGTTCGACTTCGGGACTCATGGATACTCCTGTTCGTTGGGCTGGGTGCTATTTAGCGTGGATCTGGAAATAGACGGCTTTGAACTCGGGGGTCGCCTTAAGAGCCGCCTTGACGACGGTGAGCGCGCGCTCGTCGTCGGTCGTCTCGAAGAGCATCTCCATGGGGGTCTCGCTGACGAACGTGCACGTGGGGTCTTCCACGGCGGCGACGTACTCTTTGAGTTTGTCGTGGTACATGGTGCAGTTGATGGCGATCATGAGGGGTCCTTTCTACTCGATCGCGGTGTTAAGACTGTTGGGAGGTGCGTTGCGCGAGGGCGCTGGTGAGCAGGTCGATGAACACCATGAACGAGACTTGCGTCTCGAGGTATTGGCTGTAGTTCTGGTTCTGATAATTGGGGAGCCAGACGACCTGGTCGACCTTCGCGTTGAGCGGGTTCTTCCGACTCATGGTGATGAGGACGATATGCGGTCTCCGCTCGTCGGGGTTGTCGGCTAAGGCATCGAGAATATCTTTGTAAACCCTGCTGCCCGCAGAGAAGATGACCAAGGTGTCCTCATCGGTGATGCTCTGTTCGACGGAAAGCTGGTCATAGGGCGCAAAACTCGAGATGATGCCGAGTTTGAGAAGGTTGAGGTTCAGAAGCTGGGCGGACAGGGCGCTCTTGTGGAAGCCGGTGGTGACGATGCGCCGCGACGTCGTGAGGCGCTCGACGAGAAGGCTCATACCGGCGTCTTCCATGGCGGCGGGTATGAGTTGGAGGAGCTTGCAATACCATTCGATTGCCGTAGACGGCGAGCTACTCTCGCCGGCTGACTTATGGTACTGGTACACGGCGGATCGGAAATCGGAGAACCCCCGGTATCCGAGCTTTTGGCAAAAGCGCGTGATCGCCGGCTGGGAGATGCCGAAGTCCTCGGCAAGGGAGGTCGTCGAAGCGCGCAGGACGGCGTCGACGTTATTGATGAACGCCTCGTACACCCGTTGATCCGTTGCGGTGAACGCACCCTGTTTAATCTGCATCTGCTCGAATGGGTTCATAGTGAGTCCTCCAGTCATACCGAATGGCTATTCAGCAATCATGGACTCAATACTATCAATTACCGACTGCACGAAGGCGTCCGCCTCGCCGCGCGCGGTGCGGGAGTTGAACGTCTCGAAGTACTTGCCGTAGTCGCAATCGGGGACGAGGTAGTTGCAGTACGTGTTGGCGTAGCCGATGATGATGACCTCGTGCTCGGGGAATGCCGCTTTGATACGGCGGCCGAGTTCGCTGCACACGTCGCCCGGCATGGTGACGACGATGAGGGTGCCGAATGAGTAGAACTGGCTCGTGAGTTCGAGTGACACGGGGCTCATCTCGAGCTTGCGCTGTTGACGGTCCATCAGGAACGCGGACATGGCCTGGGGTTCGGGTGAGGCCAGGTCTTCTTGAATGCGAGCGGTCATTTCTTCCCAGTCGCGATCGGTGCGGGCATCATAGGTGGTGGGTCGGCTGACGCTTCCGCATCGGGGCGTCCACGTGTGCAGTTCGACGGGTGTCTTCTTGACCATGACCTGCTCAAAGAGGGCATCGGCGGTCTCGTTGAGCTCATCTATACCCGATGACTTGCGGTAAAAGCGCGTCGACACATCTCCGCACGTTCCGTTGGTGCACAGCACCTGGCAACCTAGGGCATCCTCGAGCCTCAGGCGAACTTGGCCGATAAGGTCGGCGGAAAGCGCGGTGCTGCTCCCGTTGAGGATGGTGGGGTGCGCCGAAACGTTGAAGATCGCTCCGAGGGGCGTGCCGTCCTCGCCTTGGAAGGTGATGAGGTAGCAGTGCTTGTCCTCGACGCCTCCCCGGACGTTGCGGTTTCCGTAGAGGCCGTCGACGAGCATCTTCTCGAAGGTGCAGGTGGCGGGCTGCATGTTGGCGTGTGCCCGGCAGGCGCTCTCGATCATGTGGCGCTCAGCGTCCTCAGTGAGTTCGGGCTCGACATGGGTATCCTCAAAGGCGAGTTTGAAATACGCCGGGGCGGAGTGCGTGTGAATGCACGCCACGGTGATGTGTGAGGGGTGGACGCCCGTGCGCGAGGTGATTCCCGCCTTCACCCGGGTGCAGAACACGGGGTCGAGCATGATGGAGTCAAGGACGACGAGAACGAAGGTCTCGTTGTCGATGGAGAGACACAGTGAATTAATCTGAATGGAATCAAGAATCGATTCATTCATTCCTGGACGGTTGTATCCCGCCATATAACATGGACGTTGAGGGGTGATATCTACTTTATCGAATCCGATATACATAGTTACCAGCTTCTTCCCATTGAAACCTGTATGATGAGGACATCGTACTACATGAATGGCCATTTACCGTTTACCGAATGAAGATTCCGGTAAACGGTAAAAGTATTGAATGGTTATTCAAATTCGGATACATTCGACTCACGTACTGGCCGTGCGCCCACATCGTTTGCAGTAACGAGAGGAAGGAAGGTCCACCATGAGTGAGGCCACTGCACCAAAGCAGTCCATCATGGATAAGTTCCAGGCAGTTATGGAACGCACCATCGTGCCCGTTGGCATGAAGATCTCGCAGCAGAAGTATCTGGCTGCCATCCGCGACGGCATGACCGTCATGATCCCCATTACCATCATCGGCGGTTTCGCCTGCCTGCTCGCCGTTCCTCCTGCGCCGGTTGGGCTCACGGGCGGCAACATCTTCGCCGACTTCCTGCTTGCCTGGCAGGCATGGGCTGCGGCAAATGCGTCGGTTCTCATGATTCCCTATCACATGACGATCGGCATTATCTCGGTGTTCGTCGTGTGCGGTGTTGCGTACCAGCTCGCGCAGACCTACAAAATGGATGGCGTCAATAATATGTTGTGCGCCCTGCTGGTGTTCTTGTGCGTGAGTGACGCCGTCGACCTCGAGACGGTCTCCATCTCCATCGCAAAGCTCGGCGCCTCCTATATGTTCGGCGCCATGATGATCGGTTTGCTGGTTGTTGAGATTAACCATCAGTGCATCAAGCACAACATCAGCATCAAGCTGCCCGCATCTGTTCCGCCCAACGTAGCCGCCCCGTTCAACGTGCTGATCCCCATGACCTTCAGCGTCGTTGGCTTCACGCTCCTCAACGTCCTGTGCACCGCCCTTACCGGCGCTGGCATCACCTCGCTCGTGTACACCATCTTCCAGCCGCTGCTCTCCGCTACCGGCAGCCTTCCCTCCGTTCTGCTCATCAACGTCATCATGACCACCTTCTGGTTCTTCGGCATCCACGGTGCCAATATGGTCAGCGTTGTCACGAGCCCCATCACCACGGCCGCTCTCGCCGCCAACCTTGAGGCCTATCAGGCGAATCAGCCCCTGCCCTACATCTTCTCCGGCGCGGTTAACAGCGTGTTCGGAAACTGGATCACTTACTTCGCCATCCTGCTCGTCGTGCTGTTCTTCTGCAAGAGCTCCCAGCTCAAGAGTGTTGCGAAGGTCGCATCCGTTCCCTGTGTGTTCAACATCAACGAGCCCATGATCTTCGGTATGCCCACGGTGCTGAACGTCTTCACGTACGTTCCGCTGCTTATCTGCTCGATCATCAACTTCTCTACGTACTATCTGCTTGCCGATGCTGGCATCCTGGGTCGCTTCTACATCACGCTGCCCTTTACGGTTCCCGGCCCGCTGCAGGCGTTCCTTGCCACCATGGATCCCAAGACCATCGTTTTGTACTTCGTGCTGCTCGCGGTTGACGTCGTCGTGTGCCTGCCCTTCATCAAGGCCTACGACAAGACGCTCGTCGAGGCGGAGGCTGCTCAGGAGAAGCTCGCTGCCTAAAGCGATTGTTCGGTTCGTGTTTGGCGTACTGACCGAGCTCATACCACATGCGCGGGGCGCGGAATGCCCGCGCCCCGCATTGCCAGAGAGGAAACCGCCATGCGTAACATCGTTCTGTTTTGCGCTGCAGGTATGTCCACGAGCTTGCTCGTGACCAAGATGCAGGAAGCTGCCGACGCCGCCGGCTATGAGGCGACGATCGCCGCTCACCCCATTGCGGAGGCCGACACGTACGGCAAGGACGCCGACATCGTCCTACTTGGCCCGCAGGTCCGCTTTGAGTTGGCGCGCATCCAGGGCCTGCTGCCCGACAAGAAGGTCGAGGCGATCGACATGATGGCCTACGGCATGATGAACGGCGAGGCCGTCATCGCCCAGGTCAAGAAGACCCTTGGGGATTAAGACGAGCGATATCGTATATATGACTTTGATTTGGCGGCCTACGAGATACCACTGGCCGCCATTTTATTAGGGAATCAAGCCAAATAAGCGAAAACGGAAACGGTGCCGGATCAGTGCCATGGGAGGTGCTACCTTAATGGACAAGAACGTAAGTCGTAGGGGGTTGTGTGCGATGGTGGCTGCGGCGGCGACTTCTGCAGGCCTTTCGGCGTGCACGGGTGACGATATTACCAAAGGCGGGTTGTCTTCTGAGGCAAGTGGTGTGAAGTTTGATGGTGCGCGCGCCACGGTGAGCGCAGGTTCGGTCAAGGGGTCTGAAGTTGCTGATGGAGTGTTCTCGTGGTACGGAATTCCGTATGGCGAGGCACCGATTGGTGACTTGCGTTGGAGTGCTCCAAAAACCCGTGCTGCGTGGACGGACGAGCTTGACTGCAGCAAAATGGGCGAGAGGTCGCTCCAGTATTCCGGCGGAAAGGTTATCGGCTCTGAAGACTGCCTCAACCTGACCGTGACAGCTCGTGACGGTGAGAGTGGAAAACCGGTTCTTGTTTATATTCATGGTGGCAACAATCAGACTGGTGATGCTCGGGAGCTTATTGGAAACGAGCTGGTGAGTACGCTCGATTGTGTGTATGTCTCCTTAAACTATCGACTGGGTCTCTTTGGATTCAATTGTCTTCCGGCGCTACAGAGCGACGATGACGCTACGGGTAACTATGCGCTGCTCGATATTAAAATGGCTCTTGATTGGGTTGCGGAGAACATCTCCGTGTTCGGTGGCGACCCAGATAATATTACCATAGCGGGTTTCTCGGCGGGAGGCCGAGACGTTATGGCGATGCTTATCAGCCCTTTGTTTGAAGGAGCTTTTAAACGTGCGATCGTCTTTAGCGGCGGTATGACGACATGTGATGAGTCTGCCGCCTCTGTGCGAGTGGCCCGGGCATTGGCGCCTCTTGCGCTTGAGGATGGAATCGCCGACACATCGGAAGAGGCGGTGGCGTGGCTTCTTGCGAATGACAATGAGGTCGAAGCATACGTGCGCGGGCTGGAAGCGGAGCGTCTGGCACTTCTCATGGCGAATGCCAGTATCCGGATGAGTGTGTTCCCTCATTTGTACGAAGATGGTGTGGCCCTTCCAAGGGGAGGATTTGATGGAGCGTTGTACAACGATGTGCCCGTGATTATGTTGACGGGTTCTTCGGAGTTCGGACTATTCTCCAATGGAGATTCGTGGTGGCAGGGTGAAGAAGCGGCAGGGCTCTCAGATGACGAACTGACTGCGGCAAAGAACTTCTCTTGCACATATGGGAACGAGATGTATCGCATCTTCAACGCGCAAGAAAGCGCAAACACGATGATGAGTGGATGTGAGCAGCCGATATACGTATGCGAGGTGAACTATGGCGATGATGCGTCAAAGATGAAGGATGAACTCAGCGGTTACGGCGCGTTCCATGGCATCTTTATTCCCATGCTGTCCTCGACTAATTCCTATACCTCGATGCTCCCAGGCGTGTTCGAAAGTGAGAGCTACCAGGCAATGGGGGAAGTATTCAGGAGCTACATCGCAAACTATATGAAGACGGGAGACCCGAATTCCGAGGAGCTCGAAGAGTGGGTGGCTTGGAGCAGCGATTGCCATGAATCTCTGTGCTTTGACGCGGATGCAGAAGGTGCAGTGGTGAAGAGCCTTGATAAGACTACTACCTATGGCGATATCATTGAGCGCATGGAGTTGGATACAACGGTAAGCGATGAGATAAAAAGCCTAGTTGCGAAAAAAGTGATGAATGGGCGTTGGTTTAGCAAAGACCTTGATGAGTACTATGCGGGAAACTGGTCAGCGTAATAACAGGTGCCTTCGAAGTCTTTGTAGAAAAGGATAAGAAGAATCCACTGTGCGTTCGTTATCGCGTGTGAAAGAAACAGGCCGGAGCAATTATCTGCTCCGGCCCGCTGTATTCAATGGCTGGGGTAGAGGGATTCGAACCCCCGTAACTGGTACCAAAAACCAGGGTCCTGCCGCTGGACGATACCCCAATGCATCGACCGCGCAAACGCGCGACCGTCATAGTGTAGCGTACCTAGGCGCTCAATGCATCGCACAAACCGTCGAGGAGGCGGACCGCCAAGGTTTGCGCATCGCTTGCAGTGAACATGCCATAACCGGTGATGCCCGTGAGCTCGATTCGCAGGATCACAGGTTTGGTTTTGGCCGCCGCCAGAGCGGTCTTTATGCGAAGGGGAAGATTCTGGCATTCGGCGAGAGCAATGGTCGCACGGGGCTCTGCGTCTTCGGGAAGCTCGTCAGAAGCGACCTCGACGATGAGGTCGACGTCGTGCGGTGCCTCGCTGTCGTACAGGACGATACCGCTGCCGTCCGTGGTCGCCGAGGCGATGTTCCACACGCGCGAGGCGACGTTGCGTGCAATCGCGTCCTCGCCGCCAATGGCAATGCGGCAATTCTCAAGCACGTTCGCGGCGCGCGCAAAGCCCATGCGCGCCTCAGCATCGATATCGACGATCGAGGGCTTGCCCTCCCAGACATGGTGGAGGCGCTTGACGTAGGCAAACGTGTCTTGGAACGCCATGCCATCGGCGAAGAGGCCGACGTTTTCCTGGAACTGCTGCAGCGCCGCCTCGGTGTGCGGGCCAAAGTAGCCATCGTCGACGCCGCAGGCAAAGCCCAACGTGTTGAGTGCCCGCTGCAGTGCCTGCACGTCCGCGCCGTGGAAATTGGGCAGGCGCAGGTAGAGCGTGCGGTCACCGAGTTTGTACGAGGCGTCGACCAGCGCACTCCATGTGGTGCCGTCAACCTCGTCGCCCGTCTCGATGCCTTCGGAGGAGCGGAAGGCACGCACCGCCTCTGTGGTGGTGGTGCCGTACTCCTGGGCGGACGTCTCGGCGGTGTCAATGGTATATCCCAGCGATGCGAGGCGCGTCTGAACGTCTTCGACGGCAGGCCCCTGCATTCCCGGTGTGATGGACTCCATGCGGATCCCCTAACAAGCCTGGCGCGCATCACCAATTGGACGGTGACGGCGCTATCTCATGCGCGCGGGTACAACATGTCTGCGCGGCATACGATTCATAGTGTATCAAGGATGCGTATCGTCCGCACAAGTTCCACCGGGGTCGGCTCGTGAGGCGTTGATGATACACGGGACGATGCAGCTCATGCAAAAAGACGACCGCGCCTGGGGGACGGGCGCGGTCGCAGAGGGAAGGTGCGTTGACGCGCCGCAGTGCGACGCGACGTGGCAGGCGTTTAGAGGTTTGCCTCGATATCTGCCTTAAGCTTGGGCTTGGGAACGGCGCCAACCGAGCGCATGGCCTCTGCGCCGCCCTTGAGCATAACGACCGTGGGGATGGACATGACGCCGTAGCGCATGGCGAGGTCCTGGTTCTCATCAACATTGCACTTGGCGACGACGATCTTGCCCTCGAGCTCGTTTGCGATCTCGTCAACGACGGGGGAGAGCATGCGGCACGGACCGCACCACGGGGCCCAGAAGTCGATGACGACGGGCAACTCGTTGGTGAGCAGGCTGTCGAACGTGTTTGCATTCGCTTCGATGATATTGGCCATGAGAGCCTCCTGTATGGGTGGTCTCGCAGCGTTGGACGCTGCAAGGGTTGGTCTAATCGAGGTGGTTATACCCACGAGCGTACTGGTGTTACACCGAGCGGTAGAATGTTCTTACAATATGTAGGACGACGGTCAACGCGGACGGGGTGAGGGCGCATGTCGGTAACAACAGGCGAACGCAAGGAGGCCCTGGCGGCTGCCGTTGAGCAGGAACTTGGCTCGCTCCAAGCGCGTGGCGTTCGGATTGCGGGGAATGCGTTCTCGCCTGTCGTTTTGGTAAAAGGCGAGCTGAATGCCGACGAATTGGCGGGCGAAAGCCTCTTGAGCGGCGCAGACGGCACGGCGCTCCGTGCGGCGCTTTCGGCCATTGGATGGGAGCCGCAGGATTTCTGTGCGCTTGCGACGGTGTTCGGCACGGGCGAGCCGGGCATTGTCGACGGCCCCGTACCGGGCGATGCCGTGCCCGCTGAATTGTTTCGCGAGGCGCTCGAGGCGCTTGACCCCGAGGCGATCGTCTTGCTCGACGATGCCGCAGCGGATGCGATGCGCGAAGCGTACGCGGACGCCCTTGCGATTATCGAGGACTTTGACACGGCTATGCTCAAGCCCGGGTTGGTGGCTCCGGTGTTGGGACGGCGCGTGCTTGCGCTCAACGGCTTCGAGGCGGCACTCACGGAGCCTCGTCAAAAGCAGCGCATGTGGGCATATCTCAAGCAGCTCCCTCCCTTGGGAGCCCCCTATTAACTATGAACCGTGGCGACTTCTCGTCATTTTTAACTGTCTTGTCAGCTGTCTTGTCAGTAAAGGCGGGCAGTGGGATACTTCCCCCAACGGAAGCTGATTCGTCGGGAGGACTCAATGACAGAGACGACGATGGAACCCACTGCGCTTGAGCGCGCCGCTGCGGTGACGGCGGAGACCCGTGCGCGGATCGAGGCGCTCAAGGCGGAGCGCGACGCGGTGATTTTGGCCCACTATTATGTAGAACCCGAGGTCCAAGCGGTGGCCGACTACGTGGGCGATTCGTTCTACCTGGCAAAGCTCGCAAAATCACTCCCTCAACAGACGATCGTGCTGTGCGGCGTGGAATTCATGGGGGAGAGCGCGAAGCTCCTCAATCGCGATAAGACCGTGTTGATGCCCGAGCCCGCAGCGGATTGCCCTATGGCCCACATGGTGCAGCGTGCGACGATCGACAAGGCGCGTGAGGAGTACGGTGACGATCTTGCGGTGGTTTGCTACGTCAACTCCACCATCGAGGTCAAGAGCTGGAGCGATGTGTGCGTGACCTCCTCCAACGCGGTGAAGATCGTGCACGAGCTGCCCCAGCGCCACATCCTGTTCATTCCCGACCGCAACTTGGGGCGCTACGTGGCAGAACAGGTGCCCGAGAAGCACGTGATTTTGAATGACGGGTGCTGTCCGCGGCACGAGGCCATTTCCTTGGCCGAGCTGCGCGAGCTCAAGGCGGGGCATCCGAATGCCCTGGTGCTCGCTCATCCCGAGTGCGTCGCCGCCGTGTTGGACGAGGCGGACTACATTGGTTCGACGGCGGGCATCATCTCGTTTGCCGAGCAAAGCGACGCGCAGGAGTTCATTATCGTGACGGTTCGAGGGGTTCTGTACGAACTCGAGCGTCGATGCGCCGGCCAGGGGAAGAGGTTTTACGTTACGTCTACGCCGCCTACGTGCAGCGATATGGACGGCATTACGCTTGAGAAGCTCCTGCATTGTTTGGAGTTCGGCACGGGTGCCGTGGAGATCGGCGTGGATGGGGCCTCCGCAAAGCGCGCTCAGCTCACGCTCGACCGTATGCTCGAGTACGCCGCTCGATAATCGACGGCACATGCGCGGCGAAAGGGGCGGCACGATGGAGGCTGCATACAAAGATATGACATGCGATGTGGTAATCGCCGGCTGTGGCGTGGCGGGTTTGTACGCCGCGCTCAACTTGCCGAGCGATATGCGGGTGGTTATGCTTTCCAAGGGCGCGGTTGACGAATGCGACTCCATGCTCGCCCAAGGGGGCATCTGCGTATTGCCCGAGGCCGCGGATTACGACGCGTTCTTTGAGGACACCATGCGCGCGGGTCATTGTGAGAACCGGCGCGAGAGCGTGGACATCATGATTCGATCATCCCGTTCGGTCATCAACGACCTCGTGGCGTTGGGGACGGATTTCGATCGGGCTGAGGACGGTTCGCTCGCGTTCACGCGCGAAGGTGCGCACTCGCGTCCGCGAATCGCATTCCATGCGGATGTGACAGGCAAGGAGATTACCGAGTCTCTGCTCGCGGCGGTCAAACGGCTGCCCAATGTGACCGTTCTCGAACACGTTGCCGCCGTCGACCTCATCGTTGATGACCATACGTGCGCAGGCGTGATCGCCGTGCCGGTAACGGAGAATGCCTCGGCTGCGACGGTCGAAGAGCTGCGCGGTGAACAGAGTGAGCGGGGTGTCCGTCCCGAGGGCGTGGGAGCGCCGTTTGAGATTCGGGCGCGTGATGTGCTGCTCGCAACGGGCGGCATCGGAGGCGTGTACCAGCACTCCACAAACTTCCCGCAGCTCACCGGCGATGCGTGTTTCCTGGCGAACGAATATGGGGTCAGTCAGGAACACTTGGACTACGTTCAGATTCATCCCACGGGCCTGTATTCCGAAAAGCCCGGTCGCACGTTCCTCATCTCAGAGAGTTGCCGTGGCGAGGGAGCGGTTTTGCTCAACCAAGCCGGCGAGCGCTTTACCGACGAGCTGCAGCCCAGGGACGTGGTGGCGCGCGCCATTCAAGACGAGATGCGCGATGAGGACGCGGAGTACGAGTGGCTGAGCTTTGATCCCGTTGATCGCGAGATCGTACGCACGCACTTTGCCAACATCCGAGCCCACTGCCAGCAAGAGGGGCGCGACATCCTCGAGGAGCCTATTCCTGTGGTGCCCACGCAGCACTACTTCATGGGTGGCGTTTGGGTCGATCGGGATTCGGCGACCACGATGCCGCATCTGTATGTTGCCGGCGAGGCGGCGTGCAATGGTGTGCATGGCAGGAACCGCCTTGCGAGTAATTCGTTGCTTGAGTCGCTCGTTTTTGCGCGCCGTGCGGCGTGGAAAATGGCAACGGGGGAGAGCCTGGAAGTCGAGAAGGCGGGCGAGCCCGCGCTCGACGGCGCACATCGCCTGTTGCCCGGTCAGGTGCGCCAAAACCTCAACATCGACGCGCTCGTGCACGCGTGATGAGCACGCCTTGAGGTGCGCTATCTGCGACGTGCCCCTTGGCGTGCAGTGTGCCCTTCATGCTTGCGACCGTCATGCCTACGAAAGGAGCTCTTGTGAACCCAATCACCATGAACCTTGTTGCCGACGATATCATCCGTTTTGCCCTGCGCGAGGACATGAACGCGGGCGACCTGTCGACCGAGTCGGTCTGCCCCGGTCCGCGGGAGGCACAGGTGCAGCTCATCGCCAAGGCCGAGGGAGTCATCGCCGGCCTGGACGTGTTCGTGCGCGCGTTCACCCTGCTCGATCCCGCCACGACATTCGAGGCGCGCGTGAGTGATGGTGACGAGGTCGAGCCCGGTCAGGTGCTGGGAACGGTGCGCGGTGATGCCCGCGTGTTGCTCTCCGGTGAGCGCGTGGCTCTCAACTTCCTGCAGCGCATGAGCGGCATCGCTACGTATACGCGTACCATGGCAAAGGAGCTCGAAGGTACCAAGACCCTGCTTGCCGACACGCGCAAGACCACACCCGGCCTACGCATATTCGAAAAAGCGGCGGTCGAGGCGGGCGGTGGCCACAATCACCGCTACAACCTTTCACAGGCGGTCATGCTCAAGGACAACCACATCGATGCGGCGGGAGATATCGCTGCCGCCGTGGCAGGTGCTCGCGCCCATGCGCCCTTTGTGTGCACGGTGGAAGTTGAGTGCGAGAGCCTGAATATGGTGCAAGAGGCACTCGATGCTGGAGCGGACATCATCATGCTCGACAATATGGATCGCGAGCAGATGCGCGAGGCCATTGCGCTCATTGATGGCCACGCCAAGGTCGAGGTCTCGGGCAACGTTGACGCGAGTAACATCCGCGAACTCGCCAATCTGGGCGTCGATATCATCTCGTCGGGAGCGCTTACCCATTCGGCGCCCATTCTGGATCTCTCGCTGAAACACCTGCGCCTGCTCTAGCTCATCTTGATGTGGGATGTGGTTCGTTCGGAGAGTGCGAGACGGGAGGTGCGGCGATGCCGCTAATGGGTCATGAGCGCAGGGATGCCATCTTGCAGTCCTTGCGTGGCGCAAAACGCCCGGTGAGCGGGACGGCGCTCGCAAGCGTCGCCGGTGTGAGCCGACAGGTGATCGTGCAGGACATCGCCCTGCTGCGTGCCGATGGGCACGACATCGTTGCGACCAATCGCGGGTACGTGCTGCGCGAGGGCGCCTCGGAGCTCTCGGTTCCCACGCGTCTTATCAAGGTTCACCACACTATCGATCAACTTGAGGACGAGCTCCAGACCGTCGTCGACCTGGGCGGAACCGTTCAAACCGTTATGGTAAATCATCGCGCATACGGCAAAATCACCGCCAATCTGGACATACGCAGCCGTAGCGGCATAGCCCGCTACCTCGAAGACATCCGCACGGGCAAGAGCACACCGTTGATGACGGTGACGAGTGGCTATCATTTTCATCGTATTTCTGCCGATACGGAGGAGGCCCTGGACGCCATTGAGGCCGCCCTTGCGGCCAAGGGCTATCTTGCCGAGGTCTTCCCCTATGAGCGTGAGGGCCTGGACGGGTAACGCTCGGGCGGCGTTTCGCAACTGCCTGTGCCGGTCGCGGCATGTCCCATCCCATGGCGGCTCCGCGCGAAAGTGCCGCGAAAGTTAACTCTCGCGGCACGTTTTTGCTGTTGCGCTGGAAAAGCCGCTGCGAGAGTCAACTCTCGAAGAGCGTATTTGCCATCATGGCGGAAATGTCGCCGCGAGAGTTAACTCTCGCGGGCACGCTCGGCGCCCGACCCCTTGGGCCCGGCTTGGCATACGGCCCCTTTGGCTGGCTACCCAATAGGCTCGACGTATTTGGCCCGGTCGGTGCGTTGGACGCGCTTTGAGACGTGGAGCGGGGCGGGCGTTTGATGCCGGAGCGGTGGTCCGCTTGGGGCTCTTTGCTTGCTGGAGGTGTCAGCTGCCGTCTCGTGCGGCATGCCAAAATATGTTATCGATCCGATGCTTTGGTTGTTATGGTGCCATGCCTTCTGTAGTCGCTTTTTCTGCCATAACCGTTATCTTCACAAGGCTGTCGGAAGAGTTCTTGTTCGGGCGCAGCGGCGAGGGACAGTTTGAGGATGTTGATAGATGAAAACCGTTCACATGGAAATAGCTACCGTCTACCCAAGACTGATGTAACTAAATCGTATACAACGTATAAGACGTATATGATGACTTATGTCACATGTTGCCGCGGGATCCGGACTCGCGCGCTTCGGTGAGGGCGCTTCGAAGCGCCATAAAGAATTGATGGAAAGGAGACGGTAATGAATCAGCTTTATGCAGCAATAGCCGTTGGCCTCGTGGGTGTCATTTGCATCATGGACTCCCGTATGCTGGGGCGCCTGAGTCTTGAGCGCCCGCTTATTGGCGCCACGATGGTCGGCATCGTGCTTGGTGACATCCCCACGGCTTTGGCCGCTGGCGCGACGCTCGAACTTATGAGCATCGGTTTGATTAATGTGGGCGCCGCGATGATCCCCGACATGAATATGGGATCTATCGTTGCTACGGCGTTTTGCATCTTGACCGGAGCGGGTCCGGAGGCGGCGTTGACCATCGCAGTCCCTGTTGCCGCATTTGGCCAAGCGATTGGTCTTGCGGTGCGCATGGTCCTCGCGGCATTTTCTCATAAGGCCGACACCCTTATCGATCAGGGCAAATTTAAGCAGGCGCTTCACCTTCATATTATTTGGGGTAATGTCCTGTATGCTCTGATGTATTTCGTGCCTATCTTCCTTGCGATCTATGTCGGCACCGATCTTGTCCAGTCTATTGTGGATATGATTCCCGCATGGGTCACAAGTGGACTTAACCTTGCCGGCAATGTCCTTACTGCTCTCGGCATGGCCCTGCTGCTTAATATCATGCTTACCAAGAAGATGGCCCTCTTTTTCTTCGTTGGCTTCTTTGCTGCGGCCTTCCTTAACATTAACGTTACCGCCGTTGCGATCTTTGCTGTGTTGCTCGCCCTGCTGCTCGTGGATCTCAAATTCCGTGATGGTGGCGGCCAGTTCGCAACCCAGGCCGCAGACGACTATGATCCGCTCGAGGACGACGACTAAGAAAGAAGGAGGTCATTTCAATGGCAGAGCAGATTACTGTTGAGCAGGCATCCAGCACGACCGAGCTGAAAAGCTTGGAGCCGCAACCTGTTTCCGAGAAGAAGCGCCTTTGGCAGTTCTTCTGGCGCACCTGGGCGATCCAATCTTCGTGGAACTATGAGGGCCAGATGAACCTGGGCTTCCTCTATTCCATTGCGCCGACGCTCGACCGCATTTACACAGATGAGTCCGACCCGGAGATTCTCGAGCGAAAGAAGGAGGCCTATCACCGTCATACCGCTTTGTATAACATCACGCAACAGCTGAACAGCTTTGTGCTTGGTCTCGTTGCCTCGATGGAGGAAGAGTACGCTCGCGACCCCAAACACTTCAACCCTGAGGTGATGAACAGCCTAAAGGTTTCGCTTATGGGTCCGCTTTCGGGCATTGGCGATTCATTGCTTGAGGGAACGCTTCGCATTATCTCTTTCGGATTGGGCGCGTCCCTGGCAGCGCAGGGCTCCATTCTTGGACCTATTTTGGCGATCCTCATCTCCGGCATCCCTAAAGCCCTTATTACTTGGTTTGGCGGCAAACTCGGTTATACACTTGGTGCCGACTACGTAAAGCAGCTGCAGAGCGGCGGCATGATGGAGCGCGTGATGTACGTTGCGAGCATTGTTGGCCTCATGACTGTGGGCGCGATGATTGCCACGATGGTTGGTATTACGACCCCGTTGCAGTTCCAGGATGGAGCTTTGGTAATTCAGGACGTGCTGAACGGCATCTTCCCGGCAATGATTCCCTTGGCTATTACTATGACTTTCTACTGGCTGCTCAAGAAGAAGGTTAGCCTCACGGTGTTGCTGCTGGGCGGCATTGCTGCTAGCTTGGCTGCAAGCTTCTTTGGAATTCTTGCATAGCAATTGCGTATATAGCCCCCTTATTAGGCGCAGATCGTTGACGGGTCTGCGCCTTTTCGTATGTTGACGAAATGTGTCGAGCGGGGTCTGGTGCTTCGAGTGAGACATCTTTGAAGTATGTCGGTCTTGGGCAGGACCTGGTCCCCGACTGTTGCCAGTGGTTGCGGGCAAGTAGTGGCTCGCCGATTCGTTCGCAGCCATGGCTCATCGAAATGTGGACGGGTGTGGCGAAAGCTGTGATGGCGTAGGTGTCGAATGTGCGTGTGCCGCAGGGTCATCATGTTGATGTCAATGTGCGGATGGGTTATGAGAGTCCGGATCCTTACCGCCACGGGCGGCCTTTTTCCTTTCGAGGTTGCTGAGAACCATATGAGTGGGTGCTTTGCGTGGGGTCTTTTGGTTCCGCTGCATGACCGGTGGCTGGCATTGCCAGAGACAAGAAGCCCCCGTTTCTGCTGTATGAGAAACGGGGGATGGAGGGTTTCTGTCTTTTGGTGGGGTGCGCGTTATGCGCGTGCGGCTTCGATCTTCTCGTAGGCGCTAAGATAGGTTGCCATTGACCGCGCATCGGCTGCCATGGGATCGGTGAGCGTTGCGGAATCGGTGCACTCGACGCTTAACACCCCTTGGTAGCCGTTCTGCTCAAAGGTGAGGATGTCAGTCGCAATATCACGTTCTCCGTCGCCAAGGGCAAGGTGGAGTGAACGCTCGCCGGTATCGACATAGTGGGCATGAATCATCTTGGGGCCAAAGGTATCGAAATACTCCTGAATAGTGTTGCCAGCGCTCACCATGGCGCCGATATCGAGGCAGACTTTCAATGCGGGCTCATCGACCATGGATAGTAGAAGATTGAGGTCGGCAACGGTGTTGGCGATGCGCGACTCGGGCGCGCGCAAGGCTTCGATGGCGAGGTTGATGTCCTGCTCGCCTGCATAGCGCGCGACCTGTTTGAGCATGGTCGCACTACGCTCGCGTGCGGTTTCAACTGGCTCGTTGTAATACGCCCAGCCACTCGTTACGAGCACCTGAGTTGCGCCAACGCTTTTTGCAACATCGACGGCACGGGTAAAATATGCAAGTGTGCGTTCTTGGATGCTCGCGTCTTTTGCCGCCATATTGTGTGGTTTGGGGTTGCATTGCTCCGGGCATATGCCGTGGATGCGGATGCCGTATTCATCGATGAGATGGCTTAGGCGCTCAATGGGATCGTTCTGCCGATAATCCATAAAGAAGTGCTGGGGAGATGTCCATAGCTCGACGCAGGGATAGCCGAGCTTTTGTGCATTGGCAAAAAAGTCATCAAGGTCATAGAACATGTAGTGGTGGTTCATGGTGGCAAGTTCAATGCGAGGCTGTGCCATCCCGACTCCTTTCCAAGGATTTATCAACAAACACGTCTCAGACGTCATATATGATTATAAATTAAAGAGATGTATGATGTGCAGACCTGGGGTTCTTGCCGTGAACGGTAGATATTCGGCGATAAACGGACATTTCAACTTGAATCTAGACCAATCGGTATATAACGTCTATGATGTCAGTAACGAATAGGAGGTACGTATGAATCAACTCATACTTGCGTCGCATGGTGGCCTTGCGGCTGGTGCCCGCGATACGCTCGAAATGATTATTGGCGATGTGTCGCGTGTTCACGTGGTTTCGCTGGAGAGGGATGACAAGGATCGGATCGACGAGCGCACGATTGCGCTAATCGACTCGTTCGAGCCGTCTGATGCAGTTTATATTTTGACCGATATGATGGGTAGCAGCGTGAATAACTCGATGGTTTCCGTGCTTGCCCAGCGTCCCTCTGTCACGGTGATCTCTGGGATGAATTTTCCTCTAGTGCTTGAGATGTCGTTGGCAACCGGGCCTCTTTCTCGAGAGCGCATTGACGAAATCATCTCGCAAAGCAAGGGCGGCATCCAAGACGTCGCGGCCCTTTTGGCTCAGAAGGCACAGGAAGAAGAGGAGGACGACCTATGATCAAGCTTGTGCGTTTGGACTATCGTTTGGTACACGGCCAGATTTTGGCAGCCTGGGTGAACCACCTGAGCGCTCAGCGTATCATTTTGGTTGACGATGCGGCGGCGAATGACGAAATGAAGTCTGCCGCCCTGAAGCTCGCAAAGCCCGCGGGGATTCGCCTGAATATCTTTACCGTTGAGAAAGCTATCACGAAGATGCCAAAGATTCTCGAGCTCAACGAGAATATCATGATGGTCTTTGGTACTACTAAGGCGCTTGTCGACGTGTGTAAGGCTACTGGTGCGATTAACGAGATCCAATATGGAGCCACCTTTAATAAGGACGGTTCGAAGCAGATTGACCAAAGCGTCTTTTTGGATGAGTCTGAACAAAGTGATACCCGAGAGTTGCTCGCAATGGGCGTGAAGCTCTATAGCCAGCAGACCCCTTCGTTCCCGAAAGAACCTATTACGTCTGTTTAGCGTACGGCGGTTTAAATCCACTGCATAAAACCATTTGTTTATAGGTGCCACGACGGCGCGTAGGAGAGTCTTGTCGCGGCAGCATAGAAAGGAAGCATGTTATGTACGAGATCGACCTTAACCTCCCTAAGCAGATCGTCGCTGACGTCCTGTCCAACCACGAGATCCACAGCGTCGCCTTCGTCGGCTGCGGTGCCTCCATGTCCGACCTGTACCCCGCCAAGTACTTCCTGGCCAACAACACGGACAAGCTGAACGTTCAGATCTTCACCGCTAACGAGTTCAACTACGACACGCCTTCCTGGGTCAACGAGCACACCTTCGTGATCACCTGCTCCCTCGGTGGCTCCACGCCCGAGACCGTCGAGGCCAACAAGACCGCTAAGAAGCACAACTGCCCGGTCGTCTCCCTCACCAACAAGGCTGGCTCTGCTCTGACCGTCGATGCCGACCACGTCATCGTCCACGGCTTCCATGCCAACTTTGCCGCCAAGGCCGAGAAGCCTGGCTACGCCATCGCTCTTGCTCTCGAGATCCTTCAGCAGACCGAGGGTTATGACAAGTACGACGACATGATCACCGGCCTCACCAACGTCTTCGAGCTCTGCGAGAACGCCGCTCAGCACTGCAAGAAGCTTGCCAAGAAGTTCGCCGAGGACTTCAAGGACGACAAGATGATCTACTTCATGGCTTCCGGTGCCTCCGAGAAGATGGCCTACTCTCACGCCGCCTTCCTGTTCACCGAGATGCAGTGGATCGACGCCGCCGCCTACAACACCGGCGAGTACTTCCACGGCCCGTTCGAGGTTTCCACCGAGGGTAAGCCCTACGTCTTCTTCATGTCCGATGGTGCCACCCGTCCGATGGACGCCCGCGCCCTCACCTTCCTTGAGCGCATGGGCGCCAAGGTCGCTCTGATCGACTCCAAGGACTACGGCCTGGCCGACGTCGTGCCCGCGAGCGTTGTCACCTACTTCAACCCGCTGCTGCACCTCGCCGTTATGCGCGAGTACGGCAACCAGATCGCCGAGGCCCGTCAGCACCCGCTGACCATGCGTCGCTACATGTGGAAGCTCACCTACTAGGTGAAGGCCGTAGGTTCTGTCTGCGATTTGTATTTTGACTCGGCGGGGCGGCTCCTTATGGGGCCGCCCTTTATTACAGGGAGGTTCCTATGATTAGGGCAGTGCTGTTTGACATGGACGGTGTGCTGGTAGATACAGAGTGGTTTTACAGCAGGCGTCGTGAGGCATATTTAGCTGAGTGCGGGATAACATACGATGTTTTTCCCGATTTGACTGGTATTAGCACTGCCGAAACTTGGGAGGTGCTCATCCCTAACGATTTAGGGCTGCGTGAACGTCTATGTGAGGCATATGGCCCCTATTGCGATGCTCACCCCATTCCGTATTCCGAGCTTCTCAATGATGGGGTGAGGGACACGTTTCGAAAGTTGCACGAACGCGGAATAAAGACTGCTATTGCGAGTTCATCATATCGAGACATGATTGAGGAGGTCATTAGCGTTGCGGGAATCAGGGGTATTGTAGACTATGTGATAAGTGGGTTTGAGTGCAATGCTTTCAAGCCTGATCCTGAAATCTACGCGAGAGCGATGAGCTATTTGAGGGTTGAGCCTTCCGAATGCTTAGTCGTCGAAGACTCTCCTACTGGTATTGAGTCGGGCGTGCGTTCTGGCGCACGTGTCTTGGCATTGAGGCCCCGCGACGGGGTTGTGCTCGATCAATCTCGGGCAGATAAAGTGATTGACACTTTGGGCGCAATCATGGACGAGCTGTAGTCAAGGTCTGGACGGCGATTGGCTTTTTACCGTTTACCGAGGTGTATGCCATTGCCGGCTGAGGCGGGCTCAACTGATGCGCAAGCGATTATACTTAAGACGTTCTATACATCACATAATTGGATGTAATCATGACAAATAGCAAGTCGGTACCTCTGTACCAGCAGATTTTCGAAGAGATTAAAGGGGCGATCGAGGCGGGGGATTACGTTCCGAAGGAGCGGATTCCCTCCGAGCCGGAGCTTTCCGAGCGTTATGGAGTGAGCCGTATCACCGTTCGCCGTGCTGTTGAGGAGTTGTGTGCCGAGGGATATTTGGTCAAGCAGCAGGGTCGCGGCACCTTCGTGAGCACGCCTCACATTAATCGCCGTCTTCTGCAATATACGGCGGCGCGGAGTTTTACAGATGTGTGTCGCGACAGCAACATGAAGCCTGGTGCCCATGTTCTCAATCGCCTCATCGTCCCCGTGCGCTTGGAGGAAGCGAAGTTCTTTGGCCTCGACGAGTCGGCGCTACTCCTGTATGTCCAGCGAATTCGCACTGCCGACGAGCAGCCGATTTTCGAAGAAAATGTTTTCGTGCCGTACGAAGGTTGCCAAGAGCTTCTCAACGTCGATTTGGAGGACGTATCCCTGTTCGACAAAATTGCGGAAGTTACCGGACACCGGCCGACTAAAACACCAAGACGCACCGTCGAGGCGGTTCGCGCCACGCAGGAGCAGGCGTCGAGGTTGGCGATCTCGGTGGGCGACCCGCTGCTCTTCCTGAATGTCTGCTTTGCCGACGACGAGGACAACCCCGTGTGCATCGGCCGCCAGTACTACGTGGGCAGCAGGTACCGCTTCGTGTTGTAGGCAAAAGCGCTCGATATAACGGAGCTTCGGCATGGCGGTGGGTCGATATGACGGCGCGCCGCCATATGGGATGTGCGGGGATTACCTGCCGTCGTCCTGCTGCAGGCCGGCGGGTTCGTGCCTGCGGGCCTGCTTGGAGAGCAGGCGGGCGGGTTTGTCGGGGTCGGGCACCGCGGTGGGCAACGGCTCATCCACATGGCCACCCCACCATCCGCCCACGAAGTCGAGCGTATGGAACACGTTGATCACGGCGCCGGGGTCGATGTCGCACACGAGCTTGATGATGTCCTGGCTCTCGTATGTGGACACAACGGTGTGCAGCAGGTACATCTTCTCGCGGCTGTAGCCGCCGATGACCTCGGCGCAGCTGATGCCGTGCTGGAAGTGGTTGACGTAGGCGGTCATGACCTCGTCGGCCAGGCGGGTGGTGATCTGCAGGGTCACGCGGTCGTAACGGTGGTAGAAGCTGTCGATCGTCTTGGTGGATATGAACTGGAACACGATTGAGTACGCGGCGTTGTCCCATCCGAACATCCAACCGAAGATCACGAGGATGAGGCAGTTGAAGGCGAAGATCACTCCCCAGATGGTCTTGCCCGTGTGGTTCGAGACCCACAGCGCGATGAAGTCGGTTCCTCCGGTGGAGGCGCCCGCCTTGAGGGCGATGGCGATGGAGAGCCCCGAGACCACGCCGCCGAAGATGATGAGCATGATCTTGTCGCCCAGGAAAGGCGCGAAGTCGAAGATGTTGAGGAACAGCGAGGAGAGGGCGACTTGGGTCATCGAGAAGATGACGAAGCGCCTGCTGATGCCGCTCCAGCACATGAGTGCCACGGGGATGTTCAACGCGAGCATACCGAGCGAGGTGTCGATATGGACGCCGCCGAGCGAGGTGATGCGGTCGAGGAGGACCGCGACGCCGGTGAAGCCGCTGGGCAGGAGGTCGGCGGGCTGAACGAAGGCCTGGATGAGGAAGGTTTGGATCAGGGCGGACACCGTGACGGCCGCCGCGGTGATGATGCGGCGGACGATGGTGAGGCGCGCGAGCTCGAGCGCGCGGTCGGTGAGCTGGTCGACGGCGTTCGCCACGGGCGCTCCTTTTGCAGGTAGGTGTTGGTACAGGGTGTGTCGAGCGATTGTATCACGGGCGGGCCGCGTCTATCGCCAGCGGCCTTGCAGCACGCGACGCGCCGGTTGCTATAATGGAGATCGAGTACGCGAGGTGTGCCCATCGCCCTCATCCAATGGGAAGGGGGTGGTCGTCGTGTCCGAGGTTATTTTGCTTCTGGCCCTCGTCACCGTCCTGGTGATCGTGGCCAAGTCTTAATTTCTGCTCTCGCACAAAAGACGACTCCGGGCCGCCCTGCAAGCGACCCGGAGTCTAGGTGCGAGACATATGTTCCGTTCCACCCGATTCACTTGCTTAAAAGAGGGTGAGCCTCGCGTGCTTGGATACATCATAGCACAGACGAATCGTCCTCAAACGCTGTCGTCATACATATGGAACTTGAGTTCACGTATGCTGAAAAGCGGCATTTTGCGCGGGCATAAAGAAGGGAATCTTTGGATGGTGGACGTGGAGAGCGTGCGCGACCGCGCAAACAACCCCAGGCCTGGTGGAAGGCCCCGGCGCACCAAACCTAAGTCCGTCTCGTCCAATGCGGGCGAATCCGCGCATTCGGTTCGGGAGGCATAGGGGGTCCGTGGAAGCAACAAAGGACATTCTCAAGCGCTATTTTGGCTACGACTCGTTTCGTCCGGGTCAGGAGCGGATGGTCGATGCCATTCTCGCCGGCCGCGATGCGCTGGGCGTGATGCCCACCGGCGCCGGAAAATCGATCTGCTACCAGGCGCCAGCGCTCATGATGCAGGGCCTCACGCTGGTGGTGTCTCCGCTTGTCTCACTTATGGGGGACCAGGTGCGAGCGCTCAAAGAAGTCGGCGCGCGCCCGAGCTACCTCAACTCCTCGCTCACGCCTGCCCAGCAGAACACGGTGCTCAAGCGCGCGTCGGAGGGGTGGTACCAGATCATGTACGTGGCGCCCGAACGCCTTACTGACGAGCGCTTCCTCGCGTTTGCGCAGGCGGCCGCGGCTCCGGGAGGCATCGGTCTCCCACTCGTCGCCGTGGACGAGGCCCACTGCGTTTCCCAGTGGGGTCAGGATTTCCGCCCATCCTACCTGCAGATAGCAGAGTTCATTGCCGCCCTGCCCGCGCGCCCCGTGGTGGCTGCCTTTACGGCAACGGCGACGGAGCGCGTGCGCGACGACATCGTCCAGATGCTGGGGCTGCGCGCGCCGCAGACGGTGGTGACGGGTTTTGACCGAGCCAACCTCTCGTTCAACGTGCAGGAGATGGGCGACAAGGCGAAGGCGGCTTGGATTCGCGATTATGCCGCATCGCACGCCGACGAAAGCGGCATTGTGTACTGCGCCACTCGCAAGGCGGTGGACGAACTGGCCTTTGACTTGGGCCGGACGCTTGCGCCGCGGGGAATACGTGTTGCGCGCTACCACGCAGGCATGAGCACAGACGAACGCACGGCGGAGCAGGCCGCCTTCATCGCCGACGCCGCACCGCTCATGGTCGCCACGAACGCCTTTGGCATGGGAATCGACAAGCCCAACGTGCGTTACGTGATTCATCATAATGTGCCCGAGAGCATCGAAGCCTATTACCAGGAGGCCGGTCGCGCGGGGCGCGACGGTGATCCGGCCGCATGCTACCTGCTGTGGAACGGGCACGATTTTGGCCTGAGGCGCTACTTTATCGAGCGGGATGTGCCTGAAGACGCGCTCAGCGCGGAAGAGCGCGCGTTCACACGGCAGAACCGGTACCGTTTGTTGGCACAGATGGAGGGCTACTGTCAGACCACTGGCTGCTTGCGCGAGTACATCCTGCGCTATTTTGGCGACGAGGGTGCGCTGGGTGTCAAGGGGGTGGCAACTGGGAGTGCCGATTCGGTCGGCGCAGGCGCGGCGGCAGGGAGCTCCGTACCGGTCGGCGCGACTTTGGCAATCGGGGGCGCCGCGTCAAGCGAGGCCGGCTGCGGCAATTGCTCCAATTGCCTGACGCGCTATGAAGTGGAGGACGTCACGGACATCGCGCTCGCTGCCATGCGCCTGGTCTCCGCGACGGGCGGGCGGTTTGGCAAGGCACTTATAGCCGAGGTTCTGCACGGTGCCAACACCGAGAAGATCCGCCAATTTCACCTCGACGACGCGCCGGGATACGGTGTTGTTGCGGAGGTCTCCATCAAGCGCATCAAGGACGTCCTGGACCAGCTGGTTGGTCGCGGCTACTTGGCGCAATCGCAGGGTCGGTTCCCCGTTGTGGGCCTGGGCTCCCACGCAGGTGAGGCACTTGATCCGCAGCGTGTGAGTGGCTTCTCCTTTACGGTGAAGAAGCGCGCCTCCCAGAGCGTCTCGGCAAGCCGGGCGCGCCGGGCGGTCGACTTGGTGCGTGAGGAGGCTGCGCTGGATGCTCGCCCGCGCGTGGGTGATGACGCCGAGCTGTTCGACGAGCTCAGATCCTTGCGTCGCAAGTTGGCGGATGAGCACAACGTCCCGGCGTACATCATCTGCTCGGACGCGACGCTGCGCGGTTTGTGCCGCAAGCGTCCCGCAACGCGCGAGGACCTGCTCGAGGTCACAGGCATAGGCGAGAAGAAGGCCGACGCCTATGGCGAGGCGTTTCTTGCGGCGATTGCCGAGTACGAAGCAAGCGTGCGGTAGGTGCCGTCATTCGATTGCATCCTGGGGCAGCTGTGGGGTAATTGTTCAGTGACGGAGGCCTCTGTGGGCGTTCGCAGGGACAATAAACGGGCCGCGCCGGAAGTGCTTTCTCCGCGCGCGGCCTCTGTAGGAGCGCGATATGTAGGAGCGCGTTACGCTCGACCAGACGGCAGTCGATTGACTATTTGGCGTCCCAGGCGGCCTCGTCCCACCAATCGAGCTGGGCGATGTTGTCGCGGATGTGCTGGCAGCTCTTGTGGAAGCCCTCAAGCTCGTGCTCGGACAAATCGAGCGTATAGACCTCCTCGACGCCTTCGGCGCCGATTACGCACGGCAGGGAGGTGAAGATGCCCTCCTCGCCATATTGGCCGGTCATGAGCGTGGAGGCGGAGAGCACGGCGTGCTCGTTGTGCAGCACGGCGGCGCAGACGCGAGCGGCGGAGTTGGCGACGGCGTACTCGGTGCAGCCCTTGCCCGCGTACGTCACGTAGCCGCCCTTACGTGCGAGTTCCTCGATCTTCATGTGGTCGAATGCGTACTTCTCGGGGTTTTCCGCCTCGAGCTCGCTGAGCTTCTTGCCGGCGACGGTCGCGGCCTTGAATGCGCCGATCTGGCTAAAGCCGTGCTCGCCGACCATGTACGCATCGATGGACTTGGGCGAGATGCCGATCTGCTTGGAGATCTCGGTGCGCAGGCGCGCGGAGTCCAAGCCACAGCCCGAGCCGATGATCTTCTTGGGGTCGTAGCCGGTCAGGTGCCAGATCTCGGTGCACACGACGTCGCAGGGGTTGGAGATGCTTACGAAGATGCCGTCGAACCCGGCGTCGACGATGCGGTTGGCGAAGGTGCGCGCGGCGTCCGTGGTGTAGAACAGCTCGCCATCGCGATTGGTTGCGGCAAGCGCGACCTTGCCGGCGGCGTTGACGACGATGTCGCAGCAAGCGAGCTCTTCGTAGCGGTTTCCACAGTCGACGATCTTGGTGTTGTAGGGAACGAAGCTGAGCGAGTCGCGCAGGTCCTGGACTTCGGAGGTCACCTTTGTCTCGTTGATGTCGCACAGGTAGAGCTCGTCTGCGATTCCCTGCATCAGCAGACTGTTGGCAACGTGCGCGCCCACATGGCCCTGGCCCACCACGCCAATCTTTCGAGTCTGGTACATATCCGAGTCCTTTCGGCCGAAGTTCGCGTAAGAGTCATTGTAGTTCGTGCATGGCGCTGCGCCGAGATAAAGTGATTCGTTTCAGTTCTGACACATTGCGGTGGCGGCATGTGGGGGCGGCGGGCGTTCCGGGCATGATGGGTTCTGCAGGTGCAGCGGGCGCGGCGGGGTTGCGGGACGGCGCAGACACGCACGCACGGCGTCCGTGGCGCTCGGTTCGCTCCGGCATCGGTTCGCATCGAGCCCACCTCCCGGCGCACGCGTTTGTGTCGTACCATAGGGGGACGTGAACCAAGGAGGCCCCATGCCCATTCGCATTCCTGACGCTCTGCCCGCCACCGCGGCGCTGGAGAGCGAGAACATCTTTGTCATGACCGAGTTCCGCGCCCTCCACCAGGACATTCGTCCGCTTCGTGTGCTGATCTTGAACCTCATGCCCACCAAGATCGCCACCGAGACGCAAATCATGCGCAAGCTCTCCAATACGCCTCTGCAGATCGAAGTCGAGCTGCTGCGCACGCGTAGCCACGAGGCGAAAAACGTCTCCCCCGAGCACCTGGAGACCTTCTACCGCACGTTCGACGAGGTACGCCATGAGCACTTCGACGGCCTCATTATCACGGGAGCGCCGGTTGAGAAGCTTGACTTCGCGGATGTCGACTACTGGGACGAGCTGGTGGACATTATGGATTGGTCTACCACAAATGTGCACTCAACGTTGCACATCTGTTGGGGTGCGCAGGCGGGGCTCTTTCATCATTACGACATCGACAAGCACGCGCTGCCCGCCAAGCTCTCCGGCGTGTACGAGCATCGTATTGAGAAGCCGAGTTCGCCTTTGGTGCGTGGCTTGGACGACCGCTTTTTCGCGGTGCATTCGCGCTACACCGAGGTCGATGAGGCCGCGGTGCGCGCACATCCGGAGCTCGAGGTCATCGCGAGTTCGTCCGAGGCAGGGCTCTACCTGGTAAAAAGCGTGGATAGTCGGCGGTTCTTCGTGTTTGGGCATCCCGAGTATGACGCCGATACGTTGCAGCTCGAGTACGAGCGCGACGTGCGTGCAGGCATTGATCCAGACGTGCCGGTGAACTACTTCCCCGGCGACGATCCGGCGCGCGAACCCCTGTGCACGTGGCGCGCCCAGGCGCAGCTCATTTACACCAATTGGCTCAACTACTACGTGTATCAGACCACGCCCTACGACGTCACCCGCGTGGGTGCTGGTAAATAGTTCCGGCTGGGGCGAAGCGCGCGGACTTCGGGTCGTCTTGCTATCTGAATGCGGCGCCAAGCGCGCGGCGGAGCCTCGCAATGCGGAGGTGCCTCGCGGAGAAGTGGCGCCTCGCAATGCGGCGGCGTCCCGTGGGGCAGTGGCGTCCCGTGGGGTGGCGACGTTTTGCTGGGCAGCGGTGTCTCGCTGGGCAGCGGCGTCTCGCGGGGCGCTGAAATCATGGTGTTTGGGGCTCTTCTGCGTTTTGCCAGTGGCTATTCTAGGGTGCGCCGGGGCCTTTTGCGCGGCTCGGGTGCGTGGATGCAGGTGCGGTGCCGTGTGCAAATACGCAAATGTTGGCCTAAAAGAGGACGCTCGGAGTAGAGCAAAATCCCGCACCGCGTCTACCTGCATGTTTGCAAAGTCATTGACGCTGTCTACTCGGGTTTTCGGAAAAGCAGTCAACATTTGCGTATTTGCAGGGTCAAAGGTTCCGTCACGACGCCTCGGTATACTGGATAGGCTCAAAAGACGGCGGCCCGCAGGCCCGTCGATGATGTGTTTTGGAGAGAAGTCATGAACGATCAGCCTGATCTGTGGGGCATGCAGGCCGCTGCCGCTGCGCCCGAGCCCGATTACGTTCCGCTTGAGGCGTATGGCGTGGTGGCGGTGCCCGAATCCGCACCAGTGGACTACGTTCCTGCAGACTACGTGCCCGTTGACGTCCCGGCATCCGCCCCGATTCCCGTTTCAGCCCCTGCCGCGCCCGCCCGCCCGCTTGTGGACATCGACTCGCTCAATCCCGCCCAGCGCGAGGCGGTCCTCACCACCGAAGGGCCGTTGCTTGTGCTCGCAGGCGCCGGCTCCGGCAAGACGCGCGTGCTCACCTTCCGCATCGCGCGCATGATCGGCGACCTCGGCATTCGCCCGTGGCAGATCCTGGCCATTACCTTTACCAACAAGGCCGCTGCCGAGATGCGCGAGCGTCTGGCCGCCATGCTTCCCGACGGCGGCATGCGCGGCATGTGGGTCTGCACCTTCCACGCCATGTGCGTGCGCATTCTGCGCGAGGACGCCGACTTGCTGGGCTACACCGGCCAGTTCACCATCTACGACGACGATGACTCCCGCCGCATGGTGCGCGAGATCATGACGCAGCTCGGCATCGAGCAAAAGCAGTACCCCATCAACATGATCCGCTCCAAGATTTCCACGGCGAAGAACGCCATGATCGGCCCGGAGGAGTTCATCGAGAAGGCAAGCTCCCCGCAGGAGCAGAAGGCGGGCCAGGTGTACCTGGAGCTCGAGCGCCGCCTGCGCGCCGCGAACGCCATGGACTTCGACGACCTGCTCGTCCGCACGCTCGAGCTGCTGCGTACGCGCCCCGAGGTGCTGGAGAAGTACCAGGAGCGCTTCCGCTACATCAGCGTCGACGAGTACCAGGACACCAACCACGTCCAGTACGAGATCGCCAATCTGCTCGCCGCCAAGTACCAGAACCTCATGGTCGTGGGCGACGACGACCAGTCCATCTATTCCTGGCGCGGCGCCGACATCTCGAACATCCTCGACTTCGAGAAGGACTTCAAACAGGCCAAGGTGGTCAAGCTCGAGCAGAACTACCGTTCGACCGGCCATATCCTCGCCGCCGCCAACGCGGTGGTGCGCAACAACTCGCAGCGCAAGGACAAGCGCCTGTTCACCGACCTCGGCGACGGCGAGAAGATCCAGTCCTACCAGGCGAGCGACGAGCGCGATGAGGGCCGTTGGATCGCCTCGGAGATCGAGAAGCTGCACGTTGGTGGCATGAGCTACGACGACATGGCGGTTTTTTACCGCACCAACGCGCAGTCCCGTATCTTGGAAGATATGTTCCTGCGCGCGGGCGTGCCGTACAAGATCGTGGGAGGCACGCGATTCTTCGACCGCGCCGAGATCCGCGACGTCATGGCGTACCTCAAGATGATTGTGAACCCCGCCGACGAGATGAGCGTCAAACGCGTTATCAACACCCCGCGCCGCGGCATCGGATCCACCTCCATTTCCAAGATCGAGGACCTTGCACGCACCAACCGCTGCTCGTTCTTCCAGGCGTGCGAGATCGCCACGGCGGAGACGGGCATGTTCTCCGCCAAGGTTCGCAATGCCCTGGGCGACTTTGTCTCGCTCGTGCGCGAGGGGCGTCGCATGGACGGGGAGCTCAAGGATGTCGTCGAGATGATCGTCGACAAGAGCGGCCTTATCCAGGCATTCCGTGCCGAGGCGACGATGGAGGCGGAGAGCCGCGCCGAGAACATCCAGGAATTCCTGGGCGTCGCCGCCGAATTCGAGGAGACGCACGAGGACATCGAGGGCACGCTCGAGAGCCTCGAGGAGCTGCGCGCCGCGGGCGTCGCGGGAGTGCCGGAGGCGGGTGCCGTCGGTGGTGCTGGTGGTTCTGCTGGCGCCCTGGGTGCCGTCGGTGCCACGGGTGCCTCGGCCGCTGCGGGGGCAGGGACATCGATGCAGTTGGATGACGCGACGGCTTCGGCCGCCGGTGCGCTTGCTGGCGCATTGGCGAACCCTTCCACGGCGCCCGCCTCCGCTCCGAACGCCGCCGCCATCGCCGCGACGGAGGTCGAGCGCATGTACGGCCCGCTCGCCTGCAAGGCCCTGCCCGCCCTGCTCGAGTGGCTCGCTCTGCGCAGCGACCTCGATGCACTGGCGGGGGAGACCCACGCCATCACGATGATGACGGTGCACTCCGCGAAGGGCCTGGAGTTCCCGGCGGTGTTCGTTGCCGGTATGGAGGAGGGCATCTTCCCGCATGTCGCCGGCTGGACCGATGACGACCCGGCCAAGCTCGAGGAGGAGCGCCGCCTCGCGTACGTGGCCATCACGCGCGCCCGCAAGCGTCTGTTCCTCACCTACGCCGCCACGCGCCGCACCTACGGCTCCACCCAGGCAAATCCCCGCTCTCGCTTCGTGAACGAGATCCCGTCGGAGCACATCGAGTTCTCCGGGATCGGCTCCTCCGGTTTTGAGGGCACGGGCTGGGAGAAGCGCGGCGACCGTCGCGGCACGTTCGGTTCCGGCAAGGGCTCCGATATGTACGGCGGACGCGTGTTCGGCTCTTACACCCGCTCAACGCCCGGCACGCAACGCCGCACCGCGATCAGCCCCGACGCCGGGCGCGTGGGTGCTGTGGGTGCAGGCGCGGGAGCGAGCTCGGCGCCCCGCAAGCCGTCGACCTTCGGCTCCGGTGCGCCCCGACCCAAGAAGGCCAGCGTGTCCGCCACGGTCGAGCGCGAGCGCGACGCAACTGCTGCTGCCACGAGTTTCGCGGCGGGCGATCGCGTGAGCCACAAGACGTTCGGCCCGGGCACGGTTATCTCCGCCGCTGGCGATATGATCGAAGTCCAGTTCGAGCGCTCCGGTCAGACCAAGAAGCTCATGAAGGGCTTCGCTCCCATCGTCAAACTGACCTGACGGCTTCTCGTGGCACCCGACCTGCCGTTCAAACGTCGGCTGCCGTGCACAACGCGTTCGGCTCGCCTTCAATCGTCGGGCGCCACGAACAGACGCGCGCTCTTCGTTCGCGCTAACCTCGGGCTCTACGGATTCCGTTTTAGGGCGGGGCGCTCCCCAAGTGAATTGCGCCCCGCCCTCTACTTTGCATAGATGATTGGATGTGTTGCATCGCGCAACGTACTGCTTGCCGAGAAAAAGCGACCGTTGCTGGGGTGCGAATTGCCCATTGAATCTATATGTTTATGTGCATGCGACAATCATGCGGCTATGCATGCAGAGTGATTGAGCAGGATAACGAGGGGAGGCGGATCGGCGCAGGCCGGCCAATGGGACTCCTGTGGGTTCTGTCACTCGGCATGCCAGAGGCTCGCAGAAAGGAGCATGTATGGTTCGAATGCATCTCAATATGTATAAGGGAGGTGTAAGCCGGAGACTTGCTGTCATCGCGCTGCTTGCATGGGCGCTTTGTTGCGCTTTGGGACCCATGCGTGCGTTTGCTGTTGACGGTGTGGTCGATACTGTGAACGTCAACCACCTGCTTGGTGGGACGGCGACCGCGAGTGCCTACGAGGACAATAACGATAAGCTCAAGCCCGACCATGCCATCGACGGCAAGACCGATACGCGTTGGTCGAGCAGCTCGGCAAAGCCCAACAAGGACGATACAGCCTGGCTTGCCGTCGACCTCAAGCAAGCCGCCAAGCTGCAGTTCTTCGACATCCAGTTCGAGGAGCGCTCGATTGCGGTCAAGCCCAGCAACGTGAAGGGTTTTGATATCCAGTATCAGGCTCCGGGCGGCAACGAGTGGAAACCGGCCAAGACCGTCGAGAACGTCCAGAGTGGCGATGGTTACGAGACCCACGTTCGCGTGATGCTTGACGAGCCCATCGTGGCCTCCAAGATCCGCCTGACCAACTTCGACATCGCCGCGGGCAATACGCAGTGGAACGGCGCATCCGTGGTCGAGCTCGCCGCCTATACGAACGAGCAGGCTGTGACCCAGTCGCTCAGCAGCGTGGTGAAGAGTCTTGAGCAGATGGGGGAGCAGACTGTTGCGCTCGACGCCGCGTCCATCTCCCTCCCCGAGGTCCCCGAGGGTTTCACCGTCCAGTTGAATGGAGCGGACTTCGAGCAGGTCATCGGTGATGACCTGAGCGTGGTTCACCCTCTGGTCGATAAGGTCGTGCGGGTATCGTGGAAGGTGACCAAGGACGGCAGCGATGAGACCGCCGAGACCAAGGACATCCCCTATGTGGTGAAGGGCGCCAAAACGCAGGAGCAGGGCAAAAACGCCAAGCCCTCCGTTGTACCCGAGATCCAGGAGTGGTTCTCCGACTCGACGGCCAAGCTCTCCCTCGACACCGTGACCGCGATCACCTATTCCGATGTCTCGCTCAAGGCAATTGCCGAGGAATTCGCAGACGACTACAAGGCCTTTACCGGCCGCGATCTGACGATCGAGCAGGTCGGCGCAAAGGCCGGCGCGTTCAACTTCACGCTGGCGTCCCCCGAGGGCGATGCGCTTCTTGGGGATGAGGGCTATGCCATGACCATCGATGCCGACAGCATCGACGTGGTGGCGCCCGCCGTGACCGGCAACATGTACGCTATGCAGACCATCCTACAGATGCACAAGCTCGACACGGCCGGGTTCCCCATTGGCCAGATGCGCGATTATCCGCGCTTCGAAGTGCGCGGCTTCATGTGGGACGTGGCGCGTAAGCCCGTGTCCCTCGACATGATGAAGAACGTGACGCGCACCATGCGTTACTACAAGATGAACGACTTCCAGGCCCATCTTTCCGACAACCTGATCTTCCTCGAGGATTACGGCGCGGAGGAAAACCAGTGGCAGGCCTATAGTGCCTTCCGTTTGCAGACGGATGTGGCCAATGCCGAGGGCGAGACCCCCACGGCAAAGGACTACTCCATTACCAAGGACCAGATGCGTGACTTCATTCAGTCCGAACGCGCCCTTGGCATGAACATCGTCCCCGAGATCGACATGCCCGCGCATGCTGTGGCCTTTACCAAGGTGTGGCCTGAGCTCGGCGTGCACAACACCAGGGTCACGACGGCTGGGAACACGACACGTTCCGCTATCGACCATCTCGATGTGACCAAGCCCGAGACCATGGAACTCATCAAGGATGTCTTCGATGATTACACTACGGGCGAAAACGAGGTTTTTGACGACGAGACCGTCGTGCACATCGGCGCGGACGAGTTCATCATCCCCAACGGTCGCCCGGCATATTGCAACTTCTATAACGACCTCGTGCCGCACCTCAAGGCAAACGGCAATACCGTACGCGTATGGGGCAGCTTTGACAGCAGCTATCTGCAGGGTGGTGGCACCGAGCCCGGTCCTGAGGGCATCGAGAACGTTCAGATGAACATCTGGTCTCTTGGTTGGGCGAACCCTCGGCGCATGCACGATAAGGGCTTCGATCTTATCAACATCCTCGATTCCTATGGCTACATGGTTCCCAATGGTGGTGGCAATCGCGGTGCATATGGCGACTACCTCAACTCCGAGGGGCTGTACAACTCGTTCGATCCCAACAACTTTGGCGGTACCGTGCTGCCATCCGGCGATAAGCAGGTGCTGGGATCCGCATTCGCCATCTGGAACGACAATATCGACACACGCGCATCCGGTCTATCTGAGGCCGACGAGTTCACGCGCTTCTTCGATGCGATGCCTGTCTACGCAGAGAACAACTGGGCTGCGACCGGCAAGGAAAAGGGCGAGGGAAGCAAGGGGTATCAGAACCTTCGCTCTCTCGTGGAGACGGCCGGCTACGGTCCGGGCGTGAATCCGTACAGCGAGGCCTCCCTCAAGGGCGACTCCTACGAGGAGTTCGACTTCGAGCAGGGCCTCGACGATGTGAGTGAGAACGGCCGCGACCTTACGGAGGGCAAGAACGCGGAGGTGGAGAACGGCAAGCTCACATTGAACGGTGGCGAGTCCTATGTTGACGGCGCGATCGACAAGATTTCGACCGGCACTTCGCTCTCCTTTGACATCGAGCTCACCGAGCCTGCCTGTCCCGGCGATATCCTCTTTGAGGCTGATGCGCCGTACGGCACGCTGGATATTCGCGTAATGGACGACGGGCGGCTTGGCTTTACGCGCGAGCTGTACAACTACTACTTCGACTATAAGCTGCCGGTGGGCAAGTCGGTTCACGTTGAGATTGTCACCAGCGTGCAGGAGGCAACGCTCAAGATCGATGGCGAGGCCGTCGGGACGGCACGTGGCAGCTTTTACAACGCCGATGCGGGCAAGGTGACCAAGGAGGGCATTACCAATGCCACCTTTACCCTGCCTCTGCAGCGCATAGGGTCCAAGACGCAGGCGATCGCCGCGACTATGGACAACGTGGTGGTCAAACCTGCCGTCGAGGAACCCGAGATCGATGAGTTCAACAAGAAGGGCTGGACGGCAACGACCAATAGCCAGACCCTTCAAGGCGAAACCGCCGGCGGCCACATCGAGCAGGCCCGTGACAACGACGATGCCACCATCTGGCATTCCAATTGGAAGGACGTAACGGAAGGTAACGCCGACGGGCACCTGTCCGTGACGAACCCCATATACGCCGAGATCGATTTCGGTAAGGGCTATGCCATCAATCAGTTCTCCTTTACGCCGCGTAAGGGGCAGAACAGCGGCCAGGTGACCGAGGCGAACCTGTTCATTCGCACGGAGAAGGATGGAGAATGGAAGCAGGTCGCCAAGGGTGCCACGTTCAAGGCGGATGATTCCAAGAAGATCATCTCGTTCGACGAGCAGACAGTGTACGGCGTGCGCTTTGAGGCGACCAAGTCCAATGACGAGTGGGTTGCCGTTTCCGAGTTCGACATCGCCAACAAGCCCGCACCCGCAAGCACGGTGTTCGCGCGCGGCATGAGCTATGTCGCCGCGCAGGACGGGTCGCTCGACATGTCCACGGGTGAGTTGGGTGGTATCGTGACGGGATCGGTCGAGGACGCGGATGCCTCCGACGCCGTGTTCCGTGCGGACGTCAAGCCCGGCTCCAAGGTGACTCTCACGGCAACGGCCAGTGACGACATGGAGTTCGTGGGCTGGTTTGCCCCCTGGTCAAGTGAGCCTCTGAGCGAAGAGACTTCCTATGAGGTTGCAGCCGACTACAGCGTTGCGCTTGAGGCGCGCTTTAAGCGCTCCAATGAGACGCCTGCTCCCCCTGTGCCTACGACTCATACGGTGACCTTCATGGTTGACGGCGAGCAGTATCACAAGGCTGAGGTGGCCGATGGCGAGACGGCCGCGGCGCCGCAGAATGATCCGGTTAAGGACGGCTACACCTTCAAGGGCTGGTATCTCAACGGCGAGCTGTATTCGTTTGAGGCGCCCGTGACGAGCGACTTGACGCTCGTTGCGAAGTTCTCGAAGAAGGACGCGCCGTCTGAGAAGCCGGGCGAGAAGCCCGGGCAGGGCTCGACGCAGAAGCCCGATTCTGGGTTGCCCCAGACGGGTGATAGCTCGATGCTCGTGATTGGTGGCGTTGCGGTGGCTGCTGTGGCTGTAATCTCCGCTGGCGTTATTGTGAGGCGTCGCAAGCAGTGACTGCTGCACGCGCGTAACGTTACCTGATCGCCGATGATAGGGCGGGGCACCCTGAGGGTGCTCCGCCTTTTCATGTTGTGCGTCGCCGTGCCTCGTCGCAATGTGAGCGCCTTCCGCTCATGTCAAATGTTGACGCTGTGTTAATCCGCTGCATTGCGGGGTGCTGAACGCATAATCTCGCCCGCCTCGTGCATATTGTGAGAAATACTCCCCTCTGGTAAAGTACGAGCACTACGGCGGAATCGCGGGAACGGGGAGACTATGACTACTGGTAAGTTGACATCGAGGCAGTCCCTATTCGTGGGCGTTACCCTCTTTTCCATGTTCTTTGGCGCGGGAAACCTGATTATCCCGCCCTTACTGGGTTTGCAGGCGGGTGAGGCCGTGGTTCCCGCCATGGTCGGTTTCCTCGTTACGGGTATCGGTCTGCCCATGCTCGGCATTATCGCGGTTGGCCTCGCGGGCACTATCCGCGACCTCGCCTCGCGCGTGCACCCGCTGTTCGCGCACGTCTTCGTTGCGGCGAATTACCTGGCAATCGGTCCGTGCCTCGCCATTCCGCGCACCTCTTCCACCTCGTTTGAGATGTTTGAGCCGCTGCTCCCCGCGGGGCTTTCGCTCGAGGTGGCGCGCCTCGTGTTCTCGGTCGTGTTCTTCGCCGTTGCCTACCTGCTCGCCATGCATCCGAGCGCTCTCACGCGCCTGCTCGGTCGCATCACCGGCCCCGCCCTCATCGCGCTGCTGGTCTTCGTGATCGGTGCCGCGCTCTTCGACCCCGCATCCAGTCTCGAGGCCGCCCATGCCGCGTACGCCTCTGCCCCCGCTATGTCTGGCTTCCTCACGGGTTACCAGACCATGGATCTGCTGGCGTCGCTCACGTTCGGCATCGTCATCGCCACGAATATCCGCGAGCTCGGCGTGACGGACGATGCCGGCCTCACGCGCGAGGTTTCCCGTGCGGGCATATTCGCGGGCGTGCTCATGGGCATCATCTACTGCGGCTTGGCGCTGGTGGGCGTCAACATCGCCGCTGTTCTGCCCGGCGCTACCAACGGTGCCGAGATCCTTGCTGCCTCCGCCGGTCAGCACTTCGGTACGGTGGGCACGGTGGTCGTTGCGGCAATCTTCCTGCTTGCCTGCCTCAATGTGTGCATTGGTCTCATCAGCTGTTGCGGCACGTACTTCTCCGACGAGTTCCCGCGCATTCCATATCGCGTGTGGGCACTGGGTTTTGCCGTGTTCTCCTGTGTGGTGTCGAACTTCGGGCTCGATGCCATTCTCACGTTCTCCGTCCCGCTGCTCAACGCGATGTACCCCATGGCGATCGTCCTGGTTGTGATGGGCATGCTGCATAAGGTGTGCGATGGCATGCCCGCCGTGTGGCCATGCGCCGTGGGCTTAACCGCCGTCGTGAGCATTGCCACCTCTTTGCGCGACGCGTTTTTCACCGGCGCTTGGCTGCCGTTCGACGTCCTGCCCTTTGCCGATTTGGGCATGAATTGGGTTGTGCCCGCACTGCTCGGAGCGTTAATCGGCGTTGTGGTGTCGTTTGCCGGCAAAAAGCCCCAAAGCGCGTCCTAAGTGAGTGCTTTTCCTGCGTTTGTACCCTCCGAATCGTATGAAAAGCGCCTGCTCGGTGAATTGGGTGATGGTGTCGGGCCTCTTGGGCTCCGGGGCCTCCGGGCGATATGCTGCCCATTCGTTTGGCACGATGGCGGCAGGTAGCGGTATAGTTGGAGCCAGCGATTGAGGCGGGCACATGGACCTGCCACACGAAGGGAGCTCCAATGACCGAAAGCAAGCAGTACTACATTGGCATCGACGTGGGAGGCACCTCCGTCAAGGAGGGCCTGTTCGACGAGGACGGCAACCTACTCGGCAAGGTGAGCGTGCCAACCCCCTCTTTGGCCAATGAGGAGGGCTACGCGGCGGTCGTGGGCGGCATCGAGGAGCTCATGGCGTCCGTGCAGCAGCCCATGCTGTTCGTGCGCGGCGTCGGTCTGGCGCTGCCGTGCCCCGTTCCCGCGAGCGGCAACATCACGCTTGCCGCCAACATCAAGATCAACGCCCCCGAGCTCAAGGAGGCACTCGAGTCTCGCTGTCCCCATGCCGCCGTGCGCTACGTGAACGATGCGAACGCGGCTGCCATGGGGGAGCTGTGGCGTGGTAGCGCCAAGGGTCATCGCAGCATGGTCATGGTGACGATCGGCACCGGTTTGGGCGGTGGCGTCGTGGTGAACGGCGATGTGATCGACGGCGCGTTCGGTGCGGGCGGCGAGATCGGCCACATGTGCGTGAACCCCGACGAGACCCGTGTGTGCGGCTGCGGCAACAAGGGCTGCCTCGAGCAATACGCCTCCGCCACCGGCGTGGTGAGCAACTACCTGCATGAGTGCAAGGTCCGTGGCGTCGACCCCATCGAACTTTCCGGCACGAGCGACTCCCGCGCCGTGTTCCAGGCGTGCCGTGAGGGCGACGAGGTCGCGTGGGCTGCCGTTGAAACGATGACCGACTATCTCGCCCGCGGCCTGCAGATCATCTCTGCTGTGGTCGATCCCGAGGTGTATGTCTTGGGCGGCGGCGCTTCTGCTTCTGCGGACGTATATTTGGACAAGCTGCGCGAGAAGTATGCCGCTTGCGCTCTCTCTGTGAGTACCAAGACTCCCATTGAGGTCGCCGAGCTCGGCAACGATGCGGGTATCATCGGTGCTGCGTACGTGGCGCTGCGCGCCGCTGCGTGCGAGGTGTAGACGAGCGTCGTGCACTCGCCGCATGACTGTCCGCTGTCCTGCTCGACGGCGTGTGCGGATCGCTGTAGATGAAGAGGCCGGTTCCAAATGGAGCCGGCCTCTTGTTTTGCATGCGGTGTTTGTCCTCGAACTGCCACATTGGGAGGTTCGAGGGGGGCTTTCTTCCTGTCAGCGCGTCGCGTTGCCCGGGGCGGCGTTGGCCTTGCGCACGGCAAGCTCGGCAAGGACGGTATTGGTAACGAGGAGCGCCGCAATCATATAGGGAATGAGCACCGCTCCACCCGCACCGGCGACGAGCCCAAAGACGGGCGGCACGAGCATGGAGCCCGCATACGCGCATGCCATTTGCAGGCTGACCAGCCCCTGGGACGCCTTGGCGCTAAAGCGCTTGGGCGTGAGGGCGACGATGCTGGGGTAGATGGGAGCACACCCAAGACCCATAAGCAGAATGGAGATACCGGCGGCAACAGGCCCGTCAAACACCAGGAGCGAGAAGATGCCGAGGGTGATGAGCGCTTGGCCAATGCGGATCTGGTTCTCGCTTGTGAGCCATTGGGCAACAAAGCCCGACACGAGGCGTCCGATGGTGATGCCCATAAAGAATTGTGCAACGATGGAAGCCGCCGTTGCCGTGTCGATGGAGCGCGCCATGACGAGGTAGCTGGCAATCCACAGGCCAATGGAGCCCTCGAGCGCGCAGTAGGAGCCAAAGGAACCGATGGAGGCGATGGCACCCGGGAGTCTAAGTAGCTCTCGGTTCGTGAGGGGGCGTTCGCCAGAGGGCTGCTTACGGGGAGCACCGGTGTCAAAGGCAGGTTCGATCGCCGTGCCCTCATTTGCATCGGTCGCCTCCGCGTCGGTTGATTTCCACAGAGGAAGTGAGAGGAACAGGGCCGCCGTGATTGCGGCCTGGATAAGGCCGATACCGAGGTATCCGCCATGCCAACTCAAGGGGCTGGCGAGGGCCCAGCCCATAACGAGCGGGCCCACGCTCGCGCCGACACCCCAGCAGCAGTGTAGCCAGCTCATGTGGCGTGCGCCGTAATGCAGAGCAACGTAGTTGTTGAGGGCGGAATCGATGGCACCCGCGCCTAGACCGTAGGGAATGGCGATGAGGCAGAGCTGCCAGAACGCGTTCGTTGTAGAGAAGCCGAGGATCGCCGCAGCGGTGAGGCCAACCGAAAGTGCGGTGAGCTTGCCGGTGCCGAGCTTGTGGACCAGGCGCGCGGTGAGCAGTGACGAGATGATCGTACAGCAGCTGATGATGATGGAGATGAGGCTTTGTGCGGCAACGGGCGCGGCGAGGTCGACGTGCATGACGGGCCATGCGGTGCCGAGCAACGAGTCGGGAAGGCCGAGCGAGATAAACGTGAGATAGATGACGGCGAGAAGGAGAGAGGCCATTGATGCTCCGGGGTTGATGGGACGAGGTGGACGGCAAGACGTGCTTCGGCGCTATGCCGACAGGGAGAGCCTACAGCCTATGGAAGATCGGCTCCATGTGGTCGAAGGTGCAGAACTCGGTAAAGCCGATTTCCTGCAGGCGCTCGCGCATCATGGGGATGTGCGCGCCAAGGTGTTCGGGCTTGTGCGAGTCGCTGCCGATGGTGAGGATACGGCCGCCGAGGTCGTGGTAGAGGCTCAGGATCTCAACGCTGGGGGTGAGATCGGACAGGCCGTATCGGACGGAGGAGGTGTTGAGCTCGATGCCCTTGTCGCGGCGAATCGCCTCTTCAAGAATTTCCGCCACGATGTCGCGAACGTTCACGTCGGGCCAGGGTCCGAGCGGGTCGTAGCGCTTGATGTGGTCGAGGTGTCCGATAACCGACCAATGGTCGAAGTTCTGGACAACGCGCAGCATCTCCTCGTAGTGCTGCATGTTGTACTGCTCCTGCGTCCTGCCCTCCTGGAACGTTCCATCCCAAAACTCCTGGTCACCAACCTGGTGGATGGACAGGATGATGAAGTCCCATGCATTGGCGTGCTGGTCGAACAGCGTCTGGTACTTGTCGAGCGTGTGCGATTGCACGCCGAATTCCATACCCGTTTTCACCGTGAGCTCCGGTGCAAATCGCTCGCGCGCCCGCTCGATGGCGGGGAAGTAGCGCTCGTAGTCGACGTTGATGGAGGGCTTGCCCTCAACGATCTTGGCGCAGGAGGGGTCGCGGCGGTATTCGTCCCAGTCGGGGCGCACGCCGTAGTCCACGTGGTCGGTGATGCAGATCTCGTCGAAGCCGCGTTCAACGGCGAGCGCGCAGACGTCTTCGAGCGGGAAGACGGAGTCGTCGGAGAAGTCGGTGTGTACATGGTAATCAGCAAGCATGCTGGCTCCAATCAAGAAAGAGAATTCCCCTCGTCGATGGCGAATGCCAATCGAATTGGCCGTGGACATGCCACTTGCAAGGATGCCCGACGAAAAGCCGGTCTCTGCTGGCGCAGCCTGCGCGCGATGCCGCGCCTCGCATGGATCGACGAAGGGGGTGTTGCTATTCCGCACGTATGATACCGTGCTGATAACAGGGCTTCGTCAAAGAGACGGGTGTTTATCGTTAATACAGAGGCTTGCGAGGCGGGGTGACGTCCGCGCGTTACAATGAGAGCATCCATGCATTCGCTACAAGGGAGGAGCCCTCATGGCAAACGTCCTCGTCTTCGGACACCAGAACCCCGACAACGACGCCATCATGTCGTCCGTCGTCCTGTCCCAGCTGCTCAACCAGGTCGAGTACCAGGGCAACACCTACACCGCCTGCTGCTTGGGTCCGCTTCCCGCCGAGTCCGCCAAGCTCCTTGAGGACGCCGGCGTGGCTGCCCCGACGCTCATCGACGCCATCGAGCCCGCTGCCGAGGGCGACGATGCCCAGCTCGTCATCCTGACCGACCACAACGAGCCCGGCCAGTCCGTCACCGGCCTCGAGAACGCCACCATCTTCGGCGTTGTGGATCACCATCGCTTCGGTGACTTCACCACCGCCGCTCCGCTTCACATCGTGGCGTTGCCTTGGGGTTCCTCCTGCTCCATCGTGGCCAAGCTGTTCGAGGTTCTGGGCGTTGAGCCCACGGACACGCAGGCCAAGCTGCTGCTGTCCGCCATGATGACCGATACCCTCATGCTCAAGAGCCCCACCGCCACCGATGTGGATGCCGCTATCGCCGCAAAGCTCGGCGAGCAGCTCGGCGTCGACCCGGTCAAGTTCGGCATGGAGGTCTTCCTCACCCGCCCGTCCGGCTCCTTCACCGCCGCCGAGATGGTCGGCAACGACATCAAGATGTTCGAGGTTGCTGGCAAGAAGCTCCTCATTGGTCAGTACGAGACCGTGGACAAGTCCCGCGCGCTCGGTATGATTCCCGAGATCCGCGAGGCCATGCGCGCTTACCAGGCCGAGAAGGCCGCTGATGGCATTGTGCTCTGTCTCACCGACATCATGGAGGAGGGCTCCCAGGTCCTGCTCGAGGGCGACACCGCCGCCGCGCAGAAGGGTCTCGGTATCGAGGACGTGGCCGAGGGCGTGTGGATGCCCGGCGTGCTTTCTCGCAAGAAGCAGGTCGCTGCCCCCATTCTCGCCGCGAACTAACGCTTCTCCAACAAGCGTGAGGCGCCCTGCAACGCATGTGCGGTGCAGGGCGCCTTTCTATGCCAGAGGTTGAGTTTTGCAATATGGATGCCCGGCAATTATGGATTCGCTCTAGAACCAATAATGGACATATGTCGCTCATATGTGCCCGCTGGGTAGGATAGTTCTCGATGTGAAAAGAGACGGGGAGTGGTATGGACGCACGCGAGCAGCTTTTCAACGAGACGCAGCGCAAGCGCATCGAGCGGCGCGATATTTGGGAACGCATCTCGGAAAATGGAACTATCGCCGCTGCCGTGATGGTTGTGGCGGCGATTGCCGCGGTTATCTGTGCCAACAGTGACGCTTATGAGGCGATTCACCATATCTTGATGGAGCCCATCCACGTGGGCATTGGTTCGCATACGATGGCGATCTCCATCGAGGTGTTCGTAAACGATTTCCTCATGGCGATCTTCTTCCTGCTCGTGGGCATCGAGCTCAAATACGAGATGACGGTGGGCGAGTTGAGGCGCCCACGTCAGGCGCTGCTCCCCATGCTTGCCGCCGTGGGCGGCGTGGTGGTGCCAGCGACGATTTACATGCTGCTCAATCGCGGAAGCGGTTCGGCACAGGGCTGGGCTATTCCCATGGCAACGGACATCGCGTTCGCTCTTGGCGTGCTCTCGCTGTTGGGCAACCGCGTGCCCGCCGGCGTGCGCGTGTTCTTCTCGACCCTCGCTATTGCCGACGATCTCATCTCCATCGCGGCGATCGCCCTGTTCTACGGTCAGGCTCCCGATCTCATGTGGCTCCTAGCCGCCGCTGTGGTGACCGCATCCCTGTTCATGCTCAACAAGACGCAGCATTACCGCTTGGCGCCTTATATGGTGGGTGGATTCGTCCTCTGGGCGTGCCTGTTCAAGTCGGGCGTGCATGCCACGCTCGCGGGCGTCATTGTGGCGTTCGCGATTCCCGCGCGCTCGGGCATCCGCTTGGACAACCTGACTGACTGGCTGCGCGGTTATATGCCCGACCTGGTCGATTCTTACGATGAGGATGCGCATATCCTGGGACAGCACGACTTCACGCACGCCACCTTGGGTGCCGAGCGCGTTATGCATCGCGTCTCGCCCCCGCTCGTCCGCCTCGAGCGTAAGATCTCGACGCCGGTTAACTTTATCATCTTGCCGCTGTTTGCTTTCGTGAACGCTCAAGTGCGCCTGGTGGGCGTCGATGTGGTGCAGTTGGCATTCGACCCCGTGTCCATGGGTACGTACTTTGGCATGCTGCTGGGCAAGCCCATCGGCATTGTGGGGGTAACATTTCTGCTGGTGAAGCTTGGCATTGCCGAACTGCCAAGCAGGGTGACGTGGCGGCACATCGTGGGCGTTGGTATCTTGGGCGGCATCGGGTTCACCATGTCGATTTTGATCTCGGGCCTTGCGTTCCCCGCCGAGCCCTTCGAGATGCTCGCTGCCAAGGCCGCCATCCTCGCAGGATCCGTGAGCGCCGCGGTAATCGGCATGATTTACATGACGGTCGCCTGCAAAAAGGCGAAGCGCCCCTGACCTTACCGCGCGCATGGAGGCGCGCCTAGCCTTACCGCGCGCGTGTAATGTCGAAAAAAATGAGATTGAAGCCCTTCACTTTCGACATTACACGCGCACAGCGCCTGCATTTGCTCGCGCGCGTTCGCACCACGCCTGATTGCGTTCGTACTGCGCTTGCGTTTGCCTGTGCCCGCATCGCGCCTGTGTCCGTCCGCATTCGCCCGTATTCGCCCACGTCCGTCCGCATCGCGCGCACGCACGCGCATGCACCTCAATTTGGAGCCCATCTCCAATTCGAGGTCCGGCGGGGTGCCCCTGCTGCCTACTCGACCGTGCCGTAGGTGGCGCCCCAGCCGTGCGCGGCGAGGGCGGAGTTGATTTGATCGCACAGCCTCGTGCGGTCGTACGTTCCCGGGGGCACGAGGTTCACGATTTCGAGCAAATCGGGCGCGAGGTCCAAAATCTCGGCCTGCACGATGAGGTCGAGCCGCTCGATTGTCTCGCGCCCGGTGAACAGGCCGTCTACAAGGCGCTGCAGGTCGCCGAACTCCTCGGCTTGAAACATTCCCAGGTGCATGATGGGCTCCTTACTTGGTGGGCGAGGGGTCGTGGATTGGGGCGTCTGTCAAAATCGAGGCGGCATCCGGCGTTGGCGAGGCGTTCGGTTCGGCAGGGGCGTCTGAGGCGATTGGGGCGGTTTGCGACTCAGCTGCTGCCTTGTCCGTGCTCGCACCGGTGCTTGCCGCGCGTACGCGCTCAATCACGCGCTCCATTGTCTCATCGATGCGGTCGCGCTTGAGCTCGCATTCCCAAATGGTGATGGCGGTCCAGTCCAGTGCCTTGAGCTCATCGAGCGCGCGCTGGTCACGCTCGACGTTACGGCGGAACTTCGCTTCCCAGAACTCGACGTTCTTTTTGGGGACGCTTGGATTGCAGTTGGGGCAGCGGTGCCAGTAACAGCCATTGACGAAGATGGCGATCTTGCGTCCGGGGAAGGCGATGTCGGGACGTCCGGGGGCCTTTGCCCAGTCGAGGCGGTAGCCGGTGAGCCCGGCGGCACGCAACCGTTGGCGCACAAGAAGTTCGGGCTTGGTGTCGCGCCGCTTGTTGCCCTGCATGGATTTGCGCACAGCGGCGCGGCGACGGACCAGGGCGGTTTGGCCGGCGGTCAGCTGCGAGGTGTCGATGCCGTCGAGGAGGTCGGGCTTCTTCGGGGCGCGCTTCTTTCGAGCGCGCCTCTTGCTAGCGCGCGTCCTGCCCTCATGCTCCTTGCCGACCTCGTCGCTCGTCTTGGGCTGACGGGCCCCTTCGCCGTTCGATTTCCGCGCGAGCTGTTCGAGGAGTTCCACAAGCTCGATATCGGCCGGCATCCATTCCAGCGTCGCGAGCGAGACCTGCGGTATCCAGCGCAGTTCACGTTGACGGTCGTTGCCCTGAGGCTCCCCCTCATCTTCGGCAATTTGGCAAAAGAAGCAGTTCATCGAAAGATGGAAGTCGGGGTAGTCGTACTCGAGGGTGTAAAAATCTTGCAAGTTAGTGACGCGCACCTGCAGCTCCTCGAGCAGCTCCCGCCTGCACGCTTCCTCCGGCGTCTCGCCGTTCTCAATTTTGCCGCCGGGGAACTCCCACATGCCTGCCATGCTGCCATATCCGCGTTGAACGGCCAAAACTTCGCCACCCTCGCGCTGGATAATGCCCGCCGCCACGCGAACGTTCTTCATGCGCGTCACCTCGCTTTGCGATGCTTCCAATCGCTGCTTCCGTTTTCCACAAGCAACCTTACACGAATGCAACCCTTCTGTAAGCCAAATCGATGGTTGTGTACGGGGGTTGCTGCGAGTATAGGGGTCGAAGAAAAAGACCAGCGCGCCAGTGTGCGCGAGCAGATGGGAAAGGACGTTTACGATGAAGGACATGATGATGAAGATGGACGCCGCGATTGTTCAGGGCGAGCCCGCGCTCGTTCAGGCGAGCATGAGCCAGGTTGAGATGACGGTGTGGCTGTGCGTGATGGCGCTCATGGCATCGGGCATGCTCGCATTGCTTGCGCTGGTAAGCCGCTAGTCAGCTATTTGGCCGCGCTCTGGCAAGATTGTTAAAGAGAGAGGAATGATTCACATGGCATTTGAGGCACAGGCCGCTCCCGTCCTTGAGGTGCGCCACGTCGAGAAGGTATACGGCAGTCGCAACAACGTCACGCGCGCGCTCGCCGATGTGTCGTTCACGGTGAATAAGGGCGAGTTCGTGGGTATCATGGGCGCATCGGGATCCGGCAAATCGACACTGCTCAACTGCGTGTCTACCATCGACACCGTGACAAGCGGCAGCGTCATCATCAACGGGGCGGACGTAACGCGTCTCAAGCAGGCCAAGCTCACGCGCTTCCGTCGCGAGCAGCTGGGCTTTATTTTCCAGGATTCGAACCTACTCGACACGCTTACCGCGCGCGAGAACATCGCCCTACCGCTCACCATCGCGCGCACGCCCGCCAAGGAGACCCTTGCGCGCGTTGAACAAGTGGCACAACGTCTGGACATCGCGGGCGTGCTCGATAAGTATCCCTACCAGATGTCCGGCGGACAGCAGCAGCGCGTGGCGGCTGCCCGCGCCCTGGTGACCGACCCCGCCGTCATCCTGGCCGACGAGCCCACGGGCGCCCTCGACTCCAAGAACGCCCGCCTGTTGCTCGAGAGCCTCGAAAACATGAACCATGCGTACCAGGCAACCGTGCTTATGGTCACGCACGACAGCTTTGCCGCGAGCTACACCAACCGCGTGCTGTTCATCCGCGACGGGCGCATTTTTACCGAGCTCCGCCGCGGAGACAGCCCGCGCCGCGAGTTCTTCGACCGAATCATGGAGGTCGTGGCCATGATGGGTGGGGAGGGCTCCGATGCTCTGTAAACTCGCTTGGGGCAACGTGCGCCGTGCGGGTAAGGACTACTTGGTCTTCCTGCTCACGCTCACGCTTGCCGTCACGGTGTTCTACGCGTTCAACACCATTTCCGTTCAGGCGGATCTGGTGCTTGAGGAAGAGGGCATGCCCGAACTCCTAAGCACCATCATGTCCGGACTCACCATGTTCCTCGCTACGCTCATGGGTTTTCTCATGGTGCACGCGAACAACTTCATCATGAAGCGACGCAAGAAGGAATTCGGCCTGTATCAGGTCCTTGGCATGAGTCGTGGCCAGGTGTCGCGCGTGATGGCCCTCGAGACGGCCATCGTCTCCGGTGCGGCCCTTGTACTCGGCATCGCGCTGGGTGTGGGATTCTCCCAGCTCATGACCTTCTTCACGGCGTCACTGTTCAAAACGCAGATCCGTGACTTCCATTTCTTTTTCTCGGTGCCGGCATTTTTGATCACGGTGGGTTGCCTGGTTGCGATTTTCCTGGTGACGCTCGTGTTCAACCTGCGCGTGGTGCGTCGTGCCAAGGTGATCGACCTCATGAGCGCCGGTCGCAAGAATGAGGCCATCAAGATGCGCAACCCGATCGTGTCCGCGGCGATATTCATCCTGGGCACCGCACTCATCGGCATTGCGTACTTCCGGCTGCTGCGTGACGGCCTGCCCATTGACAGCGCGCCAAGCGAGATCGAAGCCGCCATGAATCAGTTCATGCTCACCACGGGCATCGTGGTTGCGGGCACGATCCTATTCTTCTTCGGCCTGTCGGGATTCCTGCTCAAAGCGCTCCAGGCCGCGCGCGGTCTGTATTGGAGGGGCCTTAACATGTTCACCGTGCGCCAGCTGTCCGCAAAGGTGAACACGGTGAGCTTTTCCATGGCCATCATCTCGATGATTTTGTTCCTAGCCATCACGAGCGTGACGGGCGGCATGTCCATTGCCAGCGTGATGAACACGAGCGTGGAGCGCAGCACGATCGCCGATTATTCGCGCGTGGTTATGTACCTTGGCGAGAACGTGGTGAACGACCCGACATATACGGGCGACATACCCATGAAGCTTGCGACCGAGCCCGTGGACATCCTGGAGCTGAGCCGGAGCAACGTCATCGATAAGGGCACATCCGAGGAGCGCCCCTTCGACCTTGCGGGCATCTTGGGTAGCCACGTCCAGGTGGAAATCTACGACTCGCGACCGATAGGCACCAAGTTACCGTTGGTGAGCCTGAATGATCTTGCCGCTGCGGTGGACATGCCCATGCCCAAGGGCACGAACTCGAGTAACGCGAGCATGATGGGCCTGACGGTCATGAAGGAGAGCGACTACAATCGCTATCTCGACTTCCGTGGTAAGGAGCACGTCGACCTGGGTGATGATGGCTACCTCATCACGAGCGACATGGGCGAGTCGGTGAACAAGATCTACAACGCCGACATGCGCGAGGGCGTGGAGATCGAGCTTGGCGGACGCGTGCTTCGTCCCGTCGCCGCGAGTGTGGACGAGGCCGCGAGCTCCTTCTTCAACTCCTCGATGGGCAGCAATTCGGGCACAATCGTCGTGCCGGACGAGCTGGTGGATGCAAGTGGCCTGCCGCTGTACGCGAGCTACTTCTTGGGCGACTACCGCGAGGGCCTCACGTACGACGAGACGGAGGGCTACGTACGTCAGGACCGCTCGTGGGATCAGATCCTGAACGCAGACGGGTCCGAAAGCGCGATTTGGGGCATGGAGGCCACGCGTGCCCAGAGCTACGAGTCTACGAACTCCATGAACGGTCTCATCAGCTACCTGGCCATCTATATCGGCTTCGTGCTTGTGGTGGCATGCGCGGCGATTCTCACGATCCAGCAGCTCTCGGGCGTGGCAGACTCCGGCAAGAACTGCCGCATCCTATCCGAGCTGGGCACGTCCAACCGCGAGATCATGCGCTCCGTTTTGGTGCAGCAGGCGATCTTCTTTGTGTTCCCGCTGCTGATGGGTGTTGCGCACTCCTTCGTGGCGCTGCAGGTGGTCATCGAGATCGTGGCGCTGTTCGGCGGCATGTCGATTGGCGGGACCGTGGGTGTGACGTGCGGCATCTTCCTGCTGTGCTACGGCGGCTACTTTGTGGTCACGTATTTCATGAGCAAGGGCATTGTCCAAGATTCGATTCGCCTATGCCATGCGCAATAGGCACTCGGGCGGCGCCTGCGAGGGGTTCCCGTGCGCAGGCGCAACGTCCTGTTCGCTCTGGAGGCGTTAACGCTTCACGGAGAGGTTGTATTTGTACCGATGTGGGAGGTGCTTGCAGGTGTTCGAGGCGATTGCCGTTTTGGTAGACACAGCTATGTTGGTCGTAGGCGTGGCGGCAGTTATCAGCTCGCGCACGTCGGAACCTTCGGCGTGTGAGCGGCGGCAGGGCGGCATTGGTGCCAGCGGCATGAAATAGAAAAGTGGGTCTGGCGCAATAGGATGCCGGACCCATTTTTATGCCGTAATGAACTGCGGGACCTTGCGGTCGTGTTCATCACAGGGAACCCGATCGACCTCCTGCTCGACGAACGCGACGCCCAAAAGCTGACAATCCTCGCGCAGTTGCGGCAGGTAGCGGTCGTAGGTGCCCCGTCCGTAGCCCAAGCGGTTGCCTTGAGCGTCAAATGCGACGGCGGGCACAATGACCAAATCGATTTCCGATGGGGGTACAACCGGGAAGCGCGTGTCGTCCTTGGGGGGAACGCTGCCCTTGATGCGCGAGGGGATGAAGCGGCGCGTCGCGCCCGCACGCGTGCTGGTGTACGTCTGGTGCTCTTCGGTCACAGCGGGTCCCCAGGGCTTGCGCGGGTCAACGATGAACGGCACGTTTCCGCCCAAGTAGTTGTTGCACGAGACGGAGCGCATGCACATGGCTCCCTGTGCGGCGTTGGGGATCATGCACGGGAACACAATGCGGTACCCGTATGCGTATGCCCCGCGAATGAAGCGATCGAGATCGACTTCATAGCGCAGTGCCGCGTACACTGCGAGCGTTGGGGGCTGTCCGTTTTTGCCCTTGATACCGCTGGCGCGTAACTGGTCGAGCAGCTTGTTGCATATCTCGCGTGATTTCGTCGAGCGGGCGCTCGGGCGCAGCTCCTGGCGGCACTCGATGATTGCGCGGCGCACGTCGCTCTTTTGTTCGAGAATCTCCTGTTCAGCAGCACTGGGCTTTTCGCGGGGAGCGCTTTCCGTTGTGGCCGGCGTCTTCGTATGTTTTGCAGTTGCCATTGCACGGTCCTCTCGTCTTCGTCTGTCCATTCTACCGCTTGCCACGTGCGGCCGCGCGGGAGAGGGGGCTGCTTTACGCCTCCTCCCCGCATGTGTCGCTCAGCAGATCAACGACGTTCCAGTTCGCATTGCTCGCCTCGATCACGTCGCGCCCGGCAAATACGCAGGCGGGGGCATCGTTCGCGATGCGCTTGACGTCGTCGCTCAACGCCCGAAGCGCCTCGGGGGTCGCCTCGAGCATTTGGCGCCGACGCACGGAGCGCTGCTCGGGCGGCGTCTTGCAGAAGTATTCGGCGTTGCGACGCTTGGTAAGCGCGTAGGGCTTGATCGGCGCGTCAACACCCGAAACACAGCTCACGATGAAGCCCTCGAAGGTCTGAGTGTCGGGCGCAAACGACGTGAGCCAGTCGCCGGAGGCCGCGATGCGCGCGAGCGACGGGTCGATGGCGGGGTCGCGGTACGTGTAGAAGCTCGCGTGGCGCGGGCTCGGCGAGCGGAAACCGCAGCCGTAGGCACCGCCCTTCACGCGGATCTCGTTCCATAGGTAATCGTAGGATAGGGCGTTGGAGGCGACGCTCCATACGCCGTCGGTCTCGATGCCCAGCACGCGTGGGTCGCAGGCGCGGGCGAGGTAGCTCACATCGCTGGGAATGACGAAGGCCTCATGCTTGTCCTCGGGCCACGGCACGTAGAGCTCCTTGGTGGGCGCGGTGCGGGGGGCGAGGCCCAGGTTTCCCGCGGCCGCCCAGTAGCGCTGGAAGTCCTCGTTGGAACCGGTGAAGCTCGCGATGGCGCCGGTCGACGTGAAGATGCGCTCGCGCAGGTCGCGTAGGGTGTCGCACAGCTCTCCCTTGCGCTCGTCGAAATGTTCGAGCAGGTCGCGTAGGAAGCGGTAGAAGTCGATGCCGGAAAGCTGCTGCGTGAGCACGGCAGCCGGCGAGACGTAGGACATGGCGCGCGCGAGCGCGGCGCTGTGCCCGTTCATGAGGAAGCCCTGCTCCATGCCGATGCGCATCTGCGTGAGCACGTCGCGCATGCGGTCGGTGTCCTCGAAGATCGTGGTCGCCCAGACTTCGCGCGGTATGCTCGCGAGGGCGTCCATCTTCTCGGACAGGGCTCCCGCGGAGACCAGCAGGCGCGGGCGTGCGAGCTTCCAGTTGGGCTGCGTGGCGACCTCGGTGGTGAAGGAGAGGAAGCCGAGGTTCGCGCCGATGTAGCTGTCAAGCTCGCCTGCGCTCATGCGCTCGGTCGCGAGCTGCTGCATGAGACGGGTGAGGACCGTGACGTAGGGAAGTTCGGAGAACGCGAGGTGCGACAGGTCGAAGTAGGTGAGGGCATACGCGAGCTGATGCGTAGGCAGGTCGTGGCGCAGGCAGGGGATGGGGGTCTGCTTGTTCAGGACGAGCTGGGGCTCGGGGCGCGCGGGCCCGATGTCGCTCACGCGCAGGCGCGGCAGCGTCGCCTTGGCCTCGGGCGCGTCCTCGGCCTCCTGGCGGGTGCGCAGTTCGGCAACGTCCTCCACGATGCGCAGGAGCCCCGCCTCGTCGAGGGCTGCCTTTGCCGCGGCGAGTTCGTCTGCCTCCTCGCGCGCGGCGCGCGCGTCATCGGCGACGGGGACGAGCTCCACCAGCGCATGGTGGCCGCTTTCGAGCACGATCTCGCGCAGCAGGTCCTCGAAGTACGTGGTGTCCAGTGCCTGCTTGAGCTCGGCGTAGACCTCGCCGTACTCGAGCGCCCGTGTGGCGGCGGCGTCGGTGTCTTCATAGAGCCACGTGCCGAGCGCATCGCACGCGATGGCGACGCCGTCGGCGATGCCGAAGTCGCGCTGGCGCAGGTCGAATTCCTCGCTGGCGAGGACGGCGGCGAGGCGATCGCGCGGGATGCCGTTTTCCACCAGGTCGCGGCAGGCGTCCTCGATCACGCGGCGGAACTCGCGCGCGACACCCGGCTTGGCGTTCTGCAGGATGATGAGTGTGTGGGGCTGCAGCTGGTCGCCCGAGGTGTAGCTCACCACGTTGCCGCCCAAGCCCGCAGCGAGGATCGCCTTCTTGACGGGGGCTTCGTTAGTTCCGAGCAGGGCGTCGAACATGATGTCCGCGGCTATGAGGCGCTTGCGGTCGGCGACGTCGCCGAGCACGTACGCCATACCCACCAGTGCGTTCTCGGGCGTCGTGGGCATGTCGACGCGCTCGTAATCGCAGGTGATGGGCTCTTGCCGCGTGAGGGGGTTGGGCTCCCCGATGGTGACGGGTGCGCACGCGGCGGTTACGGTCCCGCCGGTCCCAACGACCCCGGTGGGCTCAGCTGCGTCAGACGCCTTGCGCGCTTCTGCCAGCGCCCGGGCGCGGGCCTCCTCGTCGCGGAGACGCGGCTCGTCGCCCAGGTAGCGCTCGTCTAAAAACGCAAGCTCGCGCTCGACCTCCATGTCGCCGTACAGCACGATATAGCTGTTCGCCAGGTTGTAGTGGCGTGCATGTGTGTCGAGGAAGTGCTCGTAGGTGAGCTGCGGGATGGCGCGCGGGTCACCGCCCGACTCGCAGGCATACGCCGTGGTGGGGAACAGCGCTCGGTTGACGGCGTCGTCGAGGACGCTCATCGGGTCGGACAGCGCGCCCTTCATCTCGTTGAACACCACGCCGTTGTAGCGCAGGGCGCCTTGTTCGAGCGGCGCCCCCTCGGGCACGTCGAGCTCATAGTGCCATCCCTCCTGTTGGAAGATCTCAGGTTTGCCGTAGATGGCCGGGTTGAGCACGGCGTCCATGTAGACGTCCATGAGGTTGAGCAGGTCCTGCTCGTTGGTGGTCGCCACGGGGTAGACCGTCTTGTCCGGGTACGTCATGGCGTTGAGGAACGTCTGCATGGAGCTCTTGATGAGGTCCACGAAGGGCTCCTTGACGGGGAACTTGGCCGACCCGCACAGGACCGAGTGCTCGAGGATGTGGAACACGCCGGTGTCGTCGGTGGGCGGGGTCTTGAAGCCGATGGCGAACGCCTTGTTCTCGTCCTCGCAGGCGAGGTAGAGCAGACGGGCGCCGGATGCCTCGTGGTGCAGCACGTAGGCGTTGGCGTCGAATTCGGCGAGGGGTTTGGCCGTGGTGACGGTGAAGCCGGACACGGTTGCGCCGGGTGTGAGCAGCTGGGAGGCGCGGTCGCGGACAGAGGCACGCGGGCGCGTGGGGGCTTCATCGCAGGGGGAGGTTTGTTTGCAGGTGGAGACCGGCTGGTTCATGTGAAGCTCCTTTATGGAGAGTGTTTGCTACGTTGGTCGCTTCGCCCAGTATACCCGCTCGGCGGTCTGGCGCTCCGCGCTTGCGATCCGTCCCTGCCACGGAACATGCTCACCTCGTGCCCACATCGACTCTTTCAAATGCTGCTAGGCATACAGAACACGCCTCCGCTGCGGCACGCGTCTCCTATGCAGCATGCGCTTCCGGCGGGCACTGCCCCCTAGAGATGGGCGTCTCCGAGCAATTCGGCTCTCGTTATCTCAGGCAAAGGGTCCATATCTTTCGCTAGAGGCGATGGTTTGCTCAATGGGCGCGCTTGGCTTGAGGTATCGTTGTCCCGCAAGACGACGAGATGGGGGATGCATGACGAATGGAAAGATGGAATCGCGCGGCTGCGGCGACGACATCGAAGACGCAGGCAAGGCTGCTGAGGTTGCTGCTTTCGAGAAGCGTGAGCGCATGGGTCTGGCATCGTCCATCAAGCCGGGGACCGATGCGGATGCGGCCTCACGCGCGGCGCGGCGCTCGATGCGCGAGCGTCTGAACGACCGGGATTCACGCCGTCTGCTCGTTGGGGTGCTCGCCACGCTGTTCGGCGGTATCTTTTGGGGCTTTTCCGGTACGTCTGCAAGTTACCTGTTCGCGCACTACCAGATCGACACCATTTGGCTGCTCAGCATACGCCAGCTTCTCGCTGGTGCTATGTTCATGGTCGTCATTCTGCTGTTCGACCGCGTTCGCTTTGTGCAGCTGCTCAAGAACCCGCGCCACCTGGCGGTTATGGCAGTGTTCACCCTGTTCGGTGTGTTTGGCAACTCGTTTTCCTATCTGCTTGCGGTTCGCCTGACCAACGCTGGCACCGCGACCGTCATGCAGTGCCTTCAGCTCGTGCTCATCATGGTGTATACCTGCATTGTCACGCGCCGGCTCCCACGCCGCCGCGAGCTTGCTGGCGTAGTCTTGGCATTTGCGGGCGCGTTCCTCATCGCCACGGGTGGCGACCCCAGCACGCTCGTGATTCCACCCGAGGGGCTGGCCGTGGGCTTGATCTCTGCGGTGGGTGCTGCCTGTATGTCGATTGTGCCTGCGAAGATTCTGCCGGTCTATGGCTCATCCATTGTCACAGGCACCGCGATGTTCGCATCGGGGATTGTGCTCTCGGCGTTTGTGCAACCGTGGCAGAGTATTCCGGCGTTCGATCCGGAGGGCTGGCTCGCGCTTGCCGTGCTTATCGTGGTTGGGTCTTTCTTGGCGTACAACCTGTATATGCAGGGCGTTAAGGATATTGGAAGCGTGCGGGCGAGTCTCATCGGTACGATTGAGCCGGTGTCCGCCACGGTCACGAGCGCGCTTGTTTTGGGTACCGTCTTCGCACCCACGGATCTGGTCGGTTTTGCCTTCATCATCGTGATGGTGTTCTTAACGGTGTAGCTTTTGCATGGTTTCCTGCGCGCCAGGGCCTGTTTCGTTGTGCAAAAACGCAAATGTTGGCCTCAAACGCGATAGGCGAAGTAGATCCCGTTTTTTGCACGGCATAACCGCAGGTAGATTGACCGATGGATTTGCCTCTACTCGCGACATTCCCGTTTAGGCCAACATTTGTGTATTTGCATGTGGCGGGCATCTTTCGTAAGTGCGGCTGAGGGAGAAAAGGGGCTAAGCGCAGTTGGGGGGAAAGTGCCAGGCTCAGCTGAGGGAAAGGGCCAGGTGCGGCTGCGGGAGAAAAGGGGCGGCTGTCGCGGCTGGGAAAAAGGAGGGCGTCTGGCGCGGCTGTGAACTGGGTGAAAAGGGGCCAAGTTCGGCTAAGAAAAGAGGCGGCACCCGTCTTGCAGGACGGGTGCCGCCTTGGCTAATGGTCGTTTGCCCTACGCTGGACGCACGTACCCTTGCTGCAGTTTACAGGCTATAGAGCTCGCTGAACTTCTTGGCCAGGTAGTCGCAGTAGAAGGCGGCGTCGAACGGCGCGCCGCACGCATTCTCGACCAGCTCGTCCGCGTCCTTGCCGCGACCCCACTGCCAGATGTTTTCGCGCAGCCATGCGCGCACGGGGGCGAGGTCCCCGGCCGCGCAGGCGCCTTCCAGGTCAACGCCCGCGCGCTCCATGGCGGGCACGTACTGGGCATCGTATGCCGAGCCCAGGGCATAGGTTGGGAAGTAGCCAAAGCTGCCACCGCTCCAATGAGTGTCCTGCAGCGCGCCAAGGGTGTCATTCGGGACATCGAGGCCCAGGTACTGCTTGGTGAGCTTGGCCCACAGCGCCGGCACGTCCTTGGCGGTCGCCTCGCCCGCGAACAGCATACGCTCGATGTCGTAGCGGATCATGATGTGGAGCGGGTACGTGAGCTCGTCGGCTTCGGTGCGGATGAGCGACGGTGTGGCGATGTTGACCGCACGGTACAGCTCATCCTCGCTCACGCTGCCATAGACCTCGGGTACATGCTTGCGCAACAGGGCGAGCAGCGGCGTCATAAACGCACGGCTGCGGCCCGCAGTGTTCTCGAAGAAGCGGCTCTGGCTCTCGTGAATGCCAAGCGAGGTACCGCCCTCCAGGCACGTGTGCGCGTACGCGGGGTTGACGCCCAACTCATAGGACGCGTGCCCCGCTTCGTGGATGACGGAGTACACGTTGGAGAGCAGGTTGTCCTCGTAAATGTGGGTGGCTACGCGCGCGTCGCCCACGGCGAAGCCCTCAGAGAAGGGGTGTTCGGTGAAGGCGAGGCAGGTGTCCGCGAGATCGAGGCCCACGAGCTTCATGAGGTCGAAGGACATCGCGCGCTGGACGGCGTCGGGGACGTGTGCGGTGAGGAACGGCGCGTTGGGCTGCTCGCCGCGTTCGCCGATGGCATGTACGAGCGGGACGACGGTTTTGCGCACAGCCTCGAAGAATCGGTCGTAGGCGGCAGCGTCCATGCCGCGTTCGTACTGGTCGAGCCACACGTCGTAGGGGTCGCGCGTGGGGTCCATGTAGCCGGCGTGGCGCTTGAGGGTCTCGACGATGCGGTCCACGTAGGGCTCAAAGCTCGCCCAGTCGTTGGCACCCTTCGCCTTGTGCCAGACGGCGTCGGCCTCGCAGGTGAGGCGGCTCCAGGCTTCGACCTCCTCGGTGGGCAGGGCGACGGCCTCGCGCTGGTCGCGGGCGAGTGCGCGCACCTCGGCGACGACCTGCGGATCGGTGAGCTCGCCGGCGGCCACGGCGGTCTCGAGCTCGGCGATGAGCGCGCGGGCGTCCTCACTGGTAAGGAGCTCGTGATGCTCGCCGGCGAGCGCGCCCATCGCGTCGCCGCGTGCGGCCGCTCCGTTCTCGGGCGCGATGGTTGCGCCGTCGAACTCGGCGATCTTCATGAGGTACTCGCGGGTCCAGAGCTTGGACTCGAGCGCGCGAAGGCGCGCGGTGAGGTGTTCGGGGGTGGTGTTTGCCATGGGTCCTCCTTGCGGGTGGAACGTGGTCATTGCCTTTGAGTGTACCCATTGCCCTTCGGGTGTGGCGGTGGAGTGGCTTTATCTCGCCATCTCATTCAATCGGGGGTGGGCGCAAATTGAACAATTCGAGAGGCGGGGGTTGTGCCAATGGGGAGGGCGCGTTTTGCTGACGGGGTGGGGCCTCTTTGCATCTCCGCGTCTACCTGGGAAGGATTGTGCGTTTTGGGCAGGGGCTTTTCGCGCGCGAAGTAGCCCCACACGAAAAGCCCCTGCCCGGTCACCCATGCGCACGCGCGGCAGCAGCCCACCGAGTGGTGCCGTCAGCGCACGGAGCTCGTCTCATGCTTAAAAACTATAGTGGATGCTCTCCTTGTACTCTTCGTAGAGCGTGCGATTGAGCTCATCTCCTCCGTCGAGATTGGCGCTGTAAAAGATTGGCGGATGTGCCATACCCCCGTCGACTAGCTTTTGCACGAGGGCTGCGACAATTGCGTTGAGCATGGTCGCCCCAACGACCGTTGATGTGGGCGATACCTTTTGCTCCATGCCATTGACGGCGACGGCTGCATCGCCAATTTCACCGTGGTTGTCCAAGATTATGTCGGCCAGGTCGCACAGACGCTTCCCGGAGGGATGGCGCGAGCTGACCGACTTTGAGTACGAAAGATTGGTGATGGCTATAACGGTGGCGCCTGCGTCCTTCGCTGCCATGGCGACTTCAACCGTCACGGGGTTTCGCCCGGAGACGGAATGCGCGATGAGGACGTCCCCGGCTTGAAAGTCGGCGCGGTTGTGAGCGAGTTCGGTTCCGTATCCGACGAGTCGTTCCATGGCGCTGGTGTGCGTGATGGGCTCAGTGTCCAGCATGATCTCTCGGCCAAAAATCGGGTTCATGAGCATGAGCCCTCCAGCTCGATAGTACATCTCTTCAGACAGGATTCCTGCATGACTTGCGCCGAACGTGTAGATCGAGTGCTTTTGCCAAATGCAGTCGTAAAGCACATCGACGCATCGGGCCATATGCTCACCCTCGTCACGCTCGATGGTGGAGAGAAGCTCGCGCACAATGTCGAGGTATTTGAAATCCATGATGACAATCTCCTCTGAAATGTGGGTGTAAAAAGGCGCGCTCGGAGAAACATAGTTTCGAGCGCGCCCGGGTTCTCGATGGTTTCGCTTGGATCGGAATGATTGCCTATGAGAAGTTATGCGATCAAGCGCGCGATAGCACCGACGAGCATGCCCCAAAGGTCAAAGTCCTGACCGCCGAAGACGAGCATCCAGCTCTGGATGGTGTTGTTGAAGAAGTACGCGCCAAAGCCGACGAGCAGTACAGCGATAACGCCAGACACAGCGGCGCCGACAACAGCGCCACGCACGCCGCCGGTGGCGTTGCCAACGATCGAGGCACATCCGATCTCAAAGAAGCATGTGGAGATCAGCGGGATGACGACGGTGGGGAAGATGCCCATGGAGCCGGTGATCAGGATGGTCACGATGGAGGTGATCATGGCAACGATAAAGCCGATGAGCAGAGCATTGGGGGCACACGGGAAGATGACCGGGACATCGAGCGCGGGAATGGCACCGGGAACGAGCTTTTCGGCAATGCCCTGGAAGGCGGGAACGATTTCTGCGATGAGCATGCGGACGCCCTGGAGCATGATGGTGATACCGACGCCGAAGTAAATCGCATGCGTGAAGATGTAGGTGAAAATACCGGTGGAACCTTCAGCATAGCCCCACACGACGGCAGGGTCCTGCCCATTGGCGAGCAGGATGAAGTACATGACAAGGTACGTGAGGGCGATTGCAAAGGAGCCGGTAATGGCGATTTCGCGCAGAAAGCCGAGGGACTTGGGGAAATTGAGGTCCTCGGTGGAGTGCTCTTTGTCACCGATGACCTTGCCCAGCAAACCTGAGATGACGGACAAACAGGTGGTGGGATGGCCGATGGTGAACGAGTCATCGCCGGTGACCTGCTTTACGAACGGACGCATAAGATTCGGAGAAACGACCATGTACAGGGCGGTAAAGACGGCTGCGAGGATGATGAGCTTGCCGCCCGTGAGGCCCGCGTCGACGCCTGCGGCGATGAATACGAATGGGAACCAATAGAGCATGTGGCCGGTGAGGAAGATGGACTTCCACTTGGTGAAGCGGGCGACAAGAATATTGACCGCGAAAGCGAGGATCATGACGATGCCGATCTCAGTGCCGTATTCGGCTCCGATGTCCACCGTGGTCGATTCGATCGCCTGGGGCATGATGGTGTTGAAGGCGGTCGAAATGCCGTCGATCGAGTTTCCCGTGATGAGGCCGGTGCCCGTGGAGAGCACGAAGAAGCCCACGGCGGTCATGATGGTTCCGCGGACGATCTCGGAGAACGATTTCTTTTGGAGAATAAGGCCGATGCACGCGATGAGTGCGAGGAAGATAGCGCCCTGGCCAAAGATTTCCTGAATGACAAAATTGAGGATAGCTTCCATGGTTGCCTCCCTTATCGAACGGAATCGAGGTAGGCCAGGGTCTTTTCTTCGACTTCGGCCTTGTTCATGAAGTTATCGAGCTCGATCACGGGTACCTTGGCGCGATCTTTGATGCGTTCGCCGAGCTCTTTTGAGATGAAAATCACATCACAATCGTTGGCGCAGCATGAAGCCACATCTCCGCAAAACGCCTCAACTTCGATGTTGTGCGCACGTGCGATCTTCTCGATGTTGGTGCGCAACATGAGCGATGATCCGCATCCATATCCGCATACAGTCTGGATTTTCGGAACTCCCATTATTTCTCCCTTCAAGATTGGCATGCGTCTTTTCGCGATGCGTGTCAGTGCCTGTTCGATAGCTACTCGTTCAAAAGGTTGTAGAGCTCATCGGCAGACACACATGAGCCCATTCGGTCTAGAAACGTCTCATCGAGCAACTTTTCCGCAATGCGCTGCAGTCGTGCGATATGAGCTTCACGATCGGTGCATGCGAGGCACATAACAATGCGAACCGGGTCGTTGTCGCATCCAAATGTCACGTCTTCGCTGAAGGTCGCGACCGAAAGGTCGCTGACGGTCACGTCGTCGCCCGGTGCAGCATGTGCGATTGCGAAGCCAGGCATGATGACGATGTAAGGCCCGAGCTCATGGACGCTCGCAATCATCCGGTCGATATAACTCGGATTGATTGATCCACATTCGACGAGGGGTGCCGCCGAGATGCGGATGGCGTCTTCCCAGTTCTTCGCAGTGCAATGAAGCCGAATGTTGTGTTTGGAGATGCTTTCTTCCATTGCTTTCCTCCTTTCTTATCCGTGCAGGTGTAGGACATCGTCTATCTCAAGGTCGTCACGCTCTAGCAGGAGGATGTTCTCCTCGCGCTCGAGAATGGGGGCCAGCTTGAGCAAATCGCTTTGTTCCTTATCGCGTACTCCGAGGACGATGATGGTGCGGATATGCCTTTCATCAGCGGGGCCGAAGGGAATCGTGGAACTCAAGACACACATGGCGAGGCAGTTTTCCTTGATTCCGTCATGTATTCCGGCGTGTACGTATGCGGTTCCGGGTGTGAGGACCATGTATGGGCCGTAGTCTTCAACGGCACATATCATTCGTTCGACGTAGTGCTGCTCGACAACACCGCGCTTGAGAAGCGGGGCCGCAGCGATTCGGATCGCCTCACGCCAGTCGGAACAGTCGACACCGACCTGGATATCATCGCGTCTGATCAGATCGTGGATGAAGTGGGGGAGGTCCATCGTGTGTTCAGCTTTCGCGTACGAGCGTAGAAAATGCGTGCACATCTTGGAATACGATGCTTGTGCGAGTTCGTTTTTTACCTTTTCCAATGCGCCTTGGCTCAGTAGGGGATCGACGATGAGCACCGGTGTCTTTTCCCAGGAAAACTCACTTGTCGAGATAATGAGGTCGATAGGGTTCTCGGCTAGGAACGATTTGGCGTCGGCGGTTGTCATGGGACCATGGACGCGGCATTCCCCGAGTACATGCGAGAGTCTCATCATCAGGATCGAGCTGGAAGCGAGGCCAAAGGAGCAGAGGAACAAGACATTGAGAACAGTCGAGTCGCGCGCGCTCGTTTCGTAAATTGTGTCGAGTTACATGGCAATGTAGGCGATCTCGCTTTCGTTAAAGGAAATGCCATGGCGTTCTTCGGCTATGCTCATTTGTTTGCGGGTGAAATCATAAAGGAGGGGGATTGAGACCATGATTTGCCGTGGCGTATCACTATGAATCTGGTTTCCGTTTCGAACCCTCCAAATGGCTGCGCGAACATGCAGGGTGAGACCATCGATTAGGTGGCGTAATGGTTCGTCTTCTATGACGTGCAGCTCACGCAGGGCATCCACGAGGTCTCGAGAAATGGTGCTCGCTTCATCCTGATATGAGGTTTCCTCCCGATCGGATGGATCTCCTGCGCCGGAGCGTTGGGAAAGGATGACCGAGGCTAGAAAGAAGCTCTCCGTCTCTGAGGGGAAATGCGCGTCGAGAAGTTGCATGAGGGGTAGGAGGTCGGGCGACAATTGCGTGGCCTGATGGTTTGCTAACGACCCATGGCGATCCGCGGAGTACCGAAGGGGGTTTTCCGGTACCACCCGTGATGACTCGAGTGCTTTGCCCATATGGATTCTCGAAAGGGAAAAGGCCGTAACGAGTTCCAATCGCTCACGGTCTATGAGGGCACCGTTTTGGAATATCTCGACGCCGTTAACGATGGCCCTCGCGGCGAGCAAGTACGCTTCGAGTGCCCGCCGGGACATGGGATATGCTATGTCTTGTAGCGCGGAATCGGATAGGATGCCGAGAAAGCAGCGGCGAACTCCGAGCTCGTCGCCAATCAGGCGGACTCCTTTGCCGCGATCGCGCTGACAGACGACATTTGCCTGGGCGAAGAACTGTTCGACCGCCTCGAAGTTTGCCACTAACGTTTGGCGACTCACGCGGCAGGTGTCGGCGATGCGTTGGAATGTCATGAGCGGATTAAGCAAGAGGAGTAGCTCCGCGACGGCGCACTGTTCCGTTGTGTTGAGGGTATGCAGCTCGGCACGATTGGCCTGTGCTTGCAAGGCGGCTCGCGTTTCCGATGCACATGAGAGGCGGATGCCCGTCCCGGGGACCCTTTCGAGAGCGGCGCCATGTTGGGCCATGAAAGACTCCACCGAGCGAAGGTCGCTGCGAACGGTACGTGCTGACGCATCGACGCTCCTCGCAAGGTCTGCGACGGTGCAAAAGGTGGTCTCACGGCATAGCTTACGTACAAGCTCGCGCTGCCTGCTGGTAAGTTCGACCATGGCGACCCCCTTTCTTTGCTCGGGCTAAATTCCCTAATCACATAGTCATAAAATTGCTACACACTCTCAACACAAGATGTGGTCAGCGGCTGCGGCAACTTTTTGATTTGGATCTTCGGGGGCAGGTGCGAATTGGTCAAATTGAAAGGCTTGGGTTGTGCTAATGGGGAGGGCACGCTTTGCTGACGGGGTGTGGTCGCCCATGATAAGACGCGGCCAATTCCCTGGGCGCGGCGTTTGTCGGGTATGCGTAGACCCTGATTTCGAGCCATATGCAAAGGCGCTCGTTCTCAATCGCAAGCCGTCTCTGTGTTATCATCGTGACCACTGCGTTGACGGAGAGGTCGGGCCTCACCGCATCGCCGCCTAAGAGAGGGAGGGCCACCGGCTGTAAGCCCGCCCGCGGCGATCGAGACCCGAGTTCACTCCCGAGCTGCGACCTGAACGGCCGCCCCGCAACAGAGGGTGCTTCCCATGTGTTGCGCGAGGCGCTGGGGCGGATGCGCAATATGCACCCGACCCCAACTGCACGCTGAGTAGGGAAGCCGCGCGCCCGCGCGACATCGGGCAAAAGAGGGCTCGCCGGGCAGACAACCGGCGGCCAATCAAGGTGGTACCGCGGAACTCATCCGTCCTTGGGAGTGCGAAAACGCACGATCCCAAGGGCGGATTTTTCTATGGAACAACGCGGCAACGCAGTGCGTTGCCGTTGGAAGGAGAGGGGACGTAATGAGTCTGATCGACGAACTTGAGGAGCTCGAACAGCGGGCCCGCGAGATGATCGAGAGCGCCGAGACGGCGGAGAAGCTCGAGGCCGCGCGCGTGGCGCTCATGGGCCGCAAAGGCGAGATCACCGGCCTCATGCGCATGATGGGCAAGATCGAGCCCGAGGAGCGCCCGGTGCTCGGCAAGCGCGCCAACGAGATGCGCCGTATGGCCGAGACCCTGCTTGAGGGCCGCATGAAGCAGCTCAAGCGCGCCGCCATCACCGAGCTCATGGCGACCGAGGCCGTAGACATCACGCTGCCCGGCGCCCGTCCGCAGATCGGTCACGCGCACCTCATCAACCAGATCATCGAAGAAGTTGAGGATGTGTTCTGTGGCATCGGCTACACCGTCGAGACCGGCCCGCAGGTCGAGTCCAGCTGGTACAACTTCACCGCCCTCAACGCGCCGCTCGATCACCCGAGCCGCTCTGCGCGCGACACCTTCTACGTGAAGGACAACGCCCCCGGCACCGCGGCGCACCCCGAGGAGCACGCTCACGGCGAGTCCGACGTGCTGCTGCGCACGCAGACCTCCGGCGTGCAGATTCACACCATGGAGACGCAGGAGCCTCCCATCTACATGATCGCCCCGGGCCGCGTGTACCGTCCGGATACGGCCGACGCCTGCCACCTGCCCCAGTTCCACCAGATAGAGGGCCTCGTGGTCGATCGCGGCATTACCTTCGGCGACCTCAAGGGCACGCTCGACTACTTCGTCAAGTGCATGTTCGGTGAGGATCGCGCCACGCGCTACCGCCCGCATTTCTTCCCGTTCACCGAGCCCTCCTGCGAGGTCGACGTGAGCTGCGGCGTGTGCGGTGGCGAGGGCTGCCCCTTCTGCAAGCACTCTGGGTGGATCGAGATCCTCGGTTGCGGCATGGTCGACCCCAATGTCCTGCGCAACTGCGGCATCGACCCGGACGTCTACTCCGGCTTCGCGTTCGGCGCCGGCGTCGAGCGCATCGCGGCGCTCCGCTACGACCTGCCCGACCTGCGCGCGCTCGTGACCGGTGACATGCGCTTCCTTAATCAGTTCTAATCCCGGCGGCTTTCCCAGGCACCCGACCTTGGCCTTCAATCGTCGGTCGCGTACCTAAGTACGCTTCCCTCCTCTTTCAGGCCAATCTCGGGCACCTGGAAAACCCGTCTCCGCTTCAGGGTTTTGTTGCTGATTTTTCGTTGTTGATTTCACTTCTTTAGAAGAGGTTTGAGATGAAGGTTTCTTACGAATGGTTGAAATCGATGGTCGAGCTGCCGGATGATCCCTCGGAGCTCGCGCGTGAGTTCATTCGCACCGGCACCGAGGTCGAGTCCATCGACACGGTGGGCGAGGCATATCACAAGATCGTCACGGCGAAGGTGGTCTCCAAGGAGGCGCACCCCGATTCCGACCACCTGTGGGTCACCCTGGTCGACGTGGGCGCCAACAACGTCGACGCCGACGGCAACCCCGAGCCCCTGCAGATTGTGTGCGGCGCGCAGAACTTCAATGAGGGCGACCACATCGTGACCGCCATGATCGGCGCGGAACTGCCGGGCGACGTGCACATCAAGAAGGGCAAGCTGCGCGGCGTCGTATCCTGCGGCATGAACTGCTCCCAGCGCGAGCTTGGCCTGTCCGGAGACCACGAGGGCATCTGGATTCTGCCCGCGGACGCGCCCGTGGGCATGCCGCTCGCCCAGTATCTGGGTAGCTCCGATACGGTCCTCGATTGCGAGATCACGCCCAACCGCCCCGACTGCCTGTCCATGATCGGCATCGCCCGCGAAGTCGGCGCCATCTACGACCGCGATTTCCACGTGGAGCTTCCCCAGGTCAAGGCCGAGGCCGGCGCGTCCGCGGCTGAGACCGTCTCCGTCGAGCTCATCGACGAGGGCCTGTGCGACCGCTACGTCGCCCGCGTGGTGCGCGGCGTCAAGGTGGGCCCCTCGCCCGACTGGCTCGTCCAGCGTCTAAACGCGGCAGGCGTCCGCACCCACAACAACGTGGTCGACGTCACCAACTACGTCATGATGCTCACCGGCCAGCCCCTGCACGCGTTCGACCTCTCCGCCTTCGAGGAGCGCGACGGCAAGCGCGCCGTGGCCGTGCGCGCCGCGCGCGAGGGCGAGCGGTTCCGTACCCTCGACGACGTGGAGCGCACGCTTTCGGCGGGCATGGGCCTTATCGCCACGGGCGAGCGCGGTGCCACGCCGGTGGCGCTCGCCGGCGTCATGGGCGGCATGGACTCTGAGGTCACCGACGCCACCGTCGACGTCCTGGTGGAGAGCGCTTGCTTCAACGCGGGCCGCACCTCCCACACGAGTCGCGACCTGTCGCTCATTTCGGACGCCTCCATCCGCTTCGAGCGCCAGGTCGATGAGACCGGATGCGTCGACGTGGCGAACCTGGCGTGCTCCCTGATCGAGGAGCTCGCCGGCGGCGAGGTCGCGCCCGGATGTGTCGACGTCTATCCGGCTCCGCGCGAGGTCGCCCCTGTCGAGCTCAGGCTCGCGCGCGTGCACGCCATCTGCGGCGCCGATATCGCCCCCGACTTCATCGAGCGCTCCCTCACCCGTCTGGGCTGCAAGGTGTCCGTCTCCGGTGAGGGCGACGGCCTCGTCTACAGCGTCGTGCCCCCCACCTTCCGCCCCGACCTCCCGCGCGAGATCGACCTGATCGAGGAGGTCTTGCGCCTGTGGGGCATGGGGCGCGTCGAGGCGACCATCCCCGCCGCCAAGAACCACATTGGCGGCCTCACCCGCGAGCAGCGCCTCACCCGTAAGGTCGGCCGGATCCTGCGCTCCTGCGGCCTCAACGAGACCATGAACTTCTCCTTCGCCGCGCCGGGCGACCTCGAGCGCATCGGCATGACGGAGGAGGGCCGCGGCTGCGCCGTCGAGCTCATGAACCCGCTCGTCGCTGAGCAGACCGAGATGCGCCGCTCGCTCATCCCCGGCCTACTGCAGTCCGTCGAGTTCAACATCAAGCACAGCACGGCGAACGTGCAGCTCTATGAGATCGGCACCCTCTTCTTCGGCCGCGAGAACGCGAGCGCCCCTAAGGAGCGCGAGGCCGTCGCGGGCGTCATGTCCGGCTCCATGGGCGAGGTGACGTGGATTCGCAAACCCATGCCGCTGCGCTTCTTCGACGGCAAGGGCGTCGTCGAGGAACTGCTGGAGCAGATGCGCATCCCCAAGGTCCGCTTCCGCGCCGCCGAGGGCGAGGGCTACGCCTTCCTGCAGCCTGGGCGCTGTGCCGAGGTTCTCTCCGGCGGTACCGTGCTCGGCTGGGTCGGCGAGATCCACCCCGACGCGCGCGACGTCTATGGCATCGATATCCCCGTGGTCGCGTTCGAGCTCAACCTCGAGGCGCTGCTCAAGCTCTCCGGGGCCCAGGAGGCCTATCGCGAGTTCTCGCAGTTCCCGAGCGTCGAGCACGACCTCGCCATCGTGGTTGACGACTCCGTCACCTGCGAGGACCTGGAGCGCCGTCTGCGCTCCGCCGGCGGTAAACTCCTGGTGGGCGTGCGCCTGTTCGACGTGTACCGCGATGCCGAGCGCGTGGGCGAGGGCAAGAAGTCTATGGCGTTCGCGCTCACCTATCGCGCCGACGACCACACGCTTACGAGTGAGGAAGTGGAGAAGGCTCACTCCAAGCTCGTGACCAAGGTGTGTAAGGCCACTGGCGGCGAGGTCCGTAGTTAAAGCTTTCCCAGGCACCCCACCTCCGGGCGAACCTAAAGGCTTATGTACCTCAGTACACCGCGCCTTTACGTTCGCCCGGATCTGGGGCACCTGGGAACCTTTTACCGCCTGGGCGGGCCGGCCCCACCTCCGAGCGAACCTGTGATGGTTTTCGCTGCGGTTGGAGCGCACGACGACGCGAGAGAAGATTGAGGTATGCCATCCTGGAACATACATATCGCGCATGCGGAGGGGCTGCTTGAGGATGGCGGCCCCTTCGCGGGCGTCGTGCGGGATCGCAACGCGTTCCTGTTTGGCAACTTCGTGCCCGACATTTACGTGGGCTACATGGTGCCGAGTGTGGCCGAGCCCATCCCGTATCGCGTGACGCATTTCGCCGCTCCCGAGCATATCCCTAAGCCCCGCGAGGCGGAGTTTTGGCATACCTATGTGGCGCCCATGGCTCATGAGTTGGGCATTACCGACGCGCTTGCCGATGGTGCCAATGCCGCACCCGGTGCTTCTGCTGGCCGCACGATCGTCCTTACGCCCGACGATGACGTGGCAAGGGGGTGCACGAGCGACGCGGCGGGAAGGCCCACCGACTCCGCGGCAAGGAAGGCCCTCATCATCGAGGCGGGTTCGCTTGCGCGCGAGGTGGCACATGTGTCACCCGCGCACACCCCGAACTATGAGCTGAAGGTCGACCCCGCCCTCACCGCCTCGCTTCAGGTGCAGGCCTTCGAGGCCGTCCGCGAGACGGACAAGGCTGTGGATGCGCGCCGCTCTCAGTTCGACATGGTGCTGGGCACCTGGACGCATCTGCTTGCCGACACCATCTGGAACCAACGCGTCAGCGATTTCCTTGACGAGCTGGGGCAAAAACCCAGCCGCGACTTCCGTATTAAGAAGCAGGGGGACTTCGATCAGTTTGGCAAGTCGTTGCGCATCGACGCCTTCCCCGTTGCAACTCCGCGCCTGCTCGATGCGGCCGCGGCATTCCCGCAGTATGCGATTGATGAGTGCTCGGTGCTGTACACAGTGGCGATCGCTCATGAGATCCTGCGGACCAACAGCTTGGTTGGTGAACCGGAATACCGCTTGCTCACCAGCGAGTTTTTCGCTCAGACCTTCAACGAGGTTCAACGCACCGCCGCGAATCTTATACGCGAGCGGCTGTAAGGGGCTTGCTGCTCCTGTTTGAGGTTTGCCCGCCGCGCAATCCGCATGAATCATGTGCTCTGCAACCTGTGCGCCCGTGTGCAGGCAATTCAGCACTTGACCTTGCGCTTTGCGCGAAGGCGCTCTTGATATTCCCAGTCGCTTTGGGGGATATAGTACGTCCCCCAATCATCGAAGATGCATTCCCTCAAGCGCGGGTTCGCTCGCAGTGCCGTCTTGGACTTCGGTCGCTTTCGGACTCCGAGCTTGCGTCGCAGATGGTCGATGAACGTCTTGAAGCGCGACGTGTCCGTTAGCTGGTCTTTGGTGAGCAAAATCACGTCCATACCCATGTTTTGCAGGCCGAGTGTTCGATTGGCGTCAACGCCGCCTTGGTTGGTATTGTCATGGACGAATCGCCCTTGGCACTCGATGAGAACGGGTGGGCGATCGCCGGTCGCCTCGAAATATATATCGGCATAACATGTGGTTCGATCCGCGAGCGTGTGCGCCGTCGGCGAAAGCGTGATCGCGTGATTGTTGCTGAACGGACCAAGGCCCTCTCCGCCCAAGCGGGGCGCAAGCCCAAGTAGCATTGAGGCCTGAACCTCCAGTGGTGAGGCACAAACGCCAGTAACCATGCCGAGTGCCTTGAGGTACTTGGTGTTTCCTCGGATGCCCTTTGTCTGCTCGCCGTATGTTCGAAGCTCCGAGATTGTCACCAGGGGATCCCGGTGCCATAGGTTGGTAGGCTCTTTGTTGCTGGTGCGAACTTGTCGCCAGCCGCCCGGCCATACGAGCCTTTGCTGCTCGAGAATATCGATCTGCTTTTGGAGTTCATCGCCGGGATTGTAGATGGCAAATGATCCGCAGAGCTCATACATTGCCATTGCCAGACGGTACGTAGAGATAAGTGGTGCCAACGTGAGCAGTGTGAGCTGGGGTGATGCATAGGTAAGCCCTAGGTCATCATCGGTACAGAAGGAGCTTGGCGGGAGCTCGGCGGTTAGCACATGTTCGCGGACGCACATTGCCCGCGTGCCAGGCATCTTCTCGGTTGTGAGTGTATGCAGCGGTAGATTGGGCCAGTAGCTCTCGAGACCATGTAGGTCGAGAAGTCTCAGATCGAGGCTGGTCTCGATATAGGGGAATGGCGGAAGTATCACTTTAACCAGCGGAGGCAATCTGAGTAGGGCAAATGATGTCGGTCCGCAAAAGTATTCATGCATGTTGGCTCTTTCGTCTTGGTTCGTGTATATGGGGCATATTTCGGTGCTGGCGCGAGATGCTGTGAACTGGGAAGACGAAAGCTGCTGATTGCGCGTAAATCTGCGGACGTAAAAAGATGAGGCCCCATTTGAGATGTAAATCTATGTACCCAAAGAGCCGATGGTCTATCTCGAAAGTGGGCGAAGAGGATTGAATGCCGCAAATCGAGCGATTTTGTAACGAGTTTCGAGATGCCTCGAGTAGACGGCGTTTTTCGGCATCGTTTGCCCAGATAAAACTCTTTACTTTTCGCCTCTACTCGGGACGTTTTAAAACTCGTTACAAAATCGCCCGATTCGTGGCTTCTCCGGGCTGGATGGCATGGTCGCGAGGTACTGCGAGGCCGGGAGGCGCGACGGGGCCGGCGACAAAGGCGCGGCGTGGCCGGCGGCGGAGATTCGGCGTGGCCGGTGACAAAGAAGGGGCTCGCTGGACAAACCAGCGAGCCCCTCTGCAGCGATGATATCGCTTGAAAGGATGCGTGTAGCGCGAGCCTTAGCGAACCTGAGCCACGTAGGCGAGGTTGGTCGAGGAGACCTTGCCCTCGAGCTCGACGGAGAGACGGGCATCGCCGGCGGTCGCGACGGTGAGATCGCCCTTCTCGACGAAGCCGAGCTCCTTGGCCGTCTCGACAGCCTTCACGATGGTGCCGTTGACGGTGCCCTGGGTGATCTCGGCCTGGCGCGGGATGACGCCCCAGTACATGATCATCTGCTGAACGGCCCACTCGTGGCGGGAGAACGCGCAGATGGGCATGTTCGGACGGAAGTGGGAGATCAGGCGAGCGGTGCGGCCGGTGGTGGTGGGCACCGTGATGCACTTGGCGCCCACGGCGGTCGCCATCTGGACGGCGGACATGCCCACGACGTTGTTGACGACACGGGTGCCGGACGCGTTCTCGGGCATGGCGAGCTCGGCGTGAGCGGGCATGTACTTCTCGGTCTCGATGGCGATACGTGCCTGCATGGCAACGGCCTCGACCGGGTACTGGCCGGCTGCGGTCTCGCCGGAGAGCATCACGGCGTCGGTGCCATCGAGGATGGCGTTGGCAACGTCAGTGACCTCGGCACGCGTCGGGCGCGGGGTGTGCTGCATGGAGTCGAGCATCTGCGTGGCGGTGATAACGGGCTTGTAAGCCGCGTTGCACTTGGCGATGATCTCCTTCTGGATGTGGGGAACGAGCTCGGGCGCGATCTCGATACCCAGGTCGCCACGAGCGACCATGATGCCGTCGGAAGCCTCGAGGATCTCGTCGAACTTCTCGACGCCCAGGGCGCACTCGATCTTGGGGAAGATCGTAACGTGCTCGCCGCCGTTGGCAAGGCAGAGCTCGCGGATCTCCTCGACGGCCTTGCCGTTACGGATGAAGGACGCCGCAATGTAATCGATGTTCTGGGTGAGGCCGAACAGGATGTCCTGGCGATCGCGCTCGGTGACGGCGGGCAGGGAGATGTCGACGTTGGGGATGTTGACGCCCTTGCGCTCGCCGATCAGGCCGTTGTTCAGGACGACGCAGTGCATGTCCTGGCCGTCGACGGACTCGACCTCGAGGCCGACCAGGCCGTCGTCGATCAGGATGATGGAGCCCTTCTCAGCCTCGGAAGGAAGCTTGAGGTAGTCGAGGGAAATGTGGGAGGCGTTGCCGAGCCAGTCCTCGGTCGTGGGCTGCGCGGTGACGATGATCTTGTCGCCGGCGTGGACCTCGACCTTGGCGTGGCCCTCGAGCAGACCGGTGCGGACCTCGGGGCCCTTGGTGTCGAGCAGGATGCCGACGGGCTTGCCAACCTCGGCGGCGCAGCGACGGACGCGCTCGATGCGACCCTGGTGCTCCTCGTAGGAGCCGTGGGAGAAGTTGAAGCGGGCGACGTTCATGCCCGCCTTGATCATCTCGCGAATGGTCTCGTCGTTGTCACAGGCGGGACCCATGGTGCAAACAATCTTGGTGCGTTTAAGTTTCTGCTGCATTCAGACCTCCATCTGATGTCATTAATAGGCGTCGTGGGTAAGCAGATACATGGGCACATTATAGAAAAAGAAAAGCCGTACATCGTTGTAAAACGACCGCATGCCGATTCATTCCACATGGCCCTTGATTTATAAACGCCCCATAGTAGAAGGATGTGGACATTGCCTTCTATCGCGGGGTTCTCAGGTATACCTGGGAATGGCTTGGGTACCATATTGCCCTATGACAAGCCCTTGCCCAGGTTCCGGGAATTATAATCGGGTGTCAGACTGTTGGATTGGGGCGCAGCGCGCCTGTGTCCCGCTTGGCATACTCCGGGAGGGGTCAGATTGAAAGAGTACTTGGCTTCGGCTGAGGAGGTTCTCGAGGAGCAGTCCACGAGCGCCGCTCAGGGCCTGACTGCCGCCGAGGCGCAGACGCGTCTGGCGAACGTGGGTCCGAACAAATTGGACGAAGAAGAGAAAACGCCGCTGTGGAAGCGCTTCTTTGAGCAGATGGCGGACCCGATGGTCATCATGCTGCTCGTTGCGGCGGCTATCTCCGTCATCACCGGCTTCATTCAGGGCGAGCCCGAGTGGGCAGATGCCGCCATCATCCTGTCCGTCGTCATCCTGAACTCCGTCCTCGGCGTGGTTCAGGAGGCCAAGTCCGAGCAGGCGCTCGAGGCGCTGCAGGAGATGTCCGCGGCGCAGTCCAAAGTCATCCGCGACGGCAAGATGGTTCACATGGCAAGCTCCGAGCTCGTCCCCGGCGACGTCGTGCTGCTCGAGGCGGGCGACTCCGTCCCCGCCGACTGCCGCGTGCTCGAGAGCGCTTCCATGAAGATCGAGGAGGCCGCCCTCACCGGCGAGTCCGTCCCGGTCGAGAAGCACGCCAACACCATCGAGCTCGGCGAGGGCATGGACGACGTGCCGCTTGGCGACCGCAAGAACATGTGCTATATGGGCTCCACCGTCGTGTACGGCCGCGGCCGCGCCGTCGTGGTGGGCACCGGCATGAACACCGAGATGGGCAAGATCGCCACGGCCCTCACCCAGGCAAAGAAGGAGCTCACCCCGCTCCAGATGAAGCTCAACGAGCTCTCCGGCATCCTGACCAAGCTCGTGCTCGCCATCTGCGTGATCATCTTCGCGGTGGACATCGTCCGCCACTTCGGTGAGCTTGGCACCAACCCGGGTATGCTGCTCGACACCTTCATGGTCGCCGTGTCCCTGGCGGTCGCCGCATCCCCGAGGGCCTGGTCGCTGTCGTCACCATCGTCCTGTCCATGGGTGTCACCAAGATGTCCAAGCGTCAGGCCATTATTCGCAAGATGACCGCCGTCGAGACTCTCGGATGCACCCAGATCATCTGCTCCGACAAGACCGGCACCCTCACCCAGAACAAGATGACCGTTGTCAAGCACGAGCTCGCCTGCGCCGAGGAGAAGTTCCTCGCCGGCATGGCGTTGTGCTCCGACGCCAAGTGGGATGAGGAGAAGGGCGAGGCGGTTGGCGAGCCCACCGAGTGCGCTCTCGTCAACGACGCTGCCAAGGCCGGCATGCAGGGGCTCGACGTCGAGCACCCGCGCGTGGGCGAGGCGCCGTTCGACTCCGGCCGCAAGATGATGTCCGTCGTGGTCGAGGAAGCCGACGGCACCTTCGAGCAGTACACCAAGGGCGGCCCCGACGTCGTCCTCTCCCGTTGCACCCATGTGTATGACAACGGCGAGCTCGTCCCCATGACCGATGAGCGCCGCGAGCAGATCCTCGCCGCGAACAAGGCCATGGCCGACCAGGCGCTGCGCGTGCTGGCGCTCTCCAGCCGCACCTACACCGAGAAGCCCTCTGACTTCTCCCCTGAGGCCCTCGAGCACGACCTCGTGTTCTGCGGCCTCTCCGGCATGATCGACCCCGTCCGCCCCGAGGTCACCGCCGCCATCGCGGAGGCCAAGGAGGCCGGCATCCGCGCCGTCATGATCACCGGTGACCACATCGACACCGCCGTCGCCATCGCCAAGGACCTCGGCATCGTCGAGGACGCTTCCCAGGCCATCACCGGCGCTGAGCTCGACAAGATCTCCGACGAGGAATTCAAGACCCGCGTCACCGAGATCTCCGTGTATGCCCGCGTCCAGCCCGAGCACAAGGCCCGCATCGTCGATGCCTGGAAGAGCCTGGGCAACATCGTCGCCATGACCGGCGACGGCGTGAACGACGCTCCGTCCATCAAGCGCGCCGACATCGGCGTGGGCATGGGCATCACCGGCACCGACGTCACCAAGAACGTCGCCGACATGGTTCTCGCCGACGACAACTTCGCCACCATCATCAACGCGGTGGAGGAAGGCCGTCGTATCTACGACAACATCCGCAAGGTCATCCAGTTCCTGCTGTCCGCCAACATCGCCGAGGTCCTCTCGGTGTTCGTGGCGACCCTCATCGGCTTCACCATCTTCCAGCCGGTCCAGTTGCTGTGGATCAACCTCATCACCGACTCCCTGCCGGCGCTCGCGCTTGGCATGGAGGAGGCCGAGGGTGATGTCATGAAGCGCAAGCCACGCAAGGCCTCCGATGGCGTGTTCGCCGATGGCATGGGCCTCGACATCGCCTTCCAGGGCGTCATCATCACTCTGCTGGTGCTCGCCTCCTTCTTCGCGGGCATGTTCCTGCACAACGGCTCCATCGACATGGGCATGCTGCTCGATGGCGTGCCGGATGCCGAGGGCGTGACCATGGCCTTCATCACTCTTTCGATGGTCGAGATCTTCCACTCCTTCAACATGCGCAGCCGCCGCGCCTCCATCTTCGCCATGAAGACACAGAACAAGTGGCTGTGGGGTGCCGCCGTTCTCGCCCTCGTGCTGACGGTCATCCCGGTCGAGGTCGACTTCCTCGCCGAGGTCTTCGGCTTCATGACCCTCGATCCGATGGCGCTGCTCGCTGCTCTTGGCCTCGCCTTCCTGATCATCCCGATCATGGAGGTCTACAAGGCCGTTATGCGCAACATCGAGAAAAACAAGGCGTAAGGGAAGGGACCGAGGCGTAAGCGTGGCTGACGTTTTGGAACATATTCCGAGCTTTGGAGACCTGCGTGCATCCAGCGCGCAGGTCTCTGCGTTTGAGCAGGCGCGCTCGGAGCTCGATGCAGCGGGGGATGTGCCCGCCGCAGAGATTGAGCTGGGTGCCGTGGTGCGCTTGGATCGTGGTTTTCCCATGATTGCGACGGCTTCGGGCGCGTTGCTGCGCGCCGAGCATGCCGTTGATTTTGCCAAAGGAAAGCGCGGCAAGCGTGGTAAGCACGGCCGGGGCGGCACAGGTAGGACCGCGGGGGCAGATGAGGCTGCCGAGCGCGTTCTGCCCAGCGTGGGCGATTTCGTGGCGGTCCGTGTCTCGCCAAACCACGACATGGGCGTAATTCTGCGCGTTCTGCCCCGACGTACGGCATTTGAGCGCTGGCGCGGCAAGAACCGCGGCGAGCGCCAGGTGCTGGCAGCGAACGTCGACGTGATCTTTATCGTGCAGCCTTTGGGTGCCGAGCGCGATACGTTGTCGCTTATGCGTGACCGTATCGCCCGCTCACTCGTACTCGCGCGCGATTGCGGTGCCGAGCCGGTTGTGATCCTCACGAAAATCGACCGGTGTGAGGCGGGCGAGGTTCAAGCGGTTGTTGAGGATATTCGGCGGCTGGTTGGCGAGGGTGTGTCCGTGATTGCGACCTCCTCGCGTACGGGGGTGGGTCTCGATGAGGTCCGGTCTTGCATTCCCCACGGCGCGGTCGGCATGATCTTGGGCGAGTCCGGTGCAGGCAAATCGACGCTGCTCAACACGCTGCTCGGTGCCGAGGCGCTCGAGACGAGCGAGGTGCGTGAACGTGATGATGCTGGGCGGCATACCACCGTCGCGCGCATCATGGTCGCGCTGCCTGAACCTTGCGGTGTCATAGCCGATTGCCCGGGATTGCGCTCGTTGCCGCTCGTTGGGCATGAACGAGGGCTCGCACGAGCATTTCCCGAGGTCATCGATGCTGCGCATACCTGTCGATTCAATGACTGCTCCCATGTGCACGAGCCGGGATGTGGTGTGTTGCAGGGCGTAGAAGATGGGGAGATCGAGCGCGTGCGCGTGGATGCGTTTTTGGCACTCGCCTCCGAGATGCGCGTGAGTGCGCAGAGCTTGGACCCCGATATTCATCTCTAATCAGGGGTTTTCTCGCGCGTGAGCGAAAGACAACGATATAGCTCAATCGCAGGGTCGCTCGATGTACGGGCGGCCCTGTTTTCTACGCGCGTCGACCGTGGGCCTTCGTGCGCTCGGGCACGGGTCTGGCCCGAGTCTGGCACAGGTCTGTCAACGAGTGTCAGCTGGTGGTATGAGCCCTCAACAGGTCGCTGCGGAGTTTCTCATTTTGCCGCCTCCGCGAGCTCCGTGGGGCTCGAGAATCGAGTCACGGGACGCATGCGATGGAGGGAAGCGGTAGATGAATCGAAGCAGAAGGCTTGCAATCAGCGCTTTTGCCGGATTGGCGGCCGCGCTCGTGTGCTTTATGGCGGTAACCGGCGCGCACCGCGATGCGGAGCGTGTGGAGCAGGAGATGCTGGCGCAATACGGTGGCGAGTTGACGAGCGTTTGCGTGGCCAGCCGGGAGATCGAGCCTGGTGAGAAGATCGACGAGGGCAACGTCGTGGTGACGGAATGGGTTTCCACCTTACTGCCCCAAGGCGCGATAACCGGTCTTTCAAGTGTGCTGGGTCGAACGGCGACGGCGCAGATCCCCGCGCATGCGCCCCTCGCGGAGGCGTATTTCGAGCAACGTGAGGGCGCGGTGGACATCCCGCGCGGGATGGTCGCGGTCTCGGTTGCGAGCGATCCGGAGCACGCGGTTGGAGGCATGCTCACGCGGGGTGAGACGGTTGACGTCTATGCCTTAGGCGACGCGCTCGCAGACAAGTTGACGAGCGCGCAGGTAATCGACTCAAGTGCCCTGGCTTCCGGCGGCGGGGATGTGCAATGGGTGACGCTCGCGGTACGTCCCTCGGCTGTGCGCGAATTGCTGGCGGCGACGTCGAGCGGCATGGTCACCTTGGTCGTTCCAGGTACGCAGGCGGAGCAGTCAGACGAAGGGGAATCCGCTGGCGAGGATGAGCCGGAGGCGGATGCGTCTGCGGATGATTCGCCATCAGGGAAAGAAGGCGAGTGACGGATGGAATCGATTTGGCTGGTGTACTGCGCGGAGAGCGCATACGGACGTGTTCGCGCGGAAGTGCGCAAGCGTGATGTACGTGCGCGGATCGCCCGCGTGAATTCGGTGGAGGGCGCCGTGCAACTGGGGAGGGCGTGTGCTGCGGCAGATGTCCATGTGGTGTTTGGCTGCGATTCCCAGGCGGTCGCGACGACGGTGGCGGGGATGGCGTTCGTGCGGCAATCGCTTGATGGGGTCGAGGTACTCGTGATCGCCGACGGCTGCGATGCGCCGTCCATCGCGCATTTGCTGCGTACCGGTGCAACTGAGGTCATCGCGACGGGGGCGAGTGAGGACGCGCAGGTTCGCTCCGAAGACTCAACCACGTTAGAAGCATGCATGGAACCCGACGAATTCCCGCAGCGGACGGGCGAGATAGCCCTCGTTCGCGATGACATGGTTCCTCTTGAGGAGCTGTGGCCGCCGCTTGATGAGCCGGATGACGCGGAATGGCCTGGGGACGTGTCGATTATGTCGCCGCCCATGGCCGAGCGGCGTGACGGTGCGCCGGTGGGCGGAGAGGAAGCGGCGAGCGATTTGCGCGAGGTTGCGGCACGTGCGGGCACGCGTTCGGTTGCGCACGCGGCGACGGGGACGCACCGCGCGCCGCTCGTCACGGTTGTTTCTGGCAGGGGAGGCGTTGGAAAGACGACCCTTGTGGCAGCTCTGGCCGCTTCTTCCGCTCGCGCCGGGTTGCGTGCCGCGGTTCTTGATCTCGACTTGATGTTCGGCGACCTGCCCGCCGTGTTGGGGGCGGAAACTCGCAAGGGACTCGAGGGTCTTGTTGCCCATGAGCGCGATGATTTCATCGCGGAGTGCGACGTCGAGGCGACGGCGATGCGCGTGGGTCCCGGTTTGACGCTGTGGGGCCCACTGACAGAAGGCGAGAAGGCAGAGTTGTTTGGCACCCCAATCGAGCAGCTTATCGAGGTGCTTCGGGGCGCGGCGGATGTGATTTACGCCGACACCTCGAACAACTGGGGAGATGCGGCGGCAGTTGCAATTGGCGCATGCGACCGTTGTTTGATTGTGGGCGGCAGTGGAGAGACCTCGGGGTCATCGGCGGCGGCAGTCGTCTCGCTCGCGGCGCGGTTGGGCGTCCCAGCGACACGGATGACCAGCGTGTTCAATCGGCTAGGTGGTCGTGGGTGCGGAGAGGAGGAGGCGCTGCGATTCGAGATGGGCGCCTCGCTACGTTCGCGCGTTCGGATAGCGGATGGCGGCGAAGACGTGAGAGGCATGCTCTCATTCGGCAAGCTCGACGCCTTGGTTGCGGGAAACAGCGCGTTTGCCGAGAGCGTGCGGACCTTTGCGGCGCAGCTACTTGGGGAGCTGGGCTGTTCGGTCGATAAGCGCCTCATGGCCGCGTCGCCACAGGGAGAGACGCGCGGGACGAAGTTCCGGTTGCCGTGGCGCAAAAGGAGCGGTGGTGCACGATGAGCTTGATGCATCGGATAGCCCGTGTCCAAGCCGGCGGTGGGAGCGCCCGCGCGGAGGGGCCGCAACGCGGACGCGCATCGTGTGTGACGGATTCGCCAGACTCCGTCCTGCGGGCCATGAGGGTGCATATCATGCGCCTGATGATGGATCGCGTTGGGTTTGCCGAGGTTGCCCGTATCGTCAAGGTGCCCGACGTCGAACAGGCGCGCGTCGAGTTGCGGCCGGCCCTCGAGGCGGTCATCAATGCGGATACGACAATCGACCTGGGCGTGCGAGAGCGTGAGCGCGTTATCTCCGATGTGCTTGATGACGTGGTGGGGCTCGGCCCCTTGCAGTCGTTGCTGGAAGACGATGAGGTGACCGAGATCATGGTCAACGGCTGCACGTCGACCTTCATCGAGCGCGGCGGCGTGCTGAGTCCAATAGGCAGACCATTTGAATCGGACGAGCAGATACGCATCCTCATCGACCGGATCATATCGCCGCTGGGCCGTCGCGTCGATGAGCGGAGCCCCATGGTGAACGCGCGCTTGCCGAACGGCTATCGCGTGAACGCGGTGATCCCGCCGGTCGCCATCGACGGTCCCACGCTCACCATTCGCAGGTTCTCGGATCGGATTAGCTCATTGGAGCACCTGGTGCGCCTGGGGTCTCTTCCCGCATGGTACGCACAGATGCTCTCGTTCGCCGTGCGCCTTCGCGAGGACCTTGCGGTGGTGGGCGGCACGGGATCGGGAAAGACAACCCTGCTCAACGCCCTGTCGTGCGAGATTCCGCATGGCGAGCGGATTGTGACCATAGAAGACTCGGCCGAGCTCAAGTTCACGCACCATCCGCATGTCGTCCGACTCGAGGCACGCGAGGCGTCGATTGAGGGGGAGGGCGCTGTCACGATCCACGATCTGCTGGTGAACGCGTTGCGCATGCGTCCCGACCGCATCGTGGTGGGCGAGGTGCGCAACCGCGAGGCCATCGACATGCTCGAGGCCATGAGTACCGGTCACGATGGCTCGCTCACGACGCTGCATGCGGGCAGCGCCGAGGAGGCGGTGGTCCGCCTGACCCTGCTCGCGCGCTACGGCATCGATCTCGCGAGCTCCCTCATCGAGGAGCAAATCGCGATGGCGCTCGACGGGATCGTGATGTCGGTGCGCACCCCGTCGGGTAAGCGATACGTCTCGTCGTACACGGGCGTGTCGCGTGCGCCGGGAGGAGGGGTCGAACTGACTGAGTACGTGCGAGGGGGCGCCGTCGCCCACACGTGGGAACTGATTCGGGAGCCACCGTTCATTGGCGAGGCGCTGCGAACGGGCGCGCTTGAGCAAGAGGAGGTCGATAGATGGAGGTCATCGTGTCAGCGTGCGTCGGAGTGCTCACGGCAATCAGCTTAGCGGGTCTGTCGACACCCGGCTTATCTGGCGAGTTGACGATTGCGCACAGGCGGATCGCGCTCATTTTGAAGGGCGTGGAGCGTGCGCTGCTCCATGCGCGCGAAGAGATTGAGGGGAGGCTTGCCGCGTACGGCGTCCTCACCCCGCGCAAGCGGGCGGAGCGCAACCGGGTTGAGCGTGCGATGCCCGAGGCGTTCGGCTCGTTGGCGGTGTCTCTTGGTTCGGGTTTGTCCCTATCCCAGGCGATGCAGTATGTGGGCAGTCGCGCGGAGGAGCCGGTGCATACCGAGTTTCTACACGCCTCTGCGCTCATGACCTGCGGTGTCTCGTCGGTTGATGCACTTGATGAGTTGGTGGAGCGCCTCGATGCGCCCGCTTTGGATTTGGTGGTGCTCGCCCTCAAGGTTTCCCGCAGGACAGGAGCGGCATTGGGCGGGTTGCTCGCAGAAGCCGCTGGGTTGGTTGGGGAGCGTATAGCCCTGCTGCGCCAGCTTGAGGTGAAGACGGCGCAAGTGCGCATGTCGGCTCGATTGGTGGCCGGAATGCCCGTTTTTATGGTGGGGTTCCTCTCACTCGTGTCGAGCGATTTCCGGGAGGGCGTGTTCACGCCTTCTGGCTTTGGGTCGTTGGCCGTCGCGTTGTTCCTGAACATGTTCGCTTGGTCGATCATCCGCAAGATCATGCGAGTTGATGTGTGATGGGAGGGGTGTATATCGCCATACCGGTCGTGGCATCTGGTTCGCTGGCAACGATATCTGCCTTTCTCTTTTTGGGATGGGGAAGTGACGACCGTCGGCTTACCTGCATCCGTTGGGCGCAGACGTTGCGAAGGGATGGCGCGCGGCTCGTTGCATCACTTGAAGCGGTGGTGCGTAGGGTTCTGAGGGTGGAGGCCCCCTCGAGGGCTTCTGCAACGTTGAGCGAGGTTTCCGAGATGATCGATATCGTTCGTCTGGGCCTGTCCGCCGGCTTGTCGTTCGATGCGGCCGTGGGCATGTACTGCGATGGCAGATCGGGCGGGCTCTCCACGCGTCTGGCGCAGGCGCGCGTGTCGTGGCAATCGGGTCTGACGACGCGGGAAGAGGAGCTTCAGGCTGTCGCGCATGAGACGGGACTAAGGGCACTCGAAGTATTCGCAGTCGCCGTTTCGCAGGCACTCGAGCTCGGTGCGCCGCTGTCCGAGACGCTTGAGGGGCAAAGCCGGGAGATCCGCGCCGCCCATCGCGCCGAGGTTGAGCGCCAAATCGAGCGGGCTCCGGTCAAGCTCCTCATACCTACGGGGACGCTCATCTTGCCCGCCTTGTTGTTATCCATTTTGGGCCCGCTGCTTGCTGCCAGCGGGATGATGTAGGGAGGTACCCATGATCGCATTAGTCGAGTATCTGGCCGAGGTCTGTGAAGAAGCGCGCGCTCGCGCTGTGGCTGCCTGCCAACGAGTGGGCGATGCATGCATCGAGACCGCCCAAGAGGAGGATGCGCAGGGGACGACCGAGTACGCGATTTTGGTTGGTGTGCTGGTGGTGATAGCGATCATCGCGATCATCGCGTTTCGAGACAAGGTGAGCGAGCTGTGGAACGCCATCTCGAACGGAATCAACGGCCTGTGAGCGGGCGTGCGCCGCGTGCGCTGGTGTACGGCCTTCCCCTTGTCTGCATCGGCGTCGCGATTGTTGCGGCGCTTATGGGACAGGCGGCGACGCAAGTTGATGGCGATGCCTCCACTCAGGATGGGC
>ENA-OQCZ01000004-OQCZ01000004.1-human-gut-metagenome-genome-assembly--contig:-NODE-4-length-213567-cov-9.677357_pt1 | contig 213567 bp, 195 predicted proteins | sample MGYA00242505_ERZ504594 | MGnify/ENA primary metagenome ERZ504594 (study PRJEB26092, sample SAMD00036329) | human gut metagenome | host: Homo sapiens | study: EMG produced TPA metagenomics assembly of... | reverse complement strand
GCCTTCCAAGCTGATGAAGGCGGGTTCCGACTCCCGTCTGCCCGTCTGCCTAGTGAAAAGACGCAGGTCAGAGTTGATTAAAACCCTGGCCTGATTTTGTTTTTCTGTTTTCATGGGACACGCCGATGGGGCACACTTGCGCAAAAATGCGACAGAAAACGCGGCGAGGAAGGCATGCCCCTTTGCCGCGTTTTCAGTCGAAAGCACTTAGCGCCGGTTAGTTCTTACGCCGAAACAATCTGGCACCGATGGCGGAAAGCGAAATGCCCGCAGCACCCAGCAACCCAACGATCGTAACCGGGTCGCCTGTGCGGGGCAGCGATGCGCCGCCATTCGATCCCGTAGAGCTATTGGGCTTCTGATCGGTCGCGCCGCTTGTTCCGCCACCAGGTTCTTGCTCACCGATGGCCGGCAACACAACCCGCTTTTCATCTCGGTACACGTTGCCCTCGAACTCGACCTCGGCTGTGTACACCACCAACCCGTCCTTGGTCTCGGTCGGCTCCGTCCGCACGCTCGTGACCTTGCAGGCAAGCTCCTGAGTCTCACCGCCCGCCGTATGTTTGAACATCGCGGTCGCCTCCGAGTAATCATCGGACCAGACGAACTCGGGAGCAAGGTAGCCCGCGACGGTGATGCGGCACACGGTGTCGCCCACCATGGCATCGGTCACGCCGGGAGCCACACCCGTGACCTTGAGGCGCTGCTCGGTGCGCCCAGGATCGACCTTGACCACATGCGCGTATTTATTACCCACACCCAACGAAGGGTTAAGCACAAAACGCTCCTCGCCCACTGATGCGACGATGAGATACTGGCCACCGTCGACCACCTGAGCGGCATCGGTCACGCGAACATATCCGGGGATTGGCGATGTGCTCGCATCCTCCCCCTCCTTGGCTGGACGATAGAGCTCCATGGAGTCTCCAGCAAGGTCATTACCACCGCACTGGTCGAAGCAAGCTTTGCCGTCGCGCCAAAAATGCAGGTGCTTTTTCGTGCTCGTGTCATAAAGCCTGAACAGGTTGTTCGCCTCGAACTTAAGCTGGATGACGCCCGCCTGCCCCTGCCCGGGAAGACCTGCCTTCTCGATCTTGAGATATGCGGTCTCCCCGTCCTGCGTTGTACCGGAAACGGTCCAGTTCTCGCCGTTCGCGGTGAACGTGAAGAGCGCATCGCTCAAACGAATAGCCTCGCCCGCAAACGAGTTGTCCGAACCCAGACTGCCGGGAATCTCACCCCAGACCTCAGAGAGCTTTTGAGACGTGACTTCGATGGAGGCGATGCTTTCATCGGGCTTGTGGGCGATTTCGACACCATTGACGCCCAACGTCGTGCTCTCGCCGGGACTGACAACAACCTCGACGAGCTTCTCGGGGGCAACCGTCACCGTGTAGCTGACGCCAGACGCAGGGTCGACAAACTCCACCACGCCCTCGCGCTTGCCCTCAAACGTCACCGTCGAAGTACCGTTACCATTATCCTCGACCTTGATTCCAAGAATCGCGGTGTCGACATTCTCATATCCCTTGAGCGAACCCTCGATCTCAAACTCGATCTCGCCGTACAGGGGCACCGAAACATTCCGCTCGTTGCCAATCTCAGCGTTAGGGGCAATATCTTCGATGGAGAAGCTCTCGTACGTAATGCTGTCGGCACTTGCCGCGGTCTGCTTAGTCTCGTACAGGATGCCAATAGATCCATCGGGCAACTCGGTCATGGACGAATAGGCGAACCAGGTGCCATTCTTGGTGACATCAAAGGTGTAGTCCCAGCTGATGCCACCGTCATCCTGCACCAAACCGACATTGATCGTGCCATTGATGCGGCGGCTCGCCGAAGGACAGGACAGGATGATGGCAGTCTTGCCGTCGATCTTCTCGGAATAGGTGATCGCGTTGATCTGGCACCCGGTGTCGATCGTAAGCCCCGAGGCGGGCAGACTTTTCTCGTCCCTCCACGTGACACCGTTATCGGTGGAAACGGCATACCAGCCGTGGCGGGCGAACAGGTAGAGCCTGCCATCGGCTTCGACCACCGTGGACTCGGAAGTCTGGTTCTGCAAGTTATTGCTGCGGTGCCACGTGACGCCGTCATCGGAATAGATGGTACTCGTGTGGCCGTCGCCCTTACCGTACTCATAGGTGTAGCACGGCAGGATGATGCGGCCCGTCGAGGTCACGACGCCGCGGCCTGGTCCCACACCATAGAAGCAATCATTTTTGTCGACACTCGTGCGCACCTGCTCGTTGAGCATCATCGGGTCAGACCAGCTGGCGCCGCCGTCGCTCGAACTCACGAGCCACAGGTACGAAGTGGCCGTCACATGCAGGTCGGCGTTGAAATAGAACACGTTCTGCTGGACGTAATCGCTGCTACCCAGCTGTTGACAGTACACGGGATCTTTGTTCTCGTCGAACAGGAAATACTCCCGGTCAACGTAGAACTCGGTGGCTCCTCCGTCTGCCTTGATGACGGGAGCGTAGCCGTCGGCGCCAAAGTCGCCGACGTAGTGTGTGTAGCCAGTTCCACGCTCCGCACCGACGCTGCGCTGCGTATCGGGATTAGGAGACGCAAAGAGCACGAGGCGCTGCTCGCCATCGATCTCAACATAGCCGCTCGCATTGACGGGATGGTTGTTCGCGGCGGAGTTGAGCGCGACGCCGCCCGGCCACAGGTCGACCATCATGTAGACGGTGCCCTCCCTCTCGACCATCACAGGATCGATGAACGCCGTGGCATGGCTGTTATACGCGTTCGTGCTGTCGTTGAAGTAGTTGGGGAAGCTGTAGTTCCAGGTCTTTCCGCCATCGGTGGACTTGCTGACGATGGTATCGAGGCCGCCGGCGTCGCCGAGCGTGGTCCAACGCGCATCGATAGCCGAAAGCAGGCTGCCATCCTTGAGGGTGATTAACGAGGGGATACGGAAGTACTGGCTCCCCGCGGTCCCAGAAGCATAAGGCTGGTCATACGTGACGCCGGACGCGGGCTTGTCGTTCGGAATCACGTTCGGGGTGACCTCGGTCTTCTTGTATGCAACGAACCCATAGGGATCGGTCGAGACCTTCCATGAGCCGTTGGCCGTGTTGTTGAAGGCGAAGTAGTACATGGTACCGCTGACCTCACGACCGATGGAGAAAGAACCATCGTCCATCCGCTCGACCTTGAGCACCTGAGCCTCGTCTCCGGGAGTCGCACCACCTGCGGAGATGTTCAGGTACTTGCCGCTCGCCGTGTTGGACTTGACGGTGTAGCCGCCCTCGACCGCCTCGATGGTCCACTGGTGGGCGCCGGTGCCGGCAAAGTTGCCGGCGGTGCAGTCGGCAGGACTCAGCACGTCGGAGTGAGCAGACGTTTTGCACTTGTCCAGCGCCGCCGCACCATCCGTGTAATGCAAAATGCGGTACTCCGTCTTACCCGAACCCGCAGTAGCGGTGGTGGTCACGAGGGAATACGTTTGTCCCGACTCGATCTCGCCCGTCACCTTTTGGTATTCAATCGTCTTGGGCAAGCCGTTATCGGAGCTCACATCGGCCGCAAGCGCCGCCGCACCTCCAATCCCCGCTCCAGCGTCGCCTGCCTCATGCGCAATCGCGACCGCGGGTGCCCACGATAGCGCGAGGCATGTACTGGCGGCAACGGCCATTGCGGCAAGACGCCTGTCCTTACCCATATGAAACACCTTTCAAACAGCGCCTTCCCATGCGAACTATCCAAGGCGCACGAAACCCAATGCTATTTAATTTAGATAGATAAGCCCACCAGCTCGATGGGCATTCCGCAAACGGCGCCAACACTGCCGCCAACGACCAGCATGCAGATACTGGTATGCAAAGAAGATTGCCAGTTAAAGGCCATTATGGAGGGTCTGTGCGCAAAGTGGGGCAGAACAATCGGCCCCATGGAACCGGTCAAAAATGAGGGCCATCAAAGCAAACGTGTCTCCAGGAGCAGAGCGCGTGTTCGCGCAGTCGCGGACATCAGCCAATTCTATGCCACCCGTGCTCAGGCAGCTACTTAGCAACCAACAGCAACCGGCTAGCATCAAAATGGAGACGGAGCGTCTCGCCTTCACGGGGCAGCTCGTCGCTCGGCGTGTCCACCATGTCGACCTTCCACTGAATACGTGAACGAGCGCCCGCGAGCGGCGGATCGAGCAGCACCAGCCGCTCAAAACGCGAATCACTCACGCGCGCTACATGCAAATCGAAGCTGTTGCGGCGGCGCTTCCCCGTCTCACACGAGCGGTCTCGATGGATGTGGCGCGCGCGGACGCCCAGATACGCAACGTCATCGGGCACCTCGCGACCCACGTCGAAGGTCATGCCCCAGTCGATGGCCTCGACGTTTGTGGCAGAGACCTTGCACGCACGCGAGGTGTTCTTGCACCCCGTCAGGCGCATGCCGGCAAGCGTCTGGGGGCGCGTCATGAGCTCGCTCGCTGTACCGCTCTCCTCGATGCGCCCATTGTGCATCACGCAGATGCGGTCACACAGTCGGCACGCCTCATCGATGTCATGACTCACGTAGAGCACCGTGCGATGCACCACCGAGAACACGTCGAGCAGATTCTGCTCAAGCGCGCTTTTTAGATAGGAATCGAGCGCGGAAAAGGGCTCGTCGAACATGAGGATCCCGGGGCGGGCGGCGAGCATACGCGCCAGGGCGACGCGCTGCTGCTGTCCACCGGATAGCTGGGAGGGATAGCGGTCGGCAAAATCGGCCATACCGAAGATGTCCAAAAACTGCCGAGCGCGTGCACGATGGAAATCGAGCTCGGAACCGCGGCTGGGGTACGCACGACCGGTGCGCGGCATGCCTGCGCAAACGTTGTCCTCGACCGTCATGTGCGGAAAGAGCTGGTAGCTTTGGAACAGCAGCGCCGTTTTGCGTTCTTGCGGCGAAAGGTCGATGCCGGCACGGGAATCGTAGAACGTCACGCCGTTGACCACGATGCGCCCCTCATCGGGGGTCTCAACACCCGCGATGCACCGTAGCGTGCAGCTCTTGCCGCAGCCAGACGCCCCCAGCAGGGCAACGCGTTCCTCCCCTGCCTCAAGAGATACGTCAAGGGAAAACCCCGGGTATCGCTTCTTGATGTCAAGACTCAGGCTCATCCCGCACCATCCTCAAACAGCGAACGCAACGCCTCACGATCGATGCACAGCGCGTCACCGCCGGTTTCCTCCAACCCGTTGCGCACGGAATCGGGTCGAGCACCGGAGTCCGCAAGACGAGAGACTCCGCGCGCCCGATCGCGACGACGACCCGCCACCGAAGCGCAGCGGAGGCCGCCGGGCACCGTGCCGCCATCTCGATACCCCTGGTGGCGCGCGGTGTAGGCGTTGATCCCCCATACCACGAGGAAGCTGAACGCAATGACGACCACCACCCAGAACAAGGCGACGGAGGTGTTGCCGCCCATCCACTCGAAGTAGATGGCAATGGGGATGGTCTGCGTAATGCCCGCGTAGTTGCCGGCAAAGAACAGCGTGCAACCAAACTCGCCCATGGCGCGCGCGAAGGCGAGTACCGTGCCCGCGGCGATGGAGGGCCAGGCAAGCGGAAGCATGATCTTGCGGAAGATGCGCGACTCCGACCATCCAAGTGTGCGAGCCGCATCTAACATACGTGAATCGAGCGACTCGAAGGCGCCGAGCGCCGTGCGGTACACGAGCGGGAAGCTCACGACCACCGCGGCGATGACCGCTGCCTGCCAGGTGAAGACGAGCGAGACGCCGTGCGCAATGAGCCAGCGGCCCACCGCGGTCGACTGGCCGAACAGCATGAGCAACAGGAATCCGCACACCGTGGGCGGTAGCACCATCGGAATCGTGAAGACCGAATCAAGCAGGCCCTTGATGCGGCTCGACGTGCCCACCACGCGCCATGCGGCGAGCAGTCCGAACACAAACGAGATGACGAGCGCAAGGCCACTCGTTTTGAGCGAAACCCAGAAGGGGCGGAAATCGATGGACGAGAAGAACTCCGTAGCACGCTCAGCGGGACCCACAGGAGCATCGGCGACCACGTCGGCGGCGGGAACAAGCTCGGCATAGTCGCACCATAGTGCACCGTCACCCAAATCGATGCCGGCGGTGCGCGCCTGCTCCACCCCAGCTTGGCCCTCCGCAGCCGCCGCCCACGTCACCGTGGCGAACCGCGATCCGTCAGCAGCGCGGGCATTGAAGCGGTACCGGTAGTCCCCTATCGTGAACACGTCGTCGTAAACCAACATGTACGGAACGTCCATGCTGGAAAGCAGGGCACCTCCCATACTCGCTTCCTCATCGAGGACGCAGATCATGGACCATAAGACGAAGTCGCTTTCACCCACAAACGAATACAGGCCCAACCGCTGCGCGGCGTCCTCGTCTATGTGCACCAGCGTCATTTCGGGCGTCCTGATCACCACGACGCTCGCTTGGTCGGAGAGCGGGATTCGGTAGCCTTCAGGCGCGCCGTCGGCGATGCGGGTCGTTCCCTTTGCCAGACGTTCGAAGCCGGTGAGCCCGAACGTCGAATCCTCGAACGTCGCCGAGCCCTCAGAGGGCATCTCGACCCGATCGAGATAGGCGGACAAACTCCGCTCCACGGCCTCGCCGGCGTAGGCACGAGCCGGGGCGACGGCGATGCAGGCCAAGGCGATGAGGATAGCCGCCAGCATGCAGACGGGGATGCGCGCCGGGCATGTCCGCAAAGGGCCTCCGGCATGAACCGGGCGCCTTGAGCCCAACAGGGAGTCCACACGTCCGCTTCCCACGGGTCAAACACCTACCAATCAGCAATCTTGCAATCAAAAGGGGCGACCGCGATGGCCGCCCCTTCCCTTTTCATGCGCCGTCGCGTTCGTCCCAGCATTCGCGTTCGTCCCAGTATGCCAGAACATTCGGGCGAAGCAGCTATTCGGCAAGCTCGAAGCCGTACTTTGCCCAGATCTTCTGGGCGCCGGCGTCGTTCATGCAAAAGTCGAGGAAGTCCGCGGCAGCCTTGGCATGCTCGCTTGTCGAGGAGACGGCGCCAGGGTACACGATGGGCCTATGCGAATCCTCTGGACACACAAAGGCCTGCTCAATGCCATCGTACCGGAAGATATCAGAGCTATAGACGAAGCCGATGACCGCATCACCGGTCGAAACGTACTTGGCGGCTGTGCCCACCTTGTCGGCCAACGCCACGCGACCGGCGAACTCCGGCGCGTACTCACCGTCGTCACCGGCAGCCCCTGTGTACAGGCCAATGGTAAACAGCGCCTGGTTTGCGTACTTGCCCGCAGGAACCGTGACGGCGTCTCCGATAGCCACCTTGCCGTCGATGTTCGCGAGATCCTCAAGAGAGTCGATCTCGACGTCAGAGCCTTCGGCCTTGGCGATCACGAGGTCATTCACGAACATGTCGAAGCGCGTGTCGTCGTCGACCAGGCCCGCTTCAACGGCGTCATCCATGGTGCCGGTTGAAGCCGTGATGAGAGCATCGACCTGCGCGCCCGCACGCATTTGCTCTATGAGATCGCCGGATGCCTTGAACTGCGTATCGGCGAACGTGACGCCCGTCTTCTCGGTGTACAGCTCTTGCACCTCGGGCATTGCCTTCTCAAGCGAATTGGCGGCGAAAACCTGGAGTTCGACTGCTTCCATGGAGTCCTGGTCGTTTGAGCCCGAATTCGTTGCCGGTGTATCACCGCCGCAGCCCGCAAGGGAGCCGGCAATCAGAACCGTCATGCCCCACGCCACGATAAAGCGGCGAGACCAAAGCCGCGATCCAGCGAACGCGCGGCTACGGGAGCCATCCTTGATCTTCTTCATGCACTGTCCTTTCCCCCTGATATGGATAGGCGGATGAGCCCGTAGGTACGCCCGCCCACATTATTCATATTATATTTGTTTGAGAATAATACTCAGTTGAGAATAATGTTAATGACCCCCGCCGCGAGACATCTGCATGGCATGCTCGAGCTGGTCGGCAATGGCCTCCCAGCATTCACGTGCCGCCTTTGTCGACCCGGGAAAGTTAATCACCAGCGCGAGTTTTCCCATGGGCAGACCGTCCTCGCCGCGAACCGCGCGCTGCATACAGCACGCGCGGGAGAGCATTGCGCGGCGGGTCTTTGCGAGCGAATACGAACGGATGGCCTCGGCGATGCCCGGGACGTCGCGCTCGCACACCGCAGCGGTGGCCTCGGGGGTCACGTCACGCGGGGAAAGACCCGTGCCGCCACAGGTGAGCACGATGTCTGCCGCCAGGTCGTCGGTCGCGGTGCGTATGGCGACGGAGATCTCCCTCATGTCATCGTGTACCACGTCGTGTGCGCATACCGACCATCCCGCCTCCCTGATCAGGGACTCGAGCGCCGCCCCCGCCTCGTCCTCGGTGACGTCGCGCGTATCAGAGCACGTGATGATCGCGAATTTGATATCCATGGGGCTCCTCCAAATAGTCTGAATGAACTGGTTGGTGGCTTACAGAACGGTGCCCTCGGGCAGGTCGTAACGAATCACCTCGGCCTCATCGCCTGCGGTGATGCCCCGCAGGCCATCGGGCACCACGAGCAGGCAATTGCCCCGATGAAGGTCGACGAGCATGGCGGAGTTCTGCGTCGCCGCCTCGGTGGCGACGAGCTCACCCGCCGGATCGCGCTCAACGCGCGCGCGATTGTAGAAGCGACGGTCTTGGCGCTTCTTCACATCGCGCTGGACGCGCGCCTTCTGCACGGGCCTTTGCAGATCGGAGTGGCCGCGCATCTTGCGGATGGCGGGGCGAACGAACAGCTCGAAGCCGATAAACGCGCCGGCAGGATTGCCCGATAGGCCGACAAACGGCACGTCATTGACGAGACCAAAGGTTACCGCCTTGCCCGGACGCATGGAAATGCGGTCGAACAGGACCGTGCCCTCGCGGGCGACGAGCGCTGTCACGTAATCGTAGTCACCCGCGGACGCGCCTCCGGATGTCACCACGAGGTCGCACTCGTCAACCGCACGCCGCACGAGCTCGCAGATGCGCTCTTCGTCGTCAGGGGCGATGCCGTAAAACACCGGCTCCGCGCCCGCGGCAATCGCAGACGCCATGAGCGCGGGAGCGTTGACGTCGCGGATCTGGCCGCGCGCGGGCGCTACCGAGGCATCGACCAATTCCGTCCCCAGGGAGATGATGCCGACGCGAGGCGCGCGGTGCACCGGCACGACGGCGGCGCCGGCGTTGGCAAGCAGACCCGCACCTGCGGACGTCACCACCTCGCCAGCGTGCATGATCACCTCGCCACGGTGCGCCTCGAGGCCGGCGGCGCGGATATTCTCCCCAATCGACGCGGGCCTTCTCAATGCCACGCGCGAACCCTCGTTGCCATCACCCTCGAGAACCTCGACGATCTCGTACTTGACGACAGCATCGAGCCCCTCGGGGACCGGAGCCCCCGTCATGATGCGCACGGTCTCCCCAGGGCCGACGGTCCCCTCGAATACATGGCCCGCGGCCTCATGCCCAACCACATTGAGCACCACGGGATGCCCCCCGTCGGCATCGAGCAGGTCCTCAGCGTGCACCGCGTATCCGTCCATGGCGCTGTTGGCGAAGGGCGCTAAGTCGATATCGGTCGCGACGTCGCGCGCCAAGGGGAGCCCCGCTGCCCTCCAGCAGGCAATCTCCTCTATCGGCGTTGGAACGACGTGGCGCAGGACGACGTCCAACGCCTCCTCCACCGTGAGCATGTGCGCATCGGGGTTGAAGTCTTGTGCCATAAAGTCCCTTCCTCACCATATCCCGGGTGCCGCAACGCCCGCCGCAAATCGAAAGACGATTGAGCCGCGCCGCCGCAACGGCGAGGGCACATGCGATGCCGCCCGTTGTATTCTCATTAGAGAATAGTTCAAGCGCGGTCGTTTGCCTATCGGCGACCAACGATGGCGGCGTATACTGAAACGCATTTACACCCCAAACACCCAAGGAGGATGACCATGCCCAAGCAGGCGCTCAAAGCGGCGCGAGGCGAACTGCGCCGCGGGTCTCTCGAACTCGCCTTCGATGCTCGGCGCAACGCGGGAAACGCGCGGGCGAGCTTTCGCGTCCTGGTACTCAGCGCGCTGGTCGCCGCACTCATGGGAGTCGCCGGATGGGCTTTCCTCGCCGCGCTACGACTCGCCACGGACGCACGCGAAGCCCATCTGTGGCTCTTCGGACTGCTTCCCCTTGTCAACCTCGCCACCGCCTGGCTCTACCGCAACCACGGATTGCGTGCCCAGCGCGGCAACAACCTAGTCATCGACAGCACCATAACCGGCACACCCATCCACGGCCGCATGGCGCTGCTCACCTTCGCCTGCTCAACCGCCACGCACCTCGCAGGCGGATCTGCCGGTCGCGAGGGAGCGGCAGTGCAGATGGGCGGCACCATCGCGAGCAACGTCGCCACGGTGTTCCGCGTGGAGGGCCACGACCGGCGCGATCTCATGATGGCGGGTATCTCCGCTGCATTCGGGGCGGCGTTCGGCACGCCGCTCGCCGGAGCCTTCTTCGGCATGGAGATGTGCTTTGTGGGCAAACTCGACTACAGCGCCGCCCTCTACTGCCTCACCGGGTCATTCATCGGGAATGCCGTGAGCCGAGCCCTTGGCAGCCCTTTCGCCTTCCAAACGATCTCGCGCGTCCCACCGATGGATCCAAGCGTCTTGGCCGTCGTCATCGGCGCCGCCGTCGCGTTTGGCCTCGCCGCCCGCCTCTTCACGTTCTGCATCCGCACGGTCAAGCGCCTCTACGCTCGCTTCTTCGTGAATTACCTCGCAGCCGCAGGAGCAAGCGGCATCCTCCTCGTCCTCCTTTTCCTCGGCCTTGGCCTGCATCGCTATGGCGGCCTCTCCGAATGGATGGTCCCCGCGGCATTCGAGGGCAAGACCACCCTCTTCGACCCGGTCTTGAAACTCGTCATGACCGCACTCACCGTGGGGGCGGGATTTCAAGGCGGCGAGGTGACGCCCCTGTTCGGCATCGGCGCTTCCCTCGGCGGCTGGATCGGATCGGTCACGCTCGGAGATCCCAGCCTTATGGCCGCATTGGGCATGGTGGGGGTTTTCGGCGCGGCGCTCAACGTTCCCATCACCACCATCATGCTCGGTATCGACATGTTCGGAGCGAGCGCGGGTGCGTACTTCGTCATCGTGGGCTTTATGAGCTATCTCATCGCCGGACACCACGCCGTGTACCCCGCACAGCGCATCGTCACCCCCAAGAGGCGATCGCTCAAGGAGGATACGGCCCTCACCGTAGAAGGCGCTTACGAACGCCATCGCCAGGAGCTCGAGGAGATGATCGACGAATGAGGAACGCCCGGCTCGAGTCACTTGGACATGCGCTCATCATCGTCAACCCCGTTGCGCAAAGTGGTGCGGCAGCAGGGGCTGCAGAGCGCCTCAAGCGCTTCCTCACGATGTACTGCCACCGCGAGGCATTCGACATCGCCCAAACCGAACGCCCCCGACATGCGACGGAGCTTGCGGCCGCGGCGTCAGAATTCGACACCGTGCTCGCACTCGGCGGCGACGGTGTGGTGCACGAGGTAGCCAACGGCCTTATGCAGATCCCGGCGGCGCAGCGGCCCATGCTCGGGGTCGTGCCGGTCGGGTCGGGGAACGACTTTGCGCACACCCTCGGGCTGACCGACATCACCGATGTCTCCGGCACCGATTTCTCCGCCCTGCTCACCAGCGAACCCACCGTCTGCGACATCATGCGCATCACCTACGAGACGAGCGGCTCAGGGGCACCCCGCAGGGTTGTGGAGTACGCCGTCCAGACTGCCTCATTTGGGCTCGATGCCGCCATTGCCATCGACACGCACACCATGCGAAAGCGCACGGGGCTCACGGGAGCACCGCTTTATATGGCGAGCGGACTCAAAGCGTTCGGGCGGAGCTATCGCGACTATCCCGTTCGCGTTCGATTTGACGATGGTGAGACTCGGCACTTGCGCACCATCGTATTCGCGATCCAAAACGGGCCGACCTACGGATCGGGATTCAACATCTGCCCGCGCGCCAGCATCTCCGACGGATTGATCGATGTATGTTACGCCTCCGGCCCCGTGCCGCGCGCCGTGGCGCTGCCAGTCTTCCTTTCTGCCAAGAACGGCCGCCACGTTGGAAGCAAACACGTGCATATCGAACGCATCAAAAAGGTCGACCTTACATTTTCCGCAGGCGACTACCCCATCCAGCTCGACGGCGAGCAAATCCGCGCCAAGAGCATGCGCATCGAGGTCGTGCCCGGCGCACTCAACGTGTTGCAGCCGCTCGATATCGGCCATGCGGAACCCATCGCAACAGCCGAGGCGCCAAAACGCCCCGAAAGTTCACTCTCGGGGCGTCAATAAGGTAATTATGAGCAAATCGCGCTTCGAAAGTTCACTCTCGCGTCTCTAGCGCGGATCGATGGCGGGAAGCCTTACGCAAAGACGATCTCGCCCGTCTCGTCGTCCATGCCGGCAATGCGGGCGAGGCTCTCCACGCGATACCCGCGGGCGCGCAGCTTGTCACCACCACCCTGATAGCCCTTCTCGATGGCGATGCCGATGCCCGCGACCTCGGCTCCGGCGCTCTCGCAGATGGAGATGAGCCCCTCGAGCGCGCAGCCGTTCGCCAAAAAGTCGTCGATGATAAGCACGCGATCCCCGCTCTCCAAAAAGCGGCGACCCACGATGACCGGATACTCCTTTTGCTTGGTGAACGAGTAAATGGTGGTGGAATACTGCTCGCCGTCCAAGTTGATGGACTGCGCCTTCTTGGCGAACACCACCGGCACATTGCCAAAGTGTCGCGATGCGCAGCATGCGATACCGATGCCGCTTGCCTCGATGGTGAGAATCTTGTTGATGCCAGCACCCTCGAACAGGCGCGCCCACTCGGCACCCATGTGGTCGAAGAGCTCAACGTCGCATTGATGGTTCAAAAACGCGTCGACCTTAAGGACGTTGCCGGCCTTGACGATGCCGTCGCGTACAATGCGCTCCTCGAGCTCCCTCATGAATACCCTCCTGTGGTCTGCAGATTTCACAGCAGGATACCACGAAGGCAGGGCTACAGTCCCTGGCGTTCCAGCCATGTCAGGATATCGCGGTGGACCTCGTCTTTGATGGGCTCATTCAGTATCTCGTGACGCATGCCGGGATACAGCTTCTCGCTCACGCGCTCGATGCCCGCACGGCGATACATCTCCACGGCGCGATGCACGCCCGCCCCACACGCGCCAACCGGATCTTCGTCGCCCGAGATGAACATCAACGGCAGGGCATGCGGTAGTTTTCGCGCCAAACGGGGATCGGTCGCATCGGACACGAGGCTCGTGAGCGTGTGATAGGCACCGACCGTGAACGGTTGCCCGCACAGGGGGTCGCGCTGATACTCCGCGACGACCTCGGGGTCGGTCGCCAGCCAGTCGACGTCGCTCTTGGCGCCCTTGATCGCCTTGCCATACGCGCCCGCGCCCAGCCCATCGACAAAGGAGCTCACATATCGCTCCCCGTGCTTTTTCGCAAGCGACCGCGTGAGTGCCCTGCCGGCGCTCGACAGAGCGCGCGCCTGATGTCCCGTTCCGCACAGCACCGCGGCCCGAACGCCAAAGGCGTGGCGGGTGAGGAACACGCGTGTGACGAAGCTTCCCATGGAGTGGCCGAAGATCACGTAGGGAATGCCACTCACACGCATATCGCATTGGACCGACAAGCGATCGAGGACGGTCTCGCGCAAGGTCTGGACGTCGGCTATGAGCACATCCTCCCCCGCCTCAAGCGGCATGTGGCCCAGATCTTCGGCGCTGGAAACGGTCTTGCCATGTCCTATATGGTCGTTGGCGCACACGACGAAACCCTGCTCGCACAGAAACGAGGCGAACCCCGCATACCGCTCGACGTGCTCGGACATGCCATGAACGAGCTGGATGAGGCCGCGCGGAGCCTCTCCGCCCGAGGCGACCTCGTCTGGCTCCCAAACGAGCGCGCAGATGGTTGATTCCCCATCGCGGCTGGCATAGTTCAAGGTGGTTGTCTTCATGTTGGGAGCTCCTGTGCGATCGATGTGGACTGCGATGTGCACGCATCGACCTTCTTGTACCCCACGCGGCACAAGGGATATCCAGCCATCCGCCAGCGGCGAGATCCGCCCTGTGCAACGCATCCGATCGGGGCGCAAACGCGCCACCCATCCAAGCACAACAGCCTCCCCCGCATGCGGGAGGAGTCCAGCACGAGCAGATGCACGGCGCGGTTACACTTCCAGCGGAAGGAAACGAAACTCGCTCATGGGAATGGTGCGCGCCTCACGCGCCTCAGCGTCGGCAATCTGGTCTGCGGCATACCCAATAGTGAGCATGTGCACCGGATACAGATCCGAAGGAAGGCCGAACTCGTCGATGGCGACGCGCGGATCGAAGTGACACACCCAGCAGGTGGACAGACCGAGATCCTCTGCCTGCATCATCATCTGGTCAACAACGATGCTCGAGTCGATATCGCCCGAATCCATCTGGTCATACTTGCGCACCCAGGCGATGTCGACCTTTTCGCACACCACGAGCACGAGCGGTGCGCCGAAGACGCTACCGTCTTTGGCGAAGTGCTTTGCCGCAATCCCAGCCTTCTCACGCAAGCGCGGGGTATCGCAGACGAGCACGCGCGTGGGATGCTTGTTGCAGGCGGACGGCGCGATACGCCCCGCCTCGAGAATCGCGGAAAGCTTTTCGGGCTCGACCGCACGGTCCTCATAGGAGCGGCAAGAGTAGCGGGCGCGCGTCAATTCGGAGTAGGACATACTGCCTCCCAGGGCATCGTGATGGAAACGGTTGTGCCGCCGAAGCGAACTACAGGTATTTGCGCCAGTCGTCCTCCCCTTCGTCTTCCTCTTGAGCCTCCGCCTCTGCCGCCGCAGCGGCGCGTTCAGCGGCGGCCTCGGCGTAGCTCACGGCGTTCTTCTCGGGAAATGCAGCGAAGACATGCTCGAAATGCTGGAGGTTCTCGTTGAACCGATCGCGCGAAACGGCGAAGATGGCGAGCTCGATGGCGTGCGTGCCCCGCGCAAGTTCCTCGCGGAACAGCTCGGCGACCGTATCGGCGTCCCAACCGAACACACCGCAACCCCAGGCACCGAGCACGACCTTCTTATGCCCAAGCATATCCACCACATCAAGCGCAAAGCGGATGCGCTCGCGCATGGCGCGCTCGAGGACGCCTTCCTTGACGCCATACTCCTCGCGCGCGCGGCGGGCATTGGGAGCGGCGATCACGAGCACATCGGCGTACGCGTGGATCTTATCGCGCGCGAAACGGACCTTGGGAACCACGAGACCGCGGTTTCGATACAGCTCGCAATTGATGTTGCGACGACGATTCTCGCCATACCAGTCACGCTGGGATTCGAGCACGTTGTAGAGGAAAGACTCAGAGCAGAGCGCCTCCTCCTGTGCCCAAGCGCCGCGAATGTAGCCACCACCCGGGTTCACGAACGAGGCGAAGTCGAGCACGGCGAGATCGCAGTACTCCGCGCGGCCGCGGCCGTTCTCGAGGATCGCGGCGACGGAGTCGGCGTCGACCACGCGCACCTCGGGCACGCATCCGGTGACCTCGACGGAGACGGGTGCCTCGACGCGGCGCACACCGGCCGAACTCCGCTCGATTTCCTTGCCGAAGCGCACGGCCACCTGCTCGGTATGGCGCTCGGCGGCAGCGGCGCGCGCCTGCTTGCGGGGGTTGCTCCGCTGGCTCCCTTTGTGTTCCACCATGGATACCCCTCCCTACAGGCTCGCGAGCGCCTGCTCGACGTCGGCAATCAGGTCTTCGGTGGACTCGATGCCGCAAGACAGACGCACCATATCGGGCGCGATGCCGCACGCCTCGAGCTCGGCGTCGTTCATCTGGCGGTGCGTGGCGTTCGCCGGATGCAGGCAGCAGGTGCGCGCGTCGGCCACATGCGTGGCGATCTGGGCGATTTTGAGGCTCTTCATGAACTGCTCGGCAGCGGCGCGGCCGCCGGTGAAGCCGAAGCTCACGACGCCGCAGGAGCCGTTCGGCAGATACTTCTGGGCGAGGTTGTAGCACTTGTCGCCGGGAAGGCCCGGGTAACGCACGAAGCGCACGGCGGGATGGTTCGACAGGAATTCCGCCATGGCCTGGCCGTTCTTGCAGTGCTGCGGCACGCGCACATGTAGACTTTCGAGACCAAGATTGAGCAGGAAGGCGTTCTGCGGGCTCTGAATGCATCCGAGGTCACGCATGAGCTGGGCGGTTGCCTTGGTGATGAAGGCACCGCCTTGGCCGAATTTCTCGACGTAGGTCACGCCGTGGTAGGTCTCGTCGGGGGTGGTGAGGCCCGGGAACTTGTCGGCATGGGCCATCCAGTCGAAGTTGCCCGAATCAACGATGGCGCCGCCCACTGCGGCGCCGTGGCCATCCATGTACTTGGTGGTGGAGTGGGTCACGATGTCGGCGCCCCACTCGAAGGGACGGCAGTTGATCGGCGTGGGGAACGTGTTGTCCACGATCAGCGGCACGCCGTGGGCGTGAGCCGCAGCGGCGAAGCGTTCGATATCGAGGACCGCGAGTGCAGGGTTGGCGATGGTCTCGCCGAACACGCACTTGGTGTTGGGTCGGAACGCCGCCTCGAGTTCTTCGTCGCTCGCGTCAGGCGCCACGAAGGTGCACTCCAGGCCCATGCGGCGCATGGTGTGGGCGAGCAGGTTGTAGGTGCCGCCGTAGATGGCGGAGCTTGCCACCACGTGGTCTCCCGCGCCGGCGATGTTGAAGACGGCGAAGAAGTTCGCCGCCTGGCCGGAGCTCGTCAACATGGCGGCGGTACCGCCCTCGAGTTCGGCGATCTTTGCGGCCACGTAGTCGTTCGTTGGGTTCTGCAGGCGGGTGTAGAAGTAACCCGACTCCTCGAGATCGAACAGGCGGCCCATATGCTCGGAGGTGTCGTACTTCCACGTGGTGGATTGGTAGATCGGCACTTGGCGGGGCTCAGCGTCCCCGGGACGGTAGCCGCCTTGCACGCAGGTCGTTCCGATATGCTCGGCCATGGGCTCTCCTTCGCTCGCATCGACACGGCGAGCAGCCGCATCGTTTCATAGATAGGTAAAATGGTATACCGTTCACCGCAAACGCGAAGGAAGAACCATGGCAATCAATAAATCGGTTACTTTGACGGATCGTGAGGCGCTGAAGAGGGCCGCCGCGGACTATCACGCGCGCGGCTTCAACTGCGCCCAATCCGTGATCTGCGCCTTTGCACCGGCGCTCGACATCGACGAGAAGGCGGCATTCGCCCTCTCCGAGGGGTTCGGTGCCGGCATGGGCGGCATGTCGGAGACCTGCGGGGCGATCTCGGGCGGCATCATGGCGCTCGGCCAGATAAAGAGCTCAGGTTTCGACGCTCCAGGCAGCAAGGGGGCCACGTACCGTCTCGCTCGCGCGTACTGCGATGCGTTTAGGGAAAAGAACGGCTCGACCATCTGCCGCGAGCTCAAGGGCGTGGGCGGGGACGCTGGTCCGCTGCGCTCTTGCGCCGGTTGCATCGACGACGCCATTGATCTGTTCGTGGACATTATCAAGGGGTAACTGCCTTAGATCGCGCATCGCCATCCGCACGATTGACCGCGGGGCATACAGCTAAAACTCGTCGAAATGGGGGCTTCCTATCTCGATGCGCTCGCGCCCAGCCATGAGCTCGGTGAGCTTCGGCGCAAGCGCGAGCTCCTCGCCTTCCCGATACACGGCGTGGATAACGACCTCGTCGGTGTAGTCAGTCGCGGTGACCTTGCCGCGCGTATCGGCAATCTTGCGCACAACTTGCTCGTATTGGGGATATGCAACAGTAATGTCGACCGCCACCACACTCGTCATCTCTACAATATCGCCCGCCTGGCGGGCGGCCTCGACCGCCGCCTGCGCAGCAGCCGTATAGGCGCGCACCAGACCGCCCGGCCCCAGCAGCGTACCGCCAAAGTAGCGCGTGGTCACGCAGCAAACGTCCTTGAGCCCCGCGCCGCGCAGCACCTCGAGCGTGGGCATGCCACTTGTCCGCTGCGGCTCCCCATCGTCGCTTGCGCGCTCCGTTCCATCCACCAAGATAAATGCGGGGACGTTGTGACGAGCGTCATAATGCCGCGCTCGGACTGCAGCCTGATGCGCCTGCGCCTCCTCAACGGATTGCACGTGGACCAGCTGCGCAATGAACCGGCTCTTGCGATCCTCGAACTCCCCGGTGACCTCAGCCCCCGCCCTCAACGTGAAATAACTCTCCGCCATAACCCCTCACAACCGTGCCCAATAATATATAAAGGCTTCTTTCGTCTTTTTCATTACACCGTATTGAACCACAGCTCCCTGGACCGGCGAACAGCGCGGCCGCATCTTCCACGCGCAGTTCCGCACGCAAAGGAGAGCCCAGTGGGATCTCCGTCTTGCGCGGGATTGTTTGAGCACGGACGATGTGGGAGTGCGGGAGAGGGGGAACAACTCCTCGAGCTCATGGTACAATACCTCATCGCGAAGCGGGCCAGACGATCGCGCGACCAGTCACTACGTGACAGGCGTGAGGAAAGTCCGGGCTCCATAGGGCAGGAAGCTGGTTAACGGCCAGGCGGGGCGACCCGACGGATTAGCGCCGCAGAAAAGAAGACTCCCGCTGCCCGCATTCATGCGGGTGAGAGAAAAGCTGAAACGGTGGTGTAAGAGACCACCAGCGTCGTGGCAACACGGCGGCTTGGCAAGCCCCTTCCGGAGCAAGCGCGAATAGGAGCGCCATGGGCCGGCCCGGCCCGCGCTCGGGTAGCGTGCGAGGAACTGCACGGCGACGTGCAGGCGAGATAAATGATCGTCCACGACAGAACCCGGCTTATCGGCCCGCCTTCGCCCCTTTAAGGATCTTTGACCGAATCCCCTCCCAATAAATACGGGACCTGTCCCACCACACCTTGTAGCTGGTTCTTCCTTACAGAAGCCTTACATTCCGTTCGTGCTTCAGCTCCGTGTCATGTGTTTGTAAGGAGTAGAATAACAAGGCTGTGTAAACGGGCGCGCTCGCGCGCCGAACGGGAATGTGGTATCAGTGGACGTATCCTTCTCCTATTTCATTGCGCAAGTCTTTTCAAATCCAATACTTGCCATGACGGTCCTGCTCACGCTGGGCGTCATCTTCGTAAATGGCTGGACCGACGCGCCCAACGCCATCGCGACCTGCGTCACGACGCGCTGCCTACCGCCCAAGACCGCAATCATCATGAGCGCCATCTTCAACTTCCTCGGCGTGTTCATCATGACGCACATCAACGCGAGCGTGGCTTCGACCATCTCCAACATGGTCGACTTCGGCGCGAACACCCAGATCGCGCTCATAGCGCTGTGCGCTGCGCTGTTCTCCATCGTGGTGTACTCCGTGGGCGCGAGCATCTTCGGCATCCCCACGAGCGAGAGCCACAGCCTCATCGCCGGCCTCACCGGCGCGGCGATCGCCCTGGGCGGCGCAGACGGCGTCAACATGAACGAGTGGGTCAAGGTCCTCTATGGCCTCGTCCTCTCCCTCGGCCTCGGCTTTGCCATGGGCTGGGTCGTCTGCAAGGTGGTCACCCTCCTCTTTGCCTCGACGGACCGCCGCAAATCCAACACGTTCTTCCGCTGGGCCCAGATCGCCGGCGCCGCCGGCATGAGCTTCATGCATGGAGCCCAGGACGGGCAGAAATTCATCGGAGTCCTGTTCCTCGGCGTCGCCTTCTGCAACGGCCAGTCCTCGGTTGACAACATGATCATCCCGGTGTGGCTCATGCTACTGTGCTCCGTCGTCATGGGCGTGGGCACGAGCGTCGGAGGCGAGAAGATCATCAAGTCCGTGGGCATGGACATGGTCAAGCTCGAGAAGTACCAGGGCTTCTCCGCGGACCTCTCCAGCTCGCTGTGCCTGCTGCTCGCGACCCTCACCGGCATCCCGGTTTCCACCACGCACGTCAAGACGACCGCGATCATGGGCGTGGGCGCGGTTAAGCGTATCTCCGCCATCAACTTCGGCGTGGTCAAGGACATGCTGCTCACCTGGGTGTTCACCTTCCCCGGTTGCGGCCTCATCAGCTTCCTCATGGCAAAGCTGTTCTTGTTGTTTATCTAAGACGAAACGGGCAAACCGAACCATCTTCTGAAAGGACCGATCATGGCCAAGAAAAATGACGCCTTCTACTTTGACAGCTTCGCCAGCGCCGCGGAGCTCGCATGCAAGGCAGCCCAAAAGCTCGACGAGATCATGCGTCATTTCGATCCCGCCACCATCGAGGAGGCCGTCGCCGAGATGCACGAGATCGAGCAGGAGGCCGACGAGATCGTCCATACGGTCAACGACGCGCTGATCACCGCCTTCATCACCCCCATCGAGCGCGAGGATATCGCCACCCTGAGCAACAGCATCGACGTCGTCATCGACCGCATCGAGGGTGTCCTGCACCGCATCTACTTCACTAACGTTCAGGAGATCTACCCCGCCGCGCTCGAGATGTCCGCCAAGGTCATGCGCGCAACTGAGCAGATGCACGACCTGGTACTCGAACTTCCGCAGTTCAAGCGCTCCAAGAGCCTGCGCGAGCACGTGGTAACGGTGAATACCATCGAAAGCGAGTGCGACGACATCTACATCGCTGCGATGCGCGGCTTGCACACCGCGGACCTTGACCCGCTGACCGTCATCTCCTGGCGCGATGTCTATACGTTCCTCGAGTACTGTGCCGACTCCTGCGAGTTCGTCGCCGACACCGTCGAGTCCATCGTGATGAAGAACAGCTAAACGAACGAGTGCTCGACACATGCCGAGCAGGATTAAGAGATCTGAAGCTCAAGTTTCCGCGCGCGAGTGCGTTGCCGCAGAAACTTGAGCTTTTTCGTATTAGTTTTCGAAAGTAACAAGTAGAAGACGACGAACACTCGTTAAAACACCAGCAAATGGCTGGATGAAAACCCACTATACATCGACTTTTTAAAATTCAATACGAAAAAGCTGAACTTTGAGCAGTGCACGATTCAACAGATGGGCATCTGCATATCAAGTCGGTCATACAGTGTCCACATGCCTCGATATTTCAAATTATGTCTCTACAACGCAGCGAGCCCACGCCATATGGCACGGGCTCACTTTCAACGATGGTGAAATCAAAGTGTCGCACTGCATCTCAGACCGAGCGACCGCTTAAATCAAATCAAGTCTCAACCCAGGCAGATGTCTAGTCTAGATCGTCGGAGCCGAAGTTCGGGAGTGGTGCGAACGGGTCGTCGACGGGCATCGGCTCAGGGGCCGGTACGGACACGGGCTCAGCAACAACGGCCTCGGAACCCGTAGGGGTGCCCATGAGCAAATCGGCAGGGAACTCATTTTGAGCCTCATCCATGAAGTGCTGGATCAGCTTGAGGTACTCGGCCTTGAACTCCTCACGGGAAGCCTTGAGACGATCGATCTCGTTGATCTCATTCTGCTTCTCGGCGAGAGCCTGACGAATGACCTCACGAGCCTTGGCGTCGGCTTCGGCGCGAATGCGGTCGGCGTTCTCGCGAGCGTCGGCGACAATGTTGTCGGCAGACTGCTGAGCCGCGATGAGCGCAGCGGAGATCTGGCTTGCCGTAGCCGTGTACTCGGGATTCGCAACGGGCGCAGGAGCCGGTGCAGCCGCGGGAGCCGGAGCAGCCTGAGCCTGGGTCTGGGCGGCCGCGAGCTCCTGCTCAGCTGCCGTCAGACGCGTCTTGAGATCAACGATCTTGTTGAGCATGGCGTCGACCTCAGAGGCGAGCCTCTCAAGGAAAACGTCGACCTCGGCGGGATCGTAACCGCGCTTGGCCTCGGAGAAGGTCTGCGCCTGGATGTCAGCGGGAGTAATTGCCATGAGTCAATCCTTTCGTACGCGAGGGGCACCAACTGGGGGTGCGCTCCGCTCGGCGTCAATCGCTACAATAATAACCTTATTATGAGGTTCTCCAGCAGATTCAACACAAGTATCGCAAGAACGGGAGACCAGTCGATTCCCCCCATGGGAGGCAGGAATCTACGGAACAGGTTCAGATACGGTCCGACGATGCTCTGCAGAACCGCCCCGATGTCCTCCATGAGACCACCGGAACGAATGGGAAACCAACTGAGCAGGCAGTAGGCCAAAACCAAAAAACTGTAGAAGTTGAACAGCGTCTGAACAAGTCGTGCGATGGTAAGGGCGTTAATCGAAATCACGTCAGGCGGCTCCTACTGCTTAAGATAGCCATCTTTGCGGAGGTTGGCGAGATCGGTCTGTTTGACCTCGCAGCCCTGCGGCAAAACAATGAATACACGGTCGCCCACCTCGCGAACGCTCGCTCCAGATCCACAGGCGAAGCCGTAGCTGAAGTCGAGGACGCGCTTGGCGACCTCGGTGCGCACACCCGCGAACACGAGCGCGACGGGCTGACGCGTGCGGACGCGGCGAACGACGGTCTCGACATCATCGTAGCTTTCGGGACGCAGAACGTACGCGGGGAGCTGAGGCGTGCCTTCGAGCACGGCGCTTACACGGGCTTCGGTGGACGTTGGAGCGGCGGGAGTCGGCACGGAGCTCATCGCGGCGCGCTGCGACTGCGCCTGGGCATAACTGGAGGGCGTGTCATAGGCGCCCGGGCGATAGGCACCATCGCGGCCGGTTGCCGTGGGGGCGCCATAGGAGCTGGCATGACGATCCGCCTCGCCGACCAGCTGGCCGGAACGTGTGTACACGGCAACGGACTCCGCCTCGCCACGGCGCGTCTGACCGAGCATGCCGTTCCCGGAATCCGAGGGCTCGTAACCGCGGTAGGTATCCTGTGCGGGCTGTCCGTATCCCGCCGGGTAATCCTCGTAACCGGCATCGCCGTCTTCGCCATAGTAATCGTCATACTGATCATCGCCGTACGGCTCCGAGGCGCTACCGCGCCCTGCGCCAAAACGGCTCTTGATATCATCGAAAAAGCTCACGTCTCTACCTCTCTTCGCGCCTTGTATGGGCGTACCCGCCTATCTTACTGCAAAGGATGGGTCAAAGACCACACGCCCGAGTCGAACGATGGTGGAACCCTCCTCAAGCGCCACCTCGAAGTCCTCGCTCATACCGCACGAAAGTTCCGAAAGCGGCAGGCCGCTCTCCCGCGAAAGCTCGTCACGCAACTCGCGCAAGCCGGCAAAACACGTACGAGCCGTATCTTTATCCCCACGGGGAGCCATAGTCATAAGCCCCTTGATGCGGATTCCACAAAGACCCTGCAGTTCGTTGAACTCACGGCGAAGATCCGCAGGAGAAAATCCCCCCTTTGTCTCCTCGCCGCTCACGTTCACCTCGATGAGGACGTCTTGCGGTACGTCGAGTTCGCCAGTCTCCATGCGACGCTCCACACGCGATGCAACGGCGCATGCGAGGTGCAGCGAGCCGATGGAGTGGACGAGGCCGACACGCCCAAGTACGGCATTAATCTTATTCGTCTGAAGATTCCCGATCATATCGAAGCGCACGTCGGGCAGGTCGTGAACAGCCGATAGTCCTTCGAGCTTGCGATTGAGTTCCTGCGGTCGGTTCTCTCCGAACACGCGATACCCGGCGTCGATCGCAGCGAGAACCTCCCCCACCCCAACCGTCTTCGACACCGCCACGAGGGTCGCGTCACCGGACGTACGGCCGCTCACTGCCAGTGCCGCATCCATACGCGCGAGGATCTCCGCACGACGCTCAACGATATCATTTGCGTACGAAGCATTCATGGTCGGTTACTCGCCATCCGTCCCGACGCGGGCAATGAGGGCCGCGAGCTCGGAACCAACCTCGTCGGGCGCAAGGGCGGAGACGTAACGCGCATCACTCACGGGGTCGAGCGTCACGCCCTCGCCCGAGGGGATGCGCATGCTCTCCAACTCCTCCTCATCCGCATCGGCGATGTCGTCGGCGCCCCAACGCTGACCGGTGAGCAGGAACACGAGGCGATAGGCGGATTCCATGGCGATGTTGGCGATGCGGTCCAGGTAGCGCGAGACCATGACGGTACGACGGAAGTCGTCCATCTGGGCGTCATCGGCCACTTCCATCGTCTCAGTGCGGTTAAAGACACGGAAGAACTCCTGATACGCACCGTGCACGGCCTCGTCCTCCTCCGAGAGGGCGAGCACCGCGGCGAGATCGTTATTCACGAGTGCCGCGGCGGTTGAGCCGAGAACCTGGTAGACGCTCGCCGCCTCCTGCTCGATGAGGGCAACCATCTCGGCGGGGAACTCGATGTCGTTGTTCACCTTGCGCTTGGCGGCACGCGCGATACGACGGACCTTGTCGCTCATGCGCTGGAGGTTGAAGTCGATGTAGATGATGGTCTGCAGCAGACGGAAATCTGAGGCGACCGGCGACTGCGTGGCGATGAGGTTGTAGCAGACGGCCTCGAGGTTGGCGCAACGTGCGTCGATCTTGTACGTCTTCTTCTTGGCGCGGCGCGCGAGCTCCATGTCGTCGGTCACGAACGCGGTGACGGCATCGTGAAGCGTGAGGTCGATCGACTCGAAAATGGAAAGCATCTCGTGGCGCGCCTCGATGAGCTGGCTTGAAAACAATTTGCGCATGTGCGCCTCCTAGCGGGCAGGTGGTAGAAATGTGTGAAAAGGGGCCTGACCCCCAATCGCACATCATGATGCAGGTTACCCAAAACGACCGGTGATGTAATCCTCTGTGCGCTTATCCATGGGAGTGGTGAAAATGGCGTCGGTCTCGCCGTATTCGATGAGCGTCGCGGGCTCCCCTGCAACCTCCTGCAGGAAGAACGCGGTGTGGTCGGAGATGCGCGCGGCCTGCTGCATGTTGTGGGTGACGATGATGATCGTCATCTCGGGCGCGAGCTCGGCCATGAGGTCCTCGACCTTCTGCACACTCGTGGGGTCGATGGCGGAACAAGGCTCGTCCATGAGCAGTACGTCGGGCTGCACCGCGAGCACGCGGGCAATGCAAAGACGCTGCTGCTGACCGCCCGAGAGGGCCAGACCGTCTTTAGACAGCTGATTGGAGACCTCCCTCCAGAGGTTGGCACGCTTGAGGGACTCCTCGACGATGTCATCCAGATCGCTCTTGCTCGTGACGCCCTGCAGGCGCGGGCCGAACGCGACGTTCTCGTAGATCGACTTAGGGAAGGGATTGGGCTGCTGGAAGATCATGCCCACACGGCGACGCAGGTCAACGGGGTCGACGCCCTCCGCGTAGATGTTGGAGCCGTCGAGCTCCATCGTGCCCTCGTTGCGCGTGCCCTCGATAAGGTCATTCATACGGTTCATGCAGCGCAGGAACGTGGATTTACCACAACCAGAGGGTCCAATGAAAGCGGTGATCTTGTTCTTGGCGATATTCAGGTTCACGTCGGTGAGCGCATGGAAGTCGCCGTACCAAAAGTTGAATTCCTTGACGGTGATGGCGCTCTGCGCCGCCTCGGGCGCGTTACGGTAGACGGTCACGTGGAGCTCCTTACTTGCTCTTGCGGGAAAGCCAGCGGGCGAACAGGTTGAAAGCGAGAATGATGGCCATGAGCAGCAGGGCGGTGCCGTACGCCGCATTCATGTTGATGCCGTCATTCGCCAGCAGGTACAGATGGACCGTCATGGGGCGGCCGGAGTCGAGGGGCGTGATGGGCATGTTGATGGCCTGTCCCATGGTGTAGAGGACCACCGCCGTCTCTCCGATGGCGCGGCCGATGCCGAGCACGATGCCCGTGGCGATGCGACCGAACGCCGAGGGCAGGACGATCTTGCTCACGACCTGCCACTTGGTGGCGCCCAGGCCGTAGGCGCCCCAGCGGATGTAGCGGGGGACGGCGCGGATGGCCTCCTCGGTGGTGCGCATGATGATGGGCAGCATGAGCAGCGCGAGGGCCAGGGCGGCCGAGATCATGGACAAGCCAAAGCCCATCGCCTCGACGAACAACGCGTAGCCGAACAGGCCCATGACGATTGAGGGCACTGAGGCGAGCGTATCGGCTGCGTAGCGGATAATGTTGACCAGACGGCCCTGCTTGGCGTACTCGGCGAGGTAAACGGCCGCGAGCACGGCGATGGGTGTGCAGATGAGCATCGCAAGGGCGGTCACGTAGACGGTCGACACGATCGTGGGCCAGATGCCGCCTTCGGCATTGACGCCCTCGGGCCACCCGAAGATGAAGTCGAGTGAGATATGCGGGAGGCCGTTGACCACCACGTAGGCGATGATGGCAACGAGCACGAGCGTGGTGATGGCCGCAGCGACGCGAAACACACCGAGCATGATCTTGTTGCTCGTGTTCTTGGAGATGCGTTCCTTCTTACCAGAAGCGAGCGCGCGCTTGATGCGCTGGGCGGAGGACTCGGCCTGGACAACCGCCTCAGGAGCGGCGTTGGGGACCTTGGAGGCGTCTTGTGCTTGGGACATGGCCTACCCCTTCCTCATCTTGGAAAGCAGGCGGACAATGCCCACGAGCGATGCCGACACGATAAAGAGCACCACGCCCATGCCGAACAGGGCAGTGCGGTGCAGACCGGAGGAATAGCTCATGTCGAGCGCGATCTGGCTCGTGAGCGTGGAGACCGGGCTCGAGATGGACTCGGGGATGACCGGGGCGTTACCCACGACCATGAGGACTGCCATGGTCTCGCCGATGGCGCGGCCCATACCGAGCACGACGGCGTCGACGATGCCGAATTTCGCGGCGGGAAGCACGACCTTGTAGATGGTCTGCCATTTGGTGGCCCCCATCGCGAAACTCGCCTCGCGGATGCCCATCGGAATAGAATTAAGCGCGTCGATGGTAAGGGTGGTAATCGTGGGGACGATCATGATGGCGAGCACGAACCATGCGGTGAGCGCGCCGAAACCCAAGCCGCCCGTGAGGTCGGCGACGAAAGGACGGATGATGACCATGCCGAAAAAGCCGTAAATGATCGACGGAATGCCCGCAAGCAGGTCAACGGCGGGACTGATGAGCGCACGAACGCGGGCCGATGAGATCTCGGTGAGGTACACGGCGGTCCCCACACCGAGCGGGACGCCCAAAACGAGCGCGCCGACCGTCACGAGCGCCGTACCTGCGGCGAGCGACAAGATGCCGTAGTGACCCTCAGTGGGAGCCCAAGTGAAGCTGAAGAAGTTCGCCAGGCCGATATCGGTGAACACGGGAGCCGCTTGCATCATCGTGAACGCGAAGATGAGCACGACCGTCACGACGGCTAGGAAGGCGCAACCGAAAAACAGGTATTGCAGCGCCTTCTCCTTAAGGTAGGTGCTGCGCGAGACGAGCGCCAGATCGCGCTTGTGCGGAGCGTTCTGCTCGTTCATCTGACTCATGCCCCCTCCTCACTCATTTCGACCGGAATGAAGCCGGCCTCGCGGATCTGCTCATCCATCTCGTCGGAGAGGACATACTCGATGTACTCCGCAGCGGCGCCCGTCGGTTCGCCTTTCGTGAAGAAATACAGGTCGCGTGAGATGGGGTACTCGCCCGTGGCGATGGTCCCCTCGGACGGAGCAACGCCGTTGACGCTCATGGCGCGCACGCTCGTTTGAGCGTACTTGGACTCGACGAAGCCCATGGAAATATAGCCGATGGCACCGCGGGAACGACTCACGACATCGCGCACCTGGCCCGTGCCGGAGAGCACAGCGGCGCGACGGTCGAAAGCGGAGCCGTCCATGACGATCGATTTGAACGCCTCGCGGGTGCCGGAGGCCTCATCGCGGTTGACGAGCTGAATCGTCAGATCCTCGCCACCGACCTCGCTCCAATTGGTGATTTGGCCCGAATAGATGCCACGCAGCTGCTCAATCGTGAGGTTATGCACGGGATTCTCCGTGTTCACAATCACCGCGATGCCGTCATGGGCCACCGGCACCGTGGTGAGGCCGAGCTTGGACTCCTCGGCATTGAGCCCGCGCGAGGACGTCGCAATCTCGGCGGTACCGGTCGAGACGGCCTCGATGCCGGCAGAGGACCCAAGACCGCTCACGAGCACGCCGATGCCGGCCTCTTCCTTAAAGAGCTCAGCGGCTTGTTCGGCGATGGGCAGGCAGGTCGTAGAGCCGGCCACGGTAATGGATTCCGTCGCACCCTCCGAGCTGCAGGCGGACAGGGCCGCCATAGTCGACAGGGACACAACCGCTGTCGCGAGAAACAGCGGGATGCGGCGGCGCTTGAGCGGAACCGAACCTTCTTGCCCTCGATCTGCGAAAGATGTCGCTGCACGCGCATTGCAGAACTGGGCGGAGGGAATACGTCGCACGGAGGGACTCCGATCTCTTCGAGCGATTGACGCAGGCACGCGGGTGCACCCTACACCCGCGTCACATCCCGATATGGTATCAAATGATGTACCTGCGCAAGTGCTCGACGAGCCCAAGCCCCTATAAACACCCTTTGGGCGCGACTATTCCGTCTGTTCGGTATCGGCGCCGTCTTCGATAAGCGACGCGAGCGCCTCGCCCACCTCGTCGGGCGCAAGGGCGGCGACGTAGCGCGCGTCACGAGCGGGATCGAGCGTCACGCCCTCACCCGCGGGAACGCGCATGCTCTCCAGCTCATCCTCATCGGCATCGGCGAGGTCATCGGCGCACAGGCGCTGGCCCGTGAGCAGGAACGTCAAACGGAACGCAGCGTCGATGGAGATGGCGGCGATGCGATCGAGGTAGCGCGACACCATGATGACACGGCGCAGGTCGTCGAGCGATGAATCATCTGCCATGTCCTCGGCGTTCATACGGTTGAAGGTGCGGAAGAACTGCTCGTAGATCTCGTGAACCGCCTCGTCCTGGTTGGAGAGATCGAGCACGATCCCCAAATCGTTGTTCACCAGGGCGGACACCGATGCGCCGAGCACGCGATACACGCTCTCCGCCTCACGTTCGATAAGGTCAACGAGTTCGGCGGGAAGCTCAATTTCCTGAGCGACCTTGTGACGCGCGGCACGTGCGATACGGCGGACCTTGTCGCTCATGCGCTGGAGGTTGAAGTTCACGTAGATGATTGTCTGCAGCAAGCGGAAGTCCGAGGCGACCGGTGACTGCGTGGCAATGAGGTTGTAGCAGACCGCTTCGAGGTTGGCACTGCGCGCATCGACGTGATCGGCGGCCCGCTGAGCCTTCTTGCCAAGATCCTTATCGTTGGCGATAAACGCGTTCACGGCATCGTGCAGGGAAAGGTCGACCGCCTCGTAGATGGAGAGCATCTCGTGACGTGCCTCGATGAGCTGGCGGGAAAACAGTTTGCGCATGGGGGTCCTTCGCGACGTGTGGTTTTATACCAGGCAAGTCTAACGTCGGCCCCGCACGCCTCGCGTAAACGCAATGTCAGGGAAATGAAAGGGCTGCCCTAAGGGAGGCCGTTGACCATCATCGATCCAGAGGGTAACAACGTCGAAAACTAGGCTTCAAATCGCGCCGCTTTTCGACATTGTTACCCTCCTTCGGCTTCGACTCCGAGCATCCTGCCAGAAACACACATACAACGGCGTCTAACGAGAGCGCTGGCCAACCCAAGGCTCCCGGCTAGGCGATCACCGCGACAGCGGCGTGCCGCCCGCACGTCCCGCCCTCGGCTCGATATGAGAAGAAGCGGTCGTTATCGCGAACGGTGGACAGGCCCTGGTCCCAAATGCTCGACGCGGGGACGCCGGCCTCGACGAGCGCCTGCCGGATGGCGCGCGACAGGTCGAGCAGGCGCGTCACACCGGAGCCGTGCCAGCCGAACTCTTCATCGAATCGCCCGATGAGCTCATCGGACACCTCGTACTCATCGCCTTGGATGTGCGGCCCGATATAGGCCCGTATGTCCTCGGGCGCGCAGACGGCCTCGTCCGCGAGAGCACGGGACGCCTTGGCGGCGATGCGCGCGATCGTCCCCTTCCAGCCGGAGTGGATCACGGCGAATCCGGATGGAGCCGTAAGGACGACCGGCACGCAATCGGCAAAACAGAGCATCACCGGCGTACCGGGGGCCACGCAGACGATCGCATCGGCGCCCGCGGCGATTTCGGTCCGCACAGAAGCCAGGGAGGTGGGGTCCGAATCGCGCACCACGGCGACATGGTCGCCGTGGACTTGGTTGGGAACAAGGAGACGGTCGAGCAGACCGTCAAAGCCCTCGGCCGCCCACGCGCCCGGGCGGCCGCCGAAAGGCGCGGCTTTACACAGCGCATGAAGCGCGCGCCGCCGGTTCTCCAGAACGGCTTCGAGATCGTCTCCCACGTGGGACCCGAGGTTCAGCGAGGTGTACGGAGCCTCGGACACGCCGCCCGTGCGCTCCGTGAAGCCGAATCGCACCCCGCCGTCGCACCCACCGACAAGCGCCACCCCATCAACCACAACGCGTTCCATAGCGATATCCCCCATCTCGTCAAACACAAGTTCCAGCAAGCCGCCCCGCCGCCCCACCTTACGCGTGAGAGCTGCGAAGCCTCCGAGCTTTCGGCACCTTCAAATTCTCTACCACGTTAACGCAAGGAGGGGTCCGGCACTTGCCTAAGCAAACATTCCGCAGCCGTTGAGCAAAGCTCGACGGCGAGGACGTTTGCGTGGCAAGTGCCGGACCCCTCCGACAAGTCACGTGGACGAATTAGAAGTTGCCGCGCTTGAGGAAGTCGGGAAGCTCGAACTGATCGTTGCCGAAATTCGGAAGCTCAGTGCCGCCGATGTTGCGCGTTGCCGCAGGAGCAGCGGCAGGCTCAGAGGAACGCTCGGAACGGGGAGCCTTGGAAGCAGCGAAGAGCTCGTCCTGGCGGTTCACGTTGGAATCAGAGAAACCAGTGGCGATTACCGTGATGCGAACCTGATCGCCCAGGGACTCGTCCACAACGGTACCGAAGATGATGTTGGCATCCGGGTCGACGGCGTTGGCGACGAGGTCGGCCGCGTCGTTGATCTCCTGGATGCCGAGGTCCTTGGAGCCGGCGATGGAGAGCAGGACGCGCGTCGCGCCGTCGACGGAGCTCTCGAGCAGCGGGCTGGAGATCGCCTGCTGCGCGGCATCGACGGCGCGGGTGTCGCCGGAGGCGACGCCGATGCCCATCATGGCGGTGCCGGCCTGCTTCATGATGGTCTTGACGTCGGCGAAGTCGAGGTTGATGACGCCGGGGACGGTGATGAGGTCGGTGATTCCCTGGGTGCCCTGGGACAGGACGCCGTCGGCCGTGGTGAAGGCCTCGAGCATGGTGGTCTTCTTCTCGGCGATGTCGAGCAGGCGGTCGTTCGGGATGACGATCATGGTGTCGACGGATTCGGCGAGGGTCTTGATGCCCTCCTCGGCGGAATTCTTGCGCTTGCGGCCCTCAAAGGTGAAGGGCTTGGTCACGACGGCGACGGTCAGGGCGCCCACGTCGTTCATCGCGATGTCGGCCACGATGGGGGCAGCGCCCGTACCGGTGCCACCACCCTCACCGCAGGTGATGAAGACCATGTCGGCTCCGGCAAGCGCCTCGGCGATGTCGTCACGACTCTCCTCGGCGGCCTTACGACCGACCTCGGGGTTGGCGCCCGCGCCTAGACCGCGGGTGATGTCGGTGCCGATGTGAACCTTGATGTCGGCATCGGAAATGGCCAGGGCCTGAGCGTCCGTGTTGATGGCGACGAACTCAACGCCGCGGATGCCCTCCTCGATCATGCGGTTCACGGCGTTCGTGCCGCCACCGCCCACGCCGACGACCTTGATGACAGCAAGGTAGTTGTTGATCTCGTTCTCGTGCATGTGCGGTCCTTTCGAACGCTATGTTGCTAGCCCTTAGGCGAAACGTCACGACGTTAACCCTCAACTAGAGATTAAAAGTCAAGGTAAACCGTGCTATGTTTGCACAAAGTAGGCTCTCAAGTCAAACCGACCTGCGCATATTGTGAAGTATACGGCATTTCCGCTGGTATTCCCAAAGACCGTTCGGCGAGCGCAAAAATGGCGCGCGTCAGAAACGCGCCAGACCTCGTGAGCATTACCAGTCAACCCTCATCGGCAGCCTATTGTGGAGCGCTACGGAACGTGTAGGCGCCAGGCTCACGGACGTTGATGAACGACACACCCGTCTCTTGGGACAGCAGCTTGGTGACCACGCGCTCCTTCTCGGTGATATTGTCCGGCGCGCCGAGCGAGACCTCAACGCCGGAGATCAGATATGCCGAAATTGCCTCCACCGACGAGACCGACAAACTCTTGATCTGCGCCACGAACTCCGAGGAAAAGCCGTTTGCGTATTCAAGTCCCGCCAAAACCACGTCCGAATTCACCGGCTCGCCGCTTTTGGGGGAGATATCGCTGGGCACATCGGTCAAAAGAAGGGCGCCGGAATCTTGTGCGACCCTCAACGCGGCCTCCTGGGAGGACAGCAGGGTGGCACCCTCGGGCACAGACCCATCTTCGCCCACCTCCACTTCGTTGCCCTCCGCATCGACGGCGACCAGAAGGGTCACGGGAGCAATCCAAGTACCGTCATCGCCGATCGCCCAGGCGATCTCGTCCGCGGTGATATACGCGATGGCCTTCAGTTGGCGTTCCACAGGCGTGATGACGAGCGCATGCGGCCAGGAGCGTTCAATCTGAACGCCCTTGATCCACGGGCTCGCCTGGAGCTGCTCGAGAATAGCCTTCTCGTCGACGTTGAGCAGGGTCGTCCCCTCGGGAATATCGACAAGAGCCTGCACCGTCTGTTGCTCAACGTGATCGCTACCCCGCACCTGAATATCGGAGGCCTCAAAGAGCGCAGAGTTCGCAATGACGACGACGGCAAGTGCCACGGCGGCAAGTCCGCCCACGCCAGCGATGAGCACGCCTCGACTCGGTTTGCGGATGTTGAGTTTTGAAGCGAGCGCGGTAAAAAAGCCCCCGATTGCCGCGAAGGCCCCCATGAGGGGACGCAGGACGCGGACGACACCCGTTTTTTTCGAGCTGGGCTTACCAGCAGCGGGCATACTCGCGCGCTTGACCCCGGGCACGACGATCTTTGCGGCCGTCTTCTTGCCGGATGTCAAAGACGAAACATGAGCGGTGGAAGTTTTTTTCTCGGCAGCTCGAACCGCCGCAGGGGAAGCGACGGGGCGCGTGCCATGGGGCAATTGCCTTTGCCGGGCAGAAGCCTTGGCGCTCTTGCCGGGAACCACGCCACGCTTGGTGGGGACAGGGCGCTTTGCCTTCGAGACGCCCATGGCAGACGCAGGCCGGGCAATCTGCGAACGCGCAGAGACGGGCTTGGACTTCGCCGACGCCCTCGAGACGGGAGCGGGTTGAGGAGCCGACGACGGCTTCCTGGAAGCCGGGGTCTTCTTTGCTGCCGCGGCACGACGATAGGTAGGCTTGGGAGCCCTAGAAGCCGAGGAATTTGACTTCTGGTTGTAGCTCGACGCCATACCTCTCCCTTACCGTCTTGTGCACGTGCCGTATGACCGCGGAGACATCTGCCGCGGAAGCGGTTCCCTTGTTCACGATAAAGTTAGCGTGAACGGACGAGACTTCCGCCCCGCCCTGAGAAAAACCCTTTAATCCGCATTCCTCGATCATGGCGCCCACGGCGCGATCGGGGGGGTTGCGAAACACCGAGCCGCAGGACGGGACGCCGAGCGGTTGCGTACGACGGCGACGCGTTAGGGCGCGCTCCATGCGAGCGCGAATCTCATCTTTCAAGCCCGGCATGAGTTCAAGTGTCGCCTCGAGGATGATCTCATCGCGCGGAATTCCGCACTCGCGATACCCCCAGGCGATGTCGTCGTGCCCGTAATGACGCATCCCCTCGCCCGGCTTATACGTCATGACATCTTGAACAAGCGTTCCAATCCACTCGGTTCGCGAGCCGGCGTTCATGGAAATCGCGCCTCCCACGGTTCCCGGAATGCCCACCGCGAACTCAAGGCCCGCGAGCTCCTTGGAAAGGGCTTCGTTCACCAGGCGCGCGAGGATGGCACCGGCACCGACGGTGATGGTTCGACCATCCTCACCCAGCACGAAGCGGGAGAATTCGCTGCCGAGCGTGATGACCGCCCCACGATAACCCTCATCGGCGACGAGCAGGTTGGAGCCCTTTCCGATAATGACCCATGGCACCCGCTCGCGGGCGAGTACCTCGATGGTGCGGCGCAGGGAATGATAGCTATGGCAGGTCACGAACAGATCGGCCTTGCCGCCAATGCGATAGCTCGTGTGACGGGCGAGCTTCTCCTGCTCGATTATGTCCGTGTCGATCGTGCCCGAGAGCGACATGACGGCGTTGAACACACCCATCGACTATTGATCCTTGCTCGCGACATACTCGAGATAATCGGGGCCGACGGCGGTGACGTCGCCCGCACCCATGGTGATGAGCAGATCGCCCGCCTGCGCGACCTCATCCAAACAGGCCATGAGGGACTGATGGTCGGACGCGTAACGCACCTGTTTGTCGGGGTGGGCGGCGCGAATCTTATCAGCGAGCATCTTGCTCGTCACGCCGGGGATGGGCATCTCGCCCGCCGGGAAGACATCTACGAGCACAACGGTATCCGCATCTGCAAACGCGTCGACGAAGTCGTCGCACAGCGCCTGGAGACGCGAATAGCGGTGCGGCTGGAACACGACGATAACGTGCTGGAAGTCCAAAGACTTGGCAGCATGAAGCGTCGCCTTCACTTCGGTCGGGTGATGGCCGTAGTCATCCACGAGCATGACGCCGCGGGTCTCACCCACGTGCGAGAAACGGCGGCGGGCACCCTCGAACGTGGAGAGGGCCGTCGCGGCCTCCTGTGTATCGAGGCCGAGCACATAGGCCGCAACAAGGGCGGCAGTGGCGTTCAGCATGTTATGACGACCGGGATTGTTTTTAATGGAGACGGAGCGAACAGCCCCATCGGGAAGAGCGACCGTAAAATCGGTACCGAAGGTATGGCTGGAAGCCCGCGGCGTGCAGACGACGTCGAAACCCTCGCCTTCACCATAGGTGAACACCGAACGACCAGTCGAACGGGCGAGCTCGACGAGGCGCGGATCCTCACCACAGACGATGACCGCGCCGTCCTCGTCCACCAAACGCATAAACGCGCAGAACGTGTCTTCGATCTCGGCGAGCGAGCCATAGTGGTCCATGTGGTCGGCCTCGACGTTGGTCACGATGACAACATGAGGATCGAGGTAGAGGAAGGAGCTGTCCGACTCATCCGCCTCGACGACGAAGTACTCCCCATCGCCGTTCTTGCCGTTGGTTCCATAGCCCTCAACGACACCGCCGATCAAAAAGCTCGGGTCGAGCCCCATGCGGTCGAGCATAGTCGCAACCATAGAAGAGGTCGTCGTCTTGCCGTGCGTACCAGCAGCGGCGACCGTCGTGCGGCCATACCCGAGGGCAGAAAGCATCTTGGCGCGGTGCCAAACGGGAATACCGAGCTCACGCGCGCGCATGAGCTCCGGATTAGTCTCGGGGATCGCCGTGGAAACCACCACGACATCGGGCTTGACCTCATCGATCGTGGCGGCTTTATGCCCCACATGGACGTTGACGCCAGAGCGCGTGAGCTGACGGACATAGCGGGAGGTCTTGAGGTCGGAACCCGTGACGGTGAAACCACGCTCATGGAGAACCAAGGCAATGCCGCTCATGCCGGCACCGCCGACGCCGATAAAGTGAGCGCTCTTGAACGTCGGGGCGGTCGTCGCCTCGGGAACTGCAATGGTCGACATGACTCTCCTCGCATGATCGCATACGTAAACTAATCTAGTATACGCCATTCGCATTGCCTCGGGTCCCATCGCCCCTCCCCTGCGGACATCATCCCGTGCTCAAACAGCGCTTCGCGAACTGCGCGCGGGACGATGTCCGCAGGAGAGGGGCTGCGGGGACTCTGTCGATGGGCCCCCTTACACGAGGGCTTCTAGCTCGTCGGCTAGGACTTGGGCGGCTTTGTCTTGGGCTAGGCCGCAGGCGGCGTCATGCATCGCGGAGCGGCGGGCGGGGTCGTGCAACAAGGTGAGCAGCTCTTCGCGGAAAGAATCGCCATCGATGTCCGCATCCGCAAAGACCACAGCGGCACCGGCGTCGGAAAGCAAGCGGGCGTTGGTGGTTTGATGGTCGGCCGTGGCAAAGGGGTACGGAACGAGGATAGAGGGCACCGCGAGGGCGGCGATCTCGGCCACTGAGGATGCGCCGGCGCGGGACAAGACAAGGTCGGCGGCGGCGAGGACATCGCCCATGTCGTCGATATAGGATCGGACCTGCCAGCGTGCGCCCTCGTCGCCACTCAGATCGAGGGCCGCGACGGCGTCATCGTAGCCACCCTTGCCCGTCGACTGAACCACATGCAGGCCCTCGATCGCGAGCAGTGCGCCCTTGAGTTCCGCGAGCCGCTCATTGAGGTGCTTGGCTCCCAGGGACCCGCCAAAGACCAACAACACCGTCGCGCCTTCATCGATTCCAAGAGCGGCGCGGCCACGTGCGCGGTCGCCGTCAAGCACGCTGCGGCGTACAGGATTGCCGGTGAACACGATGCGCGTGGCAGAGCCGGCATGCTCGCGAAGGATGTCCCCCACGCTCGGCTGACCGGTTGCGATGAGCCGCGCGAGCTTGGCGGAGCGCTTGTTGGCAAGACCGGGAACGGAGTTCTGCTCGTGCAGGGCAACGGGAATGCCGAGCTTAGCCGCGGCGCGCACGAGCGGCAACTCGAGATATGCCCCAAAACCGATCGCAACATCCGGCATGGGCAGGGAGCCAGACTGAAACTCGCCCACCAAGCGGTGCTCCTCACGCGCCAGATGCATAAGGGCCGTGACGAGCGTCCACGGACGCTGTCGATCGAAGCCTGTCACGTGAACGGGGTGGAACGGGAAGCCCGCCTGGGGCACAAGTGAGCCCTCCAAACGACGCGTCTCGCCAAAAAAGTGAACCTCGTGCCCACGGGAGCGCAATTCATCCGCGAGTGCCAAGGCGGGATTCACATGGCCTGCGGTGCCACCTGCGGCGATGGCGACCACCAAATGATTGCTATCGGTCATAACGGCTCCTCCCCGTTCGCCCTCTACCATCACCGCGACCAGACTCACCGGAACGGCGCGGGCGAGGGTTGCCTGCGATACCACCATAATCCACCCGAGGCCGTGCGTCACGCGAACGGAGTCGTTCGGAGGCACCGCCGCCCAAATCCACGCGCTGATACCCACCTGGGCGCGGCATCCGCTCCGATGCGCGGACATTCCGCGCGCCACGCGGACGCGGACCGCGCGGACGATCGGGCAAAGATGGGGCGCCCCCTTCGTATACGCGCAATCCGCCACGACCGCGCGGCATAGGATCGCCCACACCGGAATCCTCCTCCACGTTACCCGCAGCCATAACATGGAAGCTTGCGCGACGGCGGTCGGCAGAGGTTTGGACGTTGCTTTCGACCGAGACGCGGAAGATGAATCCCGCAAGTATGAGCGACGTGAGCACCGAAGAACCGCCGTAGCTGACGAACGGAAGCGGTTTACCCGTCATCGGCAAAAGGCCCAAGATGCCAAACGAGTTGATGATGAACTGGATGAGCAAGACAAACGAACAGCCCGCAGCGACCAACTGGCCATGGAGGGTCGGCGAGCGGCGCGCGATGTAGAACCCCGCGGCGATCATGGCAAGGAACACGGCGACGAAGATGGCCATGCCAACAAAACCGAGTTCCTCACCAATAATCGCGAGGATATAGTCGTTGTGGGCTTCGGGCAGATAGTAATATTTCATGGTCGCGTTACCGATGCCGCGACCGAACGGACCGCCCGAGGCGAATGCCATGATGGCGACCGTCGCCTGGAAGCCGTCGCCGTACGGGTCGCTCCACGGGTCGAGGAAGACGAGGAAGCGGGCGAAACGGTAGGGCGATGCGACGGCCAGAATGATACTCGCCAAGACCATCAGCACGAATGCGCCGGCGATCAGGCGGTATGAAATGCCGCAGATGTAGGCCATGGCAAAGACCGTCGCCACAATGATGATCGTGGTTCCCAGGTCGGGCTCGGCAAAGATGAGCACCGCGGGCACACCCACGCAAAGCAGCAGGTAAAACAAGAACGACGAGGTGTCGAGGGTGCCATCGTCGTAATACGCGGCGAGGATGTTTGCCGCGTAGACGATGACCGCGGGCTTGGCGAGCTCGGCGGGCTGCAAGTTGAAGAAGCCCAGTGGAATCCAACGAGAGGCGCCCCAGGTCTCGCCACCGGCACCGACCGCCAACACAATGACGAGCAGCGCGACGACTGCCCACCACACGCTCGTCACGAAACGAGTGCGAAACGCCTGCCAGGGAATGATCTTGCGCGTGCCGATAACCGCGAACGCACTGAACCCGATGACCATAAAGATGGCCTGGCGAAAGACGTAGTGCCAGGAGCTTCCCTCCTCCTTGAGGGCTTCGACAGACGATGCAGAGTACACCATCAGCAACCCGAAGGCGCAGATCGCGATCAGGCACGAGATGAACACGAGGCGGGGACGCATAATCCGCGCGGGAACGCCGGCGATCAGCTTCTCCCCCAGCTCGGAATGACTGGTCGCCGTGGCACCACGGCGAGATCTCTTGCCGGGACGCGCCTGAGACGCGCTCGAACCGCCCGAAGTTACCGAGCGCTCATCGCGCGTGCGACGGAACGCGCCAAACGGCCTTTTGTCTTTTTTGGCATCGTCGGCCACGCCGGAGACGACGTTGGGCTCATCCACGGTGCGTTACCCCTCGAGGGCGGAAAGCTCCGCCACGTAAGATCGGAACGCATCGCCGCGTTCCTCGAAGCCGGAAAACTCGTCAAATGACGCACACGCAGGCGACAGCAACACGACGTCGCCGCGCTGCGCGAGGGAGCGGGCAACGTCCACGGCATCGCGCAAGTCATCGGCCTCGGCGATATCGATCTCGGTGGAAGCGGGAGCCTCGGCCAAGGCGGCGCGGAATCGCTCGCGGGCGGCTCCGAAGCACACGACGGCAGTGGCGTGCTCCACCACGACGGACATGAACTCATCGAGCGGAGTACCCTTATCGGCACCGCCCAGTAACAAGATCACGCGATCGTTGGGAAAGGCAGTGAGGGCCTTTTCGACCGCGTCGGTGTTCGTCGCCTTGGAGTCGTTGATATAAGTCACGCCGGCAACCTCACCGACGGGCTCAATACGATGAGGCAGCGGCTGAAACGCGACCAAGCCGGCACGGATACCCTCCGCGTTCGCCCCGCAGGCGAGTGCCGCCGTGGACGCGGCGAGAGCGTTCAACGTGTTATGGGCGCCTGCGATATTGAGCTCGTCCACGCGCACGAGGGCGGTTTCCTCGCCGTGCAGGCGCACAACAAGATGCCCGTCACGCACGAACGCGGCATCCGGGCCACCGGCATCGGAAAGCGAGAGCTTGAGCACGCGGCGTCCCGGCACATACACGCGGTCGGCAAAGGCCGCAATGCCCTCGTCCTCCACGTTGACGATGGCGATATCGCTCTCGTCCATATTGCGGAACAAGCCGATCTTCGCCAGAGCGTAATTCTCATGCGTCTTGTGCCAACCCAGATGGTCGGGCGTGATATTGAGCAGAACGGCGACACGCGGATGCAGCTCGCTCGTCGTGGCGATCTGATAGCTCGAAAGCTCGGCGACGAACCACTCCCCCTCAACGCGGCGATCGACATCGTGGATGCAGACGTTGCCGATATTGCCCACCGCGACGCTCGGCAGGCCCGATGCGCGCAGGAGCTCGTTGGTGAGCGACGTCACCGTCGTCTTCCCGTTGGTACCGGTGATGGCGCACCAGCGTTCGGGCGATAGGCGCCACGCGAACTCAGGCTCGCCCATGATCTCGCCACTCACCGCCCCGGCATTGCGGAAAAACTCGGAAAACTCGGAGATACCCGGACTCGCCACGCAAATATCGTATGTGCCTTCGACAACCTCGGTCCCATAGACGAACCGGGCGCCTCGCGCCTCAAGCTCACGCGTGCGATCTGAGGGTTCCGAACTCGCGCCCCCGTACGTTGTGACCGAGCTGACACGCTCGCCCAAGTGATCGACGGCCCATGAGACGACTTCGAGACCGGACCCTCCCTGCCCGAGGACGAGAAGGCTGAAACGTTGCGGCAACGGCATATGAACTTCCTAACCCAGCTGGAAGAAGAGTGCAAGGCCAAGGGCTCCGAACGCCGCGGAGACGATCCAGAACCGGATGACCACCTTGGTCTCCGCCCAGCCCTTCTTCTCGAAATGATGGTGTATGGGCGCCATGAGGAACACGCGCTTGCCGGTAGCCTTGAAACTCGCAACCTGAATCATCACCGAAAGCGTCTCGGTGATGAACAAGCCGCCCACGACAAGGGAGACGACCTCGGTGTTGGTAAGCACGGCGACGGCGGCCAAAGCACCACCCAGGGCGAGGGAGCCCGTGTCACCCATGAAGATCTGCGCGGGATAGGCGTTGAACCACAAAAAGCCGATGCAGCCGCCAGCGCATGCCGCGCAGAATATGGCGAGGTTGGCGTCGTGGCACACAAAGCACACGGCGGCCATCACGATCATGGAGATCATGACCGTACCGCCCGCCAGGCCGTCGAGGCCGTCGGTGAGGTTGACGGCGTTGGACATGCCCGCAAGCAGCAAGAACACGAACACAAGGTACAGCCACGGAATATCGATCGTCATCCCGGAGATGGTCAGCGTCGTGGTGAGGATTCCCAAGTCGATGGAAAAACCGCCGGGAAAGCGTATCACCGGGGCCACATCGCAGTAGTTCACCGCGATGACGAAGAAGACGCAGACGATCAGCGTAAGACCGATCATCTTGCCCGCGGGCGTGAGGCCAAGGGAGCGTTTCTGCACGACCTTGGTCACATCGTCGAAGAGCCCAAGTGCGCCGGTGGCGAGCATCGCGCCCACGGCGAGCATGAGGTCGATGGTGGGCTTAGCCATGATGAAGCAGGTGAGCACCACGGCAAGCAAGATGATCACACCGCCCATGGTGGGAGTTCCCGCCTTCACCAGGTGGGACTGCGGGCCGTCCGCGCGGATCTGCTGACCGATGCCGTCCTTTTTAAGAAAACGGATCCACAGCGGCATGATCAACCCGGCGATCACCGCCGAGATGAAAATGGCCAAAAAGACTTGGTACGTGGGATACGCGGGGTTACCGAGCATCGGCGCACACCTCTTCCACAAATCGGTCGAGTCCGACGAAACGCGAACCCTTCACCAACACGAGGTCGCGTTCGCCGATCACCCCGGCGAAGCGCTTGATAAGCACGTCGCACGACGGAACGACGTGCACGTCGCCCTCGTCGAGACCCATGAGACGCGCGGCAGTGGCCATCTCCTCGGCAAGCTCACCGCCCACGCAGATGAGCAGGCCGGGACGCTTCGCGGCGGCATAGGCACCGGTGAGCGCATGGAGACGCGGAGCCTCCTCGCCCATCTCGCCCATCTCGCCCAAGATGGCGATACGCGTGCCGGAGCACGGAAGACTCTCGAGCAAGTTGAGGCCGGCTGCCATGGATTCGGGGCTGGCGTTGTACGAATCGTCGATAACGCGGGCACCGCAGGTCGCATGGCGGACCTGCGCGCGGCGGCCAGTCAGTGCAAGCGAGGAAAACGCCTCGTCGATCTCGAAACCCGGAACGCCGAGACGGTGCGCAACGGTCGCGGCGAACAGCGCGTTGGGCACCGACTGGGCACCCGGAATGGACAGGTGCGTCTTGAAGCTCAAGCCATCCTCGAACGTGATGTCGAAGTGCGGACACCCCGTCTCATCAAGCTCTACATGGGTCGCATAGACGTCATCATCGGTCGAGGTGCCCGCAAGCACCACATCGATGCCGCGAGGCCGCGCATACTTCTCGATGATGAGCGGGGTGAAATCATCCTCGCCGTGCAGCACGAGGGCGGAATGGTGCCCCTCGAAGTTCTCGGCACTCGGAGGCATGCCCTGAAGAATCTCGGCCTTGGCGCGGGCGATCCCCTCGCGGCTCCCGAGCATGCCGATATGCGAGGTGCCCACCTTGGTGATGATGGCAAAGGTCGGTTGGGTACACGCGGTGAGGCGAGCGATCTCGCCGAAATCGTTCATACCCATCTCGAGGACGAGCATCTGCGTGTCGGCGGGGGCGGACAGGATGGTCAACGGCAAGCCGATAAGGTTGTTGTAGTTGCCCGCGGTGGCGTGAACGCGGAAGCGCTTTGCCAGGCAGGCGGCCAATACGTCCTTGGTGGTGGTCTTGCCGATGGAGCCCGTCACACCGATCACGGTGCAGTGCAGGCGTGCGCGGTAGCCCTGGGCGAGGCGCAAGAGGAACTCGGTGGGGTCGTCGCAGGTCAACAACGAGCAATTGCGCGCGTGGGCGGCGTCGACGAGAGTCTGGTCGGGCTCCCGCGTCATCACGACGGCGGCGGCGCCCTTCTCAATAGCGGCGGCGGCGAAATCGTTTCCATCGACGCGCTCGCCGGGGAACGCGACGAAGATGGCGTCCGGCCCGACTTCGCGGGAGTCGATGACGACGCCGCGGCATACGCGATCGGGATCACCCGCGACGCGGCGCGCGCCCGTGGTGCTCTCGAGGTACTTGACTGCGATCTCAACCATATTAAGTGGTAGCCCTTCCTGATCGCGTTCCTTGCAACGTGATATGGTACCCCGCCCGCCCTTCGATGTGGTGCAGGCTGTGTGAACCCTATCGCGTGGGCTTGATGCCCAACGCCGGCAACGCCGTCTCCATGATCGTCTTGAACACCGGAGTCGCCGCATCGGAGCCGGCAGCCGTGCCGTAAAGCGTGATGTAGCACATCGCGCGCGCATCAGTGGTGGACGCGAAACCCATGAAGGAAGACATGTAGTTTCCCTCTTGATAGCCAGATGTGCCCTCCACGGCGCGCTCCGCGGTTCCCGTCTTTCCCGAGATTTCGTAACCGGAGACCTGCGCTCCGGTGCCGGAACCTTCATCGACGACCGTTCGCATCATATCCGCAACGGCGGCGGCGGTCTCAGCACTCAGCACCTGCTGCTCGCCATCGGTCCAATCGACCTCTTGCCCGGCACGTGTCTTGAGGAAATGAGGGGTCGTCATGACGCCCTTGTTCGCAATCGCGCTCATGGCGCGCACCATCTGCACCGGCTCGACGGCAAGCGCCTGACCAAACGACATCGAACCCAGGGTCGCGCCATCATACTCGGATCGACCCTTGATGATGCCAAGCGATTCGCCCGGAAAATCAATGCCCGTCGAGGTGCCGAACCCGAAGTCCTTGATGACGTACTGGTCGAAGTCGTCCGCACCGATCTTCTCGCCCACCAAGACGAACCCTGTATTCGAGGAGCGCCGCATCATCTCGCGCAGCGTCATATTGAGGCCATAATCGCGCTTATCGGCGTCACGGACTTCGTCATCGCCCACCCGGACCATGGCGGGCACGTCCATGGCGGTGTCGGGGGTCATCCCCTCGTGTTCGATTCCCGCGGCCGCCACAAAGGACTTAAAGACCGAGCCCGGCTCGTAGACATCGGTCACCACGCGCAGATTGAGATCCTCGTTCGAGGCGTTTGCCAAGTCCGTAGGATCATAGGTGGGATACGAGCACGCGCAGATGATCTCGCCTGTCGTGGGATCACTCACCAAAACGGAACCGTTCTTGGCGCCCACGCGCTCCACCACCTCGGCAATGGCGTCCTCGGCGACGCGCTGGATATTCGCGTCGATCCCAAGCACGATGTCCATGCCATCTTGGGCGGGGATCTTCTTATACGCTCCACCGGCGATGAACGTGCCATCCAAGGCGCGCTCGCGAACCAACGAGCCGTTCACGCCCGTCAATATCTCGTCATATTGCTTTTCGAGGCCCGAAACGCCCACATTGTCCACGTTCACGATGCCGAGCACCTGCGACGCCAGCGTGCCATTCGGATACACGCGTTTGATTGACGGCTCGAACTCGATACCCGCGATCTCCTTCTGTGCGAGCAACTCGGCATCTTCGTCATCAACCTGGCGCTTCACATAGGCGAAGGTCGTGTCTTGGTCGATGAGATCGGCCACGTACTCCTCATCGACGCCCAAAACGTCAACGAGTGCGGCGATCGCCTTCTTGCGCTGCTTCTTCTCAATGAGTTGCGGATTCACATAGACGTTCTTGCACTCGACGCTCGAGACGAGCACCGTGCCGTTGCGGTCGTAAATCGTACCGCGCTTGGCGTAGAGCGTTTGGCTTATCATGCGGCGCGCATCCGCCTCGGCGAGGTAGCGGTTTGCGTTGAAGATCTGGTAATCGGCAAGGCGCGCCGTGATGAGCAGACCGGCGAGCCCCAAACCGCCCATGAGAAAGCCGTGGCGCGAGATGTTCTCATGCGCCAAGTCGGAATGAAGCAGATCGGTCTTGACGCGGGTGTCTCGATGGTCGCGTGAGCCGCGGGCGTCGCGCCCGCGCGACTCTTCACGTGCACCGCGCGCACCACGCGGGCTGCGCGAGCCACGGAGCCCATCTTGGGCACCGCCACGCGAGCCGCCCGTGCGACCGGAGCCCCGCCTCCTATCGTAATTCGAAGACATGAAGACGTGCCGCCCAACTACTGGCCGAGCGCAGAGAGCGCACTCGCGCCGGTGTCGGCACTCGAATCGACATATTCGGTGAAATCGAGCGTGATACCACTGTCCGCGGTAACCATGCCGTAGCCCTCAGCAAGGTCACGGATGCGCGTGGACGAGCCATACACGGCACGCATGACCTCAAGCTCGGAGCTCTGCTCCTGAGCCTCGGTAAGTTCGTTGGAGAGGGTCGCGGCGTTGTTGAGCGTTGCGGTGGTAAGGCCGGCAAGAGCCACGCGGAAGACGCCAATCGCGACGAACAGAACCGCGAGCACGGCGAAGACCTTGACGCAATGCGTGAACTGGGGGCTGACCTCCTGGCTCGCCTCACGGCCCGCACCGGTGACGACATCAAGGCGAGGACGCGCAGAAGGTGTGGGGGCGGAAGCGTGCCCGGCATACGTCTCGGGCTGCACATCATAGGCATATGCTGCGTTTGAGGTGTGGTAACCCATGATATGCAACCCTCCGTCCCGGAAGCAGTGACAATACGAGCGGCGCGAGACGAACGGGTGGCGAACGCGGAGCTATAGACGCTCTGCGCAGCGAATCTTCGCCGATCTCGCGCGTGGATTGCGGGCGACCTCCTCGGCCGTCGCAACTAGCGGTTTGCGGGTGGTGACCTTGACTATCGGCACGTTCCCGCACACGCACACCGGAATGTCCGGCGGACAGGTGCATCCTTTGGAGAGCTCCTGGAAATGTTGCTTGACGATGCGATCCTCAAGCGAGTGGTACGAGATGACGCATACGCGACCTCCCGGGTTCAACCAACGAACCGCCGCCTCGAGGCCGCGTTCGAGCACATCGAGCTCATGGTTGACCTCGATGCGAATCGCCTGGAAGCTGCGTTTGGCCGGATGCCCTCCGTGCCTACGCGCCGCCGCCGGTATACCGGCTTTGATCGCCTCGACGAAGTCTCCCGTCGTCTGGAGCGGCGTCACCTGCCGACGACGCACGATCTCACGCGCGATCTGGCGAGCGAACTTCTCCTCTCCATAAACGCGAAGAATCCGGGCGAGGTCGGCTTCGGTATAGGTGTTCAAGACCTCAGCTGCGTTTAGGGTGTTGGTTCCCGGATCCATACGCATGTCGAGTGGGGCATCCTCGTTGTACGAGAAACCCCTACCAGGGATATCGAGTTGGGGGCTCGAGACACCCAGATCGAACAGGAATCCATCGACGCCGGGCACCTGAGCTGTGCACAGGAGCTCGTCCAAGTCCCCGAAGTTTCCCTTGAGGAGCTTGTGGGGCGTACCCGGGGCCTCGACGTCAAGCCGATTTCCCGCCGCCTCGAGCGCCATGTCGTCCTGGTCGATCCCGAGCAACAGCCCTTGGGGTCCAACCTGCGCCGCCATCTTCACCGAGTGACCGGCACCGCCGAGCGTGCAATCGCACACAACGGACCCGCTTGCGAGCTGGAGCTGCTCGAGCACTTCTTGGAGCATGACTGGTTCATGCCGATATTCAGGTGTCAACGTACCTGTCCCCCGTTCGCGTCCATAAGGCCTTTCCTAATCGAAGAAGCCCGCGAGGATATCCTCGGTCTCAGCCTGACGTGCCGCATAGGTCTCGCGATCCCAAATCACCAGGCGGTCGTCGCCACCGACGACCGTGACCTCGCGATCCAGGTGAGCCTTCTTGCGGTCATGCTCGGGAAGGCTGATGCGGGCGGCGGAGTCTATTTCGAGTGTGGTTGCCGCGCCGTACAGAGCCTCCTTGACCATGCGGTGAGAACGGTCGGTGGGATTGAACCCGCCCTTTGCCTCAAACACAGAGTCAACCCAGACCTTGAACGTGTCCTCAGTGAACACGTACAGGGCATCGACTTCCTTTTCAGGAGCGGGAAGGACGCGCACATGACCCTCGAGCTGCTTTTTGAAGGCGGGCGGCAGCGACAAACGTCCCTTCGCATCGAGATTTCGATCGTAGGTACCGTTGAAATACACTGGCGCACACCCCCTTAGGCTTACTCGTGGGCATATGCGGGAGCCACCCCGCCGTCGACGCTTTTCATTCTATGGGGGCTTCTCCCCTTTCGCAACACTTTTTCCCACTTTCTCCCCCACAGCTCCCCACGCGCCCCGAACGCCCCATCAAACGGACGCGAACAGCCGTTTGGACACACACAACATCTTGTGTTTGGGCAATGTACGACCACCACGGGTCGATGCGATATCCGCAGGTTAAACCTTCTAGTTGAGGTTGAACCGATTTTCGAGTTGTGCCCGACTTGTGGGCGGCGTGTGGGCGAGCATCCCACCCCATGCGGCGGCGCAGACGCCAAGGCAGGCCGTGAACCTAGGCGCGTGGATGGGCGGCAAGGTAGACTTCGCGTAACTGCGTCTGATCGAGATGCGTGTACAGCTGGGTCGTGGAGATATCGGCATGCCCCAGAATCTCCTGCAAAGCGCGCAGGTCGGCGCCACCGGCGAGCATATGCGTCGCGAATGAGTGGCGCAAAGTGTGGGGATGCAGGCCCTCGATGCCAACCATGCGGCCGTAGCGCTCGCAGATACCGTGAACGCTTTGACGCGAGAGCCTGGTGCCACGAGCATTGAGGAACACCGCCGGGGAGATGGCGGTGCCGCGGGAATGACGGAGCAGGTCATTGCGGGCACCATCTGTAAGATAGGAGTGCAGAACCCTGAGCGCGGAGCCTGTAATGGGGACAAGGCGCTCCTTGGATCCCTTTCCCACCACACGGACAAACTCATCGTCAAGATATAGGTCACGAATGTCGAGACCCGTGAGCTCACTCACCCGCATCCCGCATCCGTAAAGAACCTCGAGCACCGCATGGTCCCGCTCTCCAGCGGCGGTTTGAGGAAACTCCTGATCGAGCAGGGCGTTTGCGCATTCGATCGAGATGACGTCCGGAAGGCGCTGCTCGGCCTTGGGGAGTCGAATGGTCGATGTCGGATGCGTATCGACCAGCCCCTCGCGGACAAGAAAGCGGTGAAGGCCCTTGACGGCCGAAAGGGCGCGATTGACCGACGCATCCGCCGACCCGGCGTCGCGACGCGAGGCCACAAACTCCTCCACATCACGCCGGGTCACCGCGGATGGACTTGTGATACCGCGCCCGAGCAGGAACGCTCGATACCCCTCGAGGTCGCGGCGGTACGCGGCCACCGTATTCCGCGAGAGGTTGCGCTCCACCACCAGATGGGCAAGGTATTCCCGGCAGCAGTCTTCGAGGTCCGTCATGGGGAACACGGTTTAGCGGTGGTAATACCCGCTACGCTCGAACTTGGGCTCGCAGCATACGTTGATGCCGAGCTTCCTCAGCAGTGCCTCATCCGAACTCGAGATGATCACCGAGAAGAACGCATCGCAGCCGCGCAGTTTGGGGAGACCGGCGAGCACGCGCGCGGCAACCTCGCTCGTGGCGGAGGTGATGGACAGTGCAATGAGGGTCTCGTCCGGGTGAAGACGCGGGTTGACGCTGCCCAGCTGACTCGTCTTGAGGCGGCTGATGGGCTCGATGGCGTCGTTGGAGATGACTTCGAGCTCGATGTCGACGCCGGTAACGGCCTTCAGCGCGTTCATCATGAGCGAGCTCGCGGCACCAAGGCGCGTGGATGTCTTGCCCGTGACGACCGTGCCATCGGGCAGCACCATGGCTCCCGCGGGCGACCCCGTGGTCTCCTCCTTAAGCAAGGCTGCGGAACGAGCCGGAGACTGATCCTTGGTGACGCCGACCTTCTGCATGATGGCCTTGAGCTTGTCGACCTGCTCAGAGCCGCAACCCGTGCGCTTGACGTTGGCCGCGGCGCCGAAGTACCTGCGGACGATCTCCATGTTGGCCGCCTCGCGACAGGCGTCGTCGTCGCTGATCGCGTAGCCCACCATGTTCACGCCCATGTCCGTGGGGCTCTGATAGGGGCTCTCGCCCAAGATCTTCTGCATGAGTGCCTTGACCACGGGGAACGCCTCGACGTCGCGGTTGTAGTTGACCGTGGTGACACCATGCGCCTCGAGATGGAACGGGTCGATGATGTTCGCGTCGTCGAGGTCGACCGTCGCTGCCTCGTACGCGATGTTGACGGGATGCGTGAGCGGCAGGTTCCACACGGGGAAGGTCTCGAACTTGGCATAGCCCGCGGCGACACCGCGCTTGTGCTCATGGTAGAGCTGGGACAAGCAGGTAGCGAGCTTGCCGGAGCCCGGACCCGGCGCCGTCACGACGACGAGCGGACGAGAAGTCTCGACGAACTCGTTCTTGCCGTAGCCCTCCTCGCTCACGATAAGGTCGATATCGTGGGGGTAGCCCTCAATGGGGTAATGGAGCTTGCAGGTAATGCCGAGCATGGAGAGGCGGCGGCGGAACTGGTCGGCGGCAGGCTGACCGGAGTACTGGGTGAGCACGACGGCACCCACGAGGAATCCGTTGGAACGGAAAATGTCGGCAAGGCGCAAGACATCCTCGTCGTACGTGATGCCAAGGTCACCGCGGGCCTTGTTCTTCTCGATATGGTTGGCGTTGATGGCGATGATGATCTCAACGTCATCCGCCAGGCTCTTAAGCATGCGGAACTTGCTGTCGGGCTCGAAACCGGGCAGCACGCGGCTCGCATGGTAGTCGTCGAACAGCTTGCCGCCGAATTCAAGGTAGAGCTTGCCGCCGAACTGGGCGATGCGCTCCTTGATGTGCTCGGCTTGGTTGGCAATGTACTTCTCGTTATCGAAACCCTGGCGCATGCGTTCGGCTCCTTTGTCATATGGCGGTACCGAAACATAGTAGCCGAGTTTCGCTCCCCCGCCCGCGCCGCTCGCACACTTCACGCAATCGCCCCGACACGCACAGGCCCCACCGCCGCGAAACACAAGCGCCCCCTCCCGCGCACGGAAACGGAAGGGGGCAGAAAGGTAGGTCGCAACCGATCGCAAGACGATTCAAGTGACCGGTCGGACGGCTATTGAGCGACCGCGGAGCCCACATGGGGTGCTTACGCTATGATCACGGCCGCAAAGCACCCATCGGGTACTAGATCACCATGCAGGCCACCGTCGTGATAACCATGCTCACAAGCGTGAGGATCACAATGAGCGGCATGGCGAACTTGAGCCACGTGGTCCACTCGATCTTGGCGAGTGACAGGCCACCCATGATCGCGCCGGAGGTGGGAGTAAACAGATTCACGACACCGATGGCGGACGAGAAGATCATGACCATGACCTCGGGCGAGAAGCCCAGACCGGCAGCCAGCGGACCCATAATGGGCATGGACACGGTTGCCATACCGGACGTGGACGGAATCAGGAAGGAAAGGCCAAAGTAGACCAGGAACGCCACAGGGGCGAAGATGAAGCTCGGAACGCCCCTGAGCATGGCGGCGGCAGCGTCGAGCACGTACATGTCCAGACCGGTGGCGGCCATGAGAACGGAGATGCCACGGGCCAGCGCGATGATCAGGACGACGGACATCATGTCGGCGGCACCGGTGATGAACGTGTTCACGATCTGCTTCTCGGACAGGCCGCCCACGATACCGATGACGATCGCCATGACGAAGAACCACGTGGAAGCCTCATCGAAATACCACTGGCCAATGGGAAGGCCGGTGACAACTGCGGACCAAGCCTGGGTAATGGTATTACCGTCGGCGTCGTACACACCGTTGTCGAAAAAGCCTGCGACGTTCGCATTAAGGTCGCCCAGCGGGATGAAGCCGACGATCATGACGACGAAGGTGAAAGCGAAAATGCCCAGAACGGCCTTCTGACGACCGGTGAGCTTGACCTCCTTGGCGGCCTCGGCGGCAGCTGCGCCATGGGCGGCCTCGGCGTCCTTCTGCTCCTGCAAAGACAGGAACGTGGAGCCCTTATCGGCCTTGACCTTCTTGGCGTACCGCATCACGAAGATAATGGAGATCAGCGTGGTCACAACGGTGAGAAGGAAGCCCAGACCAATGATGATGGTCTGATCAACCTCGATGCCCTTGGAGGAAAGGGCATCGACGGCGGCACCGACGGCGAACGGGTTGACCGTGGAACCCAGGCAGCCGCATCCCGCGCCGAGCAGGACGGTAGCGGCGCCGACCAGCGGGTCGAAGCCGGCAGCCATCATGGTGGCGGCAAGCAGGGCGTAGAACGGGACCGTCTCTTCACACATGCCGTAGGAGGTTCCGCCGAGGGCGAACAGGCACATGAGCACCGGAATAATCCAAATCTCACGGCCCTTGAGCTTCTGAACGAGCACGGCGATGCCGTTGTCCAACGCGCCGGTCTCGGTCATCATGCCGAGGAAGCCGCCGAGGATCATTACGAAGAGGCAGACGGGCAACGCATCGGCGAAGCCCTTGACCGGCGCCGTGAAGAAGTCGCTGAACGTAGCGGCGGTCACGGCATCCGTCGTACCGGAAACAATTACGGTGATGACGGCGACGATTGCCAATAGGGCAAGAAGAATGGTGAACGATGAGGGCATGCCGCGCTTTTTCTTGGCGGTTTCAGTCATTGTTCTCATCCCCCCTTCTTTGTATTACTTAGGCTTATCCCGCATGGACGGGGCGCAATCCGTGCCGTGCGACGCCCCAAGCGGCGGGAAAACTACCAAAAGGACCGCTCGGGACGCGCAGCGATGCGCCCCGAGCGGGCAGACGATGCGCTCTTACTTGAGCGTGGCGTACATAATCGCCTTGATGGTGTGCATGCGGTTCTCGGCCTCGTCGAACACCTTGGACTGCGGGGACTCGAAGACGGCGTCCTCGACCTCCATCTCGGTGACGCCGAACTTCTCGGCGATCTCGGCACCAGTGGTGGTGTTGGTGTCGTGGAAGGCCGGCAGGCAGTGCAGGAAGATGGCGGAAGGATCGGCCATGGCCATGAGCTCGGTGGTGACGCGATAGGGCTCGAGCTGCTTGATGCGCTCGGTCCAAACTTCGTCGGGCTCACCCATGGACACCCACACGTCGGTATAGATGACGTGAGCGCCGGTGCAGGCCTCCTTGGGATCCTCGGTAAGGGTAATGGTGCAGCCATTGGCCTCGGCGATCGGCTTGCAGGCGTCGATCACATCGTTGGCGGGCATGCACTCCTTCGGGCCGCAAGCCACGAAGTTCATGCCGAGCTTGGCGCACACGACCATGAGGGAACGAGCGACGTTGTTCTTGGCGTCGCCCATGAAGACGAGGGTCTTGCCCTTGATGTCGTAGTTGAAGTTCTCCTGGACGGTCAGGATGTCGGCGAGCATCTGGGTGGGGTGCCACAGGTCGGTCAGGCCGTTCCACACGGGAACGCCGGACTTGGCGGCGAGCTCCTCGACGTCCTCCTGGTCGAAGCCGCGGAACTCGATGCCGTCATACATGCGGCCGAGAACGCGGGCGGTGTCCTCGATGGACTCCTTCTTGCCCATCTGGGACGAACCGGGGTCGAGGTAGGTGACGCCCATGCCAAGGTCCATACCGCCGACCTCGAAGGCGCAGCGGGTGCGCGTGGAGGTCTTCTGGAACAGCAGGACGATGTTCTTGCCCTCGAGGTAGCGGTGCGGGGTGCCCGTGCGCTTGAGGTCCTTGAAGTTCTTGGAGAGCTTGAGCAGGTACTCGATTTCCTCGGTGGTGAAGTCGAGCAGACGCAGGAAGCTGCGGCCAGAGAGGTTAACGCCCATGTGGGCTCCTTTCACATAGAAGGTAGAGCGAATGCCGCGGATGATACCACGGCGAAGTGCGACGGCGCACCGGAGCCGATGCGCCGTCGAAGCTAGTGCTTAGAGATCCTCGCGCCAGAAGGGCATGCTCATGCAGCGCGGGCCACCACGGCCGCGGGAGAGCTCGGCGGACGGGCAGACCAGAAGCTCCAAGCCCTCCTTGTAGAGCACGTCGTTGGTGACGGTGTTGCGGGCGTAGACGCAGATCTTGCCGGGGGCGACAGCCAGCGTGTTGGAGCCGTCGTTCCACTGCTCGCGAGCAGCCGCAATGGGATCGCCGCCGCCGCAGGGAATCAGCTTGATCTGGTCGACGCCGGTGGCGTCCTCGAGGACGTGCTCGAGCGTGTCGACCATTTCCTTGATGTTGACCTCGCCGGGGTTCTTGCCCGGAGTGAGCTCGTACACCTTGAGGGTGCCCATGATCGCCGGGTGGATGGTGAACTTATCCACGTCGATCTGGGTGAAGACGGTGTCGAGGTGCATCATGGCGCGGTTGTTCGGGATGTCGAAGGCGAGGATGCGATCGACCTTGGAATCGCTGTTCCAGAAGATGTTCTGGGCCATGACGTCGATGGCGGCAGCCTGGGTGCGCTGGGAGATGCCGACGGCCAGGGTGTGCTCGTTGATGTTGAGCACGTCGCCACCCTCGGTGTGGTAGGCAGCGTCACGACGGAAGTACAGGGAGACGTCCTTATAATCCGGGTGATACTTGAAGATGTACTTACCGTACAGGGTCTCGCGGTTGCGGGTGACGGAGTACATGCGGTTCAGGCAGACGCCGTTGCCAACGACCGCGAACGGGTCGCGGGTGAAGTAGAGGTTCGGCATCGGGTCGATGATGAGATCGGACTCGGACTCGGTGTTGACCATGGAGTCGAGCGTGACGGAGCTCACATGCGGCATCTCGATCTCGGCCTTGGTGAGACCAGCCATGGTCTTCTGGACAAACTCGAGGTTGTCCTTGATGGAATCGAGCTTCTCTCGGACGACGCGGGGCATCTCCTTGCCCTTGATGCCGGCCTCGGCGATGTACTGATCCAGGAACTCCTGGCGAGCGTCGGGGTTGGCATCAAAGACCTCGGCGACGAGCTTCTCGAGATAGAGAACCTCGACACCCTGATCACGAAGAATCTGGGCAAAGGTGTCGTGCTCCTCTTGGGCGACCTCGAGGAACGGGACGTCGTCGAAGAGCAGACGCTCAAGCTCGAACGGCGGCAGATTCAGCAGTTCCTCGCCGGGCCTGTGCAGGCAGACCTTCTTGAGCTGCCCAATCTCACTTGGGACATGCAAGCCTTTCGTCATTGCCTCCTACCTTTCTTATTCTGGGACCGCGCGGCGATCCCGTCTTAAGTCCTTTACGGGACTCCGTTCACACCTACCGTTATATCCAATTTTCGGCTTAATGATACCGTCACCGCCAAACGGTCGTAAAACTGGCGGGAACGGTATATCATCAAAACTCCCGCAGGTCGTTACTTTTATCCAGTAAAGCGTTTTACATGGGAGAATAGCAGCACATGGCATGTGCAAGGCAAGGGATAAATGCCTGAATCTATACCTCAAAGTGAATATTTTTCTACTTGTCCTGCATATTATGAACAAGATTCAAAAGCCTAATTTACGGTTTGTTAATATGCATTTTAATCAACTATTTATGCAATTGCCTGTGAATTAAAGCCGCTCATGGCATTATTACGACCGTCTACGCGCTTTTTTGTGCACGGGAGTGCCCCGCGCTGTGAGCTAAAACTTACCACCGGCACCACGATTTCCAAAAGCGGGAGCCGACTCCCTGTAAGGGCATCCATCGCACGGCCGAAACCAGCCGCCCATCTCCTGCCCCTTGTGCTTGTACCGTGCCCATGCGCGAACGCGGCATATCGAGCGAGGCGCTTCTAGTATCATGATTTAGATTGCGCGTTTCGCGTATGACGTCCACTCCCGACCGATGGTGGTATCCATGGAACAAGCCATGCCATATTTCCTTGTGGCTGTCGCCGCCTTCCTTGCCACCTACCTATGCGTCCCGCCCGTCAAGCTCCTCGCGCGGAGGCTTGGTGCCATCGACTACCCCTCTAAACGCCGCATCAACACCAAGCCCATCCCACGTTTGGGAGGCCTTGCCATGTTCGCCGGGCTCTGTCTCGCGCTCGTCGTCGAGATTGCGGGAATCAAACTACTCGGATGGCCCCCCATTCTCATTCCCCATCCAAGCATGACGATCAACTACCCCCTGCTGGGCGTCGCGTTTCTCATCATCGTCATTACGGGTGCGGTAGATGACGTGCGTTCGCTCAGCCCTAAGAAAAAGCTGCTCGGCCAGATTGTCGCCGCATGCGTGGCAGCTACCGCGGGCCTGCTCATTGGGAATATCGTCAATCCGTTCATCCCGGGAGCCGAGATCGACCTCGGGTGGTTCGCCTACCCCATCACAGTGATCTACCTCGTGGCGTTCACCAACATCATCAACCTCATCGACGGACTCGACGGACTCGCCGCGGGCATTTCGGGCATCGCCTCGCTTTCCATGTTTTCCTTTGCCGTTCTCGCGGGGCGTCTCGACGCCGCCTCTCTCGCCATCGCGCTCTTTGGTGCGTGTCTCGCCTTCCTGCGCTACAACTTCCATCCCGCATCCATCTTCATGGGCGATTCGGGGTCCTTGCTCTTGGGCTTTGGCCTGGGCACCATCTCGCTGCTCAACGTGAGTCGAACCGCGGCGCTCACCTCGCTCATCATCCCGCTCATCGTCGCAGGCGTTCCCATCCTCGACACCCTCTCCGCCATCGTCCGTCGCAAGCGCGCGCACGTGAGCATTGGTCAGGCGGACAAGGGCCACATCCACCACCGCCTCATCCAAGAGGGGTATGACCAGCGTCAGGCGGTCCTGCTCATCTACGCGTGGTGCCTGTTGCTCTCGCTGGGTGCGGCTCTCATCAACCAGGTTGCCATCGAGGCGCGCATTGCGATCTTCCTTGCGTTGCTCGCCTGTTCTGCGATTTTCGCGGCGCGCCTTCATTTGTTCGAGCCTGTTTTACGGCATCACTACAACCCAAAGACGCAGCAAGACGAAATCGTGACCCCCGAGGATCCGGCGTTCGCCGACGAGGAGCGCGCTGCGGAGGAGCTACACGAAAGCCGGATCGAACGCCTTGAGGAGATGCTGCCCGGAAAGGGCCCAACGCACAGCCACAGCTCATCCGACCACACCGACCAGTAACCTCTTGTCCCCTTCGTGCAAGCGTAGAGCGCGAACGGGATGTGCCATCGATCGAACACGCAAAGGAGACATCATGCCCAACGAGCTCAGCTACGAGGTCAGCCTCGAGCGCAGCAACCAGATCCGCGCCGACCTGCCGCTGCATCCCGAGAAGTACACCATGCTCACCGGCGACCGCCCCACCGGGCGTTTGCACCTCGGCCACTACTTCGGTACGCTCAAGAGCCGCGTGGAGCTGCAGGACATGGGCGTCCACACCAATGTGCTCATCGCCGACTACCAGGTCATCACCGACCGCGACAGCACGGACAACATCCAGGATAACGTCTACAACATGGTCATCGACTACCTCGCCTGCGGCCTGGACCCCGACAAGACCATGATCTACACGCACTCAGCCGTCCCGGCGTGCAATCAGCTCATGCTGCCGTTCCTCTCCCTGGTCTCCGAAGCGCTGCTGCAGCGCAACCCCACGGTCAAGGCCGAGATGGAGGCAAGCGGCCACGAGCTCACGGGGCTGCTCCTCACCTACCCTGTGCACCAGGCATGCGACATCCTCTTCTGCAAGGGCAACGTCGTGCCCGTCGGCCGCGACCAGCTGCCGCACATCGAGCTCACCCGTACCATCGCCCGTAAGTTCAACAACCGCTACGGCCAGGTGTTTCCCGAGGTCGATGCCCTGCTCTCCGATACCCCGCTACTGCCGGGACTCGACGGGCGCAAGATGAGCAAGTCCTACGGCAACGCCATCAACATCTCGATGACCGCCGAGGAAACCGCCAAGCGCATCAAGAAGAGCCAGACCGACGGCGAACGCATGATCACGTTCGATCCGGAAGGAAGGCCCGGCGTGTCCGGCCTGCTCTCCACTGCCGCCATCTGCACCGGCCGCTCTGAGGTCGAGATCGCGGAGGAGATCGGCATGGGCGGCTCCGGCCAGCTCAAGAAGTACGTCACCGAGAGCGTGAACGAGTATTTCGCCCCCATCCGCGCGCGCCGCGAGGAACTCGCAGGTGACATGGACTACATCAAGGACGTCCTGCGTGAGGGAAATCGTCGCGCCAACGAGGTCGCCGAGACGACGCTTGCCGAGGTGCGCGAGGCGATGGGCATGGTGTACTAACATGTACCGTCTTGTCGCCAGCGACATGGATGAAACCTTCCTCGATGCCAACCATGTGATTCCCGAGGCGAATCTCCACGCGCTGCGGCGCATGAGGGAGCTCGGCGTGCTGTTCGTCCCCTCCAGCGGCCGTTGGTACTCCAGCATCATGGACAACTTCACGGGCGAAGCTCGGGAACTGCTCGAAGGCAGCTATGTGCTGTCATACAACGGGGGCTTCATCAACCGCGTGGGCGACGAGACGCCCCTCAGAACCTGCGGCCTTTCGCGCGCTTGCGCGGAAGAGCTGTACGCGAGGGGTCGCGAACTCGGTCTGTGCATGCACATCAACGTCGCCGACGGCCACGTCTTCGTACCCGATGCGGACAAGGACGAGCGTGCGTACCTTAGCTTGATCTCCGGCGTGACCCACATCTCCAGCGCCGACCATCCGGACCTGTCGTTTCTCGATGGACGCGATATCGTGAAGATCCTGTACGTGAACCGTGACTTCGAGGCGCTGCAGGGTCTGGAGCCACACCTGGCACCCATGGCGAAACGCCTTGGGGTCGAGATCACGTTCTCGTCCAAGCGCTATCTCGAATTCATGCCCGCGGGCGTGGACAAGGGCACCGGTCTTGCGCATCTCGCAAAGATGCTGGATATTCCGATGTCCGAGGTGATCGCCGTCGGCGATTCGGCAAACGACCTTGCCATGATCAAAGGGGCAGGCCTGGATGTGGGCGTGGCAAACGTCACCGACGACGTACGCCCCTACTGCGACGCCATCCTCGAGACGACGGGCATGGACGGGGCATTCGGGGAGCTTGTCGAACGATTCCTCACTACGTGAAAACCTGCGACTTCGTTCGAGCACAGCTCGACCCGCCCCATCCGAGCCGACGCGCCATCTCCAGCGATACACATTTGTAACCCTTAGTTAACTTATGGAGACGATATGTATCGCCTTCTTTAGCGCATCTTTGACGACGACTGCAGGTATATTCATCGCAGCGAAGGACACAGGCGATACAAGGACCTTCGTTATTGCTCGGAAGCGCGTTTTTCCCTCCCCTCTGCGCGCGACTACATTTGGCGCCGTCTTCCTGCTGGAAGGCGGCGCCATTTGCTTGAAATGTTATTCAGCGAACTGGGAGTTGTAGAGGTCGGCATAGAAGCCGCCGGCGGCCAGCAGCTCGTCGTGCGTGCCGCTCTCGATGATGTCACCCTCCTTCATCACCAGGATGAGGTCGGCGTTCTTGATGGTCGAGAGGCGGTGCGCGATGACGAAGCTCGTACGGCCGCGCATCAGCTCATCCATCGCCTGCTGGATCTTGAGCTCGGTGCGCGTGTCCACGTTGGAGGTCGCCTCGTCCAAGATGAGCATCGGCTTGTCGGCGATCATCGCGCGCGCGATCGTCATCTGCTGCTTCTGCCCCTGGGAGAGGTTGACCTGGTCGTTCAGCACCGTGTCGTAGCCATGTGGCAGCGAGCGGATGAAGTGGTCGAGCCCGACGGCGCGGCAGGCGCGCTGCACCTCCTCGTCGGTCACCCCCTCGTCGCAGTAGACGAGGTTCTCTCGCACCGTCCCCTCGAACAGCCAGGTGTCCTGCAGCACCATGCAGAACAGCGCATGCACGTCCTCGCGGCGCATCTCGCTGGTCGGCACACCGTCGATGCGGATCTGGCCGCCGTCGATCTCGAAGAAGCGCATGAGGAGGTTGACCATGGTGGTCTTGCCCGCGCCCGTGGGACCTACAATGGCGACCTTCTGGCCGGGCAGCGCGTGCGCGGAGAAGTCCTTGATGACCGGCTTGTCGGAACCGGCGTAGGTGAAGCGCACATGGTCGAACTCGACCTCGCCGCGTACGCCCTGCGCACGGCGCGCCGGCTTGGCGGACTCGTCGGCCATCTCGCGCGCCTCGAGGAACTCGAAGACGCGCGTGCCCGCGGCGCCTGCGGACTGCAGCGCCTGCACGCCCTGGGCGATCTGCGAGAGCGGCTGGGTGAAATAACGCACGTACAGCATAAAGGCGACGATTACGCCGAAGCCGATCTGGCCGTCGAGCGCCAGGGCACCGCCCACCACGCACACCGCCACATAGCCGAAGTTGCCGATGAACATCATGATGGGCATCATGAGACCCGACAGGCACTGGGCGCGGAATCCCGCGCTCACGAGCTCGCCGTTCATGCGGTCGAACTCGGCGCGCACGCGGTCCTCGGCGTTGTAGGCCGCGATGACGGAATGGCCGGTGTAGGACTCCTCGATATGGCCGGACAGGGCCCCCAGAGCGGACTGCTGGCGCACGAAGTACTTCTGGCTGCGGCCCATGATGCCCATCATAAGCGCGAAGCCGAGCAGGCTCGCACCCACGGCCGCCAGCGTCATCCAACCGTTGGTGGTGATCATCATGAACAGGCTGCCAAAGAACAGCACCACGGCTGAGAGCAGCGTGCCCACACTCTGGTTGAGCGACTGGCCGAGCGTATCGACATCGTTGGTGATGCGCGAGAGGATGTCGCCGGTGGGCACCGTGTTGAAGTACGACATGGGCAGGCGGTTGATCTTGGCCGAGATGTCGGCGCGCATGCTGCGGCCGATGCGCTGCGTGACGGTGGTCATGATCCAGCCCTGGACCACGGAGAGCACGTAGCTCGCCACGTAGAAGGCGACGAGGGTGAGCGCGATGCGGGCGATCAGATCCATGTCGATGCGCGGCTCGACCAGGCTCTTGACGGAGGCGGGAAGCTCATCGAGGGCCGCCATGGCCGCCTCGGTGTCACTCATGTCGAGGTTGGAGAAGATGTCGAGCAACTTCTGCTGGTCGGCACCGGTGATGATGACACCGTCCACCTCGACGTCGGTGAGCAGCGCGTCTCGCGTCTCAGCGGGCATGCTCGCGAGGTCGTCCAGGGAGGGCGCGGCGGATGTGGCGCCCTCCGCGGTGTCTGAGCCGGTGGCGGCGGCACCCATCCCCGCCGCCGACATCGCGTCGACATCGCCCACACCCACAGGCGCACCGGCGGCGGCCATCGCGGCAGCCTGCTGTTGCGCCATCGCCTCGGCGTTTGCCTCGATATTGCGCGTGACGGCCTCGACAACCTGCTCGAGCTTGTCGCTATTTGGCGCGATGCCGTCTTGCACGGCATCCGTGATATCGGAGAGCATGTTGGGGCCCAGCAGCGTGAGCACCGTGCCCACCATCGCGCAGATAAGCGCCACCGCAACGGCGGGGAGGAAGCGCCGGCAATATTTGAACAGCCTGCCCCAGGTCCCCCGATCGATACGCTGTCCCGCGGCTCCACGTGCGCCGTGCCCCACGGACCCGTGGCCCATGGGGCCGCGCGGCGCAGACGAAGTATGCATGCCCGCCATCTACATCAACTCCTCTTCACTCAGCTGGGACAGGGCGATCTGCCGATAGGTCTCGCAATCGTGCATGAGCTCCTCGTGGGTCCCTTGCCCCACCACGCGGCCTTCGTCCAGAACCACAATGCGATCGGCATCGCGGATGGTGCCGATGCGCTGCGCCACGATGATGCGCGTGGTATTCGCAAACTCACGCTCGAGGGCATCGCGCAAGACGCGATCGGTCTTGTAATCGAGTGCCGAGAAGCTGTCGTCGAAGATCAGGATCTCGGGCTTGCGGGCAACCGCACGGGCGATGGACAGGCGCTGCCGCTGTCCGCCGGACAGATTCGCGCCGCCCTGAGCCACCCGTGCGTGATAGGCACCCTCCATCTTCTCCACAAACTCGGATGCCTGAGCGGTCTCGATGGCGTCCGCCACGTCCTCCTCGCCCACCGGGCCGCGACCGTTGTCGCCGTATGCCACGTTGGTACTCACCGTGCCGCCGAACAGCGTCGCCTTCTGCGACACATATCCAATCTTGTTACGCAGGGCCCGCACGGAATAATCGCGCACGTCCACGCCGTCCACGAGGACCTTGCCCCACGTGGCGTCATAGAACCGCGGGATAAGATTGATCACGGTGGACTTGCCCGAACCGGTGGAGCCTATGAACGCAACCGTCTCGCCACGATGCGCAGTAAAGGAGACATGGCGCAGCATACTGCCCTCGGCATCTGGATAGCGGAAGGTCACATCGCGGAACTCGATCTCGCCCACGCGACCAGGCTCGCCCTCTTCGCGTGTGCCGTCCTTGATGGTCGCATCGGTTTCGAGAACCTCGTTGATGCGGTCCGCGGCCACCTGCGCACGCGGCAGAATCATGAAGATCATCACGAGCATCATGAACGCCATGACCACCTGGATGGCGTACTGGGAAAACACCATCATGTCGGAGAACAGGGAGATCTTATCCGCCATGGCGGAGGAATTGATGAGCACGGCGCCGATCCAGTAAATGGCGAGCGACAAGCCGCTCATCGTGGCCTGGATCGTGGGCATGAGGAACACCATCGTGCGGTAGCCCACGAGCTGGTTGTTGGTGAGCGTGTCGTTCACCGTATCGAAGCGGTTCTGCTGGTAGCCCTCGGCGTTGTACGCGCGCACGACCGAGAGGCCGGAGAGGTTCTCGCGCGAGACGCGGTTGAGGTCGTCGGTGAGGCGCTGCATGCGGCGGAACCGCGGTGTCGCGATGACGAGGCAGACCGCCACCACGGCGAGGAGCACCACGATGGAGACGGCCGTGGCAGCCGTCCACTCCCAGCGCTTGCCGGCGATCTTGGTGATCGCCCACACCGCCGTGATGGGGGCCTTGATGAGCATCTGCAGGCCCAGGACGATGAGCGTCTGGATCTGCATCACATCGTTCGTGGAGCGCGTGATGAGACTCGGTGTAGAGAACCGGCCAATCTCCTCCATGGAGAACGACTGCACCTTGCCGAACAGCTTGGCGCGCATGGTCCCGCCGAACCCGGTTGCGATACGCGCTGCGCACACGGCCGTGGCGACCGAGGCGAGCAGGCTGCCGAGCGAGCAGGAAAGCATCTTGCCGCCTGCCGTGAGGATCTGGGGCATGGTCGAGCCCTCGACCTGCACGAGGCGGGTGATCTCGGCCATGTACTCCGGGGACTTGAGGTCCAGCCACACCTGGGCGACGATGAACGCCAGCGCCAGGACGGCAAGCCCCCGTTCCTGCTTCGTTAGATTTCGAAATAGCTTGAGCAACATCTTCTCCTTATCTAACCCTATGAGATATATACGCGTGCCGAACCGGCTCCGCCATGCGCGCAGGTCGGTTCAAGACGACAGGACGCACAACGAACGCAAGGACGCATCGGAAACCCGAACGTGCAGCGCGGGCATCCTACAGCTGCATCGTGGGCGGGCGCAGGCGCGACCGAATCTCGCATGCCGTGAGGAAGAACGCTCGCAGACGCTCCTCACCCAGCTCGTTGATCAACATGGCCACCTGGGCGCGCATCTCCCCGTAGAACGCGTGCACGCAAGCCGCGCCCTTATCGGTGAGCACAACCTCGGTGACGCGGGCGTCCACCTCGCTGCGCCTGCGCGCGATGAGCCCCTTGGACTCCAGGCGCTTGAGCAGCGCGGCGACACGCGCCGTCGTCACGCCGAGCCGCTCCGCTATGTCTCCCGCCGTTACCACGGTTTCGGCCTTACGCGCCTCCGCCAGCATACGGAGCGTTCCGCCAATGCCCGCGTTCGCCTCGTCCATACAGCGAAACGCATCGGACGAATGGACACGCTCGGCCAGACGAATGATCTCATCAACCTGCGTCTCTGTTGCCATATCGCTCCTTTCGGAATCGAAGGTGCCCGTTGTTGGGATGCGAGCGTTACCGCATGAGCCATTATTACCTCATAGGGTTAGATGTTTCTTGGGATGATGGATGCCATCGCATCTCCATCGTGTCACCATATGCCTGGCGCCATCCGGCCTCCGGCTGACCGCTGCGGCGACGTTGCTTGCAATTGAGCTGTAGGGGGTCTTTTGAGCGAGCGCGATCGGCGCCACCTCGAGCAGCCTAGCCGATCGCTTCTAGTACGTCCTCGCCACGCTGCATCATGTTCTTCTCCCTGGGTCTGCTCCTGAACCAATCGCGCAAGCCCTCAAGCGTGCTGGCCGCAGCGTACACCTTGATCTTCCGACCGTCCTTCGTGGTCACGATGCAACGGTCGCCGCTCTCGCTCCCCTCGGGCGCGGACACCTTCTTGAGGTAGTCGCGTCGGAACGCCACGATGCGCGCGTTGCTGATCGAGACGAACCAATCATCATCCTCAAGCTCCGTCCCCGTGGCACCTCGAGCCGCCATCTCGTCGGAGAAAGAAAAACCGAGCTCGCGCTCCTGCCTGCCGATCTCGAGGATGCCGCGGGCGGGCATGCTGAGCATGAGCAGGGGCAGGAGAACGCCGATGAAAAGAAAGAGAAACGGGACGAGCAGAAGCAGGCGAGCGCCACCTTCGGTGAAGACGGCCATGAAGGCGATTACGAGCGAGAAGACGAGTGCCATGCCGTTGAACACGATAGCCAGCGGTTTGATGGCAGCCCAGCACAGACCAGCTTTGGTCATGGGGCCCTTAATGGCGTCCGAGACCTCGATCCCCTCCTCTTCCAGCCGAGCGAGGAGGTTGAGCGAGCACACGCCCTCGAGGCTTACCGAGCAGAATTTGCGCTCGCCCTCATACAGATCGATCCTCATCATCTGCGTGTGAAGCGTTGCGCGGGTGATGCTGGAGAATGTCGTCTCCCTGCGGATGCCGAAGGCGCTGCGCGAGAGGATTCGCTCGCCGTCCACGTCGATGCGCGGGATGCTCAACAGCGCCCAGATGACCATGCCCGCGAGCGCCATGGCGTGGCCGAACCACACGAGCTCGTGGTCCCACTCCCCCAGCGAGACGCCCTGCCAGACGTAGACGCCGAGCATGAGCAGCTCGAATGCAACCGCACAGCACGCGAGAATCATGCGAATGGCGGCGGGCATGCGCACGGTGAAGCGATCGAGACTGTCCGTCGCCTCGCTGCGCTCACGCGCACCGCGGCGGGCGACCCATGCGATGAGCGGGCCGACGATGAACACGGTCATCCCGACGCGCAGAAACGATTCGAGCATGTCGCCCATATCAACCACCATCCCAGTAGAGAACGTGAATTGGGGAGACTATAGCAAAGCGAAGCGATCCGCACGGGATCGGCCAGGGGTTTTCGGCATACGGCGGAAACCAGCGGCAACGAACGTTGAGAACTTACCCAAAAGACGAGATTCGACCGAAGCGATTCTTCTTGACATGGTCTCAATGTGATATCACAATGCAATCAGCAGCCGCACGGACTGCTCGGGGATTCGCCCCCTCCCCATCGCAATCTGAGGGGCGGCGCCGGGGCCGTCACGCAAACGCCGGCGCAGTCGTGAAAGGAACTCACATGAGCGTGGAAAAGCAACTCAAGGCCAAGTCGGGCTACGGCATGCTCGCCGTCGTCATCATGGCGCTCGTCGCCATCGTCGGCCTGTTCATCTGGAGCGTCGCGGGGCTAGCCGGCACGCCCGAGGGCGTCGATGCGCCGGCCGCCTACGGCTGGGGCCTCGGGCTCAGCATCGCGGCGTTCTGCTTCTGGTTCCTGCCACTCAACGGCTTCTTCTCGCTGCAGCCCGGCCAGGCGCGCGTGTGCATCCTGTTCGGCAAGTACGTGGGCACTGTGCGCGACGAGGGCTTCTTCTGGGCGAACCCGTTCTTCAGCAAGAGCATGGGCGGATCTGCAGGAATCGGCGAGATGCTCGAGCTCGAGATGAGCGACTCCAAGGCCGCCAAGGCCGCCGCCCAGAAGGCCGCAAAGGGCAACCCCACCACCATCTCCACCCGCGTGCGCACCCTGAACGGCGAGCGCCTGAAGGTCAACGACAAGATGGGCAACCCCATCGAGATCGCAACCGTCGTGGTGTGGCACGTGGCCGACACCGCCAAGGCGCTGTTCGACGTCGACGACTACCAGAGCTACGTCGCCATGCAGGCCGAGACGGCACTGCGCCACGTGGCGAGCGTCTACGCCTACGACCACTTGGAGGACGAGTCCGATGCCTCCGGCGCCATCACGCTGCGCGCCAACGTCGAGGAGGTCTCCGAGGCCCTGCGTCGCGAGCTGGCCGCGCGCTTGGCGCCCGCCGGCGTGGAGGTGGACGACGCCCGCCTCACGCACCTCGCCTACTCCCCCGAGATCGCCCAGGCGATGCTGCGCCGTCAGCAGGCGGAAGCCGTCATCGCCGCGCGCAAGAAGATCGTCGAGGGCGCGGTCTCCATGGTCGACATGGCCGTGAAGGAGATGGCCGCCGGCGGCACCATCGAGCTGGACGACGAGCGCAAGGCGCAGATGGCCAGCAACCTCATGGTGGTCCTGTGCGGCGAGTCCGAGGCGCACCCGGTCCTCAATGCCGGCACCCTGTACTAATATCTACGCGCATGTACGCCTTTTCCAGGGGCTGCAGATTGGGGCGAAAGAGGAGGGTGCACGCCTGGCGTGCGGCGCCCGACGATTGAGCCCCAAGATGCGGTGCCCGGGAAAGGCGCTGGGATAGAGACGATAGGAACATGGCACGCAAGCAATACCCCCTCCGCATAGACCCCGCCATATGGGAGGCCGTCCAACGCTGGGCGGACGATGAGATGCGCAGCGCCAACGGCCAGGTGGAGTGGATCTTGCGCGACGCCCTCAAACGCGCGGGAAGGCTGCCGAAAAAGGAAGACGTGCAAAGGGCCAATGAGCACGCGCGCACCCCGTGATGGGAAGGCGCACCGAGAAGGATACCGAAGGAGGGCACATGACCGAATCCGGACAAGACGGCTTCTTCGACCGCGTGTACGAGATGGTGGCGCAGGTCCCCGCCGGCATGGTGGCGACCTATGGTCAGATCGCGAAGCTCGTGGGCGAGCCGCGCAAGGCGCGATACGTGGGTTTTGCCCTGCACGTCAACCCCCGGCCGGGCATCATCCCCTGCCATCGCATCGTGTTCGCGGATGGGCGCCTGTGCGAGGGCTTTGCCTTTGGCGGGCCCGAGGCGCAACATGAGATGCTCGCGGGCGAGGGCGTGTCCTTTTTGCCGGACGGGCGCGTCGACCTCGCGCGTCATCGCTGGCCCGCGGGCGTGGAATAGCCTCGGCGCAGCATCCACGAAACCTCCGCACCGCGCCCGCAAAGAGTCTTTGCAGCACATCACGCGAACATGGCGCGAAATGCAGCGCAGAAAGGCCGGAAAAGGACGGACGCCCCTTCTGCTCTTCTTGACATTCCGCTGGCTTGTACCATAATCCTCGATTGTTAGATATTCTTCTAATTATTCCTCTAGCAAAGGAGACATAATGGACATCCTGTCGGTCCGCGGTTTCCAAAAGCGCTATGGCGACAAGATCGCCGTGCGCGACCTCTCGCTCACCGTGGAGGCGGGCGACATCTACGGGTTCATCGGCCATAACGGCGCCGGCAAAACCACGCTCATCCGCTCGATTGTGGGCGCGCAGGCCTTCGACGGAGGTGCCATCGAGATCTGCGGGCACGACATCGCGCGTGAGCCCATCGCAGCCAAGCGCGTGCTCGCCTATGTGCCCGACAACCCCGACATCTACGAGTTCATGACCGGCATGCAGTATCTCACCTACCTGGCGGACATCTACGAGGTGCCTGCGCAGAATCGCATGGAGCGCATCGAGGGGCTGGCACGTCGGCTCGATATCGTCGACGCGCTCGGCGACCCCATCTCCTCCTACTCGCACGGCATGAGGCAAAAGCTCGTCATCATCGGGGCGCTCGTCCACGACCCGCGCCTGCTCGTGCTCGATGAGCCCTTTGTGGGCCTCGACCCCGTCGCCTCACACGAACTCAAGCTGATCTTGCGCGAGCGCGCGGACGCGGGCGCCGCGGTGTTCTTCTCCTCGCACGTGCTCGAGGTGGTTGAGAAGCTCTGCAACAAGCTGACGATCATCCGTGCGGGCGAGGTGCTCGCACAGGGCGCCACCGAACAGGTGCGCGGTGACGACACGCTCGAAGACGTGTTCCTCGATCTAGTGGAACGGGAGGCGTAACGACCCATGCGCGCTTTTCTCCTGCTCACGCGCGTCCAGGTGCTCGGGCTCGTCAACTCACTCGCACCGGTGCGCAGCGGGCTTTCGCGAAGCCAGCGACGCGGGCGCATCGCCCTCATCGCATGCGGGTTCGCCCTGCTCGCGATCATCATGATGGGGTACCTGGCCATCATGGCGTTTGGCCTTGCAGTTCTGGGGCTCGCGCGGGTGCTTCCCGCCCTCGCCGTCGCCCTGGGCTCGCTTGCGGGCGTGGTGTTCACGTTCCTCAAGGCAAACGGGACGCTCTTTGGATTCAAAGACTACGACCTCGTCATGTCCCTCCCCGTCTCGCGCCGCGCGCTGGTTGCGTCGCGCATGGCGGCGCTAATGGGAAGCTCAATTACCTTGGCGTTCTGCGCCATGCTTCCCCTCTATGCCGTGTACTTCATCTCAGTGCCGCCAAGGGCGCTCTCCGTTTTCGCTGCCGTCGCGTCGATGGTGCTAGCACCGCTGGCTCCCACCGCCCTCGCCACCCTCGCGGCATACGCCGTGACATGGGTCGCCGCGCGCTTTCGCCACGCCAACCTCGCGTTCGTCGCCCTCGGCTTCATCGCGCTGCTGGCGTTTTTCGGGGGATCGGCCTCGTTTTCCGCAAGCGTGAACAGCCAAAATAGCGCCGAGGTCCTACAGGGGCTCGGCCAGATGGGCACCATGCTCGAAGGAACCGTCTGCGCGCTCTACCCGCCCGCGGCTTGGGCGGGCTCGGCGATTACCGAGGGCTCGCTTGCCGGGCTCATCGAATTCACCGCGTTCTCGCTGGGCGTCGCCGGCACATGCCTCGAGGTCATGCAGCAGCGTTACCTCGCGCTCAACGCCTCACTCGCCGCGCGCAAACTCAAGACGCGCTCCGGGCGGACGGCCACAGGCGAGCAGGCGCCCATGGGCGGCGCGGCACGCACGCGCACGCCGTTTTGGACGATCGTCCACAAGGAGCTGCGCACGCTCATCGGCATCCCCACCTATGCGTTCAACTGCCTGTTCGGCTATGTCTTTACCATCGGCATCGCCGTGTTCCTGGGTGTGACCGGGCTGCAGGACTTCGTCGCCTCGGGGTCGATCAACGGGATCGAGGTGAATGCCGAGCAGGCCGCCGAGATGATCGGCAACATCCGCCTGATCCTGCCGTGGGCGTTCTCGTTTTGCGGCATCATGTGCACGAGCTCCGTCGTGTCCATCTCGATCGAGGGACGCGCGGCATGGCTCATGGCGACGGCCCCCGTGAGCACGCGCACCATGCTGGGGGCAAAGCTCGCGAGCAGCGCGATTCCCTTTGGCGCCTCACTCGCAGTCGCCGTGGCAATCTTGTTCGCGAGCGGCGAAGCAACTCCCCTGATGGCCCTCGAATGCCTGCTGGTGGGGCTGGGTGCTTTCGCGCTCTGGGTATGCCTGGGCATGTCGGTCGATGTGCGGCGCCCCAATTTGAGTTGGATGAACCCGCAGGATGTGGTCAAGCGCGGAGCACCGATGAACACGTGCATCCTAGGCGGGCTCGTCTACACGTTCTTGGCGGGCGCCCTCGTGTTCGCCGCATCGCTCTCGCTTGGGCTGGTCATCGGCCACGTGGCGAACGTCGCGCTCGGCATCGCCTCGCTTTGTCTGGGAGCACTCATCTTCCACCACACCGTGACGTCAACGCCCGCACTGCGCGCGTAGGCGCAGATCCGGTGCAAAACTTTCGGATGTGTACACTTCGTTCTCATAGCGCGGAGTGGCGGCCGCCTCCGCCCGGCAAAACCGCAGGATTTCGTCGGGCGAAATGTCCACCTACTCGACCAGTCGGACCCGAAGCGTGCACATCCGGAAAAATGACCCCGCCCCGCCCCTAGCCCACCCCGATTGAGGGGGGCCCGTCCCCAAATCGAGGTCTGCTGTCCATAGAGCCACCGCGCCCCTGGGATGTCGTGCCAGGAACCCATTTCAAGCGCGCTTGCAAGGTGCGTGCCCGCGATGGATGGGCAAAGGTTCCACCAGCTCAGCGCCGTGTATAAAGCCTTTTGGCAGCGCGACTTAACCCCTCGGGGACTCGCTATAAAGACCTTTGATGGTACGATTTGCCCGTCAATGCCATGGTGACCCTCGACAAGGGTCACCCCGACCCGCAAGGAGCAAACGCATGGAGCTGGGCTCTCACATCAAGGAGCATCGCACGGAGCTCGGACTGTCCCAAGACGACCTGGCGGAGCGCATCTACGTGTCGCGCCAGACCATCAGCAACTGGGAGTGCGGCCGCACGTATCCTGACGTCCAGAGCCTACTCTTGCTTTCCAACGTGTTCGGGGTGACCGTGGACTCCCTCATCAAAGGAGATGTGGAAACCATGGCACAGGTGATGAACGAAGCGGTCAAGAAGTACAACGCCCTCTCCACGGTCACGGTCGTGAGCGCGGTCGTGTTCCTGGGGCTGAGCGCGTGGGCGGCGTTCCAGTTCGAATGGGGTTGGGGCGCTCACATCGCGCCCACCGCGGCGTTCGCCGCCGTGGCGCTCGTCGTGATGCTCATGGCGTTCGTGTATATGGAGCGCATGAAGAAGCAGCACGACCTCGTCACGTACCGCGAGGTGCTGGCGTTCAGCCGCGGCGAGCAGGTCGAGCGCGACACGCTCGAGGGACACCGCGAGCGCGAGATGAGCCCCTGGGTTAAGGGCGCGCGTAACGGCGTGCAGATCATCCTCGGCGCGATCGCCGGCGGCATGGTGGGCGTCGGCATCGGCATGCTTGCCAAGATGTTGAGCTAAAGGCGATCTTCACGCATATCACGAGCGGCGAGGAAGCTAGACGTCCTCGCCGCTTTTGCATGACCGGGGCCTCGATTTGAGAACAGGCGCCCGGGTAAGCCTGCGCGTTCATTCGAACTTGATAATCAGATTCTTTCCCAGCGCATCGGCAATTCTCTCAAGCGTCTTGAGCGTGGGGTTGGCACCGCCGCGCTCAAGTACGCTCACCGCCGTCTGGGTCATTCCGCTTTGCCTGGCAAGATCGACCTGCGTCTTCCCTGCCGCAAGGCGCTCCTTTTCGACTAAACGCCCAAGGCACCGAGCACTTTTGGCGGATGCCCCAATCTCACGCATGTAAAACCCGTCCTGCGAGCTTCTCCCTGCACTGCTTGCGAGCAGGGCGGCGGAATCATATTCCATCAACCCGTGAGACCTGAGCACCTCACCGATATTCTGACGGCCGGGAGGGGCAATCCGCTCATCGACCCAAGCCTGAACCCATTTGCTCGGTATGTCCCGTTCCCCTCGGGCGACAAACGCCGCGAAGATCGCCGGCACGTCCCCCGGCTCCGCCCAATCCTCAACACGAGCGCCATACGCGCCGGTCGCTTCGTCATACGAAATAATCGCACTGGGGCGCAACTCCCGCCCCTCACCGTCAATCAACTCAAAGCGCCGCATAGTAAGACCATCTCTCTCGAACGATCTCCCACATTTTTTCGAGTAGGTAATCCGGGGCGGCATGTTCCAACCCGGCGAACAGCGCGGCACGATCTTCCAACTTAAGCTCATGCGTAAGCTCTACCGGGGCGATATCGCGCAGATTGTCCTCCAAGAAACGCGAACCGATGTAGTTCGTCGTGGCAACGCGACGGAGTGGATCGAACGCCTCGATAGCATCCCGCTGCCCCGCGAAGGGGGCGACGAATGACAGGCCGTTGTCGAAAATGGGCGCAAGCCTGGCCGACCCGTCGGGAGACAAAATGACCTCGATGTTCAAGCCGTGCCGGTCGCGGTTGGCAATAAGGTAGTCGACGAGCATCATCTGCTTGATTTGCCCTTCCCAACCGTGTGCGCGACACACTTCATAAGGCGATGCGCCCTGCTCGCCGTAGAGGCTCACATATGCGGAGAGGGACAGCTTGCGCTCTCTTGACTTGCGGAAATTCTTGGAGCTGTTGAGCCAGACCTCCCGCTCTCGACCATCAACCACAACGCGCGCGTGGATGAGGCGATATTCCAAGTGATCGATTTCCAAGAGCCGCATCAGACGTGCCGCGACGAGTTCGTTTATGCACTCGTGTCCATCAAACTCGATTCCGTTGTACCGAGGCAGCTTGTAGTAGATGGCACGCGCGCCCTGCCCCGTACGTGCCTTGAGGTACGTCCCCGCCGTTCCCGACGAATTGACGCGCTCGCCCCACTCAAGCGCCGTGAGGTCTTGCTCCTTTTGGACGATGTCATATGAACGCACCGTGCCTCCCCTCCTCACTATACTGCAGGTATATATCTTATATTATATAATCATACACCATGAAGAAAATTCAGGTCACGTACACGAAGTCTCTCAGTGGAATTACTAAGTCAGATTCCACCGAGTGCATACGCGCACAACATGGATCGCTCGATCCAAAGGTGCCCCTTCCCTCGTGCGGTCAGTCCTCGCTTCACCTCAAGCAGCGTTAATTTCCGCAGGTAGCGATAGCGCAAAACAGATTTTGCAGCGCCCCATGCAGGCTCCTGAGTATCATGTACAACAGATTCGATAGCGCACGCGGTGTGATCGCGGGACGCTTCTTCACGACCGGGAGGTGACGATGGACATCAGCAACCAGATCAAGACGCGGCGCGAGGCGATGGGCCTCTCGCAAGAGCAACTTGCCGAGAAACTCTATGTATCGCGTCAGACGATCAGCAACTGGGAGCGGGACAAGACGTATCCGGACGTCCAGAGCCTGCTCATGCTGAGTGTCCTGTTCGACACCTCCATAGACACGCTCGTGAAGGGAGACGTGACCGTTATGGAAGAGGCCGTTGAGAGGGACCGCAAGCGCATGGGAACGCGGATGCTGCGGCTGGCCGTGCTGATGCTCGCGCTGCTCGTATTGCCTTTTGCCCTAATATTCTCACCTGCGTTTGACTGGATGCGGGGGTATTGGGGCGTGGAGATCGCCGCCATAGTAACGCTCATCCCCGCAATAGGCGCCCTTGTTTTGAGTAACACCATAGAGAACATCAAGCAGGAGAACGACTTGGCCACCTATAAGGAGATCCTCGCCTTCATGAACGGCGAGGCGGAGATCGAGCGCGATCCTCGGGCCCTCCCCCGCCGCGGCTGGGCAGCGAAGCATCGTCATGCCTACAACGCGCTGACAATTCTCGCCGGCGGCGTCATCGGCGCGGCAATCGGCTACATCATTTGGGGGTTGCTGAACTAACCAGCCTGCCGGCGGGCCAGGCATCCGTCGATTGCCTATGGCTTCTCCGAAATTACCTATGGGCTCTTGCGGTATCCCCGCGACTCCCCCGAAATGTCTATGGGCCCCTTGCAATTGCCTATGTTGTTCAGCCGATTCAAGGGGCCCAAACGGAAGGAAGTCATGGGCAATCTTCCCGGCGTCGATGCCGGACCTCGATTAGAGCTTGCCCTCACAATGAGGCTCAGCGTCGTCATCGTCAATCACGATCAAGGCGATTCCACTGCCGAGGCTGCCAACGACCCAAGGAAGCCAGAACAAGCCGGAGACACCCTCGGACGCGCCCATGGCGGACGCGGCGAAAAGCCATACCAGCGCCACCATCGTGGCGACAAGCATGATCACCATGCAGGCCTTCTCCTTGCGGGCGGCGGTGCCGCGACGCCTGGGGTTGTTAGCGCGCAGGTACGCCTCGCGACTCTGTTGGTCGAGCTGCGCCAGCTCGTCATCGCTCAGCTCGACGGTCTCGAGCCACTCCTTGTTGTAGTCCGCAAGGTCCGTGCGCCCCCAGAGCATGCCCCAATGGACGATCATCCCGACACCGAACGCGACCAGCACCATCATCAGCGAATTGCCGTATACCTGCACACTGGACTCAACCTCGAACAAACCTGCCACGGCAACCCCGAGCAGAATCACCGCGATGCCGGCCACGATTGCGATCGAGGCGCGGCGCCGAGCAGTCGCCTTCTCTTCCGCCGTATAGAAATCAGCGACGTAGGGGTGCGCCTTGGCAAATGCGGCGTGATCCATGCCCGCAGGAATGGTAAACGCGAGGCCGGCGGCAACGAACGAGAACGTCGCGAAAAGGACGATACCGTCCGAATGCATGACCTCATCGGTGAAGATGGCGGCCGCCGCACCGAGGATAAAGAGCACGACGCCGATCGCGATTTTGCGCGCGAAGGTGACCATGTGCTCGTCGTAACCACATACATCCGTAGCTGGACCGGCGGGAATAGCACAGACACCGGCGGAGGAACGTGCGCGTGCAGGTCCCGCAGGTTCACCAAGAGATGCATCCCGTGGTGCGACGGTCAACGGACCAGCGGACATATCGCCAACGGCGCCCTCCGTGGCCACACGCACCGGCGAGTAGCCGCCAAGATCATCCCGAGCGGGGACACCGTGGCGGGATACATCACCCTGCACCAAATCGTCCAGCGAGCACTCGAAGATCTGGCACATCTTGATGAGCTTGTCCATCTCCGGATAGGACTTCTCGGCCTCCCACTTGGTGACGGATTGACGGGACACCCCGAGCAACATAGCGAGTTGCTCCTGGGTCATGTGGCGCTCTGCGCGAAGGTATTGCAGATTGGTGCGGAAGCTCATGATGGGTCCTCTCGTTGGCTGGGGCGAGAGTCCGAACGGCGCAATCCAACTCAATGCAGCGCCCGAACTCGACATCCAGCGTTTGGCGTTTTTCCTGCCGGCGACTTACACACTACGGTTGCCGCACGGCGAGAACCACCAACTTGGGGCTTCATTTTACGCAACTTGAAGGCACCCTGCGGTTGCAAACCGCAGGTAGATTGGCTAGACGTGAAATGAGGGTTCCCATGGCGAAAATCACCATGCTGCTTATTGCGGCATCAGTGCTCGTTCTATCGATCGTGCTGCTCTTCCTTATCGCTCGCTAGCGATATAGGGGTGAAACTCGCCACTTAAGGGAACAGCCGCCCTGTGCCGGAGCGGCTGTTCGTGCGGGTTTCACCCCACTGCTTCTACTCCAGGAGGGCGTACGCCTCCCAAGTCGCTAGTAGTATGCCCGCTTTTCGGCGCCCCTGCACGCCTCTCGCGGGTTTCTAGGCGGCACTGGGCTTCGCGAGCCTGGTGCCGTTTTTCAGCGATACCGTCAAGGCGGGTCAATCAATTTAGATAACGAAGAACCTAGCCCTGATTTCGAGAACTGAGCACAAGGGCAATCGACCATCTTCATATCGGGTTTCAGCAGCTTGTATCCCATGTGAACTCAAACAGCCCTCACCAACGTTACAACCCGTTGCTTGCGGCAACGAGCCATCTGCGTGCAGCATTGCGGTAACGTAGGAGCCAGGCGAGAGAAAGGATCCGCCATGCTGAACGAGAACATCCATGCCCTCAGGAAATCGAAGGGCCTCTCGCAAGAGGAGCTCGCGCCCAAGCTGAACGTGGTGAGGCAGACGGTCTCGAAGTGGGAACGCGGGCTCTCGGTGCCCGATGCTGAGACGCTCGTCGCCATCGGAGGGGTGCTCGACACCCCGGTGAGCACGCTACTGGGTGAGACCGTACGCGCATCCGAGCCCGAGGGCCTGCAAGCGCTCTCCGAAAAACTCGAGGTGCTGAACGACCAGTTCGCACGGGCGCAGGAATCCAAGCGCCGTGCCCTGCACGCCCTTTTCATCGCAATCGCCTCCATCACGGTCCTTCTCCTTATCGCACTGGCGGCAATCGGCGGCTCGTATCTCGAATGGGATTTCTCCAATCCGGAATACGCGGTGGCAGGAACGATGCTCCATGGATTCGAGTGGGTCTTCGCTCGAATGGCACCAATCATACTGGCGGGGTCGATCGCGGGTGCAATTGCGTCCCGCAAATAAGGTCCTTCATCGCTTTCGTGATCGATTTACCATGGGCACCGCCTCGCAATGGGCAGCACATTGAACAATGACCACACAAAAAAGAGGTTTTTCGTATTGTTTTTCCGTTCCGCCAAGTACAGAAGCGCAGTAAGGCACAAAAGCGCAGGAAAAATGAGGTGATTAACATCTTATACTTGACGATTTCCAAAATTAGTACGAAAAGCCTCAAGATCATGAATCCGATTAATGAAATCATGCATTTGAAGAGCTTTAAGGATGAGCTTCGACATGGAAAACCGGATGCAATGCGAATCAGCGCAGAACCGACCACGCCCGCAACAAAGCGTTGCTCGACCATCAAGGTGCATCGCGGGATAATCGCAGGCAAGCGGCGGGATCAAACCCCGCCGCCCACGCCCCGATCAAAGGAGACCCGCCATGATTCTGCTTAAAGACGCCCTGTCCCAAGCCCGACGCGAACGCGGCCTCACCCAAGAAGAACTCGCCGCGCGCCTCTACATCACGCGCCAGGCGGTCAGCCGCTGGGAGACCGGAGCGACCGAGCCCGGCATCGACATGATCAAGCTCATCGCTCGCGAGCTCGACGTCCCCGTGACGCGCCTGCTCGACATGCCCGAGCACTACTGCCAGAGCTGCGGCATGATGTTCACCGAACCCGACCAGCACGGACATGAGGCGGACGGCACCGAAACCGAAGACTTCTGCCGCTGGTGCTACGACAAGGGCGCGTATACCTACGAGACCACCATGGAAGAGATGATCGAGGACTGCGCGCCGCGCATGGCTCAGAACATGGACTGGTCCGTGGACGAGTGCGCGTCGCTCTTGGGGGCGATCTTGCCCAATCTGCGCAGGTGGAAAGCAACGGATAAGTAAGGCACGCGCTAACGCAAGCATCACCTTGAAATCATTTAGGACGAGATGCTTCTTGCAATAGGCAACGACACGGCAATGCCCACCACCGCAGACGCAAGCACGGCGCAAAACACCCAAGTGGTGCCGGCAGGGGATGCAGCGGGGGCAAGCATTCCGCATACAGCGGTGGATACGGCTCCGCCAAACCCCCTAAAGAACATCGCCGTGGATGTTGCCTTGCCAGCGTCGCGAGCGTCCGCCCCCGTCTGCGCCGATAGATTGGAAACCGGCATTCCCACGCCAACGCCCAGGCCAAGCGCCGCCGCGAGCAATGTAACCAGAGGTGCGGTCAGGCTTTGTGCCCTAACAATGAACGCTGCAGCCGCAGTTAAGATCACGAACGAAGATGTCACCGCAAGCGCCCGAAGCCTGCCATTCTTCCTGAACAGGGCACCCGACACATTACTTCCAAGCATGAGGGCGAGCGTCATGGGAATGAGTGCCGCACCCGATGAAGCGGCGGCGATACCCATCGATTCTTGCAAAAGCCTCGGCAGATACGTCACGCCCGCCATGAGCGCAAACTGCACACAAAAGCCCGAGATGAATCCTGCGACAACCCTAGGGCGGCCGAACAGTCCCATGGGAATCACGGGAGCACTCGCAGCAGCCTCAATCCTGTACAGGACAAACGTGAGGATAACAAATACCACTATAAGAGCAGCTGCCTGGGGCGACGCCAAGGGGAACGCGTCACCCGCCAAACTGAACACAGCAACAAGGCTCAATACGCTCAACGATGCTAGCACGCTTCCTGCCGCATCGAATTGCGCCGAGCGGGGCCCATCGCCCCTACCTGGCAGACTGCTTGACGATAGCGCAAACGCAACAATCGCAATCGGAATGTTCACAACGAATATGACATGCCAGGACAGCCCTTGGGCAACGGCCCCTCCAATCACGGGTCCTATTACGCTCGCCACACCGTACATGGCAGACGCCACTCCAAGATAGGGACCCCTATCGCGCGGCGGAAGCATCATGGCAGCGGCTATGAAGACGCCGGCTTCTAGCAAGCCGCCGCCAATTCCCTGAAGCAAGCGAAGCGCAGCTAGCACCTCGATGGTAGGTGCCACGGCACACAGCGCAGACGCTATGGCAAAGAGAGTCAGGCCGAACGTATACGTTCGCTTCAAACCGAAATGAAACGCAAGGCCGCCGCACAGGAGCGTGGACACAGTGCTTGAAGCAAGATATGCAGTCATAGGCCAGGCATAATGCGCCACCCCACCTAAGGCAGCCGAAATCGTTGGAAGTGCCGTTGCCACCACGGTGGAATCAAGCGCAGCTGTGAACAAAGCGAGCATGAGTCCCGCCATCATCAACCCGCCAACAGATTGACGAACCTCACCGGCACAGGGTTCTTTCATTGTTGTATTCCTCCTTCTCCTCGTCCTCATGGACGAACCATGCGGCAAACCCGCAGCGAACAGAAGGAAGGATGGCTATGCACCGATCCGCTTCGAGATGGGCATCCATATCTCGCTACGATATGACGTGGACGAGAAATCGCCTTGCGGATACACCTCGATGCTCACGTCTCCCAATAGCTTGTATCCTGACGAGGGCAACCACTCGGAGTAGATCCTGCGATAGCACTCCGCCGTCGCCGTGTCGCAGGGGCCCGTACAATCGAACACGGCCCAAAGACCGGATGGAACATGCATCTCATCCGCCCATACCGGCGCCTCACGTGACGACACGACGGCTATCTGGTAGCTTTGGCCATCGTCCTTTGACACGTTGACCCCGAGGATTCCTTGAGGCCCCGACCCATCCGCCAGCGCGAGAAGCCGTTCGATAACCCCATCTTGCGAAGCTCTCTCCCAAAGACTGCCCAAGCTCTCTCTGCCTGAAGAGGACATTTGAACCAGCGGATTACCTTGAGCAGCTCCACAGGATGCGGATATTCCCACGAGGCGCATCCCCTGCTGGGGCACAACCCTCCACGGCAAGGGCTCCGCACCCGTAACGGTAAGGGCGAACGTGCACCGCGGGAAGACGAGAAGATGGGCGCCGGGGCACCTCGCCTCACTGGGAGACATGCCTAAGACCTCTTGAAATGCTCGATTGAACGCCGTTGGCGAAGAGTAGCCATACCGCACTGCCACATCGAGCACACGCTCGCCCCTAGACAGATCGAGCGCGGCGCACGACAAACGACGTTTGCGCACGTACTCCGCCAGCCCCATCCCCGCAAGATAGGAAAAGATCCTCCGGAACTGCCCTTCGGTGCAAGACGCAAAAGACGCCGCACGCGCAATATCGACATCGCCGTCAAGATGTTCCTCTATGTAGTCCACAGAGGCATTCAACCCTTCTATCCAGCCCATAGGGTCACCATCCTTCCGAAAACAAGCATGGGGCAATGTGATTTTTCAATCCTCGCATTAATAGAGCAGATTATGCGAGCTCACTCGAGAGTCCGGCTGGGGCGCCACCTTCCGCTCATCCAGGCAGGCCAGCCACGTCCCGCGGACAGAGGCAGGAACTGCTTACTTGCCGCGATGCTTGCGGCGCTTCCTTTCACGCCGGTGTTCCCAGCGCGAACGCGCTTCATCCTGGCGCCGCGCCGCTCGCTCGCTTCGCGATTCGTCCTTGATGCGTTCCCGCTCGCGGGCGAGCGCAAGTTGCGAAGCTGTCGATGACCCGTGCTGGCGCATCACCTTGGCTGCCTCGCGCGCACGACGCTTGGGGTTGCCAGGGGTCCGCCCGACACGTGGCCCAACAGGCTCCGCCTCCGCACTCAGGTGCAGGCTCGACCAACGCTCAAGCACCCACGTATAGACTTCTTCATTCGAAGGTTCCGCACCATATACCACGCGCGCAATACGAAGCATGCCGTCTTCGACATGCTCGACCACGCCCACCCAAAACTGACCATCGTGATAGACAGTCAGGGTCGATGAGACCTCACTCTTTCGCATAGCCGCGACCTCCTTCTATGTAGGGCTACGCGAAGAAGGGACAACCAAGGAGGCAGGTTACTGGCAGGCTCATGCCCGCGGCCCGACTACCCGACGGGCGCTGTGTTTTTATCTTCGATGGATATCAGTATAGCGCCACGTCCTGTCGTATCATCAAACGCCTCCGTCCAAGCTTCTGAGCATATCGGAGATGCTGCGAGCCATCTCATCCGATGCCTCACGAATAATTCCGAGCCAGCGAGAAAGGCTATCCACACCGACCGATGAGTCGCCGATTGACAAATCGTCGGACACGTCAGAAGAAATCGCGGTCTCCGCTTCAAGCACGTCGCAGGCGCTCGTGATTGCCATCAAAGGGGTTATAAGCTCGTGGGAGGCGGAAAGGACGAACCCCCTCTCGCGCTTGCGAGCCTCCATAACCGGTCGCAGCGACCGCGTTGTCGCGAAAGCCGCAACCGCCGTTGCACACAACACGATGACCGCCCCGGAAGCGATGCAACGGAGGATGAGCGAGGCAGCATAATCGCCATGGGGCGTTACATCAAGAAACGTGTAGACACGTATCCCGCTTGGAGCGGTCTCGACCGCCGCAACGCTTCCATTCGAGACCGTCACGGCACCATTCTGGGCACCGAGGGGCTGCCAGAGGCCGATCCACTTGCGCCCGTCAAAAGAGAAAGGCTGGCTTCCGACCTCATCGCGAAGACTCACGAGCTGCGTCGCGACGCTTTCAGAGAGGCGATCGACGGCAGCCGCTCCCCCGCATTCCACCGCACCCGCCTCGCCCGACTCGTCCACGGCAACCCGGCACCATGAAATGTCGGGGCCGGTAACGACCAAACCTGACGTCCCATCAGCCTCGCTGTCCGCGGCCGTCCGGTCGATGTCAAACGGCTGGTTTGAGAACTCCTCAAGCATATGCCTGCGCGCCGTCATATCCGCATCGATGAGCGGTGTCGCCAGCAGCGCCATACACGCCGCGGTACATAGGGCGATGAGGGCGGCGGAAACCACGACGATGCGTCGGCGGAACACCGCGAGGTCCCTAGGCATCTTCATGCTTGGCCTCCAACACGTAGCCGATTCCACGAATGGCGCGAATTGAAACCGGGGCGCCGAGGACGGCGATCTTGGAACGAAGCAGCGAGACCTGCGTCTCGATCCTACCGGCACTCGACCCGCCATCGGCGCCCCACGCAGAGGCCATGATTCGCTCCCGATGCACCGGAGTCCCCGCATGGCGCATCAATGCTTCGAGCACCAGGCCCTCCTTGGGCGTAAGAACGCAAGATCCCTCACCATACGTCAACTCGCGGGAATCGGGTGCGTAGAACATGCCGAGCGCCTCAATCACTGTGGACGGATCCGCGCCGCCGCGCCGTCTGAGAACGGCGCGCAGCCTCGCCAGAAGCTCCTCGACATGGAAGGGCTTGGCAAGATAGTCGTCCGCGCCGAGGTCCAGGCCGCGCACGCGATCGCGCACGTCACCGCGGGCCGTGAGCAGGATGACGGGCGTGGCGTCACCACGTGCGCGCAACTCCGACAGAACGGAAAGGCCGTCCTTGCCGGGCAGCATGATGTCGAGCACCACGGCATCTACAGGAGCCACGGCAAGACGCGCGAGCGCCGCCTCGCCATCTGGCACTGCCTCCACCTCCCACCCGGTGAGCTCGAGCGCCCGAGAAAGCGGCTCCCGGATGAGCCGGGCATCCTCTACCAGCAAAAGCCTCATACCAGCCCCCTTTTACAAGGGCGGCGCGAACCACCTCGGCCCGCGCCGCCGCAACAGTCCGTCGCGCCTATTCCGCGACGTCGGCGAATACCCGCACATCGGGCACGGGCGCCACCTCGGTGCCGTCCTCGACCCAGCGAACAACATCGAACTCCATGCCCCCATCGGAACGCGGCGTCGCCTCGCCCAAGCCGATCACGATTCCGCGGGTCCCAGGCGCCTCTTCATCGGCAACGGCAGACGCGGGCAAGAGCATCCCGAGAGCCGCAAACACCGCCACGGCCAAACCCGTAGCAGCCAGTGCCAGCTTGCCCATATTCTTCATCTTCACCCTCCAAACATACAGCGTCCATGACGCACGGCTAGGATTGGAGATCTCCATGACCTCATGGTAGAAGGCGAAGCTTTAGGATTGCTTTACATCTGGAAATAGGGGATGCAATTGTTGGCGGCGCCGGCGAACAAGCGTGCCATAGTATAGAACAGATGTTCGTGCTTTATGCTATCATAGAGACAGCGACATGGGCGGTGCCCTCCGAGTCCTTGCAGGGGGTTAGGAGGGTTCCCATGGCGAAGTTCACCGCGTTGCTGCTCGCAGCTTCCGTGCTCGTTCTATCGATCGCGCTTCTTTATCTTGCCGTTTTCTAGCGGCCAAGGGGTGAAACTCGCCATTTAAGGGAACAGCCGCCCTGGCCGGAGCGGCTGTTCGTGCGGGTTTTACCCCACTAGGTCAATCCAAGAGGGCGTACGCCTCCCTAGTCGCTACCAGTATACCCGCTTTTCCGGCGCCCCTGCACGCCACCCGCGGGTTTCTGGGCGGTGCCGGGCTTCGCGGGCTCGGCACCGTTTTACAACGCTGCCGTCAACGCAGGACAATCACTTAAAAGACGAAGAACCTAGACATCCTTCCCATCCACTCCCGTCGGCATTTTTCATAGCCTACCATAATCATTCTGCCAAGTTTTATTGTCAGTGATATCCTTTCACTGACAATAAAACTTGGCAGAATTGAGGATGACATGGACAGAGATGAAATCCTTGCAAGAAATCGCATGGACAACCGACACCTTGATGAGCGGGATCACAGGCTAGCTGACGAGGCGAGCGCTTGGGGAGTAATAGCCTTAACGGTTACTGTTGCCGTGATCTTTCTCATCCGATCGCTCACAAAGGGCGGGGATCCATACGACCTGCTCGCCATCCTGTTCGCGTACCTCTCCGCTGGGAGCGCGTACAGATGGAGCAAAACAAGGTCGCGCTGGGCGTTCTTGACATCTGCTCTATACACGGCCCTCGTCGTGACCTGGCTATGTGCCTACGCGCTGTTGGGCTGATGCCACTGTGAAGGAATCGCTGACACTTAAAAACTCACTGCGAGAGGCTCGCAAGCAACGTGGACTCTCGCAGACACAACTTGCCGAGTTGACGGGGGTGTCCCGAAACACGATCAGCTCCATCGAAACGGGACAGTTCAATCCTACAGCCAAGCTTGCGCTCGTCCTCTGCATTGCGCTCGACAAGAAGTTCGAGGAACTGTTCTATTTCTAGGCGCCTGTGGAGCAGGTTATCCCCCTCGATGCAAACAACGATGTTTCCTGCGATGGAACCGTGCCGCCCACACCCCCTTTCACGCACCTCATTGACGCGTTGCGAACATCTATAAAAGCACTATACGAGTCGAGCGTAATCTTGCGACTGATGGAAGATGTGGGCGATGGTCACGTCGTCGCCGCGCACCGTATAGAGAAACGTATATCTCATCACGGAGGCGAACCGGTATCCCCTTGCAGCAAGCTCAGGCAGGTGGCATAGGCTGAATGCTTCAGGATGGTTCCGAACGCTTTCCACCTTGGCATCGAACTCCGTCATGAAATGACGGGCAGCCTGAGGGCTCTTCACTACGTTGACAAGGTAGGAAACTATATCGCGGTACTCGCGCTGTGCCTCGCGAGCAATCGATAACCTATAGCCCATATTCTTCCCTGAGCTTCGACGCAAAGACGTCGTACTCATCCACCTCGCCGTTCTCGATTTCCTGCTCCGCGAGCAGAATCCGAGAAAACAGGCGTGCCTTCGCGACCTCATCGCGCTGAGCAGCCCACTCTTCTGCCGACAGGCAATGAAATGCCTCGTAGCCGTTACGCGTCACCGTAACATCACGCTCTCGACTGACAAGCGCGGTAAAAGTCGCGGTGTCCTTCATATCGCGAACCGGGACTGCTATGGCCATATGCACCCCTTTCAAGTTGTGGCCTAACTATACCACGTTCATCAATAGAAGCAGCAGCGGCTAACGGCGGTACCCATCTACGCCTTGCGCACCGGATGCCGGATCACCGTCTTGAGCTTCTCGGGCGCGGTGCGGCGAGCGTCGTTGAGGTAGATCTCGTGATGTAAGCGCTCGTCACCAAAATCCTCGATGTAGCCGTTTTCCTCGGCAAACGCGCGCATGGCCTCAACCGTCACCGGCTCGTCGTCATAAGCGCCCACGTGCAAACACTGGACACAGAGACCCTCTTCGATGGTGAGAAGCTCCACCATCGAGAAGTCGCGCTTCTTCTTGGCGGTCGCCTCGGCAACGGCCCAATCGAAGTCCTCGCGCATCACGAACTCGGGAACACGAATGACCGAGATCCAGTTGAAATCCTCCTTGTGAGCGTAATCCACGCCCAACACACCGTCCTGCCACCAGAAGCCCTCCAGCGGCGGAACCACGAAGTCGAAGTATCCCTCGATGCGGTGGTCACCCTTCTTGGACATCTTGATGGTGTACGCCACGCCATAGAGCGCCTCGAGCGCGTCCTTGTACGCCCCGCCCTCCTCGTTGGGGTCGCCGTGGCCGCGAACCGCCAAAAACGTCATCTCCGGGACCTCGATGATCGTCGGCTTCTTCGGCGGCAGGTAGAACTCCTTGTATTCCTTCTTGTAGTCGAATGCCATCGCAATCCCCTCTCGCGAACATCATTGAATTAATGATAATCGAACATATGTTCTTGTCAATGAGTTTCCAGAGCAGTTTAGGTCGATTCGCCTAACGCGATTTCACGGCGTAGGTCGCCCAGAAGGTCGGGATGTTCAGGTCATGCAGGCGGCCCTTGCCAGAGGTGTCTTCATAACAGTCAATCAGCTGGAAACCCGCTTGCAGCTGGCCTCGAATCTGCTCTTCCATCGTATGTGAGAACAGAATGCCGTCCTCAACGGGGTCGAGCGCCGCCAGGTGCTCAGGATTCTTCAACGGGTTGAACGGCAGGCTGTACACCGCCCGTTCCTCCGCGGGGTAGTCGAACACGTATCCAAAGCCGTTGTCGAGACTCGCCAACAGGCGACCACCAGGCTTCAGAATGCGATAGCACTCGCGCCAAAGCGGCTTGACCTCCTCTATGTAACAGTTCGAGACGGGATGGAGGATGAGGTCGAACTCCCCGTCCGCAAAGGGAAGCGGACGGGACATGTCGCCTCGAACGATCTCGATCTCGTACCCCTCGCGCTCGGCGACCATCCGCTCGGATTCCAGCTGGCTGGGCGTGCAATCGAACACGGTGCACCGCGCACCGAGGGCGGCGAAGACGGGCATCTGCTGACCTCCGCCGCAGGCGAGTCCCAGCACGCGCAGGCCGGACAGGTCGCTCGGATACCATGCGGGCGGAACGGGCTTGGTAGGGGTTAGCAGCATGCGCCACTCGCCCCGCTCCGCCCTGAGATACTCCTCATGGCTCAACGGCGTACCCCACTCCCAGCCCTGTGCGTTCCAGCCATCAATGGCGCGGGCGTTCACGTCGACGTAGGTATCTCTCGTTATTTCCGGCATACGCTGGGCCTCCTGTATTCAACTTGATTCAATCGCGTGCATCCAAGAGCCCCGCGGATTAAACCCCAAACGAGTCCGCGCGACTATCAACGCGAGCCAACCCCTCGCCCAACTATAATCTATCCACAAGGTGCAACTGAGCCCGAAGCCCAATCTTTCGAACCATCGCTCACAGGAGGGTGCATGAACAGGAAGAAAGTCCTTATCGCCACGGCAAGCGCACTTGTCGCCCTCGGCGTCCTCATGGCACTCCTCCTTCCATCTGGCGGGAACGTGCAATCAGCCAAGCACATCGCACACGCAACGGACCTTTACACCAAAGAGGACATCGAAGCCGCGTTCGACGCCATCGAGTCGGAGTTCGCATCGGGGTTCAAGGGCTGCACGCTCAAAGAACTCCGCTATGACGATGAGATTGAAGCTCAATATCTGGACGAAACTCCTGAGCACAAGCAGGAGGGCACTGGGGACCGCATCGTCGTGCTATCCGAATTCACGACCAACTGGCAGGCTTCCGACGAGGGATTCTCGCCAAACGACAGCTATGAAGACTGGCAATGGATACTCACCAGGCCCTCGCAACATTCGCCGTGGGAGGTCGTCGGCTGGGGCTATTAACGTGCCATCCGCGCCGCGAGGGACCGACCCGCATCTACTTGACCTCGACGCCCTCCATGCGCAGCAGGCCAAAGCGCACGAGCAGCGTCTCGCACACGCGGAACCAGTAGAGGCCTATGACGAGTGCAACGACGTACAGGACGATCGAATCCTGTAGAAGCGATCTCGCCATCCATATGAGCATGAAGAGCGGCGACATAAGAAGGACGAGCGCCGCCAGAACGGAGGCGACCCTCCCCGCCCCGCCCATCGGCGCCCATTCGAACTCGGCCCCGCAGGCACACCGCCTCGGCATGACGCCGAACTTGACCGGCACCCTCCGCCCGCAGTGGGCGCAGGCCATCTCCCCCATCATCGGCGGGTCTTCCGGTCCGAGCCGCCACGGAGCTCCGCGCAGACTGCCCCTACCAACCGGGAGAGCGAATCGCCATCATCTGAATCGACGAGCCGCATCGGACGCGCGCCCTCGTAGGGGACGGCGGTCGCGCCCAGCGCCGATGCGGACGCGGGAGTCTCCTTGATGAGCAAACGATCGTCGTAGACGCCGCCGAATAACGTGCCCTCCGAGTACAGGAGGTACTCCCCCATCATCTTCCTCGTGGTCAAGCCCTCGACACCCGAGAGAAGGTCAAGGACATAATCGAGATAGCCTTGCGAAGACGCCATGACAGCCCCCTTTGCTTCAAATCCGGTCAGCCCCGCTCGACAATCGCACCGTAGCCCGTGTGCGGCAGGTACTCCACCGCGAGCCTGAAGACGGCGTACTCCATCACCCGCTCACCTCCAGCCCCCACAGAACCTCGGCGCGCAGGCGCTCCATGCGAGGTGTAAGCGGCTCGAGTGTCGGATCGCTCGCAAGACGCGCCGCCTCCTCGGGTGACCCGTGCAGCAGCTCGTACTCGGCGAGATAGAGCTGCCAGTTCGCACGCTGTTGATGGCAATCGGCCAGGGCCATGCGCTCGCGCATGCGCGCGGCATCGGCGGCGTCCCGCTCGGCGGACGGGCGCACCAGCACGGCGTAATCGGCGACCTGCAGGTCGGCGGAGGCACGGTTGCGCGAGCCCTCCTTGAAGTTCTTCCGAAACGCAGAGAGCCTCGCCAGTGCATCGCGTGCACCATCGAGGTCGCCCACATCGATCCGACTCAAAAATTCGATCTGCATGGCACGGAACCACCTGATGTTGTCCTTGCGCTTGAAGGTGACGGACTCGAGGCGGCGCAGGGCGCCGGCGCTGTCGAGCTCGAGGTAGTCGCAATACGCAAGCTCGATGGCGATGGTGTTCGCGGAGCGGCCGAAGCGGTCGCGGGCGGAGAGCACGTCGAGCACCGCGCGATAGCGGGCAGGGTCGCAATCCTGAGAGACGACCTCCCCGAGCTTGAGGAACAGCGTGCCTATGCGCACGCGCGCGATGACGACAATGGCAAACAGGAGGACGAAGCCGACGAGGTAGAGCGCGAAGTGGCCGCCCTCGATGAACCAGATCATCGCCACGAGGTTGGCGAGGACCAGCGCGATGGACTGCGCCTCGATCGCATGCACCCGCTTGACATACGCGGCAACGGTCCCTCGCGCATCCAAGCCCCAGTAGGCGGAGCGTCCATCCCCCGCCGGCGAAACGTTGCCGATGCGGTTGGGCTCCGGTGCCGGGGTAGGCGGAGTCGGAAGGTTGCTCATTGCGATCAGCTCCTCGATAGGTTTTGGAGATTGTACCCCCCTCCGGGATTGCAGGCCACCGCGCCGGCGTTCCAGGTCGCAAGACGAACGCGGCAGCCACCTTCAATTGCCGGGCGGGCTGCTCACCTCACAGCTTCAAATGATCGAACCTCGGATACCCGCGCCGCAGGGCCTTGTTGAACTGCCGCTTGAGGCAGCCCGCCTGCAGATACCACGCCGCATACAGGGCAAGGCCCTCGACGACGAGCATCACGATGAGGACGGGCACGGAGCTCTTGGTCATCACCAACATGGCATCGAAGGCGGCGAAGAGGGCGAGCACGCCGCCCGTCGCCCTCGTCCGCTCCTCGATTTGGCGCCTCAACTTGCAGCGCACGCCCTCGATCTCCATCTCGGAATACGCGGAGGATTCCAAACCCCTCCTGATTTCACCATCAAGCGTGGCCTTATACAGCGAGAAGAGCATGTGGGCTCCCTTCCAAAACGGTCAGTCGACAAACCAGAGCCAGATGAAGAACATGAGGTACGAGACGCTCGCCAGGTACAGGACTCCCGCGGCAACCGCGAACCCGGGCCGAACGCCGGCCCCTCCCCTTGCGCGGCGGACCTCCCGCACCGTGAGGGCGACGGCGATCGCCAATCCGCCGACGGCCAGCGCAGCCATGCCGAGCGAGAGCGCCGCCAACCCCATCGCGGCGGCCATGACCGGGACCATGAGCAGGGCGCACCCGCAGCCCCCGGGGCTGTACAGGCGCGCGGACGAGCGGACCGGACGACGGCACCGTTGACACGCGACGAGAGTCGGCCCCGCCGGACAGCCGCTTTTGAGCGTCGACCGGGCGTGAGGGGACTCCGCCGCAGGAGCCGTTCTCTCAGTCGCGCGCTCCATGGCCGCCCCTACTCGATTCGGTCGCCCGCGGTGGCGGGGCCGTCCACGTCGCGCGCGCCCACGAGGGTGCGGGTCTTGGGGTACCAGCGGACCTCGGCCATGGGCTCGTCGAGGACAAGCGCGACCTCGGGCCAATCGGCGGCGTTCACGCTGAGGCGCGCGTCCACATGGTGGTTCGCCACCGACTCCCCGTCCCTGTAGAGCGAGACCTCGAACGTAGTGGGCGACAGCGCCGCCCCGCGGCCCCTCGGCTTGTTGATCTCGGCCTCGTAGAAGGCGAAGGTTCCCTGCTCCCAGCCGCCGTTGAGGTCGTCGAGTATCTCGCTGCAGGAGAAGGCACCGCCGGCGATCGAGATGACGGCGAACACGCCGCAGAACGCCACGATCGCGGCGGACCCGGTGTGCTTGTAGGAGATGGGGTCCTTCTTGCGATGGCGGCGGTAGGCGAAGGGGATCGCGCCGAAGGCGACCATGAGCGCGAGCCCGAACACCCCCGTGGTATCGGCCGAGGAGAGCGCGCCCATGGCGAGGAAGAACGGCACCACGTAGCAGAAAAAGCCGAGCAGGATGCCCTTGAGCTCACGGGCGAGGACGGCAGGGTCGATATGCCTGCGGTGCATGCGCTGCAGGTAAACCATGGGCGTGAAGCACAGCATGGAGATGCCGAAGAGGATGAACCCGACGCCGGCCGATGCGCGGTTGTACAGCGCCGCCGCCCCGACGCTCGTGGCGAAGCGGCCGTAGACGAGCACGCCGAACGCGGTGAAGAGGAAGACGCAACCGATGATGGCGACGGCTCCCTGCTTGCGGTCCCTCGCGGTGGTGAAACGTCCCATGCTTCCTCGCTCACGTCGATGCGGCCCGGTCCGTCCCCGGGCCGATAATTCAGACGATTCTAGCACAGGGCAAACCAACCCATGGCGGAGGTTCGGTAAAGGGCGCGGAGGGGTCGGCCTGCGCGAAACGGAATCGAGGCAAATGCTCAAGCCAATTATGCCAACTTTCCGGCGCGCTCACGTATTGTTGATAGAGGGAGATATCGCAAACCGGTCCCTCGCACATCGAAACCACCCGAGAAAGCGAGGTGAGGGCATGGGAGCTTGGCTTCTTGAGCTTTTTCGTATTCAAATCGGAAAACGCCAAGTAGCACCAACATAAGATGCGCAGTCACCTGCACTTTTGCCGCACGAGATACCCGCCGTACTTCGCGAGTTCAAAAATGGATACGAAAAAGCTCAACTAAAGGCAATGCACAAGAGATTTGGCAGCTCGAGTCATCTCGAGGCGGTAAGGTGAACTTGGAAAAGGACAAACATGTTCGACTCCAACGAAGGGAGCGCAGATGATTCTCTCGGAACAGATCAAGCTTGGACGCAAACAACTCGGGATGTCGCAAGCCGATCTCGCCGACGCCATCTGGGTGTCAAGAAACACCGTCAGCAACTGGGAACGGGGCGATACCACGCCTGACATTCAAAGCCTCGTGCTGATGGGCGCGCTCTTCGGGCTCTCTCTCGACGAGATGGTGAAGGGCGACGAGCAGGTGATGGCCCAGGCGCTCGAACGCGACAAGAATCACCTCCTCATTGCAGGAGAGACGTTCAACCCTGGAAATCGGCAAGCCGCCGACTGGAACCATACATCCACGCTGGGCCTCTTCGAACTTCGCTCGACGGGCGGGCCCGCACACGGCAAATTCGAGGATGCCGATGTCACCGATTCACACGGGCTTGCGTATCGCCTGGTGCGCATCGCGACGCTATTCAGCAGAAGCCTTTACCACATCTTGGATGAACATGGGTACAAAGTTGGCTCTATCACACGCAGACACGCTCTCCAGCACCCCGTCTTCCAAGTACGCATGGAGGGATTCGACCGAATCCAACTCCGTCGCGAGACCCGCATCGACAACGGCTACAAAGACGTCATACGGTTCGACGGCGGCGGCGTCGGCGTGGAAGGCAACCTCATGGGGGACGAGTTCTCGATAGTGCGAAACAACAGTGCAATCGCCCACATCAACGCACGTCGGGCACTCAACCGGACCGCATATGGCATCGAAATCGTGGACGATGCTTCGGCTCCCCTCGCACTCGGCGTGACGTTCGCAATCTTGATGCTCCGTGACTACGACCGCGTTTGGGTGCGCGGTGCGGGCAAAGCTTCTATCTGAACCTTTGGATGACCGGGGCTTTGCGAATTGCGGTTAGTTTTCCAGCCATGCGTCTATTTCAACCCAGCTACATCATCTTCCCCTGGCAATGCCCGCGCACAAGCGCGGGCATTGCCTTCCGCAACAAACGCGCTCGATTCAACCATTAGGTAGTTGACGCCTTATACTATGCGCCGTATAGTATCGGTCGAAGGGAGGTATCATGGATGCTCAGATGAAGCGCGGCTTCCTCGAGATGTGCGTGCTCGCATCGCTCCAGGAACGGGACTCTTACGGCTACCAGATCGTGAAGGACGTGCCCGACATCCTGGGGCTCACCGAGTCGACACTGTACCCGCTGCTCAAGCGCCTCGAGAAGGCCGAGTGCCTGACCGCCTACTCCGTGGAGCACAACGGCAGGCTGCGCAAGTATTACCGGCTCATGCCCGCAGGCGAGGAGCGCATCGCAGAGTTCCTATCAGAGCAGGCGGACATCATGTCGATCTATGACTTTGTAAAGCGAGGTGCACACGCATGACCAAGCAGGAATTCCTCTCCGAGCTCGAGCGGGCGCTGGGTAAGCTGCCGCACGCCGAAGTCGAGCAGGCGCTCGCGTTCTACGACGAGGCCATCAGCGACCGCATGGAAGACGGTCTTTCCGAATCCGAGGCGGTGGCAGACCTGGGCCCAATCGATGAGATCGCGGCGCAGATCGCCGCCGAGACGCCGCCCATACCGCGCGCCATCGCGCGGGCCAACACCGGCAGCCGCACCCTGAACATCGTTTTGCTCGCGGTGTTCTCCCCCATCTGGGTGCCCGTCGTGCTCGCGCTCGCGGCGGCCGCGCTCGCCGTGTACGTCGCGATCTGGGCGGTCATCGCGGCGTTGTGGGCCGTGGATGCCGTCTTGGTGCTCATGCCCTTCGCGGGGCTGGCGTCGCTCACGGCGCTCATCGGCGGAGGCAACCCGGCGACCGGCGCCTTCGTCCTCGGCATCACGCTCATCGTGAGCGGCGTCGGGCTGTTCGCGTCGTTCGGCGTCTTTGGGGCGAGCAGGCTGCTCTTCCAGCTCACGCGCTCGTTCGCGCGCTGGGTCGCCGGACTGTTCGTGCGCGTAAGCGGCGATGACGCCGAACACGGAGAGCCCGCTCGGCCAGCCGGCGACCGCACTCCAGACACGCCTGCCGAAGCCGGCACCGACCCCAGCGATACCGACTCCCCTGGAAACACCCCCATTTTGGAAGAAGGCGCCCGCAATGCGTAAGACTCCCAAAGTCATCCTCATCACCGCCGCCGCACTCATCGGCACGGGCGCACTGCTCGCCGGCGGCGCGTGGGCGTCGGTCGGATTTGAGACGGCGCGCCTCTCCACGGTGGACTACGACTGGCATCAGACCGTGAGCACACTCGAGGACGAAACTGACGCACCACACCGTCGTATCGTGGTGACGTCCGAATCCGAGAACGTGCGCATCGAACCCGCCGAAGGCGACGCCATCGAGCTCGAGTATTGGACGGGAAACTGCCAGAGCATCTCCGTCGAGGATACGGACGGGGTGCTCAAGATCGACGTCGACTCGAAGCCCATGGAGGGCGTCATCGTGGACCTCTCCCCCTCCGAGGCAGGCGGCGTCGACGACACCACGACCGTGGTTCGCGTGCCCGCGTCGTTCACCGGCGAGATCGAGGTGCACTCCGATTCGGGCGACGTCGTCGCGGCCGACGTGCGCGGGCTCGCCGGCCTGTACGCCTCCACCAGCAACGGGGACGTCGTTGAAAAGATTGTTTCCGCCACAAAGCTCGACGCGATCAACGAGAACGGCGACACCCTGCTCTCCGGCGTCGAGGCCAACGCGGTCCTCGCGACCAACTCCAGCGGCGACATCTCGCTTGGAGGCGCCACGGCGCGCGAAGCGGAGGTCGTCAATGAGAACGGTGACATCATGCTGGTGAACATGTCGCTGAAGAGCGCCCTGACCTGCAACAGCGTGAACGGGGACATCTCGGCGCAGCGGCTCGACGTCGTCACGAGCAGCGTCGAGAACGTGAACGGCGACATCTACCTGTCCTATCTCGGCGACGAGAGCGTCTATCGCATCGACGCGCATAGCAACCTGGGCGACGTCGACGCCCCAGGTGGCGGCGGCGGCGCCGACCGCGCCATCGACGTCGACAGCGGCCTTGGCGACATCCAGATCAACTTCACCTCGAAATAGGGGGCACCCCCACCTCAATGTAGGGACTGTCCCTACATTGAGGTGGCGAGGGTGGCACCGAGACGAGGCGATTTACCCCCGTCCGCCTTCATCGAACGCAAGTCGGCATCACGCGCGTCATCTTTTGACGATTTGGAGCGCAATTTTGACGCTCGTGATGCCGACCGGGAGCACCAACGCCAAGGCCAAACGCCCTACTTAACCCATCCCTCTCAGAAATTCGATAATCGCCAACCCGATACAACCCAATCCAAACGCATCCAATTGGAGGCACCCATGTCACACACGGCCCTGCGCCTTGCTGGCATCACTAAGCGTTACCATTCGAACACCGTTTTGGGCCCCATTGACCTCTCGCTCGAAGAGGGGCGCATCTATGGCCTCATCGGTGAGAACGGCGCGGGGAAATCGACGTTCATTCGCATCGCCATGGGCCTGAGCAAGCCGACGGGTGGCACCGTGGAACTCATGGGGCAACGGGGGTCAGCGGGCCTGCGGAACGCGCGGTCGAACATCGGCTACGTCCCGGATTCGAGCGCGAGCTATCCGCTGCTCAGCGCTGCCGACAACCTCAAGGTACGCTGTCTCGAATGGGGGCTGGACCAGCGCCAGATTTCGCGCATCCTCGATATGGTCGGGCTCGCGGATGCAGGGCGAAAGCGGGCCCGCAGCTTCTCCCTGGGCATGCGCAAGCGCCTCGATCTGGGCATCGCGCTTTTAGGGCAGCCGAGCATGCTCGTGCTCGACGAGCCCACCAACGGGCTCGATCCGCTCGGCACCATCGAGATTCGCGAACTCATCAAGCGGCTCAACCGCGAGCGCGGTACCACGGTGCTTATATCGAGCCACAACCTTGCCGAGCTTCATCAGACGGCGACCGATTACGTCATCCTAAGCGGCGGCAGGCTCATGGCGGAGCTGACCGCAGGCGATATCGAAAGGTTGAGCGGCGGCGATCTGGAGAAGCTCTATACGCGCATCATGATGGGCCATCATAACGGGCCGTGCCGCGGCGAGGCGGCCCCGCAGCACCTCAGACGCCCCTCGAAACCTATCTCGACATCGGGAGATGATTGCGATGTCCAGTAACGCCCCATACACGCATCGCCGCAAGTGGCGCTTTGGATGTCAGACGAAGAAGCGCTCGGGAGCCCCGTCGGCACTTATGCGATCTCTTACCGGCGGATTCTTCCTCGCCTGCCGCATCGATCGGCTGATCCCCCTTGCCGCTCTCTGCCTGATCACCTGCATCGCAACCATCTTGAACCCTGACAACGGACCGCTCTTCATGGTGGCGGGAGACCCGAATGCGGCCGTGGGGACCACCATCGGATTCGTCGGCGATGTCATCATCCCTGGTCACGTGGCGGAATCCGTCCTCCGCGCGTCGCTCGTCTACACGATCGCGTGGATCCCAGCCGCGGCAATCATGGGCGTCACCGCTGTCGGAGTCGGCACCGCCGAGACGACGGCCCAACTCTCCCAGGCGAAAGGCGTGCCGGGAGGCGCGGCCGCCCTTGCACGGGTGATACCGCAGACGATTGCGCTCTCGCTTGCATATTTCCTGTCATGCGCAGTCGCTTTTACGCTCAAAACCTTGACGTTCGGGCCGCCGCTCACCGAAGCCACATGGGGCACGGCGCTTGCCATTACACTAACGAACTGCCTGCTCCTGTGCGCGATCCACCTGGCATCCGCCCTCATTGCCGCCGTCTGCAGAATGCCCCTTCTCGCACTCTTCCTGTCCCTGTTGATCAGCATCGGCCCGCTACTTGCATACCCAAGGGCGTACATCGCGGGAAGCACGCCGATGGTCGTTTGGATGAGCCCCACTGTCCGGCTCATGCACACGTGCTCGCTCAACATATCCGAGGCTTCGCTTGCGGCGGGCGCGGCTGTAGGCGCAGGCATTTGTGTCGTCGCCTCGATACTTACGTATGCGATTTGCAGTTGTCAGGAGGCATGTCGATGAATTACGAAAAGCAGTGCCCGTCCGCACGGAATCACGCACCCCTCAATCGTGGCGTCTCTCCCGATCGCAACGCGCTCGCCAAAGCCGCCGGCGCACGGGGCAGTTCGGCCCCCAAACCCACCGGTCCGCGGCGCGTCCCTGCCCAGCGTTTCCGCATTGCGGCGGCATCGCTCCTTGTGGGCGTGCGAGCCCATCTTGGGCTTCTGGCACTCGCCGGAACTGCGATTGCATGCCTCGTCTTTCTGTTCGCCGGTAGCGGCTCGTGGATGTTCGCCCTCACCGAGGATTCGGGTATCGGTTTTGCACCCGACCCTGCATATTGGACCACGAATGCCGAGGCAACGGCTGTCGAAGCGCTTACGTGCTCGGTACTTGCCGGAACGGCATTCCTTCCGTTCACCACGCTGGCGGCATGCGGACGCCTTTGCGGGGCACTCTATGCGACGGACGCCCGAGCGGTCTCGCGGGCGCGCGGCACATCGCCTTGGCGACTGGCAGTTGGCGACCTTCTCGCCGCATCACTTCCCGTACAGGCCCTCTACGCCGCCACCGTCGTCGCGACTGCAATCGCGCTGAGCCCGCAGGCGGAGCAATCGAACCTCCTCGGGGCAGTCCTCGCGTCGCTCGCGCCCCGGCTTGCACTCGTCTTGACCGTCAACGAATCATTCGTCGCCTGCGCGCTCGCGCTGTACCGCCTCATCCCCAACCGCGCTGCGGCGTTCGGGATCATGGCGGTCGGCTTCATCGCCGCCTGCGTGGCGCAACTCTCGTTCCCAACGATGATATTGCCGATTCACGCCGGGCTCTGGATGCACATAAGCAGTGCAACCGCCCTGCATACACTCGTCCTGCCGGCGCTCGTCTTTTCGGGAATCACCGGCGTCATCGCGCTCGCCCTCTACGCGCACATGCAGCGATAACAGCAGGCCAGCCCTATTCCCTCACGTGTTCGAGCAGGTATTCGCGCATATAGGGGATCGCAAAGCTAACCACACCGTACGACGGAGCCTCGATGAGCGCCGCATCTACGAGGCGGCGACGATAGGTGCTCACGGACGTGGGGGCGACCCCCATCTCGCGCGCGATATCGCCAGACGCCACGGGGCCAGACCCACATCGCGCCATGGCCGCAAGGTACTCGAACTGCTTGCCCGAGACGCGCCTGAGCGCCGGTTCAATCACCATGTTATCGAAGCTCTTGCGCGCCGTCGCGATGCCCTTTTGCGCATCGCGCAGCTCAATCGCATCAGAACCGCGGCGCGAAGCTGACTGCCAGGTGTAATATCCGACAAGCTGAACCATGAAGGGATAGCCGGCAGCGGCGGCCGTGAGCACATCGGACACCCCAGTCGCAACAGATTTGCCCGCGCGCACCATCGTGTCCTCAAACGAATCTCCGACCTCAAAGTCCATAAGGCGCTTGAGCTCGACATGCTTGGCCCGCTGAAGAAACGTCAGGGTCTCGTCCACCACGACACCGTCGACCGAAGCGGGAAGACCCGCGAATGCAAAGGCGACGTTCGCACCCTGGCGCACCAGCAGCTGAATCTCGTTACCCAACTCGCGCATCTCATCGAGCGGCGCATCTTGAACTTCATCGAGCGTGATCAAGAGGCCACCGTTGCGCGAAGCCTCGTACATCGCCTCCCCCAGCTGCGTCGCCGACTTGGATATCTCGACGGAACCCAAGCTCACACCCAATATAGAAGGGGATATCGACAGCGAGGACACTTCGCGATTCCGCGAGAGGGCACCGAGAATGCGATCGCAAAAGCCCGCGTTCGCGGCGACGTCAACCACATGGAACCCATGCTCGCGCGCGATGTCTCCAAATGCGTTAAGGAGCACGGTCTTACCCACGCCACGGACCCCGGAAACGCGAAGTAATCTGTCAGGAGCTCCGGGGCCGTTTTCAAGCGCTTCGGTAAAGTCGTCGAGAATCTCGTCTCGACCGATAAGTTCAGGTGGATTCATTCCAGCCGTCGGCTTGAACGGATTAACGCGCACCACCGCACATCACCCTCTGCGGTCAAAGAAGTTTAACAAGTTGAACAAGGTTTAACAAGTTGAACAAGGTTTAACAAGTTGAACAAAACTCATACCGAGGGCTCGATAGAAGAAACGCCCGCTCAATCAGCTCACTCGCAAATTCTGTCACTCATTGAGAAACCGCACCGGTGCGGACCTGATCATGCGCAGCACCGGCATCAGCCCTGCTACGACCAGCACAACGAAACCTGCGACGGCGATGAGGACGGCAGGGGCAAAACGCACGGACAGCATCGCGCTCCCAGCACCCAAGCCCAACGCATGGGCCGCGATCATGTTGGAAAGCACAACCGCAAGCAATGCAGCCGAACCCGCTGCTACCACATGCATAAACGCCTCGAGAACCGAGACGACACAGACTTGGCGAGGGGTGGCGCCCAGCACCTCCAGCAACGATGCGTCACGCTCCCGCACACGCAAGGCGAGAACCACGTTTGCGCACGACCCCACAGCCGCCAAGATAACCGGCCCCGCAAACATTACGCACGCGAGGCGCGGGTCGAGACCGAATCCGCTCCCAATCGGCAAGTCGTATGCCGTGGAATACTGCTCCATCAGGCTCATCATCGAATAGAAACCCGCAACGACACCCATGGCAACCACGAGGGATGTCTCAATCGACAAGCTCTGTGTCAAGCCGTGCTGAGCGCTCCTGCGCGCGAGAAGCCACGCCGTCCAGCGCGACAACGGACACGTCGCCGCTCGCAGGATCCTCGGCAAAAGTACAGGGGCGAGAGCCGTAATTAGCGCCGGGATTGCAATAGGCAAAAAGACGAGCCAGGTGCTCTGACCGAAATCGACAGGGGCTAAGACGGGGTCAACCGTGGACACACACCATGCGGCAGCGGCGCATGCGGCAAGGGCGGCAAGCCAGCGCAGCGGCATCATGCGCTCGGATGCGCCCTCGACCGACCACTCGTCACGCAAAGCCATCACGGGCGGCGTACACGCCGCCGCCCTTGCGGCGCGCGTCCCGCCGAGTACCGACACGAATAGCGACACACCCAGAACCGCAGGGCAGAGGGAAAATCCCGGCAGAAGCCGCACCCCTTCGAACAAGTCGATATCCATGAACAGAGCGCTGAACACGGTGGATGAGCTTGCCCAGCACAAGGCCAAGCCCAAGCACGAACCGAAGACCCCCACGAGTGCAATTTGAACGATGACGGCAAAGCCCACCACAACCGGAGGAATGTTGATCACCTGCCACAGGGCGTAGGTTCGCCGCAACGAGACGACGCTTCCCCGAGCCGTTGAGGAGAGAACGACGCATCCGGCAATCGCCGAGAACATGAGAATCGCCTGGGCGGCGCTTCTAAAGAAGAAAGAAGTCGAGACCATCGGGTCCGCGGCCGCCGTTGCGGAAAACGATGCGAACCAACCTCCCATATAGCCAAATGCGGTAGCAACGGCGAGCACACCGAACCACACATGCCAATGCTCCCGAACATCACCCACAAGCAGACGGATCATCGCAACATCGCCCCCTCATCGGTATCGCGCTCCCCAACCGCCTCCATCACGGTGAGGATTTCCCGCGACGCAGGACGAGTCATCATGTGGACGATCTTCCCGTCACGCATTACAAACACCCGATCGGCACGAGCGGCCGCCTCAAGATCGTGCGTCACCATGACGACGGCCCGGCTCTCCCCATCCGCCATGGCTCGCAGTATGTCGAGGACCGCGTTCCCGTTCGCCGTGTCGAGGGCGCCGGTGGGTTCATCGGCGAACACGATGTCCGGACAGGAAGCGATAGCCCGGGCGAGCGCCACGCGCTGCGCCTCGCCGCCGGACAACTCGGCTGGACGGGCATGCTCCTTCCCTCCCATACCGACCCTCTCCAAGAGATCGCACACATCCTTCCCGCTCACCCTGCGACCGGCAAAGCGCGCGGGCAGTGAGACGTTCTCACCCACGGAGAGCGAGGGCATGAGATTGTACTGCTGGAACACGAACCCGACATGTCGAGCCCTGACCTTCGCGCGCTCGCCGCGCCTCGCTCGCACGACATCCACGCCCATAAGATGAATCTCGCCCGCATCGGGGACCTCAAGCCCCGCCAGACAGTGCAGCAGCGTCGACTTGCCCGAACCGGATGGTCCCACGATGGATACCATCTCACCTGCCAACACATTCATATCAACGTGGCGAAGAACCTCGGTGTTCAGATTTCCATGCTTATAACTTTTGCATACGCCACACGCCTCAACGAGGATGCCCATAATTCTTCTGCTCCTTTTGCCAATCCGCCCGTGAGCATGCAAGGCCAAAGCGCACGAGCCCTGCACCCTGCAAGAAAGGGCGCATCGGACAAGCGCCAAGTTACCTTGCACGCGTCTCATCAGTTGATAGTGAATACGAGGCCTCGGCCAGCGGCTACTTCCAGCCGGGGATGTCGGCACCCGAGGTGAGTATCGTGGACAGGATGGTCAGGATAACGACGATCAGCAGGAACACAACCGCAGTGCCCGCGATGACCATGAGGGCACTGAGGGCGAAGCGGTACTCACGCGACAGCTCGCGCGGGGCGGGCGCCGAGGGCGTCTCGCACACCGACGGGACGCTCGCCGAGCCCGTGAGGATGAAGTCTGTGCTCACACGGTAGATCTGCGCGAGCTTGACCACGTTGTCGACTTCGGGGCGGCCCTGGGCACCCTCCCACTTCGAGATGGCCTGACGGGAAACCCCAAGCAGGTCCGCCAGCTGCTCCTGCGAATAGCCGGCCTTGCGGCGAAGGTCGAGCAGACGATCGGCTAGCTGCGTCGTCGCGTCATCCATAATGAAAGCCTCCTTGTAACGCTGATATTCCGGGGCCCGACGGCAGCCGTCATGGGATGCTTTCACCCCCTTTGGCCATCGGGCCTCAGCGCAAGACTATCATCGCAACCGCCGTTGCGCTCCACCATCTAGCAGCGACAATTGTAGCAACACATCGCGACAATTCCGCCACCGCCCGTTGCGGTGAGGATGCAGGGCGAATACTCGCAGCTTCGAACCCAGCTTCGCCCCGCCGTTGGCATCGTTGCGGCAGTCGGGATCAAAACCAAGTCGCTCGTCTGGTGCATCGTGACGGGAGTCGCGGCGTTCGCCATCCTACAGGCCGCTGCCCTCTAGCTGCGATAAAGGCGGCTGGGCCCCAATCACACCGAAACAGAGAAACAGACGACGTCAGCCCCGGCAGAAGCGCTTGTCGAACCAGCCCGTGAGAATCGGGTCGAGCAGCGCCGTCACGATGACGGCGGTCGCGATCTGCGCGTAGGCCACCGGCGCGATGGCAGCGTACTGGGGCGCAACCTCAACGAGTGCCGCAGGAGTGGTCATGGCCGTGCCGGCGATCGTCGAGCAGGCGATGGCCGCCTTACCCGTACCGCCGCACAGACGCTCGAGCCAAGCGACGGCGAGGCCCATCGCCGTGGCGAGCAAAAGCTTGGGGATGAGCACGACGACGCCCGTCTTGACGGCGCCCGGCGTGGCCTTGAACGAGATGCCCGCGCCGACGAACAGCAGAATCACGGCGACCACCGCGTTGGCACCCCCGCGCGTAGCCGCGTGAAGAAGCCGCCGATCTCCAGGACCTGGGGCAGAAGGTGTTAATGAGCAGACCCGCGATCATGGGGCAGATCATGATGTCGCCCGGAAGGCGTGGGACCTTAAGCGCCCGCGCCGTCGTTGCCCTGTTGCCGTCAGTCGCCATATGCGCGTCCTCCGTCTTTTCGTGCTGCGCTTTCTTTCAGTAAAGTGTTGACATGCTAGCAGATGGCTTCGCGCCTCGGATAGCGGCAGGGTCGGAGTGTCGTAATATGTCGAAACCGTTACGAGATGTACGGCACGGGCAGTTGCAAACGGAAGGGAACCCGGTGAAACTCCAACAACTCAGATACATCGTCGAGGTGGCCTCGTGCGGCAGCGTCACCGAGGCGGCACGGCGCCTGTTCGTGTCGCAGCCGAGCGTGACAGCCGCCGTGCGCGACCTGGAGCGCGAGATGGGGATCACCGTGTTCGACCGGACGAGCAAGGGCATGGTGACCACCACCGAGGGCCAGACGTTTCTCGGCTACGCCCGCCAAGTGCTCGAACAGGCGGACCTGCTCGAGGAGCGTTACAAACGCGACACCGAACCCGTGCCCCGCTTCGCTGTCTCCTGCCAGCACTACTCGTTCGCTGTGAATGCCTTCGTCGACGTGATTCGCGCATACGACGCCGCGCGCTACGAGTTCACCCTGCGCGAGGAGCAGACGCACGAGATCATCGAGGACGTCGCCCATATGAAGAGCGAACTCGGCGTGATTTACCTATCTGATGCCAATCGCGACGTGATCGGCCGCATGCTGCGTGCCGAGGAGCTCGAATTCAAGCCCTTGTTCTCCACTGCCGCGCACGTGTTCCTCTCCTCGACCCATCCCCTGGCGGAACGTGCCTCGGTCACGCTCGAGGATCTTGCAGACTATCCGTACCTCTCCTACGAGCAGGGGGATTTCAACTCGTTCTACTTCTCCGAGGAACCGTTGTCCACGCTCGGCCGCTCCAAGAACATTCGCGTGCGCGACCGCGCGACCCTGTTCAACCTGCTCATAGGCCTCGATGGTTACACGGTGTGCTCGGGCGTGATCTCGCACGAGCTCAACGGCGAGGACATCATCGCCGTCCCACTCGAGGTCGACGACCGCATGGAAGTCGGCATCGTCACGCGGCGCGACACCCACCTCTCCCGCTATGGGAAGGCGTTCGTCGAGGCCATCCGCACGCATATCCCGTGATGACCATGGGATCGAAAATCTTCGCTACCCACCTATCTCCATAGGTTTTTCCTATCGATATTGGATTGTTTTAAGTATTTCCCAATCGGATGCGTGTACCGCATACTCCTTTCATCAGATATCGCATCTACCGAAAGGAACCTATCATGGCCGCCATCGCACCCACCCGATTCGACGTCGTCGGCAGCTTCCTGCGCCCGGAGGCGCTCAAGGAGGCCCGAGCCGCACACGCCGCGGGGACGCTCGACGACGCCGGGCTCGCCCGCGTCGAGAATGCCTGCATCACCGAGCTCGTCGCCAAGCAGAAGGACGCCGGCCTGCCGCTGCTCACCGACGGAGAGTTCCGCCGCTCCTACTGGCACCTCGACTTCATGTGGGGACTCGGCGGGATTGAGCACGTGGAGCTCGACCACGGCTATTTCTTCGTGGGCGAGGAGACCACGCACGGCTCGGCCGTCCTCACGGGCAAGATCTCCGGTGAGAACCACCCCTTCGTCGAGCACTTCAAGTTCGTTCAGGCGCTCGAGGAGCCGGGGCACACGGCCAAGCAGACCATCCCCGCCCCCGCCCAGCTCCTGCTCGAGCTTTACCGTGACGAGGCGGCGGCCGAGCGCACGCACAGCTTCTACCCGAACGAGGACGAGCTGCTCGAGGATATCGGCGCCGCGTACCGCACCGTGATCGCCGAACTTTACGCCGCGGGTTGCCGCAACCTGCAGCTCGACGACTGCACCTGGGGCGCGCTCGTAGACGAGGGCTTCCAGGCGGGCATCCGCGCCGCCGGCTCCACGCCCGAGGCCGAGGCCGAGAAGTACCTGCGCGTGAACAACCTCGCGCTCGAGGGACGCCCCGCCGACATGGCCGTCACCACGCACGTGTGCCGCGGCAACTATCACTCCACCCACGCCTCGAGTGGCCCGTACGACCTGGTGGCCCCCATCCTGTTCGCGCGCGAGAACGTCGACGCCTTCTACCTGGAGTTCGACGACGAGCGCTCCGGCGGCTTCGAGCCGCTCGCGCACGTGGCGCCGGGCAAGAAGGTCGTCCTCGGCCTGGTGACCACCAAACGCCCCGAGTTGGAGGACCGCGACGCCGTGATCGCGCGCATCCACGAGGCCGCGCGCTTCGTCCCGCTCGAGGACCTCTGCCTCTCCCCGCAGTGCGGCTTTGCCAGCTGCGAGATCGGCAACAAGCTCACCGAGGATGAGCAGTGGGCCAAGATCGCGCTCGTGCGCAGCATCGCCGAGGAGGTCTGGGGGGCCTAGCTAAAGATTCATCGGCAACGATGGAACATGACACGCCGCCTCAATTAAGGGACAGTCCCTTAATTGAGGCGGCGTTCTCAAAACGATGCGATGCGCATCAAAAAGGCAGTCGAGATGCATGAGCGCGCTCGACGCGCGGCGTCTCATAGGCGATGAAACTCACGGAATGAGTGCCTGTCCCCTCGTGGAGAACGTGGCGCGCTTACTCCGCGGCCGCGCGGACGAACTCACGGAACAGCGGGTGCGGACGCGTGGGGCGGCTCTTGAACTCGGGATGCGCCTGCGTGGCGACGAACCACGGGTGCAGGTCGCGGCGCAGCTCGACCATCTCGACCAGCTCGCCATCCGGGCTCGTGCCGGACACGACCAAGCCGGCCGCCTCCAGCTCCTCGCGGTACGCGCTGTTGAACTCGTAACGATGACGATGGCGCTCCTGCACCAGCGCCTCGCCGTACGCCTCCGCAGCGAGCGTGCCTGCGACGAGCGCGCACGGATACGCGCCAAGGCGCATGGTGCCACCCTTCTCGGTCACGCCCTCCTGCTCATCGAGCAGGTCGATCACGGCGTGCGCGCACTGGGGGTCAAACTCGGATGAGCTCGCGTCCGCATATCCCAGCACGTCGCGCGCGAACTCGCACACGGCGACCTGCATACCCAGGCAGATGCCCAGATACGGCACCCGGTGCTCACGTGCGTAGCGGGCCGCGGCGATCTTGCCGTCGAAGGCGCGCTTGCCGAAGCCGCCCGGCACGAGGATGCCCGACGCGTCGCCCAGCACCTGCTCGACGTTGTCATCGGAGAGCGCCTCGCCATCGACGAGCTCGACCTCCACGTGCTTGCCCAGGTGCGTGCCCGCGTGGTGCAGCGCCTCGATGACGGAGAGGTACGCGTCGGGCAGCTGAGTGTACTTGCCGACGAGCGCGATCTTCACGGGGTCGCCCTCGTTTTCCGCATGGTCCTTCGCAGCGAGGAACCCCTCCCAATCCGCCATGTCGCGCTCGCGCGGATCAAGCCCCAGGCGCTCACAGACGCGCAGGTCGAAATCCTGCTCGGCCATCATGCGCGGCACATCGTAGATGGACGGGGCGTCCTCGCAGGTGAACACGCAATCCACGTCCACGTCGGTGAACGAGGCGATCTTGGCGCGCACGTCGTCCTCGATATGATGGTCACTGCGCAGCACGATGATGTCGGGCTGGATGCCGAAGCTCCGCAGCTCCTTGACGGAGTGCTGCGTCGGCTTGGTCTTCACCTCGTGGGCCGCCGCGATATAGGGCACGAGCGAGACGTGGATGTAGCAAACGTTCTCAGCGCCGGCATCCTTCTTGTACTGACGGATGGCCTCGACGAACGGCTGGCCCTCGATGTCGCCGATCGTGCCGCCGAGCTCGGTGATGACCACGTCGGCGTCCGTCTGCTCCTCGACGCCGCGGAACTTGGCCTTGATGGCGTTCGTCACGTGCGGGATGACCTGCACCGTGCCGCCGAGGAAGTCGCCATGGCGCTCGCGCGCGATGAGGTCCTGGTAGATGGCGCCCGTGGTGAAGTTGGAGTCGCGCGTGAGATTCTCGTCAATGAAGCGCTCGTAATGGCCGAGGTCGAGATCGCTTTCGTAGCCGTCCTCGGTGACGAACACCTCGCCGTGCTGGAACGGGCTCATGGTACCCGGGTCCACGTTGAGATACGGGTCGGCCTTCTGCATGGTCACCCGGTAGCCTCGCGACTTGAGCAGACGCCCCAGCGATGCCGCGGTGATGCCCTTGCCCAGCGAGCTGACCACGCCGCCGGTCACGAATATATGCTTTGTCATGGTGTTTACCTGCACTTCCCGTCGAAATCTGCACCGGAGTCCGGCGCTTCCACGGGATTTCAGTGTACTACCCGCCTACCATGACAATGGGGAGTATGGCGAATTCACGCACTGGAAACGATTGCCCCTCCCAACCTCAAATGAGGGACTGTCCCTAATTTGAGGTTGAAGTCCCATGCATTCGAAGCGAAGGCCGCGGTGAAGGCCGGTGCTCCGCGTGGTGCTAGCGTCCGAGTCCGAGCTCCCGCAGCGCCGAGGCGCAACGCCGCGACGCCTCCGCAGACTCCTGCGCCGTCACGTGGTCGCGACTCGCCTCGACCATGAGCTCGCGCACGACCTCGCAATCGTCCGCGGCCGCCCGTCACGCCTTCAGCACCGTGCGCTCCACCGCACGGGCAGTAAGCAGGCCATACACCCCCATCAAGACAACGACGAACGTCAGAACACCGCCCACAATGGCGAAGAAGCCCTGCACGCCGAGCGCGAACGTGAGGAATCCCACGAGGAACAAACCGAACACGTCGTGGATGAGCGCGCCGACGAGAGGCGCGACGAAATACAGCCGAACTTGCGACCGCAACGAACGACGCATGTCCGCATGCTCGCACCCGAGTTGCATGAGCACACGATACGCCCGACGCGCGTCCTCCGCACCCGAGAGCTGCTGCAGCGCCAAAACCGCGACGGCGCTCAGCAGGAAAACAGCTCCGTAGAAGATCCCAATGTAACCGATGGGCGCCATCGAGGCGGCAATGCCGCTCGAAAGCATCTCCGGCATCCGCAACCCCACGCTGAACGCGAAGCCGGCCACCATCATACACAACCCCACGGCGACGAGCACGCATACGCAGGCGAGCGCCATCGAGGTACTGGACACGCGCGCCTCGACCTGCCGCACCGTGAAGGCGGTGAGACCGTCCCAGTACCGCTCGGAGCGCCCGCGCGCCCGCTCACCCCATGCGGCCACGCCCAGGCGCGCGACGAGCGACGTGGCGAAGCATGCGGCGAAGCCCATGGGGATGATGAACGCGATGAAGTACACCGGTTGGAACACGCACGAGCCCCATACGACCGCGAGCAGGACCGCGGCGAGCACCGCCTGGCCGCCCCGCGCGACCCGGCCGCCGAGGCGCATGCGCTCCGGCGCGCGCTCGGCGGACATGAGCTCGATCAGCGGGCGCCGCGCGATATCGCGCGCGCCGTCCACAGCGTTCACCGCGAACACCACGGCAAAGCATCCGGCGGTCCATGCCGCGGAGTCGGGCGAGAAGGAGAACGCGAGCCGCCAGGGAGCGTCGAACACGAAGGCCGCGACCGCGCCGAACGCGGGCGACAGTGCCGCACCCGCTGCCAAACCGCACGCCAGCGCGCCGGCACCCACGAGCGCCGCCTCGGCCACGAGCACGACCGATACCGCACCGCGCCCCATGCCGCACAGCTCGTAGAGGGCGAACTCGCGCTTGCGCCGGCGGAGCAGGAACCGATTGGCATACCGCACCAGGAAGAGGAACACGAGCACCGTGAAGACGGAGAACGCCTGCAGGATATCGCCCGCGCTCCCCAGCACGCCCAGCTGCTCGGGCGAGAGCCCCATGGCGCGCAGGTGGTCGGTCGAGGCGACGAACGAGTACAGCAGGCATGCCGCGAACCCGAGCGTCGCGAAATACACCGAGTAGTCACGGGCACTGCGACGCACGTTGCCGAGGGCGAGCTTGAGATATAGCTGCATGGCGAGTCCTTCCAAGGGTTATTACCGCACCCATTCTCGTGAACTCGTCCCTCCCGCGCCATCGATTCGGCTTACGCGCGGCATACGAAAATGTAAGGCTCTCATCCTCGAAGCGAACCAAAGTAAAGATAACCGCTCCGTTCACGGCCGAAAACACCCGCACTTTGGATGACCGGACCGAGTTCCCTACACCGAACCCACGGCCTTCCATTTCTCCACGAACGAACGGTAGGCAGGGACTGCGCGCACAAAAGCATACTCGTCTTCATTCTCGACTTCCGAAAGCAGCAGCGCACCCATCCTGGACGTCAAGTCCGTCAAGTCATTCAGGTCCGAATAGCGGTAAAGCGGACCCTGGAGTGCCGTGGAGTCGCCCCCATGCAACGAGGTCATGACGGCGTCAAGAAGCTCAATCGCCTCACCAGAATCGCCCGATGCCGTCACGGCCGCCAGCCGCGGCATCAGACTCATCCATGCAGGCTGACCAAGCGCCTCGAATGCCAGCTGAGCGCGGTGTGCGCACTCGAGCGCATCATCTTTGCGGCCATCCCTCAAGGCAATTTCGATCAACCCGGCAATCGCCCCCATCAAATCGGCGGCAATGCGAATCACGCGGGCCTCCCAAGTGCGCGCGGCGTCCTCGTCCTTTCCTTCGCGCGCATACAAGATCGCCTGGCGCTCCTCCTTATCCACCGTGCGGTCGGGGATGCCGTCCAGGATACGCTGGGCATCCTCATACCGTTCTTCCTTCATGGCTTTCGCGATGAGCATTGCGGACGCCTGATCCCTCACTGCCGGCACAACGCTCTTCGCCAAACGCGCATACGCATCGTCAAGCACCGGCCGATACCCCTCGGCACCCGCTACTTGCCGAAGCGTGAGCGAGCCGTCGAGATACTGCGTAAGAACGATGGCCAGCTCATCGCTCGTCGGATATAGGCGCATCTTCTCCTGCGCGTAATCGAAGCCCGCCTCGTATCCCTCTTCACGCACCAGTCGATCGACCTCGCGCTGTATTGCCAGGTTCTCTTCCTCTCCCAACTCCGGCTCGAACGACAACAGCGTGTTTGCATCCGTTTCGAACAGGCGGGCAAGCGGAGGGATGAGCGTGATATCCGGATAGCATATCCCGCGCTCCCATTTGTTGACCGCCGGAGCCGAAACACCGATACGCTGCGCCACTTGCTCCTGAGTCATACCGAGCTCACGACGGCGAGAGCGAATTGTCTCTGAGATGTGCATGTCTTTCCTTTCGCCTAAGGACGATATACCGCAGCTGCTTAGCATCCATTTCATCAGCTAGCGACCGTCAGCACAATTGACACGCCCTCATGTTTTCGGCAGGAAATCTAACCGCCGGTTAAAACAAGCATGCCCCCGGCGCGACCGCACCGAGGGCATGCAAGCATCTCTAGTCGAAAACGCCGCCTACAGCACGCCGTCCAACATGAGGTTCACCTTGAGCACGTTGACCGTGGGCTCGCCGAAGACGCCCAGGAATCGGCCCTTGGTGCACTGGGCGATGATGTCGCGCACCTCGTCCTCGCTCTTGCCGGTAGCCTTGGCCAGGCGCGGAACCTGATACTCGGCCGCATCGGGGGAGATCTCGGGATCGAGGCCGGAACCGGAGCAGGTCACCAGGTCCACCGGGACCGCATCCATGTCGGCATCGGGGTTCGCGGCGCGAATCTTCTCGACGCGCGCATCCACGAGCTCCTGATACTCCTCACTTGCCGGAGACAGGTTGGACGGAGCGGAGTAGGCCATGAGCTCACCGTTCTCGTCCTCGACCACCGAAACGTTCTGGATGCGGCCCCACATGTGGTCCTCATCCTCGAAGTTCTGGCCAATGAGCTCGGAGCCCACGATCTTGTCGTCGACCTTGATGAGCGAACCGTTCGCCTGATACGGGAACGCAACCTGGGCGATGCCGGTCACGACGAGCGTATAGCCCAGGCCGCAGACAACGGTAAACAGCGCGAACACGCCCAGCGCACGCGATGCGACACCTTTGAACATACAAACCTCCACTTACATAATGCCGCAGAACGCGAGCAGCATGTCGATGAGCTTGATGAATACGAACGGGGCAACGATGCCGCCCAGACCCCACACGAGCAGGTTGTGGGTCAGCAGCTGTCCGCTGGGCACCTCGCGGTACTTAACGCCCTTCAGCGCGGCCGGGATCAGCGCGACGATAACGAGCGCGTTGTAGATGATGGCCGAAAGAACCGCGGACAGCGGGCTTGCCAGACCGAGGATGTTGAGCGCGCCGAGGCCCGGGTAGATCGGCGAGAACAGGGCGGGGATGATGGCGAAGTACTTCGCCACGTCGTTGGCCACCGAGAAGGTCGTGAGCGAACCGCGGGTCATGAGCAGCTGCTTGCCAATACGCACGATATCGATGAGCTTGGTGGGGCTGGAGTCGAGGTCGACCATGTTGCCGGCCTCCTTGGCGGCCTGGGTGCCCGTGTTCATGGCCACGGCCACGTCGGCCTGGGCCAGGGCGGGCGCGTCGTTGGTGCCGTCGCCGGTCATGGCGACCAGGTGGCCCTCGCGCTGGAACTCGCGGATCTTCTCGAGCTTGCCCTCGGGGGTGGCCTCGGCCAGGAAGTCGTCAACGCCGGCCTCGGCCGCGATGGCAGCCGCCGTGAGCGGGTTGTCGCCCGTCACCATGATGGTCTTGATGCCCATCTTGCGCAGGTCGGCGAACTTCTCCTTGACGCCGGACTTGATGATGTCCTTGAGGTACACGACGCCCAGCACGCGGTGGTTCTTGGTCACGACCAGCGGGGTGCCGCCGGCCTTGGCGATGCGCTCGACGACCTCGTCGCACTCGGCGGAGAACACGCCGCCGGCCGCCTCCACGTAGGCGCGCACGGAATCGGCAGCGCCCTTGCGAATCTCATTGCCCTCGTAGTTCACGCCGGACATACGCGTCGCCGCGGTGAACGGGATGAACTCCATGCCCTTGTCCTCGAGCGTGCGGCCGCGCAGGCCGAACTGCTCCTTGGCGAGCACGACGATGGACCTGCCCTCGGGGGTCTCGTCGGCCAGCGAGGAGAGCTGGGCGGCATCGGCCAGCTCCGCGGGATCGACGCCGTCGACCGGGATGAACTCGGAAGCTTGGCGGTTGCCCAGGGTGATGGTACCGGTCTTGTCGAGCATGAGGATGTCGACGTCGCCGGCGGCCTCGATGGCGCGGCCGGACATGGCCAGCACGTTGGCCTCGTTCAGACGGCTCATGCCGGCGATGCCGATGGCGGACAGCAACGCGCCGATGGTAGTGGGAGCCAGGCACACGAGCAGCGCCACGAGCGTGGTCACGGACGTGGGGTTGGCCATGTCGTTAAGGCCGGCCGAGAAGCAGGAGTAACAATAGAGGGCCAGCGTGACCAAGATAAAGACGATGGAGAGGGCCACCAGGAAGATCTCCAGGGCGATCTCGTTAGGGGTCTTCTTGCGCGCGGCGCCCTCGACCATCGCGATCATCTTGTCCAGGAAGCTCTGGCCGGGCTCGCTGGAGATCTTGACGATGATCCAGTCGGACAGCACCGTGGTACCGCCGGTAACGGCAGAGCGGTCGCCGCCAGCCTCGCGGACCACGGGGGCGGACTCGCCGGTGATGGCGGACTCGTCAACGGAGGCAGCGCCCTCGATGACGTCGCCGTCGCCGGGAATCTGCTCGCCGGCGCGTACGATCACCAGGTCGCCGCGCGTGAGCTCGGTGCCGGGAACGACGGTGAAGTGCTCCTTGTCCTCGACGGACTCGATGCGATGGGCCTCGACGTCCTTCTTGGCGGCGCGCAGGGAATCGGCCTGGGCCTTGCCGCGGCCCTCGGCGAGCGCCTCGGCGAAGTTCGAGAACAGGTCGGTGAGCCACAGGATGACCGCGATGGCGACCACATAGTAGGTGGGCACACCCGCGTCCTGCACACCGAAGACGGAAGCGACGGCCAGGACGGAGGTCATGACGGCGGAAAGCCACACCAGGAACATGACCGGGTTTTGAATCTGGACGCGAGGATCCAGCTTGGCAAACGAGTCGCGAACCGCGCGGCCCATCATGTCTTTTTGCATAGCCATAAATCTGCGCCCTCCTTTACGCAATCATCTGGAAGAACTCGGCAACGGGGCCAAGCGCCAGGGCCGGGAAGAAGCTCAGGGCACCGATCAGCAGAACGATGAACACGAGCAGGAATACGAACATGCCGTTGGTAGTGGAAAGGGTACCGGCGCTCTCGGCGACCTTACCCTTCTTGGCCAGCGAGCCGGCGATGGCCAGCGTACCGACGATGGGCATGAAGCGGGCGAACAACATCTCGAAGCCGAGCATGACGTTGATCCAGGGGATGTTGCAGTTCATGCCTGCAAACGCCGAGCCGTTGTTGCCGCCGCATGAGGTGAAGGCATACAGCACCTCGGAGAAGCCGTGCGCGCCGCCATTGTTGAGCTGGTCGGCAAGACCGGGCACCATGCAGGCGATGGCCGAGCACACCAGAATGGCAAACGGAGTTGCCAGGCACAGGACAACTGCCCAGCGCATCTCGCCCGGCTCGATCTTCTTGCCCAGGAACTCAGGCGTGCGTCCGACCATGAGGCCGGCGATGAACACCGTGAGGATGGCGAAGCCGATCATGCCGTACAGGCCGCAGCCCACGCCGCCGAAGACGACCTCGCCCAGGGCCATCTGGAGCAACTGGACAAAACCGCCCAGCGGGGTGTAGGAGTCGTGCATGGAGTTAACCGAGCCGTTGGAGGCGGCGGTGGTGTAAGCCGACCACGTGGAGGAGGCGGCGATACCGAAGCGGCTCTCCTTGCCCTCCATGTTGCCGCCGGCCTGGCCGTCGGTCATCTCGATGTTGACCGCTCCGCCATCGGCCAGCTGCGGGGTGCCCGCATGCTCGTTGACGGCGATGACGCCGGTGAAGATCACCAGCAGGATGAGCATGGCGGCGAAGATGGCCTTGCCCTGCTTGGTGTTCTTGACGCCGATACCGAAGGTGAAGCAGCAGGCGGCCGGGATCAGCAGCAGGCTGGTCATCTCAATGATGTTGGTGAAGGCGTTGGGGTTCTCATACGGATGGGCGGAGTTCACGCCGAAGAAGCCGCCGCCGTTGGTGCCGGACTGCTTGATGGCGACCTGAGGGGCAGCGGGGCCCTGGGGCAGGAACTGCTCGGTGACCACGCGCGCGTCCTCGACAACCTTGCCGTCGACCTTGACCGTGTCTCCCTCGATCTGGGCGCCGTCGATGACGCTCCAGCCGCCGTCTGCATTAGGCTGGACGGCGACGGGCTCTACGAGCTCAGCCTTCTGAGCCGGCTGGAAGTTGGCGATGACGCCACCGGCAGCCAGGCAGATGCCGAACACGAGGTTCAGCGGGATGAGCACGTACAGGACGGTGCGGGTGAGGTCGACCCAGAAGGAACCCAGGCCCTGCTCCTTGACCTGGCGGAAGCCGCGGATCAGAGCGAACATGACCGCGATACCGGTGCCGGCGGAGACGAAGTTCTGCACGGTGAGGCCCATGAACTGCACGAGGTAGGACAGGGTGGTCTCACCGGAGTAGGACTGCCAGTTGGTGTTGGTGATGAAGGAGGCCGCCGTGTTGAACGACAGGTCCCACGACACGCCCGGCAGGTGCTGCGGGTTGCCCGGCAGGACGGCCTGGAGCATCTGGAGCGCGACGAGCACCACGAGCCCGATACCCGAGAAGGCGAGGACGCTCACCAGGTAGCGCTTCCAGCCCATCTGCTCATGCGAGTCAATGCGGAGCAGGCGATAGACGCCCCGCTCGACGGGTGCGAGCACGGGTGACAAAAAGGTATGCTCGCCGTCCATGACACGGGCCATGAACCGACCGAGCGGGATGGCCAAAACGACGAGCACGGCGAAGTACAGGATGTACTGAATTGCAGCGCTCATGGGTTACGAATCACTCCTCATCAAAATATAGATGTAGTAGATCAACAGGCCGATGCACGTGATGCCTATGATCGGGATCAGGACATTCATGTAACCGCTCCTTCCGAGAATCACGGGTGGCACCCTTCCCCGAGTGCCTGGGAACAGTAAACGGCGAAGCGGATTAAAACGGTGTTAGAGTGATGCCCTCCGGCCTTAAGATGCCGTAAAGATGCAGCTGGACGGATGCGGCGCCCCGAACGGAGCCCTATACTCATCGCATGCTCGAGGCGGCCCATCCAGCCGCCGCAATCGATCCACACCGGCGAGAAAGGCCTCGCAATGTCACGCACTGCATCCGACGTACGGGCGAACCCCGACCTCCTGCTCAGAGCGCTCGAACAGGACGCCCACACACAGGAGCGCCGCGGACGTCGAGGGCACCTCAAGATCTTCTTCGGGTACGCCGCGGGCGTGGGCAAGACCTACGCCATGCTCCAGGCCGCACACGCCGCCAAGAGGCGCGGCGTGGACGTCGTCGCCGGCTATATCGAACCTCATGAGCGCCCCGCAACGGCGCGCCTGTCGCGGGGCATCGAGCGCATCCCGCATATGGCCATCGAGCACAACGGCATCGAACTCGCGGAATTCGACCTCGACGCTGCCCTGGCCCGGGCGCCGCAGCTCATCCTCGTCGACGAACTCGCGCACACCAATGCACCGGGGTGCCGCCATGAAAAGCGCTATCAAGATGTCGAGGAGCTCCTGCGCACCGGCATAGACGTCTACACCACGGTCAACGTCCAGCACATCGAGAGCTTGAACGACATGGTGGCCTCCATCACGGGCGTCGTCGTGCGCGAGCGCATCCCCGACCGCGTCTTCGATGACGCCGACCAGGTCGAGCTCGTGGATATCGAGCCCGAGGACCTGCTCGAGCGCCTCAAGGCCGGACTCGTGTACCGCGCGGCGCAGGCCGACCGCGCGCAGCGCAACTTCTTCAGCATCGAGAACCTCACGGCGCTGCGCGAGATCGCCCTCCGCAGATGCGCGGACCGCACCGGGCGCCTCGCCGACGCCGCGCGCGTGCTCGGCAACCGCGACTACTACACCAGCGAGCGCATCCTGGTCTGCCTCTCCCCCGCCCCCACGAACCCGCGCATCGTGCGGGCGGCCGCGCGGCTGTCGAAGGCCTTCCACGGCGAACTCGTCGCCCTATTCGTCGAGAGTCCGCGAACCCAGACCATGGACGAGGACGAACGTGCCCGCCTCTCATCGAACAGCGCCCTCGCCGAACAGCTCGGCGCGCAGGTGGAAACGGTGTATGGGGACGACATCGCCTTTCAGATCGCCGAGTTCGCGCGACTGTCCGGCATCTCGAAGATCGTCATGGGGCGCACCGGCGAGGCGCGTGGCCTGCATCACGCGCTCTTCGGGCGCAAGTCGCTCGTGGAGAGGCTGATCGCCATCGCGCCGAACCTCGACATCTACATCATCCCCGATCAGCCGGTTCCGGCCAGGCGGGGGCAGGACCGGCCAACGGCCTCGGAACCTCATCTGCCGAGCAGGCGGGACATGTTGCTCACGCTGGGCCTATCCGCCATCGCCACGGCAGTTGGCACCGCATTCCGCGGACTCGGGTTCGCCGACTCGAGCATCATCTCCCTCTACATCCTCACGGCCCTGCTCACGGCCGTCACGACCACGGGGCGCGTCTGCACCATCGTGTCGAGCATCCTCTCGGTGGTGCTCTACAACTTCTGCTTCGTGACGCCGCTGTTCTCATTCGACAGCTACGACCGAAGCTACCTCGTGACCTTCGTCATCATGTTCGCGACCGCAATGGTGGCAGCCGAACTCACCGCGCGCCTCACCGACAACGCGCGTACCTCGGCGAAAAACGCCTTCAGGACCCGCGTGCTCCTCGAAACCAACCAGCTCCTGCAGCGGGCCCAGGGACCCCAGGCACGAGCGCGCATCGCCATGAGCCAGCTCGTGAAGCTCCTCAGGCTCGACGTCGTCTTCTACCCCGCAGACGGCGACCTGCTCGGAGAGCCGCTGTATGAGAGCGCCGGGGCCGAAGACCACCGCACGTCCCTGCTCACCGAATACGAGCGCGCCGTGGCGACGTGGACTTTCAACAACAACAAGCACGCTGGGGCGAGCACTCACACCCTGCCAGAGGCGCAATGCCTCTACCTTGCGGTGCGCGCAGGCAACGAGGTGTTCGGCGTCGTGGGCATCGATCTTAAGGGGCGCGGACTCGAGGCGTTCGAGCACTCCATCGTCTTGTCGATCGTCGGCGAGTGCGCACTCGCCCTCGAGAGCGACAAGGCGGCGCGGGAGCGGGAGGAGGCCGCCGTATTCGCCAAAAACGAGCAGCTGCGCGCCAACCTGCTTAGATCCATCGGCCATGACCTGAGGACGCCCCTCACCGCGATCTCGGGATCTGCCGCCGTGCTGCGCGATGGTGGGGAGAAACTCGGGGACGCGAAACGGCTCGAGCTCGCGGACGCCATTTACGACGACTCGCTCTGGCTGATCGACACCGTCGAGAACCTCCTCGCCATCACGCGCGTCGAGGATGCGGGCATGCACCTCAACCTCACCTCGGAGCTCATGGATGAGGTCATAGCCGCCGCCCTCGGCCATGTCGCGCGCGGGGCGCGCGGCCACCGGGTCGTCGCCGCGCATACGGACGAGCTCCTCTTGGTAAAGATAGACGTCCACCTCATCATGCAGGTCCTCACCAACCTCGTCGTGAACGCGTTCAAGTACACGCCCGAGGGCTCGACCGTGACGGTGGGCGCGCGAAGGGCCGGGGCCTTCGTCGTTGTCGAGGTCGCCGACGACGGGCCGGGCGTGGCCGACTGCGACAAACCGCACGTCTTCGACCGCTTCTTCATCTCGAGCAAAGCGCTGCCCGTGGACTCCCATCGCAGCTTCGGGCTCGGGCTGTCGCTGTGCCGCTCGATTGTAGAGGCGCATGGCGGTACCATCGAAGTGCATGACAACCACCCCCATGGAGCGGTTTTCCGCTTCACCCTTCCCGCCGAGGAGATCGAGATCCATGAATGACGGCACACGCTCAAACATACTCGTGGTCGAGGACGACCCGGCGGTCCGCAATCTCGTGACGACCGCGCTCGGCCTGCATGGATACGACGTCGAGGCGGCGACGAATGGCGAGACGGCCATCTTGGACGCCGCCTCGCGCAACCCCGCCCTCATCATGCTCGATCTCGGCCTGCCCGACATCGACGGCGTGGACGTCATATCCAAGGTCCGCAGCTGGTCGGCGGTGCCCATCATCGTCATCTCGGCACGCACCGAAGACTCGGATAAAATCGGCGCGCTCGACGCCGGCGCGGACGACTACCTAACGAAGCCCTTCTCGGTGGAGGAGATGCTCGCCCGCGTGCGCGCCAACTTGCGACGCTCGGCCATGCCCGCGGCCGATTCCGTCGAGTCGAGCACCTTCGACAACGGGGGCCTGCATATCGACTATGCCGCGGGGTACGCCGAGCTCGACGGCGAGCGGCTCTCGCTCACGCCCACCGAGTACAAGCTCCTCGTGCTTTTGGCGAAAAACGTCGACAAGGTGCTCACGCACACGTTCATCACGCGCGAAATCTGGGGGACGAGCTGGGATAGCGACATCGCGAGTCTTCGCGTGTTCATGCGGACCCTACGCAAGAAGATAGAGGCCGACCCCTCGCACCCGACGATGATCCAGACGCACGTGGGCGTGGGCTACCGCATGCAGCGACTCTAGTCCGATCAGGCCTCGTCGCCAAAGGAGATGCCCAGGGAACGCGCCTCGTGCACCAGGTCGCTGCCGGGGTCGACGTACTTGAGCTTGCCGGCGACCTCCTCCAGCGGCACGCGGCACATCTTGCCAGAGCGCTGCGCGACCATAAAGCCGCTCTCCCCCTCCAGGAAACCCAAAGCCGCCTCGACGCCGCACTGCGTGGCGAACACGCGGTCCTGCGCATCGGGCTGGCCTCCGCGCTGCGTGTGACCGGGGATTGCCACACGCGTCTCGCGACCGGTGCGGGCCTCGATCTCGCGCGCGATGTCGTAGACGATGGACGGAGAGGTGCGCGCCGCGACGAGCTTCTTGTACTCCTTCTTGGACAGCGTCGCCTCATCGCGCGAGATAGCGCCCTCGGCGACCACGATGATGGTGAACCGGGCACCGGCCTGCATGCGGCGATTGATCGCGGCGATCACGTTGTCCATGTCGTAGGGGATCTCGGGAATCAGACAGACGTCGGCACCGCCCGCAACCGCGGCGTACAGCGGAATCCAACCCACCTTATGGCCCATGATCTCGATCACGAAGACGCGTCCGTGGCTGCTCGCGGTGGTGTGGATGTCGTCGATGCACTTGGTGGCGATCTCGACCGCGCTCGTGAAGCCAAAGGTAAGGTCGGTGCCCCAGGTGTCGTTGTCGATGGTCTTGGGCAGGGCAATGACGGAGAGACCCTCCTCGCGCAAGCGGTTGGCCGTCTTGGTGGAGCCGTTTCCGCCCAGCATAAACAGACAATCGAGCTTGAGCTCGCGATAGGTCTCCTTCATGGCGGCGACCTTGTCCACACCGTCGGCCTCGGGCGTGTCGAGGCGCTTGAAGGGCGTGCGGCTCGTGCCCAAGATGGTCCCGCCGCGCGTGAGGATGCCGCTGAAGTCGACCGGTGCCATCTTGCGATAGCGCTTGTAGATCATGCCCTGGTACCCGTCCTCGAACCCGTAGATCTCAACGGGCTCCGTCGACAGGTTGACGACGGTCTTTACGATGCCACGCATGGTGGCGTTGAGCGCCTGACAGTCGCCACCGCTCGTCAGAAGGCCGATTCGCACCATAGGTACCCCTCACGCTCATGGCACACGCCGCCTGAAGGGCGGCGAGCGCGGTCTATTCACATATTCAACAGTGTACGCCCAACGAAGCCCCGCTCAGCGTGTCCGCGCGCATCGCTTACATACGCGCGATTCTTTAACATGCTCGAAAGCATCGCGTAAAGAGTCCATCATGCTTGCGCGTTACACTCACCATGAGCCGAGGCACGGCGATAACCTAAAGACATCCATGCGATTTCACAGGTACCACCACTTCCGGCAAGCACCGCAACACGAGGGAGCCATCATGGGCAACGACGGACACAACAAGCAGCGTGATTTGAGTTACACCCAAAACCGTGAACTTTCCTGGCTCCGTTTCGACGAACGCGTGCTCTCCGAGTCCCTCGACGACACGGTGCCGTTGTTCGAGCGCCTCAAATTCATCGCGATTTTTGAGAGCAACATGCATGAGTTCCTCATGGTCCGCATGGGTGGACTCTCAAGCCTGGCGACCCTCAAGCGGCAGCCACGCGACAACAAGAGCGGCATGACCCCCTCCGAGCAAGTGGCGGCCGTATTCTCGGCGTTGCCGGGATTGTTCTCCAAAGCCGCCTCGTCCCTCGACGCCATCGAATCCCTCCTGCGCGCCAAGGGCATCGAGCGCATCACGCCCTCCGAGCTCATAGGTGCCGAGCGCGATGCGGTGCGCAGCTACTTCGACCGCAACGTGCTCCCCATCTTCTCGCCGCTCATCATCGACCCGCGCCACCCCTTCCCCAACCTGCGCAACGGAGCCCTCTACATCGTCTGCACGCTCGCCGCCGCCTCCGAAGACGAACAAGGGCTCCTCGGCATCATCGAGGTCCCAAGCTCGCTCCCCCGCGTCGTCGAGATCACGAGAAACGACGGCCAGCTGCGCTACATCCTGCTCGAGGATGTCATCTTGGCGTGCCTGGAATCGTGTTTTGGCTCCTATGTCCCGCAGGATCGCGCGGTAATCCGCGTCACGCGCAACGCCGACCTCGACCCGGACGGCGAGGGCGTCGAGGAAGACGAGGATTACCGCCAGCACATGAAGAAGGTGCTCAAGAAGCGCTTGCGCCTCCAGCCCGTGCTCCTCGCCGTGCACGGAGATCTCGCCCGCGAGTCCCTCAAGTCGATCCGCAAGGCACTGGGACTGAGCCAGCAGGCCGTCCTGTCGGTTACCATGCCCCTTGACTTGGGATATATCTACTCCCTGGAGGGCAAGTTGCCCGCCACCGTGCGCGACCGGCTCCTGTTCCCTCCGTTCGCCCCCCAGCCGAGCCCGCTGTTTTGCCCGGGTGACTCCATGCGCGATCAGGTGCTCGCCGGCGACAAGCTGCTGTTCTACCCCTACGAGTCGATGGGCACGCTTCTCGGCCTCATCAACGAGGCCGCCCACGACGACACCTGTATCTCGCTGCGCATCACGCTCTACCGCGTAGCGCGTCAGTCGCGTTTGTGCGAGTCGCTCATCTCCGCAGCCGAGCGTGGCAAAGAGGTGACCGTGCTGATGGAACTCCGCGCGCGCTTTGACGAGGAGAACAACATCGCCTGGGCGGAGCGCCTCGAGGAGGCGGGCTGCACCGTCATCTACGGTGCGGAGGGCTTCAAATGCCATTCCAAGATCTGCCAACTCACCTATCATGACCAGGGGAAGATTCGCCGCATTACCCTACTGGGGACCGGCAACTTCAACGAGAAGACCGCACGCCTGTACTCGGACTTCATGCTCATGACTGCGCACGAGGGCATCGGCGAGGACGCCAACGCGTTCTTCCGAAACCTCACCCTGGGCAACCTGCGCGGCGAGTACCGCTACCTCGGCGTGGCGCCCGCCGGGCTCAAGCCCCTCGTGATGGACGGCCTCGACCGCGAGATCGCCCGTGCGCGCGCCGGCATGCCCGCCCACGCCTTCTTCAAGATGAACTCCCTCACCGACCGAGAGGTCATCGATAAGATCGCCGAGGCAAGCCGAGCGGGTGTCCGCATCGATATGATCATCCGCGGGATATCCTGCATGCTGCCGGGCATCGAGGGCAGCACCGAGAACGTGCACATCCGCTCTATCGTGGGTCGCTTCCTGGAGCACGCGCGCGTGTACTCCTTCGGTGAGGACGCCGACACCGTCTACCTGTCGAGCGCCGACATGATGACGCGCAACACCGAGCACCGTGTGGAAATCGCCTATCCCGTTCTCGACCCCACGTGTCGCGCCATGGTGCGCGACTACATGGCCGATCAGCTGCGCGACAACGTGAAGGCGCGTGAGCTGAGCGCGCAGGGCACCTGGAAGCCCGTTGCCCGAGCGGAGGGCGATGAGCCCTTCAATGCACAGGAGCACTTCATGACGCAGGCTGCCAACCGCGCTCGCGCCGCAGAGGAGAGACGCGCGGCTCGAGCCGTCGAGGTCGAACGTGCCGCGCGTGACGAAATCGCACATGACGCGGAAACGGTGAACCCCCGTGCAGGCCGGGCGCCCGACACGTCGAATGCCGATGCGACGCCGTCGCAACCGGTTGCCTCCACAACGGAAACCAACGAGCTCAACCAAGCTGTCGAGCCCCAAGAGACAGACGGCCACAAGGGTACCGAACAGGGCAAAGAGAGCAACTTCAAGCGCGGCTGGCACATGGTGATGCGCGGCTTCCGCGAGATGTTCTCCTAGCCGCCATTACCCGTTTTCAAGACGAGGACGCTTTCGTATTCGACGGGCAGCCGGTGCACCGCGCGTGTAATGTCGAAAAATACGCGATTGAAGCGCGTCAATTTCGACATTCTACGCGCGGATCCGTCAAATCCGGCTGACATGCCGCGCCGCCTCACATCATGCACGAGGAGGCAGGTACGTTATACGCATTAGCCCTCGAGCTGCTCGCTGGCCTCGAGCCAAGCCATCTCGAGCTCATCAAGCTCCTCACGAGCGTGGGCAATTGCCTCCTGCTGCGCAGTGAGGGCGGCGAAGTCGGTGGGGTCGATGGCGAACATCCCCTGCTCAAGCTCCTCGACCTTGCCGCGACGCGTCTCCATTTTGCGTTCGAGCGAAGCAACCTCCTTCTTGAGGCGCTGGCGCTCCGCATTCGACAGTCCGCATGCCTGGGAAGGTGTCGCCACGGCAGATGCGACGGCTCCTTGACCGGACGCGCCGCCGCCCAAAGGTGACCCCGCTTCCAAAGCACCACCGAACCCGGGCGCCTGAGGATGGGACGCTCCGCCGGCAGACGCGCCCTCCGTCAAACGCAGGTACTCGTCCACGCCACCAGGTACGTGGCGAAGCGTGCCTCCTATGAGGGCCCACTGCTGGTCAGTCACACGTTCCATGAGGAAACGGTCGTGCGTCACGAGGATGAGCGTGCCCGGCCAGCTGTCGAGCAGGTCCTCCACGAGAGCGAGCATGTCGGTATCGAGGTCGTTGCCCGGCTCGTCCAAAATCAAGACATTCGGTTCCTCCAAAATGGTCAGCAGCAACGACAAACGGCGCTTCTGACCACCCGAAAGATCCTTGATACGACTCCACATCTGTTGCTGCGTAAATCCGAGGCGCTCGAGCAGCTTCTCGGGGCTCGTCTCCTTGCCCTCGACCATCACGTAACGCTTGCCGCGGGCAAGCACCTCGCGAATGGTGTCGTCCTCGACGGGCTTCAACTCGTCGAGCTGCTGGGACAGCACGCCAAACCGGACCGTGGAACCAATCTTCACGCGTCCGCGGAGCGGCTTGAGTTTGCCCTGGATGATATTGAGCAAGGTGGTCTTACCGGCGCCGTTCTCGCCGAGCAGGCCGTAGCGGTCGCCCGCACCAATAAGCCAGGTCACATCGGAAAGAACGGGACGACCCAAAGCCACGGCGTCAGGAGACACGCCGCGGGCAGCGAAGCCGTCCGCCGCAGCGGAATTGCCCACAGCAGAAGGATTGTCCGGCACGGCGGAGCCGCCAAGAGAACTTGTGCCTTCCTTGGAGCCACGCACGGCGGCCAAGGAGCTTGCGTAACCCGCGTCCACATCGATCACATCGATGACCTGCTTGCCCAAGCGGCTCACCGCGAGACGCTTGAGCTCGAGCTCGTTGCGCACGGGAGGCACGTCGGCAATAAGCTCGCGGGCAGCCTCAACGCGGAACTTAGGCTTGGTACTACGCGCCTGCGCACCACGAGAGAGCCAGGCAAGCTCCTTGCGGGCCATGTTGCGGCGACGCTCCTCGGTTACCTGCGCCATACGGTCGCGCTCGACGCGCTGCAGGATGTAGGCGGAGTACCCACCCTCAAAGGGGTCGACACACCCGTCGTGCACCTCCCACATGGAGGTGCAGACTTCATCGAGGAACCAGCGGTCGTGCGTGACCACGAGCATTGCGCCGCTCGATTTCTGCCACCGCGCCTTCAAATGCTCGGCGAGCCAGTTGATGGTACGCATGTCCAGATGGTTGGTGGGCTCGTCGAGCATGAGCGCGTCATAGTCGCCAATAAGCAGGCGCGCCAGGTCCACACGACGACGCTGTCCACCAGAGAGCTCGCCCACCAGGCCCTCCCAGGGCACGTCGGCGATAAGACCGTCAAGAATCTGACGCACGCGCGGGCTCGACGCCCACTCGTATTCGGGAAGGTCGCCCACCACAGCACGATGCACGGTCATGCCGTCATCAAGCGCATCGCGCTGACCGAGGACGCCCACCGTCACATCACGACGGCGCGTCACGCGTCCGGCGTCCGGCTCGATCGCACCCGAGAGAATGCCGAGCAGGCTCGACTTGCCATCACCATTCTTGCCCACGATGCCGATGCGGTCGCCCTCGTTCACGCCGAGCGTCACGTTCTGCGCAATCAGTTTGGTAGGAAACTCAAGATGCACGCTGTCGCAACCGAGCAGAATGGCCATATCGAAACGCTCCTCGCTATCGTATTCACAGCCATCCATCTTAGCAGGGCGTCTACCCGAGACAGGCGGGGCGGGACATATAAGGTCCGATACTCGGACCTTATATGTCCCGCCCCGCCCGCCACATTGCAGACACGAGCACTTAACCACAGTGTGCCGCGCCGTACCCTCGGGCATATCGTCCCGCGCGCAGTTCCGCACGAGCCGAAGGCCCCAGTGGGGCCTTCGTGCGAGCTCAGGACTGTCCGAGCACGGGATGATATGCCCGAGGGTACGGCGCGAAGCGTGATAGGCGGTCTACGAGAACATGCCGGTCAGGTAGTCGTTCAGGCGCTTATCGCGAGGACGCTGGAAGATCTGCTCCGTCTCGCCGTACTCGACCATGTCGCCCATATAGAAGAACGCCGTTCGGTTGGAGGCGCGGCTCGCCTGCTCCATGTTGTGCGTCACGATGACGATGGCGCGCTCCTTCACGATGCTCTGCATGAGCTCCTCGATCGCCAGCGTGGAGATGGGGTCGAGCGCAGAGCACGGTTCATCGAACAAGATCACGTCGGGATGCATGGCGAGGGTGCGCGCAATGCACAGACGCTGCTGCTGGCCACCGGAAAGCGAAAAGGCGCTCTGGTGTAGCTTGTCCTTGACCTCGTCCCACAGGGCGGCGCCGCGCAGGCTCTCCTCCACGAGCGCATCGAGGTTCTCCTTGCCCTTGAGGCCATGGCGCTTGGGCGCGAACACGATGTTCTCGTAGATGGACTTGCGGAACGGATTGGGCTGCTGGAACACCATGCCGATGGAACGGCGCAACTCGTAGAGGTTCTCCTCGCGGGTGTTGATGTTCCGGCCATCGTAGAGGATCTCGCCCTCAACGCGGCATCCGCGGATCTCTCGATTCATGAGGTTGAGGGAGCGTAGGAACGTCGACTTGCCGCAACCGGAAGGGCCGATGAGTGCGGTGATCTCGCCCTTGTGGAATTCGAGGGACGTATCATGCAGCGCATGGTTGTCGCCGTAATACACGTTGACGCCGCGCGCCTCGAGAACGACTTCGCCATCGGTCGCACCGCGAGGCTGCACGGAGGCGGCACCGGCGCGCACGCTATCCATGAAGGCTTCGGACGCACTCGACTCCACGGGGGCGGAAACGTCATGTTGGGTAGACTTGTTACTCATTCGGCCGTCATCCTTTTCGCCAGAGCCTTACCGGCCAAACGAGAAGCCACGTTGAACAGCAGGACGCAAATCATCAGCAATGCGGCGGTTCCCCATACGATGTGCTGCGCCTCGGGGCTTCCCTCACCGTAAATCTTGTAAATGTGCACCGCAAGCGACTCGCCCGGTCGGAAGATGTTCCATGCGCACGTGGGGCTTGAGAAGTTGAGCGAGAGGAAGTTCAGGCGCACCGGGCTCGACATGCCCGAGGTGAACAGCAGGGCCGCGGCCTCGCCGAAGACACGCCCGGCGGAAAGAACCACGCCCGTCACAATGGCGGGCATTGCGGCGGGAATCAGCACGTGGACCGTCGCCTCCCAGCGCGTAAGGCCCATGGCCAGGCATGCATCGCGCTGGTGCTGAGGAACGTCATCGAGGGCCTGCTGGATAACGCGCACCAAGATAGGGATATTGAACATGGTGAGCGCGACCGCACCGGAAATGATCGAGTACTTCCAGCCAAAGTTCACCGAGAACACGAGGAAGCCGAACATGCCGACGACAATCGACGGCAGGGAGGACAGCGTCTCGATGGCGGTACTCGCGATGCTCGTGATGGGGCCGTCGGGTGCGTACTCCGTGAGGAACACGGCAGCCCCCAAGCTCACGGGAACGGAGATGATCAGCGTGATGAGCAACAGATAGAACGAATCGAAGAGCTGGTAAGCCACACCACCGGCAGCGCCGTTGGAGCGGCTGGGCTGCGTGAGGAACCCAGGAGTGAACAAGGTCGAAAGGCCCTCATAAAGGATATAGGCGACCATCGAGACCACGATGAGCATGACGAGTCCCGCGATGGCGGCAAGCGCCACGGTTGCGAAGCGATCGGCTCGGCGGGAACGGCGAATGATACGCATGTCCCCCATCTGAGCGGACGCCGCCTGAGAGATATCAGCCACGGGCGTTCGCCCCCTTCTTGCCAATGAGATGGATGATCAGGATGAAAATGAGCGACATACCCATGAGCAGCAGGCCCAGCGACCACAGGACGTCCTTTTGCACGGAGCCATCCGCATAGATCGCCATGCTGGTGGTAAGCGTGGTCGTGATGGTGGATGCCGGTGACAACAGGGATGCGGGCATGACCTCCGCGCCACCGATGACCATGCGCACCGCGAGCGTCTCGCCAAAGGCGCGCGTCATGCCGAGAATAACCGCGGTCATGAGCGAGGGAAGGGCGCTCTTGAGCACCACGTGCCAAATCGTCTGCCAGCGGGTATAGCCTAGGGCGAGCGAGCCCTGACGATATCCATCGGGTACGGCGCGCAGCGCGTCCATGGAAAGCGTCGTGACGGTAGGCAAGATCATGACGGAGAGCACGATGGCACCGGGCAGGATACCCATGCCCGTCTGCGTCCCAAACACGGCCTTACAGGCGGCGACCACCACATGGAAGCCGATGAGACCGAACACGACCGACGGGATACCCACCAGCAGCTCGACCATGGGTTGGAACACGCGCTTTCCGAGCGCCGGGGCGATCTCAACCGCAAAGATGGCGGAACCAATCGCGATGGGAAGCGCAATCGCCGTCGAAAGCAGCGTGACCGCAAAAGACGTGATGATGAGCGGAAGCGCGCCGGTCTGCGGCAATCCCGTCGCCTCGTCGACATTGGCGAGGCTCCAATCAGTCCCGGTAAAGAACCCAACGGCGTCGACACCGTCCTTGACGAAGGTCGAGATGCCCTTCTGCGCCACCATGACGATCAGCGCAAGGACAAGAAGCGTCACGAGCGCTACACACGCGCCCGTGACGCCCTGACCGACCCTCTCAAGGTTGCGCTTGGGCATGTGCTTTGCCATACCGCACCTTTCGAGAATTCGTGACTTCAACAGTTACTTCTTGGAGACCTTGCCCTCGGCATCCTTGGTCACCAGCATCTCGGAGACGGGGATGAAGCCCTGCTCCTCAACGAGGGAGCCCTGGACGTCGTCGGAGAGCATGTAATCGAGGAACGCCTTGGTGGCGTCGTCGGCATCCTCGGCGCAGTACATGTGCTCGGTCGCCCAGATGGGGAAGCTGTTGTCGAGGACGTTCTTGCTCTCCGGCTCCACGCCGCCCACCTTGATGGCGGTGAACTTGGAGTCATCGAAGTGGGAGAAGTCGATGTAGGAAATGGCGTTATCGGTGGAGCCCATGAGGGTCTGGACGTCGCCGGACTTGTCCTGCTCGGGCTGAGCCGGCTTATAGGTATTCTTCTCGTCACCGAAGACGGCGGCCTCGAAGGTGGCGCGGGTGCCGGACCCCTCCTTGCGGTTGACGACGACGATCTCAGCGTCGTCACCACCGACCTCGCTCCAGTTGGTGATGGTGCCGCCGAAGATTCCCTTGAGCTGCTCGAGAGTCAGGTCGTCGACGGTAACGTTCTTGGAGACGATCGGGCCCATGCCCACGACGGCGACCTCATGGTCGACGAGCTTGGCGGCAGCGTCGGCATCGAGCTTGGTCTCGGCGAAGACGTCGGAGTTGCCGATGGTCACGGTTCCGGAGGAAACGGCGGTGAGGCCGGCGCCGGAACCATTGCCGGAACCAGAGATGACGCAGTCGGGGTTCTCGTTCATGAACTGCTCGGCCGCAGCCTCGACGAGCGCCTGGAAGGAGGAGGCACCGTCATAGGTGACCTCGCCCGTCACGGTAGCGGTGGCATCGGCGGAGCCGGCAGCGGGAGCGTCAGAGCCACCGCAGCCAGCCAGACCAAGACCGGCGACAGCGGCAAGACTGCCAGCGAGACCGAGGAAGGAGCGGCGAGAGCAGGAATAATCGAACATGGTTCTCCCTTCGAGAGCAAACGTGCGCAATGCGCGGACGGTCCGGGGCGTGTCCTTAAGGCCCCAATGGGGAACCATCAACTCCCCATCCGTCGTACCGCAAGCACAATACCGCGCGTTCGCCGCCCATTCCTCCACGTTCGCCGTCTCTTACGGCTCTCTGACCATCCATTACCGCCCGCTGCGCCCCAGCTTACTCGCAGCTTACACAGACGCTTGAGATTGACGCCCATGCGTTATGCCGTGGACAACCACCCGGCCAACCCGCCACATTCCCCCTGCCCATTCGAGGGCGAACGGCGTTTGAAGCATGTTCCAAGCCGATAAAGGGGGTCTTTATTTAAAAAGTGAGGGGTTTATTTGGCAACAGCTGAATATACACGCACGTTCTTCCGTCGAATCATGCGGATATGGTCCAGCTAAAGCGTGTGCATACGGCGAGCCGGGATAACCGCTCATATTCTATTTTTTAACCCCTCTTACGGGGACGTTTCGTCCTCGAGCGGCCCGCGGTACCCGTTCGTCCCGAGTCGTCGCCATGGCGTCTGCGGTACAGGTAGCCGCCAAACACCATGGAAAGCGCAATGATCACGAAGCCGAAGATTTGCTCCCAGAAATTGGGCACGATTGCCTCCCGTCCTATCCCTGCATGCATACGATACACACGTGCAATGGGGCACCGTGGCTCATTCTCCGCGGTGCCCGCGTCTCTTACAGCTCGAGCTCGTTGAGGCGAAGAATAGCCAAGATATACATCTTGAGAGCGTCGCGCAAAAGCGCCTCGTTCGCCGCCTCGTTGGGACCGTGCATGGTGCCTGCCCACTCGGGAAGTTCGAGGTCGTTGTCCTCGGGGCCGAACGACACCGCACTCTTGAAGTTGCGGGCATAAGTGCCGCCTCCCATGGAGAACGGCTCGGCATGTTTGCCCGTAACCTCGCGGTATGTGTCGAGCAGCGCTTGCACGGCGGGGCTCTCCGCCGAGGTCGAGAACGGCTCCTTGGTGCTGTCGAGCACGAATTCTGCACCATACCGCGCCGCGTGGGCACGGCAGATCATGGACATCTCGTCGCAGGTGATCGAATCGGGATAGCGAACGTCGATGGTCTGCGAGATACGCCCGTCAGAAACCTTGATCGTGCCCGCGTTGCAGGTGAGCGGACCGAAAGCCGCGCTCTCAGCCTCGATGCCCAAACCCTCGCCTGCCGTTCCCTCATGCACGATGGAAAGCAGGTTGAGATAGGTGCGCTCGCCTTCAGAGAGGAGATCGGGCCGCTCGGCCGAGATCTCCTGCAGATAGTCGACAATCAGAGCAATGGCATTGACGGTACCCTGAGGCAGCGAAGCATGTCCGCCGATGCCCTTGGCGAAAATGCGGGACCGCCCCTCCCCGAGCGGCTCAACCGTCAAGCGCTCCGCATGAGACCGCGGTGCGGGAAGCTCAGAGACGGGGACTGCAAGCACACACACCGACTCGCTCGGAATGGCATTGGTGGCATCCGCGCCACTCCACGACTCGATGGCGCCGTCTTTGATAGGCGCACTCACGAACATGCCGCCAAAGCAACCCTTCTCGGCATTGCAAACGGGAAACTCTGCATCCGGCGTGAAGAGGAACAGCGGCTGCTCATGAGACTCGAGGTAATGGTGGACGTCGGTCATCCCGACCTCCTCATCGCACCCCAAAAGCGCACGGAAACCGTAGCGGGGCTTGATACCGCGGCTCAGCAGGTATGCACCGGCGTATAGCGAGAGCACCGCCGGGCCCTTGTCGTCGATCACGCCGCGGCCAAGCAGCCAACCCTCGCGGCGCTCCATCACATAGGGGTCGGTTGCCCAACCGGGACCAGCGGGAACGACGTCGACATGCGCTATCGTAGCGATGTGCCCATCAAGCTCCCCCGCGATATCGGCGATGCCGACGTAGCCCTCATCGTCCCCCGTCTCGTATCCAAGGCGATGGGCGATGTCGAGAGCGCAGTCGAGGGCATCTCGCACGGTGGCACCGAAAGGAGCGCCGGGCATCGATTTCCCAGCATCGGCGACCGAAGGATGCGCGACGAGGGCGGCGATGTCGGCCACCACATCCTCCCAGACCTCATCGACATATGCCTCAATGTCATCCATACTTCCAGTGCGCATGGGCACTCCCTTCATGAAGACGTTCAATCTAGACCATTGTGCCCCATAAACCGGATGGGGCAAAGCCCGTGAGCAAACCCTCGGCAAGCGGACCCGGGTCTCTCGGCAAACAAGCGGCGCGGCGCGACCGAGGTGCGGGCCGCGATTCCGCTAGGCCACACCCAGCACGCGCGCCACCTCGAGCATAGAACCGCAAGACACATCCGCGGCATCATGCTCACCGGGTTGGGCGGCACCCGTGTACACGCCGATACAGGGGACACCGCAGGCGTGGGCACCCTCGATATCGTTGAGGCGGTCCCCAACCATCACAACGTCGGCGGCGTCAACGCCCATATACTCGAGGGCATCGCGGATGGAGTCCGCCTTGGTGAGGCGAACGGGCTCATTGAGGCCCATGACGCACTCGAACCGATCGGTCCAGCCGAGCTGATCGACCATACTCCGAGCACCCGACTCCTTACGCGACGTCGCGATCGACATACGCCGCCCCGCAAGCGTTAGACGACCGAGCAGGAAGGGCACGTCGTCGATTGGCGGGAAGTCGGAGGGAGTGACGGTCTTGTCGAACAGCTCGCGATACTCTTGAGTGAGTGAGAGCGCAGTGTCGTGCGTCACGCCGAACGCGCGCTCGAATCCCGACACGAGCGGCGGGCCCAGGAGCTTGCGCAAATCGGCATCGGTGGGCTCGATGCCCCGCGCGCGGAGCACGGCGCGCGCAGTTCGCATGACGGCTCCGCCAGTGTCTGCCAGCGTGCCATCGAAGTCGAAGAGGACGACGGAACGGTCTCGAAGACGCGTGGGCATCTCGGAGTCGGCGATCATATACGGCTCCCTTCAACGTCCATATATGCCATTTGGGATGAAAAGACCCCGACGGGCCCGTGCCCGTCGGGGTCTGCAGCGAACCTAAGGTTCAAAGGCGCTACACCGGAATGCTACTCGGCGTCCTCGGCCTTCTCCTCACCCTCGAGCGGGGTGACCTCGATCTCGATGCCGAGGGTCTCGGCAGCAGACTTCATGGAGAGGGAGATGCGACGACGATCGAGGTCGATCTCCATGACCTTGACCTGGACCTTGGCACCCACAGCGGTGACCTGGGCCGGCTGGTCAACGTGCTTGTTAGCCATCTCGGAGATGTGGACCAGGCCCTCGATGCCGTCACCGAGGTCAACGAACGCGCCGAAGGGCACGAGCTTGGTGACGGTGCCCTCGACGATGGCGCCGACGGGGTACTTCTTGACGAGCGCGCGCCACGGATCCTCGGTGGTCTGCTTGAGACCGAGGGAGATGCGCTCGCGATTCAGATCGACGTCGAGAACCTCGACCTCGACCTCCTGGCCGACCTTGACGACCTCGGAGGGGTGGTTGACGTGGTTCCAAGAGAGCTCGGAGATGTGGATGAGGCCGTCGATGCCGCCCAGATCCACGAAGGCGCCGAAGTCCACGATGGAGGAAACGGTGCCCTTGAGACGCATACCGCTCTTGAGCTTGGAGAGGATCTCGGAGCGCTCGGCCTTGCGGGACTCCTCGAGCACCACGCGACGGGAGAGCACGACGTTATTGCGGTTGCGATCCATCTCGATGACGCGAGCCTCGATAGAGGTGCCGAGGTAGGAGGTGAGATCCTTCACGCGGCGAAGGTCAACGAGGGAAGCGGGCAGGAAGCCGCGCAGGCCGATGTCGAGGATAAGACCGCCCTTGACGACCTCGATGACCTCGCCCTCGACGTTCTCGCCGGCGTTGAACTTCTCCTCGATGCGATTCCAGGCACGCTCGTACTCGGCGCGCTTCTTGGAGAGAACCAGACGACCGTCCTTGTCCTCCTTCTGGAGCACGAGCGCCTCGATGGAGTCGCCCAGCGCCACGAGGTCGGCAGGGTTGGCGTCCTTACGGATGGAGAGCTCGCGGACAGGAATGACGCCCTCGGACTTGAAGCCGATGTCGACGAGGACCTCGTCGCGCTCGATCTTCACAACGGTGCCGTTGACCAGGTCACCCTCATCGAAATCGGTGATGGAGTTGTCGATGAGGTTGTTCATCTCCTCGGTATCGACGTCGTCGAGGGAGAAGATGGACGAGTTCTGAATCTCACTCAAAGGTGGACCCCTTTCGAACTACGGGGCCCCGATTACCTGACCTGCAGATGGTTGCGAGCCTTAAGGCGATAATCGCCAGCGCGCGCGCACCGTTTGGAACAATCTCGGGGGCCGACAGATACTAATGTGAAGCATATGCATTCACGAAACAGTAGATTACGTGGAAACAAAGTCGTTTTCAAGCGTCAACTGCGATTTTTTCGTACTCGGCAATAAACCTTTCGCGAATGGCGCGCCCCTTCCTCGAGCCCTCACGTAAAATGCTATACACAAATCGATTCAATTCCAGGAGCCCTTGTGTCCACCATCCAAGAAGTCGCCAAACGGGCCGGTGTGTCGGCGGGAACGGTCTCGCGCTACCTCAACGGCCATCAACTCAAAGCGGGCAATCAATCTCGCGTCGAGGCGGCGATTGAGGAACTCGGGTACCGCAGCAACTACCTTGCCCGCAGCTTGCGCTCCAACCAGAGCATGTCCATCGGTCTGCTTATCAACAATATGCTGAACCACTTTGCCGTGAGCGTTGTTGCGCAGGTGGAACGCGAGATGGAGCTCAATGACTACAATATCATCCTCTCTGGATTTCGCGAGGATCGCGAGGTCTTCATACGCAAGCTCGAAAATCTCATCGACCGCCGCGTGGACGGCCTCATCCTCTTCGAGGCGATTGAGGACGAACGCGCACGCAAGCTCATCGAGCAGAGCGGGATCCCAACCATCTCCATATCCAACCCCCTTCCCTATCCATGTGTCGACAACATGCTCGCCGCCAATCGCAAAAGCTGCCGCGAAGTGACGCGCCGCATCATACACGCAGGCCACGCACGCATTGGCGTGCTCGCCGGCATCCAAGAGGAATACGTCTCGCGCGAGCGCTTGGCAGGTGTGCTCGAGGCATTTGACGAGGCGGGCCTGCCGCGCAACAACGCCGTGGTGCGCATTGGCGACTATCCGCGCGAATGCGGGTATCGCGACATGATGCACCTCGTCTGCGAGGATCACGTGGACTGTGTCTTCGCACTCAACTACGGGCGTAGTCAAGGCGCCCAGCAGGCGTTAAACGAGCTTGGGCTGCGCATCGGCGAAGACATCTCGTTCGCATGCTATGACTACCTGGACACCAAGACCTACTTTCACCCGAGCATCACCACGGTGTGCCCGCCCTCGCTCGAAATCGGCACGAACGCCGCGCGCGAGATCCTCTCCATGATTCAAGAGGGGCGTTTGGGCAGGGGTCGCACCACGTATACCGACGAGGACATCGCCTGGTTGCCCTCCATCATCGGCCTGGACGCATAGCGCACTGGTAATTGGCGCCCGGCCCATAACGCGATGGCCCCGCAACCGACTTGGGTTGCGGGGCCATCGCGTTTCTGCAAGATGTCGGTCGGTCGTTGAGCGCGCCTAGGCGTTCTTCTTCGCAAGGTCGATGAACTTGCCGGCCAAGATCTTGAAGGTCTCGGCGCTCATGAGCTGGTCCTCGGCGTGAATGAGGATGATGCTCGGGTCGATGTGGTCGCCGCAGGCCTCCTGGGCGATCATTTCGCCGTACTTAGCGTGACCGACCAGGAAGAACTGCTCGCCCTCGACGACGCGGGCCTCGGCCTCGTCGATCTTGCCCTCGCCGGCGAGGTCGATGGCCTCGATGAAGCAGCTGCGGGCGGAGCCCACGTTGGCGATGATCTCGAAGCAGGCCATCTCGATCTTGTTCATGTCTTCCATGTTATTCCTCGCTCTCCGCGGCGTTGTCAGCCGCACTTTGGCTCTCCTCCGGCAGTTCGCCGTTGGCGGATACCGAATCGGACTCGTCGTCTCGGACGGAAGCGCCGCTCGCCTTGATGTAGGCCTCCATGTCACGCAAACGCTTCTTGATTTTACGCTTGGCAAAGGGGCTGTACAGAGTACCCATGAGTTTGCCGTTGAGGTCGTTGAGGGTCTTGTCGCCCTCGTAGCCCTCCTCGTAGACGACGCTGATGGCGTCCTGTCCCTCGATGGGCTCAATCTCGTAGCGCACGGTGTTGACGCCGCGCGACGAGGTGATGGAAGCGGCGTACAGGCGCGGGGGCTCGAACTCGGTGATCTTGGTGGTGACATGCTGAGCACCGCCGAGCTTGGCGTTCAGCGTCTTCTGATAGGTGAACCCCGCCTTGAGCTTCTTTGCCGGCACCTTCTTGCCGCGCGCCTGCTCGACGTCGTAAAGCACCGACGTGACGATGCTGTCGAAGAGGTCGTCGGCACTGATGCCCATCTTGACCTGTACTTTCATTAACCCTCCTCATAGGGGCGCCCCGCCACGCGCAAGGGCGCCCTCGTGTCGCTAGAAGCCGCGGGACTCGGCGAGCTGCTTGTACCAGCGACCGCTCTTCTTAATGCGGCGCTCCTGCGTCTCGAGGTCGAGCTCGACCAGGCCGTAGCGGTTCTTGTAGGCGTTCAGCCAGCTCCAGCAATCGATGAACGTCCAGAGATGATACCCGATGCAGTTGGAGCCCTCATCGATGCCGCGGGCGAGCTCGGTCAGGTGCTCCTTGATGAAGTCGATGCGATAGTCGTCCTGGATGGCGCCATCGGATCCGCGGAACTTCTCCTCGCCCTCGACGCCCATGCCGTTCTCAGACACGATCCACTCAATGTTGCCGTAGTTGTCGCGCAGGTTGATGGCGATGTCGTACAGCGCGTGCGGATAGATCTCCCAGCCGCGGTGCGGGTTCATGCGACGACCCGGCATGGCGTACACGTCGTAGTAGTACGTGGGCATGAAGGGCGCCTCGGGGTTGGGCAGGCTCGCACGGGCGCAGACGCGCAAGGGCTGGTAGAAGTTAACGCCCAGGTAATCCACCGTGTTGTCGAGGATGATGGCGAGATCGGTCTCGTCGACCACGGGCATGAGGCCGTGCTTCTTGATGAGCTCGACGAGCTCGGGATCGTAAGCGCCGTGCACGCTCGGGTCCAGGAAGCTCTTGTTGGCGAAGAGCTCGGCGATGTGGGCGGCGCGAGCGTCGGCGGGATTTTCGGAACGCGGATAGGCGGGCGTGAGGTTGAGCACGATGCCGATCTTGGCGTCGGGCAGGACCTCATGGCAGGCACGAACAGCCAGCGCGCTGGCGAGCGCCGTGTGGTAGGCAACCTGTGCCGCGGCCTTAGGGTCGACCTTGCAGGGATAGTGGTACTGCTGCAGATAGCCGCACTCCACGTGCACGATGGGCTCGTTGAACGTGTACCAGCGCTTGACGACGTCGCCGAACAGCTCGAACGCAATGCGGGCATAGCGTTCGTAGAGGTCGACGACCTCGCGGCTTTCCCAGCCGCCGCGCTCCTGCAGGGCGACGGGCATGTCGAAGTGGAACAGGTTCACGAAGGGCTCGATGTCCTCGTCGCGCAGCGTGCCGAACACGTTGCGGTAGAACTCGACGGCCTCGGGGTTGGGGTCGCCCTCCGGGTCGGGCAGCAGGCGCGACCAGCTGATCGAGGTGCGGAAGGAGTTCTGCCCCGTCTCGTGCAGCAGCTCGATATCCTCGCGCCAATGCTCGAAGAACGTCGACGTGTCGGCTGGACCGACGCCGCCGTGGAACTTGTAGGGCTCCTCCTCGAACCAGAGGTCCCAGATATCCGGGGCCTTGTGATCGGCGGTATGGGCGCCCTCCGCCTGGGCCGCGCTCGTGGCACTACCGAAGTAGAACCCTTCCGGGAACTTGACGTCCATCGTCTTACCTCTTTCTCTTCACGAACAGGTAGATGCCGCTCAGGATGACGATCGCCAAGCCGCCCACGAGCAGGCCGAGGCTCATCTCAGAGCCGGCGGCGGCACCGAAATTCGACATCACGATGAAGAAGAAGCCCAGGCCCATGATGAAAACGGCCCAAGGAGATCGAAATCCCATGAGTAGCAAACCTTCCTCTAGGTAAAAGGGCCACCGGCGAGTCAGCAGACCACCGGCGGCCGACGGGCGTGACCCGCATGGAGCATATGCAACCACTGTGGGCCACGCGAATCAATCGTTGAAAGCCGAAGCCCTTAACGCCTAGGCAGCGGCCTCGGTCTTCTCCTGCTCCTTGTTCGCAAGGATGACGAACGGGAGCCAGATGATGAAGGAGACAGCGAGGTTCAGGAGCGCGACGAGCGCGGCCATGACGTTGCCGCCGGTGGCGAAGAAGGCGTACAGGCCAACGGGCATAATCCAGGGAACCTGGATGTAGACCGGCGGAATGATGCCGGCGTAGGTGAAGCCGAGCGCGATAGCGGCGGTGATCACCGGGACGAGCAGCCACGGGAAGAAGTAGATCGGGTTCAGCACGATCGGCATGCCGAAGATGATGGGCTCGTTGATATTGAACACGCCCATGGGAGCGGCCAACTTGGCGATGGTCTTGGAATCCTCACGCTTGGAGAAAAAGAGGATGGCGATGATCAGGCCGAGGGTAAGACCGGAGCCACCCATCATGGTATAAGCGTCGAAGGAGCCGCGGGTCCACATGTAGGGAAGCTGGGAGAGGTCGCCGGTGGCGTTCCAGACGGCGAGGTTCTCGAGCAGAGCGGGGGTGTAGATGCCCTCGGTGATGGGGGCGAGGACGTTCATGCCGTGAATGCCGAAGAACCAGAAGAGCTGGGCGAGGAACTCGACGAGCAGGACCGTGAAGAAGCCGGAGGACATGCCGAGCAGCGGGCGCTGGATGAACTCGGAGATGAGGTCGTTCGGGTAGGAACCGGAGACGACGACGCAGATCTGCGTGATGATGGCGGACACGAAGATCGCCGCGACGCCGGGGATCATGGCCACGAAGGCGCTGTTGACCGCGGGCGGCACGGAATCGGGCAGCTTGATGGTGAGCTTGGCCTGGATGAGCTTGATGTAGATCATCGTGCAGACGAGGCCGAAGATCAGGGCGGTGAACAGGCCCGTGGCGCTGGTGAGCGCCGTGGAGATCATGCTCGAGCCCACAACGTCCATCGTAACCGCACCGGCGTCCGTCACCGTAAGACCGGTGAGGCCGGCGGCCTCGAGAGCCTTGACCGCATCGGGGGTGACGTCGGCCAGGGTGTAGGCGAAGCTCGGGGCGAAGTTCATCGTGGCCACGACGGAAGCCAGGGAGACGGCGCCGCCGGAAATCGGCGAGACGTCATAGGACTTGCAGAGGTGGTAGCCGAGGGTGAACGCGAAGCAGAGCGCGAGAATGGAGATGGAGCCGTTGTACACGTTCACGTTGACGTTGATGAGCTGGGTGCAGGCCTCGGTGAAGGCGTTGCCCGCGCCCCACCAGGTGTTGGGGAGGTCACGGAAGAACACGTTCAGAAGCGTTGCGACGGAGCCGGCCATCGTGACCGGCATGATGGAGATAAAGCCGTCACGGATGGCGACGAGGTGACGCTGATTGCCGATCCTCTGCGCGATCGGCATGAACTTGGTCTCCATCCAGTGCATGAAACCGTCCATGGGTGATGCCATGTCGTCTCTCCTTAAAAAAGTGGGGTGATGATCGAATAGACACGGGTGCGGGTGCCCCCGCGGGTTCGGGCGCGCCGGGCGCGCGGCCGATTACTCGTGGCCGATGAGCTTGAGACCCTGATCGAGGACCTTGGCACCGTCCATCATGCCGTACGCCATCATGTCGATGACCTCGACCGGCGTGTCGCCGGCGACCGACTTGACCTTGTCCAGCAGGAAACGAACCTGCGGACCGAGCAGGATGACGTCGGCCTTCTCGGCGTTCGCCTGAGCCTCGGCCTCGGGCACGGCCCAGATGGTGGCCTCGATGCCGCGCTCCTCGGCGCTCGCCTGCATCTTGGAGACCATCAGGCTCGTGGACATGCCTGCGGAGCAGCAAAGCAGAATGTTGACCATGAGCTCTCCTCCTTTCCTTCTCCCGCGCGGTGCGGGAACGACATTGCGCGGCCGTGGAAATGCGACCGCAATATTCTCATCACCCCACCTTGATGATACGCCGTGGAACGAGGAATACCCAACGAAAGTTGACGTGCGCCGCGCAAGCGGCGGGTGGGCAGGGGGTCGCCCGCCCGGACCGCCTCGCGCAGGCCCCTTAAGCGAACTGGGGCAGGTACTGCCTGTGGGCCTCGATAAGCTCATCCACCACGATGTTGGCGAGCTTGTCGGAGGGGCACAGCGGGTTCATCTCGAGCGCCGCGACGGCAAGGTCTGATGTGGCTATACTAAATTGGACAGTCGGATGAGAGTCTGAGGGCCCTTCGAGGAAAGGAGGCCCCATGCGGGACCCCAAGCACCCCAGGCAGTTCACCGAGGAGTTCAGGCGGCAGATAGTCGCCCTGGTGGACTCCGGAAAGCCCCGCGCGGAGGTGATGCGCGAGTACGACCTCGGCAAGTCGACGCTCGACCGCTGGATCCAGCGCGTCCACGCCTGCGGCTCCACCGCCGCCGCCGACAACCGCACCTCCGAGCAGAACCGCCTCATCGAGCTCGAGCGCGAGAACGCGAGGCTCAAGATGGAGGTCGATGTCTTAAAACAAGCGGCGCTGATATTCGCACGAAAGTGACGGTGATAGCGGCGAACGCCGGCGAGAACGGGATGGACATGAAGTTCTTCATGAAGAGGGCCTCGTCCTCGGAGACGTGGGCGTACTTCTCGACCGCCTCGTCGATGACGGAGACGCCATCCACGAACACACCGGTGGCGAAGACGAAGTGATTCACGCCCTGGAGCTGGAGCTCGAGACGGCTCTCATCGACGTCGAGCACGCGGGCGATACCGGCGTGCATGTTGATGGGCACGTTGCACAGGCCGATGGCGCGGTCGAAGTCGGTGTAGTTGAGGATGGCCTCCTCGATCATGCCGGAGGGGTTGGAGAAGTTGATCATCCACGCATCGGGGCAGAGCTCCTGAACCTCACGGACAAAGTCGAGGATGACCGGGATGGTGCGGAACGCCTTGAACATGCCGCCGGCGCCGTTCGTCTCCTGGCCGAGCATGCCGTGGGACAGCGGGATGCGCTCGTCGAGCACGCGGGCGGGAAGACGGCCGATGCGGACCTGAGAGGTCACGAAGTCGGCGCCGTCGAGCGCGGCGCGGCGATCGGTCGTGAGGACGACCTTGGTGGGAAGGCCGGCGCGCTTGACCATGCGCTGGGCCAGTGTGCCCACCGTGTCGAGCTTCTCCTGGCCCTCCGGGATGTCGACGAGCCACAGTCCGTCCACGGGAAGGTTCTCATAGCGCCTGATGAAGCCCTCGACCAGCTCGGGGGTGTAGCTCGAGCCGCCGCCGATGGTCGCGATCTTGATACCGTTTGCCATAAGTCCTCTCCTCCTCTTCAACAAGTTCAGGATGATCTGCTCAACGCGATATTCCTCAATTAGGCTGCTCGCCCTTGAGGCCGTCCTGCCTTTTGTCGATGGCGTGTGACGGGTTGAATAACAGCTCTTGGGTTACGTTGTACTTCCCTAGAGCAGGATGCCGAAGCGCGACCAGGAATCCAGGTAGTCGAGCAGCATCTGCTCGTAGGCGGGCAAGGTGCCAACCACGTTGCGCGTGCCGTCATCGGGCATGTCCTGCAACACCAGCTGCAGCTCACCCTTATAGCGGGGGCTGGCGTTGTTGACAACCACCACGTCGCCGCGCTTGAGGTCGCGGCCGACCGGACGCACCGGGATGTCGAGGTCGGCGAACTCGACGCGCGACCACGTGCTGCGCAGCAGATAGGGACTCAGGTCGCCGCGGACCTTGTGCTTGGGATAGAGAGCGACCATGCGCTCGTTGTCGGTCAAGCCGGAATCGGCGACAGGACGCATCTGGACGAGGGAGCGATCGATCTGCTCGATAGAAGCCAGTTCCTCCTCGGTGGCAAAACAGTTGGAGATGATGATGTCGTCGACCAGGCCAATGGCGGACAGGTGGCGCGCCTGGAAGTCGAGCGGAAGCTCGCGATGGCACTCGAGGGTGACGAGGCCCTCACGCAGGGGCCAGGGGCCGAAGGCATCGGCGCGGGGGATGCCGATGAACGCGGCGAGGTTCACACCAAGCTCGCAGACGATTGCGCTCTCGCGCTCAAAGAACGCGGTGTCAAGACCGCTAAATCGCTGCGGATAGAAGTTGTGACAGGAAATGAGGCGCGCACGGTCGGGATCATGCGCGAGCGTCGCGGGCAGGATGCCATCGGCGCAGCTGGCGTTGAGCTCGATCATGAGACCGTAGGGGTTACGGGTCATGTCGGCGACCTGGCTGGGCTGGAAGGGCTCGTCGAGGCGGATGCCGTCGGCGCCGATCTCGTGGAAGAACGAGAGGTCGTCATAGGAGATGCCGAGTTTGGCGAAGACGTTGGGAGCGACGTCGAAGACGACCTCCATGCCGTTCGCGTGGGCGCAGGAGGTGAGCTCGGCAGACTCGCGCTTGACCTGATCGGGATCCCCCTCGACCGACAGCAGGCAGGAGAAGATGCGGCTAAAGCCGTGTGCCGCGGCGCGCTCGATGTATGCGCAATCCTGCTCAACCGTCGAATGCTCCGGATACAGGGAGATACCCCACTTCATACGCGGACGTCCTTCCTCACGTGGCCTGCGTCGGCGCACACGGCAATTGTGTGCATCTGATGGTTGGAATTATATCGATTCAATTGGAGTCCGGCAGTAGGAATACTCCAACCCTCTCAGGTGCTAAAACGCTATTTCTTGGCGTAATGCCAGCTATTTGTATCGATTTAATTTTAGTCTGCATAATCGAGTAAGACCGCGAACGGTAGCGATTTGCCGGTGAGCGGATGGGGGCAAGCGACGAAAAACGTCTCCGGCTAGCCACCGACATGGCGCGCGCAGAGACGACGGCGGCGAAGGGCCATGAGGGAGACGACGCCCCGCCCGGTCGCGGCTAAGGCGATGCGAAGGTACGAGGGACGATGCAGGGCAACGGCGGGAAAGCGTGGCTCAGGTACTTCGAGGCCACCCTCCCCCGCCATGCCACAAGGAGATTGCAGCCCTCATTCATTTCCATGGCTGGAACGCAGCGATTATGGGCATAATTCATAAACATGCCCATATAAACGGAAAGGAGGCGTTCATGACGGCTCTCAAAGCGGTTGTTTTCGACATGGACGACACGCTGCTCAGCATCAACCTGAACGCCTTCATCGGCATGTTCGCACTTGATGAGGCAAACCTTCTCGCCCAAGCGGCACGCAAGAGTACCGTGGCGCTCTTCACCTCGGTGGGAAGTGCCATGTTGGAGCTCAACAACGGAGAGCGCGCCGAGGGCGACATACGGACGAACCAGCGGTTTTTCGCCGATGAGGTCGAGCGCCGCTGTGGCGTGCCCCTGCTCGAGCCCGCAATCCTCGACATGCTCGAGTTCTACGAGCGCGAGATCCTCCCCAAAAAGAACGACCGCCTCATCGCCGCGCGTCCGCGCGAGGGAGCCCACGAGGCGATTGAGGCCGTACTCAATCGCGGGATGCGCATCGCCCTCCTCACCAACCCGAGCTTCTCGCGCGCCTGCATCGAGTGTCGCATGGGCTGGGGCGACATGCTCGACATGCCCTTCGAGCTCGTGACCACCTGGGAGAACTCGACGCGCTGTAAACCGTGCTCCGGCTACTACCTCGAGGCGCTCGGCAAACTCGGACTCGCCCCCGAGGAGACGCTCATGGTGGGCAACGACCCCAAGCGCGACTTCCCCTCCCTCGCAATCGGGCTCAAGACCGCCTACGTGGGCAACGGCAACCAGCCGCGCGCCCTTTGGTGCGGCAGCATGGCGGACTTCGCCAAGGGCTTTGACGAGATCGAAGAGCGGTTCTGCACGGGCGACTGACGCCATGGAGCCTTCACCCGAATACACCCCAGGAGCGGCATCGAACTCAAACGAAGACCAATATTGCGCTGAGAGCGGAATGTAGAAAATGAAGCGTTTCACAGTCCTCATTTTTCGACATTACGCGCTCGGATCATCTCTGTAAGCGAAGCTGTCACATAGGCAGAGGCAGCACGCCTACAACCGTGTCTCGCCCGTCATGATCTTCAAGATCTCGACGTCGGTGTCCTTCATGCCCACGCGGCCCACGTAACCCATGCTGGCGATGGTCTCCTCGACGGTGTCTTGCACGATGCCCTCACCCGCGCGGAAGCCGCGGCCGGCGAGCGCCATGTCGCATCCCAGGATGGCGGCATCCACCGCGGCGGAGATCTTCGCCGCGCAGCTCGCCTTGGCACCGTCGCACACGATGCCGCCCACGTTGCCGAGGGTGTTCACTACCGTCGCGCCGATCTGCTCGCGCGTGCCGCCGCGCATCCAGCAGATGGCCGCGCCCGCACCGCACGCGGCGCACACCACGCCGCAGAACGCGGAGAGGGCTCCGATATAGCTCTTGGTATGAATGGCGACGAGGTCCGCCAGCGCAAGGGCGCGCGTGAGACGCTCCCCCTCGATGCCGAGCTCCTCAGCGTAGGTGAGCACCGGCAGGGCGCACGTGATGCCCTGGTTGCCCGAGCCGCATACGATCGCGACGGGCAGGGCGCAACCGCTCATACGGGCGTCGGAACCAGCGGCGGCGCGGGCCCGGGCGCGGCAGGCGAGGTCGTCGCCGCGCGTGGCGAGCAGCGTGCGTCCGACCTCGGCGCCCCATGCGTTCTCGAGACCCTCGGCGGATATGGCAGCGTTAAGCGTGAGCTGGCGTTCAAGAGAGGCACGCGCATGCGAGATATCGCCCGACTCAACGTAATCGAGGATGACGTCGAGCGACAGCCCCGGCACCGGAGCCGTCTGGGACTCGTCCTCAGCAGCCTCCTGAACCGAGACGGCACTCATGAGCGCGCACGTCCCCGAGCACGCGTCCTCGACGTCACGCTCGGCTCGCGCGGCGGGGCACAATTGGATCGCGGGTACGCCGTCGCGCGTACAGCGGACAACGTTGGTGTGGTGCTCCGAGATGGCGACCTCCGCCGCATGCCCGAGAGCCTCGGCGCGCACCTCGATATACAGATTGGGCACGCCCTCGATGAGGGAGATATCAATATAGTCCTCTCGGGCGAGCAGCTCGCGCGTGCGGACGATGTCGGCATTGGTAACACCCTCGAGCGTCTCAAGGGCGGCCGAGGCGTCACCGCCCACGGCGCCCAAGACCGCAGCAGCCTCGACCCCGCGCATGCCGCCCGAGTTGGGAACCGTGACGCTCTTAACGTTCTTGATGATGTTGCCCGAACAGCCCACCGTGAGTTTCTCGGGCTCGCAGCCGAGCACCAGGCGCGCAAGGGCGGCGGCATACGCCAGCGCAATCGGCTCCGTGCATCCCAGCGCGCAGATGAGTTCGCCGTTCAACAGGTCGCCCAACGCGGCGTCGCGATCCTCAACCGTCATCTCGTCTACGCTCTTCTCTGCCACGGGAACCCCCTCGTTCGTATGTCCGATGCTCTTCAGTGTAGCGAACCCGAGCGGCTCCGCGCCATAACAAACCCCGCGCCGTCCGCCGTTAGGCAGATGGCGCGGGGTCGTTAGGGGGTACCGTGCGATTCGACCCCCGACACGGCTTGCAATTGGACTACGTCTCCAACTGGGAAACTAGCCGAAGAAGCGCTCGATCTCGATGGCGGCGTTCTCCAGCGAATCGGAACCGTGGATGACGTTGGCGTTCACATCGACGGCGAAGTCACCGCGGATGGTGCCGGGCGCGGCGTCAAGCGGGTTGGTGGCGCCCATGAGCGTGCGCATCTTGGAGACTGCGGAGAGGCCCGAGACGACCATCTTGACCACGGGACCGCTCGTCATGAACGCGACGAGATTGGGGAAGAACGGCTTGTCGGCGAGGTGGGCGTAGTGGACCTTGACGGTCTCGTCGTCGAGCACGCACTTCTCCATCTTCTCGATGGTAAGACCGGAGCGCTCGATGCGGTCGATGATGAGCCCGGTCTTGCGGTCACGCACGGCATCGGGCTTAATCATGATGAAGGTCTGCTCCATAGCGGGCATGACGTCCCCTTTCAACAGGTATCAACGGTGCGCGCAGGTCGGGCACCCATGAGGAGCCTTCATTGACGGCGACGCGCTGGCCTCATCTTACCCCATGCCACCCTTGACGATTCTCCACCCTCTCCCAAAGTTCACTTTGGAACGCTTCAATTCAGCTATCTGCGGGAAATCACCATCGAGAGTTAACTCTCGATGCAGCAACGACGTCCAAACCGCAACGGTGTTCGGGCAGAGGCGCCATCCGGGTCGCATCGGTATCCGGGACGCAGCGACCACCCGGAGCTGGTGTCTTGCCGCAATTGCCACCCGACGGAGGCGCGGCCTCGGTCGGGTGGCCAGCGAGAGCGGCATCAGGAGCCGCAACCGCGCCTTCAACCGGAGCCCAAGGGTCCCTACGCGCCCGCACCCATGGAGACTACATAGCCCAGACCGCCCACGCGCGCCTCGTCGCCCACGAGCGACGTGCGAACGAACTTGAGCTGCTCCTTTACCGCGGAAGGCGACGTCCCGCCCTCCGTGGTGCGCGCGGCGACAATCGCATCGATATCGAGTGCCGAGGTAATGTCGGGCGCGAACAACGGGCTCGCCTCTTGGAAGACCTCGAACGGCAGATCCTCCAGCTGGCATCCGCGGTGGTCGCACTCCAGCACCAAATGCCCCACGACGGCATGGGCTTCACGAAAGGGCATGCCCTTCTTGGCGAGATAATCGGCAACATCCGTGGCTGCCAAATGACCGACCCTGCAGGCGGCGCGCATGCGCTCGGCGTTGATGTGCATCGTGTCCACCATGCCCGCCATCACCTCGAGGCACTGGCTAAGCGTACGAGCGGAGTCGAGCGCCCCCTCCTTGTCCTCTTGGAGATCCTTGTTGTACGCAAGCGGCAGACCTTTGCAGGTCACCAACAGCTGCATGAGGTTACCGTACACGCGCCCGGTCTTACCGCGGATAAGTTCGGCGAAATCGGGGTTCTTCTTTTGCGGCATGATGGACGAGCCGGTCGAGAAGGAATCAGACAGCGTGATGTACCCGAACTCGGAGCTGCTCCACAGCACGATTTCCTCGGCCAGACGCGAGAGGTGCATGGCCATGGTCGAACAGGCAAAGTGCAAATCGAGAAGAAAATCTCGATCGGACACGGCGTCAAGCGAATTGGGGATCACGCGCGTGAAACCCATGGCGTAAGCGGTTGCCACGCGGTCGAGCGGATACGTGGTGCCCGCAAGCGCAGCGGCACCGAGCGGAGAGGCATCCGCGGCCTCAAACGCCGCATCGAGCCGCTTGAAGTCGCGCGTGAACATCCAGTAATACGCGAGCAGATGATGCGAGAGCAAGACCGGCTGCGCGTGCTGCAGGTGCGTCATGCCGGGCAGGACCACCGTGCCATTATCGATCGCCACGCGCACCAACACCTGCCGAAGCTTGAGGTTGGCCTCCATGAGCTGCTTGGAAAGAGCCTTGGCGGCGAGGCGCGTGTCGGTGGCCACCTGGTCATTGCGCGAGCGACCCGTGTGTAGGCGCTTGCCCGCTTCGCCTATCCTGCGCGTCAACTCGCTCTCGATGGCCATATGGATGTCTTCGTCATTGATGTCAAAGACGAACGCGCCCGCATCGATCTCGGCCTCAATCGCCGCGAGACCGCTGGCGATGGCTTCATAATCCGCCTCGGTGATGATTCCTTGCTTAGCGAGCATCGCGGCATGTGCGCGCGAACCGGCGATATCCTGTTTATACAGATGCTTATCGACGGGAAGCGATGCACCGAACTCCTGCGTGGACACATCCACGCCGCCCTCGAACCGTCCGCCCCAAAGTGCCATATATCCGCTCTCCTTAGGTAAACTCGATGCGGTTTCGTTAGTAATTCACGACCTGGTCGCAAGCAGTGGACTGGGCATCCGCCACGACCTCGAAATGGACATCTTGACCAGCACCGGCGAGCTGCGCCTGCTTGGTGGCCCACGTCTTGATGGAGAGGCCCTGGATGTCGATGAAGCCCTTGGCGGCCTTCTGGTCGAACGCATCGTCGTTGTCGTAGGTGGCGAGCGCGGGGTCGTACAGGGCAGCGGCGCTCTTGCGGCCCACGACCACGCATCCGCCCTTGTAGAACTTGAGCTTCACCGCGCCGGTGAGATCCTGCTGCGTGGCGCCCATAAAGGCATCGAGCGCCTGCTTGAAGGGGCTGAACCAACGGCCGTTGTAGACCTGGTCGGCCCAAAGCTGCTCAAGGGCGAGCTTGTGGTGGAGCACGTCGCGCTCCAGGCACAGATCCTCAAGCGCCTTGTGAGCCTGAATGAGCGCAAGACCCGCCGGGACCTCGTAGCACTCGCGAGACTTGAGACCCACGTAGCGGTTCTCGATCATGTCGATGCGGCCGTAGCCGTTCGCGCCTGCGATGGCGTTGAGCTTTGCAATGAGCTCCGCCAGCGGCAGCTCCCGCCCGTCAAGGCTCGCCGGCACGCCAGCGACGAAGCCGATCTCGACATAGGTGGGCGCGTCGGGCGCGTCAACGGGGTCGACGGTCATCGTCCAGATGTCCGCCGGGGGCTCCGCCCACGGATCCTCGAGGACGCCGGCCTCGATGGCACGGCCCCAGAGGTTATCGTCGATGGAATACGGCTTCTCGATGCTCTGCGCAACCGGCACGCCATGCTTCTGGGCATAAGCAATCTCGTCGGGGCGCATGCCGAGGTCCCACTCACGCACCGGGGCGATGACCTTGAGAGAGGGGTCGAGGGCCGTGATGGAGGTCTCGAAGCGCACCTGGTCGTTGCCCTTACCGGTGCACCCGTGGGCAACGCTCGCCGCGCCGTACTTGTGAGCCACCTCAACGAGGTGCTTGGAGATCAACGGACGGGACAACGCGGAAAGCAGCGGATACTTGTTCTCGTACATGGCATTGGCAGCAAGCGCGCAGGTGATGTAGTCCGAGGCGAACTCGTCGGTCATGTCGACCACTTCGACGGCGATGCAGCCGAGCATCTTGGCCTTCTCGGCAACCTTCTCCAGGCCGTCGTGCTCCTGGCCCACATTGCCGAGCATGGCGATGACGTCGAGACCCATCTCGTTTTGCAGCCATTTTATGCAGACGGAGGTATCGAGGCCGCCAGAATAGGCAAGTACGACTTTTTCCTTGGAGACAGTGTTCACGGTGTTCATGGGTTCATCCTTTCGATATGCCATTCGGCTTGAGAACGGGTGAGCCCAACTGATTGCGATATCCCCACATGGTGCAATTGGGGTACGTCCCCATTGCACCAAACGCGCCGCGAGTCGCGTGCGGCCGTTTGGTAAGAAAAATCCGCCTTGCGGCGGACCCTCCCTCGACGATATCAGTTGGACTCTGCTTGGAGGACTTGACCTCCATGCGAACAGAGACAACGAGTTATCGTCGTCGGGAGATTGAACGCTGGCGTCGGGCGGCCGCATCGGCGGCGTTCTGGCAAGGCATGATGGCGATGTACGCCATGCCCTCATATGTAGCCAGAAGCTGTGCCACGGTTACTCATCCCTTCGAAACCAGCCGTGTCAATCGTTGGTCACTATAGTAGCCTAAAGTGACATCGATTCACGCGACGTTCTGTTATGTTGCGACTTTGTTACCACCCCGTCCCCTGGCGCGCATCATCCGGCGCTCGAACAGTCCTGCTCGCACGAAGGCCACATTAAGTGGCCTTCGGCTCGTGCGGAACTCGCGGCGGATGATGCGCGCCAGGGGACGGGCTACGGCAACGAATAGAAATTCCACGTACTACGCCTCTCCCCAAACATGTGCCGCGCCCCCTCCGCCCATATCGTCCCGCGCGCAGTTCGCGACAGCGCTGTTTGAGCACGGGATGATATGGGCGGAGGGGGCGCGTTCTCCTTGAAGTGATGAGGTGAAAAACTGTTCGAGCGCCGGATGATACGGTCCGAGACGCGGGGCGGCGAGCGCCTGTCTACTCTTTGAGATAACGCGAGAGGAACTCACGGGTACGTGCGTGGTGTGGCGCAGTGAAGATCTGCTCGGGGTCGCCCTGCTCGGCAATCACGCCCTTGTCCATGAAGACCACGCGGTCGGACACGGTGCGCGCAAACTCCATCTCATGCGTCACCACGACCATCGTCATACCGTCGCTGGCCAGGCCTCGCATGACTTCGAGCACCTCTCCGACAATCTGCGGGTCCAAGGCGCTGGTAGGCTCGTCGAACAGCATGATCTTGGGACGCATGCATAAGGCGCGGGCAATCGCCACGCGCTGCTTCTGGCCACCGGATAGCGTCGAGGGCGCAGCGTGGGCAAAATCCGCCAGACCCACCGAGCGCAAGTGCTCGAGAGCGACCGTCTCGGCCTCCCCCTTCGACATCTTCTTGCGCGTTACGGGAGCCAGCGTGCAGTTTGCCAGCACATCCATGTTGTTGAACAGGTTGAATCCCTGGAAGACCATGCCGATGTCCTCGCGTAGCGAGTTCACGTCCACGTGGTCGGCGGTGAGGTCGCTTCCTTGAAACCACACGTGTCCCGCGTCGGGCGTCTCGAGCAGGTTGATGCAGCGCAGAAGCGTCGACTTACCCGATCCGGAGGCACCGATGATCGTCACCACCTCGCCGGGTGCGACCTCCAGATTGACGTCGCGCAGGACTTCGAGGTCGCCGAAGGACTTGCGCAGGCCCTCGATACGCACCATGTAATCGCCGGCGGGAGCCGTAACGGCGGTGTTGTCGTTCATAGCCATGGTCTAGTGCTCCTCGACGTTGACGGGCTGATCGGAAGTGCTGCCAAGCTTCACCGACTTGACGTTGAGGCGGTTCGCCAGGCGACCAAGCAGCCACGAAGCGATCATGGTGAGGCACAGGTAGATCACGCTCGTCACGAGCGCCGCCTCGAACTTGGCATAGTAGATGCCGCCCACGGTGGTAGTTGCGAACATAAGGTCAAAGGTGCCAATGACGGAAAGGGCCGACGAGTCCTTGATATTGATGACGAGCTCGTTGGAAAGACCGGGGATGGCGAATTTGACGCCCTGGGGGAACACGACCTTGCGCATGGCCTCCCACTGGGACAGGCCAAGCGAACGGGCCGCCTCGGTCTGACCGGTGTCAACCGACTCGATGCCGCCGCGTAGCACCTCCATCATATACGCCGTTGAGTTGAGGACGATGGTGACGAGACCGGCGGTAAACGTGCTCCAGATCGCGTTGATCTGCGTGGTGGTGAGGTCGGTCATCTTAAAAAGCGCGAACACGCCGAAGAAGATGATCATGGCCTGGACCATCATGGGCGTGCCGCGGACCACGGTGCTGTAAAGGCGCGCGAAACCGCTGCCCACGACTTTCCAAAAGCGAACGAAATCGTTGTCGGAACGGTCGATGACCTGGATGCGCAGGAACACCAAGAGCAGTGCGAGGAAAAACGCGATCACCGTGCCGAACACCGCGAGCGCGACGGTGGTCTTGAAGCCGGAGAAGAAGATGGCGCGACTGTTGTAGAGCATATAGAGCATGCTCTCGAGCGTGGAGGCGGGACGCGTCTCGGCCGTAACCGCGACCTGCCAAGCAGATGCGATCCCCATGCCAAGGCGGTCGAGCGCGAGTACGGCAGTGATACCGCACACCGCATACGATCCGTAGCGCAACGCGCGCGCAACGGTAGGTTGGGTAAAGGGCGACACCTGCGCGTACGTCTTCCACCGAGCGAGCTTGAACGCCAAGGCCACGGCGGCAAGCACGAGCCAAGCAACGAGCAGGTAGTACAAGACGACCTCAAGCGCATACGCACCGGCAAGGAAACTCAGTGCGGGGCGCGGCTGGCTGGACAGGCTCATGCCCATCGCCGCAATCACACTCGTTCCCAACAACACGTAGCGATGATCATCCAAAACAAACGAGGCCAAGCGACCAAGCGGGCGAGCACCCGCCGATGCGGTGGTCATGGATCGACTCCTTTAATTGAATAATAGCGATACGGCCACCGATCGTGAGATGGCGGCCCAGCAAGATGTATAAAGCCCGAGCGCGAACATATTCTCGTAGGGCGTTTTGTGGAGCGAAGCGCAACCACGCCCGAAGAGATTATGTCCGCGCGCAGGCGGTTTGGATACGTTATGCAGGCTGACGATCCATGCAGGCGGACCACATGTCCTGACGCTCCTCGTCATCGATGCCCGCGATGATCTCGTTGATCTGGTCGAGGACGGCCTTGTTCTCATTGGCCACCGCGGCGTTATCGGGCATGAGGGAATCCTCGAAGGAGTCCTCCATGTCGAGCACCACGAGCTCCGGATAGACCTCGAGCAGCTTGGGGGCGGAGAGCATGGAATAGGTGATGATGTCGCACGTACCGTTCATCAGGTTCTCGACGACCATGGGCTGCGTCTCAGCAGGCGTCATATGGTTGACGTCAGGAATCTGCTCGATCACGTCGTCGTACATGGTCGCCGCCTGGCCGAGAATCGAGGCGCCCGCAAGCTCGGCAAACGTCGTGGCACCGGCGTAGGCCGAATCGTTCTTGCAAATCATGATGATGTCGTCATCGACATAGGAGTCGGAGAACGCGGCGGCGTCCTCGCGCTCGGGCGTGACGGACATACCGGCGCACACGATATCGATCTGACCGTTGTTGAGCGCGTCGATCAGCGAGCCGAACTCGAGCTTGACCGCGACGGGCTCCATACCCAGGCCCTCGGCGATCATCTTGGCAACTTGGACGTCATAGCCGTCGGCGTAAGCACCCGAGACGTTCTCGATTGGAATGGTGTACTCAGACTCCTCGGAGACCTGCCAGTTATACGGGGCGTATGCGGCCTCCATACCAACACGCAGCGTCTTGCCATCGCCCAGCTGAGCCGCCGATGCGGAAGCGTCGGTGCTACCGCTCTGTCCTGCATCCTGGGCAGCGGGGCCGCAGCCCGCAAGGAACATCATGCCTCCCACGCTCATAGCCGTTATGCCGGAGAGCTTAAGGAACTCCCTGCGCGAACGCATAGCGGGTTGGATAGATACGTCAACAGTCTCACGAGTCATGATGAACCTCCAATGTTTGTCTGAGACCCCTTCCGCACGACGCAACCAGAGGGGGCCCATCCCCCTCTCCCTTGCAACTTAATGCGTGAAAGTTCCGCGTGCTGTAGGGCAGGATACTCCGTTTTGGTGGAGCATAATCAGGAGGTATACCAAGAAATAGATTAGTTACATTTCTTATACATGCACATGCATAGAATTTCAGCGGGCAGAGAAATCAAGCGCGGTAACCGCTTTTGTACCGATGTGCGGCACTCAGGCTATACAATACCTGCGAACATCAAGGCGCGCGCCGCCCAAACCGGAAAGGATCACATGCTTCCCTCGTACCTCGCCGATACCGACCTCTCCTCGATCAGACTCGTCGCCACCGACATGGACCTCACCCTGCTCGCCGATGACAAATCCATGCCCGAGGGCGTTGACGAACGCATTGACGCACTCGCGCGACGCGGCGTCGTGTTCTGCGCGGCGAGCGGCAGGCCCGCGCTCGCCCTGCGCGAATCCTTCCCGGCCCATCACCAAGATATGGCGCTCGTCGCCGACAACGGGGCATCCGTCTACCTGCGCGATGAGCTCATCTACCGCGACCTCATCGATCACGACCTGTACCGCGAGGTCCTCACGCGTTGCGTCGAATCGGGGTGCGGCGTCCCCGTGCTCTGCGCCTTCGACGTCGCGTACGCGCTTGAGCGCGACCGTGTGCACCATGACGTGGTGAGCATCTACTACCGCAATATCATCTACATCGACACCTTCGAGGAAATCGATGTCGACTCGAATAAGATCTCGATATACTTCCCCAACTGGGACAGCAAGCGCAATTTCGATGAGGTGTATGGGCCGGAATTCGGAGAGCGCCTGTACGTCACGTGCGCCGGTGATGAATGGCTCGATTTCATGAACCTCGGTATCGACAAGGGGTCGGGCATTCGCCATCTGGCGGAACATCTGGGCATCAAGCTCACCGATATCGCCGCCTTCGGCGACACCTATAACGACATCCCCATGCTCGACATCATAGGCCACAGCTACGTGATGGCCAATGCCGCCGAGCACATGCATGCCCACGGCAAGTTCCTCGCCCCGAGCAACAACGAGGCGGGCGTGCTCACCGTCATCGACCGCATCATCGAGGCGATGGCATAAAGCCCCATCACGATCGACTCGCAAACCAAAACCGCGAAGCCCATCACCAGCGACATGCAGTCGATTAAAAATCGAGTTTCGCACCGCTGATGATGCGGAATGATCAGAAGCCAGAGGCCCAGCACCAGCCTCCACGCCCCTTCTTCCATCTACCAACGCACGGCCAGCGAGACTCTGCCGCGAATCGGACGAAAATGTAACGAATTCTCGAAGGGGTCGAGTAGACGGGGGTTTTGGCCTCCTGCCAACTGGGGTTTTACCATCCAGACCGGCCGTCTACTCGGGGCGTCTCGAAACTCGTTACAAAATCGAGCGATTCGCGGTAACTCGGCGGGAAAACCGCGATATCGCAAAGAGCTACTTCGCCTCTGCCCAGGTCTCGCCGATGCTGGCGTCCGCGATGAGGGGCACGCGGAGCTGAGCCACGCCCTCCATTTCCTCGCGCACCATGGCCACGAGCGCGTCGACCTCGGATGCCGGGCACTCGAAGTCCAACTCGTCATGCACCTGCAGAATCATCTTGGCGGCAAAGCCCTCGGCACGCAGTCGCTCGGCCACGCGCACCATGGCGATCTTGATGATGTCTGCAGCGGAGCCCTGCATCGGATGATTCATCGCCGTGCGTTCGCCGAACATGCGCTGCGCGGGCACGCGCAACTCAGGGATGGGGCGGCGGCGCCCGTACATGGTCTCGGCATATCCGGTCTGCTTCGCGAAGGCCACCGTCTCATCCAGGTATGTGCGCACGCCCGGGTACGCGCGGAAGTAGGCGTCGATCATCTCACGGGCCTCCGCCATGGGGATATCGAGCGTCTGCGACAGACCGTATGCCTGCTGGCCGTACACGATGCCGAAGTTCACCGCCTTGGCGCGGCTGCGCAGCTGCGGGGTCACCTCGTCAACCGCGACACCGAACACGCGCGCGGCGGTCTCGGCATGGAAGTCCTCGCCCTCGTTGAAGGCACTCACCAGATGCTCGTCGCCCGAGAGGTGCGCCAGCAGCCTCAACTCGATCTGCGAGTAGTCGATGGCCACAAAGACCGAGCCCTCCTCCACCGAGAACGCCTTTTTGACCGCATGGCCCAGCTCGGAGCGAGTGGGGATGTTCTGCAGGTTGGGATTGGAGCTCGATAGGCGGCCCGTCGCGGTGATGGTCTGGTTGTAGGTTGTGTGTACGCGGCCGTCGTTGCGGCGCTGGCCGCCGAGGGTGTCCAGGTACGTCGACTTGATCTTGGTCTTCTCGCGGTACTCAAGGATGAGGCGGACGATCTCGTGGTCCTTCGCGAGATCCTCGAGGACCTTGGCGTTGGTGGAGTAGTAGCCGCGCTGGGTTTTCTTGAGGCCAGCCGTGGGCAAGCCGAGCTTGTCGAAGAGAATGCGGGAGAGCTGCATAGGGCTCGAGAGATTGAACTCCTCGCCACCCGCAAGCTCGCGAATGCGAAGCTCGAGCGACTGGATTTGACCAACGAGTTCCTCGGACTGCGCCGCCAATCGTGCGGGGTCGACGTACATGCCCGCGCGCTCCATGGACGCAAGCACGCGCACGAGCGGCATCTCGATCTTGGTGAAAATGTCCTCCGCGCCCTGAGCCCCAAGCGCGGCGGCGAGCGGCTCACGCAGGATGCGGGCGAGCCAGGCGGATCGAGCAGAGGCGCTCACGGCATCCGCCGGCGCGCCCGCCTCCCCCGCCGCGGGTGGCAACGAGGCATGCAGGTACGTCTCGGCAAGATAGGAATCGGCAAAATCCGAACGCACGGAATCAAGCAGGTACGCGGCAACCACCGTGTCAAATAACCGCGAAGAGTCAACCAACAGCGGGTCCAGGAGCTCCGTCTCACTCGAATCGACGGGCGAGAGCTCGTGGAGCAACGCCTTAACGTCGCAAGAGATCACGCGCCCCTCGCTCAGGATATGATGCAGCACCCCAGGAATGACCCCCGCCGAGAGGTCAAGGTCGATCGTGGATATCGCACAGGGGCCGAGCGGTTCCTCGAATGACAGCAGGGCGCGGTCGGTGGCGACCCACAGGCGACGCGTCATGCCGAAGAGCGCTCCATCTTCCTTGTCATCCTCCATGGCGACACCCAGCCACTCGTCCGCATCGAGGGCACGACAGAGCTCGTCGAAGCACGCGTTCATCTCCTCAGATGCGGCCCGCTCTTCCTCATCGCCCTTCTGGGCCGCAGAGGCGTCGAGGGCAACACGCAGCACCTCGGGCATCTCCAGGCTCGTAGCCACAGGAGCCGAAGCGGCGCCTTCCCCGAGCAGCGCGAGGAAGCGGTTCTGCATCGCCATGATGCCGAGCTCACCCAGGGCGGCAGAAACGGACGACGCGTCGAACGCCGGGAACGCCACCTCGGTCAGGTCGCACTCGATGGGCGCGTCCGTCATGATCGTGGCGATCTTGCGGGAGATGAGCGCGTCATCGATGTGCGCGCGCAGGTTCTCGCCCATCTTGCCCTTGACCTCGTCGGCATGGGCAATAACCTCGTCCAAGCTGCCGTACCGGGCGATCAATGCGCTCGCCTTTTTGGGGCCGATGCCCGGCACGCCGGGAATGTTATCGGAAGAGTCGCCCTTGAGACCGTAGAAATCGGGTACGAGATTGGGCGTGATGCCATGGTAGAGGTCGTCCACGCTCTCGGGTGTCATGATAGCGATGTCGGAAAGGCCCTTGCGCGTGGAGACCACATGCACATGTTCTGTAACAAGTTGATACATATCGCGGTCACCGGTGACGAGATACATATCGCACTCCGCCTCTTCACCGCGGCGGGCGAGCGTACCCAGAATATCGTCGCCCTCCCAGCCTTCGAGCTCGATCACGGGGATCGAGAGGTTCTTCAGCAGTTCTTTGATCATGGGGAATTGGCTGCGAAGATTCGGATCCATGGGTGGACGCTGGGCCTTGTACTGGGGCAGCATCTCCATGCGGACCTTCGGACGGCCCTTGTCGAACGCGCAGACCACGCCGTCGGGCGAGAACTCGTCGACCATCTTAAGGAACATGTTGAGGAAGCCGAATACTGCGTTGGTGGGGCGGCCGTCCGGCGCGTTCATGGTGGGGGGCACAGCATGGAAGGCGCGGTGCATGAGCGAGTTGCCATCGATGACGGCGATGACGCGTCGGGCACGGGCAGGCGTGAAATCAGGCATGGAGGACCTCTCTCGTCCGTTTTCTCTCGCAAACCAGTCTACCCCACCGCCCGGACAAGTAGGCGCAGGCCGATAGATGGCAGTAGGCCCCGGAAGGACATCCCTCACTAAACATTCCACAGGATTTGCGCAAAGCGCAGATCCGAGGGCGTTTGGGGAGGGATGTCTTTCCGGGGCCGACCGAGCACGTCCGCTCGGCAAACCCTAGTTGAACTTGAAGATCTTAGACGCAAGATGGTACATACCGATGGTGGTCTTCTCTCCCAGCTTGCCCGGCAGGTTCGTGCCCCAGCCAATCACGCCGTGGCGCGCCTTGCGGTACATCTTCTCGTCATACGTGCGCAGATCGTTCCATAGGGCAGCAAGCTCATCATCGATGCCCGGCTTGTCGGAAAGCTTGGTGAACACCGAGCAGATGGCCATCATCATGGTGAAGTAACCCATCATGTAGGAGCGCAATTTCTCCTGTTCGACGTCCTCGTACAGGTGGTAGGACTCCATCATGATGCGCGTAATGCGGAACTGCTGGTCCAGGCGCTTGACCATAGTGGCCTCGTTTACGCTCTGACCCTCACGACCAATGAAGTAACGATACAGGTCGATGTCGGCGTAATAGAGAGTCTTGCAGTTGGGCAACGGCACGTACGCGTAGATATTGTCCACGTAGAAGGTGTGCGGTGGCATGGGGAGGTCGTGCCCGCGCAAGACATCCGTGCGGTAGCACAAAGAGTGCATGAGCAGGTTCTGATCGGGGCGGAAGCGCCCGATCTCCTCCCAGGAAAAGACCTTTTTGCGCGGCAACGCCATGCGATAGCTGATCGTGGTGTGCGTGCCCTCGTGAACCTTCTCGTACACGTAGTTCGAGATGAACAGGTCAACGCGCAGGTTACGCTCCTCAAATCCGCGAAGAATGGTGAGCATGGTGGAAAGCGCGGCGGCGTCGAGCCAGTCGTCGGAATCGACGACCTTGTAGTACGTACCCTGGGCTTCGCGCAGGCCGGCACGCACAGCCATGCCATGGCCGCCGTTCTCCTGATGCACCACGCGGACAATGCCCGGATACCGCGCCTCCCATTCATCTGCCTTGGCGCCCGTTTCGTCCTCCGAGCCGTCATCGACGATGATGATCTCGATGTCGGACGCGAACTTGGATCCCTCGAGGATTGAGGTGATGCAGTGATCCATATCCTTAGCGGCATTGTAACTGGGGATGCCAAAAGAGAGCACCTTGTGGCCCTCCCCCGCCGGCGTCACAGAAATCGTCCTGATGGGAAACGCGACGCGGGCAGCCTCGATATCGTAAGCAGTCGCAACGCAGTTCTGTTCGGTATTAGGCATGGCAGGCGATGATCTCGTCGGAGAGGTTAAGGGCGGAAGCGGTCACGGCATCCATATCGTAGTAACGATACTCGGCAAGACGGCCGACCGGGTGGAAATTCGTGATGTGCTGCACGCGCTCGAGATACCGCTCGTAGAGCTTGCGGTTGTCGGGGTCGAGAATCGCGTAGTACGGGGTCTGGCCGCTACCCGGCTCGTAAGCGTGGCTGTACTCCTTCATGATGGTGGTCTTGCCTTCGACCTCTTGCCCTGTCATGTTCTTGAACTCGGTGATACGCGTGAAGTCCTCGGACACCGTGTAGTTAACCGTGCCAACCGGCTGGAAGCGATCCATGTCGAGGGTCTCGAACTTCATGTCGAGCGTACGGTACGGCAGAGCGCCCAGATCAAGGTTGAACAGCTCATCAAGCGGACCGGTGTAGATGACCTCGCCACCGTAGACGTTGCCGCGAACCTTAACCGTGGTCTCGTCGAGCTCGAAGATGTCGCGTGCGTCGACACCACAGAACACATCGATGCAATCATGGTCGAGCATGTTCTCGAACAGGGCGGTGTAGCCTTCCGCGGGCATACCCTGGAAGGGGGCCTGGGGGAAGTAACGGTCATCGTCACCCACGAACACGGGGACGCGCGCAGTGACGGACGGATCGATCTCGTCGGGCGTCTGACCCCACTGCTTCATCGTGTAGTGCAGGAATACGTTCTCGTACACGTAGTCGGCGACCTCGGCCAGGTCCGGGTCGTTTTTCTCGCGAAGCTTCAGGATCGGAACCTTCACATCCTTGCCGAACGTGTCGACGAGCTTGTTGTAGAGCTCCTCACCGCGCTGATCGCCAAAAGCGAGCAACAGGCTCTTGTGGTTGAAGGGCACCGGCATGAACGTGCCGTGAACGTTGGCGAGCACTTTGTGCTGATAATCGGTCCACTCGGTGAAGCGGGAGAGGAAATTGTGCACGTTCTCGTTGAACGTATGGTAGATATGCGGGCCGTACATATGCACCAGAATCCCGGCCTCGTCGTAATAGTCATACGCGTTGCCGGCGATATGGTCGCGACGCTCCAAGACGGCGACGCGGAATCCGACGGTCTCGGCGAGGCGACGGGCGCACACGGCGCCGGCGTATCCCGCGCCGACGACGATCATGTCGTACGCGTTCGGGTTGAAGTCCTCCGGGAGACCGAAAGTGATCTGCATGACAGCTCCTTGCAGGCGGTGGCGACATCTCTTCCCATGAAGCGACGAGCGGGGTCGCCATGGCCCGCATATCGCGTTTTCATCCAAATGATTATAGCGGTCGAGTCATATAATTACCTCTGTCACACCAATAATGCTCATCGCGCGCAGCGGCACGCGATGAGCGATTCATTCTGAGGAGCGTACATGAGCGATTTCCTGAGCCGCATGAAAGCCACCGCCAAGGCGGATAAAAAGACCGTCGTCCTGCCCGAGGGCGAAGATCAGCGCACCATCGACGCAGCGAAGATCATCGTCGAGGAGGATCTCGCCAACCTGGTCATCTTGGGCGATCCCGAGAAGATCGACGTCCCCGGCGTCACCGTGATCGACCCCAAGTGCGGCCCCAAGCACGAAGAGTACGCCCAGAAGTTCGCCGAGCTCCGCGCAAAGAAGGGCGTGACCATCGAACAGGCCCGCGCCCAAATGAACGACGCCACCTATTACGGCACCATGATGGTCAAGATGGGAGATGCAGACGGCCTCGTGTCCGGCGCCTGCCACTCCACCGCCGACACGCTGCGCCCCGCCCTGCAGATCCTCAAGACCGCCCCGGGCACCAAGCTCGTCTCCGCATTCTTCATCATGTGCACCCAGACCCCGCAGTTCGGCACCGACGGCACGCTGATCTTCGCCGACTGCGGCCTGAACATCAACCCCACCTCCGACGAGCTCTCCGAGATCGCCATCGCGTCCGCCAAGAGCTGGCAGACCTTCATGGGAGGTGCCGAGCCGCACGTGGCGCTACTCTCCTACTCCACCATGGGATCGGCTGGCGGCGAGGTCGCCAAGAAGGTCCAGGAGGCTGTGGCGTTCTGCAAGGACAAGGCTCCCGAGCTCGCCATCGACGGCGACCTTCAGCTCGATGCCGCCATCGTGCCCACCGTGGCGCAACTCAAGGCCCCGGGCTCCCCGGTCGCCGGCAAGGCGAACGTACTCGTGTTCCCCGACCTCGAGGCCGGCAACATCGGCTACAAGCTCGTGCAGCGTTTCGCCGGTGCGGATGCCTACGGCCCGATCCTGCAGGGCATCGCCAAACCGGTGAACGACCTGTCGCGCGGCTGCTCGGCCGAGGACATCGTGGGCGTGGTGGCCATCACGGCCGTTCAGGCTCAGATGGCCGAGTAAGCCTCCGATTCATCGCACGTGGCCATGGGGCCGGGCGTTGCTTTGGCAGCGCCCGGCCCTTTCCCTATCAAAACGCAAGGTGCGGCCGAAACGACTACGGTTGCCCGCCAAAGGGTACAGATGTCATAACGGATGCCAAGGCGAGAGAAAGGGGCACCCATGTTGTTCAAGAACGTTTTGGTTCCCTTCGATGAGTCCGAGCACGCGCAGGCGGCGCTCCATCTTGCCATCGACTTCGTGGGGGACGACCCCACGGCGACGATCCATATCGTCACGGTCGTATCGAACGATATCATGCCGCCCTCGATGATCTCCGCCGCTGGTGCCTTTGGAGAGGCCCCCATCGACTACACGAGCTACGAGTCACTCCTCACCTCGATCGCCGAGCGCTCTGACCGCGAGCTGCGCGACAGCATCGGCAGCATCCTTGGCAAGGACCTAGATGCCATCAAGGCCAAGGTCGTCATTGATACGCGCCTGGCACCCTCCCCTGTGGACGGGATCACCAACTACGCCGCCGACCATCGCTGCGACCTCATCATCATGGGCCGGCGCGGCTTGGGCGCCCTGCGCGGCATGCTCGGCAGCGTGAGTTACGGCGTTCTGCGTTCGTCCGAGATTCCCGTCCTCACGGTCAAGTAGTCCCCAACTGAAAGCGGCCCCTCATGTGAGGGGCCGCTTCGCGTGATGCTCTGGTGAGCGAGGTTACTTGGCCAAGCGCTCGACGTCCAGCGAAATCATATACTCCTCGTCCGTGGGAATGACCACGACGGTGACGCTAGAGCCGGCAGCGGAAATGACGCCGCCCTTGCCGCCCACGCACTCCCTGTTCTTGGCGCGATCAACGCGAACGCCGAGCCACTCGAGGAACTCGCAGAACGCCTGACGGGTCGCCCAGTCGTTCTCGCCAATGCCACCAGCGAAGGTGATGGTGTCGACGCCGGCCATGGAGAAGATCATGGAGCCGGAGTGCAGCATCGCCTTGTAGGCGAACAGGTCGAGCGTGAACAGCGCCTTCTCGTCGCCCTCGAGCGCCGCCTCGCGAATGTCGCGCGCATCGCTCGTCTTCTCATACATGGCGAGGATACCGGACTGCTTGTTCATCATGGTATCGACCTCGTCGGCGGTGTAGCCACCCACGCGCTGCAGGTAGCAGACGGTGGCGGGGTCGATGGAGCCGCAGCGGGTGCCCATCATGAGGCCGTCGAGCGGGGTCAGGCCCATCGTGGTGTCGCGGCACACGCCGTCCTCGATGGCGCACAGGGAGCTGCCATTGCCCAAGTGGCAGGACAGCAGGCGGTGGCAGCGGTCGCCGAGCATCTCCTTGGCGGTCTTCCACTCATAGCGATGGCTCGTGCCGTGCGCGCCGTACTTGCGCACGTGGTACTTCTCGCGAACCTCGCGAGGCAGCGGGTAGGTGTAGGACATCTCGGGCATGCCCATGTGGAAGGAGGTGTCGAACACAGCGACGTTCGGAATACTCGGATAGGCATCGCGGCAGAACTCGATTACGCCGGCCTCAGCGTAGTTGTGCAGGGGGGCGAGGGGCGCCACCTCGTAGATCTTGGCGAGCACGTCGTCGTCAACGAGGGCAGAATCGGTGAAGTGCCAGCCGCCCTGGACGATACGATGGCCGATGGCGTCCATCTCGAAGCCATGCTCGTTGATAAGATCGATGACCATGCGAACGGCCGTGCCGTGGTCGGGTAGAACGACGGCCTCCTTGACCTTTTCCCCACCCTCGCTGTGACCGAAGATTCCCTCTTCGAGGCCGATCTTCTCGCAGTTGCCCTTGGTGAAGACCTCGCGAGTCTTGGTGTTCATGAGCTGGAACTTGAGACTCGAGCTACCGGCGTTGAGAACGAGGACGTTCATGACACTCCCTACAAATGATGCGCGGACAATCGTGCGTCGCGCAGGACGTTACAACGGTTCTATCATAGCGCGAATGTGCGCACGCAGGCATCCCACCGCGCGCACAACGCTATTTTGCATGCGGGCCCTGCGGCCTCAAATGAGTCCTTCGCCGAGCGGCTTGCCGCCGAGCACGTGCAAGTGAACGTGCATGACGGTTTGACCGGCGGCCTCGCCCTTGTTCGAAATCACGCGGAAGCCCTCATCGAGGCCCTTGATGCGGGCGACCTCGGCCACTGCGTGCATCATGGCGGCGAGCGTCTCGGCGGGAATGCCATCGATGATGTTGTCGTAGTGCTCCTTGGGAATCACGAGCGTGTGCGCGGGCGCCTGCGGGTTGAGGTCGTCAAACGCGATGACCAGGTCATCCTCGTAGACGATGGTCGAGGGGATCTCGTGGGCGGCAATTTTGCAGAAGATGCAGTCGGACATGGGGCTCCTTTCAATTGTGTTCCCGTGTCGGCAAGGGGGGCATATCGACCCGTGCTCAAACAGTCCTGGCTCGCACGGACCGTCCACCGGACGGTCCGGCTCTTGCGGAACTGCGCGCGGGACGATATGCCCCCTACCGACAAACGACGTCCCCCTCGATTATCGCATCGAAAGGGCGACTACGGGTTGAGGGGATGGCTCTTAGAGGTTGAGGCTGTCGGCGTCATCCGCGGGCTCACCCGGGACAAGCTGATCGGTACCGTCGACATCTTGCAGCAGGACGGAGACCTTTTGCTCGGCCGCTGCCAGACGACCGCGGAGGCTCTTGAGAAGCTCCACGCCGCGCGTGTAGCTCTCGAGCGATTCCTCGAGCTCCATATCACCTGACTCGAGACTGCGGATGATAAGCTCAAGCTCGGTGGACGCCTCCTTGTAGGTAAGCTCCTCAACGTTCTTGCGATCTGCCATGTTCTTCTCCTTACTCGGCGCCACTCCGGGCGACGCGTAGCTTCCTGTATCTTCTCGGCTTATTTCCCAGCATGTGTGATGTTGCGGACAGATGCACTCACTTCGCCGTCGGCCATGCGTACCCGCACTTCGTCACCCGGCGCGAACACGTCCACGCTCGTCGCGACGCGCCCGGCACCGTCGTAGGCGATGGAGTACCCGCGGCCGAGGACCTTGAGCGGCGAGAGCGCATCGAGTGCTGCCGCGTTTTTCCCCAGATCTGCCAAGGGGCCGCTCAAGATGATCGAACCCTTGGCACGTAGCTTAGAGGTGTACAGGTCCAGGGCGTGACGTTTGACGCCCAGACCGGAAACGCTCGCCTCCAGGCGCGGTGCCAGGCGGTCGAGCGCACCGGTAAAGCGCTCCTGCGAGCGGTCGCACACGACGGCGAATCGATCCGCCGTCTGCGCGAGCTCGGCACGGCGACGATCGACGACATTCGTGGGGTCGACCAGGCACGGACGCGACGCATAACCATCGACCTCGAGTGCAAGACGCTCGAGCCGCATGGACATCGCGCGGGAGATCCTCCCCAGCATGCCCTCACATTCCGCATCCGCGGAAGCGGTCAACGATACCAGGGAGCGCTGCAGCCGCTGCTCACGCATATTCAGCACATTAACGAGTTCGGCGAACTCGGGGGCCACCGACTCCGCCGCCGCTGTGGGTGTGGAGCACCGGCGGTCGCTCACCATATCGCAAATCGAATTGTCGGGCTCGTGTCCGATGCCGGTCACCACGGGCACGGGACTGGCCGCGACGGCGCGGGCGAGGGACTCGTCGTTGAAGGTCATGAGATCCTCGAAGGAACCACCACCGCGAACGAGCAGGATGCAATCGGGTGCGGGCGAAATCGCGGCCGCACGGCGCAGCCCCTCGATGAGCTCGGCGGGAGCACCCTCCCCTTGGACCTTCGCCCCCACACAGACGACCTCGACCAGCGGGTTGCGGCGGCGCAGCGTGCGCTTGACATCGTTGACGACGGCACCGGATAGCGACGTGACGACGGCGATGCGCGTGCAAAAGACCGGAATGCGGCGCTTGCGCTCGGGTTCCATGAGGCCCTCGCGGCGTAGCTTCTCCGCAAGTTGGGCAACCTGCTGACGAAGCAGGCCCTCCCCCGCCAAGGTGAAGGAGCTCGCCTTGAAGCTCATCTTCCCCGTGGGCTTGTACAGGTCGAACGTCCCCGTGAACAGCACTTGCAGGCCGTCGCGCAAATCAAAGGCGCGCTTGTCGTACGTGCCCTTCCACACGATGCAATCGAGCGCCGCAGACTCGTCCTTGATCTGAAAATAGCAATGGCCGCTACGAGCGTTTGGACCGCGAAAGCCGGTCACCTCGCCGAGCACGGTGATCTTGGGAATGTCGTGGAGCGCACCGGCGGCGAGCTCTGCCGCTTGCGAGACGGAAAGCGCGTCCTCATCGGGCACCGCGGAAGGTGCCTCGGGCGAGGAGCCCGTCAGGTTCCACGCGTTCATATGCCCTCCTCTCACTCGTATCTTCGAACTCGAACCAGTGTAGCAACGCGTGCGGACAAAACGAAGCACCGCGTGAGCGAGCAGAACCGCACCCGGGCACGCGCCATCCGCCTCGCGGGCGCGTTCCGCCCTCTTGCGGCCGCGCCACGCCCCCTCGCAGCCACGCGCCCCGAGCACGGCCACACAACGGTGCGTGGGGCACCGCGCAGGGGCTGCTCACGTATGGCTGCTCGCGAAGGGCTACTCGTCGCGATTCCTGTTGGTGCGGGCGAGCAGATAGAGCAGCTGCATCACGCTGGCAAGCGCTGCCGCCACGTAGGTGAGGGCGGCTGCGGTGAGCACCTTGCGGGCACCGCGAACGTTGACCTCGCTCATGCCCGAACGCTCGATATAGGCCACCGCACGGCGGCTGGCGTCAATCTCGACGGGGAGCGTAACCAGCTGGAAGATGACGGAGAACGCGAACAGTGCGATGGCGAACGTGGTGAGTCCGGCCACATTCATCATGATGCCGAGTAAGAACACGATGGTCCAAATGTTCTGGGTGAAGTTCACCACGGGCACAAGCGCATGACGGACCTTCATCATAAAATACCCGCTCTCGCGTTGCGCGGCGTGGCCCGCCTCGTGGCAGGCGACCGCGACACTCGCGACCGATCCGCCGCTGAGGTTCTCTCGGGAGAGGTAGAGGTTGTTATCGCGCGGGTCGTAGTGGTCGGACAGGTGACCCGAGGTGCCCCTGATGCCCACGCGACCGCACCCGAGGTCGTCGAGCATGCGACGCGCAACCTGCTCGCCCGTCTCCCCGTCCGAGGCGACTTTGGACCAGCGACGATAGGTCGAGTTGACGTAGTTTTGTGCCATCAGGCCAATAACCGTGGTGGCAATCACGATAACGAGATACAACGGGTCAAATCCGTACCCGTAGCCATATCCATAGCCGTAGTAAGGCATCTGCGAATCCTTTCAAGCACGCGTCCATTCGCACATGCAGCTTGTTCTACCCAAAAAACCGCCCAAGGCGCGGGAGATGGGCGCCCACAATGAAAAGAGAACCAAAAGGGGGTAGGAATGTCGAAAAACGAGGGCGAGAGAGGCTCGATTTTCGACATTCCTACCCTCTACGCAGCGCAAACGGGGACGATTGCGCAATGCGGACGGGGGCGATGAACCCTCCGCTCTTTCAATTGCCGGGCAGACTAGAAGTCCACGGCTCCCTCGCCAGCCATCCACTCGGCCTGGAACTCGGCGTAGCGGCCTTCGATGATGGCCTGACGCGCGCGACGCATGAGGTCGAGCAGGAAGTAAATGTTGTGCTGGGACAGCAGAATGCCGCCGAGCATCTCCTTCTGTGTGACCATGTGGCGGATGAGCGCGCGAGAGTAGCCGCCGGTGCACACCGGGCAGGTGCACTTCTCGTCGATGGGGCGCGGGTCCTTCGCGAACTTGGCGTTCTTGAGATTCATGCGGCCGGTACTGGAGAACGCCGTGCCCATACGGCCGGTACGCGTGGGCAGGACGCAGTCGAACATGTCGATGCCGCAGCCCACGCCGCGCACGAGCGTAGTGGGGTTGCCCACGCCCATGAGGTAGCGGGGCTTGCGGCGCGGCATGTGCTCGGACACGAGCGGCTCGAGCGTCTCGAACATGACCTCGTGGGGCTCGCCCACGGAATAGCCGCCGATGCCGTAGCCGGGAAAGTCGCCGATCTCCTCGAGGTGCTTGAGGGAGCGCAAGCGCAGATCGAGGTGCATGCCGCCCTGGACGATGCCGAACAGGGCCTGGTCGTCGCGGGTATGGGCCTTGTAGCAGCGCTCGGCCCACATGCTGGAGAGCTCGACGGCGCGCTCCACGAACTTGCGCGTGGCGGGGTACCCGGGGCACTGGTCGAGCTGCATGCAGATATCGCTGCCGAGCTTCATGGCGATTTCCATGTTGTCCTCGGGCGTCCAGAAGACGTGAGAGCCGTCGTAATCGGTGGCGATGAAGCGCACACCCTCGTCGGTGAGCTTGACTGCGTCGGAATGGGAGAAGATCTGGAAGCCACCCGAGTCCGTGAGGATGGGGCCGTGCCAATTCATGAAGTCGTGCAGGCCCCCGAGCTCCGCCACGGTGTCCGCGCCGGGGCGCATGGCGAGGTGATAGGTATTGGCGAGCACGATCTGGGCGCCAAGGTCCTTGACCGTCTCGGTGGGGATGCCCTTGACGTTCGCCTTGGTGCCCACCGGCATGAAAATCGGGGTCTCGATATCACCGTGCGGCGTGTGTAGAATGCCCGCACGGGCATGCGTCTTGGGGTCTTCGGCGACGATCTCGTACTTGAACAGGGACTGATCCATGAAACGGCTCCTCGGTTATTCGGTGCCGGGCGCACACGGGGCGATCACCCTTCCGTGCGAGGCGCTCCCGCGAAGGGGACCTCGCATCCGCGCGCCGGCGGCACCGCGCGATATCAGCCGCTTATTGTACTATCGGGCACGCCCTTTCCGCGCACTCCCGCCTGAGCAGCACAAAATATGTCTGTCCAAACCCTTTTACATCTGTCGTTTTGCCTACTCCGCGCCCGGTAGTCCGTTATTTGCGCCGCGGTTGGGACGCTTGAGAGAGAGGAGCTGATCGCGCACCTGCTCGCACTGGGAAATCGCCTTGTCAACGCGCCCCTTCGACTCCATGATGCGCTGCTGGACCATGGCGTCCATGAAGGCGTTGTCGAACAGCCAGTCGGCAGTGAGGAGGAAGTCGCCGACGTCGGGGCCGAGCCCGGCGAAGCCCTGAACGTCATCCAGCCCGTCTGCCAGGCGTGCCAGTGACGCTTGAGCAGCGGAGAGGTGGCGGCGCGCGGCCTGCATCTTGTCGTGCTTAATCAGTGAACTAAAGAATCCCCCACCGAAGATGTCAAACCATCCCCAGTTGCCGGCGCTCTTGAGATCACGCGCCGCGGCGTCAAGGCAGTTAAGCGCGTCCTCCACCGCCGTGAGCGCCTCATCAATCTCGATATCCTGACGTGCCATCGTCTTCCCTTCCAAGTCGGTTGCTCAATTCTACCCGCTATGGACCCGTTCGTTCTTCCAAGCGCAGGGATGGCGGCATTGCATGCACCAGCCGATGGCAAATCAGCCGACTCCGAGTGCGCGAGACGCGCCACGAGCATACGGAACGGGCGAGAGACAGGACAAGTTGAGGTTTTTCGTATCGATATCGAGAAATAGAAAGTAGCGACAACAGTGGCAAGCGCATGACCTGTGGCGATTATGGACGCAGAGCCGCCCCTACTTCACGAAACCAATTTTCAATACGAAAAAGCTCAAGTTTGTGAGCAATGAGCGACTTGCGAGCCGCTTCGGCCACGGGAAAGGCGGCTTGCGTGCCGTTTCGACCATGGAAAGGCGGCTCAGACTTACGGGCAGTCGGCTCACCCTTGCGGAAAGGCGGCTCGCCTCGCCTCGCGAAGCCATGCAAAAGCCTCCCACCCCCAGCTTTTGCCTCTTGCCGGGAAATGGGAGGCCGAATGCGGGTCCGTCCGACCGAATCGCACGCCAATCCAGTCGCCCCTTGCCAATGGGAACATGAACGCATCGATTACAACCCAAAGCACGCCTTGATTCCACCCGTCAAAGGCGGTAACGATTCGGTGCTAGGCCGTTCGCCGGGGGCGATTGCCACATCGGCATCAGGTCCGCCGATGTGGCCTTGCAACGCAGTCTTGCCTTACGGGCGCTGGCCCATGCCGCCCTCAAGTGTGAGGGTCTCGCCGTTCATGTACTTGAAGTCGGGTCCGCACAGCTGAACGACGACGCGGCCGATCTCGGTCTCGACGTCACCGTAGTGGCCCGCCGGCGGCATGTGGACGTTGGCCTCGAAGACCTCAGGATACGCGTTCTGGAAGTTCTCCAGCTGGGCGGTCCAGGCAAGCGGGCAGACGATGTTCACGTTGACGCCGTCCTTGCCCCACTCGTTCGCGGCAACACGCGTCAAGCCGCGGATGCCCTCCTTGGCGGCGGCGTATGAGCACTGGCCGTAATTGCCGAACAGGCCTGCACCGGAGGCGAAGTTCACCACGGAGCCCTTGGTCTCCTTGAGGTGCGGATAGCACTTCTGCATGTAGAGGAACGTCGCGTACAGGCCGGAGTACAGGGCAAGGTCAAACTGCTCCATGGTGTGGTCGGCAATAGTAACACCGGACGCAGAAGCTTGGGCGTTGTTCACGAGCGCGTCGATGCGGCCGAACTTGGCGATCGCCTCGTCGACGACATGCTGCACGATAGCCTCATTGTCCTGGCCGGCGGAGACATCGGCCTGGACCGGAAGGACCTCGATGCCGTACTCGGCCTCGAGCGACTCCTTGGCCGCCTCGAGCTTTGCCACGTTGCGGCCAGTGATGACGAGGTTGGCGCCCTCCTTGGCAAAGGCGATATCGATGCCGTAACCGATGGATCCGGCGGAACCATCCTGGAGCGTGGCCTTGCCGCCACCCGTGACGATTACGGTCTTACCGGTGAAAAGCCCCATGTCTTTCTCCTCTCAATTAATTATTGTGCAGAAACCTGCACACAACTACCGCAACCATACCCCTCTTACACCTCACGCAATCAAAGTCGGCAACGCTGTTCGTTAAGCGGCGTTCCGCGATTCGCCAAACGGATAAACAAGACCGCCCATTCCCAGAGGCAGCGCTAAGACAAGTATGCGAAAACGTCTTGGAATCAAGGTAGCCAAAGCCATGCGTCCGCACCGCGCCGTATGATAGAGCCATACGAACGGCGGGCATCGACCGCATGCGAAAGGGGCACCATGAGCGAACGTGACGATATGCAGCCTGTTGATGCGACGTCAAACCAAAACGACGAGACGGCAACCAACAGCGACTCAGCCAAAGAAGTACACGCAGATGGGGTCGCAGTCGAGCCCGAAAACCGAGCCATTGAGCCGACCGGTTCGGCCCGTTCGGCCAATTCGACAGGTTCGGCCATCTCGGCTGATTCGACCGGCGCGACCGGCACCACCGAGCCAGCCGGCTCAACCGATTTGGCCAACATGCCTGACCGGACAGAAACCAACGCCGCGCGGGCAGTAGGTGCGTTCTTTGCAGAGGGCGTGGCGAGCATGAAGGAGATGAGCGCAGCCCATCGCGCTCACAGCGAGGCGCGCGGAGAGCTCGAGCGCCTGGACAACACCATAGCCGCTCGCGAACGCGAACTCGCGCGCCGCCGCGACATCGAGTCGCGCTATGACGAGATCGTCGCAGAAGAAACAGCTCGCAAGAACGCCGCCGTTCAGACACGTGAGGCCGCCGAGGAGCGTCGCGCCGCAATAGCCGCAGAAGTCGCCGAACTCAAAAACAACCTGGAGAAGATGCGAGACGAGGACGCCTCCGTTGAGCGTCGCCTCAAGTCCGCCGTCGATGCGGCGGAGGACAAGGAGCGGTCATCGCGCGAATCCGGCAAACGCCTTCAGCGTCGGCTCGATGATGCGCAGGAGAATCTCGAGCGTACGGTCAAGGAGCACGACGAAGGCGTCTCGACCGCACAGCAGACGGTCAAGAGCGCCGAGTCGCTGCTGGCGACGCTCAATGCCGAATACGCCGAGATCCAGCGCAACCCTTCCGCCAATCCCGCTGGGTACTCCGTGCGCAAACGCGAGCTCGAAGATGAGATCTCCGACGCGGCGTGCGCGCTGCGAACGGCAAAGGATGACGTTCCGCGCATCGAACAAGAAACCCAAGCGGCAATTGACGAGGCTCGCGCCGCCGTCGCCGAGGCAGAGAAGCCCATGGCGTCGGCACGCGAGGCATTCAACGCCGTCGCAGCGGCGGCGGACCGCGCGCGAGATGCGTACAGCGAGGCGAAAGATGACGCCGAGAAGCGTCAGAAAAAACTGCGTGGCGAGATTTCCGAACGCGAAAAGGAGGCAAAAGCCGAAGAGCACGCCGCCCAAGTTGCGCAAAAGGAGGCGGACGCCGCCCAATCGACGCTTGATGAAGCCAATGAGATCCACGCGCATCCCGAGGCGACCGCATCTCTTGCCCATGCCCTCGAGGCAGATCGTGCCGAGCGCATTGACCGCGTCGCCGAAGTCGAGGAGCTCGCCGCCGCCGAAAAGACCGTCCGCGAGCGCACGCGAGGGGCGCGCTTGAAGCTCGTACTTGCAATTGCCAGCATCGTGCTCGTCGTGGTGCTCATGCTGGTTTGGACGTATCTCGCCCAATAGCCCCATTGCCCCGACGTGACGGCGGCAATCACGCAAAAGCCCGGCCCCCGCTATGAGGAGTCGGGCTTCGACTTGAGCCAAGGGGCCATCGGCCCTAGCGACGGCGCGAACGCGACGCTACTCCACGACCTCGACGAGCTCGATGTCGAAGTTAAGATCGCAGCCTGCCAGCTCGTGGTTGGCGTCGAGCTTGACGCCCTCGGGCGAGACCTCGACGACCGTCACGGGCACGGGCATACCGCCGGGACCCTGCAGGAAGAGCTTCATGCCGACCTCGATCTTCTCGAAATCCGGCACCTGATCGGCCGGGAAGAAGAGGATCATGTCCTCGGAGCGCTCACCGTACGCCTCGGCGGCCGGGATGTGGACGGTCTTCTTCTCGCCCACCTCCATGTCGAGCACGGCGGCGTCGAAGCCCTTGATCATCTGGCCGGCGCCAGCCACGAACTCGATGGGCTCGCCGCGATCGTAGCTGGAATCGAACTGGGTGCCGTCGTCGAGCGTGCCGCGGTAGTGGGCCTTGACCGTCTTACCCTGGTTGGACATGTGCATCCTCTTTCAATCGTAGTAATCCCCGCCCGGATGAAGGCGGAAGGCTTGCAAAATGGCCGAAGGCGAGTTCAGGCCTCCCCGCCGGCACGTTGAACCACTATACCCGAGGCTCGAGCAGCTCATGCAGTATGCGCTCCCGATTATTGATAAAGAGCTCCGTGACCTGATAGCTCTCAGTCTCCTCGTAACCGATCTCATGCAACTCACCATCGTCAAATGAGATGATGCGCGCACCCGGAAGCCCCAAGAGAATGGGCGAGTGCGTAGCCACGATGAGCTGGCTGCCGTGATGTGCAAGCTGGTCCATCTCGTACAGCAAGGTCAGCTGCCGCGCAGGCGAAAGGGCCGCCTCGGGCTCATCGAGAAAATACAGGCCATTGTCCCGGGAGCCGTCTTGGATGAATCCGAGAAACGCCTCCCCATGGCTCATCTCGTGCAGCGGGACCCTTGCGCCTGTAACGGGATTCGTGTACATCGCACCCGGAAGCCCCGGCCTCATGCTGCACCGATCGGCCTCGGACGCGACGTTATAGAAGCTCTCCGCCCGCAAAAAGAAGCTGCTGCGCGGCGCCAAACGCCCCCGCTCCATGTAAATGCCCTCGTGGAGGACGGAATGGGAATCCCTCGTGGCAAACGTGTAGTTGGACGTGCCTCCCTCGGCGTTGAGGCCATACGCGACCGCCATGGCCTCGAGCAGGGTCGACTTACCCGACCCGTTCTCGCCAACGAAAAACGTGACGTTCGAGTCGAAGGCGAGCGAACGCTCGCCCAGCGACGCGAGCGCGGAGATACGGCGCAGGTACTCGTCTCCGTGGACAAGCTCCCACAGAATCGAAACGGAAGATATGAACAGCTCACCATCGAGCATGACGCCCCCTATCGTCCGTGCCCCAAATGCTGTCATTGTACGCGCGCGCCAAGACAAAGCCCTCCGTCACGATGAGGTGACAGAGGGCTTTCGTCACATGAGGCAGTTCGTTGGTTACTCGTCAGACCCTTTCGGCTCGGCGTTCTTCTCCGGCGGGAGCACCAGGTTCAAGATGATGCCCACGAGCGCGGAGGTCGCCATGCCGGGCAGAGTATAGTCGCCCAACGGGATGGCAATGCCCGCTGTCTCCATGCCCACGCCCAGGATGATGACAACCGAAGCGATCATGAGGTTGCGGTTCACGTCGAAATCCACGCCATTGGACACGAGCATGCGCAGGCCGTTGGAGGCAATGAGGCCGAACAGCAGCAGGCACACGCCGCCCATGACCGGGCTCGGGATGGAGTTGATGAGCGCAGCGAGCTTGGGGCACAGGCCGCCGACGATGAGCGCGAATCCGCCCGCGTACCAGAAGATCTGGGTGGAGTAGACGCGCGTGACGCTCATGACGCCGATGTTCTCGGCATACGTGGTGGTGGGAGGACCTCCCAGGAAGCCCGAGATCACGGTGGACAGGCCGTCGCCGGCGAGTGAGCGCGGCAGCAGCGGGCGATAGTCCTTGTCGACGATCTCGCCCACGGCGAGCAGGTGGCCGATATGTTCGATGACCGTGACCACGGCGACCGGCGCGATGAGCGCGATGGCGCCCATGTCGAACTTGGGGAAGCTGATGCTGGGCAGGCCGATCCATGCGGCCTGGGCGATGGGCGCGAAATCCACCATGCCGAACGCCACGGCGACCGCATAACCCACGATGATGGCGAGCAGCACCGGCACCGTGCCGACGATGCCGCCGCGCCCGGAAAAGATCACCGCCGCGAGCAGCGTGACGGCGGCGACCAGGGCGCCCTGCGGGTTGAACACCGATGCACCCGCGGCGTCGGTACCCATAAAGGCCATGTTGGCGGCGGTGGCGGACAGACCCACGCCGATGACCACCATGACGGAGGCAACGAGCACGGGCGGCAGCAGGCGGTCAAGCCAGCCCGTGCCGACGAGCTTGATGATGCCCGCCACCACGAGGAACACTGCGCCCGCCACAATCACACCGGACATGGCGGCGTCGAGACCGCGCGTGGCGCCCACCGCGAGGATGGGGCTGATGAAGGCGAACGAGCTGCCCAGATAGCTGGGAATCTTGTTGCCGGTCACGAGCAGGTAGCAGATGGTGCCGATGCCCGAGCACATGATGGCGACGTTGGGATCGAGGCCGGTCAGCACGGGTACGAGCACCGTGGAGCCGAACATGCTCATCATGTGCTGGATTCCCAGCGGAATGGCGCGCGCCGGGGAGACCCGGTCGTCGACGCCGATGACCTCGCGTTCGCGGTGGCTCATGGGCGGTCCTTTCTGTAGGCGACAGTTCAGTCTATGGTACCGTGTAACCCGCAACAGAAGTGCGACGACGCGCGCAAGCTAGAAGAGTTTGCGCAGCGATGTGATACGGACTGCAGCTGATCCATCCGTCTCGCCCCGCGACTCGCTGCACCCCAGTTCACGTCAGCCACGTAACCCGCGGCCGAGGCCGCTCGTCCATGCGCGGTGCACCAGCGGCGCGACAAGGCGCCACCAACCAAAGGCCCGCCGACCTCGAAAGGAGCCCGCAACGCATGAGCGACACCCGCCTCGTCCTCACCCTGCACGCCGATGGGCTCGAGATCCCCGTCGAGGTCACTCGCAAACACGTAAAGAACCTCAACCTGCGCGTCCGCGGCGACGGGTCGGTCGCACTCAGCATTCCACAGCGCCTCTCCTTCACCCGCGCGCAGGCGTTTCTGGACTGCAAGGCAAGCTGGATAATCGAACGCGTCCGCCGCGCCCAGATGCGGAACACGCGTATTTCCCCAACCGAGGGGGAAAGCGATGGCGATGGACGAACCTCGTACCCGCTGTGGGGAGACCTCACGCCCCTCGGCCCCGACCACCGCGGCCAAGACGCCATCGACAACCTCTACCGCGAAGAACTGGGGCGCGTCCTTTCCCGCATCGCTGCTCGACTGGAGCGGAGGATGGGCGTCCACGCCTCGCGGTGGAGCATCCGCACGATGAAGACGCGCTGGGGTTCGTGCACCCCGTCCACAGGCGCCATTCGCATTAACGCCCGCCTCGCCGCCTATCCACCCGAATGCCTTGAGTTCGTGGTCGCCCATGAACTCGTCCACCTGCTGGAACCCAGCCACAACGCGCGCTTCCACGCATTACTCGACGAATTCTGCCCCGACAACCGGGCTCTCGCCCAGCGTCTCAGGCAAGGCCCCGTTTCGCCTGACACGGAGAAGCGGAGCGATCACGACGACGAGCTCGAGGCAAAACTGCCTATGGCTGATTTGTAATTACCCCGGCATATCTCCCACAATGAAAAGGACGCCTCCGAAAAGACGTCCCTACTGCAAATTGAGTTGCTTGTTACGAGCGAACGAATCGCCCCTCGTAACTCGAAGCTACTCCTCGACGAGCTCGAACTGATCCGGGCCAACGCCGCAGACGGGGCAGACATAATCCTCGGGCAGCTCGGGGGTGTCGACCTCGACCTCGAAACCGCAAACAACGCAAACGAACTTGTAAGTCTTGTCAGCCATGATTGGCTCCTTTCACAGGCGATTGAACGTAGGTTGAGTATACCCAAGTTTACCGAACATGAGACACGCCAAGCTTCCCATGAACGATCTCGGATCTCCCTCAAACGTTCCGATATGTTATCGGAATGGTTTCCTATTATCAAGCAGTTTCTCTAAGGATGCGACGCATCGGGCAGCGCGCAGTAACCGTCCCGCTAGACTTCAAGCCGGCCATGCCAGCGGGGACGCTACCCCTGATACGAACTCGCTTTGGGGGGCGTCTTGCCTTTGAGCGTGCTGTGGTAGTAAGCATACGTGAGAGGCGGCTCATCGGAAAGCCGCTCGGCTTGCACGACCTCGCCGACGAACAGATAATGTGTCCCCACGTCGACGCTGTCGATCAGCTTGCATGCATATACCGCGCACGCGTGCTCCGGACAATAGGGGCTCCCCACCTCCGAGATTGCCGTCTCGTATTTCTCGAATTTGTCATAGGTGTCACTGGAGCGAAAGCCGAAGTTGCCGATGTAGGGCATGTCCGCCGTTTGATCGATTGCGGTAACTGTGAACGCCCCCGCCTTTGCGATGACCCCAGATGTCACGTTGTCCTTGTGCACCGCGACCGTCATGCGAATGGGCTCGGCGGTCACCTGCACCGCCGTATTGACCACGCATCCCGCCTTGGTGCCGTCCGCCTCTGCAGACACGACATACAACCCATAGCTCATCGCGAACATCGCCGTGGAATCGATAGCCATGACATTCCCCTTTCTCAAATGTCTCGCGTGCCACGCGCTTATCACCAGTATAGGGATTACAAAGGCGCGGGGACGGTCGCATCCGTATGAGTCGGTGGGAGGGACGTCGAACGCGTCCGCGCAGGCAGCGTCCATTGCATGGGCATCGAATGCCGAGAGCCTCAAACGCAAACGGGCACCCGATCGCACATGGGTGCCCGTCTGAAGGAAAATGGGCGATTACCGGCTACGTTGCTTGAGAGCCCGATCGATCTCGCGCTGCACGTCGCGCTTGGCCATGTCCTCGCGCTTGTCGTACAGCTTCTTACCTCGGCCAAGGCCAAGCAGAAGCTTGACACGGCCATCCTCGTTGAAATACAACTCCAAGGGCACGAGCGCCACCCCGCGCGTGCGCAGTTTACCGTCGAGATAGTCGATCTGCTTGCGGTGAAGCAGCAGCTTGCGACGGCGATCGGGATCACGGTTGAAAATCGATCCGTTGGAATACGGATGAATGTGCACGTTATGAAGCCAGCACTCGCCGTTGCGGATAAGGGCGAAGGAGTCCGTGATCTGACAGGCGCGTTCACGCAGGCTGCGTACCTCGGTACCGGCAAGCTCGACCCCACACTCGAAGGTCTCGTCAATAAAGTACTCATGATGAGCCGAACGGTTCTTGGCGATAAGCTTCTTTTCCCTGCGCGGCTTACGAGCAAATCCGTCTGCCATAGTTACTCACCTCCCTGTTCGTTGGAAAGCTCCGCGTCAGACTCGCGAATGAGGCGAAGGAGGGCCTCACACGCCGGAGCTCCGACCAAATCGCGGGCGAGCAGGGTGAGGCGCGTGGCCTCATTGCGGTCGCCCTCATCGGCCGCGTCCGTTGCGCACATGAGCAGGCACACGGCGATCTCGGCATTGGCACCGGTTGCCAGGCCCTCCCCCTCGACCGCAGCGTTCGCATCGGCATCGGAGAGCTCGGCGAGTTCGGGATGCTCACGGTCAAGGTGCGAGGCGAGAGCCGTGGCGGCGGCGTCATCGGCGCACGCGCGAATCGCCGCCCGACGGCAACCCTCCGCGGCGGGGAGCTTATCGCAAGACAGGAAAAAATGGCCCAAATTCGCAAAGGCACGCGCAAGCGCTTGCGGAGTCGTGGCACGCTCGAGAACTGAAGCCGAAAGCGCCGCCCACTCCCTGGTGTCCCCGAGCGCACGATAGACCTCGGCGAGGTTCAGGCGGTGGGCGCAATTCATGGGATTCCAGCGCACGGCCTGCTTGAGCGCATCGCGCGCAAGCTCATAGTCGCGTTTTTGCACGTACACATAGGCAAGTGCCGCATAGAGACGATCGAGCGGAGCGTCTACCTGCGTGAGCTCGCGGGGATCCTGCTCCACGCGACGATAGGCAAGACGCTCGAACGGGTTGGCAAAGCTGAACCATTGGCGTGCCTCGGTGGCGATGCAAGCGGTATCGGCATACTCACCAGCCTCGGCGGCAAGTTCCTCGAGCAGCATGCGCGCCGTATCGAGCTCGCCTTCCGCCAGCAGATCCTCGGCATAATCGATGTCATGCGCCGCAATGGGCATATCCATGGTGTCCTCCTAGAAAAGAGTCGAGGCTTCAGTGTAGCGCAGAAGCGTACAGGTACGAAACACACGAAAGACCCGGTGCCGGACGCCCCATCTCATCGGCATACGGGAGCCCTCACGGGCTAGCGATTGGGGCCCTCGATATGGATGAGTTTGAAATCCAGGTGCCCACGCAACACGTCGACGGAAGCCACCTCGATTATCGCACGCTGCCCGAGCTCGATCACCGTGCCACTCGATTCACCCACAAGACGCAGGCGGATGTCGTCGTACTCCCACCACTCGGCACCAAGCGCCGCCATGCGCATCAGGCCTTCGGCACCCGTGTCATCCAAACGCACGAATGCGCCCATGTCCGAAATCCACGAAACCGTTCCAGCAAAGCGCTCCCCCACGCGCCCCGCGAAGAACTGTGCGACCTTGATTTTTTGCGAGGCCGTCGCCGCCGCGTCGGCAGCACGCTCGTTGTCGCTCGCCTGTCGGCAGAGTGCGGAACACACCTGCACGAGCGACTGGGGCCCCTTGCCCACGAGACGGGGGGATCGGGCCGCAGCTTCCTTTTTCCCCAGCTCGCGCTTGGCAAGCGCCACCTTGAGCACACGGTGCACGATAAGGTCGGGGTAACGGCGGATGGGGCTCGTGAAGTGACAGTACGCGCGGGCACCGAGCGCATAGTGCCCGCCGTTCTCCGACCGGTACACAGCACGCTGCTGAGCACGCAGGAGCAGGGCGTTCACCAGCGGCGCCATCGGCGTGCCATGGGCATCGACGACCGCGCTGGCGATGGCACGCGGCTCCCCCAGCATGATGCCCGCTGCAAGACCACCCTCAAGTGCACCGAGTTCGGTGAGCGTCTTGACGGCAGAGGCTAGCGTGTCTGCCGAGGGCTCCTCATGCACGCGGTACGCCGCAGTCAGATTGTGGTCGGAGAGGAACTCAGCGACGCATTCGTTGGCGAGCAACATCGCCTCTTCAACCAAGCTGGTGGCGGCACTACGTTCGCGCGTGACGATGTCGATGGGAATGCCCTCGTCATCCAAGAGCACGTGAACCTCGGACGTCTCGAAATCGATCGAGCCGCGCTTACGACGAACCTCACGCCGAGCGCAGGCAAGCGCGTCTGCGTTTCTGAGGAAGGAGGCGAGGTCGACGCCAGAGACGCGAGCAGCGTCGAGGGCGGCGTGGGCACGGCGAACGGTCGCAGCGTCCGCCGTGCCAGGTTCAGGCGTCCGTGGGCAATCAAGCGCGTCGCCGGCCCCACAGCCCGGTCCTCCATGAACGGGCGCGGGCACAGAGTCGTGTACAGCAGACGCCGCAGCGGGAACATCTCCAGCAAGTAGGGCGTCTGCAGCACCGTAATCCAAGCGCACGCGCGAGCGAATCACGCTCGGATACGCTTCATATGCGCGAACGCGGCCTCGCGCGTCGAGTTCGATGTCGACGGTAAAGGCGAGCCGGTCCTCATTGGGCCGCAGCGAGCACAGATCGTTGCACAGGCGCTCGGGAAGCATGGGCAACACGCGGTCGGCAAGGTACACCGATGTCGAGCGGCGACGCGCCTCCAGGTCAATCGAGCTTTCCCAGTCAACGTAATGGGACACGTCAGCGATGTGCACGCCGAGCATCCACCCGCCACGCACGGTGCGCGCAACGGAGATCGCGTCGTCAAAATCACGAGCATCGACGGGGTCGATCGTGATGGCGAACCTATCGCGGATATCGCGACGCAGCGGATCGGCCAAAGCGGCCTCGACATCGACCGAGAGCCCCGCGGCCTCATCGATCGCTTCCTGAGGGTACCCGTCCGTAAGTCCATACCGCGCCATGATGCACTCGATGCCCAGGCTCGGCTCGTTGGCATCGCCGATACGGCGCTCGATGGTGACCACACCGGCCTCCGCACGGGAAGGATATTCGACGATGTGCGCTGCGACGATATCGCCTGGCGTGACCTTGAGACGCGCAGGGGAGTCATCAGAGGGAAGGACGAAGAAATCCTGCTTGATGCGCGCGTCGAGCGGACGTACGGTGCCCAGAGGACCAGCCAGCTCGAAGGTGCCCACAACGGCCTCGGCCGCACGCTCGATCACGTGCTCCACAACCGCGCGACGAGCTCCGCCGCGACCGCGATGCAAGCTTACGTACACACGGTCGCCAGGCATCGCCTCGCGCATCGAGCGCGAGCCCAAGCGGTACGTACCCTCCGCTGTCTCGACCTCGGCGCGCGAGTCATACACGCGCACCGTCCCCGTAAGCCCCGGCAACCGCCGCGACCGAGCAGGCCCGTGCCGTCCGTTCTTCCCGCGCTTTCCTCTACCCATGCATTCCTCTCGTCCAAATAGAGCCGATTCAAACCAACTCTCTTGTACCCAAACCCAAGGGTGCCCGACAAACCCTCAACCGAACCTCAGGTCACTGCACACCAGCCCCGTCCCCGGCAAAACCCGAGGCCGCCACAACAAAGACCCCGTCAGACCCAACGTCAACCCCACAACACCAAACCCCCGCCACCACGCGCGCAGCGCCGTGAGAGCAGGAGACCCCCTGGGTCATCCCTAAGTAAACATTCCGCAGGCCGCCGAGCAAAGCTCGCCGGCCGAGGACGTTTACGTGGGATGACCCAGGGGGTCTCCGATGGGATCGAACGACGTTCGCGCTCTACACCTTGAGATAGCGCCTCATCGCAATCGCCGAACCAAACAGGCCGATGATCACGCCGAGGAGGACGAGTGCGCCGTACGTGGCATAGTAGATCTCCATGGGCACATTGAAGCTCATGAAGCTGATGCCGGAAGCTACCTTTGGAATCACCAGGTTGCGGAACAGCTCAAGCACGCCAATGGAGAACAGCGCGCCAAGCAGAGCTTGGAGCACACCCTCGGTGATAAACGGCCCGCGAATGAAACCGTTGGACGCGCCAACGAGTCGCATGATGGCGATCTCACGGCGACGCGTGGTGATGGACAGGCGAATCGTGTTGTTGATGAAGATGAACGCCACAAAAGTCAGCAAGGCAACCAACACCACAGCCGCGATGCGAATGTAGTTGGTAAGCTGGAACAGGCGGGAGACCTCCTCCTGGCCGTAACGAACGTTCTCAGCGACATCGGCGTCTTTGTCGTCGACGTCGGTGTTGGCATCGTCCACGATCTCGCGGAAGTCGGAGTCGGCCTTGATCTCATCGGCCATGGCCTCGACCTGAGAGGGATCCTCCATCTCGATGCGGAAGGAGCGCGGCAGCGGATTCTGGCCGTCAAGCGCCGAGAGGGTGGCGTCGGCATTGCTCGAGATCGAGGAGCTGTACTCCTCGAGAGCGTCCTCCTTGCTCACGAACTCGACGTTCTTGACGTTGTCCATGCGCTCGAGTTTGTCCTGATAGGCCTCGACGGCTTCATCGGAGGCGTCATCGGAGATGTAGGCCTGGATCGTGACCTGGTCCTCGACGTTGCCGATGGCCGAGTTGACGAGCACCGAGCCGACGATGAACAAGCCGATGATGAACAGGGACAGGAAGATGGTGATGACGGCGCCGAACGACGTCGTCCAATTGCGGAAGAAGTGGCGGAAGGCCTCTTTGGTGGAATATCCGAGATTAGAAGGCGCCATAGTTGCCGTAGCCTCCCCTCTCCTGGTCGCGAACCACTCGACCGCCCTCAAGGGCGATGACGCGACGCTGCATGGAATCGACCATGGCGCGGTCATGCGTGGCCACGATCACGGTCGTGCCGGTACGGTTGATGCGCTCAAGGAGCTTCATGATGCCGAGCGAGATCGCCGGGTCGAGGTTGCCCGTTGGCTCGTCACAAATGAGCAGGGGCGGCCGGTTGACCATAGCGCGGGCAACGGAGACACGCTGCTGCTCGCCGCCGGAAAGCTGGTCTGGCAGAGAATCCATCTGATCACCCAGGCCGACAAGACGCAGGACCTCGGGGACCTGGGCCTTGATGACCGCTTTGGGCTTGCCAATGCACTGCAGGGCAAAGGCCACGTTCTCGTAGGCGGTGCGGTTGGGCAGCAGCTTGTAATCCTGGAACACGGCGCCGATCTGGCGACGCAGGAACGGGATCTTACGGTTCTTGATCTTCATGAGATCCTGGCCCGCCACCATCACGCGGCCGCTGGTCGGCTTAACATTGCGCAGCATGGTGTTGAGCAGGGTAGTCTTGCCAGAACCGGAGTGGCCAACCAAGAAGACGAACTCGCCCGGATAGATCTCGATATTCACATCGTCGAGCGCGGGCTTGTTGGGCTGCGCCGGGTAGATCTTGGTGACGTGCTCCATGAGGATGACGGGCTCGACACCGGCCTCGCGGGCCTGGCGGACGCGAGAATCATCGACCGGGGCGAATACCGTGGTGAAGTCCGGATTGTTCGCGAGCGCCGCATCGAGGGACGCGACTTCGGCGGCCTGGTCGGGCGTAACCGCAGGGGCCGGTGCGTCCATGGGGGACGGAACACTCAGGGGCGTTGCGGCGGGTGCATCGGGCGCGGGCACGCTGAACAGCGGATTCGCCGCAGGCTGCGGAGACGGAGCCGCCTCGCCCTGCTGGGCGGCGGCGAACACCTGAGACTCGAGCGCATCGGGCGTGGCCGGAGCATCGAACATGGATTGGGGGGTGTTCTGCGGAACGGGTTGATCGAACAACCGGTCCTGCACATCCGGTGACGGAGCGGCGTGCAAAGGGCTCACAGGATCAACCTGGGGCACCTGAGGTGCAGCCTGCTCGTCTCCGGGGGTACGGAAGTGGTTACCCACTAGAGCTCCTTAGAGTCGTGCGTTTGAACTACAGACTCTCCTATTTTAGCAATACGGCGGGTCTACCATCAAAGCAACACGGCAAGCGCCGGGGCATCGGGGACCAGTTCTACCCAATGGATTTAAACCCGTATCCAATCGCCTCGTTGACATCGGTGATGATAAGCATAGCGTTGGCATCGTGCTCGTAGACGACCGTCTTGATGATCGAGACCTCGCGGCGGCTCAACACAAAGAACAGCACGGGCCGGTCCTTCTTGGTCCAAGACCCCTGCGCCATGAGACGTGTGCAGCCGCGGTCCATGGCATGCAGGATATCGTGCTCGATATCCTCGTAGGCATCGGAGATGATGAAGGCGGCGCGCTGGCTGTTGCCACCATCGACCACCGCATCCACGACATATCCCATGACGACCATGGCAAGGGCGGCGTACAGTGCGTTGGTGAGGGAAAACACCGGGGCGGAGGCGGCACACACCGCGACGTCTATCGCCATGACCGTGGCACCCACCGGCAGCGAGCTCTTACGTGCGATGATCTGGCCAATGGTATCCGAACCGCCCGTGTTGGCTCCGCAGCGGAACACAAGCCCGTAACCGATACCCGAGATGATACCGCCCCACAACGCCGAAAGCATGAGGTCGCTATGGCTCACTTGGAGCACGAACGGGGCGAACAGATCGGTGAAGAAACCGAAGAGCACAAAGCCCGTGACCGTCTGCACCACGTACTTGAGCCCGCCCGACCGCACGACCACGAGCAGCAGCAACGCGTTCATGATAATGGTCTGCAAGCCAACGGGCAGACTAATCCCCACGCGTCGCCCGAGCTCGGCGATGATGGTGGCGAGACCCGTCAGGCCACCGGCGGCAAGGCCGTTGGGAATCATGAAGGCATCCGTCGCGAACGCGGCGATCGCGCAACCCGCGATGATAAGCGGCAGGTCGCTCACGAACTGCGACTGGATGATGCGGTTGATGTCGATGCGCCGTGCCATATGACCCTTACTCCGCCTGCTCGGTAGCCCAGCGGTGGTAGCCGATGATGAACGGATCGAGATCTCCGTCCTCGAGTACACCGTCCACGTTGCTTGTCTCCACGCCGCTGCGCAGGTCCTTCACCATCTGATAGGGGTACAGGACATAACTGCGAATCTGGTTGCCAAAGCCGATGTCGGTCTTGGGTCCGCGAATCTCGTCTAGCATCTCACCGCGCTTCTCGAGCTCCAGCTCGTACAGGCGTGCCTTCAGGATCTGCATACACGCCGCCTTGTTCTGGATCTGGCTACGCTCGTTTTGGCAGGTGACCACGATACCCGTGGGCATGTGCGTGACGCGAACGGCGGAGTCGGTGGTATTGACGCCCTGTCCACCAGGGCCACTCGCATGGTAGACGTCCACGCGAATGTCGTCGGGCGCAACCTCGATCTCGATGTCATCGGGCAGAACGGGGATGACCTCGACGCCGGCGAAGGTGGTCTGGCGGCGCTTCTTGGCATCCGTGGGGCTGATGCGCACCAGGCGGTGCACGCCCGCCTCGGCACGGAGCATGCCGAACGCGTCCTTGCCCTCGACCGTGATGGTGGCGCGGTCGATGCCGATGACCTCCGCTGCGGGGCAATCGTTCACCGTGACCTTCCAGCCACGACGGGCACAGTACTTCATGTACATCTTGAACAGCATGAAGGTCCAGTCTTGGGCCTCTAGGCCGCCCTGGCCGGGCTTGATGGACAAGATGGCGCTGCCGTGGTCGAACTCTCCCGTGAACCAGCTGGAAAGCTCCATCTCATCGATGGCGCGGGTAAGCTCCTCGGCAGCCGTCACGGCCTCCGCCACGAACTCGGCTCCGTCCTCCCCCATTTCCTCGGCCAGCTCGAGTGCGGCGCGGGCGTCGGAAAGACGCTCGTGCGCGCGGTCAACCAGCTCGACGTCGCCCTTCACCTGGGAGAGCTCCGCCATATGCGCGCGAGCAGCGTCGGCGTCATCCCAAAATCCCGGCGCAGAGCTGGCCTGCTCGAGCTCGGTCACACGACCCCTGGCCTCGTCGATATGCAGATACGCCTCGACCTCTGTCAAACGCGCGGCGAGGGCATCCAGCTCTGTCAGAATCGACTCAGCGCTTGCATCCGCCGCCATTAGCGATTCCTACCGTGGCAGTTCTTGAACTTCTTGCCGCTGCCGCACGGACACGGATCATTGCGACCCACGTTTGAGTACGGGTCGCCGCTTTGGTCTTTGCGGTACGTGCGCACGGTGGAACCGGCGTTACCCAAGGTCCCCTGGGGTGCCCGCCCAGCACCGGCGGTCACCGCCTGCTGCGCGGCCTGGCGCTGGATGGTGGATGAGCCGGTGTCGCCATCGACCTCGGCCGGACCGCTCATGCGGGCGCCGGCGAGGGCGGGGTTGCGCTCCCCCTCGATCCGCGCGCGGGCGGCATCGGGGTTCTTGAACTCGGCATGCATCACCGTGCGCAGATAGTCCTCGTACATGGTGTTGACGAGCGTCTGGAACGCACGGAACGCCTCGGTCTTGTATTCGACGAGCGGATCGCGCTGACCGAACCCACGCAAGCCGATGCCCTGCTTGAGATAGTCCATCTCCTGGAGGTAGCCCATCCAGCGGGTGTCGATGACACGCAGCATGACCTGGCAGTTGAGTTCCTGCATGAGGCCCTCGCCCAGGCGCTCGGCCTTGGCGTCGTAGGCCTTCTCCACAAACGCGAGCACCGCATCGCAGAGCTCCCCATAGGGGGCGTCCGCAAACTGAGGGGCATCCGGGCGTCCGGTGAGCTCCACGACCCACTTATGCAGACCTTCGAGATCACGCTCGCCCTCATGCGAGTCAACCGGGCAGAACTCGGTCACGCAGCGCTTGATGGTGTCGTCAATGACCTCGTCGATGTGGTTAGAGAGATCCTTGCCGTCCAAAATCTTGTTGCGCTCGGCGTAGATGACCTGACGCTGCTTGTTCATAACGTCATCGTACTCGAGGACGTTCTTGCGCATGGAGAAGTTGATGTTCTCGACTTTGCGCTGGGCGCCTTCCACGGCCTTGGAGATCATCTTGTGCTGAATGGGCATATCGTCGCCCATGTCGGACGCGATCATGAGGTTGGAGATCTTGTCCATGCGCTCGCCGCCGAACATGCGCATGAGGTCGTCCTCGAGCGAGAGATAGAACTGGGTCTCGCCGGGATCGCCCTGACGGCCGGCGCGGCCGCGAAGCTGGTTATCGATACGGCGGGATTCGTGGCGCTCGGTGCCGATCACCGTGAGGCCACCGGCGGCGACCACCTGGTCGTGCTCGGCGCTGCACACGGCCTTCGTCTTGCGCACCAGGTCCTCGTAGACACGGGCGATCTCGGCGAAGGTTGCGGTGTCGATATCGATGCCAAGTGCACGAATGCCTTCGAGTACCTGGTTGAAGACGGTGCGCTCCACCGGCTCGAGTTCCTTCTCGTCCTTGGCGAGCAGGCGCCAGTTGGCCTCGTGGAGGATGCGATCGAGCACCTCGGCGTCGATGCCGAAGTCGTAGCGCATGAGCTCGTCGCGCGCCATCTCCTCGGCGTTGCCGCCGAGTAGGATGTCCGTTCCGCGGCCGGCCATGTTGGTGGCGATGGTGACGGCGCCCAAGCGTCCCGCCTGGGCCACGATCTGTGCCTCGCGCTCGTGGAACTTGGCGTTCAGGACCTCGTGCTTGATGCCGCGCTTGTTGAGCAGGCGGGAGAGGCGCTCGGAGCTTTCGATGGAGACGGTGCCCACCAGCACGGGCTGGCCGTTCGCGTGGCGCACCTCGATCTCGCTGGCGACGGCGTTGAACTTGGCGTCGATGGTGCGGTACACCAGGTCATCGTGGTCGACGCGGGCGACGGGTCGGTTGGTGGGGATCACCTGGACCGGCAGGTTGTAGATCTCGCGGAACTCGGCGTCCTCGGTGATGGCGGTACCGGTCATGCCGGAGAGCTTGTCGTACAGGCGGAAATAATTCTGCAGTGTGATGGTGGCGAGCGTCTGGTTCTCCTCGCGCACGAGCACGCCTTCTTTCGCCTCGATCGCCTGGTGCAGACCCTCGGAGTAGCGGCGACCCTCCATGATGCGACCCGTGAACTCGTCGACGATCTTGACCTCGCCGTTGGTGACGACGTACTGCTTATCGCGATGGAACATGTACTGCGCCTTGAGCGCCTGCTGCAGGTGGTTGACGAGGGCGCCGGAGAGGTCGCTGTAGATGTCGTCGATGCCGAGGCGCTGCTCGATCTTCTTCAAGCCCTGCTCAGTGGCGGCGATGGTGTGCTTGGCCTCGTCCATGACGAAGTCTCCGGTCGCCTCCACGGGCTCACCGGCAGCGAGCATGTCGAACTGGGCCTCCTCACCCTGCGTGAGGCCGCGCACGGCACGGGCGAAATCCTTGTAGGTGCTGGCGCTCTTGGTGCCCGCGCCCGAGATGATGAGCGGGGTGCGCGCCTCGTCGATGAGAATGGAGTCGACCTCGTCGACGATGGCGAAGGCGTGATCGCGCTGGACGCGCTGGCCGGCGCGCAAAACCATGTTGTCGCGCAGGTAGTCAAAACCAAATTCGGAATTGGTACCGTAGATGACATCGCACTGATAGGCGTCGCGCTTGTCGGATAGCGGCATGCCGTTTTGAAGCAGACCCACCTTGAGTCCGAGGAAGCGGTAGATGGAGCCCATCCACTCGGAGTCGCGCTTGGCAAGGTAATCGTTGACCGTGACGACATGCACGCCTTTGCCGGAAAGCGCGTTCAGGTAGCCGGCGAGCGTGGACACGAGCGTCTTGCCCTCGCCCGTCTTCATCTCGGCGATCTGCCCCTCGTGCAGAGCCATGCCGCCGATGAGCTGCACATCGAAGTGGCGAAGACCGATGGTGCGCTTGGACGCCTCGCGCACGACGGCAAACGCCTCGGGCAGCAAGGCGTCGAGCGTCTCCCCGGCGGCCAGGCGGTCGCGGAACACACGCGTTTGGTCACGGAGTTCCTCGTCGCCCATGCCCTCATACGCGGGCTCGAGCGCGTTGATGGCGTCGACGGTCTTCCAATAACGCTTGAGGTCCTTGTCGGAGCCGAAGGACAGCAGCTTAGAAACGAATCCCATGTGGTTTCCTCTTCACGATGCGCCAGAGCGGGCAGCGCACATTCGCGCACGATACTCGCGTTGACGCATAGACACAGTTAAGGAAACTTTAGCCAAATGGCGCACAAGCTATGCGCAGGATGTATGTGCACACAAAACGACCCTGTACACGGCGGCTGGCCGAGTGAGCGCAAAACCTACGTTTGCGATGGTCCAGACGTTGGTTTTGCGCTCACTCGATTCGAATACCGGAAAACGTTACGGATATCGCCGAAAGGCGGGGAAAAAGATGATCGCAAAATGAAAACCCCGCACCCAGATGGGCGCGGGGTTTCACACGTACGTCTAAAGGCGAAGGCTACTCGGCGACCTCAGCGGTCTCCTCGGCAGCGACCTCGGCCTCAGCGGCAGCCTCCTCGGCAGGAGCCTCAGCGGCCTTCTTGGCGGCCTCAGCGGCGGCCTTCTTCTCGTACTCAGCGGCACGCTTGGCCTTCTCGGCGGCCTTGGCCTCGCGCTCGGCGGCCTTCTTGGCAGCGGCCTCCTCGGCAGCGGCCTGCTTGGCGGCCTTCTTGGCGGCCTCGCGCTCGAGGGCGGCCTGAGCGGCGCCACCGAACTTGTCGGCGAATCGCTGGACGCGTCCACCGGTGTCGACGAACTTCTGCTGGCCGGTGTAGAACGGATGGCACTCGTTGCAGAGTTCGACCTGGATCTCGGACTTGGTGGAATGGGTCTTGAAGGTGTTGCCGCAGCTGCAGCGCACCGTGCACTCCACATACTCGGGATGGATGCCAGACTTCATGGCAGGGCTCCTCTTCTGGTCACGTCCTGGTTACCGACCAGGACAAAGGGGTGACTTGGTTTCCGACCAAGTCAAAATAGCTTGTCAATGCTACCACACGCACCGCGCGGCAGCGAACGTGCACAAAAGGTCCATGGGCGCTTGGGGGCAGCGTGCCTCACCGCGCGCCTTATGCGAGGACCTACCCCGCCAAGCACTCGCGGCGGCCCTTGCGCTCAGCCAGCGGCACGTATCTGCCCGACTCGAGCACCGAGCGATACGCGGGGCGGATGATGCGGTGCGCGCAGATGAGCTCCTCCATGCGGTGTGCCGCCCAACCGGCAGTGCGTGCCACGGCGAACAACGGGGTGAACAGGGTGTCGGGGATACCCAGCATCTTGTAGATGAAGCCCGTGTACAAGTCGATGTTCGCGCAGATGGGCTTGGTGGTACCACGCACATCGGCCATCACCTGCGGGGCGAGCTTCTCGATGCGCTCGATCAGCTCGAACTCCTCCCCCATCCCCTTGGCGTGGGCCAGGCCGCGGGCATAACGCTTGCACAGCACGGCGCGCGGGTCGGACAGGGTATAGACCGCGTGCCCCATGCCGTAGATAAGACCGCTGCCGTCGAAGGCCTGGCGGCGCAAGATCTTCTCCAGGTACGCGGCGAGCTCATCCTCATCATCCCAATTAGTCACGTGCGCGCGGATGTCCTCGTGCATCGCCACAACCTTAGCGTTGGCGCCGCCGTGGCGCGGACCCTTGAGCGAGCCGATGGCGGAGGCATAAGCGGAATACGCATCCGTTGCGGAGCTGGACAGCACACGGCAGGCGAACGTCGAGTTGTTACCGCCGCCGTGCTCGGCATGGAGCATGAGCATGACGTCGAGCAGCATGGCCTCGGCGCGGGTATACCCGTCCTCGCCGCGAAGGATCTGCAAAATCGCCTCAGCCGTGGAGAAGCCGGGCTCCGGAATGGGAACGGGCGCACGCTTGCCGCTCACCTGGGCGGTGCGGAACGTCTGGGCAAAGGCGGCAAGACGGGGCAGACGGGACAGCAGCGAGATGGCGACGTCGACCTCGTGCTCGGGCGTTATGGAATCCGGATCGGAGTCGAAGGCGTAGAGCAGCAGCACGGCGCGCTGCAGCGCATTCATGATCGAGGGGCTCACCGTGGTGATGGGAAACTGACGCACGAACTCACTCGACAGATGACGATACGCGCCCAGGCGACCGTTGAAATCGTCGAGTTCGCTGGCAGTGGGCAGCTCGCCGGTGATGAGCAGATACGCGACCTCCTCATACCCAAAACGGTCCTCCTTCTGGGCATTCTCTATAAGGTCCTCGATGTCGTAACCACGCAGGATAAGATGGCCCTCGTCGGGCACGACCCGACCGTCGACCACGTTGTATCCGTGCACGTCCGAGATACGCGTGAGGCCGGCGACCACGCCGGAGCCGTCCGCATTGCGCAGGCCGCGCTTCACGTTGTGGGTGCGGAACAGGTCCTCGGAGTATTCCTCAGAGGGAATATCGTGGTAGAGACGGTCGGAATTCTCATCAACGCGGCGGCTCGCCTCGTAATCGAGAACCAAGCGGCTCAGGTAATCGTCGAAGCGATAGTAGATGTTGTGGGCGTCGTACGACATAGCGGGCTCCTTATTTGGCAAGCGCCCCGGCATATCGCCGGGGCGAACGAGGAACGATGGACGGAGTCGAGGATCACGCCGTGCGCAAACATGCACCCGTCACCAAATGGCACAGGCTACAGGCGGTACATGAACTGGAAGACATCCTCGCGCTGCATCTCGACGGTGACGCCGAGCTCATCACCCTTAGCGGAAAGCGCCTCTTGGAGCTCGGAGAAGCCGAGCGTCGAGGCGGACACATCGGCGATGAGGGTCATGGTGAAGATGTCCTCGATGATGCTTTGCGTGATGTCGCGGATATCGACGCTCGCCTCGGATAGGACGCACGTCATGCCGGCGACGATGCCGGGGCGGTTCTTACCGAGGACAGTGATGACGACGCGGCTGGAAGAGGTCTCTGCCATGGGGTTCCTTTCGGGTCATGCGGCGATGCCGCCCAAATCGTTGCAAAGTGCCCGCCCTCGACGGCGTGCGGAAGACGGGTGGAGCCACGCGGCGCTAAGCCAGCATCCGGCATGTCCAAGCGCACTCCATTGCGATGCAGTGTTCCCAGTCTAGCCGATTTCGCGTGTCACAAGGCACGCCGAGACCCCCGCATCGACAAATGCAATCAAATTGCAAATCTCCGCGTTACCGCAGCGACTCGAGGACTCGGCGCATCTCCGCCTGCACGGCATGGTCGACGTTGCACCCAACGACCCTGTCGGCGACAGCCTGCAAGGCGGGGCGGCCGTTGGCCATTGCGCAACCCGTGCCGACAAATCGGATAATCTCGTAATCGTTCATCGCGTCTCCAAAGGCCATGACCTCATCACGCTCGATGCCGTAATGGTCCATGAGCAACGCGATGCCCGACGCCTTGGACACCCCGGGCTGCATCGCGTCGATATAGGAGTTGCCCGAAGGCGCGAAAGTGAACAGATCGCCGAGCTCGCGCTGGAGGACATAGGCGTTGTCCATCACGTTGCCATCGTCGCAAAAGATACTCGCCTTGATGATGTTGACCTTCGGCGACGGAAGCTCATAGATACGCTCCGCATTGGGAAGGTCCTTATCGACCTCCCGTACAAATATGTCCTCATCGTCGAGCAGGTAGGACTTTGTACGATCGAATAACGCCAGATGCATGTTAGGAAACATGGCCACGGTCCGTGCCAGGCGGCGAATCGCCAGGTGCGAGTACACCTCTCGGTCAATCTGCACACCATCCGCGTAGACTTGGGCCCCGTTAGATGCGACGAAGTCCATGCTGTCCTTTATGGGGGCGAAGAACTCGCACAGTCGGTCATACCGCCTGCCCGAACTTGCCGCAAAGTGAACGCCGTACTCCTTGAGTTCGAGGATGAGATCGTATGTCTCGGCGGGAACTATTCCGCTCTCGTCGAGGAGGGTGCCGTCCATGTCGGAGGCGATGAGCTTGATGTGTCGTGCCATGATGACGCTTCCTTACGCGTACAGGCCCCGCGGCAGCCATGCGGCCGCGGGGCGCAACCTGTCGAGAAGCGTACCCCCATGAAGCCGGACGCAAGCACCACTCACCAAAAGAGCCCGAAACCCTTACCCAGCACTTATTTTTGGGGCCTTGCTAAGGGAGCCGGGAGGCGTCACAAACTACTCGGCGTAGGCGAACGTGGTGACGTCGAACATGCCCTCGGGGCGGATGCGCAGGGTGGGGATAACCGGCAGCGGCAGGAAGATCATGCCCATGATGGGGTCGAGCGGGGGCTCGATGCCCATCGCGCGCCCGGCGTCCATGAAGGCGTCGTGCTCACGCGCGACCTCCTCGGCCGTCTTGTCACTCATGAGACCACCGAGCGGCAGGTCGATCTTGGCCCTGACCTCGCCATCGCGCACAAGAACAAAGCCGCCCTGCCCCACCGCGCGCACGGCGGCGAGCATGTCGGTGGGGTTATCACCCACCACGCAGACGTTATGGGAGTCGTGGCCGATGGTGCTCGCGATGGCACCGCGGATGGCAAAGCCGCGCACCCACCCCTGCCCGATGTGCCTGCCCGCGAGCCCCGTGCCCGGCGCGCCATCGCCGTCGATGCCGGCGCCCTGCGCCTCGACGCCGCGCCCGTGCCGCTCGATGAGCATGATGCGGCGAAGGCCCTCGGCGGACTCGGGGCGCGCCATGCCGGTGACGGCGTTGCCGGGAATCACGTCGATGACGGCCTCGCCGGGGCGGAACACGTAGGAGAAGACGTCGAGCGAGAGCTCGGGCAGCCGGACGGAGTTGCGCAAGCGGAACTCCAGCTTGTCGAGGCCGCGACGCGAGCCGGCCGACGCGACCGTCCCCACAAAGACGCCGTCTTCGGCAACGAGCTCGCCCGCGCTGTACACGCGATGCGGCGCGGTCTCGAACGCGAGGTCGTCGAGCAGCAGGATGTCCGCCCGCTTGCCCGGGGCGATGGCGCCGCGACGGTGAAGCGCACACAGCCTGCCATGGTCGAAGCCGAAGACATCGGCAGTTGAGAGCGTTGCCATGGAGATGGCGACCACCGGGTCGATGCCCGCCTCGACGGCGGCGCGGCAGGCGTTGTCGATCATGCCGATGTTGAGGGCGTCCGAGGGGGCGCGGTCGTCCGTGGCAAAGCAGCAGCGGCGCGCGAGCGCGGGGTTCTCGACGATGAGCGGGGCGAGGTTCGCAAGGTCGTGGCTGCAGGTGCCCTCGCGCAGCATTACGTACATGCCGCGGGAGAGCTCGTCGAGGGCCTCCTCGACGCCCGTGTTCTCGTGGTCGGCGATGATGCCCGCGGCGACGTAGGCGTTGAGGTCGTTGCCGCACGCCATGGGCGCATGGCCGTCCACCTGGCCGGATGCGGTCTTCGCGCCCACCGCGATGCGGCGGCAGGTCTCCTCGTCCGCGCCGTACACGCCGGGCAGGTTCATCATCTCGCCCAAGCCGAAGATCGCACCGTGATGCTCGTTCATAAAGGCTTCCATGTCCGCCGCGGTGATCACGGCTCCGGCCTGCTCGTCAGGCAGGGCGGGCACGCAGGAGGGCATCATGAACTTGATGTCGAGCGGCGCACGGGAGGCGTCCTCGATCATGAACGCAAGGCCCTCGAGGCCGCATACGTTGGCGATCTCGTGGCTGTCGGCGATGGCGGTGGTGGTGCCCCGGGTGAGCGCCATGCGGGCGTACTCGGACGGGCGAATGTTGGAGCTCTCGATGTGCAGGTGGCCGTCGATGAAACCGGGGGCGAGGTAGCGGCCCTCGCAATCGACGACGCGGGCGGCCTCCCAGGCGGGAACGGACGCGTCTGCGCAGTCGCGCCCCTCGAACAGGACGCCCGCGATGCAGCCGCATGTAACCGCGACCTGACCGCGTGCCACGCGCAAACGGTACACGTCGACGATCTGCGCGTTCACGAACACCGTGTCCGCCGGCACGCGACCCTCCGCCGTGTCGATGAGAGCCTGCATCAATTTGACCAGATTGGGTTCCATATCCTTGGCACCGCCCTTCATGTGAGCCGTCATTTCATCCATGGTACCCAATGCGGCAGCCGAACCGATGCGAAAGGAGCGTTGCCTTTTTGGTCGTGGCCCCTTCACGGCTGATCGCAGGCGCAGCCTTTCCGCGAGCGAGCGCATCGGGAAACCGCTCCTGAATGGGGTTCGTTTCGCAAGGGCACCCAAACGCTTATCAAAACAAAAAGTCGACCGAGAAAACCGGTCGACCTTTCTTCAATATCCGGATACCGGATGCGAGCGCGGACGAAGGGCGCCTCGACGCTATTGCGGTCCAAAGGACGTACAGGCGCCGCCGCCATCCGAGGACAGGGAGTCGTACACGCAGGGGCACGCCCTACGCCAGGCGGGCGAAGTGGCGCTTGCCGACCTGCAGGACCGTGCCGGGCTTGAGGGCCGCGGGGTCCACGTTGTAGGTCTTGGGTGCGATGGCCTCGCCGTCGAGCTTGACGCCGCCGCCGTCGATGTCGCGACGAGCCTGGCCGGCGCTCGGGACCAGACCGGCGGCCTGCAGCACGGCGGGCAGGTACACGAGACCCTCGTCATTGACGGAGACCTCGACGGAAACCTCGGCGATGTCGGTGGGAAGGTCGTGATTCTTGTGAACGCGGTCGAACTCGGCCTCGGCTGCCACGGCGTCCTCGGCGGAGTGATAGGTGGTCACCAAATCACGGCCAAGAGCGCGCTTGAGCTCGTAGGGGTTGGCGGAGCCGTCGGCCAGCGCGGCATCGATGGCGTCGACCTCGGCGGGCGCGAGCGAGCTTGCCAAGCGATAGTACTTGCCGATCATCTCGTCCGGAATCGACATGGTCTTGCCGAACATATCGGCCGGCGCATCGGTGAGGCCGATGTAGTTGCCGTAGGACTTGGACATCTTGCGGGTGCCATCGGTGCCCTCGAGCAGCGGCATGGTGAGCGCGATCTGCGGCTCCATACCCATCTTCTCCATGAGCTCGCGGCCGGCGAGGAGGTTGAAGAGCTGGTCGCTGCCGCCCATCTCGACGTCGGCCTCGATCTTGACCGAGTCGTACGCCTGCATGATGGGGTACAGGAACTCGTGCAGCGCGATGGGCGTCTGGGACTGATAGCGCTTGGTAAAGTCATCGCGCTCGAGAATGCGGGCGACGGTAAACTTGGAGGCGATGGAGAGGAGCTCCTTGAGGTCCATGGGGAACATCCAGTCGCCGTTGTGGACGATGGTCGTCTTCTCGGGGTCGAGGATCTTCATGGCCTGGGAGACGTAAGTCGCGGCGTTGGCCTCGACCTCCTCCTGGGTGAGCTGAGGGCGCGTGGAATTCTTACCGGACGGGTCGCCAATGGTGGCGGTGCCGTTGCCGATGATGAGGGTCACGCGGTGGCCGAGGTCCTGGAACTGGCGCATCTTGCGCAGCGGGACGGCGTGGCCGAGATGCAGGTCGGGGCTGGTGGGGTCGACGCCGAGCTTGATGTTGAGCGGGACGCCGCGCTCGAGCTTCTTCTTGAGGTCCGCCTCGGGCACGATCTTGGCGGCGCCGGAGGTGATGATGCGCATCTGCTCGTCTACGGGCAACATAGGTGCACCTTTCTGCAAGGTCATAGCACCCTCGCCACGTGCCGACGGGAACTCGCGCGGACGGGCGGTGCTGGGGAACGACATATGGGCATTAGTGTAACGCAGAACCGCCCTCAGCGGTACAGCCGCGTCCTCCCCCGCTCGTCCACGCGCACCGCAAGACGGGCATCGGAGGCATTTCGGTCGAGCTCCACCAAAAAGCGATCGCCGCGCTCGCTCGCCAGGCGCCGGGAACACGTCGCGCATGCACCATCGCAGGGTCCCTCGGCAGTAAGTACGCAATGCTCCATGACCATCAGCGGAGTCGATCCGCTTGCGACCCGCGCAACGGGAACAGACACACCTGCAAGGCGGGCGGCATTCTGCACGCCGACAACATTTTCATCGGAAAGCTCCTCGGGCAACCAGATACGACGAGCGCCCAAACCCTGTAGGACGCGCGCCGTTTGTGCGTTCCACACATTGAGCGGCGGTGCGACCTCCCACGCAACTGCCGCCTCGCACGCAGCGTCGACTTGCCCGATGTTGCGACAGAGTAAGGCGTCGGCCTCGCCACGCGCAACCGCCGCGCATGCCTCGACCACGAACGGTATGTCCCCCGCTCGGCAGACCTCACCCAAATCGATGACGCCATCGAGCTCGCCTGCTTCGCGCACGGCATCCCCAGTTCCTTCCGCGGCTCCTCCCGCGGCTCTCGCCCCCTCGGCTCCTCCCGCAGCCCCGAGAGTTAACTCTCGATGAGCAAAATCGTTCATTTGCGCGCAATCGTGCCGCGAGAGTTCACTCTCGCGGACAGGTCGCCGCTCCGCCGGGGACAGATGCGGCGACTTACGGCGCGCGTGGGCGAATCGGCCTCCGTCGTCCAGACGCCCATCCCCCTCACACGGCTCCGTAAGGGCCGAGCCCAACGAGAGTTCCTCGTCTCGCACGATATCGACGGCGGCACGCGAGGCAGCAACCAGCGCAGCAGACCTAACCAGGTGAACCGCGCTGCCCACCTCGACTTTGCGCTTGCATCGCACGAACGCGCGGTCTTGGGCGCCCACGTTGGCCGGGCACGGGACGATCGGCCAGCGCTTGGGCACGTCGGCAGGGGCATTGGCACCTGGGGTCGAGCAAATCTCCAACATATCCCCGGCTGCGACCTCGCGGGTAAATCTCACCCATGCGCCCTCGTATCCGGGTTCATCTACGATGCCCACCTCAAGACCCTGGTTGATGGCGCGCTCTACGCTCACAAGCCCAGCCCCCGTCGCGGTGTGACCTCCACGCAGGTAGCCATCGGTGAATCCGCGATTGAACGACCGTGCGAGCCGTGCCTCCAACTCGTCCAGCTCGCACTCATCGAGCTCGACCCCGGCGAGCGCGGCATCGAGCGCCTCACGATAACAGCCCACGACGTTGTACACGTAATCGGGCCCCTTCATGCGACCCTCGATCTTAAGGGACGCGACTCCGGCGCCAACCAGCGCGGAAACATGACGGATCCCCAGGTAATCACGCGGGCACAGCAGGCGGTCGCCCTGTGCGGCGGAGCGTCCGGCGCCCCTCGCCTCGGAAACGTCCCGCTCCCACGCCCCGCCCGCGAGCAGACGGCCCCCATCATCCTCAAGCGCATAGGCCAGACGACAGGGCTGGGTGCAGTCCCCGCGGTTGGCCGAACGCCCGCGCATGAGAGCCGAATAGGAGCACGCGCCCGAATAACAGATGCAGATGGCGCCATGACAGAACGCCTCGATGGGCGTTCCCCCAGCGCAAAGACCCGCGAGCTCCGCCAAGGACAATTCGCGCGCGCACGTCACGCGTGACACTCCCAGCTCGCGCACGGCAAGGCGGACGGCACCAACGGACTGCGCGCCCGTCTGCGTGGACAAGTGGAGCTCCACGCCGGGCAGCTCGCGATGAATGAGGTCGCACAGACCCACATCGGCGACGATCAGCGCATCGGCGCCCGCGTCAAGCGCGGCCGACGCAAGCTCCAGCGCAGAAGCGAGTTCGTCATCGTGCATGCAGACGTTCAGGGCCACATAAACACGTGAGCCATGTGCGTGGGCGAGGGCGCAGCCGCGCGAAAGCTCGGAGAGCGAGAACCCGCCGTTCGCCGCTCGCGCATTAAAGGAGCCGAGCCCCACGTACACGGCATCCGCCCCCGCCGCAATCGCCGCTCGAAACGCATCCGGCGTGCCCGCCGGAGCCAGCAACTCGACCATACTCGATGCCTCCCCCTCACGCGCCCCATCAACCTGTACGGCGCAATCTGAACGCTCCAACGTGTTTTTCGCATTGAGTAAGGATACCCGAGCGGACGTCTGCGCTGCTTGCGCTATCGTATGAACATCTATGTGTTACGGCTTTTGGGCACGCGCCCACCTGTATATGGGAGGTCGTTTATGGGTCATCGACAGCGCTACGCGCGCAGCCGCGCAAAAACGCACGCCGTCCCCGTCATCCTCGTCTCCGCTCTCGGCTTTTTGCTCGTGGCGGGCATCGCGTTCGGCATTGGCATGATCGGTAACGTGAACCGCTGGCTCTCCGATCTTCCCGACTACACGAATGCCGACGAGTACCTCGTGAGCGAGCCCACGCACATCCTTGACGCCGCGGGCAACGAGATCGCCGAGTTCTTTGTCCAGAACCGCGAGAGCGTCACCGCCGACCAGGTATCGCCGTGGGTTCTCCAGGGCACCGTCGACGTTGAGGACGAGCGCTTTTACGAGCATCCGGGCGTCGATATCATCGGCATCGGCCGCGCTGTGCTCGCGCAGCTCACCGGTCGCTCCGAGGGCGCCTCGACCATCACCCAGCAGCTCGTGCGTAATACCATCCTCTCGGAGGAGCAATTCGACCAGACCATCGAGCGTAAGGTGCGCGAGGCCTACATCGCCCTCGAAATGGAAAAGATCTATTCCAAAGACGAGATCTTGATGATGTACCTCAACTGCATCTACTACGGCCACGGAGCCTACGGCATCCAAGCCGCCTCACAAACGTACCTCTCCAAAAACGCGAGCGACCTCACGCTCGCCGAAGCAGCCCTACTCATCGGCCTACCCAACTCGCCCTCATACTACGACCCCACCGTTAATCCAGACGTCGCCGTCGAGCGACGCAACAAGGTGTTGGGCAACATGCTCCGCCTGGGCACCATCACCCAAGAAGAATACGACGCCGCCGTGGCCGAGCCGCTCGCGCTCAACGTGACCGAGGTCTCCGAGTCCGGCATCAACGTCTTCTCACAGCCGTACTTTGTCGACTACGTCAAAACCCTCCTTCAAGAGGAGTTCTCGACCGACGTCCTGTTCAAGGGCGGTTTGACGGTTAAGACGACGCTCGACCCCGCGGTGCAGCAAGCCGCTGAGACCGCCGCGGTGGAGAATATCAACAAGTACCCCGCCGCCGCACGCGACGCCAAGGACCTCGACATCGGCATGACGGTCATCGACCCTAAGACCGGGTACATCAAGGCGATGGTTGGCGGGCGCGATTACAACCGCGTCGAGGACGACGGCAGCGTCCTCCACATCAACCACGCCACCTCGCGCAACCAACCCGGCTCATCGTTCAAGACGTTCACACTCGCCACCGCCATCGAGATGGGCATGAACCCCAACATCACGATCAACTGCAACTCGCCGCTCACCTGGAAGATCGCCGGGCAGGCAGATTACGTGGCGCAAAACCACGGCAACCAGAGCATGGGCTACATCTCGCTCGCCCGTGCGACCGAGCTCTCGTCCAACACCGGCTACCTGCAGGTAGCAGAGACCATCGGCAACCAGAACATCATCGCCATGTGCAAGAAGCTTGGGCTCGACACCTCCGAGATGAACGATGTCCTGTCCATGACCCTTGGTACGGGCAGTTTCTCCACCGTTGAGATGGCATCCGCCTACGCCGTCTTCGCGAACGGTGGCTACTATCGTGAGCCCGTCGCGATCTCCGAGATCGTGGGGCGCGGCGGCAAAACCGTGTACAAGCACGAAGACGCTGGCAAGCAGGTCATTTCCGCTGGAGTGGCCGCAGCCGTGACCGATGTCCTCGAGGGCGTCATGACCAACGGCCTAGGCGCTCCTGGCAACCCGTACATGAACCAGCCCGTCGCCGGTAAGACTGGTACGGCCGGTACCGCGGACACCGCAACCAACCTGTGGTTTGTGGGCTACACCCCGCAGTATGCCACCGCAATCTGGGTGGGCGGCTACAACGGCACCGTCGACCTCGGTTCCCTTATGGGCAACCAGATGACGCTCCCGGTGTTCAAGAGCCTGATGCAACAGATTCTGAACGGGCTTGCTCGCGAGGAGTTCCCCACCGGAGAAACACCCACCTACAAGAAGGACTCCGAGTGGAAGTTCTCCAAGACCAACCCCAAGGGCGGAGACGAGAATGAGGAGACAGAGGAGAAGGAAGAGGAGACGACGGAGGAAACCGAACAGCAGCAGACCACGACGCCCACGCCGGAGCGGCCGACCACGCCTCAGGAGCCCACGACGCCTACTCCGGAACCCGAGCCTGAGCCCACGCCCGAACCCGAGCCTGAGGTGCCCGACGGCGGCACCACCGGTGGCGGTACAACGGGCGGCGGACAAACCACGACGCCAACCGCATAAGAGACAGCCATACAAAAACCCTCGTCCACAGGGACGAGGGTTTCTCTTTTTGGAGTCTCATGCTCCCCTATCGATGCAAGCGACGCCAGTACGCCACCAGCAACAAAACAAGCACAATGGGCAACGTGATGAGTAAGGCGAACAGGAGCATATGGATTACCATCGGGCTCACTTGCGCACGCTCCTCAGCTTGGAGATCATCGCCTCAAACGTCTCTCCGTCCAACGGCGTCTGCGTGATGACGAGAATCGTGTCGTTTCCAGCCAGCGAGCCGAGAACATCGGGCAGCTCGGCGGCATCGATTGCCGCGGCGATGCCCAGGGCGGTACCGGGCTGCGCCTTGATGATGACGAGGTTCTCCGTGCGCTGAACGCCAACCACGAGCTCAGAGACCATGCGTTGCAGATGTAGATCCTCTGCAAGGACGTACATGCCCTCGGGCAGCTTACGAAGCCCCATGTCGGCGATATCGCGCGAAACGGTCGCCTGCGTGCAATCGAACCCACGCGCTTTAAGCTCGTCCACGAGCACGCGCTGAGTGCGCACGTCCTCAGTTCGGACGATCTCTCGAATAGCATCTTGGCGGCCATTGCGTTTTTTGGCCATGTTCTCCACCATTCCCTAGCGGTTCCCCACATTTCGAGTACAGCATACCGCCGAATCTCTTTAAAACGGATTAGCAGGCATCACGCTATCTAATTGAAACATTTTTGCATAGAACAGGCAAATGCAATCATATATGTGCATATTGAAGCATTTTTACGGGCAGGCCGTCAAAGCTCCATCGTCATATGCCACGTCCATAAAGCACAAACCACGCGCAGGAGCAGTAGGGCCCGCCGCCCGACGATCGCACGCTGTAATCACCTCTAAAACCCACTCCGGATCTCGACGACCCGCGCCAACTTCAACGAGGGTCCCAACGATCGTCCTGACCATGGAATGCAGGAACGCATTACCCGTGATGGTAAAGGCTATGTGCTCCTCACCCAGCGCGCCCTCCCTTTCGAAGGAGACCTCAATCACGTTGCGACACGTGGGCTTGCCGATGGCGGAAGACATCTTGCAGAAGCTCTTGAAGTCATGCTCCCCCACCAAATACGAAGCGCCGCACTCCATCGCCTCGACATCCAAGGGCAGTCGATGCCACCAAGTCACCTTGCGCGTGAGCAGCGGCGGTGCGTCGCCCGTAGCTATGCGATAGGTATAGGTTCGAGCACGCGCGTCAAAGCGAGCCGAGAAGCCGGAGGAGGCATGAAACACCCTACCAAGCGCTATGTCATCGGGGAGCAAGGCCGCCATCGCGCGCATCCACCGTCGATGCTCGATGGCCAACTCATCATGGTGTGCGGGGACGCTCACGTACTGCGCTATGGCGTGAACACCTGCATCGGTGCGACCGGCACACGTGAGGTCGATAGGACGGCGTAAAAAGGTCTCGAGCGCGCAGCGGACCTCCCCTGCGACCGTCCTAAGCCCCGGTTGCTCGGCAAACCCGGAGAAGCCGGCGCCATCGTAGCCCAGCCGAAACACCAAGGTGCCGTCGAGCACCTCCGGTTCGAAATAGGACGGCGCGCCCACGCGCATATCGTCTGTTTGGGCCACTGAAGCCTCCTTATTGCAATCTTTCGTGCCTATGCTACCAAAATCACCAACATAAACCCAGGATGGTCAAGACGAGCACGAGCGCCGCCCCCAATGCGAGCACAAGGCGATCATAAGGAGCCAATCGACGAGGAGCGGGCAGTTTCCCAGCGGCAACGGAATCATAGCAACGGGCGGACATGGCCTCGGCCAAACGATCCGCACGGCGGAACAGGCCAATCATGAGGGGCGTGAACACCGAAGCCCACACGCCGATGCGCGAGAAGAGCGGACCGGCATCGAACTGGGCTCCGCGCGCACGCTGGGCGAGTCGAATCCGATTGAGCTCCTCACTCACGAGCGGGATGAATCGCAGTGCCACGGCGAGCACGGTGCCCAAAGGACCCACGCTCACACCAAAACGGGCCAAGGGGCTCAACAGGCGCACGCAGGCATCACTCAGCTGAGTCGCGGTCGTCGACGAGGCAACGACGAGTGAGAAGCCCACGAGTAACAAGATGCGCGTTATAGCCATGAGTCCCCGCAAGCCTCCCGCCGGGCTGAGACCAATCGCGCCAACCAACTCCACCGTTCCCCGGCCATCGCACGACACCAGGTTCGCAACGAGCGTGAACGCGAGGATGACGGCAACGGGTCGTATGCCGCGCAGCACACGGCCCAACCGCATGCGCGACGACGCGAGGCAGCCGCACAGGATCAGCAGCCAAACAACGAGCATGGCCGGCACTCCGGCAGAAAAGACCCCAGCCGTCGCAAGCAACAGAAGCACGATTTTCACACGGGCATCGAGGCGTGCAACGGGTGTCCCGGGAACATACTCACCAAAAACCGTGCCAAACGCTTGAGGCCCCCTCGACGCATGACCCATGGCGGAGTCACCCGCAAACGGCTGTAAAGAGGCATCTGAGGGGCCTTCAGGCGCGCGGGCTGCATGTAGGGACCCATTTGACAACATGAGCTCGCGTGTCGCAAAGGGACGCCACTCATCGACATCATGCGTAATCACCAAAACAGACCGGCCCTCCGCGGCAAGATCCGTCACGAAACGGTGCGCGAATGCCCTGCCCCGCGCATCAAGGGCGGCGCTCGGCTCATCGAGCACGTATACGGGCGCATCGAGCGAAAGCACCGATGCAAGCGCAACGCGGCGAGCCTGCCCCCCGGAAAGCTCAAAAGGAGAGGCATCGGCAAGCTTCCGATCGAGCCCTACGGCATCGATGGCCTTAAAGACCCGACGATCGACCTCGTCCTCACTGAGCGAAAGGTTGCGCGGAGCATAGGCGACTTCGTCGTAGACCGTCTCGAGGAAGAACTGCGCTTCTGGCTGCTGGAACGACAGCCCGACAGTGCCGGGAACTGGATGCACCGGGGAAGCAGGGGCAACATCTGCGACGGAGGAGTTGTCCGCACAGGTGTGAAGGCGAATGGAGCCCGCATCAGGCGAGACCAATCCCGCGACAAGCGAGGCAAGCGTCGACTTGCCGGCACCCGATGCGCCCGTGAGCAACACCACCTCGCCGGCGTGCAGCGAAAACGAAATGTCCTTGAGGACGGCACGATCGCCATAGCTAAACGAGACACCCCCCACCTCAAGGATCGGCGCATCGCACGGCGTGGCAACAGCTCGGCACCTGGCAGCCTCCCGACCCGTGCAAGAGCCAAAGGAATGTTGCACAGCCTGAGGGCCGGAAGACGCGCGACAAGCAGACTCGGAGGCGCCTAGAGCTCCGTTGATGGAGGCAACATCCACGATGCGGTCTGCAAGAGCGATCTCAAGCGGGTCGTGCGTAATGAGAGCGACGCCGATGCCGTCTTCATGGACAAGAGTGCGAAAGAGCGTACGGAGTGATTCGCGGACCGCCGGATCGAGCTGCGCGGTAGGCTCATCAAGCACAAGATATCGAGGAGTCATGGCGAGCACACCGGCAAGGGCGATGCGTTGCTGCTCTCCGCCGGAAAGTGCCGTCGTAACGCGATCCTGGAACCCTGATAACCCTACACGGCGAAGTGCACAGTCGACACGCTGAGACACCTCTTCTTCCGACAGGCCAAGATTACGGGGCCCAAAGGCAATCTCGTCAAATACGAGGGAGGAAACGATTTGATCAACGGGATCCTGGCACACACGGCCAACAAGCGACCGAACCATGAGGCGTTCACGTTCGTTAGCAGAGGGGTCGTGACCATCGACAACCACACAGCCATCGTCAACCAGCTGCGCCGCGCACAACACACGACCAAGGGTGGACTTTCCACACCCGTTATCTCCCGTTAGGGCAACAATCTCAGCCGGAGCAAGGGAGAATGAGCAACCAGACAGGACTTCAGCCCCATCCAACACCACGCCAACATCCTTCACTTCAAGCACGTTCTCGCCCCCTTTCTCTTGTTTTGCCTGGGCGACTGGCGGCGGGCAGTTCACTCAATGCGAGTTCCGCACGAGCCGAAGGGCCCAGTGGGCCCTTCGTGCGAGCCAGGACTGCCCGAACAGGGAGTGAACTGCCCGCCGCCAGTCGCCCAGGTAAAACAAAAAGGGGCACGCGAACGTACCCCTCTTCAATGTGATGCACGAGCAGCTACGTGCTACTCAGCGGTCTCCTCGACAGCGGCCTCGGTCTCGACGACCTCAGCAGCCTCCTCGACGGCCTCGTCCTTCTTGACGACCTTAGGAGCAGCGGCCTTCTTAGCCGGAGCAGCCTTCTTCGCCTTAGGGGTGCAAGGCTCGGAGACGATCTCGATGATGACCATCTCAGCGCAATCGCCCTTGCGCGGACCGAGCTTCATGATGCGGGTGTAACCACCATTGCGGTCGGCCCACATACCCTGAGCGGCCTTGTCGAAAATCTCAGCAACGAGATTCTTATCACCGAGCTTGGCGATGGCGAGACGACGAGAGTGCAGGTCGCCCTTCTTGGCCCAGGTGATGATCGGCTCAGCATAGGAACGCAGGGCCTTGGCGCGCGTCTCGGTGGTCTTGATGCGATCGTTCTCGAAGAGCGCCTTGGCAAGGCTCTTCTTCATGGCCTTGGTGTGGCTGGCGTCGGTGCCGAGCTTCAGGCCTTTCTTCTTATTGTGACGCATGGTCTAGTTCTCCTCTATACCTAGGGTTTAAGCCTTGAGGCTCAGACCCATGGACTCAAGCTTGTCCTTGACTTCCTCGATCGACTTCACGCCGAAGTTGCGGATGTTCAGCAGGTCGTTCTCGGAGAACTCGACCAGCTGGCGCACGGAGTGAATACTCGCACGCTTGAGGCAGTTGTAAGAGCGGACGGAAAGGTCCAGGTCCTCAATCTGCTTGTCAAGCTCGGCATTGTCGCTCGTCACCTCGGGGGCGAAGATGGAAATTTCCTCCTCCGCCTCGGGCTCGTCGGCCAGGGTCATAAACGCAGCCATGTGCTGGTTGATGATGTTGGCCGCAGACACAACCGCGTCACGCGGGGAAAGCGCACCGTTGGTCTCAATCTCAAGAACCAGACGGTCGTAGTCGGTGTGCTGGCCAACGCGGCACGCCTCGACGAGCTTGGCGCAACGCTTGACCGGGGAGAAGAGCGAGTCGACGTTGATGATGCCGATAGGATCATTGTCGCGCTTGTTCTGCTCGTAGGACACGTAGCCGCGACCATACCCGATGCGCATGCTCATGGTCAGATGACCACCCTCGGTGAGGGTCGCGATGTGCTGCTCGGGATTGACGAGCTCGAACTCGGACGGAATGAAGAAGTCTGCGCCGGTAACCTCGCACGGGCCATCGACCGAGATAGTCGCAGTGCCCTCGTCCGTGGTACCAAGCGTGCGGAACACGAGACCCTTCACGTTCAAGACGATGTCGGTGACATCCTCGACCATGTTGGGAATCGTGGTGAACTCGTGCTGGGCGCCATCGATCTGGATGGCCTCGACGGCTGCACCCTCGAGCGAGGAAAGCAGCACGCGGCGCAGGGAGTTACCCAGCGTGTCGCCATACCCGCGCTCCAGAGGCTCGACGGAAACGCGAGCAGCAGTCTCGCTGATCTCCTCGACGTGAACCTGGGGCCTGATGAATTCGGACATGTAATACCTCCAGCGTAGCGCGCAAACGATTACTTCGAGTAAAGCTCGACGATGAGCTGCTCGTTGATGTCGCCGCTGATCTGGTCACGAGAAGGCAGCGAGATGACGTTGCCGGAAAGCTTCTCGATGTCGACCTCGAGCCAGCCAGGGACCTCGAAGCGCTCGGAGGAGATGAGGGCCTCCTTGATGGGGAGCAAGTCGCGGAACTTCTCGCCCACAGCCACAACGTCGCCGGCCTTCACGCGGTAGGACGGGATGTCCACGCGCTTGCCGTTAACGGTGAAGTGGCCATGGCGGACGGTCTGACGAGCCTCCTTGCGGGTGCGAGCGAAGCCGAGACGGAACACGACATTGTCGAGACGGGTCTCGAGAATGGTCATGAGGTTCTCACCGGTAACGCCGTCCATGCGAAGAGCATGCTCGTAGTAGTGGTGGAACTGCTTCTCGAGAACGCCGTAGATGAACTTGACCTTCTGCTTCTCGCGCAGCTGCATGCCGTACTCGGATTCTTTGCGACGGCGCTTGGGCTGGCGGATAGATTCCTTTTTGGAGCTGTAGCCGAGCTCAACGGGATCGATCCCGAGCTGGCGGCAGCGCTTAAGAACCGGAGTCCTGTCGATTGCCATAATAAATCGATCCTTTCAGTTACACGCGGCGACGCTTCTTGGGCGGCAGCGTTGTGCGGATGGGGTCTTGTCCTGGATGCTGGAGACCTCGAGGCCAGCGGCCTGGAGGGAGCGGATCGCGGTCTCGCGGCCCGAACCGGGGCCCTTCACGAAGACGGCGACCTTGTGCATACCGTGCTCCATAGCGGCCTTGGCGCAAGCCTCGGCGGCCATCTGGGCGGCAAACGGGGTCGACTTACGGGAACCCTTGAAGCCCACGGTACCAGCGGACTGCCAAGCGATGACGTTGCCCGCGGGATCGGTAATGGAAACGATGGTGTTATTGAACGTAGAACGGATGTGAGCCTGGCCCACGGAGATGTTCTTACGGTCGGCGCGCTTGATACGGGTGGAGGCGCCGCGCTTGTTCTTTGCAGTAGCCATTATGCGTCAGTCTCCCTTATTTCTTCTTCTTAGCACCGATCTGACGCTTCGGACCCTTGCGGGTGCGAGCGTTGGTGTGGGTGCGCTGACCGCGAACAGGGAGACCCTTGCGGTGACGGAGGCCGCGGTTGCAGCCGATGTCCATGAGGCGCTTGACGTTCTGGGCGCGCTCGCGACGGAGGTCACCCTCGACCATCAGGCCATTCTTATCAATGTAATCGCGGATCGCCGAGATCTGCTCCTCGGTGAGGTCCTTGATGCGAGTGCCGTCGGCAATGTTGAGCTCGGCGCACATCTTCGCTGCGGTGGTGCGGCCGATGCCGTAGATGTAGGTCAGACCAATCTCCGCACGCTTCTCGTTCGGAAGGTCGACACCGTTAATACGGGCCACTGTGGATCTCCTCTCTTAACCCTGGCGCTGCTTGTGGCGCGGGTTCTCGCAGATCACGAGAACCTTGCCATGGCGGCGGATGATTTTGCACTTATCGCACATCTTCTTGACGGAAGGGCGTACCTTCATCGTTCTTCCTTTCGGTAGTGCTCAAGCTACAAGGTGGAATGTTATCTACTCGCCCAGCCGCAGGCGTTAATAACGAATGGCTGGAAGCATGTATCGAACCTTACGGGGCAGAGCACTCCCTTCCGGTTCGAATACGTGCGAATGGTCGTTACTTATAACGATAGGTGATGCGACCGCGGGTCAAATCATAGGGAGAGAGCTCCACAACGACCTTGTCACCCGGCAGAATACGGATGTAGTTCATACGGATCTTGCCCGAAATGGAACAGAGAACCGAATGACCGTTCTCAAGCTCAACGCGGAACATGGCGTTCGGCAGCGGCTCGGTGACCGTGCCCTCAAGCTCGATGGCGTCTTCCTTCTTCACGTGCATCATCTTTCTCTCGAAAACGACAGCAACAGTGCATGTTACTACATGCTAAACAGGAGAAAGGGAAAATTCCCAATCGCTCCACAAATATTCTGTCCCACCGGCGGCCCGACGGGGCGGGCCCGTATGGTCCGGCGCTCGGGCAGTCCTGCTCACGACGAAGGCCACATTTAGTGGCCTTCTGTTCATGCGGAACTCGCGGCGGACCATACGGGCCCGCCCCGTCGGGCTGCCAAGGTACCGTAGTCCCTGGGCTTTCCCATATCGTCCGATGCGAGTTCCGCATGAGCCGAAGGCCCCAGTGGGGCCTTCGTGCGAAGAGGACTGCCCGAGCAGCGGATGATATAGGAAAGCCCAGGGACGGGCGGTTACATTGAACCGCCGGTCATGGGACACCATGGGCCTTGTGCATCCTGCGTGAGGATCACAGGGCCGTCGTTGGTGATGGCGACCGTGTTCTCGTAGTGCGCCGCGGGCAGGCCGTCGTCGGTCGACACGAGCCAGCCATCGGAACCGGTGTGCACGCGGTTGGAGCCAAGTGTGATCATAGGTTCAATGGCGATGACCATGCCAGCCTGGAGCTTCACACCACGACCCTTCTTGCCATAATTCGGCACGTTGGGATCCTCGTGCATAGCGCGACCAACACCATGGCCCACGTAGTCACGAAGGACTCCATAGCCATTGCTCTCGGCGAGCGACTGAACAGCATGCCCCACGTCTCCGATATGGTTTCCGGGAACGGCCTGCTCGATTGCCGCCTTAAGGCAGTCGAGCGTGCATTCGCACAGGCCCTTTGCCTCGGTGCTGGGATTGCCAACGTAAAACGTCCAAGCGTTATCCCCCACCCAACCGTCAACGATCGCGCCGGTGTCAATCGAGATGATGTCTCCCTCGCGCAGGATGACGTCGGGATTGGGAATGCCGTGAACAACCGCGTCGTTCAGCGAAGCGCAAATGGACCCGGGGAAACCGCCGTAGCCCTTGAAGGCGGGCGTGCCGCCGTGCATTCGGATGATCTGCTCGGCAAGCTGATCGAGTTCAAACGTCGAAACGCCAGGTCGAATCATCGAGCCGACCTGCCGGAGCGCCATCTTGGACAGAGCTCCGGCCTTCTTCATCTGCTCGATATCGGCGGCAGATTTGATCTTGATCATAGACCGAGCTCAGCCTTCACATCCGCATACACCACGTCGATATCACGATCGCCATCGACGACCTTGAGGATGCCCTGGCCGCGGTAGTACTCCACGAGCGGGCTGGTGTTCTTCTGGTAGACATCAAGACGGTTCTTGATGGTCTCGGGCTTGTCGTCATCGCGCTGATACATCTCGCCTGCGCACTTGGGGCACACGGCGGTATCGGGACCTGCGGTGTAACCGCAATCGCGGCAGGTGCGACGAGAAGAGAGGCGATCGACGATGACCTCGGCGGGAACATCGACTAAAAGCGCGCCATCGAGCTCGCGACCCATAGCCGAAAGCTCGGTATCGAGCGTCACGGCCTGCGTCGTGTTGCGCGGAAATCCGTCGAGGATGAAGCCCTTCTGCGCATCGTCGGCAGCAAGGCGCTCCTTGACCAGGTCGATCACGAGCTGATCGGGAACGAGCTCTCCGGCGTCCATGTACTTCTTGGCAGCAACGCCAAGCTCAGTCTGAGCCTTGACGGCAGCGCGAAGCAGGTCGCCCGTGGAGATATGCGCCACACCATAATCGGCAACAAGACGCTGGGCTTGCGTACCCTTACCGGCGCCAGGGGCGCCCAACAACACGATGTTCATAAAAGACTCCTTAGAGGCCTATTTGAAGAAACCGTCGTAGTCGTACATCTTGAGCTGGCTCTCGACCTTGTCGATGGTATCGAGCACAACGCCGACCATGATGAGCACCGAAGTGCCGCCGAAGGCCTGGATGAGCGCGTTGTTGGTGAACGAGAACACAATCGAGGGAACGATGGCGATGAGGGCCAGGAAGACCGCACTGGGAAGCGTGATCTTGTTGAGGGCGTTCTTGATGTAATGCGCCGTCTGCTTGCCGGGGCGAACACCAGGAATGAAGCCGCCCTGCTTCTTGAGGTTCTCGGCGGTCTCGTCCGGGTTGAACACCATGGACGTGTAGAAGTACGCGAAGAACACGATGAGGACGACATTGAGGATCCAGTTGATCCAGCCGCTCGAGAGCGCGCCGGCAAAGGCCTGCATCCAACCCACGTTGGGGAAGAACACGGCGAGCTGAGCCGGGAAGTAGAGCAGGGCGCTCGCGAAGATGATCGGGATGACACCCGCGGTGTTCACCTTGATGGGCAGGTACGTGGACTGACCGCCCATGATACGACGACCCACGACGCGCTTGGCATACTGCACCGGGATACGACGCTGGCCGCGCTCGAGGTACACGATGAAGGGGATGACGCACAGGATCACCACGACGATGACGAGCGTGGTGATAATGGCAACGTTGCCGCCATCCATGGACTGGATGATAGCCTGGGGAAGCCCCGCCATGATGTTGGCGAAGATGATGAGACTCATGCCGTTGCCGATCCCGCGCTGGGTGATGAGCTCACCAATCCACATGATGAGCATGGCGCCCGCGACGAGCGTGCCCACGATCATGATGTCGAAGATGATCTCGGGAGCATCGGCGCCGGCGAACTGAATACCAAAGCTCTTGAAGAGGAACAGGTATCCAATGGCGTTCAAGAGCGCGAGGGCCAGGGTGAGGTAACGAGAGTACTGGGTGATCTTGGTCTGACCGACCTCGCCCTCACGAGCCAACTCGTGCAGGCTGGGCACAACGGCCTGAAGCATCTGCAAGACAATCGAGCTGGTGATGTAGGGCATGATACCCAGCGAAAAGACGGACACGTAGGAAAGCGCACCGCCCGAGAAAAGATTCAGCAGGGCCATCGCACCGCTGGCGAAGGTGTCACCGGCGGATGTAAAAAGGGCCGACATCCCCTGGAAGGGGATGCCGGGCACCGGAACGTGTGCACCGATACGGTACACGACGAGCATAGCGATGGTAAAAAGAATCTTCCCGCGGAGTTCCTTGATGCGGAAGGTGTTCTTCAAACCAGTTAGCACGGAAGCTCGACCTTTCCTCCAGCGGCCTCGATCTTAGCCTTCGCGGAAGCGGAGATCTTGTCGACCTTGACCGTGAGCTTCTTGGAAACCTCGCCGTTGCCGAGCACCTTGACGGGCTCGAACTCGGACTTGGTGATACCAGCGGCCTTGAGGGATGCACCATCGACGACGGCACCGTCCTCGAACTTGACCTCGAGCGTGGAGACGTTCACCGCGGTGTACTCGATGCGACGGGGATTCTTGAAGCCGGGGAGCTTCGGGAGGCGCATCGCGAGCGGGGTCTGGCCGCCCTCGAAGCCGGCGCCCTTGGTGCCGCCGGAACGGGAGCCCTGGCCGTTCAGGCCACGGCCGGCATAGGTGCCGCCCTTGCCGGAATTGCCGCGACCGACGCGCTTACGGCTGTGGGTGGACCCGGCAGCCGGCGTAAGATCATGAAGCTGCATTGTTACTCCTCTACAATCTCAACGAGGTGCTTGACCTTGAAGATCATGCCGCGGACGCTCTCGTTGTCAGCGATCTCGCGCGTGTCGTTGATGCGGTGCAGGCCGAGGGCGCGAACAGTGCGACGCTGATCCTCCTTGCAGCCGTTAATGCTGCGAACCTGCTTGATCTTGATGGTAGCCATGCCTAGTTCTCCTTCTTGCCGATGAACATCTCGGAGACGGTGAGACCGCGGCGGGCGGCGACATCCTCGGGGCTGGAGAGCTGCTTGAGGCCCTCGGCAGCAGCCTTGATGATGTTGAGGCCGTTGTCGGAACCGAGAGACTTGGACAGGATGTTCTTGATGCCGGCGAGCTCGAACAGAGGACGCACGGCGCCACCGGCGATAACACCGGTACCCTCGACAGCGGGGCGCATGATGATGCTCGCAGCACCGAACTCGCCCTGGACGTCGTGAGGAATGGTGCCCTCAGCGGTGACGGGCACGTGGAACATGTTCTTCTTGGCGTCGATGGAAGCCTTGGAGATTGCCAGCGGCACCTCGGCGGACTTACCCATGCCAAGACCAACGTTGCCCTTGCCGTCGCCCACGACCACGAGGGCCACGAGGCTCATGCGACGACCGCCCTTGACGGTCTTGGCGACGCGGTTGATGAAAACGACGCGCTCCTCGAACTCGGAGGCCTCGCGCTGCTGCTTCTGCTGGTTACGAGCCATGCTCTTACCTCCTAGAATTCGAGACCGGCGGCGCGGGCACCGTCGGCGAGGGCCTTGACGCGACCGTGGTAGATGCGGCCACCGCGGTCGAAGGAAACGGCTTTGATGCCGGCAGCGAGGGCGCGCTCGCCCACGAGCTTACCGACCTTCTCGGCAGCCTCCTTGTTGCTGGTCGTGGTGCCCTTGAACTCGGCCTCGAGGGTGGAGGCGGAGACGAGGGTGTGACCCTTGGTATCGTCAACGATCATGGCGTAGATATTGGCGTTGGAGCGCACGACGCGAAGACGCGGACGGGCGGGCGTGCCAAAGATCTTGCCGCGGACACGGCGCTGACGACGCTTGAGGCCGGCGCGCTTTGCCTGTTGCTTGTTCATGTGAAACTCCTTATGAAGTCCTGCCAGCACCTGACGGGGTGCTGGTCTTACGACGTGGAAGCGCTCTACTACTTAGCGGCCTTGCCGAGCTTGCGACGGATGTGCTCGCCCAGGTAGTGGATGCCCTTGCCCTTGTAAGGCTCCGGCGGACGCTTGCCACGGATCTCGGCGGCAACCTGGCCGACCTGCTGCTTGTTGATGCCCTTGACGTGAATGTGGGTGTTGTCCGGGCACTCGAAGGTGATGCCCTCGGGGGCGGTGTAAATCACCGGGTGGGAGTAACCCAGGGACAGATCAAGATCCTTACCCTTGAGCTGGACACGGTAGCCAACGCCAGCGAGCTCGAGGACCTTGGTGTAGCCCTCGGAAACGCCGGTGACCATGTTCTGGATCAGGGCGCGGGTGAGGCCGTGGCGGGCGCGGGTCTCACGCTCGTCGTCGGGACGGGAGACGGTCAGCACGCCGTCGGCCACCTCGATGGTGAGCTTCTCATAGAAATCAGCCTCAAGAGTACCCTTGGGGCCCTTCACGGACACGTGCGTGCCGTCAACTGCCACTTCGACTCCGGCGGGAATCTGGACAGGCTTCTTACCGATACGAGACACGGTGTTCTCCTTTCCTTCTACTCGCCTAAGCGAATTACCAGATGAGGGCGACGACCTCGCCGCCGATGCCCTTCTTGCGAGCATCGCGGTCGGCCATGACACCCTGGCTGGTGGAAACAATGGCGGTACCGAGGCCGCCGCGGACGCGGGGAAGGTCCTTCACGCCGGCGTACTTGCGCAGACCAGGCTTGGAGTAGCGCTTGATGCCGTTGATGACCTTGGCCTTCTTGGGACCGTACTTAAGGGTGATGTGAAGGGTCTTGGCGGGGGCGGTGTCCTCAACGGTGTAGCCCTCGATGTAGCCCTCCTCGTAGATGACTCGAGCGATCTCGACGAGCTTCTTGGAGCTCGGCATCGAGACCTCGGCCTTGTTCGCAGCATTGCCGTTGCGAATGCGCGTGAGCATATCTGCGATCGGGTCGGTGAGATTCATGTGGATTCTCCTTCGTTCTTGATGAGTCCATGTCCTCGGTACTCCCCCACCCGTAGCGGGAAAGCCTATAGGACACGTCTTCCTTGCGCGCAATCAACCTCAATGGTCGATGCGCGCGCTGGCAGTGACTTACCAGCTGGCCTTCTTGATGCCGGGAAGCTCGCCCTTGAGCGCCAGCTCGCGGAAGCAGACACGGCACAGGCCGAACTTACGGTACACAGAATGCGGACGGCCGCAGCGCTGGCAGCGCGTGTACTCGCGGGTCGAGAACTTCTGCTTGCGATTGCACTTGACGATCATCGATGTCTTAGCCACTTATTTCCTCCTCACATACGTGTATATGCGCCTCGGACAGGCGGCACGTGCTCCTCGCGCACCGCCTGTGGACCCCGGGGCTTTAAGAACCTATTTCTTGAACGGGAAGCCGAAGGCGTCGAGAAGGGCCTTCGCCTCTTCGTCGGTCTTGGCGGTGGTGACGATGGTGATGTCCATACCACGGGTGTGGTCGACGGAGTCGAAGTCGACCTCGGGGAAGACGAGCTGCTCGGTAACGCCCATGGAGAAGTTACCGCGGCCGTCGAAGGACTTGGCGGAAATGCCGCGGAAGTCGCGGATACGGGGGATCGCGATGGAGGTCAGGCGATCGAAGAACTCCCACATGCGGTCGCCGCGCAGGGTGACCTTGGCGCCAATGGGCATGCCGGCGCGCAGCTTGAAGGAAGCGATGGACTTGCGGGCACGGGTGACCATGGGCTGCTGACCGGTGATGACGCGAAGGTCACGGACGGCGCCGTCGATGGCCTTGGAATCGGTGGCGGCCTCGCCGACACCCATGTTCACGACGATCTTCTCGAACTTGGGGATCATCATGACGTTCTCATACTGGAATTTGTCCTGCATGAGCTGCTTGACCTCGTTGTTGTACTTGGTCTTGAGACGGGGAATGTACTTCTCCTCAGCCATTTTCACTCCTCACTGGGGTTTTAAGCACGGGGTTGGCCTCGTGGGTTAGCCTCGTGCCTCCTGCTGCCATCAACACCGCATCTGGCTGTTCGCGGCATGACAAATCGCGGCAGGAGCCGACAAAACAGTCGTTACTATACGCCTATATGAGACGGAATGCGACCGCAACTTGATGTATGCAGCTAAATCCACAAATCCATATAGGTATACTTATCGAGCATTCATTTTATTCCAGGAGTCCCTATGCGTTCCTATTCTTCCAAACCTGAATTGCTGGCACCTGCGGGCGGACCGGAGCCGTTTTACGCGGCACTGGCGGCCGGGGCCGACGCCATCTACTGCGGCATGGGGTCGTTCAATGCGCGTCGCAAGGCCGATAACTTCACTGACGAGACGTTCGAGGCCGCCTGTCGGGCGGCGCACTTGGCGGGCGCGCGCGTGTACGTGACGGTTAACATCGTCATCAAGGAAGAGGAGATGTCGCAAGCTCTGGCGCTCGTCGAGCGCTGTTGGAGGCTCGGCGCCGATGCCTTCATCATCCAGGACTGGGGGCTGTTCTTCGAGATCCGCCGCCTCATGCCCGAGGTGGAGACGCACATCTCCACGCAGGCGAACATTCACGACGCCCGCGGAACCGCCTGGTGCAAGGCCGCAGGTGCGGACCGCGTCACGCTCTCCCGCGAGCTTTCTGTTGACGAGATCGCCGCGATCCACGACGCGGTGGACATCGAGCTCGAGGTGTTCTCCCACGGCGCCATCTGCTTTTGCTACTCGGGCGTTTGCCTCCTTTCCAGCTTCACCTCCCGAGGGCGCTCGGCTAACCGCGGCATGTGCGCGCAGCCCTGTCGGCTGCCCTACGAGCTCATTGATGAAACGGGTCGCTCCTGGTCCAAGCCCGGGCGCGAGCGAGCGCTCTGCCCGCGTGACACCTGCACGGCCGACATGCTGCCCCGTCTGCTCGACGCCGGGGCGCATGCGCTGAAGCTCGAGGGGCGCATGAAGGCCCCCGACTACGTGCACTCCATCGTGAGCGCCTACCGCGCGCAGCTCGACGACATCCTCGCGGGCCGCGAGATCTTGAAAGAGACCGCGCAGGCGCGCTATCGCCAGCTCAAGCGCTGCTTCAATCGCGACTTCACCACCGAGTATCAAGAGGGGCGCTCGGGCGACGAGATGATGAGCTATGAGCGCTCGAATAACCGCGGCCAGATCGTAGGCGAGGTCCTCGGCAGCAAACCGCTCGGCAACACAAAGGGCCTCAAGCCCGACGACAAGCGCCGGCGCGCCGCATGGACCCGCCTGCGCCTTTCCGAGCCGGTCGGCAAGGGTGATTTGCTCGAGCTCCGCCACGATGACGAGTTCGACCAGTTCCTCACCGCCCTCGCGCCCGACGACGCGTGCGCAGACGACGTCATCGAGTGCCGCACGGCGCGCCCCATGCCCGCGGGCGCCCGCGTGCGCCTCATCCGTAGTCAAGCCGCCCTCGATGCCGCCGAGGCGGCACTCAAACGGCCCGTCGCTCGCAAACGCGCGGTCGACGGCCGTGTCATCTCCCGCATCGGCGAGCCCTTCGCCGTCGAGTTGAGCTGCGCCGACGACCCCTCGATCATCGGTCGCGCCGAGGGTTTCATCGTCGAGCCCGCGCGAACCAAGGCAGTCACCGCAGAGGACCTTATCGAGCACGTGGGCCGTATGGGCTCCTCCCCCTTCGAGGCTGTGTCCTTCGATATTCAGCTCGATGAGGGTTGCGGTATGGGCTTCTCCGCCGTGCACAAAGTGCGCGCGGCAGCGTGCGAAGCGCTCGAGCGCGCCATCCTCACCCCGTTCGATCGTCGGCGCAGCGGCGCTCCGCTCGATTTCGCGGCAATTGCGATTACCGCTGATTCTTGCTTGGCTGTCGCTCCTGAGCGCGTCGACCCAAGCCTCTCGAATTCTGCGTCAGCCCCGTCCCGCGACGACGCCAAATGCGCACCGGCCCCGAACACAAGCCCGGAGATCTGCGCGCTCGTCACCTCGACCGACCATGCGGCCGCCGCGCGCGCTGCCGGTGCGACCCGCATGTACATGTCCGTCGACGACCTGCTCGCCGCGGGACTCTCCCCCGTCGATGGATGCGAGCGCGGCATCATCCCCGTGCTCGACGAGGTCTCCCGTCAGATGGACCACGAGCGCCTCGACCCTTGGATTTTGCCGGGGAGCCCTGTCGCCGTGGCCACCATCTCAGAATTCGCTCTCGGCGCCGAGCGCGGCACATCCGTCGAACTCCGCAGCTGCATCCCCGTCCACAACGTGGCGTGCATGCGGGCGCTGGCCGAGCGCGGTGCTGCGGGTGCATGGCTCTCCCCCGAACTTACGCTTGCCGAAATCGAGCGCATCGCACCCCATCGCGGCAGCATGGAGCTCGGCCTCATGGTCCTCGGCGCGCCGCGCGTCATGACGAGCGAACACTGCATCCTGCAGGTAGCGGGGGCCTGCATCCACGATTGCGCGAGCTGCCGCCTGCGCACGCGCGACTTCAAGCTTAAGAATATCGACGGACGCCTGCTCCCCGTACGCACGGGCCTCAACGGTCGCAGCCACCTGTACGACGGCGTCGCCTTGGACGCCACTCCCCAGATCCCGGCGCTTTTGCACGCGGGTGTCACGAGATTCCTGGTCGACGGCACCCTCATGGACGCAGACGAGCTCGCCTGCGGCGTCGCGCGCGCCAAGCGGGCGCTCGACGCCGCGCTCGCAGGCCGCACGCCCGACAAGCGCATGCCCGGATCAAGCTCAGGATGCCTCTTCCAGGGCGTCGAGTAGAGCCTATCTCCTCGAATCCCCTACACGCGCACGAGATTTGACAGGTGAGCATACTCGTCGGGTACGTCGCCGGCGGTGATGATCTCCGCATCGTCGAGCGTGGCGAAGCTCACCGCTGCCTCCATGCCGAACTTACTCGCATCGGCAAGCACGTAGCGTCTCGAGGCCTGTCCCATCGCCACACGCTTGACCTCGGCCTCCAATGGATCGGGCGAGGTCATGCCGTGCTTTTTGCTTATGCCGTTGGCACCCCAAAAGCCGCATGCGAACCGATAACGCGCCAGCATCGCGGTCGCATCGGGCCCCACGAGCGCCTCGGTCTCCGGCTTGAGCTCGCCGCCCGTCACCATCACGCGGCATCCCCGCTCCATCAAGCGGCGGGCATGTCCTACCGAATTCGTGACGTAAGCGACGTCGGCATCGGCGGGGACGCATGATACGAGTTGCAGCGTCGTCGACCCCGAATCGATGTAGACGAACGAACCCGGCTCGATCAGGCACGCAGCCGCTCGCACGATGGCCCGTTTGTCATCGACATGCAGTTCACTTCGCTCGGGTATGGTGAGGTCACGCGCGATATGCGCCCGCTCGAGACTCGTCGCTCCGCCGTGAACCTTCGCCAAACGATGCACCCGATCGAGGGTCTGCAAATCTCGACGAATGGTCGATGCCGTCACATCCAGGGCCTCGGCGAGGTCCGCAACGCTCATGGACCCCGCTTCGGTTACCATCCGCACAATGGCGTTGAGTCGATCGTCGGCAAGCATATGCGCCTACTCCTCCTCGGGGTACACGACGCCCCAATCCGCCCTCAGCCGCGTCATGGTCTTCATGACATCGGAGGCGACATCGATGAGCTTGAGCTTGGAGGCGTCTCCAGCGACGGCGCTCTCAAGGTCGGCCGCCTCGTAGCAAAGCGCGTAGGCCTCAACGCCCGCCTTGACTTCCTCGCGATGCCCGTCCGCCGTCCAGGTGATCACGGCGCGATCGGCGCGTGGATACGCCATGACCTCGATATAGCAGTCGTCGAAACACAGGGTCGCGCGCTTAGGCTGCTTGGCGTGCATACTTAAGGAGAACACACCGAGCTGGCCCTGTGCATTGCGCGTCACGAATCCGCTCTCCTCGTCCACTCCCGTCTCGAACAGATTGGCGAGTGATACGACCTCGTTCGGTTGGCTCTCCATGAACAAACGGGCGACGGAGAGTGCGTACACGCCGATGTCGAGCATGGCACCACCCGCGAGATTGCGGTTCCAGAAGCGGTTTGACACATCCTCGTAATCGTGGAAGCTTCCGAAATTCACCTGTGCCAGGCGCAAGCGGCCGAATTCACCCGACTCCGCGCGGCGCATAAGCTCGACGTACAGCGGCATATGGAGAACCGTCGTCGCGTCCATGAGGACGACGCCATGCTCATCTGCAATGGTACGCGCCTCTTCGAGCTCGACCGAGTTCAGTGTGATGGCCTTCTCGCATAGAACATGCTTCCCGGCAGCCAACGCGGCACGAAGATAGGTGATATGCGTGTTGTGCGGCGTGGTGATATACACGCAATCGACGTCCGGGTCCTCATACAGATCTTCGAAGCTATCGTAGACGCGCTCGACGCCATACTCACGGGCAAACGCCTCGGCTTTGGAGTGCGTGCGATTGGCGACACCGTACACGGTGCGCCCGGCGAGCGCCAAGGACTGGGCGAACTGGTTGGCGATCACACCGCAGCCGATGATCGCCCAGTTCAGGTGAGGTGCGGTGAAGATGTCGTTCGGGAACGGCTTGCCCGCCACCGCCTCAAAGGCGGCTTTTGCAGCCGCCGCCGCGTCCTTTGGTGCCGCCGATGTCATGTCGCGCTCGATAGCCATAGCAATCCTCTCGCCACGTGCAGATGCACCCATTGCGCATCTTTTGAGAAGCAGCATAGCACAGTATTGCGTATTTCTGCGTACTTCTGCGCGTTTTTTGGCCGATGCCAATTACTATTACAGCAAATGGAACCTGGCTTCCGATTCCACCATTCGCGTCCAGGGACGCGTAACCCGGTAACGCAGGAAGTACCCTCCGAGGCCCGGACCGGCGGCGTTTCGTAAGCAAACATTCCGTAGGACGCCGCGCGCAGCGCGACT